>Ga0326727_10000309_pt1 | contig 205882 bp, 158 predicted proteins | sample MB2enrmetagenome_FD_207643 | JGI IMG/M metagenome (GOLD analysis project Ga0326727, IMG submission 207643) | Lab enriched peat soil microbial communities from McLean, Ithaca, NY, United States - MB29MY | ecosystem: Environmental > Terrestrial > Soil > Wetlands > Peat | place: USA: New York... | reverse complement strand
GCCCCGCTGCGCGGGGCGCCCTTGACCCCGCTCCCAGCTCGCGGAGGAGAAGTGTTCCCAAAAGAGGTCTTGACAACGCCGACGACTTTATAGAAGGTCTGCGGCTCTTCCCAAGATTTTGAGATACGCGGGTTTTGCAAGAGAAGAACTCCAAAGCTCCAAAGGCGGCGGACCGCAGGGAAGTTCGACAGAAAGGAAATTTTCTCAAGGAGGTGACACATGGGAGTACGAGTGAACGAGGAATGGTTCTCCATATGCGGGGGGTGTGAAGTCACGATCCTCGACATTGGCGAACCTCTCCTGGATATCCTGGCAAAAATCGACATTGTTCATATGCCCGTTCTCATGGACCACAAGCTCTTCGGGCAAACCGGTGAAAAAGCTGAGATGGAAGTCCCCGAGGCGGATGTGGGCCTGATCTCCGGCGGCGTCCGCAACGAGGAGAACCGCGCGCTCGCCAAAGAGATGCGGAAGAAGTGCAAAATCCTGATCGCGCTTGGCTCCTGCGCCTGCTCCGGCGGCGTCCCCGCGCTCGCCAACCTCTCAACAACCCAGGAGGTGCTGGAGAAAGTTTATCGGGGGAGCAAAACCACGGACACCAACGGTATTCCGAATCAGCAAATTCCCCCCCTCACCGACCGTGTGTACGCGATCAGCGAGGTCGTTCCCGTGGACATGAAGCTTCCGGGCTGTCCCACTACCCCGGAAATGGTCGCGGGAGCGCTCACGGCGCTGCTGGAGGGCAAGCCCTTCGCGCCTCCTTCCAAGAGCGTCTGCGACGAGTGCCCGACGATCCGTGAAAAGAAGGCGACGGGCACGCTGAAGCGCCGCCTGGATGCGCCGGAGTTCACGCCCGGCCGGCCCCTGACGGAGATGCGTTGCTTAATGGAGCAGGGCATCCTCTGCGATGGACCTGCCACTCGCTCGGGTTGCGGGGGCAGCGCCGGCACGCCGCGCTGCATCCGCGCTTACATGCCTTGCGAGGGTTGCTTCGGCCCCCTCTCCGATACGGCCAACCCGATGGTGGACATGATGGGAGCGCTGTCCAGCATCGGCCTCGACCCCAAGCAAATCCCCGATCGCTCCGCAACATTCAACCGTTTTGCTGGCGCCGGCCGCTTACGACCCGCGCCCCGGAGGTGAGCTATGGGAAAAACACTAGTGATTCAACCCGTCACGCGTATTGAAGGTCACGCCAAAGTGACCATTCAACTCGACGATGTCGGGAATGTGGATACCGCACGTGTGAACGTGATCGAGTTGCGCGGCTTCGAACGCTTCTGCCTCGGCCGGCCCGTGGAGGATATGCCGCGCATCACACCGCGCATCTGCGGAGTCTGCCCTTGGTCGCACCACCTGGCGTCGGCCAAGGCCTGCGACGCGGTCTTCGGCGTCAAGCCGCCGCCCGCGGGCGCCAAACTGCGCGAACTCTGCAACAGCATCGCTTATATGGAGGAGCACATCCTGCACTTCTACTTCCTGGCGGGCGCCGACTTCCTCCTCGGCCCCAACGCGGACTATTCCGTGCGCAACGTCATCGGAATTCTCCATGCCGCCCCGGACGTGGCGCGCCGCGTGGTGAAGGTGCGCCATATGTGCGCCCACATGCTGGAGGTCATTGCCGGCAAGGCCATCCATCCGCAGGCGGCCGTCCCCGGCGGCTTCTCCAAACCCCTCGCCGCCAGCGACCGGAACGATCTGCAAAAGATGGCGCAAGAGGCGCTGGAGCTGGCGAAATTCTCCATCGCCTTCGCCAAAGAGAACATCTTCCCCAAGTACCTGGACGTCGTGAAGTCCCTGGGAGTCATCACCACCGGCTTCCTGGGCACCGTCACGGACACTGGGGCGCTCAATCTCTACGACGGCAAGCTCCGCCTCATGAAATCCGACGGCTCTTTCGAGGATTTCCCCTACGACCGCTACACGGATTTCATCGCGGAGCACATCGAGCCCTGGTCCTACCTGAAGTTCCCCTATGCCAAGAAGTGGGGCAGCTTCTCGATGGACGAGGGCAAGACGGGGGCCATCTATCGCACCAACACCCTGGCTCGCATCAACGTGTGCGATCACATTGACACCCCGCTGGCCCAGGCGGAACTGGAGGAGTTCCGCGCGAAGTTCGGCCGGCCCGCCCAACTCACCTTGCTCTACCACTGGGCGCGCCTGATCGAGCTGCTCTACAACGCGGAGAACTCCGTCCGCCTGCTCGCCGACCCCGAGATCATCAGCACCGAGACCCGCGTCAAGGTAACGCCTCGGGCGGCGCGTGGCGTGGGATGCACCGAAGCCCCGCGCGGCACGCTCATCCACGACTACGAGACGGATGAAAACGGCATGCTGACCAACGTCAACCTCATTGTGGGCACCACCCACAACAATGCCCCCATCAACATGTCGGTCACCCAGGCGGCCAAGGGATTGATCCGCGGCGGCAACTACGACCAGGGCATCTTGAATACCGTGGAGATGTCCATCCGCGCCTACGATCCCTGCTTCTCCTGCGCGACCCATCGCCTGGATGGGAAGCTCTCGGTGAAGGTGGACATCAAGGGAGCGAACGGCAAGGTTCTCGACACGTTCGCGAACTAGTGCAATAAATCGTCGGTTATCTCCTTACCCGGATGTAGGGGCGCATGGCCATGCGCCCCTACGTCACCTTGGAGATTTTGGATTCCGGAGGCTGGGTGAGGACATAGAAGGAAGGCGACTGTGCTGGACCCCGTTCAAGATGCACTCCCTGAATATTGCCGCAAGCCGACCCTTATCCTCGGTTGCGGCAATACTCTGTTCGGAGACGACGGCTTCGGCTGCGCGGCGGTGGAGTACCTGGAAGCCCACTACGCGCTGCCCGAGGACGTCTGCCTTCTGGATGTCGGCACGGGTGTTCGCAAACTTCTGTTTACGCTCTGCTTGAGCCCGGCGCGCCCCCGGCGTCTGCTGATCGTGGATGCGCTCGACGTCGGCCGCGCCCCGGGCGAACTGTTTGAGATCGCCCCGCAGGACATACCACCCGTCAAGTTGGACGATTTCTCCATCCACCAGCTCCCCACCTCCAACCTGCTGCGCGAGCTCGAAGAGCAGTGCGAAGTAGAGGTGCGCGTCCTGGCCTGCCAGACCGCGCCTTTGCCCGAGGAGGTGCGCCCCGGTCTTTCGGAGCCGGTAAGTCGCGCCCTGCCCGAGGCTGCCGAACGGGTCGCCGCGGGCTATTTTCACACTGGACAGAGACTTGTTTAACTTAGTAAAATATTTCTGGAGGAAATGATTTAGGGAATGGCCAGCGCCCACACTGCCGAGCTCATCAACGACTTCCTGGGGAGCACGCACGTCTTCGCCTCTTCCGTGAACGATGTCATCGAAGAGCGCCTGCTGCGCGAAGTGGGGCCGCCGCAGCTCACCTTCTCCCAGTTCAAGCTGCTCAAATTGGTGGCGCACACCGATGCGCAGAGCATCGGCGACGTGGCGGCATTTCTGCGCGTCAGCAACGCCGCCGCCAGCAAGGCCGTGGACAAACTCGTCCGCCAGGGCCTGCTGTTGCGCAAGGAAGCCCAGAGCGACCGCCGCGCCATTCAACTTTCCCTCACCGCCTCCAGCCGCCACCTGCTGGCCGCTTACAACGCGGCAAAGGACCGAAAGCTTGCCAGCGTCTTCCGCTCGTTCTCGGCGCAGGACCTGCAACAGACCGCTGATCTGCTGGACCGCCTTACGGCCGGCATCGTGAACCACACGGCCCGGGAGGACGAGATCTGCTTGCAGTGCGGCATCTATTACCGCAAGAAGTGCCTGGTGAGGCAACTGGTCCGCCGCAACTGCATCTACCACCGGCGGCAGAGTCGCAAGACCGCCCCGGCCGCTTCGCAGGGCAACGGGTCCCAATAATCCCTTCGCGAACTCCGCGCGCCGAGTGAGCGCGCTTTTGGAGAGCCCTCATGTGTTTGGCAGTCCCCGGAAAAATCCTGGAAGTGGAAGAGCGCGGGGGCAGCCGCATCGCCCGCGTGCAGTTTGGCGGCATCACCCGCGCCGCCTACCTGGAGTTTGTTCCCGAGGCCGCCGTGGGCGACTATGTTATGGTCCACGTGGGCTTCGCCCTCAGCCGCGTGAATGCGGAAGAAGCTGCGCGCACCTATGAGCTGTTAGAAGAGATGGGGCTGCTGGAGAGCGAAGGGCTGGGCCCGGCGTCCAGTCCGGACGCCGGAGGAGGTGCAGCTTGAAATACATCGACGAGTACCGCGATGAGCGCCTCGCTCACACCCTGGCAGCGGAGATTGCGCGGCAGGTTACCCGCCCCTGGGTGCTGATGGAAATCTGCGGTGGGCAAACGCATACGCTGATGCGCTATGGCATCGACGAGATGCTCCCTTCCCACATCGAACTCGTGCACGGCCCCGGCTGCCCGGTGTGCGTGACGGCGCTCGAGACTATCGACCAGGCCCTTCAGCTTGCCTCCCGCCCCGACGTGACCCTGGTTTCCTACGGTGATATGTTGCGGGTCCCGGGGTCCCATTCCGACCTCCTCCAGGTGAAAGCCGGCGGGGGTGACGTGCGCGTGGTCTACTCGCCCGTGGATGCATTGAAGGTGGCCCGCGCGCACCCGGAGCGCCACGTGGTGTTCTTCGCCATCGGATTTGAGACCACCGCTCCCGCCAACGCCATGGCCGTCTGGCAAGCCCGGCGCGAAGGCTTGACGAATTTCTCCATGCTGGTGTCGCAGGTGCTCGTTCCCCCGGCCATTCGCCTGCTGCTCGGTTCGCCGGCCACCCGCGTTCAAGGTTTCATCGCTCCGGGCCACGTCTGCACGGTGATGGGATATCGTGAATACGAGGAGCTGAGCAAGGAATTCCACGTGCCCATCGTAGTGGGCGGATTCGAGCCTCTCGATCTTCTCGAAGCCATCTCCATGCTCGTCGCCCAGCTCGAAGCCGGCCGCGCGGAGGTCGAAAACCAGTACGTGCGCTCCGTCTGCTACGAAGGGAATCTGCCCGCGCAGCGCATCATGGCCGAGGTCTTTGAAGTCTGCGACCGCAAGTGGCGGGGCGTGGGCCCCATCCCGGGGAGCGGCCTGCGGCTGCGGCCGGAGTTCGCCGCGCACGACGCCGAGCGCGTGTTCGAGTTGTCGGAGATGGCGGTGGACGAACCGGCCGAGTGCATCAGCGCCCAGGTACTGCAAGGGCTGAAGAAGCCCATCGATTGCCCGGCCTTCGCGCGCACCTGCACCCCGGAGAACCCGCTCGGCGCGCCCATGGTCTCCGCCGAAGGCGCCTGCGCCGCTTATTATCGATACCGCCGGCATGCCGTCAAAGTGTAAGGAGAACCGCCGTGGCCAGCGAGCGGGAATCCGTCTCGTAGTGCCGGGAAACAACCTTTCAGCCGTGACAGGGTTGGGTTCATCCGCAATCAGAGAGCTTACACAGATTACTTCCCTGGCTGCACGATCCGCAGCGTAAGACTCTGGCCTTCCGCGAAATTCGTCAAAAATAGAATTTGACAGCTACTTGAAGGAGACGGGGATCAGCGGCGCTTACGACCCTGCCGAAAGAGGGGCTGCTGATGTTCCCGCTGACGGCTGCGGCGCCATAAAACTGCGCATGGTTGGCAGCATTAAAGGCCTCCAGCCGGAATTGCAGCGACTTCGACTCAGTGAAGTGGAGGCTCTTCAAAAGGGCAAGGTCGGAATTGGCAATGCCGGGGCCGTAGAAAAGCCGGCGCGCCGCCGTGCCCATCTGGCCGAGCGCCGGAAGGCTGAACAGCGAAGTGTTGAAGGCGGGCCTGCCATTTCGAGGGTCGGTGTTGACCTCGAGATTCCCGGGAGCGACGTTTGGGGTGTCCACGCCATTGTTGTTGATGCCGTTGGGTATCGTCCCCAGCAGCGAAGTGTCATTGTTGTTGTAGAGAGTCACGGGGAAGCCGGTGCTGAATCGCGTGATTCCCGTGAGGCTCCAACCCTCCGTGAGCCGGTTCCTTCGATGAACGACAAGGTCGATGGGTAGTTGATATTTGTAACTCGCCACAAGATTCTGCCGCATATCGAATGCTGATACGGCCTTGCTGAGGTTGGGATCGACGGGGTTAACCGGCTCTGCCAAGCTGGATGACAGATCGAGAGACTTGCCATACGTGTATCCCACAAGCAATTCCAAGGGCCCACGGTTGTGGCGCAGATTGATCTCGAGTGCGTTGTAATTGGAGTTCCCGAGGGTCTTCTGGTAGGTGATGGCGTCGAACTGGGAACTGTAAGGGCCTCTGGTCCCTTGGATAACCTGGCCTGACGATGTGACGTATGTACCCCCTTCGCCGAACGGTCCGCAGGTGGCAGTGCCGGGCATAACCTGGTTGGTCTGGCTCACGCTTAAACATTGGGCAGGGTCGCCCGGGTTGGCGGAAATGAGCGCTAAGAGATGATGAGCCTGCGAACCGACATAGGTCAGGCTGAGAAGGGTGTTTCGCTCGATTTGCCGTTCCAAAGAAAGTGTGTAGCTTGCGCTGTAGGGTGGCACGTTCTTGTAGAAGAAAGACGGAACGCCAGTGATCGGCAAATACGGCGACCAGTTCACGCTGGAATTGGGATTCGCCGCCGAGGCCCCAAACGCCGGAATGGGCTCGGGAAAGCGCTGTCCGACGTTTTGCCCACTCGCCGCAGTGACAAAGGGATTTGAGAAGAGAGGGGGCGCCAGACTAGTATAGTCGTAGCCATAAGGAGGGTTGGCGCTCATGATCCCCGCGGACAACCCCTCGAAGGCAGTATAGTAGAGGCCGTATCCGGTGCGCACGCTGGTGGTGCCGCGGCTGCCCAAGATCTTGCTCAACCAGCCCCCCTGGTCATTCGGAGAGTATGCCAGGCCGATGCGAGGAGCAAAGTTCGTGTATTTCGCCGGGGCCAAAGTCGCGGGAATCCCTGGATCGCCAGGAAACACCAGGCCATTGGGCGCTCCCGGGTAAACCCGAGACTGCTCGCCCAGCACCAGGGTCTGGAGTTGGTTATATTTCTCCCGCCAAGCCGGGAGCAGATCCCAACGCAAGCCATAGTTGAGCGTCATATGCGGCCTTACCCGCCAACTGTCCTGCGCATACATCCCCACGTATTTGTCGCGAAGATAAAACGCCAGAGAATCCCCTTGCGCATAGCTACTGGGGATGCCCAGCAGAAAGTCCGCGAAGTCCGATCCTGTTTCTGCTCCCGTGAATGTGAACGCCCCATTGAAAGTGGCGTCGGGGTTGATATTGACCTGGTCGAAGTGAAGTCCCGCCCCAAACTTGAGCACGTGCGTCCCCATCATTTTGGAGAAGTCTTCCGACACCTGGAACGTATTGTTGGCCTCCTCGAGCCCGGTGGTATCCACGCCGAAAGTAAAGTCATTGAATGAGACGTTTTCGATGCCTTCGATCTGCGGCGCCAGCGCATAGATGGAGGGATCACCTGAGCTGCCAATAAATCCTTGTGACGCGAGGCTCGGGCCGACACCGCCCTGTGGCTGCCCCACATTGTTGAAATCTCGGAGATAGCTCAAATGCAGCTCGTTGACCATGGTCGGGCCGAGAACCTTGGTCAGGCCAATGCTTACCATTTGCGCTCGGCCGAAGGTGAGGGCATTGAATCCCGGAACACTGGCGCCGCCTTGCGCCGTCGGGTAGGGATTGTTGAGGCCGTAGTCATCCAAGAAGTAGTACGCGGCAAGGGCTCCCAGTGCGGTAGGAGTGTCGATTCGCACTGCGCCCTTATCATCACGAAGGGATTCATTGTAGGCGGACGTCGAAAAGATATCTGCCCCCTGATTGGGCTGGGGAATAGAGCGCAGCAAGCTCTTGGCCGGGCCTGACCAGGCGCTAAGCGGAATCTGCGCGTTGGGCAAGACGCATTGCGCTGAGCTCGCGCACCCGGGAGTGTAGTACGCCTCTCCGGGAAACACCGGGTAGCCGAGGTTCTGCGAAAGCAAATTGGCCCAAGACTGGCCGTTCACGGTGCCGGTGAGCGAGTTGGCGATACCTGACAGGTTGCCAATTCGCTCCGGGCTCGCGGGCACGGCGATCAAACCTGTGTCCACGCCCTCGGTCATCCGGGTACCCTGATCATCGACGAAGAAGAACGACTTCTCTTTCTTGATGGGGCCGCCAAGCGTGCCGCCAAACTGACTTCGGTCGTACCGGGCACGCTCCGAGGAGAAATAGTTTCGCGCGTCCAAGTTCGTATTTCGCAAGAAATCAAAGCCGCTGCCATGGAATTCGTTCGTTCCCGATTTGGTTGTAACCACGACCTGCCCACCGCTGTAGTTGCCGTACTCGGCATCAAAATTACTCGTGAGCACGCGGAATTCTTGAATGGAGTCAAGATTGGGGATGAGTGCTGCGCCCATGCTAAAGTCTTCTTCGACGATACTTCCATTAACCACGAAGCCGTTATTTGTTTCCCGCTGCCCACTGACCGAGAGGTTGCCCGCACTGAGGTCCCCGGATGGAGCCGTACTCGTGCATCCGGACATGACCACCGCGTTGGGCTGTCGTGAGCTGACCGGAACGACGCCAGGCTGGAGAGCAAGTAGGTCTGTAAAGCTGCGGCCGTTCAGGGGAACGGATGCCATCTTCGTTGTGGTGATGGTTTCGCCGATGGTGGTGTCGGCACTATCAACGTGGATGCCCGATTCTGTGACTGTCACTGCCGTGCTTTGTTGCCCCAGTTCCAGCTTCAGGTCGATTTCCAGCGCTTTGCCGGTCTCAAGGATCAGACCGGACCGAAGGACCGGACGAAATCCGGAATGATGGGCATCGATTTGATAGTGGCCGGGAGATAAAGCGGACAAAGAAAAGAACCCTTCGGAATTGCTGGTGGTCGTCTGCCGCACTCCCGTTTCCACGTTACAGATGACGATGGTAACACCCGGGATTACAGCCTCGGTCGGATCCACAACCGTTCCTGAGATGCTCCCTCCAGGACTGGCCCGGCCAGAAAGACACGCCAGCAATACAATCGGGATCAAGAGGCCCGCAGCATTAGCGACGCGGATTTTCGGTGGTCCGGATCGGCTCTTTATTTGCATTATGTTCCTTCCTCAAGTCCCAACGGCCAGGTGTCCGGTCATCGTGAAAGTGTACTGCAAATCAATTGCAACTGAGAGAGTGATTTGCGGTCTAATGTATGTGTCTGGAGCCATTCAACTTCGACTTCGAGACTCGCCTGCAACGGTGTAACCCCAGCGAAATAATTGGTTTAAACACGCATCTCGATGGGGGAAACCCCTCAATAGAGCCTCCCACCCCCATCCCCACTTGGGCGAGCCAGGGTGAAGGCGACCGGTCATCACAAATTGTCAATAGTTGCAACTTACTTGCAACAAATGCGGCATTATTCTCTGGGCATAACATAATGTCAATGCTTTGTGGGCCACTGGTAAAATTGCGCGCCCGAATGGCGCGTATTTCTGGGCGACTGGCTCGACGCAATTGCCTCTTGATGCTCTTTATCCTACGGGTTCGGGATCAAATGGAGGCTCAGCAGGTATAGCGCGGACCACGAACGCGGCCAATGATTTCTGACTGCAAAGAAAAAGGGCGCTTCGGGGTTTAGCCTCTCAGCGCCCATTTGGTTGCGGGGGCTGGATTTGAACCAGCGACCTTTGGGTTATGAGCCCAACGAGCTACCAGACTGCTCCACCCCGCAACATCATGATAACCGATTGTTGCCGTCATGACAATGGGTGATTTCCCGCGGTGATTTCCCGCGAAGGATGGTTCACGTTCGAAGCCCCTGTGTTAAAATTATCTATATCCGAATAGATGCTTACGTACCTCGGGATCATGTCAAAGCCGTCCAAGCCCGCTCCCAAGCACTTTGCCGTCAACCGGCAGGCGCAGCATTTGTACCATCTGCTCGAGAGGTTTGAGGCGGGAGTGGAGTTGACGGGCACGGAAGTGAAGTCCGTTCGCGACGGGAAAATCAATCTCAAAGACAGTTATGTGGACGTCCGGAAGGGCCAGGCTTGGCTTATCGATTGTCACATCAGCCCGTATGCGGCGGGGAGCTACTCCAATCACCACCCGCTTCGCGACCGGCGTCTTCTACTCCACCGCCAGGAGCTTGACAAGTTGGCGGGCCGCGTACTGGAAAAGGGGTTTACGCTGGTTCCGACCCGCGTTTATCTGAAGAAAAATCTGATCAAATGCGAGATTGCCCTGGCGAAGGGGAAAAAGGTTTACGACCATCGTGAGACCTCGCGGCAGCGCACCATCGACCGTGAAGCCCAGCAGGACATCCACGAACATCGCCGGCGCCACCTCTAGCCGATCGCGGCGACGGACCCATCAATCCCCAAAGGAGCCTTGCATCGTGAAAATCGAATTCCGACCAGATCCACTGGCGCAACTTTCCACTCCCGCCCTCGTCGCTTATGGCTTCGAAGATGCGCCTGCCTCCAGTGGCACCGTGGAGCGATTGCCGGCGGAAACGCGCAATCTGTTGCAGCAATTACAAACCGCGGGCGAACTCACCGGCAAGGTGTTTGAATGCACTCCCCTCCGTTGGCCTGCGGGGATGGCCGCATCCAAGCTGCTGGTGGTGGGCGCCGGTAAGCGTGGAAAATTCAGCGACGCGCACCTCCGCCATCTGGTGGGGGCGGCGGTGAGGAATTTGCGTTCGCGCGGGGCGCGCGAAATGGCCTGGATTCTTGGTTCCACCGAACCGGGGGCGGTGGCAGCCGTCGTGGAAGGCGCCCTGGTGGCCGATTATGATGCCGATAGCTACCGGACCGAACGCAACGGTGCGAAGGGAATCGATAACCTGGTGCTGGCAACGGGCGGTGAGACGCCGTCCCCCGAGGCGGAAGCTGCCCTCCATCGGGGCCGCATTCTGGGCGAGGCGCAAAACTTCACGCGGGAGCTTGTCAATGAACCCTCGAATCACCTGACGCCGACGCGACTGGCAGAGCGCGCCAGCGAAATGGCCGCGCATTTCGGTCTGGAGTGTGAAGTGCTGGAGCCGCAGGAAATTCAGGATCTCAAAATGGGCGCATTCTGGGCGGTGGCCCGGGGTAGCCAGCAGGAACCCGCCAGACTGATCGTCATCCGCTACTCGCCAGAGGAGGCCCCGGAACAGCCCGTGATTGGATTAATCGGGAAGGGAATTACCTTTGATAGCGGCGGCATCTCTATCAAGCCCAGCGAAAACATGCACGAGATGAAAACCGACATGGCGGGTGGGGCCACCGTGCTCGGGGTTATGCAGGCCATTGCCCAGCTCAAGCCGCGCGTCCGCGTTACAGCGCTCATTCCGGCAACGGAGAACATGCCCAGCGGCAACGCTTTCAAGCCCGGTGATGTGATCACGTCGATGTCAGGAAAGACCATCGAAATCCTCAACACTGACGCGGAGGGCCGCCTGGTGGTCGCCGATGCCCTGACTTACGCCAAGCGGCTGGGGTGCACGGTGCTGATTGACGCGGCGACTCTAACCGGCGCCGTCCTGGTCGCCCTCGGCGCCATCACCACCGGGGTCTTCGGATGGAACAAGGATTGGGTGAACCGCGTGCTTGCCGCGGCCAACGTGGCGGGAGAAAAGATGTGGCAACTGCCCATCGACGAGGACTATCGCGATTTATACAAGAGCTCGATCGCGGATCTTGCCAATACCGGCGGGCGTCATGGCGGAGCGATTACCGGCGCCATGTTCATCGGGGAATTCGCCGGCGATACTCCCTGGGTGCACCTCGATATCGCCGGCACCCGCTGGGCGAACGACGAGAAGCCATACCTCGCCAAGGGGCCCACGGGCCACGGCGTGCGTACGCTGGTGCAACTCCTGATGGATTTCTTGCCGTAACGGCAATGCTCCTCATGAGGTTCTGCGCAAAAAGTATTCGCTGTCCACACATTCTAATATGGCGAGGAAACTTGCCATCGATGATCGCCTGATCGAGGAGGCCCGGAAATTGGGCCATCACCGGACCAAGAAGGATATCGTGACTGCGGCACTCGGTGAATACATCCAACGCCGGAAGCAGTAGGGTATTTTTTCCCTTTTTGGAACGATTGAGTATGACCAGGACTACGATTACAAGCGCGAGCGCCGCGTGAAGCGAGCGTGAAGGCTTTACATGCGCTCGGGAATTTCGATGCCCATCTGTTCGGTGGCGAGGGTCAGGGTTCGCTCAGTCAGGTAGACGAGGTACAGCAAGAACTGTTGGCGTGACGGGTCCGGCTCACTCAGGATATGGAAGTGGTGATAGAAATTGTTAAAGGCTTGTCCGAGGCGAAACGCGTACTTGGCCACCACGGCGGGCTCTTCGCTCGCGATCGCTTGCGCCACGAGGGTCTCCAGTTGGCTGGCCAGGAGGGTTAGCTCCCAAAATGCCGGGCCATCTTCTCCCTTAAAAAACTGCTGCAATTGTTCCGGGGTGAGGGCGTTGGACAACTGCGCGGGCTCGAATCCCGGGCGCACCTCCTGGAATTTGCGAAAAATGTTCCGGGCGCGCACGACGCTGTATTGCAGGTAGGGTCCCGTCTCGCCCTCGAAGGCCAGGGCTTCCTTGAAATCAAAAGCGATGATGACCCGGCGCGAAAACTTCAACAGGAAGTAGCGCAGCGCCGCCACGGCGATTTTGCGCGCGTAGTCTCGCACCTCGGCGGGCTCCTGCGCCATGCCCCGCGAACTCACTTCCTCGGCGGCGCGAGCGATCAGAGTATCGATCAGGTCATCGGCCTTGACCCCCTGGCCTTTGCGTCCGGAAACCTCCACGTAAGGGCGCTGGCGGTCCTCGTCACTGAGCGCGATCCCCATCTCCTCAGCGCAGCGCGCAGTAAGTCCCACGACTTCATAGGCGAAATGGTGGAGGTTCGCAGCGCGCTCGTGGTAACCGAGGGTATGGAACGCGGCCTTGACGATGTTCTGGAGATACGATTGGCGCGTATCAATTACGGCGTAAGCAGCGCTGGCATGGCCGAAGGGCGGCGCGTCGGCTTGGCCGTTCACGGTCGTGCGCCACACGGTATGGCCGTCGGGATAGCGATGGAAGGGGGCGTAACCAAAGTCTTTTCCCAGCAAGGCAAACTTCCAGAGATGGTAGGCGATGTCTTTGCCGACGTAGGTCACGGTGCCGTTGGAGCGCACGATGATCTTGATGTCGTCCGCGTCTGGCGCTTCGCCTTCTCCCTCCGCCGCGGGGTCCGCGAGATCCATAACCCAACAATCCGCATTCTTGCCGGTGTCTTCGAAACGAATAGCTTTTTTTCCCTTGAGCAGCTCGAAGGCGGCATTCCAGAAGTGGAGTTTAAGGATTTCGCTTTCTTGGGCGAGCAGGTCATACTCGATGTTCAGCCGCAACATCGTTTCCAAGTGGGCGCGGACAATGGCTGTGGAAATCAGCTCGGCGATAGCTGCGGTTTCGCCGTGGTCTTCTTCGATGTCCTTCAGGGCTTGGGCGCGCCATTTCAGGGCTTCCTTGTCTTCCTCATAGAGCTGGAAGACTCGCGCGTAAAGGTCCCAGCAGTAGTAGTCGAAGCGCGTCGTGGCATCGTGAATCAACGCTTCAACATCTTTCAGCGTTTTCCCCTCCAGGTGGAGAAAGCCTACGGCCACGTCGGCAACCTGGACGCCCGTGTTGTCAATGTAGTTCTGCACTTCGACGTTCTCGCCCCGGAAGCGCAGCAGGCGCACAAAGGTGTCGCCTAGGACGGCGTTGCGAAGATGGCCGATGTGCGCAGCCTTGTTGGGATTGATGCTGGTATGTTCGACCAGAATTTTGCCGCGCGCGCTAGTGCCGGCGGCCGCTGGGGAACTCCGCCGGGCAAAGAGCCGGGCGGCCGTTTGCGCGCGATCCAGGTGAAAATTCAGGTAGCCGGCGCCGGCCACGGTGACGCGCTCCACTCCTTCCAGTGTGGAGACCAGCGGGACGAGCTGTTCGGCGATTTTGCGGGGCGGCTGGCGCAACTGCTTGGCCAACTCAAAACAGCCTGCCAGAGAGATGTCGCCCATTTCCAGGTTGGGAGGTGCGTCAAGCGCGGGCGGGGCAACTTCCAAATTAAAGGCCGCGCGCACGGCCTCCACAAACTTCGACTGTATCCTTTGTTGGATCTCCGGTAACAATGAGTGCTCCCTTTTTTGCTGTCGCTGGATGCAACTTTGCCGGGCACGCCTCGTGCGGCCGTTACGGTGCAAGTGGCGATGGCTTCGGTAAATATTGAATTATAACAGAGCCATTTGGGCTGCGGTTAATCCCTTTGCCCGACGGTAGTGAATCAGTTTGATGTAGAGGCGGCTTTACGCCGCCATGTGGCGAGGTCAGCTCGCCGTTACAGTTTGTGAGGCGGGGTAAACCCGCCGCTATCGTTTCCCGGCGCTGCTTTCGTTCCGTACCTGTAGGGGATACGTGAAGGGGGGTGAACGCATGGCGCCATTCGTGATAGAGTTCGCCTTCTCGGATGAGGTTGGATCATTTCATCGTACGCTAGCACATTTCTAAGGAGGAGAGCTCATGAAGAATACATTACTGTTCGTTGCGGTCCTAACTTTCCTGCTGACGGCCTGGCCGAACGCGGCGGGCGCGCAAGGTGGATCCGAAAACGCTACCGGCGAGGCCGTCAACAAAGCCATACCCGATCATTTTGAACTGGAAAAAAATCAGCTTCCCGTGATAAAGCTCAACTCCGTTTCGCTGAGGACTGGCAAAGGCGCGCACGTGATTCTGGGGTTGGTCGATACTACCGGTGCCAGCGCGCGAATTCACCGCAAGTACACCGGCATGCTCATTTCGGATGCTAAGATTTCCGTGTGCGGCATTTCCGTCAACCCGGGCAGCTACGGCTTCGGGTTGTCTCCCAAACTCCCGGGCGAGGACTATGGCAGGTTTACGATTTATACCAAGGCGGGCGACGAAGTGGGCGATTGCAGCGTGAAGATAGATGCAAGCATAAAGGTATCCAAGCCGGTGGCTGTGGTCAGCGCCAAGAGTGGGACGACAAAACTCGATCTTTTCAACTATTCCGTGGAAATCCAGTAGCAAACAGGCAGGCATCGCTGAAGTGGCAGGCTGGGGCAGGGCTGTTCTGCGGCCCACCGACAAGGCTGAAATCTGGTGGACCGATCACCCTCAAAAAGCTTGAGGCGGCGATTGGTTCTGCTGATCTGGAGTCGCAGCCCTCTGCGCGCAAAATGGCGTTTCCGGGGGGGCACGACCAGCGCTAATATAGCACGCTGAAGCGCAGAGCTGCGCTCTGAGATGCGCCAGCCGGCGGCTGGACCTTGAATTCAGAGGCGCTCGGGTGCACATTGCCGGTCGGTCGAAGACGGAAAATGGAAATTCTGGTGGAAAGGTGGAATCCACCCATGAAATCGAAGCTCGTGCTTGCGATTCTGGTTGTGGCCACTATCGCTTTCATGGCGGCACCGCGAGCGGTGCAGGCCAGCCAGGACAAAAAAGCCGGAACGTCTACGGAAGAGCGGGATTCCGGTGGACTGAAACCAGACTCCGCTGAGGCGCATTACAACAATGCCCTCGCGCTCTATAAAAAGGGGGACGTGGACGGTGCGATCGCTGAGTTTCGTGAAGTGCTGCGCTTGAACCCGAGGAACGAGGACGCGCACCTCTACCTCGGGTACGCGCTTGCACGCATGGGAGACTTGGACGGCGAGATTGCGGAGTACCGCGAGGTACTGCGCTTGAACCCGAAGAACGAGGAAGCGCACATCAAACTCGGCTTCGCGCTTCGAAGGAAGGGAGACTTGGACGGGGAGATTGCGGAATACCGCGAAGCCCTGCGCTTGAACCCCAAGAATGACGTGGCACACGTCGACCTTGGCGCCGCGCTTGGAAGCAAGGGAGACTTGGACGGGGAGATTGCGGAATGCCGTGAGGCACTGCGCTTGAACCCTAATAATGATGATGCGCACCTCTACCTCGGGTTGACGCTTGGAAGCAAGGGAGACTTGGAGGGTGCGATGGCGGATTGCCGTGAGGCACTGCGCTTGAATCGGAATAGTGCCATTGCGCACGCCTGCCTTGGCTCCGGACTGGAGAAGAAAGGCGACCGACAGGGCGCCCTTGAAGAATACCGCGCCGCGTCCAAGCTCGCGCCCAATAACCCTAACATCCGCTCCGCTTACGACAGGCTCTCACGCGAATCAGCAACAACACCAGACTCTGCATACGCACACGGTAGTCGCGGCCTGGCACTCTACAAGAAGGGTGACCTGGAGGGGGCAATTGCCGAATTTCGTGAAGCCGTCCGGTTGAATCCGGAGGTTGCCGAATTTCACGGCAACCTCGGCCTCGCGCTCCTGAAGAAAGGCGACTGGGACGGCACCATCGCGGAGTATCGCCAGGCGCTGCGGTTAAAGCCTGACTTGGCCGAGGCCGACTACAACCTCGGCATCGGCCTCTTTGCGAAGGGCGACCTGGACGGCGCCATCGCTGAGTATCGACAGGCGATCCACTTAAAGCCCGACGACCCCGACGCCCACAACAACCTTGGCCGCGCGCTCGGCGTCAAGGGCGACCTGGACGGCGCCATCGCGGAGTATCGCCAGGCGCTGCGGTCAAAGCCAGACTACGCCGAGGCCCACTACAACCTGGGCACCACACTCCTTAGCAAAGGCGATGAGGACGGCGCCATTGCCGAGTATCGCCAAGCACTGCACTTAAAGCCGGACATGTTCGAAGCTCACTACTACCTCGGCAACGCCCTCCAGGACAAAGGCGACCGGGACGGAGCCATAGCTGCCTACCAGAGAGCCCTCGCGCTCAATCCGAAATTTCCGGAGGCGCTGGCCAACCTTGGCTCCGCGCTTGCCTCCAAGGGCGAAATTGGCGAGGCCATCGACGCCTACCGAAAGGCCCTCAAGCTCATGCCTGACAGCGGCCAAATCCACCTCGGCTTGGGCGTGGCGCTGCGCAGAAACGGAGACGAGGCGGCAGCAAATAGGGAGTTTCAACAAGCTCAGCGGCTGGATCCCAAATTGAACCCACCCCCACCACGAGGCACTCTTCCCATCGCCGACAACTTCCCCGGTGGGTGCGGCTGGCCGAGCGGCGAAATTGAGAGCTTCTCTTATGGCTGCGAACAAGGCGCTTACCGCATGCGCCTGAAGAAGCCGGGGCCCGTTCACGTCATGCAGAATTTTTCCCTGGAAGTGCGGGCTGTGAGCGCTGAGGTGGATGTGGGAGTCGATAGCGGTACTGGAACGGACCCTGGACGGGCGCTCCTTGGGCTTGGGTGCCTCACCGACGAGAACCACGGTTACATGGTCATGCTGAAAACCAACGGCACCGGGGGGATCGTCCGGTTCAGCCGGGACTTCACGCCGCTCGCCGGACAAAATAAGGCGGGAGGTATCCAGGAGCTCGGACGAACGAATCGCCTCCGCGTGGTCTGTGACGGCCGAGGCGAGAAGGTGACCCGCATAAGTTTCTATGTCAACGGTCGGAAGGTCGCTTCGGCGGAGGACGAGCAAGGTTACAGATGGTTCAACGGTTTTGTGCTATACGCTGATACCTTCCCTGGCGTCGTGACCTTCGGACATTTTTTCGCAGGCCGACCCACTGACTGATACCTGGACGCTCCTCGACCTTCCCCCATGTGCGGACCAGTCAGATCCCGGCCAGGAACACCAGCCGTCCATCCTCCCCGCGAGTGCCCACAGATCGAGAGCCTTTAGCCACTGACGACTGACAACGGACCACGGACAGCCTTTAAATGGCCCGATGACCCGATGAACCGATGGCCCGATCCGGTCCACACCTTGACTTTCGTGGCCGCCTCGTTTAGCATCGTGATGAATTAATGAACGGGTATCCACCTCCCACGATCGCCAACCGGCGGCATTCTGCCGAATCCCGTGCCATGTGTATTTTCTGAAATGGAGGCGTGTCTCAGCATTCGAACCCTATGATGGCCAGTGTCAAAATCCGAAAGGGAGTTCCCGCGCTCGTGGGCACTTATGATGGAAACCTGAAGCTCTTCGAGCGGTGTTTCCAGGTTTCCGCGCATCTGGGTGAGGAGTCGCTGGAGATCGAAGGCGAGGAAGGAAACGTCCGCCGGGCACAACGCATGGTGGAGGAATACGCGGCGCTGGTGGAGAGTGGAGCGCGCTTTGAGAACGCGGAAATCGAAGGTTTTCTGCGCATCATCAGTCAGGATCCGGAAGCCAGCTTGAAGGGTTTGGCGGAAGCGGGCCGCCCGCGGAGCTTCGGGAAGAAATCGATCGCCCCCAAAGGTTTGAACCAGCGCCTCTACGTTGATGCCATGGAACGCCATGACATGGTTTTTGGCATCGGGCCGTCGGGCACGGGCAAGACGTATCTGGCGGTGGCGATGGCGGTGGATGCGCTGCTCACCAAAGAGGTCAGCCGCATCATCCTGGCGCGGCCGGCGGTGGAGGCCGGTGAGCGTTTGGGATTCCTGCCCGGCACGCTTCAGGAAAAAGTGAACCCCTACCTGCGCCCGCTCTACGACGCCCTCTATGATGTGTTGGACCCGGACCGCGTGGAGCGCTATTTGGAAAAAAGCATCATTGAGATTGCGCCCATCGCCTTCATGCGCGGGCGGACGCTCAACGACGCGTTTGTGATTCTGGACGAAGCCCAGAACACCACAAGTGAGCAGATGAAAATGTTCCTGACGCGCCTAGGCTTTAATTCCAAGGCCGTGGTGACGGGTGACGTTACGCAGATTGATCTCCCCAACGGGCGGCGCTCGGGATTGATCGAAGCGGTGGAAGTGGTGGGCAAGGTGACCGGGATCAGCATCATTTATTTTACGGAGCGCGACGTGGTCCGGCACAGCCTGGTCCAACGCATCATCCGCGCGTACGAAGAGTTCGACCAGGTGCGGGCCGCCAAGGCCAATGGCGAGAAGAGCAGTGGTTAGTGGATAGTGGCTAGTAGTTAGTGGTTGGCCCCTGAGCGTGACGGACGGACGACTAACCACTAACCACTAGCTAGCCACTGTTCCCTTGAGGCGTCGTGCTGGTCAATCTTCAAAAACGGTATGTGATCCGTAGCGCCTCCGTGGAGGCATATGTACGGAGCCTCAAGCGACGGTTGCGACTGGGGAAGAGGGAGTTCAATGTCTGTTTCGTGGGTGATAACGCGATTCGCCGATTAAACCGCGCCTACCGCGGCAAGGATAAAGCCACTGACGTCCTTTCTTTTCGCTGGAACGAAGCGGCAGGCGCCGAGTGTCCGCAGCCAAGTGGCACGGCTTTCCCGGCCGTGCGCACGGGCGAGACGCCAGTGCCACCACGTTTGCCAGGGCGAATCACGAATTTCCTGGGTGATGTGGTGATTTCCGTCGAGACTGCCCGGCGCAACGCCCGCGGAGAAGGGCATTCGACACTCAATGAAATTCGCTGGCTGATCTTGCACGGGGTACTTCACTTGCTAGGTTATGACCACGAATGTGATGTCGGGGAAATGACGGCGCTCGAAGTGGCCTTGCGCGAGCGCCTGGGCGTGGCGGGCGCCAGGCGGAAAAGCAAGTCAAAAGGCAAAACGCAAAAGTCAAAAGTCAATGCCGGGGTCGTTTGAACTTTTGCCTTTCGCGTTTTGACTTTTGACTTGTTCTGGATTTCTGTTATGCCTCTTAGATCGATGATTACCATCGCGTGGATATCCTTGCTGGCAGCACTGCTGGTGCTGGGCTCCGTTGCCTCCTACCTACGGCTCCTGATGCGGCGATTGACGCCCGTGGGAGCTCGCAAGGTGTTTGGGCCGAGCAAGCACGGACGCATCCGCCCCAATCGCGAGCGCGTGGGCGTTTCGATTTCCGCTCTGCACGGCGCCTCCATGCACTTGTTCGCGGTGGGATTGACCGGCCTGCTGATCTGGCGGCGGCCCGACCACCTGTGGAGTGATTTGGGCACAGCGCTCCTCATTGTTCTTGCCGCTGTGGCCATTGCCGATCAATTGATTCCTTTCCTGCTGGTGGTGCGGCACGACGAACCGGAAGTGATCCTGGAGCGCTGGGAATCGGTGGTGCGGAGCCTGGTCTTTTGGGCGCTGCCCCTCACCTTTCCGATTCTGATTTCCACCACCATCGACCGGCTGCTCGAACCCGACGAACCGGAACCCGAACCGCCGTCGCCGGAGGAAAATCTCGAGGCGCTGATCGCGACGGGCGAGCAGGAGGGCTTGATTGAAAAGGGAGAGCGCGAACTTCTGCAATCGGTGGTCAAATTCGGCGATAAAGTGGCCCGCGAGGTCATGACGCCGCGGCCGGAAATCGCCGCCATCGAAATCAATTCCTCCCTGGAAGACCTGCGCAGTTTATTTCGCGCCAAGCGGATGACTCGCTACCCGGTTTATTCCGGCGATATGGATCACATCGAGGGAATCGTGAGCGTGCGCGACCTGATGGAATTGACTCCGGATGAGCAGAAGCGCGCGACGCTCCGTGACCTGGTGCGGCCCGTGCCCTTCGTACCGGAAACCAAGCCCATCCGCGACCTGTTGAAAGAATTGCAACAGTCCACCACGCAGATGGCGATAGTGATTGATGAATACGGCAGCGTTTCGGGGCTGATTACGGTCGAAGACCTGGTGGAGCAGATCGTGGGAGAGATCCAGGATGAAGTAGAGCCGCACGCGCGCGACATCATAAAAGAATCGGCGTCGAGCTATATCCTTTCCGGGCACGCCGAGTTGGAACAGGTTGCCGGTGTGGTGCACGTCCCGTTGCAGGGAGACGATTACTCGACCGTGGCGGGTCTGGTCCTGTATCAACTGGGCCACGTGCCCGCCGCCGGTGAGAAAGTACAAAGTCACGGCTTGACGTTCGAAGTGCTGGAGGCAAACCAGCGCACGGTTCTCAAGGTGCGGATGAAGATTCCGCCCAGCCCGCCTGCCGCGAGTCCTCCTCATGTCTGAAACAGCATCGTTCAAATCGGGATTTGTCGCGGTCGTGGGGCGCCCCAACGCCGGGAAAAGCACCCTGGTGAACGCCCTGGTGGAGTCCAAGGTCTCGATTGTAACCCCCGTTCCCCAGACCACGCGCAATCGCATCCTGGGGATCTTGCATCGCCCCGACGCCCAGGTGATCTTCATGGATACCCCGGGCGTCCACAAACCGCTCTCGCGGTTGAACGAACAGATGATGAATTATGTGCGCCAGGCGCTGGCGGACCGCGACCTGGCCGTGCTGATTGTGGATGCGAGCGAGAAATACGGGAGGGGCGATGAGTTCGTCATCAACCTTCTGAAGGAATATTCTCCGCGCGCGATCTTGGCGTTGAACAAGGTTGACCGGGTGCACAAGCCCGACCTGCTGCCGTTGATGGATCGCTACTCGAAGCTTTACGGGTTTGAGGAGATCTTCCCAATTTCGGCGCTGCACGGGGAGGGACTGGAGGGATTGCTCGCGGCAATCGTCCAGCGGCTGCCCGAGGGCCCGCATTATTTTCCCGCTGACGAATACACCGACCAGCCGGAGCGCTTCCTGGCGAGCGAAATTATTCGCGAAAAGGTCATCCGCCACACCAAGCACGAAATGCCCTACGTCACCGCCGTGCTCATTGACGGGTTCGAAGAGGGGGCGCTGATTACGCGCCTCCACGCCACGATTGTGGTGGAGAAGGACTCACAAAAACCTATTGTGATTGGCGCCGGCGGAGCGCGCCTGAAGCAAATCGGCACGGAGGCGCGGCAGGAGTTGGAAAAACTGTTTCCCCCCCGGGTCTATCTTGAACTTTTTGTGAAGGTCCAACCGCACTGGCGCAATAACAGCGCGGTCGTTGCCGAATTGGACTATCGCGGCGACGGCGGTTCGGCAGAGTAGAGCCCACCCCGTCCCCATGCTGCCCCTCCGCTTCTCAGCCCTACTCTGTTGCCGCTTTCCCCACATCATACACGCGCCGGATGCTGAGCGGCCCGGCGAGCGAGGGGTCGTCGAATCGAGTCGTTACGTAAAGCTGTTTGCCATCATCGCTGAGGCGGAACGTTTGTGTGAGTTTTTCCGAGTGGGGCAGCTTGCTCTCTGCCACGAAGGCGCCGCCTTCCCACGACGATTTGGTCGAGATCTTTCTTCCGTCCGCATCCTTATCGTCATGCTTCTTGCCGTCAGGGTAGAAGGTTTGAGCGTGGTCGGAGTCGTCGACCACCACAACCTGGTCGGAGCGCTGGTCGATCCGCAAGTACTTGGGATTCGCGGCGAGGCGATCCCACTGCTCGTCGCTGACGCCGCTACGGTCCTGCGTGCCCTGCCGGCCGCGGCCCATGCCGCCACGACCCATGCCGCCGCCCCCCATGCCGCCCCGTCCCATGCCGCCCGGGTAGCCGCCTCCGCCATCGGGATAGCCTCCGCCCCCGCCGGGGTACCCGCCGCCACCCGGATTAGTGTTGCCGTTGCTGGCGGCAGTGATTTTGGCGTTTTGCTGCGCGTCGCTCACCTTCTGCTGTGCATCGTCGCTCTGGTCCCGGTTGAAATTCCAGTGGCCGGTTAGTTGCGCCTTGTCTTGGGCGCGCGCCACACCCACCAGTGAAGCCGCGAGTAGAAACGCCGCAACGGAAACTGCTGCCTTTGCTGTCATGTTGAAAACTTTCGTCATCGTCTCCCACCTTCCTGATCGGTTGCCCTTGCTTCCTGCTGTTCCTTTCGATTCCCCGAGTATACCGCAGGTTGTCCCGCGGGCGCGGGCGCGGGTGGAAAATTCGGATAGGCGCCATCCGGTACACTCGAAATGTTAATTGGAATTTACAACCCCCTCGGAAAGGTACCCGACGCTTCGCGCAAGGCCAAATGAACGCGCTACGTGAAGAGTATTGTGGCTAACTCCCCACAGCAATTCCGAGGGACTTCATTTTGCGGTACAGATGGCTGCGTTCGAGGCCCAGGGCTTCGGCCGTGCGGCTGACGTTGCCCTGATGCTCATCGAGAGTGCGGAGAATGTAGTCACGCTCGTAAGCGGTGCGCGCTTCCTGAAGGCTGGAGAATCCCCCGGTGGGGAATTTGGCGGCGGGGCTGGAGCGGGCCCCGTCCTGGTGCAGGGAAGGGGGAAGATGGCGCCGCTCGATGCGCTCGCCGGGCACCATGATGACCAGGCGCTCGACCAGGTTCTTGAGTTCGCGCACGTTCCCCGGCCAGTGATAGGCCATCAGAATTTCCATCGCGGTTTCCGCAAAATGCTTGGGGCGGCGCCCATAGGCGCGGGCGAATTCCGCCAGGAAAAAGTTGGCCAGCGTCGGCGTGTCCTCCGCGTGCTCGCGCAGCGCGGGCACGTAAAAGGGAATCACATTCAGGCGGTAGAAGAGGTCTTCGCGGAAATTTCCCTTCTGAATTTCATCTTCGAGGTGCTTGTTGGTGGCGGCGATGATGCGGACATCCACGGTGAGGTTGTTGCCCGAGCCGACCGGCGTGAAGCGCTGCTCCTCGATCACGCGCAGGACTTTGGACTGCGTGCGCAAGCTCATGTCGCCCACCTCGTCGAGGAACAAGGAGCCGCCATGGGCCTGTTCGAACTTGCCCGTCTTATTTTCCAGCGCGCCGGTAAATGATCCCTTGATGTGCCCGAAAAGCTCGCTCTCGATGAGCTCTTCGGGGATGGCGGCGCAGTTGACTTCCACGAAAGGCTGCTCGGCGCGCTGGCTGTGATTGTGCAGCGCGTGGGCCACCAGTTCCTTACCCGTCCCGCTCTCGCCGTAGATGAGCACACGTCCGTTGGTGGGGGCGGCAAGCTCCAATTGCTGGCGCAGAGCCTTCATGGGGACGCTGTCGCCGATGATGCGGTCGCGGCCGCGCAGCTCGGCGCGCAACTCGCGGTTTTGCGCGGCCAGGTGCGACTGCTCCAGCGCGTGCCGAAGCATCAGCAGGGTCTTGTCGATGGAAAGCGGCTTCTCGATGAAATCAAAAGCGCCGAGCTTGGTGGAGCGGACGGCCGTTTCAATGGTGCCGTGTCCCGAAATCATAATGACCGCGGGAGGCGCTTCCAGGGCTTGGATTTTCTCCAGCACCTGAATGCCGTCCATGCCCGGCAGCCAGATGTCGAGCAGCACGAGGTCAAACTTGTTGGTCTGGAGAGTCTCCAGACAAGCTTCGCCGCTGCCCACGGATTCCACGCCATAGCCTTCGTCCTCGAGGACATCGGTGAGGGATTCGCGGATGCCAGGTTCGTCATCGACAATGAGAACGGAATATTTCATGCTGGCTTGTTTTCCGGACCGGCCTCAAATCCTTCTTGCCGGAAGGCGTTTCTAATTATCTCTTGCACCCGCTCGGCGATCTCCACAGCGCGGCGCGCTCCGGCTTCACTAACCACTAAATCCTCCCCCGGATACCGGGCGGTGATCGCATAAGGGCTGAGTTCTTCTGCATCCCGTAACTCTTCTGCCCAAGGCGCGGCGGCAGCACAGAGATCCACCAACCTGCGGAGACTGTGCGTGAAGGGAAAATCCACCCCAAGGAAAACCAGATAAGCCTTCACGCATTTCTCGGCGCATTGCTGGGCGTGGAAAGTAATCACCCGGAAGGGAGGGTTTTCGGGGATAGAGAAACCATAGCGTGCGACGCGCAAATCCTCGTCCGCATAGGCCAGCCACTGCCTGACCTTCTCGATGATGGGCGCGTCAGGGAGCTTCATAGAGCACTCTCCCCTCCCGCCAGGCCGGGCGCGCCACGGTGCCGGGAATTTGGCGGTCGCGCTCAAATTCCTCGGGCGTTAGGACGACCAAGTCCGTGGCCACCTCCACGCCGCGAAGGGCTCGGTCCATGGCCACCATCAGCGCGTGCCGGCTGCCCGGCCCCGGGGGGACCGGACAGACCACGAGCAAATCCACATCGCTGCGGGCATCGGCTGTTCCCCGGGCCTGCGAGCCGAAGAGAATCACACGCTGCGGACGGAACTGCGCCACCAAACGGTCCGTCGCCAGACGCAAAGTTTCGTCGGTCACCATTCAGGCTCCCTCCACCACCTTCAGGCTCTCATTGCCCCGGTTATCCACTATCTTAACCACCAGACGTAGGAGGTTTTGATTTGAACGACGACTCCTGCTTCGTCAAAAACGCCGCTCTTCATCATGCGGGCATCTTAGAATGCCTTGTACCATTTGTAAACGGCATTGGGTGTGGCCGTCAAGCCGGGTGGCAAAAGAATCCGCGTCTGCGGAGGGCAGCGCAGGATTTTGTTATTCCCTTAGCTCCGGATTTGCCACGCATCGGAGAAGGGCAGCGTAGGGGCGGTTCGCGAACCGCCCCGGTCACCCACCACACACTCTTTTCCATTAAAGGGCATCTCGTCTGCATAGAGCTTGAATACTTGACATTCACCTTTGCGCGAAGTTACATTTAGCCCACTCATTCCAGTTCCCGATACAGTGGAGGTTGCTTATGCTCGGGTGCCTCGGCATAAACTTTCAGCGCCAGATTGCAATAAAGCACATTGTGCTCTGCCGCGGATGTATTGGCCTTTCCTTACTCGCCATCGTGGGGTTGGGTCTGCTTCCAAGGGCACAAGCCGCAGAGAATACCCTTCTCAACCGTCCGGTCAGTGCCGGGCTGGTGACCCTCCGCGGCAACACGCGCCCGGAAGCCAACGCCAAGAACGATCGCGGGCGAGTCTCCGATGACCTGGTGCTCAACCACATGATGCTCCAGTTGCGCCGCTCTCCGGAGCAGGAACAAGCACTTGAAGACTTCATCAATCAGATCCACGATCCCGCGTCGCCGCTCTTTCACCAATGGATCACGGCGGCGGAATTCGGGCAGAGGTTTGGTGTCCCGCAGGCGGACGTCGATAAGGTGACGGATTGGCTCGAATCGCAGGGGTTCACGGTCAACTTGGTCTATCCCAACCAAATGGTAATCGATTTCACCGGCACGGCGGGCCAGATACGCCAGGCCTTCCACACGGAGATCCATAACTTGATGGTGAAAGGCCAGGCCCATATCGCCAATATGAGCGATCCGCAGATTCCGGCGGAGCTGGCTGCAACGGTAGCGGGCGTGGTTTCCCTGAATGACTTCCGGCCTCACCCGACGTTTCATCCGCGCTTCAATTATACTTACAGTTGCGGGACCAACTGCAACGAGTACCCGCTTGTGCCGGCGGATTTGGCAAAAATCTACAACTTCAACCCTGCCTTCTCGGCGGGCTATTCAGGCCAGGGCCAGACGGTCGTGCTGATTGAGGATACCGACCTTTACACCACAGCGGACTGGACGACTTTCCGCTCCACGTTCGGCCTTACTTCAGCATACCCCTCTGGCAACCTGACCACCGTCCACCCGGGCGGCTGCGCTGATCCCGGCGTCAACGGTGACGATGGGGAAGCAATCATCGATGTGGAATGGGCGAGCGCGGCGGCTCCCAGCGCCACCATCGAGCTCGCGTCTTGCGCGGACTCTGCCGGCGGGCTCTTCACAGCCCTGGCGAACCTTGTCTCCAGTGGCACGCCGCCAGCGATCGTCAGCATGAGTTACGACCAGTCTGAGTCCTTGCTGGGCGCCGCCTCCAATGCCTATATTAACTCGTTGTACCAGCAGGCGGTGACGGAGGGAGTCTCCATTTTCGTTTCCGCGGGCGACTCGGGTGCAGCCGATACGGATCACGACATAGGAGACACACGCTACGCCGAATACGGAATCGCCGTCAGTGGATTCACCTCCACACCTTACAACGTGTCCGTGGGTGGGACCGACTTTGCGGATAGTTACCAAAACGCGAACTCCACCTACTGGAGTTCTTCCAACGCCTCCAACTATGGGTCGGCCCTTTCGTATATTCCCGAGGTTCCCTGGAACAGTTCCTGCGCCAGTGTGCTACTCGGCGATTACCTGGGATTCTTGCCCACCTATAGCTCAACAGGACTGTGCAGTGGCACCACCAAGTACGAGACCGATTTCCTAGATATCGCCGCCGGTGGCGGCGGCCCCAGCAGTTGCGCCAGCGGCGCGCCGGATATCGGTGGCCTGGTGGGCGGCACTTGCGCCGGATATGCCAAGCCCTCGTGGCAGTCCTTGGTCGGCAACCCGAGCGATGGCGTGCGGGACATTCCCGACGTTTCGCTCTTTGCTTCCGCCGGACCCTGGGGCCACTACTATGTGTTTTGCTTTTCTGACCCCAGCAACGGTGGTGCGGGTTGCACCGGCGCTCCCAGCACGTGGAATGGGGCTGGCGGGACGTCGTTTGCCGCGCCCATCTGGGCGGCCATTCAGTCGCTTATCAATCAGGCTTCCGGGAGCCGGTGGGGTAACCCGAATCCCGCGTATTACTCCCTCGCGACAGCCGAGTACGGCTTCAGTGGCAGCACGTCCTGTAGTTCTGCTCTTGGCAATACTGTATCCAGTAAATGTATCTTCTACGACGTTACCCCGATTACGCTTCTCCACGGTGGATCGGGCACGGGAGGCGATAACAACGTGCCTTGCTATGGGATGAATTGCTATGACCCCTCGGGCACCTATGGAGTGCTTTCCACGGCCCCCCAGCCCCTGTCCTCCGTGATCGTTACTGACATCGGAGGCGGATACTCGGGCGCCCTTTCGTGCACCCTGACCGGGGGGAGCGGATCAGGGGCGACCTGTAGCGCCTTCACGACCGGCGTGGTCACCGGCGTTAGCATTGTAAATGGGGGTTCAGGCTATACAACGCAGCCCACCTGCGCGCTCACGGGCGGAGGAGGATCGGGCGCGGCCTGTGTGGTGACCTCGGCTACGGCGGGCGGCGTGCTGAACGGCATCGTACTCACTGCGTATGGGAGCGGTTACACCTCCGCCCCCACGTGCACGATCACCTCAAACGGGTCGGGATTAGGCGCAACCTGCGCCGCCACCGAAGGGGCGGGGATCGGCACCACGCTCTCTTCCCCCGGCAGTGGGTACACCACGCTGCCCTACTGCACTATCGGCCTCGGCATCGGAGCCACGGGTTCGGGCGGAACGTGCGCCGCCCTGGCGGTGAACACCAGCGACGCTTATACACCGGCATTCACCACCAACACTGGCTGGGATTTCCCCACGGGAATCGGGACGCCCAATGTCACGAACCTGGTGAACAGCTTTACGACGGTGACCGTGTCCCCTCTCAGCCTGACGTTTGGCAATCAAGCGGAGGGGACAACCAGCGCGGCCGACACGGTGACCGTGACCAATGGCGGCACCGAGCCTTTGGCCTTCACAAGCATCGTGGCGACAGGGAACTTTGCGATAGCAGCCAGCGGCACGACCTGTAGCACCAGTATGACGGTTGCCGCCAGCGGCGGGAATTGTGTGATTAAGGTGACGTTCTCGCCCACGGCCACGGGCAGCCTCTCGGGTACCCTCACGATCACCGATAATGCCACGCCCACTGTTAGTCCCTACGGCACCCCGCAAACCGTCAGCTTGAGCGGCACCGGGACGGCGGCGCTCGCCAGCCAGACGATTAACGTAACCACTCCTGCCCCCGCGAGCGCCATATACAACACCAGCTTCATGGTGGCTGCGACGGCGAGTTCGGGCCTCACGGTCAGCTTCTCCTCCACGGGGGTGTGCACGAACGTCGGCGCCACCTTCACCATGACCAGTGGTACCGGGACCTGTACGGTAAAGTTTGACCAGGCGGGTAATTCGAATTACAGCGCGGCGCCGGAAGTCACGGAATCTGTGACAGCGCAACCGGCCAGCCAGACGATTAACGTAACCACGCCTGCCCCCGCGAGCGCCATATACAACACCAGCTTCATGGTGGCTGCGACGGGTGGCGGATCAGGAAACGCGGTCACCTTCTCGAGCGGCGGCATCTGCACGAACGTCGGCGCCACCTTCACCATGACCAGTGGTACCGGGACCTGCACGGTGAAGTTTGACCAGGCGGGTAATTCGAATTACAGCGCGGCGCCGGAAGTCACTGAATCTGTGACAGCGCAACTGGCCAGCCAGACGATTAACGTGACCACCCCTGCCCCTGGGAGCGCCATCTACAACACCAGCTTCGGGGTGGCTGCGACGGCGAGTTCGGGCCTCACGGTCAGCTTTTCCGCCGGCGGGGTGTGCACGAACGCCAACGCCACCTTCACCATGACCAGTGGGACGGGGACCTGCACGGTGAAGTTTGATCAGGCGGGTAATTCGAATTACAGCACGGCGCCGGAAGTCACCGAATCTGTGACGGCGCAACTGGCCAGCCAGACGATTAACGTAACCACGCCTGCGCCCGCGAGCGGCATATACAACACCAGCTTCGGGGTGGCTGCGACGGCGAGTTCGGGCCTCACGGTCAGCTTCTCCTCCGGCGGGGTGTGCACGAACGCCAGCGGCACCTTCACCATGACCAGTGGTACCGGGACCTGTACGGTGAAGTTCGACCAGGCGGGTAATTCGAATTACAGCACGGCCCCGGAAGTCACCGAATCTGTGACCGCGCAATTGGCCAGCCAGACGATTAACGTAACCACGCCTGCCCCCGCGAGCGCCGTATACACCACCAGCTTCACGGTGGCTGCGACGGCGAGTTCGGGCCTCACGGTCAGCTTCTCCTCCGGCGGGGTGTGCACAAACGTCGGCGCCACTTTCACCATGACCAGTGGTACCGGGACCTGCACGGTGAAGTTCGACCAGGCGGGTAATTCGAATTACAGCGCGGCGCCGGAAGTCACTGAATCTGTAACGGCGCAACCGGCCGTGCCCGTGGTGAGCTTGTCTTCCTCTTCGCTCACCTTCCCAGCTCAAATCGTAGGAACCAGCAGCAGCGCCCAGACCGTCACGCTGACCAACACGGGCTACGCCTCGCTCGCGATCTCCAGCATCAGTGCCGGCGGGGGTTTCTCCCAGACCAACACCTGCGGGACCACGGTGAGTGTAAGCGCTAACTGCACGATTTCGGTGACTTTCAAGCCGACAGCGGCGGGGACGTGGACCGGTAACCTCAGCATTTGGGACAATGCTGCCGGCAGTCCGCAAACTGTCGCACTCAGTGGCACGGGTGTGGTCTTCACGAGTGGGCCGCATCCTCCGATTGTTCCTCAGCCACCGTTGGAGCCGGTCCCGGGGAAACCTATACCGGGGCTCCCCCCGAGCCTACCTGTAACTGAGCCGATCTCCGTGCCAACGCCCGGGCAGGCGCCCCCTACGAGCCCACCGGTAATTGGGCCGACTTCCGTGCCCGCGCCCGGACAAGTGTCCCCTACGAGCCCGCCTGTAACCGGGCCGGCCTCCGGGCAAGCGACCGTGCCCGCGCCCGGTGTTAGCTTGGCGCCCTCTGCACTCAGCTTTTCAGCTCAACTCGTGGGAACTCGCAGCAGCACCCAGACCGTCACGCTGGCCAACATGGGCAGCAGCACGCTCACCCTCAGCGCCATCGCCACGAGCGCCAACTTCGGCCAGACCAACAACTGCGGGGGCAGTGTCGCGCCCAAGGGCTCCTGCACGATCAACGTGACCTTCTCGCCGACGGCGACCGGCGCGCTCGCTGGAACCCTGACCATCACCGGCAAGAGCAACGGGGTGGCAGGCAGCACGCAGACAGTGACTTTGAGCGGAACCGGGGCGAACCTCGTTGTGCGCTAGCCGGTTTCTACCGTTCTTCCACTCTTCGGCCACCCTCGCGCCGCCTTCGGCCAGCGGGCAGCGCAGCGCGGCAGAGCTGCAACCAAAGGCGTAGGGGCCAGCGGCGCTGGCCCCCTGCTGGACCAGACGTGGAATAAGCAAGCGCACGAGCTGCGAGTTACGATTCCTTGCGTGCGGGGCGTAGTTGGGATAATCAGATACCTTCCCAAAGCACGGCAGGCCCCGGCAGGGTAATGCCGTTGGGCTGAACTGCGCTCGGCATGCTGACCGGCCAATCCATCACGTAACGGGTTGCCCCTGCGAAGGTTTGACCCTCTCCGTGACTCGTCATGGGCAGAGCCTACCCTTAGCGCAGCGAATGGGGCCAGCTCCGAGCCTGCCAAAGGGATGTCCATGCCACAACGGAAACGCGTAGTGCGGAGCACGGCAGGCTGTGCCTACCTTCGCTTTGCCAAGTTGAGGGTTCTCGGTTCAATGGGCGGAAGCAGGATGGTCTTCCAACCGTCTTGAGGACTCCACTCACGGACTGAGATTGGTTTGAGGCGTTCGGGACAAGCGTCCAGCGTGTGCTTAATCTTGCCCTCGGCGCTGAGGTTCTCGTGCAAGAACCGGTAACGGTCGCTGAAGAAAACGCACTGCGGCACGAGTGTTGCTGAAATATCATACAGAGCCCAAATCCCATTAGACGTACTCCCCACGCCCTTAGGCGCACTATCTATGCCCTCTTGGGTCATGACCTGGATTTGGGCCTTAGTTACGATAACCCCCATAACTGCATTGTAGGGTGGGCCCGTAACCCGAACCACTTCGGAGCGAGGAAATAGGAAGTAGCGGTAGGGCTGTCCCTGGGGACAGGTTTCACAGTCGGAAAGCGCTTGGGCTTGGGGCGAATGACCGGAAGGCTTCATTTCGTCCAGCACCGCCAGCGCCCCTTCGTCCGATTCGTTATTTATCCCGCCTGCCAAAAGGTATGAGCCATCCCGGCTATGCCATTCATTCAATTGCCCTAAATGCCCATAATTTACGAAGTACCTGGTGGTTTCCCCTCCCGGGTCAATCCTCACAACCATGGAGACCGAAGTGGGGTAGCTACAGATCGTACACCAGGCAGACGAAGTCGCACCGTTCCCGGTAACCGTCAAAGCATTGACCTCCCACCGCGGGCCGCAGTCCTCACCGCCAAAATGAACTCTGTCGGCGAAAACATGCTGCCACAAAAGCTTCCCGGTTGATGAGAAGCAGTAGACCGCATCCGTGGAAAGGTCCCCCGCCTCAAACTGAAGTAATGGCGCCGCTACCATGACCTCGCCCTCAGGGTTCCCCTTGAGGGATAGGAAGCGGAATTTTCGACCCAAATTTTCGGGCGGAGCATTTCGTGTCGGTTGGCCAAAATCGTAGGACCACGCGACCTTACCGTTGCTCCAAGCCAGCAACTGCCGTCCGGAGAAGGTAATGGAGCCGACCTTGGGGAAGTTGGCCGCGCGATACTGAAGGATGGCGAAGATAGACCCTGCCGCGACCACGACAAGCGCGGCTACCGCCCACAATTTCGGGAGCCGCCATGTCGACGATTGAGTCCTGAAACTCGTTGAAGTTGCAGGCCCCTGCCGATCACTAGTTGGCAGCCTGATGCCCTTTGACCCCTCAAGCCAAGTCTCAAGTTCTTCAACATAGGCGAAAACGGAGTATCCCTTGCTGCTGCCGGCATGGTGAACGGGCAACGCGAGTTCTTGCTCCCACCGCTGAGCTGTACGGACAGAGGTGTTAAGGTATTCAGCAATCGTTTTCCAGCCATCAAGCTTCCTGGGGGAGGTTTTATTCATTGGCGCAGCCTCCGCGACAGTGATGTAACAGTCCTTACCTCGCCAGCGACAGGGGTGCCATTAGATGACGTTATATGTCGCTTGACCCAGGAAAGTCAACCGGCGTAGGAAGCTCTATCGTGGGAATTTAGCGCGCGCAAGCGGGGATCGAATAGGGGGGAGGGTGACAAAATGAAGCTGCACGCGCCGCTTTGGCGTAAAGCAAGCATCACACTCACGCTCGGGCTCACTCTGATTTGGTTCGGATGTGGAGGTGGCGGCGGTTCCGCCCCAACGCCTGCCCCGGTGAACAACCCGGTACCGACCGTCACAAGCCTTTCGCCCCCCTCGGCCACGGTCGGAGCGTCGGCACAGACATTGACCATCACGGGCACAAACTTCCTCTCCAGTTCCAGCGTGACTTACAACAACCTTGCCCATACTGCAACCTTTGTGAATTCGACGCAATTGACTATCTTGCTGAGCGCCAGCGACCAGGCGACGATAGGGACCTACGCGGTGGCAGTGACCAATCCGTCGCCGGGTGGCGGCGTCTCGAACTTGGTCAATTTCACCGTGGGCAATCCTGTCCCCGCGATTACAAGCCTTTCTCCGTCGTCGGCCACGGCAGGCGCATCGGCGCAGACGCTGACCATCAACGGGTCGAACTTTCTCGCGAGCTCAACCGTAACCTATAAAGCTGTCGCGCACGCGGCGACTTTTGTGAATTCCACTCAATTGACAATTCCCTTGACGGTGGGCGACCAAGCGACCGCAGGGACTTATGCAGTTATCGTAACAAATCCCGCTCCGGGAGGGGGGTCCTCTAACGCGGTCAACTTCACGGTAAACAAACCGCCGCAGCCGGTCATTACGTCTATGACCGCCATCCTGGCCCAGACCAGCCAAAACATTGTGATTTCGGGGAGCGGGTTCGGCAACACTCCGCCACAGACTGTGCCGGTGGGTGACGGCTCGATGGACACATTGGGCTGCGACACGACCACGCCATCTTTGGCTGTATTCGACAGCGGTGGGGGAAAGGACAACTGGGCCGCTGGGCGCGAGAGTTGCACCAACTTTGACGCCATCGGCGTGTACCTGGTGAGCTGGACCGATTCACAAATTGTCCTGAGCGGTTTTGGCTCCGCCCTCGGTACAACGAGCGCGAGCGCCTATCAAATTGCAGTTGGAGACCCGATCGGAATTGATGTTACAGGGCCGAGCGGGGCGGGCGATGGCGTCTCCAACACTACTGTCGTCTCCAGCACAGAGGTCGCAACGCTAACTGTGAACATTATTGATCTTCCCGCAAACACACCTGGGAGCGTTGCGGTTACGGGGCCGACCGGATTCAACCTGACCCTTACGTCGAGTCAAACCTTTACCGGGCCGGTTGGAACTTACAATGTGACCGCCGCGAAGGTTGCTGTCGGGTCGAACACCTACTACGCCACATCCCCGGCCCAAAGCGTGACACTGGCTGCTGGAAACTCGGCCACCCTAACCGTGGACTACTACGACATCATCCCAAATACGACGAAGGTCCTTGACGAAACCGGTATGCAGAGCCTCTCCGTTTCCCCTGACGGGTCTACGCTCACCATATCCAGTGAGAGTCCCATCGCGGCGTCCTTGCAGACAGGAGATATCCTAGCCAGCGCGCCCACGACGGCGGCCCCCAACGGTCTTCTGGACAAAGCGCAGCAGGTAACGACTTCGGGGTCGAACATCGTGGTGACTGTGACGCCAGCCACCCTCGCTGACGCCGTGCAGCAGGCCAAGTTTACCTTCAGTCAGGCCATTGCGCCCTCCAACACGATGACCGCAAAAAAAGTTCTGCCAGGGATAATAATCTTGCAGAAGGCAACCGCACCGAAAATACTGCTAAGTGTGTCTAACCCGTGTTCTGGCAATTCCTTGACGAGCGCGCAAATGTACTCGGTACCCTTGTACCAACAGGGCTCAGTTAGCATCGTTGGCAGCGGTGAGATCGACGTCTGTCCTTCCATCGAATTTAACATTAGCATCGGGTTGTTTAAAGTGAACTCTGTCACAGCGACCGTGACACTCGCGGAATACGCTCAAGTTTCGTTGCAGGGCTCGGGAACGGAGAGTGTAGATAAAGAGATAGACGTCGCCACCGTCGATTTTGATCCCGTTCTAGTCCTTGTCGGCTCCGTTCCCGTCCTCCTTACACCGACTGCTACATTCTTTGTGGGAGTGAGTGGCGACCTGTCCGCCGGCTTTTGCAGCGGGATAACCCAGCAAGCCCAGGCCACCGGCGGGCTTTCTTACGCGAATGGGCAAATCACGCCCATCGGCCAAGTTACATTTAGCGCCGCGGCCAACCCGCTCTCGCTTGACGCGAGCCTTGACCTCAAAGGCTACGCAGGAGTGCAGATTGGCCTGGAGGTGGACGGGATCGCAACGCCCTACTTTTCACCCGATGCTTACCTCCAGTTCAACGCCGACATTAACAGCAACCCCTGGTGGACTTTGCAGGCAGGACTCGAGGGGAGTGTAGGACTGAACGTGAGCATCCTCGACGCAACCCTCGCCAACATTGGGCCCTATCAGGTGTTTGACTACCCGATTGCCACCCTGGCAAAGGCTAATGGAGGCTTCTTGACTTCATCCGCCGCGCCCACCCTCAGCACAATCACGCCCAGTACGGCGGTCTCTGGAAGCTCTTCCCTGACTCTTGTTCTTACGGGTTCCAACTTCGTTCCCGACTCCGTTGTGAATTTCAAAGGGACACCACTTGCGACAACATTTGTGGACACGAACGACTTGACGGCGCTCCTCCCGGCCACCGATCTGGTCAACGCAGGACTGTTCCCGGTCACGGTTAGCAACCCGGATACGTCAGGGGCGATTTCGGGAGGGGTAAACTTCACCGTAACTGCACCCGCAGGCAACCCAATCCCTTCCATCTCATTCCTATCACCGAGTTCCCTAACGGTTGGTGCGACGCCGCAAAATTTGACCATTAATGGGACGGGTTTTCTCTCCAAATCCTCTGTGACGTTTAACGGCATCGCGCACACTCCGACATTCGTAAGCTCGATCCAACTGACGATTTCCCTTACCTCGACTGACCTCGCCACCGCTGGCACGTTTCCGGTGGTTGTCACGAATCCAGCGCCAGGTGGCGGGACGTCGAACGCAGTCGATTTCCCAGTTCAGGCTGCCGGAACTCAAAACACTACTGAGATTTTAGTCTCCGATTCAGCGGGACAACTCTGGAAAACTCAGGGAAAATCTGAGGACGCCATCTGGATCGGCAGCTTACCTGCCGTAATGTCCGACATCGCGGCATACAGCGGCAGCCTGTACGGAATCTCCGAGGCTCCGAGCGGTGGCCAAAGCACGTTATATAGCATCAACCCCTCATCTGGAAGCGGCACAGCGATTGGAAGCGGCGTGGGTGTGGCGCTGAACGCGCTGGCTTTCAGCCCATCGGGAACGTTGTACGCCGCAGGCGGCGATAGCCTGTACACAATCGACCTCACCACCGGAGCGGCCATGGAAGTCGGAAGCGGCGACTACACCTCTTCCGGTGACTTGGAGTTTGGCCCAGGGGGAACACTGTACTTGACAGGCAGTACCGACAGCAGCGACGAGCTCTTTACCGTCGACCCGGCAACAGGACAGGGAACTTTGATCGGCAATATCGGGTATAGCCAAGTCTACGGGCTGGCTTACTTTGATGGCGTCATGTACGGGTTTACTGCAGGTGGTTCGGCGATCACCATGAACCTGACCACTGGCGCCGGAACCCTGGTGTGTGTTTATAACCTGTCGTTCGATGGGGCGACAGCGATCGCGCCCCCAACTCCCCCCTCTTCCCAGACGCTGTTGGCGGATGCATTTACCACGGACACTAGTCTGAACGCATCCCTTTGGAGTGCAGATACAACTTTGCTTCAGCAGATCGCAGAGTACACCGGTTACCTTACAAATGCGGCATACGAACAACCCGTGCTCGCCTTCAGCAATTTAGGTATGAGCATGTCAGGTACTAATAGCGATTATCAGTTTACCGGCATCCAGTCTAACATAACAATCGCACCGCCCTTTACTTTCCAGACGACAGTCGAGGCTACGGTCGATTATGGCTCCGCGATCCAAGCCTATTTGATTAGTGGCGACCGCTCCCAGTCGGTTTTCTTCTCGGCCAACCTCGCACCTGCTTCCGGGTTTTACGGCATGGACGTTAATTTAGGCGCCGTCGATGGAGGGGGTTACACCACCTTCGGTAATCTATATAACGGGACAGTAAGCACCTGGTATTTGGTCACGTTCAAGTTTGATGAGAACGGGTACGCCGACGCGACGCTGAGCGACGCTAGTGGGAATCGCCTCAATTGGACGGTTCCATTTCACGTCGGTAAAGGGCCATTTTACGTCGTTTTGGCACAGTACGAGGGAGGTCCGGACGTCTCGGGCCCGCAGACGACGATCTGGCAGTCCGTCTCGGTCACATCGCCGTGATCACGGCGATTGCCAGCACAAAGGGGCGGCCGCTTCTGAAAGTTGAGCTGGTCTCCGTCACTGCCAGGGGCAAAGCGTACGACGTGCAAACCGATCCTGTCGAGAGGGAAGGTGATTCACGCGGAAAGAACACCGCTAAAAAAATCGGCGGAGGCACTGTGGTTGGTTGGCTCCTCGGAGGCCTTCTCGGCCGCGAAGCAGGCGCCGCAATTGGCGCCGCGGTTGGGGCCGGCGCGGGCGCCTTCGATCAGGGGCTTTCACACGCGAAACGAGTGAGAATTTCCTCCGAGGAACGACTCGAATTCTCCCTCCGCAACTCCCTCACCGTTCAAATGCCGGTCTCTAGGTCAACGACTCCGTGAGGCCCGCCTACTTAGGTCATTTTGCGAATCGCGGCAGCGGCCCGTGCCACTGTAAGCTCGGCGCCCGTTTTGCTCACCCTCTCACCTCAAATCGTGGGGACCAGCAGCAGCGCCCAGACCGCCACGCTGTCCAATACAGGCAGCGGCACGCTCACCCTCACTGCCATCGCCACGAGCGCCAACTTCGGCCAGACCAACAACTGCGGGGGCAGTGTCGCGCCCAGCGGTTCCTGCACGATCAACGTGACCTTCTTGCCGACGGCGGCCGGCGCGCTCGCTGGAACCCTGACCATCACCAACAAGAGCAACGGGGTGGCAGGCAGCACGCAGACATTGACTTTGAGCGGAACCGGGGTCGAGCCCGTTGTGCGCTAGCCGACTCCTATCATTGCTCCATCTGGGCCACCGTCGCTCCCGGGCACGGCGTAACCTCGAGTTCAAGCGCGGCCCCCCCCAACGGGCTAGCGGGCTTCATCGCGCGCCGCCGTTCCCATCAGCGCCATGCTGCCCAAGCTCGACCCGCGCTTCTTGCGCCCGCTTCAGGAAGACTCTGACAAAAGGCAGAATTTGAGCCTGGCAAGGTTGATCCCCAATCGGTCTGGAGGCGTGGCAAAAGGCTCCGAAATTCCGAATGGTTCTGCTAAGTGTATGAAAACAATACAGAACAACAAAAATAATGAGATCGGCATTCCAGGCTATCTCATTTAAATTGAATGTCTTACAAGCTATCTCGCGACCATTTGTGGTTATTCATGGGCAATCATGGATTGTCCACAATCAAATCGCAGGAAGGGGCTAAATCCGAAAGTCGCAGAACGAAAATCGAAAATCGAAAATGGCCCGGTGGCACGTTAAGCACCGAGAGCCTCTTCCGCATTAGCCACCGTGGCGCGGTCGACGGGCAACTCGATTACAAACCTGGTTCCGGTGGGGAAGTTTTCCTCCACGCGGATCGAGCCTTGGTGTTCCGCGATGATGCGATTGACAATCGCCAGGCCCAATCCGGTTCCCGAGCGTTTGGTGGAGAAATAGGGGAGGAAGAGCCTTTCCTTGGCCTCCGGAGTGATGCCCGGCCCGCTGTCTTCGATGATAATCTCCACCACATCGCGATCGGGGGCGAGCACACTGCGCACCCAGATTTCCTTGCGCAGCGACTGCTCCAACGCTTCCGCGGCATTATCAATGAGATTTACCACCACGCGCTTCATCTGATCCGAGTCAGCCAGCACCATGGGCAAATCGGGAGAGAGATCGCGCTGCAAGGTGATTCCCTTCAGGCGCCCGGCGAACACGTTCAGGGCATCTTCCAGAACATCGTTGATTTGCGCGGGCGCGGGCTTGGAGGCCGGGAAGCGCGCAAAGGCGGTGAATTCATCGACCAGGGTTTTCAAAGTGCTCACCTCGCGTCCAATCAGCTTGGCGCTGTCGCCCACGGCCGTCAGCAAATCGCGCGTCGGCGTTTCCGTATCCATCCGCTCCAGCAGCCGCAGGATGCGCTCGGTGGAAAGCTGAAGGGGGGTGAGCGGATTCTTGATTTCGTGGGCGATGCGGCGGGCGACCTCTTGCCAGGCCGCCGAACGCTGCGAGCGCAGGACCTCCGCCAAGTCCTCCAACACCAGGACGGAGCCCACGCGTCCGTGCCGCGCCTGAACGGAAGAAACGGTCAGCGCCATGAAGGCGCGACGTCCTCCCAGGTCAAGTTCCATCTGCTGCGTCACTACCCCCTGGCGCGCCGCCCGCCGCAACATGCGGGCGATTTCCCGCGCGTCTTCGACAGTGAAAAGATCGGTCAGAACCCGCGCGGACTGGGTGCGAGGCCGTCCGAAGAGCCGCTCGGCCGTGGAATTCAAGCGCGTGATCTGGCCCTGCGGGTCGAAAGAAACGACTCCGGTGGGGATGTTCTCCAAGATGGCTTCAATGGTGTTGCCACGCTCCTCCAATTGGCGGTTGGCTTCCTGGAGGTTCAAGGATGCCTGCTCGATGGCGCGCCGGTTTTCGAGAAGTTGCTGGGTCATCTGATTGAAGGAATGGACCAACACCCCGAGTTCGTCGCCCGCCCGCGCCGAGACTTGGAAACCCAAGTTGCCTTGCGCCACCTCGTGCGTGGCGTTGGCCAGCGCCTGGATGGGAATGGTAACCTGCTTGGAAAAGAAAAGGGCGAACCAGGTGGCGATGAAAAGAATGAGCAGGGTCAGCAACCAGAGGGTCAACACGTAGCTGCGTTTTTCGGCCTTCCCTCGCCGGCTCAACTCATTGTATTTTTGCGTTTCCCGCTGAATCTCACTGGAAATTTGGGTCAGTTTCGAAGGCAGGCGCATGATGCCGGCGACGCTGCCCAGACGGGCCCCGGAATTACCGCCAATCGGGTCCACCGAAATGAAGAGCTCATATTCGCCCGCCGACCAGTGTCCCGTCAGACCGTTGGGAGGGATTTTGCCGGTAAAGATCTGCGGGAAGTAGCGGGTGATCACGGAGGGGTCCGGCCAGGGGTCACCGGCCTGCGCCAGCAGTTGCCCGGAGGAGTCGAAACACATGGCGGCCACGGACCCCGGGTCGGCCGCCACCTCCTGCGTCACCAAGCGCGCCACCCGGGGCGTTTGGTGATTCTCCATGGCCTGGATCATGTCTTCACTCTGCGCGAGATAGCTGGAGATGTGGTCGGCGCGCTGCGCGGCTTGCAGTTCAAGTTGGCGAACCAACTCCTGGGAGTCCTGGCCAATCGTGTCGAGGTGCACGCTGAACCACTTGTCGATGGTGCGGTTCAACAAACCATGGGCAAAGATGAAAAGGAAGATGGCCGGGATCAGCGAGACGCCGAGGAAGGCCGCCACCATTTTTGTCTTGAAGCGCGAGCCGAGTTGCTGTTGCCGCCGCTCGACGTAGAGCTTCAGCAGAATGCGCAACAGGATGAGGGCAAAGATGACGAAGGCCAGAATAATGACAATGGAAAGAACCTGCAGCAGGATCGTTTCTTCAGAACTACTGGGGCGGATGAAACCCAGGTTCAGGGACGCCTGGCTCCATCCCAGCAAAAACAGGATGGGGACGAGGATCAGCAGGACAATCAGGGGGGTCTTGCGGCGATGGGCAGGGCCGGGATTCATATATTTTAGCTGTCAGCTATCAGCGCTCAGCTATCAGCTGCTAGCTAGAACAAGGGCGGAGGGGGCTTTTGTTTCAGCAGAAAGCTGATGGCCGAAAGCTGAAAGCTTCAAAGCCTTCCGCGGCAGAAATTGCCCCAAGGGGCAGTCCTCACAGTGCGCCACGTTCCGGTGGCAAAAGCGTTTGGCCGCCTCCACCAGCAGGGCGTGAAACTCATTGAACAGAGCAGCGTCCGGCGGCAGATGCTGGTGAAGGAATTGCTGCGCCGAGGGGTAATCGGCCGCGGGAGAAAGAAGTTCATGGCGCGAAAGGACGCGGCGCGTATAAGCATCCGCAACAAAGACCGGGTGCCGTCCGGAATAGAGCAAAATCGCGTCGGCGGTTTCCGGGCCGATTCCTTTGAGCGCCAGAAGCTGCGCGCGGGCGCGAGCAACGCCCAAAGAGAAAAGCGAGTCTAAAGAGCCTCCATGAGCCTGCTCGATCCAGTCGGCAAAATTGCGAAGGGTCCTGGCTTTTTGCCGGTAAAAACCCGCCGGCCGAATCCGTTGCTCCAATTCACGCAAAGAGATTTGGCGCATCGGCCGCCAGGCGAGCAGGCCCGCCTTGCGGAGATTCTTCAAAGCCAAAGTGGCATTCCGCCAAGTGGTATTCTGGGTGAGAATAGCGCCCCAGATCACTTCCCAGCGCGTTCGAGCCGGCCACCACTTTTGCGGCCCGAAGCTTTCCAGAACGGTCGCATAGAAGCGGAGGAGAATCTCGCCCGGCGCTGCCTCGCCCTGCTTACCCGCCCAGCGCATTTTCAAAAGCTATACTCGGCTTGCCTCAAAGTCAAGGGTGGTAGGTGGCAGGTCGCAGGTGGTAGATGGGGAAGAACTACCGCCTGAGGATAGAGGGTCGTAGGTGGAATGAGCCCCACATGCCACCTACGACCTACCACCCACTTTCGGGCTAGCTCTTGCCACGCAGTTCTGCGGCGAAGGCTTGGGAGATATTATCGGCCGTCTCCATCAATCGGGCGGGAAACTTCTCCATGAATTCCGCCGTGACCCGGAACTTGGGGGAAGAGACGCTGATCGCGGCGAACACTTTGCGCTCGGGGTTGTAAATGGGCGCGCCAATGCAGTATCCGCCTTCCACGGTTTCTTCCTTATCTTCGGCGAAACCCCGCGCGCGCACCGCCGCATATTCATTTTGAATGGCGAGCTGATCAACCAGCGTGTACCTGGTCGCGCGGTAAACCCCATACACATCGAGCAGCGTCTGGATGAGCGCTTCGTCCTGGAAGGCGGTAATCGATTTCGCCAGCGAGGAAGCATAGGGTTGAAGGATTCTGCCCACGAAGTTCGACATGCGAATGTGCTGCGGGCTCTCCAGCGCGTCGACCACGCGGATGTGATCGTCAAAGAGGTAAGCAAGGGAAACGGTCTCGCCGCAGTGGCTCTGAATCTCCGAGGAGAAGCGCCCCCAGACCTTGCGCAGCAAGCGCAGGCTCTCGCGCACCCCGGCCACCGAAGATTCAACCTCAATGCGATAATTGCGGTTGGCGTCGCGCGAGACGTAACCCAACCCCTGGAGCGTCCGCAGCAGGCGCAGCAGGGAAGGCTTTCCCAGTTGCGTGTAGCGTGCGAGCTCGCCCAGCGAGAAGGCTCGGCCCTCGGCGCGAAGGTAATTCAGGATCTTTAATCCCAAGGCCAGCCCACGCGAGGTGTCAGAAGGAACGGAGGGCCGCGCTGATGGAGAAGTGGAAACAAACTCGCTAGAATCCATTGCTCGTTCCTATTCAAAACTGTATTGCCCTAAACTTATATCACAAAATGACAGCGCAAGCTCTGCTGAATTCAAATGACTTATGCATCGAGTTTTTGCAAAGCAACGGAGAGGCATGGCGCACTACCTCGTTCGCGTCCGAAATGCTCTGCGTCAAAAACTTGCTTGACAGAGGTCAATCGTCATGTTATCTAGCCATTTATGTGCAAGGGCTAGGCGAAAGTGTGTGAATTCACGGCGACCGGATTGCGCTGAGAACTGGACTGCCTGAATAAACTAGCAAGAGAAAGTTTTTCAAACAATATGTTGTTTTATTGAAATCAGCACATTTGTACAAAAAAACGCTTGACATTTCAGAAAGACGATTTAATACTGTCTGTCGTTTCGTAATATGTTATCGCATGTTGCTATTGTGAATCGTTGATGGTTTCTTTCGGCAGGAGGCCCCATCTCTTCGCCGCGAGAATCTGCCGAACTCAGATTTACTGAAGACTTGCGTCAATTCTGTTGGGTCCTACTCCGAATAGATCGCGCATGACGCGAACGACTACGCCGAGCATGTGCGCTTCAAGAATGCCAGTCCGCAATCGTTTCTGCGAGAGCGAGGTCGTCTCTCTCTCGGGGTGGCGCTCTGTCGAAACACCTGAGAGCGCCCCCGCCAATTTGGCGTTGGGTCTTGGGTCTTACAGACGACTTTAATAAGGAGGATAACAGTGATAAAGAGAATCGCACCAATTCTATTGCTCCTGGCCTTTCTCCCGCTGCCACTGTTGGCGCAGCAGACCGGAGCAAGTCTGACGGGGCACGTTGTTGACCCCTCCGGGGCGGCGATCAGTGGGGCGAACATCAAATTGGTCTCCACCCTGACCGGGGCGGTCTACCCGACGGCATCTGACTCTGCCGGCATTTACCAACTCCCCTTTGTACTGATCGGGAGCTACACCCTTAACGTTGAGAAGGAAGGGTTCAAGAAGTACTCTCAAGCGGGAATCACGTTGATCGGTGATCAAAAAGCCGTCATTGACGTCATCCTGCAACTCGGCGCAGTGACTCAGTCAATCAACGTGGTGGCCAACGCCACGGTGCTCGCACTGGAGTCAGGTGATCGCACCGCGACGATTGACAACATCAAGCTCGATCCGGAAGTCCTGCGTGGCCAGAACGCCATTGTGGCCACTTGGTTCACTCCCGGGGTAACGGTCACCGCGGGAGATCAAAAGATCCGTCCGTGGGACAATGCCGGAACCCAGAACGAATCCTTCAACGGTGGCCAGTCTGGAAACGGCGGCAACCTGTCTCAGTTCGGCAGTGGCGTGCCCGGTCAAGCCAGCGGCAACCAGGTCATGGTTGACGGAATTTCCGAGAACCGCAACGGAAACGGGACCGGATTCAACCTCATGGCCTCAGCGGTTGACCAAGTTGAGGTGCAGGCCACCATGTACGACGCTGAGAACGGGTGGAGCACCGGGGGCTTTGTCAATACCCTCAGCAAGGCGGGCACCAACAGATGGCACGGACACGGCTACGACTACCTTCAGAACACCTGGTTGAACGCCGAAGACTGGGGCAGCCAGCATGGTGGACCGGGCGGGACTAATTCCGGCCGGCTACCCTGGCACTTCAATTATTTCGGCGGTGAAATAGGTGGACCCGTCAAGAAGGATAAGATTTTTGTCTTCTATGGGTATCAGTACATGTGGTCAATTCAACGCGATCCTTTCACGGATACCATACCGACCGCGGCGGAGCGGCAAGGCAATTTCCAGGGAGTCTGCTCAAACGCCAGCGGCAATTGCGTGCAGGTCCAGCTTTACGATCCCGCCACCCTCACGGACCTGTCGACTTCGACGTCTGACCCGACCGGCTGTTATTACACCACCGCAGGCCCCCCGGCAGTCGCTTCGGGGGCCAACCCCTGCCGGTCCCAACTCGGCCCGAATTTCTCGGCGGTCAACGTCATCAACCCCGCGGTGATCAACCCCATCGCGAAAAATGTCCTGAACATCATTCCCCTGCCCACGATTCCCGGCACCGTGCTACCGTGCAACGGTGTGGTGTCAGGTCAGACGGGGGTGGTCGCGGGACTTTGCGGCAGCTTTGCGAACAACATCACGAATAGCTCCACCTCCCGAAAATTTATTGACCAGTTCCCTGAGCACACTGGCCGTATCGACTGGAATTTCAATGAACGGACGCACGCGTTCTTCCGTTTCTCCAAGAATGACCTGGCGGAAACACGCAGCTACGTGTACTCGACGGTATCGGCCATCAACCCGGCCGAGTCGAGCGGCAACAACCCCCTGTTCCGTGGTAACCAGGCGTATGCTTTGCAGGTTACCCGTACCATTAACCCCACGACGGTGCTGGAAATGCGCACCGGCATGGACCGTTACCCCAACGGCGGCGGTGACACGACCATTACCGCCACGGACCCTACGACGTTAGGGTTCAGTTCCACCTGGCTCGGCTTGGTGGGCCACTTCTTCCCCCAAATCCAGTTTACAACACCCGGTTATAACCAGGATGGAGGAACCCTTCCCGGCTATACCGCTTCCGACGTTTGGAACCATGCGGTGATCTTAGCCCACACGCACGGCAAGCACAATTTCCGGTTCGGTTGGCAGAGATTTGACCTGGCCGACTACAGTGAGAGCCCGGGCCCGATCAACGGGGCTTTTACTTTCAGCGGGGGGTTCACCTCGGCCAATCAGATAAACACCGTGACCCTCGGTCCTACCGGAAATTCCAACGCGGATTTTCTGCTGGGCCTCCCGAATGCCATCTCCATCAACCAGCCGACTTACCCCGAGTATTGGCTGCACGAGGAGTCGTTGTTTACCCAGGATGATTGGCACATCAACCGCAAGTTCACGCTCAACCTGGGCATCCGGTGGGATTACGCCGGTCCTGTGCACGACAAATACAACCGCCTGCTTAACGGCTTCTGCTTCACCTGCGTAAGCCCCTTGGGGAGTGTCGCCCCGTACGTGAATTCCCTGGGCGCCACGATAGCCGGACCTGCGCTGATCGGCGGTCCGACGTTTGCCAACACCAATGGCGCTCCCAGCGGCGTTACCAACCCCAAGTATGACAACTTCGGTCCGCGCATTGGCTTCGCCTACGATCTGGGGCACGACATGGTGCTGCGTGGCGGGTGGGGCATCATTTACGGCCAGCAGATATTGGAGATCGGCGCTGCTCCGGGGTTCAGCGGGTCCACCACCGCCAATACCCAGCCGGTGTTCCCGGGCATCTTCAACTCCAACATCACGTTTGCCAATCCCATCCAAACCGGTCTTCTCCCCATTGTGGGATCCGCCTACGGGTTGGCGACCAATATGGGCGCCGGCATTAGTTTCATCGATCCCAATCTTGATGCCCCACGAACTACCCAGTACTCCCTAGAGATCCAGAAGAGGTTTGGGAAAGACTGGTTGATAAGCGTGGCTTATGTTGGTTCCAAATCGAATCGGCTGAATGTCAACCAGAACCTCAATTACGTTCCTCTGGCGGATGAGCCTTACACCCCGAACTTCACGCTGAACACCAGTGCGCCGGGCGGGGGTGGTGCGGCTACCAACAGTTTCCTGAGCGCCCAAGTCAAAACCGCTGCGGGCGCTAACCCCTTCTCCGTGCCCACACAATACCTGGGAGAGACCAAGGGCACCTACCTTCAAGCCGCGACCGTGAGCCAATCACAACTGCTCTATCAATACCCTCAATTCTCCCAAGTTACCGAGGATGATAGACCGATCGGCCGTTCGCATTACAATGCGTTGCAGATAGAAGTGAGCCATCGGCTGGCGGCGGGGCTGGAATTCAGCGCCGACTTTTATTGGGCGAAGACCCTACAGGCGACGTCGTTCATTAACAACCAGGACCCCTTCCCGAGACAGAACGATTCCCAGAATGACTTTCCCCGGCAATTCAAGATGAACTTTGTTTACTTTGGACCCTTTGGGCATGGGCAGAAGTACCTCAATCACACCAACGGGTTCGTCAACGCCTGGGTTTCGGGTTGGTCGCTGAGCGCCACTCCCATGCTCGAGGATGGTCCTCCGGCGCCAGTGCCCTCGGGCCTCATGCCCATCACCGGCGTCTCGGAAGCCACCAATCCGAGTAAGAATCTGTTGCACTGGTTCAACACCTGCTACATCAACACCTCAGGGGTCAATGTTGACTGCGGGTTCGATTCCACGCCCGCCTGGAGGCAGATGGTATCTGGCCAGCTTGTCGAGTGGAGTTACACTCTCCACCAGGTTCGCTATCCGGGAGTTCACGATCTCCAGTTGGGCATTATGAAGAAATGGCTGTTCAAAGAGAAATATACGTTGACCTACCGCGCGGACTTCATCAATGCACTGAACAGCGCGCAGTTTTTCCAGGACCTCGATACAAGTTACACGAGTGGAACGTTTGGTGAGGCGGGATACCCGAAATACACCCCGTCGGATGACCCTCGGGTAATCCAGATGTCTTTGCAGTTTAGCTTCTAACTCCGCGGCAAATACACCGCCGCAACCTCCAAGGGGCCAGGCTTCCGCCTGGCCCCTTTTTTGTGTGGCGTGGAATCGTTTGTTGACCTGCTGCCTTAGAAGTGTTAATCAAGGTGCGGTTCGTGCTTTGCGCCTTGGTCCGTCTGCTGACGGATGAACTTGTTTTGTTTTTCAGAATGCCAAGGAAAACAACCTCTCGCAAAGGCGCTAAGGCGCAAAGGCGGGCAGTGCCGGTTTCGGAAGTATTTGTCCACATACGCCAGAGGCATTCGCCTCAGGGGAAAGCTTTTTTCGTGACTGAGAACGAAATCGCGAAACAGATTGTGGATGCCGCATTCAAGATCCACACGACCCTTGGCCCCGGACTGTTTGAGTCCGTTTACGAAACGGTCATGGCGCAGGAACTGGCGAATCGAGGTTTGAAGGTAGTGAGACAACAGCCTATTCCGGTCGTCTGGGAGAATGTCCACCTGGAGGCAGGGTTCCGCGCTGACCTGATCGTGGAGGGCAAGGTCATCATCGAGATCAAGTCAGTCGACAACCTGGCCCCGGTGCACAGAAAGCAATTGCTGACGTATCTTCGTTTAGCGGACATGCGCTTGGGCCTTTTGATCAACTTTGATAGCGAGCTGATTAAGGATGGAATCGCCCGGGTTGTAAACAATCTCTGAAAGGCGCAACATCTCGCGATTAATGCTTTGCGCCTTAGCGCCTTTGCGTGAAATTGTTTTGCTTTTCAGATGTTTGAGGAAAACATTCTCTCGCAAAGGCGCAAAGGCGCGAAGGGAAGGTAACTCCGACCTGAAATGCCAGCAAAATCCAAGAAGAAGCGGGTCACGCCACAAACGCCTGAGCCCCGCCAATCTCGATTTCAGCGATGGCGGAGCGTGCTGGCGGCCGCTTCGCTCGCCCTGCTGACGTTTCTGGCCTTTTCCAATTCGTTCTCCGCCGGCTTCATTCTTGATAACAAAGGCCTGCTTCTCCAGGATCCGCGCATACGCGAGCTTACCCCTGAGAATATCCGTCTGATTCTTCATCACACCTATTGGTGGCCAAACGGCGAGAGTGGACTCTATCGCCCCTTCACCACGCTCTCCTACCTGTTTAATTATGCGATGCTCGGAAACGGCAGCGAGCCGGCCGGGTATCATTGGATCAACTTCCTTTTGCACCTCGGCAATGTCTTTTTGGTTTATGCGCTGGCCCGCAGATTACTCCGGGCGCAGAGCTTCGCTCTGCACAATCCAGGGGGGATAAATCCGCAGGGGGTAACGCAGAGCTTCGCTCTGCGCAATCCGGAGGGGCTAGCGGCTTTTTTCGCCGCGGCGCTCTGGGCTGTCCACCCGGTCCTGACCGAATCGGTGACCAACATGATCGGCCGGTCGGACCTGCTCTCCGGCATAGCGATTTTGAGCGGATTCCTGATGTATCTCAAGAGCACTGAGTCGGCCGGGTTGCGCAGGCTCGCCTGGCTCGCCGGATTGATGGCCGTCACCGCCGTAGGCGTATTTTCGAAAGAGAGCTCGGTAGTCATTCTGGGAGTGATTGCACTTTACGAACTGACCTGGTGGAAAGAGCGAAAACCGGGCCGAGTTCTGCTCCTGGGGTGCATCGCCACACTTCTGCCCATCGCCGCGATGCTGTATCAGCGCTCAATCGTGATGGCGGCTTCGCGGCCCGCGGAGTTTCCCTTCACCGACAACCCCATCGTGGGCGCAGACTTCTGGACCGGACGGCTCACGGCAATCGAAGTGATCCCCCGCTATCTCGAGCTTATGCTGTGGCCCGCCAAGCTTTCCGTCGATTATTCCTACGCGCAAATTCCGCTTGCCCATGGCGCCCTGCAAGACTGGGCGGCAGGGATGTTCGCGCTGGCCGCGGCCATACTCGCGGTCGCTTTGTACTGGTGGAACCGCACGGCTTTCTTCCTGGCGTTTTTCGCCGCGATCGCGTTTGTGCCGATGTCGAACCTGCTCTTCCCGATCGGCACCATCATGGCGGAGCGTTTCTTGTACGTGCCGGCGATCGGCCTGCTCGCCTGCCTGGTCATGGGGATTTACGCGGCCGGCAGACGCTTGCACAGAGAACGTTTCGCGCCCGTGGTGTTGTGCGTGATCGCCGCCGCCTTTGCCGTCCGGACCTGGGTGCGGAACGGCGATTGGCAGGACGAGCGCGCCATGGCGGAAGCCAGTGTCCTAACCAGCCCCAACAGTTTCAAGGTCCACATGCTACTTGCTTCCGTGCTTGATGCCAACCGCGCCGAGGGTTCGAACCGCGAGCGCGCCATTGAGGAAGTCGACAGGGCTGCGGCGATCCTCGATGCGCTGCCCGACTCGCGCAACAAACCGGACGTTTACCGCATGGCGGGCAGCCTCTACTTAGCCAAAGGCGACTTCTTGCACGAGCGTGAACCTTCCGAAAGCGTTCGTGAGTACCAACGAGCGCTCGATCTCTTGCAGCGTTCCATCGCCATCGACAAGAGCGGGCGGGCGGAATACGATCGAAGGGAAGGGGCCGAGTGGGCTCACCGCCACTCCGCTGTTCCTGTCGCTGCCCAAGGCGATCCTGAGGCGCGATGGATGCTGGCGGCTGCGTATTGGCGGCTGGGGAAGGTACCGGAAGCCGGCGCCGCAGCCAGCGAAGCGCTCGCCCTTCATCCTGTGAAGGCCGAAGGGTACCGGCAGATCTCCTTTGCTTTAGCCGCCCAGAAGCGGTTTGATGACGCGGCCGTCGCTCTGATGGAAGGAGGGCTGATCACGGGCGATCTTACCCTCAAATCGGATCTCCTGGATTTGTACCGCAGCGCTTTTGCCAACACTTGTGCGATTACTACGGGGCCCGATGGTCCTACGGTGAATCCCGCGTGCGACCTGGTCCGCAAACAGTTCTGCGCGGCATCCGTTGAGGTCGTTAAGGCCACCCTTGAAGGCGAGCGATGGGACGAGGCGCGGCAGCAGAAACAGGATTTCCTGCATAAATACGGCTGCCCCGCCGGTCCCCTGGATCAGGTTTTGCCGGACTAGTATGAATTTGTTGACCTGACGCCGCAGAAGTGTTAATCAAAGCACGCCTTACGCTTTGCGCCTTAGCGCCTTTGCGAGAAAATGTTTTTCTGTTCCGTTCGAAAAGCTAAACAATTTCTCGCAAAGGCGCAAAGGGAAGGGAAGTCTTATTTCCCGGGGCGGGTGGAATCGTTTGTTGACCTGCTGCCGTAGAAGTGTTAATCAGGGTGCGGTTCGTGCTTTGCGCCTTAGCGCCTTTGCGAGAGAATGTTTTCCTGGACCTTCGAAAAAGCAAAACAATTTCATCCGTCAGCCGACGGACAAAGGCGCAAAGATTAAGCGACTCTCATTTACAGGAGTAATATTCATGCGTTCCCGTGGGATTCAATGGTTGGTTCTTGCGATAGCAATTTGCGTTCCTTCCTTGGTAACCAGGAGGACAGCCGGACAGTCCTCAACCCCCTGGCCGCCGGATGCCTCGCAACATAAACTATACGTGATCGGAAATGCGCACATTGACATTCCCTGGCTCTGGCCGTGGCCGGAATCGATGGCGGTGGGGCTCAGCACGTTTCGCGCGGCGCTGGACCGCATGAATGAATATCCGGATTTCAAATTCACCGCCAGTTCCGCCATCTTGTATGAATGGGCTGCGAGCGCCGATCCCGGCATGATGGCGGAGATTCGCCGGCGCGTGGCGGAGGGCCGATGGGGTGTCGTGGGGGGATGGATCGTGGAGCCCGACGTCAACATCCCCAACGGCGAGTCGTTGATGCGCCAGGGCCTTTACGGCCAGCAGATCTTCCAGCAACTGGTGGGGCGCAGGGCGCAGGTGGGTTCCAACCCTGACTCGTTTGGTCATCCCGGCACGCTGCCCCAGATTCTGAAGCTCCAAGGCATGCACGGGTACATGTTTATGCGCCCGGGCGCCCATGAAAAGACCCTGCCCGCCGACGTGTTCTGGTGGCAGGGCGCGGATGGGACGCGCCTGCTCACTTATCGAATTCCCGGCAGCTATGGAATAACGCGTGACGTCCAAAATCACATGCTCGATTTCGTTACCAAGCTTCAGGAACCTACCAAGGACATGATGCTTTTCTACGGGGCTGGGGACCATGGGGGAGGACCGGCGAAGGAGACGATCCAATCGATCCTGGAAGTCCAGAAGCAGCCCGGCGCGCCCAAGATTCTGTTCAGCATTCCCGACCGCTATTTTGACGATTTGCTCAAAACTGACGCAGCGGCGCATGGCCATGCGCCCCTACAAACCCCCACTTTCCCCGTGGTCGACGACGATTTGCAGCACCACTCGGTGGGCTGCTACACCGCGGTGTCGTCCATCAAGAAGGATAATCGCACGGCGGAAGCGGCCCTGGTGACGGGTGAGAAGATGGCCGCATTGGCGAACGTGCTGGTGGGTTTCCCTTATCCCAAAGCCGACTTCGCCACTTCTTGGAGAAAGGTATTGCTGATGCAGTTCCACGATAGCATGGCGGGGACGGCGCTTCCGGAAGCTTACACCGTCGCCCACCATGCCTATGGATTCGCCCAAGAAGTGGCCAATCAGGCCATTTACAAGGCTGCGGCAAAAATTGCCTGGCAGGTTCCCACCACCGACCCTGCCTCGGAGTACCTAGTGGTCTTCAATCCTCACGCCTGGGCGGCGAAGCTGAACGTTCAATACGATTTGAGTTGGGGCTTGAATAATGTGGGCGCAACACAAAGCAACTCGCGCCTGGAAGATGAGCAGGGCAACGCCATTCCCCATCAGTGGACCGCGGGCCAGACGGTGGCGGGCAATCGCCGAGGGTTGGTGTTCCAAGCGCCCGTGCCGGCCTTCGGCTACCGGCAATTTCGCGTGCGCAAGGTCGAGCCTTTCGCTGCTCCTGAATCCACCGTGCAAGCCACAGAAAAGGGCCTGGAGAACGAACATCTCCGCGTGACCTTTGCGGACGACGGAACAATTTCAATGTACGACAAAGACGCCGGAGCGGAGGTCTTTCGCGGGGGCGCCGGCGGGGCGCGCGCCGTGGTCATCGACGATCCCAGCGATACCTGGAGCCACGGTGTGGTGTCCTACACCAAGGAAATTGGCACGTTCGGGAGCGCCGGCTTCCGTGTGGTGGAGAATGGCCCGGTGCGGGCCGCCGTGCGCGTGCGGACGGGCTACGGCGCTTCCTACATGACCACGGACTGGATGCTTTGCGCCGGCGCACGCACGCTGGAGGCGCGCGTGTCCCTGGATTGGCACGAGCGCCAGAAAATCCTGAAATTCTCCTTCCCGGTGGACGTGGAGAGTCCGGTGCCCACTTATGAAATCGCTTACGGCTTCAAAGTGCGCCAGGCGAATGGCAACGAAGATCCGGGGCAGAGGTGGATTGACCTTTCCGGCGAGCGGAATGGCAAGACGTATGGCCTCGCGGTTCTGAACGACGCCAAGTACGGCTACAGCGTGCAGGATAACGACCTGCGAGTCTCCATCGTGCGCGGCGCCGCCTATGCCCAGCACCAGCCCGCCAAGATCGACCCGAGCGGCGAGTATATTTGGCAGGACCAGGGCATTCAGACGTTCCGCATGGTGCTGGCCCCCCACGCGGGCACTTGGCAGGACGCCGGCATCGTGCGCATGGCGGAGGAATTGACGGCGCCCGTGCCGGTTCTCTACCAGGGAATCCATAGGGGCACAAGGGCGCAATCCGCTTCCTTCCTCTCCGTGGATGTGCCGGACGTCGTGGTGTCGGACGTCAAGCAAGCCGAGGATGGAAATGACCTCGTCATCCGGTGCTACGAGACGGCTGGCCATGCCACCAAGGCGTCGCTGGAGCTGGGGTTGGTGCACCGCCACTGGACCGGTGAGTTCCACCCGCTGGAAATCAAGACTCTCCGCGTGCCGCTCGCCCCGCAAGGGAAGATTCGGGAGGTGAATGCGCTGGAACAGTAAGTCCAAAGTTGTAAACCCAAGCGATTTAAAGGGTTAAGGGCCAAATTCAGACTAATAGTCCAAAATATTGCCTTTGGCCTTTAGCTTCCATTCTTGCTTTTTGTTGGTTTATCCACAATGCGTATATGAACTCAAAACAACGTGTACATTCTGCACTCCGGCGGGAGCCCGTCGATCGAGTGCCGGTATTCATGTGGTTCCATCCGCAGACCGCCCAGCGGCTTGCCCGGCTGCTGGAAATCCCGGCATCCCGCGTGGCCGAGGCCATGGGCGATGACGTGCGGCAAACTTGGGTGAATAACAACTATGCGATGGAAGGAATCGTTCACGAGAACGAGGGCGAATCGCACGTGGACCTTTGGGGCGTGCAATGGACCAAGCAGTATGGGTTCAACCAAATTACCGGATTTCCCCTTGCCCAGGCGAGCCGAGAGCAGGTGCTTTGCTATCAATTCCCCATCGGCCATCTGGAAGAATTGATGCGGCTTATGCTGCCGGTCATCGCCCATCAGCAGGACTACTTTATCGGCTGCGACGTTTCTCCGTGCGTTTACGAAATGTATTGGCGGCTGCGCGGGATCGAAATGGCATTGCTGGATATGGTCGAAGATCCGGGCTTCGCCAATGAAATGCTCAAGCGCTGCGCCGACTTTTCAGTGGAACTTTCGCGGGCTGCCTTGGAACGGTTTGAACTGGACTGGCTGTGGACAGGCGATGACGTCAGCTCGCAGATTTCCATGCTGATGAGTCCCGCGACCTGGCGCACGCTGATTAAACCGCATTTGGCGCGCATTGCGGCGGTGGGGAAGGCGAGGGGATTGTGGGTGGCCTACCATTGCTGCGGCGCACTGCGGCCCATCATTCCGGACCTCATCGAAATCGGCATCGATGTGCTCAACCCTGTGCAGTGCAATTGCCCGGGGATGGACCCCCTGGAACTTAAAGCGGAATTTGGCCGTCAACTTACGTTCATGGGAGGCGTGGACACGCAAGGCCTCCTTCCCGCGGCAAGTGTGGACGAGGTTCGGCGAGCGTCGTCCCACTTGATTGAGGGCATGACGCGCGACGGTGGCGGTTACATTCTGGCGGCTTCGCACACCATCCCGCCGGAGACACCCGATGAAAATATTTTCGCCATGTACCAGGAAGCAGGCATCAGCCGGGAAGAGATATTCGACCGCGCCGCGCAAATCCGGCGGGCGCTCGAAGCCGAAGCTTGATGCGGTTGTTTTCGTTGGGAGGTTGCCATGAAACTCGATAGAAGGGAATTTATAACTCTTGTGGGTGCCTCGGTGGCCTCGTCCGCAACGCCGCTATTCGGCGATGGGGGAGGCAACGAGGACGCGCCGGCAACTCTCGAACGGAACGGCTGGCGACTGCAGGTGACGCCGGCCGGAGAAATGGCATCTTTCACCGACGGGAATTTGGAGCTCGTCAATCGCCAACTGGGCGATAATCGGCCACGCCTGTTGGTGGACGGGCAGAGGCAGTACAAATGCGAGCGGCCGAGCGTCGCGCGGCGGGAGGGCGCGGCGCTGATCTTCCAATACGATTTCGCGGGCCAGGAAAACTTTTCCGTGCACTATGAATTGGAACTTCAGGACCTGGCGCCGGGAATCGTGACATTGAAGCAAAAAGTGGGGATTCACGCGGCCCCCAAGATCAATGCCACCGTGGAACTGACCCTGCCGCGGAACATCCAATTGCCCTATGAAAGCCGCAGGGTATTTCTCCCTTTGAAGAATGGAATCGGCCGGCAAAAAACCATCCAAGGCTTTGAGAGCGAGAACGAATACGTTTACCCCATGGCAGGGGGAACCCGGCCCATGGGGAAGCCGCAATTGCTCGCGATTCCCATGGTGGATGAATACGCGGACGCCACCCGCTTGCGCTTGACCCACGGTGCCGACCCGTACTTCGCCTCATATTTTTTCCTGGCGCATGGAGAGAAAACGGGCCGCTTCAATTGCACGTATCCGGCGCAAGTAGGGGTGGAAGAGGAAGAGCGGGTGGTTTACACCGGCCTGCACCGAGGTGACGAGAAGACGGCGATGCAGGTGTTCTATGCCACGTCGGTGGCGGACGTAAAGCCGGGGCCGGATTGGCTGCACGACGTGGCCATGGTGGATTACGACTACCTCAGCAAGAACGGGCAGGGGTGGTTCCGCGATATCGATGCGCTGGCGGCGCGCATTGCGCCGGAGGACCGCGGCAAAATCTTTCTCGCCCTTCACGGTTGGTATGACTACGTCGGGCGATACGCCTTCGACTGGCGCAAGGGCGTGTTCGACAAGGAGTGGACAGCGTTCCCCAGTGCCCTCACGCCGCGTGTCCAGGCTTTTGCAACTCATCTCCCGCCCGAAGGCGGAATCGGTTGGCCCCCGGATTCCATAAGGGCGATGCGGCCCGTGCCGATGTCGATTGCCGATATGCATCGGCGAATCCGTCACGCGAAGGACAAGGGGTTCAAAGTCGGAATCTACTATGCCGACGGCACCAATGCTTGCGATGGCGTGAAGGACATCTATGATCCCAGCAAGGTGCTGCGTTGGGGAGGATGGGAGGGGCCGGACACGGAAGGAAAAACTTACGCCCAGAACCCGCTTCATCCTGAGGTGCGGGAGTTTTATCTGCGTTACATCCAGGCCTTGCTGGAAGAATTCGGGAAGGATGTGGACGGTTTCATTTGGGACGAAACCTGCGTGGTCCGCAACGACAATGCCCCTTCGGCGATTCCGGGGTATCCGTGCCGTGCCATGATGACCCTGGTTAAGGAAGTGGCAATGAAAGTGGCGAGCTTCAGTCCCCAACTGGCGTTTTTTACCTCCGATGTTATCGGCGCCTGGTCTGTGTTTGACCTGGGCGCACCGTATTCCCTGGTCGCCCATGGCACCTATCAGGATAGCGCGTGTACGCCGGTAGGGTGGTCTTACGGCCTATTTCCCAATTACCGGAATGTCATTTGGTCCTGCAATTGGTCCCCAGTGACGCGTTTCGAATATTCCCGCTATGCCGTGGAAACGTTTCGCGTTCCCGTCCCCATCTCCAATGGAGCTTTCGGGGATGACATCGGCTTTGGAGATATGAAGCTCGACCAACAAAGGAAAATCCTCGACCTCTTCGACAAATGCAAGCGCACGCGGATGGATATTGGATGGATTACGGAAGAGCCGTGGCGCCCCACATACCAGGGGAGGGAAGTGGAGTTTAAGTGGAGCCTTTGAGGATTGCCATAGCCTGCTCGACCGTGGCGCCTTCATGAACAGCCGCTTGTAGGGCGCGGATCATCCGTTTCGGATGCGGGTGTTGATAAACGTTGCGCCCGTAAACTACGCCGGAAGCCCCTTGCTGAAGCAGCGTAACGGTGCGAGTGAGAATCTCAGAGTCGGGAACTCTTGACCCCCCGCGGGGTAACAGGGGCCGGGGGGAAGCCGCCTCCACAACCAAGTGATATTCGTGAACATTCTCGTCAATATCCGCCTTAACGATGTCCGCGCCTAATTCCACCGCCAGCCGGGCCAATGACACGGTTTGGCGGATGTCGGAATTGTTCTTGAAGCCGCCTTTGTCATCTGGGATGAGTACCATGGGCTCTACCATCAGCGGCATACCATAGCGCTCGCACCGCGGCTTGAAATGAACGATGTTTTCCAGGCATTGACGGTGCAGGTCAGGGTGTTCGGACAACCAAAACAGGTTGACGACAATAGCGGCCGCATCCAGAGCTACAGCTTGTTCCACCGCCTCATCGATGGACTTGCAGAAGACTTCCTTCGGCGTTGGAATGGTGTAGACGTTCATGGCGTCCGCCCGCACCACCAACGCCGGCTTGGGTTTTTGCGCCAGATCCTGAAGCCAGTGAGCTTGTCCCAGGGTCAAGATAATGGCGTCAGGATTGGCCGCAGCGACAACGCCCACCACCTGCCCCAAATTTTCCATGCCCGTAAGGGTGCTGGGCTCGTTTGCCAATCCGTGATCCAGCGCTACCTGTAGGCACTTTCCGTTCGGGGTAAATAGCCGGTTCAACCTGGGATTTACTGACATCAGTCGTAATACTCCAGACCCAGGTGCGTAATCAGTTCCTCGCCACGCAAGTGCCGAAGAGTGTTCTTGAGCTTCATGAGTTGGATGAACACGTCATGTTCAGGATACACGCTCGCCGCGCACATCGGACTCTTGAAGTAGAAGGACAGCCATTCCTGGATCCCCATTCTTGCCAGGGCCGGGCAGCGTTGGGCGAGGTCCATGAAAAGCACCAGGTCCAGCGCCATGGGAGCGGCCAGGATGGAATCGCGGTAGAGGCCATTCACCTTGATTTGCATCGGGTAGCCCAACCAGCCGAAGATATCGATGTTATCCCAGCTCTCTTTGTTGTCGCCGCGCGGTGGGTAGTAGTTGATCCTGACCTTGTGATAGTAACCTTTATAAAGTTCAGGATAAAGCTCTGGCTGGAGGATGTGCTCAAGTACGGAAGCCTTGGTTACTTCCTTGCTCCGGAAGTTATCGGGATCATCCAAAACCTCACCATCACGGTTACCCAGAATGTTGGTGGAGAACCAACCCGTCAGCCCTAGCATCTTGGCCTTGATGCCCGGGGCCAACAAGGTCTTCATGAACGTCTGGCCGGACTTGAAATCCTTTCCGCAGATCGGCACCTTCTTCTTGAGCGCCAGATTGGTGAGCGCCGGCATATCCACCGTAAGATGCGGGGCGCCGTTGGCAAAGGGCACGCCAAGCTTCAAGGCGGCGTACGCGTAAATCATGCTCGGAGAAATATCCGGGCTGTTGTTTTTCAGCCCTTTTTCGAAAGTTTCGATGGTGTCGTGAACCGGATGGGGCTCCGTATAAACCTCCGTCGACGCGGCCCAAATCATCACCAGGCGGTCGGCGCGGGACTGCTTCTTGAACCGTTGAATGTCTTCCATGACCTGTTCGGCCAAGTCCATCTTGGACTGGCTCGATTTGATATTGTCGGGATGAAGGTTTTTGACCCACTTCTGCTCAAATGCCGCCGGCATCGGTTCCACGCTCTTGAGAAACCCCTTCAACTTCTCAACGTGTTCCTTGCCAAGAACTCCGGCCTTTTTGGCCGCCACATACGCGTTGTCCTTGAAAAGATCCCATCCGCCAAAGACCATGTCCTTAAGATCCGCCAAGGGGACAAAATCTTTAATCTTAGGGATACGTTTCTCGGTCCGCTTGCCGAGCCGAATGGTCCCCATCTGTGTGAGGGAACCGACGGGGAGCGCAATCTTCTTCCGAACTGCTTCCACCCCCGCAATCATCGTGGTTGAGACCGCCCCCATCCCCACGGTGAGTACGCCCAGCTTGCCTTTCGGTGCTGCAATTGCAATTGCCTTTTTCGCCACTTTCTTAACCTCCCTATCCAAGGTAGGAAATTATTCCTTCAAGCCAAATCGGCTATGTTTTACTAATCGCGGAAAAATTGCAATAGATTTTGTGTCCAACCAGACTTTCTCGGAGACGGCTAGAATCCTAATCTTCATGGTGCTCCGGGCCGAAATCCCACTGTCCGGCCTTGCTGAAGTGCTCAAAGCGGGCCCTTGGGTCGGCGATTGTAGGTCTGCCTTCCAGGTCCACAAACCCCGGCTCGCCTTGCGCGACGAGCCGCTGGTGTCCGAGCAGCACCGCGGTGCTCTGGCGAAACCAGGGTTCGAACTCCGGATCGAGGGCAAAAGGATCCAGCAGGGGTCGAGTTTCGGGCGTGTTGTGCTCCGTTCCGTTGAAGACCGGCCACCACCGGCGCTGCGCGGTGAAAACAATCTCCTCCAGGCGTTCGCGCGTATTGCGGTGGGGAATGACTTCCACGGCGTAAAAGCCCGTGGCTTCCAACCTGTCCAGAAGAGCCTCAATACTCTGCTCGCCGGCAAGGACCGGATTTCCTAGAACCGGGTAAGTCGGAATCGACCCGAAGGCCAGGAAGATCCGGCGCAATTCCGCCACCGAAACAAAAGCGTCCGCGTCTTCGGGCACGTAGCATGGAGCGCCCGCTTTAAGGAGTTTGGCGCGGAGGAAAATTTGCAGAGTAGCATCGTCGTCCCGTGCGGGCGGAGCAGCGTTACAGCAAGCTGTTATGAGATCGGATAGCGGTTTTTGCTGCTTGGCGGCCAGTTCCCGCAAGCGCAGGAGCGCGGCGTAGGCCACGTGCCGCTCCGTGGCATTCCCGCGGGGCGTCAGGGCCACCACATCCTCCCAGGCGGGGCCCTCCGCGCCCAGGCGGTCGCGGAAAAGCTTGGCGACCTTTCCGGTCATTTCCCGATTGCGGCGTTCCAGGGCAGCGCGCATGCGGGCGAGGCTCTGCATTTCGGGTGAAGATTCCGGGGGAATCCTCGTCACACCTTTGCCGCACAGGTAGATGCGGCCGGGGTTGTCGGGATCGTTCGTCTTAAGGCCAGCTTCGGCCGCATCCCGGTCCATGGCCACGGCCTCAAGAGAGAAGGTGGCGGCAATACCTGCCACTGCGCAGGCCCGGCGGAACTCCTCGTGTCCGGCCACCGTGTAGTGATCGTTGATTCCCAGAACCGCGATCCCCTCCCGCGCGGCCTGCCATACCGCTTCCGACGGCGAGCGAAAGACGCTGAACGACTCACTGGTATGGATGTGGCCGTTGGTTCCGCGGCGCGGTCGCGGGCCGAGTTGCGCGGAGAGTTGTGTGAGGGCGGCGATACGTTGGTCGAGCGTACCCTCGTAGAGCTCCGTCTCGAGTTCCTTCTTTTGTTCGGCCGTGGGATTATTCATCGAACCATGACCTGTCCGCTGTCCACAACCAGCGTTTGGCCCGTGATGCAGCGTGCCGCGTCGGAGCAGAGGAAAACCGCGGCCGCGGCAACGTCGGTGCGCTTGATGTCGCGTTTGAGAGCCGTCAAATTCACATAGTGGGGGATCACTTCCTCAGGCTTGATCCCCTTTTTGCGGGCGGCGGTCTTGATATACTCCGGGTTCCAGATTTTCGACCCTTCGAAGACATTGCCCGGGGCCAGGGCGTTGACGCGGATGCCGTCGCCTCCCAGTTCCAGCGCCCAGCCTCGCATCAGGTGCAACTCTCCGGCCTTCGTGGCGTTGTAGGCGGAGTTGGCTTTGGATGCGTCGAGGCCGCTCTTGGACGAGAGGATGATCATCGCCCCGCCGTCTCCCTGGGCGCGCATGATCCGTGCCGCCTCCCGCGCCACCAGGAAATAGCCCGTAAGGTTGATCTCCAGCGCCAACCGCCACAACTTCAGCGGCATATCCACCAACTCGTAGGCCGGCGCAATTCCCGCCGCGCACACCGCGATGTCCACCTTTCCCCAATGGCGCAGCACCTCGTCAAAGGCCGTGGCCACAGCCCCTTCGTCGGTGACGTCCATGTGTACCGGGAAGGCTCGGGACGGAGCGGCCGAAGTGGCCGCCGTTTCTTTTGCCCCCGCGTCATCGACGTCGCAGAATGCCACCGCGGCTCCAGCCTCTACCAATCCCTGAGCGATTCCACAGCCCAGGCCCGATGCTGCCCCCGTCACCACCGCCACCTTGCCTGCCAAGCTTTCGGTGGCCGTGCCCAAGAGTGCCGAACGATAGTGTTCCGCCTCCCAGTTAATGATGAAGGACGCCGATGCGCGGGCAAGGTTGTGGGCGCCACCGCGTCCGGATGCCAGATAGGTGATCCCCGCGGCGGCCACAGCCAGAGACTCGGCCGCCTCCAGCTTCTTTGCATCGTCTGCCACTAGAAACGTTCCCACATCCCGAACCACCGCGACGCGCGGCGGAGCCTTCTCCACCAGGGCGGCTTTTAGTTTCGCCGGCAAGTCCTCCAAGGATTCGGCCAGAATCGCCCGGGCGCCCGTGTAAACGATGTGGTCCGGGGTCAGCGCTCCGGCAGCCAATATTTCCGCTCGTTCATCACACGCCACGCTGGCCAGTTCGGTATTTTCCGTCAAGCGGGCGAAAGGGGCGCTCCCCTTTACTTCCCGCCAACCCTGGCGGATTGAGACCATGGCCTTGCGCAAAGCTCCTGAATCCAGACTGGGGGGATTATGAAGCGGCGCAGCTCCTGGCTGGAAATACCGCTCGCACCGGCTTACCCATTTTGCATGGAGCCCCACACAGGCATCAGCCTCCGAAGCGGAAACCAGCAGGCCATGGTTTTCCATGAAAAGGACCACGGGCAGGCAGCCATGCACCTGAGCATAAGCCTCAGCAGCCGACTTGACCGTATGAGCCAGCCGCCAGCCAGGATCGGTGTAAGGCACCCAGAGCGGTGGGAGTTCACCCGCCGGCGTGATCTCCTCCAAGGCCTTCAAGCCTGGTCCACAGTTCAGGGCATTGGCGGCCACAGGATGGGTGTGGAGGACGAACCTGCCGAGCATGGCATGCAGCGCGGTTTCAACGGAAGGCCGACCCGAGCCGCCGACGATCGCGGAGGAGAAATGCTGGAGCACACGAGCCTCGCGCGTGTCGGTGTCCAGCGTAGCCAGGTCCTTCTGCTCAAAAATACTCAGAATCGCCGCAACGTTCACTTCCACCCAGCCAGCGGACTCGCTCATCGAAGTCAAGGGCGTACCGCTGGCCTTGATGGCCATCGTTCGACCGTCGGGCGATTTCACCGAGGTATTTCCACCGCCCACTTGAACGTAATCCGTTCTCGTGCCGACGGCGCGGGAGATTTCGATAAGCTGCGCCAAGGATTGTTTATCCATTGTGTATGCCGCTAATCGCAAATAATGACGGTTTTGATTCCTTGTCCCGCCTCGATCACGGCGTAGGCCTTTACCATATCCTGCAACTTAAACCGGTGAGTGAGGAAGCGTTCCCAAGGCAAGTCATCGCGAGAGACCATGGCCAGGGCTTGGTGGTAATGCTGAAGGTTGGAAGCAAAACATCCAAAGACGGAAATCTCGTTGTAATGGATGAGATTGCTGTCAAGCGGCAGAATGGGGTCATCTTTGGGTATACCCGCGAAAAATGAAACTCGGCCTTTCTTCCGGACCAGCTTCATCGCATCAGCCTGCGCCGCCTTCACCGAACAGGCGGTAATCGCGATATCGAATTTCTCCCCGCCCCCCGCCGCCAGAATCTTATTGACCGCGTCGCCCCCTGAGGTGTTCACGGTTAAGGCGAGCCCAAACTCCGTCACATAATCCAGTCGCTCCTGCGAAACATCGGCCACGATAATCGGTGTGCAGCCCCGCATCTTCAGGCTGCTCGCGTGCATAATGCCGATCGGCCCGGCCCCGAAAACGACGGCGCGATCACCGGGCTGAGGAGATAAGTATTCCTGGCCGTTCAAAACACAGGAAAGAGGCTCAATCAGCGCGGCACGCTCCACCGACATGGAATCCGGAATGGGAATGACGTTGCCTTGGGCAACCGCGGCAGCCGGAATCTTAACGTATTCGGCGAAGCCCCCGGCGTAGTCGTAGCCTATAGCGGTAAAAGAATCACAAAGGTTATATTGCTTGCGCTGGCAGTAGATACACTTCCCGCACCCCACGACCGTTCCCACCACAGCCTTTTGGCCAGTGCGGAGTCCTTGGTCCACGCCCGGGCCCAGCTCGTAAACGGTTCCGACAATTTCGTGGCCGGTAACAGCAGGCGGCACCACGTTCTTCTGCCCGTGGGTGAAGATGCGTTTGTCCGTCCCGCACACGGAACAGCGCTGGACCCGCAGGACAACTTCCCCCGGCCCCGCCGTGGGTCTGGGGACATCTTCAATGCGCACGTCTCTTACTCCGTGGAAAACTGCGGCTTTCATTAGACCACTCATGTATGTCGGGCCTCCTCCGGCTCGCATCCAGATTCCGAATCCGCTAAGCGGCCTCGGAAAGATGTTTTGTGCCCCATGCCCCTCATGGGTTTCAGGTTAGGCAGGTAGAGAGGGATCGGGTTGGTCTCCAAATTCTTGTGTCCGGTAACACTACGACCAAGCGCTACGCACAAACAAAAAAGTATACATGCAATGTCCTGCCAATTCAACTTGCAGCGCGCTACTCACCGCCCGCGCCCTCCTCGCCAGCCGCCCCCCCACCGAAAGGGCCTAGGTTACACTCTTCCGATAGGGGAATCTTTCCTCCATGCGAAGTACTTCCTGCCACGACTTAATTCCGCCCGTGGTGGTCAGGTCGCTCAAGTTCATCCCGCCCGCGCAGGTGGCGAAGCGCAGAGTCTTGTCTCGCGTCCAGCCTTGATATAATCCGTAGAGAATACCCGCGCAGAAGGAATCACCCGCGCCGGCGCCGCCCACGATGTGGTCGTTTGAAAGGTCGAGCGAAGGTTGCAGAAGTTCCACGCCATCCTTGGAAAGCAGATAACCCCCTTCGGGGAAGTGAATGACCACCAGGTCTTTAACTCCGAACCCGAGGATGGTCGCACCGATCCTGCCCAGGTTTTCGGGAAGCAGCTTGCCCTCCACCCGCAGGGGGATGCCCGCCAGCTTCTCGGCTTCCCAATCGTTGATGATGCAGTAATCGGTATACTTCAGCGCCGGGGGCACAATGTGCGTAAAGCGGCTGCTGTCCTCCGACACCAGATCGATGGAGGTTCGGATGTTGCGGCTTTGCACTTGCGCCAGGAAACGCGCCGCCATTGTTCCAAACTCCAAGTCGGGTTGATCCATGGCGTTCAACAAAAGCAAATAGCCTAAGTGGAACATCTTGACGGGCAGACTCTCGAAATCGACGTGCGCGGGTTGGAACAAACGGTTGGTTCCCGGGTAGTGGAAGAAGGTCCGGCGTCCGCTGGCCTTAATACTGAAAACGTCGGTGTATGCCGTGGCATCGAGGTCGGTGCGGCGCAGTTGATCGACGTTGACATTGGGGAAATGGCGGCACTCTTCCACCAGATAGTCGCCATTAGGGTCGTTGCCGAGGACGCCGAGGGCATAGAGCGGCAGGCTTGCATCAAACCTTGCCAGATTGATAACGACATTATGGGCGCAGCCACCCCCGCCCCTTGACACTTCGGAGATGTAGGCGATGGAGTTCTCCTGAGGATAACGATCGATCACTTTGACCGAATCGACCACCCAAATGCCCCCGCAGGCAATACCTTGGCGATGATCCGCGCTCATAGAGATCTCCCGGGGCTAAGAGAAATGATGAGTGACGAGTGATGAGTGACGAGACGAAGGCCGAAATTCGAAAGTCGAAACTCGAAAATCGCTGCGAGTTTCGAATTTCGATATTCGAGTTTCGCTCGCTCGTCACTTATCACTTGTCACTCTTAACTGCTTTTCCAGTACTTGGGGTAGTCCGTGACCAACAGGTGGAGGGGTTCCTCATCCTCCTCGATCTCCGGGAAGCGGCCAATGGTCTCGTAGAAGCGGTTATCGTTCTGATCGTCATTCACCAAGGACACCTCCCCTACGAGAACGCGATCCTCCGCTCCCCAGAACTTGTGATAGAGGCGCGGCGGAAGCGTGATGCTTTCCCCGGGGGCCAGCCGCACCACGTCCCCCGCCCTTACCTGGCGCTTGACCCCGTCGAGGCCGGCGACGACGGTGGAATCCGCCAATCCGTCTTTGTCATTGGCGTTGTACAACTGGATGACCAACTTTCCCCCGCCGCGATTGATGATGTCCTCAACCTTGTTCCAATGGAAGTGCATGGGGGTCACTTGGTCCACGCCCACGATCATCAGCTTCTCGCAATAGAGCTTTCCCCGCTTGGCCTGCATTTCGGCCTGACTGCCGTTGCGGATGGTGAATAGGAACAAACCCAAAGCGCCGAACTGGCCCCCTCCAAAATCGGTGATGTCCCAGCCAAGCTGATTCTCCACGATCTCGCGGGCTTCTTTGCCCTTGTTTCTCCACTCCGCCGGAGTCCAATAGGCGAAGGGTGGAAGATAGAAGCCGCGTTGGCGGATGAATCGATCGGCCTCACCCATGATGGCATTTATTTCCGAGCGCTTCATGGTTTTCCTCCTGCCTCAAGCCTTGGAATGATCCGAATAGACGGCGCTCGCAAAGGCTCGGAGCATGCAAAACGCGGATATATTATCAATAGAGAATGCGGCGGGTCTACTGACATTCCACATCTGAGGCGGCGGTCCGGCGTGGGAAACACTCGCAACAACCGGGCTCTCGGAGATGAAAAATTCTGCTTGACAGGGGAAGCGCGAGAGTTCATTATGTAACCGTAAGGTTACATATTATGGTTCCACAGGAAACTCACTCTTCACCGCACGACCTGGCGGTTTTCGCCGCCATCGCTGATCCCACCCGGCGCGCCATCCTGCAACGGCTGGCCGCAGGCGACATGGCGGCCGGTCACATTGCCGGGGCGTTCCCCATTAGCCGTCCGGCGGTTTCCAAGCACCTGCGGATTTTGCGCCAGGCCGCTCTGGTGCAGGAGGAACGCCACGGTCGCCAGCGCGTGTACCGGCTGAATGCCCAACCTCTCCGCGGGGTAGCCCTTTGGATTGAACAGTACCGTGCCTTCTGGGAAAAGAACCTGGCTAGCTTGAAGCGCCACGTGGAAGCTCATAACAAGGAGTAAAACGATGAGTGCAACCGTCCGAATCGTTGATGAGAATATTGTGGGCGAGGTTGAAGTCGCGGCCCCCCCCGCGCGCGTTTACGCCGCCCTTATTGATCCCGCGGAACTCGCCGCCTGGTGGGGGGGAGAGGAAGTTTACCGAACTTTTGACTGGGAGAGCGACCTCCGCGTAGGAGGCAAGCGAAACTGCAAGGCGGAGAATAAAGTGACCGGCCTTAAGTCTACGGTCATGGGGGAGTATCTTGAGATCGACCCGCCGCGAGTCCTGGCCTTTACTTGGGAACCCAGTTGGGAAAAAGTTCACCCCACCGTGGTCCGCTTTGAGCTGACGGCGATTGCTTCTGGGACGCGAGTAGTCCTCACTCACAGCGGTTGGGGTGAGGCCAAACAGGCCCGCAGTAGTCATGAGCAGGGCTGGCCGGTTGTGCTCGGATTCCTGGAGGTTTACTTCGGGAAGTGAATTGAGTAACTTTCGGGAGCAAATTGCTGTGAAAATTCATGAAAAGGAGAATCCCATGCGAATTACTCGACAATCCGTGGTTTTGTTCTTGGCGTTGATTTCCACTCTTGCTGTGGCCTTGGCTGCCAGCAAATCCCAACCGGAGTTCGACAAGATCAAGTCGCTCGCCGGGAATTGGGAGGGGATGGCGCCGAACGGCAAGCCGGCGCGCATCAATTATCAAGTGGTTTCAGGGGGCTCAGCCGTTATGGAGTCGATCAGCGAGGGCCCCGGGAATCAAATGGTCACGCTTTATTACCTGGACGGCGACCACCTGATGATGACCCATTATTGCACGGCCGGAAATCAGCCCCGCATGCGGGCGGACGCCTCCACCAGCAGCCCCAGCAGCATTAAATTTACGTTCGTTGACGCCACCAATCTTTCCGGCCCTGACGCCGGACACATGCAAGCCCACTCGATCATTTGGAAAGACGCTGACCATGTGACCCAGTATTGGACTTGGCGGGAAAAGGGCCAGGACAAGGTCGAAACCTTCGAACTTCAGCGCCAGAAATAGGCTGGGGAGGTAAGGGCGATGCCGTCAAGGCATGAAGTGAAAATTCTGCTTATAGCCGTTACGTTATGGGTGGTGTGCGGCTGAGCCGGAATCAGACCCGGGGCGGCGCAGGAGGTGGAGCGGGTCAAAGCCATTGTTCCGCCTTCCGCGCCGCTGCCCCCCGAAGAGCAATCGCGCGGGTTTTCACCCGCTCTCCTTTTACCTCCCATGACAGGTCCAGGCAAGCGGGGCAGGGAAGTGTTGTTTCCGTGCCCTCCGTGCCAAAGCCCTCACACAGAAATTGCCGAGACGTTCAGTGTTTTCCGTGGTGACGTCTTGAAAGTGCGGAGGATTTGGAGGGCGTGGTCTCCGCGACCAAGGCGCGCTTAGCTTCGGCATGGGAAAAGGGCAGGCCTGTCCGCCGACGCGCGGGCTGGCGCGCGCGACTTTGGAACGCCGATGAAGCGGAGCAAGGGCGACGAAGTTTTGCACAGGTGCGTCTGATAATATCTTCAGAGTCGCGGACGCGGTTAACATAATCTGTTTTCCACAAAAGGCTCTGAGATTTCCACGAACCTGAAGTTGAGCCTTCACGGGTTTGATCAATCTCTTGAAAACAAAAAGGCTAACATTTCCTTGAGGTTGGTCCAGTTCGAGGAGTACCTCAACGGCGTTGCCCACCCGCACGGGTTTTCCATTCGCGTCGGCGTCAACTTGACGGGGAGCATTACGAGAATTCTCGTTACTCGACTGCCCAGTCGGAGGAGCCGAACTCGAAAGAACGCGGTACGAAAGTCTGCGGACTGAGGGGGCGGCACGATACCGGCAATGTTCCGAAGAGGTCCAAAGCGCCACGCCCCGACGACGAATCACGCTTTTTCGCTTCCCGCTTGCGGGCGCGTGTGCTAACCTTTTGGTTTTGTCGGCGCGTCGACATTGGCCATCGAATGCCTCTGCGCGAAACGGAAGCCATCGTCCTGCGAACCTACCGTTTGGGTGAAGCTGACAAGATCGCTTCGCTTTTTACACGGCAATTGGGCCGTTTGAGGGCCGTGGCTCGAGGCGCCTTGCGCCCCAAAAGCCGCTACGGTGGTACGCTGGAACCCCTGAGCTATGTGCGGCTCTGGATCTTCGAGCGTGAAAACCGCGATCTGCTGCACCTGAATTCCGTCGAGATCATCGAGTCGTTCTTCGACATGCAGAAGGACTACCGCGTGCAGCTTGCGGCGCAATACCTCGCCGAGGTGGGGGAGCGGCTCCTTCCGGAACGCGAGGTGAACGAGCGGAGCTTCCGCCTGCTGCTGGCCGTACTGAGGGCGCTCAAGCACTCCGGGGAGGTCAACCGGCCGCTACTCTATTTCGACTACTGGATGGTGCGGCTGGGTGGTTTTCTCCCAGATTTTGAAACCTGCCCGGCATGTGGCCGCGCCTTTGGGGAGGAGGGCGGCTACTACGGTCGAGGGTCAGAATCGCTGCTCTGCGGTGATTGTAAACAGCCGAGTAGCCTGCGGGTTTCCGCCCCCAGCTTGGCCATGGTTCGGGCCTCCTGCCACGTGCCACTCGACAAGTGGCTGGCGCAGGAAAAGGCTCCCTCGGGCTGCCGCGAAGCGCGCCACTTTTTCGAGGAGATGATCGAGAGCCACACCGAACGGAAGCTGGTGACGCGGCAGATGATGGAAGAAGAAGTATGAAAGGCTGTCCGTTGTTAGTGGTCTGTTGTCCGTCGCGCATACCCTCATCGCGAGGATTAAGTAGAATTGGGTCCATGTGCGGTTGCCACGGGATAATAGGCGCAAGTCTGCTGACAGCGGAAAACTGACCACGGACAACTGACAAGGGACAACGGACTACGGACCACAGGCAAAGGACCTTCAAAGTGCCATCGGCCAAAACCAGGAAAATGCGACCAACAGCTCCATCGCCCTTATCATTCCAAGATATGCTGTCTCGGCTCAGCACATTCTGGGCAGATCAGGGGTGCGTGATCGCCTTGCCCTATGACCTGGAAGTGGGGGCGGGCACCATGTGTCCAGAAACTTTTCTGCGTGTCCTGGGGCCGCAGCCTTGGCGGGTGGCGTACGTCCAACCCTCTCGCCGCCCGGCCGATGGCCGCTACGGCGAGAATCCCAATCGGCTGCTCAAACATACCCAGATGCAGGTCATCCTGAAGCCACCGCCCGAGAATATCCAGGATATTTATCTCGAAAGCCTGGGGGCCATCGGCATCGACCTTCGCCACCATGACATCCGCTTCGAGGAAGACAACTGGGAAGCGCCGACCCTGGGCGCTTGGGGTATTGGCTGGCAGGTCGTGCTCGACGGTCTCGAGATCACCCAGTTCACCTACTTCCAGCAATCGGGAGGGGTAGACCTTGAACCCATCAGCGTCGAGCTGACCTATGGCATGGAGCGCATCGCGGCCTTCCTTCAGAATGTTGAGGACGTTTACCACGTGCGCTGGAACGAAAGCGTGACCTATGGTGACATGCGCCGCGCCGAGGAGCTGGAGCTGTCTGTGTATGATTTCGAGGCGGCGGATCCAGAGAGGTGCCGCAAAATCCTGGACCTCTACGAGGGCGAGGCGGCGCGCCTGCTGGGAGAATTTCCGCGTTCGGATAGATCAAGCGAAGCCAATAAAAAAGAGCACGATACAGAGAAAAGTAAAAGTATAGCTTTAGCTCAAAACCGCTTCCCTTTGCGCAAGGTTCATGACCTCACCTTGAAATGCTCGCACCTGTTCAATATCCTCGATGCGCGCGGCGCCATCAGCGTAACTGAGCGCGTTGCCTTGATCGCCCGGATACGCAAACTGGCTTGCGAAGTTGCCGCCATTTATCTCGACCGGCAAGCGGCCGCGGAGGTGCCAGCGTGACGGTCCTGGAAGTCGAGACTCGGAACTCGAAAATTGAAAATGGAGACTCGACAGTCGATCAGAGCCAATCGGCAATCGACAGTCGGCCATCGAAAATTACCTTGCCCTTGCTGCTTGAGGTGGGCTGCGAGGAAATTCCCGCGCGCTTCTTGCGCGATGCCGAAAAAGGATTGGGTGAACGTGTGCGGGCGGCGCTGGCTGAAGCTCGATTGTTGCCCCGCGCTGACGAAATCCCCGATAAAATCCCGCTTTGCGAATCGCCCCTGAAAACATATTCCACTCCCCGCCGCCTGGTGGTTTACGTTCCTGCTTTGCTGAAGCAGCAGCCTGACAAAGTCCAAGAGATTCTGGGCCCGCCCGTCAAAGTCGCCATCAACGCAGAAGGAAATTACACCCGGGCGGCGGAGAGCTTTGCGCAAAAGAACTCCGCCCGCGTTGAGGAATTGACTCGCACAACGACGTCAAAAGGGGAATACCTGTCCCTGCGGAAAACCACCCAGGGACGTTCTGCCCGCGAGATTCTGCCGGAAATTCTGCCCGGCGCCATTCTCGGTTTAGCTTTTCCCAAGAGCATGTACTGGACGGAGAAGTCCGCCCCGCGCTTTGTGAGGCCCATTCGCTGGATCTTGGCTTTGCTAGGGGAAGGGAAGCAGGCGGCCACAGTCGATTTCCAAATCCTCGGCGTAAAGTCGGGAGATTTCACCTTCGGCCATCGGGCGAAAAGCTTAGACCCGCTTCGGATTAGAAGCTTCAAGGACTACGCGAAGAAATTGGCGCAGGCGCATGTAGAGATTGATCCCGTCAGTCGCCGAGAACGCATTGTTCAAGAATCTCAAGCGGTGCTTGAAAATTACTCGCTCAGGATTATTGGGGACGAGTGGTTGGTGGATTGGATCGTCAACTCAACAGAGTGGCCGCGCCCCATCCTCGGGAGCTTCCATGAGCGCTTCCTCCACTTGCCGCGTGAGATCCTGGTTACGGTGATGCGCGACCACCAGAAATACTTTGCCGTGGAGGATGGGCAGGGAAACCTCTGCCCCTATTTTGTGGCGGCCCTCAATATGGACTCGGACGAGAAAGGTCTAATTCGCCAGGGCCATCAGCGCGTGCTCACCGCGCGCTTCCGCGATGCGGAGTTCTTCTGGGATACCGATCTGAAGGTACCTCTCGAACGCAGGATGAACATTCTGGAACAAGTAACCTATCAGGCCGAACTCGGTAGCTACGGGGATAAAGTTCGCCGCATGAGGGCAATCGCCTCCAGGCTGTGCGCAAAGCTGGAGTCGGAGCGGAAGTTCCGGGAAGTTGATACCGTCTGCGCAATGCAGGCAATCGACCTTTGCAAATGTGACTTGACCACTCAAATGGTTCAGGAATTCCCTGAGCTTCAGGGTATCGTGGGTGGGCTGTACGCCAACGAACAGAACTTTCCGAAGGATGTTTATGAAGCTATCTATGATCATTACCTTCCGCTTGGAGCGGAAGGTAAATCGCCGCGTTCAATCGTGGGTGCCAGCGTCTCAATTGCTGACAAGTTGGACAGCGTGGTCGCCGGTTTCGCGATAGGGCGCGAGCCAACCGGCTCAAGTGACCCCTTTGCGCTGCGGCGGCAAGCCAATGGAGCGATTAAAGTAATACTAGAGAATTCTCTCCCATTGAGCCTAAACGAAATGGTTACGTATTGCATAAAAGCTCTTGAAACACAGTTCGGCAAGTCTGCCTCTGAGGCTAAGCCAGGTTCCCGGTCCCCTCTTCTGCGCGCCGACTACAAGTGGCGTAAGCCTCCGGAGGAAGTTCGCGCGCGGGTGCTCGATTTCTTTGCCGAGCGCCTGCGCTATTACTTTGAATCGGTGCGCGGGTTTCGTTACGACACGGTGCGAGCGGTGGTGGCGGCGGGTGCCGATCAGCCCGCCGACGCCCAGGCGCGCGCTGAGGCCATGGAAGCCCTGCGGGGCGGCGAGGATTTTGAAGCCCTTTCGGCAGCGGCCAAACGGATTCGCAATATCTTGGCAAAGTCCGCCACGGCGGAGGACTGGGATCCGGGTGAAGTTGTGCCGGAGCTTTTAACCGAGCCCCAAGAAAGAGACCTCTACGAAGCCTATGGGAGAATTTCAGGTGAGGTTGAGCGCCGGCGTGCCGGGCGGGAATATCGGCGTGCCCTGGAAGAGATTTCCACTTTGCGTCCATTAGTGGACCGGTTTTTTGACAAGGTCCTGGTGATGGCCGAGGATCGCGAATTGCGGCAGAACCGGCTGCGACTGCTGAAAAAGCTGGATGAGCTGTTTTCCGGTATTGCGCACTTCGCGGAGATCGAAGGGCAGTGACAAAGACAGTGATGAGTGGGGAGTGACGAGTGACGAGCAGCCGAGAGACGAAAATCGAAACTCGAAATTCGCTGCGATTTTCGGCTTTCGAGTTTCCATTTTCGCCCCGCGTGAGCTCATCACTTGTCACTCGTCACTGTCCTTCCATGTCGACGCGTCGACATGGAAAAAACCGCCCAATCCCGCGCCGATTGCCCATTGCAAAACTGCCGCGAATGCGCCAAACTCTTGGGTTCTTCGTAACGGATTGCGAACGGCCAATGACTTTGAACTTTCAACTTTTAACTTTGAACTTAAATCCGTGCATTGAAAATTGAGATCTGACAACTCGAAAGGAGCAATCATGGAGAAGTATGTTTATTTCTTTGGAGGTGGTAAAGCGGACGGCAATGGGGCTATGAAGGATGCTCTGGGAGGCAAAGGCGCCGGCCTGGCGGAAATGACCAACGCGGGCTTGCCGGTCCCCCCCGGATTCACCATTGTAACTTCCGCCTGTCGGCTTTATTTCCAGAACGGCAATAAGACACCTGCTGAGATCCTCAGCCAGAAAGATGAGGCGCTGGCCAAACTCGAAGCCTCGCAGGGCCAGAAACTCGGCGATCCGAAGAATCCTCTGCTGGTATCGGTCCGCTCCGGCGCCAAGTTCTCCATGCCGGGCATGATGGACACCATCTTGAACCTGGGTATGAACGATACGGTGGTGGAGGTCATCGCGAAAAAGAGCGGCAACCCCCGGTTTGCCTATGATAGTTACCGGCGCTTCATCCAGATGTTCGGCAACGTGGTAATGGAAATTTCCAAGGAAAAGTTCGAGCACGTTTTCGACGGCCAGAAAAAGAAAAAGGGGGTGAAGCTTGATACCGATTTGACGGCCGAGGACCTGAAAGAGGTTATTGCCGGCTACAAGCAAGTGGTGCGCAAGGAAGCCGGGAAGGACTTCCCCCAGGACCCGCAAGTCCAACTCAACATGGCCATTGAGGCCGTGTTCCGCTCCTGGTACAACCCCCGCGCGCAAACCTATCGCCGCCTGAACAAAATTTCCGACGACTTGGGGACCGCGGTTAACGTCCAGACCATGGTTTTCGGCAATATGGGCGAAACCTCCGGCACGGGCGTAGGTTTTACCCGCAACCCGGCCACCGGCGAAAAGGTGTTTTACGGCGAGTATCTGATGAACGCCCAGGGCGAGGACGTGGTCTCCGGCGTGCGCACTCCCATCCCGATTAATGAGTTGGAAAAGACCATGCCCGACGTTTACCACCAACTTCACGACATCACCACGCGCCTCGAGCAGCACTACAAAGACGTGCAGGATTTCGAGTTCACGATTCAGGATGGCAAGCTCTACATGCTGCAAACACGCAACGGCAAACGCACCGGGCCCGCCGCCGTGCGCATCGCCGTGGATATGGTGCATGAGGGCATCCTGACCCCTAAAGAGGCTCTGCTGCGCGTGGAGCCCGACCAGTTGAACCAGTTGCTCCATCCCGTGCTGGATGAGAGCAAGCCGCTGAAGGTCATCGCCAAGGGCCTGCCGGCATCCCCCGGGGCCGCCGTAGGGCGAGTGGTTTTTACCGCCGACGAAGCGGCCGCGAAAGGGAAATCATCTTCCGTAACATTGGCGCATGGCGGTGATCCCTTGATCCTGGTGCGTGCCGAAACTGTGCCTGATGATATCCACGGCATGGAAGTGGCCGCGGGCATTCTCACCTCGCGCGGTGGCATGACCTCGCACGCCGCCGTGGTGACGCGTGGAATGGGCAAACCCTGTGTGGCCGGATGCAGTGATGCGGAAGTGGACGAAAAATCCAAAACACTCAAGATCGGCTCAGCCATCATCAAGGATGGGGACTGGATCACCCTGGATGGTTCCACGGGCCGTGTAATTCTGGGCAAAACCAATTTGATCGAACCCGATCCGCACAGTGGGGTGTTCGCGGAGTTTATGAAATGGGCCGACGAGGCAAGGACACTGGGCGTGCACGCCAACGCGGACATTCCGCGTGACGCCCTGAAGGCGGTGGAATTTGGCGCTGAGGGTATTGGCCTCTGCCGTACGGAGCACATGTTCTTTGCCCAGGACCGGCTGCCGCACATGCAGCGCATGATTATGGCCTGCCGGGACACCCAGGATCCAAAGCAAGCGGCCAACTATCAAAGGGAAAGGCGCGCCGCGCTTTCCAAGCTCCTGCCCATGCAGCGCAAGGACTTCTATGGACTTTTCAAAGCCATGAATGGTCTGCCGGTTACCATCCGCACGCTCGATCCTCCCCTGCACGAGTTCTTGCCCAAGCGGGAAGAGTTGATGGTGGAGATCGCGAAGTTGGAATGTACGAACAAGAAGAGCCCTAAGTTAGGACACCTCAGGAAGATACTGGAAGTAGTTAATGAATTACATGAATTCAATCCCATGTTGGCGTTGCGCGGATGCCGCTTGGGCATTATGTATCCGGAAATCACCGAGATGCAGGCGCGGGCGATCTTCGAAGCGGCCTGCGATTGCAAGAAAAAAAATATTGACGCAAAACCTGAGGTAATGATTCCTCTTGTCGGAGATGTAAAGGAGTTACAGGCAGAGAAAGAGATCGTGAATCGCGTCGCGGCGGAAGTTTTCAAGAAGAAGGGCATTAAGGTCGAGTACTTGGTAGGCACCATGATCGAATTGCCGGCCGGAGCCCTGTCCGCGGACGAGATCGCAAAGGAAGCGGAATTCTTTAGCTTCGGCACCAATGACTTGACCCAGACCACCTTCGGGATTTCGCGCGATGACTGCGCCAAGATCATCAAGGCTTACGTAAATTTGAAAATCTGGCCGGCGGACCCGTTCGCCCAGCTCGATCCGAAGCGAGTGGGACGCCTGGTGAAACTGGCCACCAAGGAAGGCCGCGAAGCCAACCCCAAGTTGAAGGTGGGAATCTGCGGCGAACACGGTGGCGATCCGTCGTCGATCGAGTTCTTCGCCGAGGCCGGGTTGGATTACGTGAGCTGCTCGCCCTTCCGCGTACCGATCGCGCGCCTGGCGGCGGCCCAGGCGGCAGTGAAAAAGCAGATGGAGAAGGTCTACACGACGGCGTAGCGAAGAGCCGGGTTCTGGGCGCAAGGGGCTGGGGATCGTTCGGGCCCCAGTCCTTGGCGCTTTCGTCCTGCTGGGTAGGGTATGGCTTGGCGGACCCTCAGCATTTTGTCGCTCGGCCGAAACAAAAGTCCGTAGCGCAGTGCGGCCTCTGACCGCAACCAAGCCACCCACTTAGGGCGTTGCTACCTGACCGGCTTGGTTGGATGCGAGGGGGAAGCCCGGCGCGCCGGGCGCAGCATGGGCATCCTGCATGTGATCGACCCAGCCAGGATGGCCGTGCTACGGTTGTCCCAGAGCATCAATCCCCCATCCCTTCAGCACCAGTTTCGCGTTGCGGCGAATATCCTCGTCTGGGTCGCTGAGTAACCCCGTGAGCAAACGGATATTCTCGTCGGACTTGAAATACCGCAGGGCGAGGACGGCGATAAAGCGTGGCCCTGCGCGCTCACCCTGGAGAATGGCGTGGGCGCGGTCCTCCAGCCGCTCGTCTGCCGGCAGGATGATCTGACAAAGGTAGAAAGGGTCGCCCTTGACGGAATAGCCAGGCGCCGGCCATTCGAAGCCTCCGATCGCTTGTCGCCGGGCGGAATTCGACGGAGCGCCTCCCTGGCGGCTCGGAGCACCTCGGCTGATGTCCGCAGCACGACGAGGTCGGCGTTCATGACCGCCAGCGATGCTGCATCGAGGTCAATGGCCGCGATCTTGGCTGGTCTTCGCGAAGCGTGGCGCAAGGCCACCAGGAGCCGATGAGAACTGATCCGGGGGCCGGATTTGTCCGGGTAAAACGGTCCGGGAGAGAAATAATCCCAGTTCGCGAAAGGAATATCGAGAGGCCCTTGCACGGGGTTCCCCTTCAGGGTCTCCTCCACCGCGAGCGTAATGGTTCCCGCCGGGCCCACATCGCCATCACCGGGTGCGCTCGCGACGCTGAGAACGCGTCCAATGAGTACCTGGTTGCCCATGGCAACGAAGGAATCGATGCTCAGCGACTGGCAGTATTGGGCGTCGAGGGGCGTTGCCGCGAGAAGGAGGGGAGCTACAGCTACGATTACCTTCGTCGACAGGCAGGTTTTCACGGTGGGTCCAATGTTACTGTGTTTCCGTTTCCAACCGGTTTCATGGGGTAATCATCAGCCCAAGGCCGCGCAAAGGCTGCATGGATAGCTTGGCACATGAAAGCGCAAAGTGCAAACGCCCTCGTACCACCACGACGGATCGGGACTGCCCATGATTTCGCTGATGTTTTGATCGAGCAGCAGCGGCTTGATGGATCGCATGAACAAAAGGCACCGTGATGGGGCGGTGTTCTGGCGACGCCCAGGGGTCATTCTTGCTTAAAGTGTAACTTTAACTATCAGGCTGGGGCCATTGATGGAACGTTGGCTGGTGACCATTTTTTATGGATATATAAGATTGCGGGTCGATGGACAGGGAAGTCGTCTTCAGGCGGGCATCTGGTGTTTACGCCGCGGCCCTCGTGCATGTCGACGTGCCGACATTCTGAGAAGTCCCGCCCTCCAGGGAATTCATCCTTTACCAATCTCGCCCGAAGCAGAGTCTGTGCGCGCCGCGTCCTACTTTGCGCTATGGTAAAGTGCATTCATCATGTTCGCCAAAAATGCTGGGCAGCAACTCGAATGGCAAAGGCACTTGACGGACGACTCCCTTTGGGCGCGCGCCTTGGCGCCGGCAGCGATCATCACGGCCACTTTTGTCGCTTACGCTGCCACGCTGAGTTTTGGGTTTGTTTTTGACGATCATGTTCTAATCGTCACTAACGACTCCATTCGTTCCTGGCGCTATTTCCCCAGCTACTTTGCCTCGCACATTTGGAGCTACCGCTACCCGCACATGCTTGCCAATTATTACCGGCCGTTTTTTCTGACTTGGCTACGGCTAAACGACATGCTGTTCGGGCTCCACCCCTGGGGGTGGCACCTCACTTCGGTTTTGGTGCATGTCGCGGCGACCTACCTTGTGTACCGTTTCTGCCTCAGGCTTACGGGAAACGTTTGGATGGCAGGGGTCGCAGGGTTGATCTTCGGACTTCATCCTGTTCACGCGGAAGCCGTCGCGGACATTACTTCGATACAAGAGCCGCTCTCGACCTTCCTCATATTGGCGGCGATGCTCACTTTTTGGCGCAGCCGGGAATCGAGGCCCCAGCTTAGATGGATTACCGCGTCTTTGGCCCTCACGGCTGCCGCAGTGCTTTGCAAAGAGAGTGGCATGGTGCTTCCGATTCTGGTGAGTGGGTTCGCGTGGATCTATGGAACGACAAGCGGCAGGGAAGTTGTGCCGGATGAAGGCCGGTTCGGCCTCATCGGGCGACTGCGTTCCGCCCTGGTTGCGGCGATCCCATTCTGGGCTGTGATCCTGGTTTATGTGCCGCTGCGCATGCGGGCGCTCAAGGGTTTTGCCCATGTGGTCACGCCCCTCTCGCTTTCCCAGGAAGTTTTTACCCTTCCCTCGGTGCTGCTTTTCTACCTGCAGTTGCTGGTTTGGCCCTCTGGACTGAGCTGCTACTACGATATGTCCTACGTTACAACCCCGAGCTGGCATGATTTTGTATTGCCCGCGATGCTGATGGCGGCCGTAGCCGCAGCGCTGGCTATTTGGTATTGGCGCACGAGCTTGTCGGCCCGCGAGGAGGCCAAGGCTATGGAGTTTGCGTGCCTGTGGATGATTCTAACGCTCCTTCCTGTGCTCAATTTCCGTTTGCTCCCGGAGAGCGAAATCGCGCATGACCGTTATGTCTATCTTCCCTCCGTGGGGTTTGCCCTTCTTGTGGCCATAGCATTGCGCCAAGCACTCCGTGGTCGCAGTTACTTTCAGCCGCGGCCTGCGTGGGTGGCTGCGGGGACTGTGGTGGCTTGCCTTCTCATGGGTTTCGCAACGCTGCGCCAAAGCCTCTACTGGTCGGATGATCTCACCCTGAACTACCGCGCGCATGAAATTGCTCCTCATAATGTTTCCGCCACCACCAGTTTTGCAGCAGCCGTGGCGCAGCACGGAATGGATGGGCCGGCCATGGCGCTCTACCAACAAGCGCTTGCCATCCAACCCGACTTCTGGCGGGCAAATGTCAACTTGGCGTACCTTTACTACGCTCATGGAAATTTTCCGGAGGCTGCTCGCCTCTTTGCGCGGGCCTGCTCTGTCGATCCCACGGATGGCGATCAATTCCTGTACCTGGGGATGGCGTTACTTAGGATAGGGCAACTCGCCGAGGCGGAGAACGCTGTCCGCACGGCCTTGCTCGTGCGCCCGCAGGGGAAGAACTACCACCTCGGTTTGGGAATGATCTTGAGGCAAGAGGGAAGACTCTACGAGGCAAGGCGGGAAATTGAAGCCGAGCTTGCCGAGGACGGACAGAACCCGCAAGCAAGCGCCCTGCTGAACGAAGTCATCCGGCAGATGCAAGCACCAGTCGAAAAACCTTCTGTCGAACGGTTGCCAAAAGGCCACCCCGCCGCTATCAAGTAACACATTAAAGGTTGCGTTTAACTGACAGACAAATAAAGCAAAATTCCTTCAGGTTGGTCATTTGCCACTCGTCACTGTCACGGCCTTTAGGTCTTCAGGCGGAGCAGCAAATACGTTCCTGCCAGGCCGAAAAGGATATCCGGGGACCAAGCGGCCATGGCGGCGGGGAGTTGGTTCAAGTTGCCCATTTCTTCAAACAGGCTGGAGGTCGACCAGTAAACGATAGCGATGCCGATGCTCAAGGCGATTCCAGTCAGGGCACCCTTGCCGCCCATCGTAAAGGAGAAGGGAATGCCGATGAGGGTCACCACGAAGGCGATAAGAGGGAAGGAAAACTTGCGGTAGAACTGTACGGAAAGCCGGACCACGTCAAACCCGCTTTGACTGAGGTCGGCGATGTAGCGGCGCAATTCGAGTACGCTCATTTGTTCCGAGGGTTTGACTTCCTTTTTGAAGTAGGCGGGTTCTTCCGTCACTTCCTTAAAAGTCGCCACCGAGAACGGCATGTAATTGGTAACCCGGTCGCCAGTTAGGTCTCGTGACCAGCCGTTTTCCAGGATCCAGCCGTGGATCGAGGCTTCCCAAAAGGCGCGCGCCGCTTGTAAGCGGCGGGTCATGCGGAAAGTGACAGGGTCGAATTCGTACACCGAAAGGTTGGCGAAAACATTCTGGTCGGGGTCAAAGAACGTGTAATTATAAATGCGGCTGGAGGTTCCGAAAATCCACTGGTGACCGGGCCGATAGAAGGTCTGCGCGGGTTTGCCCTTGATTTGATTGCGCAAGCCGTTCTGGCGCTGGTTCGTTTCCGGCAGCACCCGGTCGGCAAACAAAAACATACCTGCGCTGAGCAATGCGGTCAACGCCAGCACGGGAACCGACAGCCGGTAGAGGCTGACCCCGGCGGATTTGATCGCGGTGACCTGGTTGGTTTTAGTCAGCAGCCCGAAGTTCACCAACGTTGCCACCAGAATGCTGAGCGGCAGCATCAGGTAAAGAACCTGGGGAAGGAGAAACCAGTAATAATCCACCACCACACGGGTGGGAATCTGGTTGCGCACGATGTCACCCAAAACCTGGAAGAAATCGAAGATGATGTACACATCCGTGAACGTGATCAGGAGGATGAGGAAATAGAAGATCCAGCCGCGGATGACGTAGATATCCAGGATTTGCAGGAATCGGCCGCCGACTTTGGCCGGCGCGGGGAGCGCCGAGGGACGTGGGGAGCGGCTGCGGCGACCGCGCCATTGCTGCCAGCGTTTCGCGATGTCATCGAGCGCATCCTGGAGGCCCAACAGGCGAGTCCGCACGTGGTGAACGTTGGAGAGCATGAAGGCGCCGGCCAGGGCAAACAGGACGTTGGCCAACCAGAGCCCGATGATCGGCGAGACGCGCCCCTGCATGGCAAATGTCCTGCCGAACGCCATCAGGATGTAGTACACGAAAAACAGCAGGAGGCTGAGCATCACGCCCACGGACTTCCCGCCCTTGCGCGTGGAGATTCCCAGCGGGATGCCCACCAGCGCCAGGACGATAGCCGCCACGGGCAAGGCAAAGCGCCAATGCAACTCCACCAGCGCGGCCTGGCGATCGCGGGATTGGTGAACGTGCTGCCAAAGCTGGGGGACGTTCAGATACGGTGGCGAGCTGCGCTCTGCCGCTTCCGTGCCCCCCTTCTCAATGTCGATGGGAATTTCCGTGTCCGTGAAGGAAGCGATGGAGTATTCTTCCGGGCGCTGGGGATCGTATTCGTGCGTCGTACCCTGATCAAGGTGCAGTACAAAGCGGTTGTGGGCGGCTTCGTTGACAAGCACTCCGCTTTCCGCTAACGTAACCTTGACTTGGTTGCGCTGGGTCAGATCGGCGATAAACACGTGGGTCCAGCTTGACCGGGAGCTGGTTACATCCTCCAGGTAGAGCAGCAGATTGGGGAATTGCTCGATGAACACGCGCGGTTGGATCTCGTAGGGTACCTGGCTGGCTTCCAGCCCGGTTTCCATGCGGTACGTCTTGCGCGCGGCTTGGGGGGCAAGAAAGAGGGACATCCAAAGGGTCACCGCCCAGCCCGTTACCGCCAGGAGCATGACGGGGCGCACAAAGCAGGCAAGTCCGATCCCGGAGGCGCGCACCGCGATGACCTCGCCGTCAGCAGCCATGCGGCTCAGCCCAATGAGCGTCCCCACCATCACGGCCAGGGGGATGGTCAGCATCAGGATTTGGGGCACGGGCAGAAGGAACAGCGTGGCCATGTCGCGCAGGGGAACGTTGTGACGCACCACCAGTTCCAGAAGGTTGCCCAACTTGCTGATGAAGACGACAAAGGTGAAGACCAGCAGCCCCAGAAGGGAGTGGGAGAAAATCTCTTTCAGGATGTAGCGAGTCAGAATCCGCATAAGTTCAAACAGGGGACGCGCCTCGCGGAACCCTTTGACCGGTCACCTATCGAGCCGCCCTTTGGGATGCTAGCACACCGATTTCGACTGCGTAAAGGAATTGGCCTCGAGCCTCATGCCTCCAACCTATCTCATGCTCCTTTGGCACATGCACCAGCCTTTCTACAAGGACTTGGCGGAGGGTGTTTACACCATGCCCTGGGTGCGTTTGCATTCCCTGAAGGATTACTACGGCATGGTCGCGGTAATGCGAGATTTCCCCTCCGTGCACGCCACCTTCAATGTCGTGCCCTCCCTCGTCTTGCAGATTGAGGATTATGCCCGCGACACGGCGCGCGAGGCCGCCTACGATTTAGCTTTCAAGCCCGCCGGCGACTTGACTCCGGGCGAGCGTGAGGCCCTGCTGGCCTCCGCCTTTCAGATCAATTACGACAATCTGCTCAATCGCTACCCGCGTTTCCGAGAGCTATGGGAGAAGGCACGCAAAGCCGGCGTGGCTACGGCGGCAAAGGTGTTCGCGCCTCAGGATATTCTCGACCTTCAGGTGCTCTCGCAGGTGGCATGGTTCGATGAGATCTTCCTGGCCGGCGATCCCGAAGTGGTGCGTTTGGTGAAGAAAGAAAGGGGTTACAACGAAAGCGACAAGGCCATTGTTCGCAAGAAGGAAATAGAGTTATTTAATGTGACACTTGAAGAATATCAGCAGGCCGCCGAGCGCGGGCAAATCGAGATTTCCACGTCCCCCTTTTACCACCCCATCCTACCTCTCCTCTGCGACACGGCGATCGCCCAGGAGTCGCACCCGGGGGTCAAGCTGCCGCACCATCGCTTCCGCCATCTGGAGGATGCGCGTGACCAGTTGCGGGGAGCGGTGGCGCTCCACGAGCGGGTCTTTGGCCGTCGGCCTCAAGGGCTCTGGCCGAGCGAAGGAAGCGTCTCCGACGAGGTCCTGCGCTTGGCGGCCGAAGAGGGTTTCGTCTGGGCCGCTACGGACGAAGGGGTGCTGGGGCGCACCAAGCAAATGGGATTCTACCGCCGCGGCGATGGCACCCTGCAAGGCGGAGAAGAGCTGTATCGCCCGCAACTCCTTTCGACGGGTGGGAGCCTCATCTCCCTATTCTTTCGTGACCATCAGCTTTCCGATTTGATTGGATTTGTTTACTCCCACATGGATCCTCAGGCCGCCGCGGCCGACCTGTACCATCGCATCAAAGCGGCCGGGCGCAGCACCGGCCAGCGGCCGGCGGTGGTTTCAGTGATTCTCGACGGCGAAAACGCCTGGGAGTATTACCCCGGCAACGGGCGAGAGTTCCTGAAGGCCTTCTACGGGCGCATCGCGGCTGACCCGGACCTGCGCGCCGTGACGGCCAGCGAGGCGCTGAAAGTCACCGAACAGGGCGCCCTGTCGCACATCGTTCCCGGCTCGTGGATCAACGCCAACTTCGACGTGTGGATTGGTGCGGATGAGGACAATCGCGCTTGGGACCTGCTCGGCGAAGCTCGGGATTTCTATGCGCAGCACGCGGAGAGTCCCCAGGTGACGCCCGAAAACCGCGAACTGGCGCAGCAGGAGCTGTGGGTGGCGGAGGGGAGCGATTGGTGCTGGTGGTACGGGCCGGAGCATTCGACCGCCAACGACGAAGAGTTCGATCTGCTCTACCGCAAGCACCTGAGCAACATCTACCGCCTGCTCGGAGGCTCGCCCACGGACGAGCTGGCCGTGCCGATCAAACGTCCGCGCGTGCGTGCCCTGATGGTAGCGCCCTCGGAGCAGATTCATCCCACGATCGATGGCCGGGTCACCACTTATTTCGAATGGATGGGGGCGGGAATCTGCCAGCCGGACTATCGTTCCGGCTCGATGCACGGCGTGGCCCAGATTGTGGAAGCGCTCTATTACGGCTACAGCGAAAAGGCGGTCTACTTGCGGGTAGACGTGGGGGAGACCTTCCTGCACGATCATCCCGATTTCGAAATTCGCGTCAATGTTGACGGCGAGAGCCGTGTCAGTTTGCACGTGTCGATCGGCGGGGGGGGCGTCAAGACCGTGGAGTTTTGGAAGGGCGGGGAATTACTGCTGGTGCCCCTGGGAACCGGCGACCAGGTGCAAGTGGCTTTTCGCCAGATTTTCGAATGTCGGCTGGATTACACCATCCTGGGCGTGGCGCCGCACGAGCGGATCAACTTGCAGGTCTCCATCTGGATGGATGGGCTGCCCCTCCAAGTCCTCCCCCAGGAAGGGTGGCTGACCCTCGAATTGACGGAAGACCTGACGAGCTGGTAAAGCCCCGCGTACGAAAACCTGCGGTGAGAAATCCGCCCTAGCGGCAAGGCTTTTCACCAACCCCTTATTTCGGGACTGGTTCCCCCTTGGATTCGCTCGCCCCCAGCCTCGATGTCGACGCGGCGACAATGCGGAGAATTCATTTAGGTTATGTAGCCTCTATAACTCGACTCAGCGGCTGCTAAAAACTGAGACCTGGAACCCGGGCTATAGGATCTAGGATTTAGGATCTAGGATTTAGGCTCCGCGCCTACCTCCCTGGTTCCTAAATCCTAAATCCTAAATCCTAAATCCTCTTCTCAAGCCCTTTATTTTCATAAACATCGTTTCAAAATCACTCTAACTCATTTGTTTTCATCAACATCGTTTCAAGCCTAGAAAGTGACATTTTTTCAATATGTATTTTCAATAACATCCAAACTCTTACCCTCGATTTTGGCATGTATTTTTTTGGAGCATTCGCCGCCATGGTATAACCCGTTTAATTTCAATAGGATAGATTTTTGACTGCTCTGGCCTCTGCATCGATAACCCATTTATTTTCCGGTATATCGTTTCAAACTGCGACATTTTCTTTTGTTGAGGAGGGCTTCTGTCCGACTTTCCTGCCGTTTAAGCTTGATTAACAAATTGGTTATGCGCTCGACTTGCCGGAGGTTGTAATCCTCCATCTTCTGCATGGCCGGCGTGTGGGGGTGGGTGGGGGCGATTTCCGCGGCGCGTTCGTAGGGCGAAGAACCTTTCAGAGACTCCTTCAGGATCGCCTTGCGCTGCGCCTCGCAACTCTCCACTTGCCGCATCAGGATATTTTCAAGAAGCTGGCGCGGCCGCTCCCGCGCTTCCCATTCCGCCGCGGTGATCCTGGGATATCGCTCATCCTCCTCCCCGTCAGTGGCCAAAGCGTCCCCCCGGTTTCCCTGCGAACCGCTGGAATCCGGCGCTCCATCTGCCTCTGCATTCTCGGCCCCGTCGATTTCCACCGTCGCAGGGTCCGATTCACATTGGACCTGAGGTCCGATTTGCTGGCTCGATTGTTGCGGGCTGGGAACCAACGCCACGTCTTCCTTGAGGGGGCTCAGGCCAAAGATGCCTCGGATCTTATTCATGACGCGGCGAGTCTTCTCCTCGGGATCCTCGCCGTCCTCACCCGCGCCCGGCGCCTGAAGTTGGTAGAAAAGGGCCAGGGCGATTTCGCCCAGGTCCCTTAACACTCCCTCTTGGTGCAAGTTTTTTATCTTCTCGAGGTCCTCGGGAGTGGTGACGTAATGCTCACGTGCGACCGATTGAGCGAGTAGCCGCAAGCTATCCGCCGTCATTTTCAGCCGCATCATCTGCCCGTGCAGCCGGTCCTGCCGGCCATTGCTCATGTCCTGGGCCTGGCGCACGGCGTAGCCTTCCTGCATGCGGTCGGCGCGATTCAACAGCCACATGGCCCGCGCCAAGCGGATCACCAGCCCCTCCTGCAAGGCGTCGGTAGGGTTGTATTTCTGCCAAAGGCCCTCCAGCAGGTCCTGGAACTGCTCCGGATCTTCGCCCAGGGCGCGCATCGCCGCCTCCTCCGCCTGCGCGTCATAACCATGGCGCAGGAGGGCGGCGCGGATGCGCTCGCGGTCCTCGGCCGTTATCGGACCATGGGAAAGCTTCTGGTTCCGCCGAATCGCGGCCAGTTTCCTCTCGGTCATTCGCGGGCTTTTTACTAAAGACATGGGAACCTCCTAAGGGCAGTGGATAGTGGACAGTGGGCAGTGGTCAATCAGCCTTCTGGAGTCAGGAGTCAGGGGACGGGAGTCGGGAGCGCGCGGCTAAATCCTAAATCCCAAATCCCAAATCCTAGCCCTTGCACCTGACACCGGGCACCTGACAGCTGACACCTTCTCGCACTGCGCGATTCCACCCAAAACAAACGTCTCCAGTTAATAACGCAGCAATAACTATGCCATAGTCTAGGGGAATAGTTCCCAATTTCCTACCGGTAGGAAGAAAAGTTGACGAAGGGTGTGCAATTTTCCTACGGGTAGGAAAGCCGTTCGCGGAATTTCCGCGCTCGCCTTAAAAGAACAGGGTCACCACTGAGGGCACAGAGACCACAGAGGGCAGCAGGTCGCATTTCTTCATGAATTCGGCGTCAGCGGCTGGACACTGCCAGCGGAGTTGTAAGCGCTCTGCGTTCGTGGCATGATTCTTCTCCTCCCGAGGTGCACATGGCGCATCGATGCATCGCGGCCATCGTGGTTCTCATCGCAACGCTGATTCTGACGCTGCCTGCGGAAGCGCAACAGAAGAGCGTAGGGCCCAGCAGCGCTGGGCCGAGGCCGAACGCCGTTCGGCCCTACTTTGCGTGTGCCGCCGCAATGCCGGCCCTGCCCCCACGAGCGCAACAGGAAACTGTAGCGGCGGGCTTTAGCCCGGCACGTGCTGACGTAGCGGCGAGTTTACCTCGCCATGGCGGCGTAAAGCCGCCTCTACGTTATGCCGCCCTCCAGGGCGGCGCTACAACGCCAGGCATCAACCCGGCGAAGCCCTTTACGCAGGAGCAAGTCAGCAACATGGTGCGCGACGGATTCGGAGACGAGTCGGGCGCGAAGCTGATCGAGCAGCGCGGGATTGATTTCGCCCCGTCTGAAGATTTTATCCAAACCCTCAAGGGCGCAGGCGCGAGCGAGGCATTCCTTAACGCCCTGCGCGCCGCCAAGCCCCCCGAGCCCGCAAGCGCGAAGAAGCCAATTAACCAGGTGCAGGTTTTCGCCTTGCTGGTGGGCCAAGTGCCGAGCCACCGTGTCACCATGCTGGTCGAGGAACGCGGAATCGATTTTGAGCCCACGGATGACTACCTTCAGGAAGTCCGCCTAGCTGGTGGTGAGGACGAACTAATTAGCGCGCTCAAGAGCGCCAAGGTGACGAAACCCGCAACGGTTGATCCGGCGGCCCAGGCGCGGCAGGCCGAGGTTCGGCAACACGCTGCGCACGGTGCGGAGTTGATGCAGGCCAAACGCTATGCTGACGCCGAGGCGGAGTATCGTGCGGCACTTCGTCTGGACCCTCAAAACGCTGACTTGCACGTTAGCCTCGGCATCGCGCTTGGGAGCAAGGGCGACGGGGACGGAGCGACCGCAGAATTCCGCCACGTGCTGCGCTCGGACCCGAATAACGAACGGGCGCACGTCGGACTCGGCATCGCTCTTGGGGAGATGGGCGATCGGGATGGGGAGATTGCCGAAGAGCGCGAGGCATTGCGCCTGAACCCAAACGATGAAAGTGCGCATCACAGCCTCGGGGTCGCGCTTGATAAAAAGGGTGACCTGCAGGGCGCCTTGCAGGAGTACCGCGAAGCATACGCGCTTGCCCCACAGGATCCCCTGTTCAAGGATGCATACGAAACCTACCTAAAGAAGGTGAATGACGCGCACAATCTTGAGAAGGTTCAGCACTGGCTCGGCAAATGGGTCTTTGCCGGTCCCGTCAAAGCGTCCACCGGATGCAACGGAACAATGTTTCCCCTCACGGTAGATCTCGCTGAGCAGTATTTTGAAGTACTTACAATTAGCCCCGCTGGCGAGGTCACCGCGTGGCTTGACCATCCAGTTGAGGCAGATCAAAAGGTCTGGGGTAGGCCGTATTGGTCCGGCATCGCAACCGAAACGACCCTGGTGCTAACCCTGAATCCGATGGCGTCCGGCACACTATTGCTCGGCGGATTTACACTTCGGTACGCTGTGGGTCGGCTTGAGGCACGTCGGGATGGTGATCGCTACAGCGTGGAGTTCTCGTACGCTGAGTCACATTCAGACAACCCTATGCCGAAGCACGGATGCCGTGACTACGAAGATGATAAACGGTTTCTGGGGGAAATGAAGCGTCCATAACGAATACCAGTGGAGCGCAGACCTGTTTCTCAAGGTCTGCGGCTCCTCTCGCTGGTCGCACGCAAGGGGGCAGAGCTACCAAACAGGTCCGCGCGACTCGCTTCTGACAAGCTGAAGGGCGAGAGGATGGAACCAACCGAAAACCCGACCGAGATGGATTTCGCAAAGATGGCAGTGATTATCGACTGTGAGGCGAATATCAGTATCACCACCGACAGAAATCACCGCTATTATACCCTTCAGGTCACACTGGGGAGTTGCGATTTCGCCTTGCTGGAGTGGTGCCAAACACGGTTCGGCGGCTTCCGCTGTGGCCATTACTACCACAAGATTCCCCCTCGAACACTCCCGAGCAAACGCTGGAAGATAGCAGGACATGACGCAGCGGCTCTTCTTCAACGATGCTTGCGCCACTTCATCATCAAAAGGGAGCAGGCTCAAGTCGCAATAGATTTTCAGGCTACCTTCGGCGCACGTGGAAGTCGGCTTCCTGTGACTGAGGAGCTGCGGCGACAGCGAGAGCAACTTAAGCTCCGACTTGAATCCTTGACACTTTAGCAAGCGCTGGCCAGTGCAGACGCCAGAAAGCCACCGTCTGCTCGAGCCCGCGCACCCGCGACCAGTTATGGCTGAGCCCCCGTTCCTTTCTCCAAAGCGTTCCGTTCTTCATGCACAGGAAACTTGAATGTGGGCGCAAGTTCTGCGTTCTTCCTGTACCACTTCTCAAGGAGGAAGGCACCGAGCCGATTTCTTAGGACCCTGTAACAGGGCACCAATTCTTTGAATCTTCCTTCGCTGTTCCTTACGGCCGAAAACAACCGCACAACGGTTTTCGATCCGTCAACGGGTCGGAACCGGAGGATTGCGATTTGGTTTCCCTCACGGCGCAGTAGATAGGACGCAACCCTCTTGCCATAGTGGTGGACTTCTTGCCCGTCCTTCTTGCGCACAATTTCTTCCATCGAGCCGGGGTTTCTATCTAGCTCTTCTGTCAGCGCCTTGGGCCAATCGGATGCCCCGATGGGTGACTTCTCGCTTGGTCGCAATATCCGGGCAACATGCAGTTTTCCACTCGGACGCTTTATTCTCTCGACGAGATTCAACGTTATACCAACCGCGACCACCTGCCCTACGTTTTCGATTTCACTATGGCTCACAATTAGCGCCGGTCGGGTGTCGTGCTTGAATCTCTTGTACGAGAGAATGAGGGCAAGGACAGATATGCTCAAGCCACAGAGCGCAAGCCAGTTTTGTCGCAGCCAAGAAAGCATAACTGGTACTCATGACCGTCCGACAGTATTCTACCGCGCGTTTTCAGCAAAAAAAGGCAAAATCAATGGTCAGCGTTGGGGCACAGAAATTTGGGTGGTAAGGAGAGTGCGATGAAACTTCAGTAGTGGGTTAGTTCGAATGCCAACTGTAGGCTGACTGGAGAGAGTATCTAGCCAATTAAGAATCCGGCTTTCGACGGCGGGTGTTTGAGCGGCTGCAGCCTGCTGGCCGACGAAGGTGAGTCTCCGGATGCCGTCCGTTTGGAGAATCGATACGACGATTGACGACTCATCTTCAAAAACGTTCCAGACGCCGATCCTCTCGACTTCTGCTGGATGGCTATCCAGCCATCGTCCGACAACTGCCTCTACCTTTCGGCATTCCTCGGTACTGCAACTCATCCCGCCATGGTAGCACGCCAACCTAGCTCAAGCAAATACCCGCACTAGCCTTGAGCGGGTAGCCCGGGTCACTGCATTCGTGATCCTGGGCTTTTCCTTTGCTGACGAACCCACGGTCCATTCCCAAGACGAATTGGGCGTGGCTACCTCCAGGTCAGACAACCCCAGGCGCAATTCGAATGGGTGAATGCAACCACGAGATGCCGGGCTTGCCCTACCCGGCGTTCCGCAGGGTGAATGCGGAACCAGGGGGCGGTCCGTCAGTTGACGGATCCCCCTACACCTTGCGGAACGCGATCACGCGGGCTGGCAGAGACGGTCGGCTTTTAGCGTCTGCGCCAGTCCCCCACTCGTGATACCATGAAGTGAAGTGCCCCAAAAGGGCCGGAAGGGGGTGCAGGGATGACAATCAAACTCAAACCCGAACAGGAACGGATCATTCAAGCGGAGATCGAGAGCGGTCACTTCCGCAGCCCCGATGAAGTGCTCGATCATGCCTTGGCCGCATTGAAGGAGAAAGGGCACAGCCACAAGGGCACAACGCGGCGGAAGAATCTGGCGCAGTTCCTGATGGAGTCTCCGCTGGCGGGCGCAGAGTTGAACCTGGAGAGGCAAAAGGACTACGGTCGCCCCATTGAGCTATGAGTGGGTTCCTACTCGATACCAATTTCGGTCATTGACGCCCTGCTCGCGGCAACCGCCCTCCAACACAACCTCACTATCGTGTCACGCAACGCGAGTGATTTCTCGGTTGTCGGACTCGCCGTGGTTAACCCGTGGGAGGCCCCTCTCCCATGAAGGGGTAGCTTTTCCTTCGATGACGAACCCACGGTCAATTCCCAAGGCGAATTGGCCGGGGCTCGATTTGAAGCTGCTACGAGGGTTGAAGCCATCGCATCCGCGATCCAGAAGTGTGGTAGGATATTCCTACGGAGGGCTAAGCATGCCAGCAAGCGTCAGAGCAACGGCGGCAGAGTTTGTGGGTAACACGAAGATCGGTGAAAAGGGGCAACTGACGATTCCCAAGCAGTTCCGAGACGACCTCGACCTTGCTGCCGGCGCGCCCTTTGCCGTGTTGCGAGTCGGGAACGGCCTGATTCTCCTTCCCGAGCATCAGCGCTTCGAGCAGTTGTGCGAACGGGTCACCTCCGTTCTTACCAATTTGGGCGTGAAACCCCAGGAGTTATTGGCGACACTGCCGCAAGCACGGAAACGCGTGTTTACCCGGCATTACGGCGCTCTGAGCTCGAAGGGAAACGGGCGCCGGCAGCCAGGAAAGCGCGTCCACCCGTGACGCGCCCACGGCGGATTCGCCTCTTCCTGGACTCCAACGTGCTGACGGGCGGCATTGTCTCTCCGTGGGGGCTGGACAAAGCGGTCCTCTCACTCTGCGCGGCGGGCATTAGTCGGCTGGTTCTAGCCGAGGTGGTGCGCGAGGAGGTTGAGGAAAACCTGCTACTCCACGCCGGGGGGCTCAGCCCGGCGGATGCCGATCAGCTTATCGAAGACTATCGCCGCCTGATGACGCTGTGTGGCCCGGAACGGGTGCCCTTTCCGGACGCCGCTCGCGTGCGCGACAATCGCCCTTTGATTCGCCATGCCGCCGACGTTCCGGTGCTCCTGTCTGCTTTAGATTGCCGGCCTGACTGGCTCCTGACCCACAACACCAAGCACTTCACCGAATTGGTGGCAAAACGAACCGGGCTTCGAATCTCCACGCCGAACGGCTTCTTCCGAACCTTCGCTGCCTTGCTTCAGTAACCGGGGCTATGGTCACTGCTTTTGTGACCATGAGCTTTCCCTTCGATGACGAACCTACGGTCAATTCCCACGACGAATTGAATGTGGCTACCTCCGGGTCACACCATTTCCGGCGCCGTTCGAAAGGGTGAATGCGATCACGAGATGCCGCGCTCCCGACTTCGCCGGGACAAGTTGCCCCACCCGGCGTTCCGCATGGTGAATGCGGAACCAGGGGGCGGTCCGTCAGTTGACGGATCCCCCTGCACCTTGCGCCACACGATCACGACGTAGGGGCGGGCCTCGTGCCTGCCCTCCCCGTCGGCATGGTCGGCTTCAGGGCGCCCACAAGGGGTGCCCCTACGGTTGCAGAGGGCGCCCATGCGGGGCGCTCTTACGAGAGGCGCAAAATGTTTGCATAAAAAGATGTCAATTCACTAACGGTGGAGATTCCGGTATACTCTGTCCGTTCCAAAATCCCTCCGCTGGAGACTCCTGATTGGTTATAGCTCCCTTACGCGGGACCGTGCCCGCTGCGATGGAAGTTGCAGACCACACGCGCCAACACATCGCGGTGCGGCTGCTTCCATTTCTCTTCATCCTTTACATCATCAATTATCTGGACCGCACCAGCGTGGCCTATGCCGCGGTTGGCATGTCTCGCGAATTGGGATTCAGCGACCGCGTCTATGGTTTGGGCACCGGAATTTTTTTCATCAGTTACCTGGCCTTGCAGATTCCCGGCGCCCTGCTGGTGGAGCGCTGGAGCGCCCGGCGGATGATCTCCGCAACCATGATGATTTGGGGATCGCTCACGGCATTGACGGGACTGGTTCACACCCCCGGCCAACTTTATCTTGCACGCTTCCTCCTAGGGGCGGCGGAAGCAGGTTTTTTCCCGGGCGTGATCGTCTATCTGAGCCACTGGTTTATCCGCGAGGACCGCGCCAAAGCGACCAGCAACTTCATGGGGGCAATTCCGCTGTCATTTGTTATCGGCTCGCCGATCGCGGGCTGGATCCTTGGCCACCCATGGCTCGGTTTCGCGGGCTGGCGCTGGCTCTTCCTGCTGGAGGGTATTCCAGCTATTTTGCTGGGCGCCGTGGCGTTTTACGTTCTAACCGATTGGCCACGCGAGGCGGCCTGGCTGGCGCCCGAGCGCAGGCAATGGATTGAGCAAAGGTTGGAGGAGGAAAAACCCGTCGGCGCCCAGGCGGTCACCATGGGGCAGGCGCTCCGGTCCCGCACCGTTCTGTTGCTCGCCTCGCTGACTTTTCTTAACTATATTGTCCTTTACTGCTTTGCTTTTTGGTTTCCGACCATGCTGAAACGGCAGTCAGGGCTTTCGGACATGCGGGTGGGCCTGCTCGGGGCGGTGCCGTACGCGGTGACCTTCGTGGCGATGCAGGTCAATGCTTGGCATTCCGACAAGGGCGGGGAAAGGCGCTGGCACTCCACGGTCCCCCTACTCATCGCGGCAGCCGGATCACTGGGCCTCGTCGGTCAACCTCACTCTCTTCCACTCTCCATCGTACTGTTCTCGATGGTGGGTATGGCTATTGCCTATCTTCCTACGTTCTGGGCGATTCCGACCGAAATCCTGAGCCAGTCGGCAGCGGCGGCCGCCGTGGGAATGATCAATACGGTTGGCAGCGCAGCCGGCTTTGCGGGCCCTTACCTGTTCGGTTACCTGAACACTCGAACGGGATCCTTTTCATACGGGCTGGCGCTGATGATGGTCTCAGGGCTTGCCGGAGGGCTGCTTATCCTGTGTACTCCCCGGAGCGGGTCGCTGCCTTCGTGACCGAGGGCATTTCCTGTGTGAGGGACGTTGCCCATAGCAAGCGGCACGAAGATTTCATTGCGGAGAAGGTCCAGGTATTCTCAAAAGTGGACTTAATGTCATAATTTTCACGAAATGTGCAATTTTGAACAGACAGAGACGACGCCAATCCATAAATTGATCAAAATCAAATGAGCGGAGACGCCTAAGTTGCGCCATCCGGACCCTCATCAGGTGGGCTATGGATGATCCTCCGCACGCCATTACCGCTCAGGAAAAGCCCCAACGTACGCCCGCAAGAATCAAATGGGCACTTTGGTTTTTTCGAAGTGCCCCCCTCCTCGCGAAAGCTGCAACTGATAGCTAAGGTCCGACAACGCACGCCTCGGGGGAGGGGTTTTCTGCTACAATCTTGCTGAATGACTTCCGAAAATTTTGTTCATCTGCATCTTCATACCGACTACAGTCTTCTCGACGGCGCTTGTGAAATCGAAAAGCTCATGGACCGCGCTGCGAGCCTGAAAATGCCTGCCGTCGCGGTGACGGACCACGGGAACCTGTTTGGAGCCGTGAAGTTTTATGAGGCGGCTAAAAAGCGCAACATCAAGCCCATCATCGGCTGTGAAGTTTATGTTGCCCCGGCCAGCCGCTTCGATCGCGCCGCGGACGCCGACCGTCCCAACCATCTCGTCCTGCTCTGTGAAAACGAGCGCGGCTATCGCAACCTGGTGAAGCTTGCCTCCTCCGCCTATCTCGAGGGTTACTACTACAAGCCGCGGATCGATAAGGACCTGCTGGCGCGGCACGCCGACGGCCTGATTGGCCTTTCTGCCTGCCTGCGGGGGGAAGTGGCGGTGGCCCTGGTTTCCGGCCGGTACGAGGTGGCGCGGCAATCGGCTTACGATCTGCGCGATATTTTCGGCAAAGGGAATTTCTTCCTGGAACTTCAGGACCAGGGCATGGAAGAAGAGAAGCGCATCAATCCGCAAATGGTGCAACTCTCGCGCGAGACGGGCATCGCGCTGGTGGCCACCAACGATACCCACTACATCACCGCGGGGGACGCGCGCGCTCAGGAAGTGCTGGTTTGCATCCAGACCGGCAAGACCATGAGCGATACGAACCGCATGAAGTTTCGCACCAACGAGTTCTATTTCAAAACCTATGAGGAGATGTCGGCGCTGTTCGGCCGCGACGTCCCGGAGGCGCTGGGCCGCACCCTGGAAATCGCCGAGCGCTGCAACCTGCACCTGGAAGCGAAGGAGCACGTCTTCCCGCATTTTGAAGTTCCGCCCGGCGAGACCCCCGACAGTTACTTTGAAAAAGTCACGCGCGAAGGTTTCGCCCGCCGCCGCGAGCGTCTGGAGCGCCTGCGCGCCGCGGGCCGCCTGAAGTATCCCCTGGAAGCCTACGAAGAGCGCCTGGAGCGCGAAATCGCGCTGATCAAGCAGATGCGCTTTGCCGGTTATTTCCTGATCGTCTGGGACTTCATCCGCTTTTCGCGCGAGCAGTGCATTCCGGTCGGCCCCGGCCGCGGGTCGGCCGCGGGCAGCCTGGTGGCTTACTCGCTGCACATCACCGATATCGACCCGCTCCAGAACGAATTGCTCTTCGAGCGCTTCCTCAATCCCGAGCGCATATCCTTCCCGGACATCGACATCGACTTTTGCCAGCGCGGGCGCAGCAAGGTGATCGAATACGTCACCGACAAATACGGGCGCGAGAACGTGAGCCAGATCATCACCTTCGGCACCATGGGAGCCAAGGCCGTCATCCGCGACGCCGGCCGCGCGCTCGACATGAATTACGCGGAAGCCGACCGCATCGCCAAGCTCATTCCCAACATCCTGAACATCACGCTGGAAGAGGCTCTGAAGCAGTCGGGGGAACTGGCGCAGCTCCAGAAAACCGACGAACGAGTTGCCGACCTGTTGCAGGTGGCGTCGCACCTGGAAGGCTTCGTTCGCCACGCCTCCACGCACGCGGCGGGCGTGGTGATTTCGCCCCAGCCGCTCCAGGAAATCGTTCCGCTGCACAAGAGCAACAAGGATGAAATCACCACCCAGTACGCGATGGACGACCTGGAGAAAATCGGCTTACTGAAGATGGATTTTCTGGGGCTCACCACGCTCACGGTCATCGACGACTGCTTGAAGCTCCTGGAAAAGACGCGCGGCGAGAAAGTGGACCTCGACGCGCTGGCGCTGGACGATCCCGCTGCCTACGAATTGCTCAGCAAAGGCCTGACGGCGGGCATCTTCCAATTTGAAAGTCGCGGCATGACCGACATCCTGCGCCGCGTCAAGCCCCACCGCCTCGCCGACCTCACGGCATTGAACGCCCTCTACCGGCCCGGGCCGATCCAGGGCGGGATGATCGACGATTACATTGCCCGCCGGTCGGGCAAACGCAAGGTCACCTACGAACTCCCGCAGCTCGAGGAAATCCTGGAAGAAACTTACGGCGTGATCGTTTATCAGGAACAGGTGATCCAAATCTTCAACAAGGTTGGGGGCTTTACGCTGGGTGAAGCCGATGTGGTGCGCCGCGCCATGGGCAAGAAGAACATTGAAGAAATGGTGGCCAACAAGCAGAAATTCCTGGCGGGCGCGCGCGCGAACAACGTGTCCGCGGCGAAAGCGCAGAAGCTCTGGGATCTGGTGGAGCAGTTCGCGGGCTACGGCTTCAACAAATCGCATTCCGCCGCGTATGCGCTGGTGGCCTACCATACCGCTTACCTGAAGACTCACTATCCGGTGGAGTTTATGTCGGCGCTGCTGACGTCGGAAATCGGCAACCAGGACAAACTCACGCGCTACCTGGCCGAATGCAAAGATATGGGCATCGGAATTCTGCCGCCGGACGTCAACTCCAGCGACTTGGCCTTTACCCCGGCCGGCAACGCCATCCGCTTTGGCCTGACGGCCATCAAGAACGTCGGCTCGACCGCCATCGAATCGGTGTTGGCAGCACGCCAAAAGCTGGGGCGCTTTGATAACCTCGTGGAATTCTGCGAGCATGTGGACTTGCGCCTCTTGAACAAACGCGTTCTGGAGAGCCTGATCAAGGCCGGGGCGTTTGATTCCCTCGGCGCCCGGCGAACGCAGTTGCTGGCGGCGCTCGACCGCGCCATGGAGATCGGACAGAAGCGCCAGCGGGAAGCCGAGAGTGGGCAGCATGGCTTGTTTATCGGCGGCGCGGACGCCCCCCCTCCGCCGCCTTTGGAGATGCCCGACGCGCCCGACTGGACCGAGGCGGAGCGCCTGGCGGCCGAAAAGGAAGTCCTGGGGTTCTACGTTACGGGACACCCCCTGGAAAAGTATATGGCGCGCCTGGGCGCACTGACCCGTTACGACACCTCCTCCATTGAAGAGATGGCGAACGAAGCGCCCGTGACGCTGGCGGGGATTTTGCGCGGCTTGCGCGTGAAGCCCAGCAAGAAAGGGGACCTCTGGGCGAGCGCGCAACTCGAAGACCTGCGCGGGTCCGCCGAGTTGCTGGTGTTCCCGCAGGCCTACCAGCAAATGCAGAGCGTGCTGAAACCGGACACCGCGCTGCTCATCAAGGGCCGCGTGCGGCACGAGGAGAATCAGAAGCCGCGCGTGGTGGTGAACGAAGCCAGACCGCTGGAAGCGGCGGTGAATGGCGCCAAGCCCCAGTTGCGGATTCGCCTCAACCTGGATGCCCTGCGGGAAGGCCGCCTGGATGCGCTCGCCAATATTCTGGCGGCTTACCCGGGGGAAAGTCCCGTGGTGTTTGAACTGGCGCGCCCCGGCGACTTCGTGGTGTGCCTTCAGTCACGCGCCCCTCGCGGCGTCAGGACCGATGATGAATTGCTGAACCGGCTGCGCGAACTCTGCGGCGATGAGGCGATTCGACTCGAAAAGCGGGCGGAAGGGATGTAGTAGTTTGGGCAAATTAGCGCATCCGCGTCCCGCAAAGTGGGACAACGTAAGTGACTGTCGGCTTTTTTTCCGGCCCTGCGGGAGGAAACCTAAGGAGTGTTGAAGATGCAGAAGGGTCTCATAAATAAAATCGGACGCCGGGAGTTCATGGGAAGCGCGGTGGTTGCCTGGAATCTGCTGAATCGGCCCGCTGCACTGAGCGAGGGAAACTCTTCAGCTCTCGAGGGGTCTTCAGGAAATGCGACCACCGATGTCTACAATGAACGCCGCAAGCTCTATTTGACCAGCGATACAGTCAAGGTAAAGCCTGTTTTTCTCCCCATACCGCCGGGGGCGGTCATCCCCAAGGGATGGTTGAGGGATTGGGCGGTGGCTGCTGCGAACGGGATTACGGGCCATTTAGATGAACATTCCCCCACCTTCGGAGAGGCATGGGAAGGGCACTGGTTCAACGCGATCGGTGTACAACCTACCGGGGAAGGCTGGCCTCTGGAGCAATGCAGTTACTGGCTCGACGGAGCAATCCGGCTCGGATACATCCTGAACGACACCAACTTGATCCGCAAAGTTGCGAAGCGGCTGGACACGGTCGTTTCGGGGGTGCTGGAAGGGGGAGAGTCGTTCATTTACTGGCGGCCCAAGTCCGTTCTGGACGAGTCGGTGGGTTCCCACCCGCACGACGCTCGATTCAACAACTGGGCTCACTCTCACATGGGGCGCGCCCTGGTGGCTTACTATGAGGCTACCGGCGATCCGCGGGTGCTGAAGGCGCTGGTTAAGGTCTATAGCGACTACCCGCCCCCAGAGTTTTCAGGCAGGTTCGATACCGTGCGGGGCGGGGTCAATGTGGATGCCATGCTGGAGACTTATCTTATGAGCGGTGACCGCCGGGTGTTGGACGCCGCCCTTGCCACTACCCAGAGGGCAGACTATCGCGAAGTGAGGAGCCAGTGGGGACGGGGGCAACTCGAGCCCGGGCACAACGTGATTTACTACGAGCACATTCGGGTCCCAGCCTTACTGTATCCGTGGACCGGGGAGAAGGAGGATCTTGCCGCGACCGAGGAAGCCCTCGAGTGGGGCGAGCAGCAATACCTGCTCCCGATGGGGCTCACTTCGGGAGAAGAGTATCATGCTGGCATCGGAGCCACCCGCAACGTGGAAACCTGCAACGTGGCAGCATCGATGTGGACCTTTCTATGGCTGCTGCGGATTACGGGCGAGGGGAAGTACTCTGACCGGATTGAAAGGATATTCTTTAACGCCGGACCGGCGCCCGTGGCCCGTGACTTCCAGACGATGTGCTACTACCAGAGCCCCAACCGCTACAGTGCTTCGCTGCCGAGTGAAGCGCCGCACGCCCCGGGGCCCGGGTCCTATTGGTACAGCAATCTCGGATTCAAGTGGGTGCTCTGCTGCGTCGGGAATCTGAACCGTGTCATCCCCAACTACATCATGCACATGTGGATGGGGACGTTGGATGGTGGTTTGGCCGCCACCCTCTACGGACCCTCTGCCGTGCGCGCCACGGTGGCCGAGAACATTGCGGTCGAGGTGGAAGCCCGGACCGCGTATCCGTTCGAAGAGGCCATCACCCTGGTGGTCAATCCCGAAAGGGAGGTCGCGTTTCCGCTTTATCTTCGCATCCCTGGTTGGTGCGACGCCCCGAAGATCGAAGTGAATGGCGCGCGGGTTAGCCCGGGAGAGACGCAGGGCGGGTTCATCAAGGTAGACCGCCAGTGGAGGGCGAACGACAAAGCGCTGCTGCGTTTTCCCATGTCCGCGAAGGTGGAGCAGGGACGGGAAACGCCGTACCCACGAATCCCGTATTTCGCCACTCCCAATAGCCGCCGGATCGCGAAAGAGCCGGGGATCGACAGCCCCTATGCATGTGTTCATTACGGGCCGCTCCTGTTCTCCCTTCCGATTCCGGATGAGAGCCCCAATGAAGAGAAGCCGGGAGCCCGCTATCAATATGCTCTGGACGTGAGTCCTGAGAAGGCGGGGACGGAGATCGCCGTGGTCCGTCATCCCATGCCCAGCCAGTGGACGTGGTCCCTGGGTGCCCCGCTTCAGCTCTCTGTCCAAGTCCGAGAATTCGACTGGCAACCGACGGAGCTTCTGCCGCTGCCGAAGGAGCCTGTCAAGGGAGGCCGACCCGCGAAAGTGCTGCTGGTGCCGTATGGATGCACAAAGTTCCGGGTCAGCATGTTTCCGATGAGTGAGGCGGCTTGGGGCAGACGTGGGTGAGGCCGCCTGGATGAGCTCGCCAATATTTTGCCTGCTTACCAGGGGAACAGTCCGCTAGTATTTGAACTGGCGCACCGCGGCGGCTTCGGGGTGTGCCTTCAGTCGCGCGCCCCTCGCGGCGTAAGGACCGGTGGTGAATTGCTGCACCGGCTGCGCGAAGTCTGCGGCGATGAGGCGATTCGACTGGAAAAACCGGCGCAAGCATTGTAGGGTTTGAGCAGCAGGAGTCTGTAACGATATGGCAAATGCACCAAACGACCAGGCGATCGCGCAGGAACTCGAGAAGCAAATCGCGGAACTCGAAGGCGTATCAAGTTCGGCCGCCTCACAGGAAGAAATCGAGCGTCTGCGCCAGCAGGTTGTCGCGTTGAGGCAGAAGGTGTCCGGCCCCCCGCAAGACGCCTGGGAGCGCGTCCTCCTGGCGCGCCATCCGCAACGGCCCTATACCCTCGATTATATCCAGATGCTCTGCACCGATTTTCTGGAGTTACACGGCGACCGCCGGTTCGCGGACGATGCCGCCATGATTACGGGCTTTGCGCAATTCGAAGACCGCCCCATCGTCGTGGTCGGGCACCAGAAGGGTCGCGACACCAAGCAGAAACTTCTGCGCAATTTCGGCATGGCCAATCCGGAAGGCTATCGCAAAGCCCTGCGCGTGATGGAGCTCGGCTCCAAATTCGGCCTGCCCATTATTTGCTATATCGATACACCCGGAGCGTACCCGGGCATCGGGGCGGAGGAGCGCGGCCAAGCGGAAGCCATTGCCTACAACCTGAAGGAAATCTGCAAGCTGCGCGTGCCTATTGTGGTGTCAGTACACGGGGAGGGCGGCAGCGGCGGGGCGCTGGGCATCGCCGTCGGCGACGAAGTGCTCATGCACGAAAACGCCATCTACTCGGTGATCTCGCCGGAGAGCTGCTCGTCGATCCTGTGGCGCGACTGGGACCATAAGCAGGAAGCGGCGCGCGTGCTGAAAATGACGGCGGAGGATCTTTACCGTTTGCAGCTTGTGGATCAAGTCGTGCCGGAGCCCGCGGGCGGCGCGCATATGAACCACGCACAGGCGGCGGAACTCCTGCGCCCGGTTTTGCGCAACTGCCTCGATCGGCTGAGCAAGTTGTCCGCGGCCGATCTCCTGAAGCGCCGCCAGGAAAAGCTCCGCCGTCTGGCGACCTTTGTCAGCGAGTAACATGGGAAATCCCCTCTTTCGAGACTATGAAAGGCTGGTCAACATCACCGTGCTGGGAAAAGCTTTCCTGGTCCCGGAGAAAAACACTTGCCTGCGCGCCTTTCAATACATGAGCCCGGAGACGATCCCCTACGGCCGCTTCTGTTGGAATCAGGAATGCCAACTTTGCCGAGTATCCTACACCATGGCAAGTCAACCAGATGCTCCCCCGCGCGCCGTGCTGGCCTGCAAGGTCCTGGTCGCGGAGGGTATGCAGATCACGGAACTTTCCGACGAACTCCGCTACAATCTGATGGGGGCAATCCGTCCCCCCGAACCTCGCCCCTCTTATGACTAGTGGGAAGGGGCCTCTCAAGAGTCCAGCGCCGTCCCCCCCCAATGCTTGACTGTCCATTACTCCTCATTATTAGACCCTGATGCCCGGAAGAGCGTAGAATAACTCATGTATTTTCATATACTTATCTAGATAGACTTCTTATCCATTTTGTTTTCAATAATTTACCAGGATTGATCTGCATTTCATAGACCCTTTTGCCGGCATGCTCCCTGGGAGGTGATCCGTAGTCATATACCTCTCTCCCCTTGGATCTAAATCGAAAGGTCGGGCTACGCTCGCTTCCGCAATAATTCCTCCGATTGCCCGATGAATAAGAATCCCGAGGGCCCGATCTTCAATCTCCAGCGGGCTTGTCCAAGGGAATGCCAACGGTCCCCATGGCGCCGGAATTGGTATCACGCACCAGCACCTTCAACTGCACCGAGTGCGGATCAAGGGTGACGGGGAAGGATACCGATAAGCCTTTTTTCTGGAGTTGGGTGTAGTAGTCCTCTTTGAGATTCAGCGTGACGGAATGCTTGCGCGTGTTCTCACTCGCGACGTTGCCTTCAGGACCGCGCTGGGCGATGACGATTTCCACTCCTCCGGTCCAATGATGGTGGTCGTGCTTCATCTGCAGGTCGGTGATGTCCACGATCAGGCTGAGAGTTAGTTGCGGCGTCCCGCTCGCACCGGACTTTTGAAGCTGCGCGCGGAAGCCAATCGCGGTGGAATCCAGAGGGCTCTGGAGGGCGCTGTCCAGCATTCTCTGCCGTTCATCGGGGGGCTGATTCTGCGGGTCGATGGCGATGTAGCCGGTGCGGTAGAGCAGCTTCACGCCGGGCCGATTGACCCGCACCTTAAAGGTGTGGAAATGGGAATCCCATTTGTCGGCTGCTGGGTAGTATCCCAGAAGGTATGTCAAATGGGCGTCGTCGATGGCAGGGGGGGAATGGTGTCAGGGGGGGAATGGGGGGGGGAATGGTGTCAGGAACCATTTCCCCCCTGGCGTTCCGCAGGGTGAAGGCGGAACGAGGGGGCGGTCCGCCGGTTGACGGATCCCCCTACGGCGAAAGGCATTGTGGGCTTAGGGGTGATTTGTAATTGCCTAGACCCTATGCGCGGCTTTCAGCCGGGGCATATCGCTTAATCGTGATGTCGCGCGCGTGCTCCCGCGTTTTCGCCACGTCATAGGCAAGCTGCATTCGGAGAAGGTGATCCATGTCCGGGCCGAACGCTTTTTCGATGCGCAGGGCCATTTCCGGCGTCAGTCCAGCCTTGCCGTGCAGAAGATCGGAGAGCGTGGCGCGGCGCACTTGCAATATCTCCGCTGCCTTCGACACGCTGAGGCCGAGGGCTTCGATGACTTCGGTTCTAATCAGGTCGCCCGGATGGGGCGGGTTCTTCATGGGCATTTCGGCCTCCTAGTGGTAGTCGATCAGGTCAATATCGCTGGCGGTGTTGGTCCGTTCGTCGTAGCGGAAAATCAACCGCCAGTTTCCCGTGACCGTCAGGCTCCATAATCCTTTCAGGTCGCCTTTAAGAGGATGCAGCTTCCAGCCGGGAAAGCGGCCGAGTTGCTCCAGCGTCTCGGCGGTTTCGAGGGCAAACAGAAGCTTGCGCAGCTTGTCGGCCATCGCGGATGGCACGCCTTTGGCGCTGCCATCCTCATGGAGCTGCCTTAGCCCTTTGTGGCGAAAGCGGACAAGTTGCATATTATCCTTTCACTCTTCCACTATGTACGGTTATACCGTACACGTCAAGAGTTTTATGGTGGAAGCCACGGTCACCGCTCTCGTGACCGCCGGCTTTTTCTTCGATGACGGACCCACGGTCAATATTTGGCCGTGGCCATCTCCGGGTCACACAACCTCAGGCGCCGTTTGAATGGGTGAATGCCATCACGAGATGCCAGGCTTGCCCTAGCCGGGCGGGCTGGCGCAGACCTGTTTTTCAAGGTCTGCGGGTTTTCTCACCGACCGTGCTCAAGGGCTGCGGACCAACAAAACAGGTCCGCGCGACTCGCTTTCAGTCTTCTGCGAAGAACCGTTTCTTAAGGGCCTCGTTTACAGGATGGTCGGGCCCGGAGTAGGCTGTGTCCGGTTGGCGGGTGGGGTCCTGTGCGATCAAGGGCAATGCCCGGGCGCGACGGGCGTCCGCTCGCGGCCCCGTTTCCATATAAAACTCCGTGAACCAAAGGTTCACAATACGATTCACGTCAGTATAGCGGTCGTGCTCCGTGGCGTAGGCGTGGCCAGCGGCTTCCCAGTTGCCCGAGGCCAGCAAGCAATCGCGCAGCACGCGGGCGTCGCGCAGGGTTAGCGACAGGCCCTGGCCCCAGGTTGGGTCGCTGGCGGCTGCGGCGTCGCCAAGCAGCGCCACGCCATTCCGGTAGGGATGCTCCACCCATGCTTCCGCTCCATCGAAGGTGGCGAGCGGCCCGGCCACCTTGGCCCCATCGTAAAACCCCGGATTCATTCCTGACCTTTTGAAGCCCTCCAGGTATCGTGGGAAGTCTGCGGCGCCCTGATAGCGTGGCTGGCTTCCTGTGTGAAAGCCGAAGTAGGTGCGGGCCCGTCCTCCACCTTGAGGTAGCAATATGGCGACCTCTCCCAAGCTGCTATTGATGACAGCCAGGCCGATGTCGTCCGGCGCCGGGACGTTGTCCAGCAAAACGCCGGCCAGCAGCAAGTCTTCGGGATCGCGGCGAATCTGGAAACCCACCGACGCACGTACGGTGGAAGATCGACCGTCAGCCCCCACTACCAACCGTGCGCGAAATTCCTCGCTGTGTCCGTCGTCCCCCACCCTGACGGCTGCGGGGGTTCCCGTCCGGACTTCCTTGACACTGACTCCGCGCCGCACGCACGCTCCGGCCTTGGCCGCCGCGGCGATCAGCAACTCCTGCATGGCTGGATGGTAGAACGTGAGGCAGGGAAGTTGGTGAGGCGTGGTGGTCACTACGGGGCGATGCGCTGCCAGGACATTCCCCAAGTAGGTATCAAACCAGGGCACTTCGTGCGCGCACCCGTCGCGCAGCAATTCGGAAACTCCCAGCCGTTTTGCATCAGCGACGCCCCAGGGAAAAACGAATTCACCGCGCACACGATCTTTGAACTGCCTTTCCCGTTCCAGCACTAAGACGCGCGCTCCGTTCTCTGCCATCGAACGGGCGAGGGTTGAGCCCCCGAGTCCTCCACCCACCACGATGAGATCGTATTGCTCTGACATGACCGCCTCCTTCGATACTCAATCTCCTCCGTCCAGGTCAGAGTAGTCGATCGACAAAGGTTCCCATTCTATTTGAGGTGTTACGAAAATAAGAGCGCTTGATTGATTGCCTGCGGCCCAGCAAAGCTATTCTACCATTGACCTATTGGCCCGCCAATGTACATGAGAAAGTGCGAAGCACCTTGGAGTGCGGCGGCTCGACGCCACCTCAGATCACCTGCTAATTGAACCGGATAGACGACATGCTAACGACAAGCCACAAGTACTGGGTTGCCAGAATGGAAGTTCCGGGTACAATCGAGCTGACTTGAACCCCAAGGCGGAGCTTACGCATGAGACGAATCGTCGGTGTGGTGATTGCCTCGCTGCTCTTTGCGGTCTTTTGTGCCGGCGCGCCGCGTACCCTGCGCGTGGATTATTACCACACCGGAAATGCGCACGACGAATGGTTCAGCCTCGATCGCCTGGTCCTGGAACCGCTGGAATGGCCGGGTAATCCGCGCCGGGCCATTGATGAAAGCCACCTGGGAAACTACCTCTTCGAGGTGCGCGAGCTGGGCAGCGGAAAGCTATTGTACTCGCGGGGATTTAATTCCGTGTTTGGCGAGTGGAAGACGACGGAAGAAGCCCGCCACGCCAACCGAACCTTTTCCGAGTCGCTACGGTTTCCCACGCCGGAGGCAACGGTGGAAGTGGCGCTGAAAGAACGCGACGAGAGCGGCTTCCATGAAGTCTGGAAAACCGTGGTGGATCCCGGGAACAAGTTCGTTGACCGCGCGCGCCCGGCGTCCCCTGGACCCCTGATGGAACTGCAAAAGATGGGGGACCCGGCTGCCAAGGTGAATTTGCTGGTGCTGGGCGACGGCTACACGGCGGCGGAGCGAACAAAGTTTGCCACAGACGCGCGCCGATTCCTCCAGGCGCTGTTCGCAACTTCTCCCTTTCGCGAGCACCGCACGGACTTCAATGTCTGGGGGTTGTGCCCGGCGGCGCAACAATCGGGCGTGTCGCGGCCCTCGAGCGGGATTTACCGCCGGTCGCCCGTGGGGGCTGCGTACGACACCTTTGGGACGGAACGCTATGTGCTGACCATGGAAAATCGCGCGCTGCGGGACATGGCTTCGTTCGCACCTTATGAGTTCATCGAGATTTTGGTTAACGGAGAGACGTACGGAGGAGGCGGCATTTTCAATCAGTTCGCAACCGTGGCCATTGACAATCGGTGGTCGTCCTACGTGGGCGTGCACGAGTTCGCGCATCACTTCGCGGGCTTGGCGGATGAATATTACACCTCTGACGTGGCCTATTTGCCGCCGGAGCACAAGACGGAGCCGTGGGAGCCCAACGTGACCGCGTTGCTCGATCCCCAGAGTCTGAAGTGGCGGGACCTGGTGGCGCCGGGAATTCCCGTGCCCACGCCCTGGGATAAAGATGCGTACGACCGCTTCGAGCGCGACATTCAGAAACAGCGGAAGGAACTCCGCGCGGCGGGCAAGCCGGAAACGGAAATGGACGCCCTTTTCCGCCAGGAACGCCAGAAGGAGGACGCCATGCTCGGCGGGCAGAAATACGCCGGGAAAGTGGGGGCCTTCGAGGGGGCAAACTATGCGTCACAGGGCTACTACCGTCCCGAGATTGACTGCATCATGTTTTCCCGTCATATGTCGTTTTGTGCGGTCTGCCGCCGCGCCATAGAACGTATCATCGCCATGTACACGGACTGAAATTCTAAGCTTCACGACCAATTCACCACCAAGACACCGAAGCACCAAGAAGGGGTATGTATGACGGTTGACCGAAGGCATTTCCTAAAACAAGCAGGCAGCTATTTGGGCTCGGCGGCCGGACTCTCCCTTGCGCCCTTGACCTGCACGGCATGGCGCGCCCTAAATATGGTCTAAGAGTACAAATTTATGACAAAATGCCACATTATTGAAATTTATATCGACATATGCCTACGAAAACTATTGACATTTTAGAAAAATGATCTCATGGTGACTGCTGGTTCGTTATATATTCTCATGTATTGCTTTCGCTCATGAGGATTATTTATATCGACGCTGAGCCTTCATTCCTAGCCCCTGAACCTCGCCGAGTCCGGATGTGCTGAAGACTCGCGCCACTCTTGTTGGGTCTGACTCCGAATAGATCGCGCCGTGACAGGACCGAATATGTCTCGCAGGCGCGTTTCAGAAACGTCAATCCGCCATTCTTCTCATAGGGGAGATGAGTTGTCTCCCATCGGGCCGCGCCTTGTCGAAATCCATGAGTGCCAACCCTCGCGCATCGCGCCCCTGGAGCAGGAAGGGGAAGCGATGCGCCAACGATCCGTTGCCCGTGACGGCGGTGTCATCAGGGAAGAGGTTCTTTCACCTTACGGCGCCGGCGAGTGCTCAGGAAAGAATTTCTTAAGAATGCGATCCGCATCGATGGCGTTGCGGATTTAGGGTTTATGTTGGTTTCTAGCCACATTTGCGTTGGGTCTTGGGTCGCGCAGACGACTTTAAAAGGAGGATAACAGTGATTAAGAGAATCGGACTTATTGTTTTGCTCCTGGCCTTTCTCCCGCTGCCCCTGTACGCGCAGCAGACCGGAGCAAGTATCACCGGACACATTATTGACCCTTCCGCCGCGGCGGTTAGTGGGGCAACCATCCATTTAACTTCCACCACCACGGGGGCAGTCTACACGGCGGGTTCTGACTCTGCCGGCCTTTATCAACTCCCCTTTGTACCGATCGGGACCTACACCCTGACGGTTGAAAAGCAGGGATTCAAGAAATACGTGCAAGAGGGAATCGCGCTGCTCGCTGATCAAAAGGCGGTCATTGACGTCACCATGCAACTCGGCTCGACGACCCAGGCGATCACCGTGACGGCCAATGCCCCGGTACTACAGACGGAGTCGGGTGATCGGACCACCACGATTTCCAACATCTCGCTCGACCCGGAGAATTTCCGTGGTCTGAATACCATTACGACCACTTGGATGATTCCGGGCGTAACTGACACGGGGGGAAACCGCAAGGTCCGCCCCTGGGACAACGCCGGAGTCCAAGACGAAAATATCAACGGCGGGCAATCCGGGCAAGGCGGCAACCTCCAGACCGGTCAACAAAGCGGCAACCAAGTGATGGTGGACGGCGTTTCCACCAACCAGAGCGGGAACGGGACAGGATTCAGCCCGATCGCGTCCACCGTTGACCAAGTTACCGTCCAGAACACCATGTACGACGCTCAGTTCGGATGGAGCACGGGTGGCCATATCGATACCATCACGAAGGGCGGCACCAATCAATGGCACGGCCACGGTTACGATTACCTGCAAAATAGCTGGCTCAATGCCGAAGACTGGACCAGCATTGGAGGCGCCCCCGGCGTAAAAGGTGGAACGGGTCGTCTTCCCTGGCACTTCAATTATTTCGGCGGCGAAGTCGGCGGACCGCTTCGCAAGGACAAGATCTTTGTCTATTATGCCTTCCAGCAAATCTGGCAAGTTCAACGCGATTTCTTTACGGATGCCGTACCTACGGCAGCGGAAAGGCAAGGCAATTTCAACGGATTGCTGTACAGCGGCGCCCAGGTTCAGCTTTACGATCCTTCGACGACTACCGCCACGTGCGCTTCTTCAGCTAGCACCGCGTGCCGGTTGCAAACCGGCCCGCTGATATCCGGCAACATAGTCCAAACCGTTAACCCCATCGCGGCCAAGGTCCTGTCCATCATTCCGCTCCCCGCCATCGCGGGCAGTACGCAAGCCTGCCCAGCAGGTGTGGTGTCAGCGCAGGCAGGCGGACTTTGCGGGACCTTTACGGGAAACATTCTGACGGGCCCCAGCTCCCGGAAGTTTGTAGACTTCTTCCCTGAGCATACTGGGCGCATCGATTGGAATTTCACGGACAAGACCCACGCGTACTTCCAGTTTTCCAAAAACGACTTGGCGGAAACGCGCAGCTATATTTACTCGACGGTGTCGTCCATCAATCCTGCCGAGGTCAGCGGCAATAACCCGCTGTTCCGGGGCAATCAGTTCTATGTCCTCGAGCTATCCCACACCTTCAGCCCCACGACGGTGCTGGAATTCCGCACCGGCATGGACCGATACCCCAGCGGCGGCGGCGACTCGACCGTTGCGGCCACGGACGCGGCGTCGTTGGGATTCGGCCCCACCCTCGAGAGCGAGGTGGGTCACCTGTTCCCTCAGATGAATGTGAGCGGGATGGGGAGCAACCCCGATATGGCGTCGGGGACTCTTCCGACTTATACCGCTGCCGACGTTTGGAACCATGAGGTGGTTATCGCCCACACGCACGGCAAACATAACCTCAAGTTCGGTTTCCAGAGATTTGACCTCGCCAATTACGTTGAGAGTCCGGGCAATATTAACGGGACTTTCACTTTCAACGGTTACTTCACCGATCAGAACCCGTCCGGTACCACCGGTCCGACCGGTTATGCCTTGGCGGATTTTGAGCTGGGATACTTTAATTCCGCGAGTATCAACGAGCCTGCTTATCCCGAGTACTGGATGCACGAGGACTCGCTGTTTGTCCAGGATGATTACCACCTCGGCCGAAGGCTCACGCTCAACATGGGGCTGCGGTGGGATTACGCCGGTCCCGTGAGTGACAAGCACAACCGGCTGCTCAACGGCTTCTGCTTCACCTGCGACAATCCCATCGGGTTTATCCCAGGGATGGGTAATCTGTTGGGAGGTCCGACGTATGCCGGCGTGGGAGGCGCTCCCCGCGGCACTTACAATCGCAAGTGGGATAATTTCGGGCCGCGCGTTGGAGTCGCCTACGATTTGGGGCACGACACGGTGCTCCGGGGTGGCTGGGGGGTGATCTACGCCCAGCAGTTCCTCAATGTGGGCGCGGCTCCGGGATTCACCCAGACCACCACCGATGTTCCAGTGCCGGGGGCGGCGGGCATCTTCAACTCCGCCCTCAGCTTCGCCAATCCGTTCCCCAGCGGTCTGGTACCCATCGTGGGGTCCCAATACGGGTTGGCTTCCAATCTCGGGAAAGGCATCACCTTCGTCGATCCCAATGTGGATATCCCGCGAACCCAGCAGTACTCGGTGGAGCTCCAGCACCGGTTCGGGCAAAACTGGATGGTGAGCTTGGCGTATGTGGGCAGCCATTCGACTCGGTTGAATGTCAACCAGAACCTCGATTACCTTCCCTTGGCGGATTTGCCTTACACGCCGAGCTTCCAGTACAACACCACGGCGCCGGGCGGTGGTGGACCTGCTACGTACAGTTACCTGACTACCACCATTGCCAACCCCTTCTATAATAATCTGCCCGCCCAGTATGCCTCCTTGGCGACGGGCACCTACTTGGCCAGCGCCAAGGTTGCGCCGTCGCAATTGCTGCTTCCTTACCCTCAATTCTCGGGGGTTACACAGAATTGGGTTCCCATCGGGAGATCCCACTACAACAGTATGCAGTTTGAAGCGAGCCACCGGCTGTCGAGGGACCTGGAATTCAGGGCCAGCTTCACGTGGTCAAAGTGCTTACAAGCGCTGGGGTTCCTGAACGCGCAAGACCCCTTCCCGGCCCAGACCTATTGCCAGTATGACGTTCCCCGGGAAGTGAAGGTCAACTTTGTTTATTACGCCCCCTTCGGCCCGGGAAAGCGCTTCCTCAATCACACAAACGGGGTGATAAGCCGCTTGGTTTCGGGTTGGGACATCGATGCTACTCCCATGATCCAGGATGGTCCCCCGGCACCCACCCCCTCGGGAGTCATGCCCATCAAGGGAGTCGCCGAAACGACTCCGAATCGCACCCTGACTCACTGGTTCAACACATGCTGGCTCACCCTCGCTGGAGTTGAAAAGGACTGCGCGGGACAGAGCTCCTACTTCACCGATTCCACCCCCGCTTGGCAGCAAACGGAGCCTGATCAGCTTTACGAGTGGAGTCCTTACATGCACGGGGTTCGCTATGTGGGATTCCACCGCCTGGATGCGAGCATTAAGAAGGAAACGTTTATCAAAGAACGCTATCAGATCACCTTGCGCGCCGACGCCATCAACGCCTTCAATAGCTCTGAGTGGTACAATGAGATGGACGTAGGTTCCACCGATGCCAACTTCGGTATGGTGGGGCCTCCGGCCAATACCCCTGGAGACGATCCCCGGGTTATCATGGTGTCTTTGCAGTTGAAATTCTAGCCCGTCAGCCGACGGGCCAACCCCCCCGCACCCTTTCAGGGGCCGGGCTTCCGCCTGGCCCCTTCTTTTTGTGCGCAACTTTGCAGTGCGGTCCGTCAGCCGACGGACTGCCACTTTCCGGTGGAGGGGTTCAGCCCGGGGACGTCACTATCGGACCTCTTGGCCCCGCCATGATCTGGGGATACAATCTGCCCGCGATTGGGTGTTCGTGGCTTACGAGGTATGGCCTGACTTCTGGATTCAGTGAGGTGCGTATGAGTGTTGACCGAAGGCATTTCCTAAAACAAGCAGGCAGCTATTTGGGTTCGGCGGCGGGACTCTCCCATGCGCCCTTGACCAGCGCGGCATGGAGCGAGCCTGTGGCTTCGCGCACCTTGGCTGGGGACAGCGCCGCCGCAGGCGAAGCATGGCTCGATCTCAGCGCGGCACAAATTTATGCTCCGCCCGGCCTTTCGCCGCGGGAGGAGCGGGCATTGCTGGTTCTGGCACAAGAGGTGGAAAAGCGGACAGAGTTGCGTTTGCCGGTCGTCCATTCCTGGCCTTCGACCCCGGCGCCGATCGTGATGGCAGGCACTAACGCTACGCTGAACCCTCTTCGTGGGCATTTGCCCGGAGGAGTCCCGGTGGCGCGGGAGGCGGATGGTTACGCGCTTCGCGTGGCGCAGGGTGAGGGCGCGCCAGTGGTATCCGTAGCGGGAGCGGACGAGCGCGGCGTGCTGTTTGGCGTCGGCAAACTCCTGCGCTCGCTGCGCATGACCAGACTCCGGGTGGAGGTGGAGAGTCATTTAGAAATCCAATCCTCGCCCAAATACCCTTTACGCGGACATCAGCTTGGTTATCGCCCTAAAACCAATTCGTACGATGGCTGGACCGTGGCTTTGTGGGACCAATACATTCGCGAGCTGGCGCTTTTCGGCTGCAACCTTGTTGAACTGATTCCGCCGCGTTCCGATGACGATGAGGACAGTCCGCATTTCACCCTTCCCAAGAAGGAAATGATGATCGAGATGTCGCGGATCTGCGATGACTACGGGATGGACGTCTGGGTCTGGTACCCGGCCATGGAGCGCGACTATTCCGATGCCGCGACGGTGGACCGCGAAATGGTTGCGTGGGCAGAAATCTTCAAAGCCCTACCGCGCATCGATGCCGTGCTGGTGCCCGGAGGTGATCCCGGCCACACGGAACCCAAATACATGATGGCCCTGCTGGAAAAGCAGGCGCAAAATCTGCGCCAGTATCATCCCAAAGGCCAGATGTGGATGTCGCCGCAGTCATTCAATCAGGCGTGGCTCGACGAGTTTCTGGAAATCATGAAGGGCGAGCCTGCCTGGCTGGCCGGTGTGGTCTTCGGGCCGCAAACCCGCGTGGACTTGCCCACCTTGCGCAAACTGATCCCGAAGCGCTATCCCATTCGCTTATATCCGGACATTACTCACACGCTGGAGTGCCAATTCCCCGTGCCGGATTGGGACGCGGCCTTTTCGCTGACGGAGGGAAGGGAACCGATCAATCCGCGGCCGGAGGGATACGCCAACATTGCCCGGCGCTATTTGCCCTATTCCTCCGGGTTCGGCTCGTATTCGGAGGGGTGCAACGACGACGTCAACAAGTTCGTTTGGAATGCCATGGCCTGGGATCCCGAAGCGAAAGTCATTGATGTCCTGCGTGAGTACAGCCGCTTCTTTGTGAGCTACCGCTATGCCGAGGATTTTGCGCAAGGGTTACTGGGCCTCGAGAAGGCATGGCAGGGGCCGCTGCTCGCCAACGAAAATGTGGAGACCACCCTCGCGCGCTTCCAGACCATGGAGCGCGCCGCGACTCCCGCCGAGCTGCTGAATTGGCGCTTCCAGCAAGGCCTCTACCGCGCGTATTACGACGCCTACGTCCGCCGCCGCCTGATTTATGAAACCGATTTATATGACCAGGCATTGGACAAGCTGGAAGAGATTCACGCCGTGGGGTCCCAGCCCGTTGCGCCGGCGAGCGAGCAGCATCGCGCGGAGGCCGCCACGAACGGTTTGGACCCCAGCGTGGTGATCGCGCAGGCGCAATCCATTCTGGCCAAGGCCTTCACCGAGCGGGTGGCGCAGGAAGGACGCGCGCGAATTCTGCAACTCGCCGAAGGGCTCTTCCAAAGTATTCGCATGCAGTTGTCCGTGGAGCGCTACCAGGCGGAGGCCGTGGAGCGCGGCGGCAACCTTGACACCGTGGATGCTCCGGTCACCAATGGTCCTTGGCTCGCCAAGCGCCTGCGCGAGATTGGCTCCCTGCCTACGGCTGGCGACCAGGTCCGGGCGATTGAAGAAGTTTTGAATCGCACCAACCCCGGGCCCGGAGGTTTTTACGACGAGCTTGGGGACCTCGCGCGCCCGTCGCGCCTGGTGCGCGGTTTGGGAAGCGTCGAGGACCCCGAACTGCGCAGGTCGGTGCTGATCGGCCACCGTTTTCCGCTTCCCGCGGAGATGCCCCTGGCGTGGAAGCGCTGGGCCGAAGCGCTGTTTGATGCGCCGCTCCGATTGCATTACCCTTCACTCGATCCCTGGGGGCAGTACAGGGTGCGGGTGATTTACGCGGGCGATGCCCCGCACGTGAAAATCCGGCTGGTTTGCGAAGGCGGACCGGAGATTCATCCTCTCATCGCCAAGCCGCAACCGCCGGCTCCTTTGGAATTTGATATCCCGCCGGAAGCCACGGCGGGCGGGGAATTGACCCTTGCCTGGACCCGCGAGCCCGGCCTGGGAGGCAACGGCCGCGGCGCCCAGGTGGCGGAGGTGTGGCTCCTCAAGAAATAACGGCAGCGCGCCCAGCACGCCCTCCTGAAGACGAGATTGAATAGCCCAGTTATATCAGCTATCGTCTTGTTTTTCGAGGGCGACGCGGGAAGGCAGATTGCTGCCTGGAGAGACGATGGCAGCGACAGTCATCCCTGGCCGCCGGACCGCTCGCACGTTTTAAGGTTGGACCTCCGGGGAAACATCCTCGCCACTTGGGCTTCCTAGGGGAGCTACGGCGGTCGGTTGGACTGGGGGGCACGATATCGCCGTGGGAAAAGACGGTGCGGTTTACGTCGGCGATCTCCTGGGCAGACGGGTGCAGAAGTTTGTTCCGGGAGAATGAAAGCGAAGGGGGGAGGTCGCGCCGCGGCGCGATCGCCAAACCGCGGCCCTTGGGGCGGGGGCGATGGAAAATCCCCACTTTGTCCGCAAGTGATGTAAAATCAGGTGTACGTCGATAAGCAAGTAACGGCAAACTTGGTTCTCAGGGACCTTCGCAATACTCGGCGGACAGCGCGAGCGCGCCGGTGGTTGCGGGGGGAGACTTCGCGGTCGGAAATCGTCATGGGGAATCGCCTTGACAACTGGCCAGAAGTTCCTTATGATGCTTATAAATACGTGACTCTTAGCCACCTGCCAGGGAGTAACAATGGGTCGTGGTTTTGTTGACGAATGCGCAGGTCATGCCGGAGAACGTGGGGGTTGGTGAATGTCGGGCAAGCTCGGGGAAATTCTTCTCAAAGAAAACCTGATTACCGCTGATCAGCTCAAGCAGGCGCTTGAACATCAGAAGTCGAACGGGGGAAGGTTAGGGAATTCCCTGGTTAAGTTGGGTTTTCTGAATGACGATGAAGTGACGGCGGTCCTCTCCCGCCAGTATGGCGTTCCCTCTATCAATCTCGCCTATTTTGAGGTCGACGCCAGCATTACCAAGTTGATTCCCGTGGAGACGGCAACGAAGTATCAAGTTTTGCCGCTCAGCCGGGTAGGAGCGTCCTTGACGCTCGCTATGGTGGACCCCACCAACGTGTTCGCCATGGACGACATCAAGTTTATGACGGGGTTCAACATTGAACCGGTGGTGGCTTCGGAAGCCGCCATCATGGAAGCCATCAAGAAGCATTATGGCAGCGCCGAAGACCAGGAGCGCAAAAAAGAACTGGAAGAGATCGTCAACTTCATTGACGAGGGCCAGTCCGAAAGTGTGGAGCTGGAAGCCGAAGAAGATGGAACGATGAATCTGGCGGCGCTGGAGAAAGCCTCCGAGGAAGCGCCGGTCATCAAACTGGTTAACTATATTCTGACGGATGCGGTGAAGCGCGGGGCCAGCGATATCCACATGGAGCCTTACGAAAAGGAATATCGCGTCCGCTATCGCATTGACGGCATTCTCCAGTTGATGATGAATCCCCCCTTCAAATTACGCGACGCCATTATCAGCCGCGTCAAGATCATGTCGAAGCTGGATATTTCGGAAAAGCGGCTGCCGCAAGACGGCCGCATCATGATCAAAATGATGAAGGACGGCAAAAAGAAGCAGCTCGATTTCCGCGTATCGGTCCTTCCCACCCTGCATGGCGAAAAAATCGTCATGCGCTTGCTGGACAAAGAAAACCTGCGGCTTGACATGACCAAGCTGGGTTTTGAGCAGGTATCGCTCGACAAGTTCACCAAAGCGATTTTCAAACCCTACGGCATGGTGCTGGTGACCGGGCCGACCGGCAGCGGAAAAACCAACAGCCTCTATTCCGCGATCTCCCAGCTCAACAAGCCGGACACCAACATTGTCACCGCGGAAGACCCGGTGGAGTTTCAACTGCACGGGATCAACCAGGTGCAGATGAAGGAGCAGATCGGGCTGAATTTTGCGGCGGCGTTGCGCTCGTTTCTGCGCCAGGATCCCAACATTATCCTGGTGGGCGAAATCCGGGACTTCGAGACGGCGGAAATCGCCATCAAAGCGGCGCTGACCGGTCACTTGGTGCTCTCCACCCTGCACACCAACGATGCGCCTTCCACCATTTCGCGCTTGATGAACATGGGCATTGAGCCCTTTCTGGTGGCCACCTCGGTTCACATGATCGTCGCCCAGCGGCTGGTGCGGCGGGTTTGCGCGGATTGCAAGACGCCGGAAGATATTTCTCCTCAATTGCTCATTGATGCCGGCTACACACCGGAAGAGGCCAAGACCGTGAAGGTCTATAAAGGCGCCGGATGTTCCACCTGCGGTAACAAAGGGTACAAAGGACGCTGCGGTCTTTATGAAGTGCTGGAAATCACCGATGAGCTTCGCGAGCTGATCCTGGTGGGCGCTTCGGCGTTGGAATTGCGCAAGAAGGCCATCGAGCAGGGGATGATTACTCTGCGCAAGAGCGGCTTAATCAAGGCCGCCTCGGGGCAGACGACCTTGGAAGAAGTCTTTCGTGAGACTGTGCTCTAACCTGCCGCAAGGACGAGGACAGGGGGGCGCCAAGAAGGAGAGCGAAAAGGATGCCTTTACCGACCCTCAGCGAATTGCTGAAGCGGATGGTGGATTCGGGTGGATCGGACCTCCACCTGACCACCAATTCACCGCCGCGCATTCGCGTGCACGGCGAGCTCAAACCCCTGGACGATGTTCCGCCGCTGGGCCCGGCGGAAACCAAGCAACTCGCTTACAGCATCCTGACCGACGCGCAGAAGCACCGGTTTGAGGAAGGGCTGGAACTCGATTTTTCCTTCGGTATAAAGAATATCGCGCGCTTTCGCGGCAACCTGTTCAACCAGCGCGGGGCGACGGCCGGGGTGTTCCGCGTAATCCCGTTCGAGATCAAATCCTTTGACCAGCTCAAGCTGCCCCCGGTGTTGCGCAAACTTTGCGAAAAGCCCCGCGGGCTCATCCTGGTGACCGGACCCACGGGCAGCGGCAAGTCCACCACCCTGGCCACCATGCTCGACTTGATTAACGAGACCCGCTACGAGCACATGCTGACGATCGAAGACCCCATCGAATTCATCCATCCCCACAAGAAATGCCTGGTGAACCAGCGGGAAGTCCACGCGGACACGCATTCCTTCACCAACGCTCTGCGCGCCGCTCTCCGCGAGGATCCGGACGTGGTGCTGATCGGAGAGATGCGCGACCTGGAAACCATTGAAGCGGCGTTGCGCATTGCGGAAACCGGCCACCTGACGTTCGGCACGCTGCACACCAACTCGGCGTCGTCGACCATCAACCGTATTATCGACGTGTTCCCGTCGCACCAGCAATCACAGATTCGCGCGCAACTGTCCCTGGTCCTGGAGGGCATCCTTTGCCAGGCGCTGGTGCCGAAGATCGATGGCCATGGCCGGGCCATGGTCATGGAAATCCTTGTCCCCAACCCGGCCATTCGCAACCTGATTCGTGAAGATAAGATTCACCAGATTTACTCCTCGATGCAATCCGGCCAGGACAAGTTCGGGATGCAGACGTTTAACCAGTCGCTTTTTACCAGTTATCAGCAGAAGCAGATTAGCCTGGAGACGGCGATGTCGCGTTCCAGCAACCAGGATGAGCTTCAGGATATGATCAACCGTGGCGGTGCGCCCGGTGGGGCCCCTCCGCGTCCGCCCACTTCCTACGCTCCTGTCAAGCGCTGAAGATTTCGCTCGCGACCCGGCCGCAGAGCCGGGAAGGGCGGGAAGGCGTGGCAGGGGTGAGACGCAATTGATTGAGGTGAAACGATGCCTGAATATGAATTTCGAGCCACTGGACGAAAAGGCGAGGCGATAACGGGGAAGCGCACGGCCCCCTCGCGTGAGGCCCTGGATGCCGCCCTTCGAAGCGAGCAACTGACCCCAACACGCATTGTGGAGAAAGGCCGAGAGATTGCCATCCCCAAGCCGAAAATGACGGGAAGTGTTTCGGCGAAGGAACTGGCCATTTTTACCCGGCAGTTCTCGGTCATGATTGATGCCGGCTTGCCCCTGGTGCAGTGCATGGAAATCCTTGCGACCCAGCAGGAAAACCCGGGCTTCGCCAAAGCCCTGTCGGCCGTGCGAGCGTCCGTGGAAGCGGGTTCCACGCTGGCCAACGGTCTGCGTTTGTTTCCCAAGATTTACGATCCCCTCTACTGCAACATGGTGGAAGCGGGGGAAACGGGCGGTATTCTCGACACCATTTTGCAACGCCTCTCGGGTTACATTGAGAAGGCGGTTAAACTCAAGCGCGCCGTGCAGTCGGCGTTGATCTACCCTATCGCCGTGGTGGCCATCGCGGGTGGCGTGATCTTCCTGCTGCTTTGGAAAGTGGTTCCCATTTTTGCCAATTTGTTTGCCGGGTTGGGGGTGGAGTTGCCCCTGCCCACGCGCATCGTGATGGGGCTCAGCAGTGCCGTGGGGATATTCGCGCTGCCGGGGATTGGCGCAGCCATCGGCGCCTTTTTCTTGTTTAGGTGGTATTACTCAACTCCCGACGGCCGCATGGCGATTGACAAATTGGTTTTAAAGCTCCCGCTGCTGGGAAATTTGATGAGAAAAATCGGCGTGGCGCGTTTTACCCGCACCCTGGGCACGCTGATCACCAGCGGCGTTCCGATGCTCGAAGCCATGGACATCACCGCCCGAACCTCCGGCAATGCGGTCATCGAAGAAGCGATCCTGACCGTGCGCAAGGCCATCGAGACCGGCCGGACGATTGTGGACCCCCTGCGCGAAACCGGCGTCTTTCCCAACATGGTCGTGCAAATGATCGGTGTGGGCGAGCAGACCGGCGCTTTGGATGCGATGCTGGGCAAGGTGGCGGACTTTTATGAGGATGAAGTCGATGCCGCGGTGGGCGATTTGATGACCGCCATGGAACCGATGATCATTCTCGTGCTGGGAGTGGTCGTGGGCGGCGTGGTCATTTCCATGTACCTTCCGCTGTTCAGCTTGATCGGAAAACTGGCGGGCTGACGCATCGAAACTCGAAATTCGAAACTCGAAACTCGCAGTGCCCGGGGCGAGTTCCGAATTTCGATCTTCGAGTTTCGGTCCCCCTTATGATTTTCACCGGCGAAATCAAGGATTGGCTCCCGTGGGTCATCAAGATCCGTTTCGTCATCATCAGTTTTGTGTTTGCGATCGATTATGCCATTCATTCCCTGGCGCCCAATCCCGCTAACGCCACTTCCATCCGTTCTCTGGGAATTGCCGTCATTCTCTGGTACATCCTGAGCCTGTTCTTCCTGATTTACAATCAGATCAGCCGTGATTATCTGCTGCAAGCGTATCTCCAGATCTATTGCGACATCGTCATCATTACCGCCATTCTGCATGTTACGGGCGACCTGGGGAGCAATTACTTTTCTCTCTACCTGGTAACGATTATCCTGGCCAGCATTATCCTTCCCCGGGGGCGGGCGTTTCTGGTGGCGGCCGTCAGTTTCGTGTGCATGGGGGCCATGCTCGAGATCGCCTACTTACCCACCATTTACCGCGACGAGCCCTGGGGAAAGTACCCGGCGCTGCAGTTCTTGGCGACTACCTCCCCCGTGGCGCCCGATCTGAGAGAACTGCAAGTGAAAATCAGCGCGAGCCTGTTCGGCTTTTTCGCGGTGGCTTACCTTTCCAGTTATTTGGCGGAAAGTTTGCGCAAAGCCGGCCGCGAGCTGCGCGATAAGAGCGGACAGGTCGCGAACCTCCAAGCCAAAAACGAAAACATCATCCAGAGCATGCGCGAGGGATTGCTCAGCACGGACCTGGAGGGCGCCATCACGGAGTTAAACCCTGCCGGAGCGGAAATCCTCGGCGAACAAATCGACGAATTGCGTGGTCGAAACATCGATACCGTTTTCCGCGGATGGGCGGATGACATCTCCTCCAATTCGGATGCGGCCTCCCCCCTGACACGCCAGGAGATAACCTACCGGCATTTGCACAAGGGACATCGCATTTTAGGCCTTTCTTCATCCCCGCTGGTCTTGCCGGGGGTCGGGACGGTGGGGTACGTTTACAATTTCCAGGATCTCACCGAGGTGAAACGGCGGGAAGCCGAGTACCGCACCAAGGACCGCATGGCGACGCTGGGCCGCATGGCGGCGGGGATTGCCCACGAAATCCGCAATCCTCTGGCTTCGATCGCGGGGTCGGTGAAGTTGTTGCAATCGATCAGCCAGCTCGACGAGGATCAAGCTAAGCTCATCACCATTGTGAGCCGCGAGTCCGAGCGCCTGAACAAACTGGTGTCCGATTTCCTTCTTTACTCCCGCGACCAACGCTTTGAATTTCATCGCGTGGATGTGGCGACTCTGCTGGAGGAGACTCTCCTGTTGGTTGGACACCATCCCCTCTTCGGCCCGCAGGTTCACATTGAGCGCAAATTTCCCCGCCGCGCGGTGATCATGTTGGCGGATGCCGACAAGCTCCGGCAAGTCTTTTGGAATATTTGCGACAACTCCCTGAAAGCCATGCCTGACGGGGGAACTCTCACCGCCCAGGTGGAAGAAACGGGCGAGCGAATTCGCGTGGTGCTGAGTGACACCGGCATCGGCTTTACCAGTGGGCAATTGGAGAAAGTCTTTGAACCGTTTCAATCAGGGTTCAGTGTGGGGACAGGTTTGGGATTGGCGTTGTCCTACCAAATCATCCAGGGACATCAGGGCTCCATCCAGGTCGATTCCCAACCGGGAAAAGGGGCGCAATTCGTGTTGGATTTTCCCCGTCAAGCTCTCCCCCCGATGCCTGCCAAGGCGGGATCCGCTCCCGCTCTAAGCGAATCGCGGTGATCTTTTGCGATGAGGAGCAGGGAATGGCGCGACTACTGATTGTCGATGACGAAAAATCTCTGTGCCAGGTTTTGGAAATCGCCTTTCGCAAAAAGGGCCACTTGGTGGAAACCGTCTCCAGCGGCCAAGCCGCCAAAAAGAAAATTGAGTCGCAGGTCTACGACCTGATCATCTCCGATATTCGCATGCCCGACCTGACGGGAATCGAATTGTTGGAGTATGCCCACGAGAGCCACAACCCCGCGGCGTTCATCCTGATTACCGCCGTGCCCACCATGTCCACGGCCATCCAGGCCCTGAATCTGGGAGCTTACCGCTACGTCGTCAAGACCGACACGTTGGTGGAGGAACTCCACTTGACGGTCGAACGGGCGCTGGAGGAATTGGCTTTACGCGAGGAAAATCTTCGCCTTCGCCGCGAGCTCTTGCGGATATTTGCCGCGCAAAACATCATCGGACACAGCCGCTCCATTGAATCCATCCTGGAAATGGTCCGCACCGTGGCGCCGACCACCAGCACAGTGCTGATTACCGGCGAAAGCGGCACGGGCAAGGAGTTGGTGGCCCGCGCCATCCACGAGGCCAGCCTGCGCCGGGAAAAGCCCTTCGTTTCGATTAATTGTGGGGCATTCCCGGAGACTCTGCTGGAAAGCGAGCTGTTTGGTTACCTCAAGGGGGCCTTTACGGGCGCCGAGTCCAACCGCAAAGGGATTATCGAATCGGCCCATGGGGGTACGCTCTTTCTGGACGAAATCGGCGAAACCAGCTTGGGCATGCAAGTCAAGTTGCTGCGGGTTCTCCAGGAAAGATCCGTCCGTCCGCTGGGCGGCGCCATGGACGTGTCCGTCGATGTGCGTTTGATTGCTTCCACGAACCGCGACCTGAAAAAGATGGTCGCGAGCGGCCAGTTCCGCGAGGATTTCTATTACCGTGTCAGCGTTATTCCCATTCACGTTGCGCCCCTGCGGGAACGCAGCAGCGATATTGAACCTTTGGCGCGGCACTTCCTGCGCAAGTTCTCCCTTCAGATGGGAAAGCCCCTGAGCGATTTTGACGCGGAGGCTTTGGGCGCCCTAAACGGCTGGAGTTGGCCGGGGAACGTGCGCGAGCTCGAAAATGCCGTCGAGCACGCGGTGGCCGTCAGCGATGGACGCGAGGGGGTTGTCAAGTTGGCCAATCTTCCCGAATCCGTAACCGGAATTGCCACCAGTGGCCACGAGGCGATTCAGTTTCCCGCCGAAGGCATCGACTTTGAAAGCCGGGTTACACAGATGGAAAAGGAATACCTGCAAGCCGCTTTGCACGCCGCCGGGGGAGTGCGCAGTCAAGCCGCCGACCTCCTGAAAATGTCCTACCGATCGTTCCGCCATTACGCGAAAAAATACGGGATCTGATGGCAATCCGGGACCCCTACCCCTACCGTTGGCCCATCTCCTCCGCAATAACCGGAATCCAGAAGCTCTGCGACTCAGGGTGGATAGTCTGGGCGAGGCGTAGGGCATTCGCGAAGGCTTGTCGCGATTCTGCGGTGCGCCCCGCCGCTTTGAGCACGCGCCCTAGGACGAATTGCACGTCTACGGAGTGCGGGGCCAGCGACTCTGCTGTGCGCGCCTCGGTGAGGGCCGCCTCAAACTCGCCGCGGTTCGCCAGCGCCACGACTTTCCAAAGCCGGCTGAGCGCCGAGGCAAGTGGAACCTGAAAACTGCCCTGGTAAACCAGGATCGACCCTGCCAGGCAAGCCGTTGGGCGCGCGGTGCGGAACTGTTCGTAGGGATTTAGTTCCCCGGGCCCCCAGAGTTGGCCGGACATCTCCGTGGCGCTAATCAGCACGGTTCCCTGGATGGTCGGGGGGATTTCGTCGAGCGGCCGTTCCCAGATCCTTGCTGTGGAAACCGTGAGGAGCGTACAGGGAATTTCATATTGAGCGGGGTCCACGGAACCAAAATAGGCCAACCAGCATGGGGTGGCGGCGTGAGTTTCAAGGTAGCGCTTCACGGCCGGGAGACCCTGGCCCCAGTCCACGTTTGAATCCGTAAGGACGCGATAGGTTTTTGAAGGGCCACCCCACAGTTCGTTGGAATAGGAAAGGTAGTTGGGAAATGCCCGCAACGAGGAGGCGGCGTGGATCAGCACCAAGCCACCCACAACGAGTCCCCATGCCCGGCGCTTTTTTGCCAGGTTTGACGCGCCTGCGGCCGCCAGTACGCCCAGGAAAGGATATATCGGAAGAATATGTCGCACGCCGATATTGAGGTTTGAGGTCATGCTCACCGCGAAAAAGCCGGTAGCTGGAATCAGCATCCATAATATCTCGCGGCGCCCCTCGCGCGCGCGCAGCAGCGTGAAGGGCGCGAGAGCGAGCAGGAGGAGAAATCCCAGGGTGGATTTGATCACCAACACCGTGGGAAAATAGAACCACACGCCGTGCAAATAACGCATGCCGAGAAGATAAGTGGGGCGGGAGTTGGTGCCATAGAAATGTGCCAATCCCGCCAGATAAGCTTCCGGAAGCAGACGAGCTCGCGCCGCCACAGCGATGGCAGCGGCCGTGCCTCGGCTCCGCACCGCGCCCAATAAGGGAGCCAAGGAGGATGTCGGGGCGCCCGCCACGGGTCGATACCGGAAAGTGTAGAAGCTCCAGAGGACAGCAACGGAAAAGGCCGCCACAACCACGAGAGCCAGGAGCTGGCGCAGCGCGAGCTGGCGGCGGCCGGGCGCCGGTTTATCTTCTGGGGGGGCACCCCCTTGGCTGTCCCACTGCGGGGCCAGCAATTCCACCAGTGCCAGCAGAAACAAGATCGGAAAGAGCATCAGGCCGGAGTGCTTAGCCGCCAGGGTCAAGCCGCCCGCAATCCCGCCGACGGCCAAACGCCAGGCGTTGGGGTTCACGACGTAACGCCAAAAGGCATACGCCGCGGCGAACAGGCAACAGGTGAGCGCCACGTCATTGGTTATCAAGGGGCCGTGGGCTAGAATATTGGGATCGAATACGATCAACAGCAGGGCGATAAACGCCGGGGCGGTACCGAACATTTCTCGTGTTGCCAGAAAGACGATGACGGCCAGCAGCAGGGGAAACACCGTCATGGCGGCGCGCGCCGCGAAAAGCATCGGGCCGGCGCGATTCGCATAGAGAAAGATGCGGCCCCCTTGAGAACCGGAGGCTTCGGCGGCCGTCATCGGCGGGACACGCGGCTGGAGGGCAAGGAGGGGTAATGCCCCCACATCCGGGGCCAAGGGGGGATATGCGGACCAAATGAAAAAGTCGCGCGCCGTCAAGTGGCGGTAGCCTGCAAACAAGGTGTAAGCCTCGTCGGCGGTTTGCGACTCCTGGCGCACCGAGAGCAGCATCGCCGCCTCCATGATCGCTAGGAGACCCATTACCGCGACCAGCGTCACGGCTCGGCGTGAAACTGTGGGGATCAAAGTGTACTCCCGGACATTCCAACGGCGAGAATTCTAGCATGACGCTGGCAGTTTCGGACACTCCCGAACATTCTCTTGCCTTCTTTGCGGACATGGCATAAAACATGCCCCGAGAGTAAGATCGAATGGGCTGAGGAGAGGCCACTGTTGGCACCGAAACGAGATAGCTTGGAAAGTGGAAGCCCGTTGCCGGCCACTGAATTTCCCGGTGCTCCGTTGAACGAGCGCACAGCAACCCTGGCGCTGGCGTTAATCCTGGTAGGGGTTTTTCTAGCTTACCTTAACACTCTGTCGTTCCAGTTCGTTCACGACGATCGCTTCCAGATTGTGGGAAACACTTGGCTGCGATCCTGGAAGTATTTGCCTCGCTATTTCACTGCGGACGTTTGGGCATTCCAACATCCGGTCTTTCGTGGGGTATTCTACCGGCCAATTTTTCTGCTTTGGTTCCGACTGCAATATCTGGTTTTCGGACTGAACCCTTGGGGGTGGCACCTTTGCACGGTCCTTTGTCATGTGGGGGTGACGCTGCTGGTCTACTTGACGGCGGCACGGTTGCTAAAGGATCGCCTCGCCGCGCTCTTCGCTACACTGATTTTCGGTTTGCATCCCACTCATGCGGAGGCCGTGGCCTGGGTCTCGGGGGTCGCCGAACCCTTGTTCGCGATATTTCTATTCGCGTCCTACCTCTGTTACCTCAAAAACCGGTCCGACCCCGCCCGCGCGCGAACCTATCTGGTGGCCTCGCTGGCGCTATATATGCTGGCCTGCCTTTCAAAAGAGACGGCGGTCATCCTTCCTCTTATCATTTTTGCCTGTGAGTTTATATGGAGCGAGGGGGCAGCCCCTGCGGGGTTGCGCGCCTGGATCCAGCGCGCCCGGGGAGCCTTTATGGCCGTTGCCCCTTACCTGGCGCTCTTTGCGATTTACATGGTTGCACGGGTCCTGGCTTTGCATGGTTTTCAGCACACGAAGGAGTCCCACTCCTTTCTCAGCATGTTCCTGACGTGGCCATCAGCCCTCTGGTTCTACATTCAACATCTGATATGGCCCACACGCCTCAATCCTCTTTATCCCCTGGACTTTTGCTCTCGCCTGGATTTTGGGAACGTGCTGCCCGCTATTCCGGTCTTAATTGCGAGTGCAGGCCTGGGATTTTGGTGCAAACGATCTCCCCAGGCGGCTGTAGCCACGATCTGGATGGTCGTACCCATTTTGCCCGTCTTGAATCTGCGGGCGTTCATGGAGGGGCGCCTTGTCCAGGACCGTTATTTATACTTGCCCTCGTTTGGTTTCGCCATGCTCGTGGCGCTGGGCATGCGGCATTTAAAGCTCGGGCCGGGCCAACTCTTGGGGCAACCCGCTGTGCAAGTTACCCTCGCGGCTGTGCTGGCCCTGGCGCTAGGCACAAGTGTTACTGAAGAAACAGCTTATTTCGCCAACACGAACACTTTCTACGCCCGCATAAGCTCCATGTCAGCGGGCAGCGAGACCGCAAAGTTGGATTTGGCGGGGATGCTCGGGGAGCAGGGGAGACTGGATGAAGCCCTCAAGATTTACCGGGAAATCTGGACGACCCATCCGGAAAGTTGGACTGTCAACTATAACCTCGGGTATGCTTATTATTTGACCGGCAAGCTTCCCGAAGCCGACCGCTACCTAAGCCGCGCTGTGGAGATTGACGCCAATCACCCGGATGCCTTTTTCTACCTGGGCTTGACGAAGTTGAAGATGGGCGACATAGACTCTGCCGCCGCCAATGTTGAGCGCGCGATTAGCATCCGGCCCGATGCGGATCGCCGCAGGTTTGCGACTCCTGGCGCACTTAGAGGAGCATGGACGCTTCCATGAGGGCTATGAGGCCCATGACCGCAGCCAGCATCACGGCTCGGCGCGAAACTGTGGGGGTCAAAATGTGCTCCCGGTCTCGGCCATCGGGCCGCTTGGCGCAGACGCTAACCGGGCGCCGCGCTCGCCAGCCTCCAAGATGGGAGCTGAGTCAGGGTGGTTTGCGAACTGTTCCTACGCAGGTTGTCACCTTGGCCGAGTGTTTCCAATGATTCCCAGCCAGTGGCCTCTGACAGCGTTGGACATTACCGAGCATATCACTGCATCCCTCCCTGACATGGCATAATACATGCCGCATGGGCAGGGACGAGCTTACGGAAGAGAGGCGAGTGTTGGAATCGAAACGAGATAGCCTGGAAGCTGGAACGGCGTTGCCGGCCAGCGGGTTGTCCGGCGCTCCGTTAAGTGGCCGGGCGGCGACCCTGGCGCTTGGGTTGATTCTGGCTATAGTATTCTTGTCTTACCTCGACACTCTCTGGTTCCAATTCGTTTACTACGATGATCAGGTCCAGATCGTGGACAACACTTGGCTCCGATCCTGGCGTTATCTATCCCGGTATTTCACTGGAGATGTGTGGGCGTTCATGCATCCGACCATTCCGGGTAACTATTACCGACCACTTTTTCTTATTTGGTTCCGGCTTCAATACATCGCTTTTGGGCTGAAACCTTGGGGATGGCATCTTTGCACAGTTCTCGCGCACGTCGGTGTGACAGTGCTTGTCTACTACCTTTCCGTTCATCTTCTGAAGAACCGTCGTGCCGCTCTTTTCGCCACACTCATTTTTGGCCTGCATCCGGTGCATGTGGAGGCCGTGGCATGGATATCGGGTGTCACAGAGTCTCTGCTCGCATTTCTGTTGATTTCATCTTTCCTTTGTTACTTGTACAGGAGAGAGGAACAACACCGTGATCGAGCTTATATCGCAGCCTCACTTGTCCTTTACGCACTCGCGACGCTTGCTAAAGAAACTGCGCTTGTTCTCCCCATGATCATGTTTGCCAGCGAGTTGATTTGGAACGGGCCTGCCGGCACTTTTAGTTTGCGCGCATGGCTACACCGAAGCTTGGCTGCGTTGGCCGTCATCTCTCCCTATCTCGTGCTTTCTGGGGCTTATTTGGGTCTTCGGATAATGGCCTTACATGGATTTCAGAATCCCAGGGAGACGCATCCATTTTTCAACATGGTCCTGACTTTGCCATCCGTCCTCTGGTTTTACATTCGACATTTGGTTTGGCCTGTGGGACTGGGCCCCTTCTATGAAATGGACTTGGTTACGCGTGCGGATGTCAGGAACGTTCTGCTGCCCGCCTTGGCAGTCGTATTGATCGCCGCCGGCCTGTCGGTTTTGGCGATACGATCCCAGAAGGCTGCCCTCGCCACTCTCTGGCTGGTATTCCCGATACTTCCCGTGCTGAACCTGAGGGTGTTTGTCGCTGGTCATTTCACTTATGATCGCTATCTATACTTGCCGTCGATAGGCTTCGCCATGTTAGTCGGGATGGGCCTGTGCGGTCTGCAAATCGGGCCGGCGAAGATTCTCGGCCAGCCCGCCATACAAGTTGCCCTCGCGGCTGTGCTGGCCTTGGCCCTAGGCACAAATATACCTGAACAAACGGCTTATTTCGCCAATCCGAACACTTTTTACGCGCGCGCTAGCTCCATGTCAGCGACCGGCGAGGGGGCAAAGTTGGATTTGGCGAGTTTGCTGGGGGAACAAGGTCACTTGGATGAAGCCATTAAGATTTACCAGCAAGTCTGGCTGGCCCATCCGGAAAGTTGGAATCTCAACTATAACCTCGGGTATACCTATTATTTGACCGGCAAGCTTCCCGAAGCCGACCGCTACCTAAGCCGTGCTGTGGAGATTGACGCCAATCATCCGGATGCCTTTTTCTACCTGGGCTTGACGAAGTTGAAGATGGGCGACATAAACTCTGCCGCCGCCGATGTTGAGCGCGCGATTAGCATCCGGCCCGATGCGGATCGCTACCATTTTGCCTTGGGCGTTATCTTCAAATTGCAGGGAAATCTCCCCGGAGCGCTGTCAGAGTTTCACCAAGAAATGGATGTGGACCCTAATAACACCTCCGCCCGCCAGCAGGCCGAAGAAATTGAAGCGACGCAGGCGGCAGGACAGCAGGGTACTTCGCAGGGCTCGAAGCCTGTTCCCGGAAGTTCATCCGCCCATTGATTTTCCCAATGTGAGATGTCGCCACCCCAAATTTCCACAATTTCCAGGTATAGGAGAGAGGGGGAGGGTCCTGCCTCTGCGGGAGCCTCCTCAAAATGCTTCCTTAAGGAGCGAAAACGACACGAATTGTCGCCCCGGACCGACAAAAAAGGGCAACCCTGCGCCCCGCAACCAGCGACGATGGTCCCTCGTTTCCAGTGCTTTTTCTAACCCATTGAAAATAAGGCAGAATTAGAATAGTTTCCGGAAAGATGGAATGGCAACTTGGAAGGCAAGTTGCCCTGTCTATGATCGAGTATTACCTGGAAATTTCCAAGTGGTAACTTAGATTTTTTGAGGAGGATTGAATGAAAAAGAGCTCCAAAGGCTTCTCCCTAATCGAGTTGTTGATCGTTGTGGCGATCATCCTGATCATCGCGGCGATCGCTATTCCCAACCTGCTTCGTTCGCGGATCGCCGCAAACCAAGCCTCAGCCGTGGGTTCCTTGCGCACATTGAACACTGCTGAGATCACCTATTCTTCCACGTACAACTCTGGCTTTAGCGCGACCTTGACCTATCTGGAACCGCCTGCCGCAGGCGCTCAGCCAACTTCGACCGCTGCGGGCCTGATTGACAGCGTTCTGGGCGCCGGCAGCAAGAGTGGATACAGCTTCGCGTATACGGAACCCGGCACTGACACCGCCGGCCGCATCGACAACTACACAATTACCGCCAGTCCCATCAACAGCTCAACTGGCACAAACTACTACTTCACTGACCAGTCTGGTGTGATCCGGCAGAATTCGACGACGACTGCCGCAGCCTCAGATTCGCCGCTCGCTGGCTAAGTCTCTCAACGGCACGGATAGCTTTCCGGAAGGGGAGTCGCATGACTCCCCTTTCTTTTTGGGCGGCGGACCTCCCCTGTGCCCTCGACCTCGCTCTGCGAGCTTTGACCCAAAGATTCCAGCAGGCCACAAAGGCCCATCTTTGCTTCGCGCTGGTTGCGGCCGCTTGCGTTGTTGCCGGAAGCTGGCGGTAGGAGGTTTCTCGCACTCGACCTCACAGATTACATGGCGGACAGTGGTGCTAACGTGTCCTTCCTTGCTTCTTTTTGTCCGAAACTTTTGCTCTGGCAGGTGGGCTTGAGTTCGTTTACGGGCGGAAATACATTTCACACCTCACAGCGGACAAAACCATCCACATCCACAGCTTCTTTCCTGGTTCATAGCGGGTATGTGTGGCTTGACGAAGTTCGCCGTACGTGATACCAGAATTGGTGGAGAGGCCGAAGCGAAGAGACCCTCTCGTCCCTCATCCGAGTTAAGGGGCGTCGATGAACAGCCACGGGGATGGATCTGAATTCCGACCGCCCGCAGCACACGGGGCTAACCTTCCCCAATGTGCCACTCCTTTTTTTGCCGGGGCATGGCCACTGGCTGTTCTCCTGCTGCTTGCCACGTTGCCTTATGCTGGCATCCTCCGCAATGATTTCGTCTACGTTTATGACGACAATGCCCAGATCCTCGAAAATCCCTACGTACGCAGCTTCGGGCACTTACGGGAAACGCTGACGACTTCGACTTGGTCGTTTAAACCCGGCTATGGGGTGAGCAATTACTACCGGCCGGTCATGACGATCGGAACGCTTCTCTGCTATCACGTCTTTGGTCCCTTGGCCTATGGCTTTCACCTGACCAGTTTGCTCCTGCACGCGGCCGTCGTCACGATGCTATTTCTGTTTGCCGAACGGCTCTTCCGCGACCGAGGTGCGGCGTTTAGCGCGGCAGCCCTATTCGCGCTCCATCCGGTTCACGTCGAGCCGGTGGCGTGGATTGTCGCCGTCGGCGAGCTGGAGATGACCTTCTTCTATGTGCTCACTTTCTGGTTTTTCTTGCGGGTGGGAGAGCAGCGCGGCGGACGGCGGATGGGGACGCAAGCCGCCATGACGGCAAGTTTCCTTCTGGCCCTCGGCTCCAAGGAACCGGCGCTGACGCTTCCCCCGCTCGCCGCGATCTATGAGCACTTCTATCGTGCGGACCGCGCCGAGACCAGCGGGGCCGAGAAATTCCTCCGGCAGGCGCCGCTCTGGCTCGTGTTCCTGGGCTACATTGTGATGCGGGCCCGGCTCCTGGGCGCCGTCGCGCACAGCACGGGCCTGCACCCGCTCACCCCGCTGGAAACTCTGCTTTCCGCCCTGGCGTTGCTGGGCCAATACTCCGCAAAGCTTCTTTGGCCCGCGCGCCTTTACGAGTTTTATGTTTTTCACGCGAGCACCCGGCTATTCGAGGCGGACGTGCTGGCGGGCCTGGGCGCGCTGGCCTTGGACGCGGTGATTTTTGTGGTGCTCTGGAAGCGGGCGCGGCCGGCTTCTTTCGGAATCCTTTGGCTGCTGGCCACGCTCGCGCCGGTGCTGAATGCGCAATGGATGGAGGTTTACGTATTTGCGGAGCGCTATCTCTATCTGCCCTCGGTGGGATTCTGCCTGGTGCTGGGATGGGCTGCGGCAGCCTGGTGGCGGGCAGCCTCCCGGCAACCCGTCTGGCGAGCGGCCGCCGTGACCGGGGCGTGCTTGCTGGCGGCACTCGGCGTGCGCCGCATTGTCACGAGGGTTCCCGACTGGCGAGACGATGTAACCCTGTTCACCGTGTCCCTCGCTGCCCAGCCCCAGGACTATCGGTTGCACGATGCGTTGGGATCGGCCTACCGGCTTCGTGGAGACTCGGCAGGGGCGGAGCGCGAATGGCGGGAAGCCTTACGCCTGGAACCGAACAATGTCCAAACCCTCGACTCGCTGGGAGCTCTTTATGCTCAACGGCAACGCTTTGACCAAGCCCTGCCGCTGCTGACTCAGGCCCTCCGGCTGAATCCCCACGATGCCCAGGCGCATTTGGACCTGGGGGCGGCCTTCGCGGAAACCGGCAAGCTGGATCGCGCCGAGGAGCAATTCCGCGCTGCCGTGCTCTTGTCCCCCATGAATTTCAGGGCTCACAACCTGTTGGGCAAAATTTATTTTGATTCCCAACGGCTCGCCGAGGCGGAGCAGCAGTTCCGCCAATCCTTGCAATGCGAGCCCAACCTCGCTGCCTACGACCATTTGGGCTACATCTACGTGCAGTGGGGAGATCGAGACCGGGCGGAGAGGGCTTTTAAGGCGGCGCTCGCCCTGATAAGCACGGACAGCCACGCCCACTTCCATCTGGGACTGATCTATGCCGCCCGCGGACAAAACGCCCAGGCCGTCGAGGAGTTGCAAGCCGCTCGGGCGGCTGATCCGAACAATCCTGAAATCCGCTCAGCCCTTGAGAAATTAACCCATTAACTCGCCCCGCGCTGCGGCGCCAAGCCAGGATACGGTAGTAGTACAGTTTGAAATCAGGTGATGGGGGAGATTGGTCAATCCCAGGTATGGGCCGTTTGCCGGCAACTTGACCGCCCCTGCCTAACTTCCGGGTGGTGCACATCAACCAGCCATAATCGCTAAACGCGCCGCCAGCAGCAATCTGTTTTCGCGCGAATGGACTGCATCACTCGCCGGATGAGTGGTCATAAGGGCTGTTCGTAACCTAGAATTGCACCGCCTGTTGAGGACAGGTAGGATCAAGGGCTGGGTGCAGGCTCAGTGCCTCTTTCGCATTTTCTTGGCAGCTTGTTTCGTCCTACCACGTGGCTTGACAGTTTCTCTTGAGGCCTCGTCCCAACTGTCGTCTCTTTTGCCGAAACCCACTGGTAGATCGCCGGGGCTAGCCACTTGTGTTTCTGGGTTCGGTGTTTTCGACAAATCCCTACTGTTCTTGGGTCGGGGGCAGTTCCAGGTTCGGCCTTCGGTGCCAACCAAGAAGATACGACCTTTCGGAGGCCATCTTCCAGCCCAAACGCGATGCCGGCTGCTGCTCCGCAAATGATGGCACCCGCAGGCGGTGTAATGAGGAGAAGAGGTGGATGGCCATGATCTCCTCCCGCTAGCGACGTGCGCTTTGGTCCCGAATCATCAAGGCTTGACCTGGTATTGCGGCTCGTTCGCTAGTGCCCAAGCTTTGTGAGCCTCAAACTGCTCAGTGAATTTTTGTGCCCACTGACTTGACCGAAAGACTCGGGCCGAATTGCCTTGGAACCATGCGCTGGTAGTGAAGTTCGTACTACCCTCCCAACAGTATGTCTCCTTGCCGTCCTTCGCCGTCACCACCATACCCTTCCAGTGCCAAATCTGATCCTTTTGTGGACTGTTGACGCCCGCCGTGGTGACGGTCACGTCGCCGTGCTTGAGGTTGGAAACGAGATCCTGCACTTTCGCCTTTTCCGCTTTACCGGCCTCCTCGGAGTGATCAAGCAGGACATGAATCTTTGCGCCCGCGCTACCTGCTGCCTTTAGTTCGTCAAACATGTCCTGAAGCGTGAAGCCGTAAGCGGAAATCCAGACCTCTGTGAAGTTATGGAGTAGTTCCAAGAACTTCTCCTTCGCGTCGTCCCCGTCTTCGGGCAAGAAATAATCAGTTTCGGTAATTGAAATCGTAATCATTTGCTCAACCTCCCCTTCAGCCGGCTTTCCTCATTGAACAATTGCAGTGCGGCCCGCCTTGCCGGCTTTTCCGCGGCGGGCTGGCAGTCACTTAGGTTAGCGCCTATGGGGCACAGCCCCGGAACCCCAACAGAAGAAGCCAACAGAAAAGGGAAAAGACTCAAGGATTACCCACTTCCCCGACACAACGAAACCCGAGGACCCCAATGCTCGTGGCTGGAGGAAGCCAGTGGCGGTTGGAAACGCGATCGAGCCCAGGAGCGTAATTCCACACTCCGCCCCGGGCAACCCTGGACTGGCCGGTAGGAGGCCCTGAGGGGTCGCTCGTCGGACTTGTTCGGTAATAATGTGGATCGTACCAATCGCCCACCCATTCGAAGACATTTCCCAGCACGTCGTAGAGACCCGAGGTGTTCGGCCGTTTCTTCGCGACCTCGTGTGTCACGATGCCGCCGCTGTTTTCGTTGTACCACGCAATCTCATCAAGCGGGCCGTAGCGGGGCTCCGTGCTCCCTCCCCGCGCTGCGTATTCCCACTCCGCCTCTGTGGGCAGGCGCCCTCCAGCCCATTGGCAAAATCCCTGCGCGTCGGCCCAACTCACATTCACAATCGGCATCTGCTCGTTCGCCCAGTCGGGATTCGACTTCGGGGCTGCAGCCGGCATGAGTCGTCCTGTGACCGACGCAAATCTTTTGTACGCGCGCACGGTTACTTCCGTCTGGCCCATCCAGAAACCCTTCGATATGGTCACCGGATGGGAAGGTTTCTCGCTGTCCCCGCAGTCAGCGTCCCCTGACGAGCAACCCATCATAAAAGTCCCGGGCGGAATCCACACATATTTCAGACCGTCCTTGGGGTTCTCCCTCACGCTTCCAACGCTGGGACGTGGGGGCTCGACGTCGGCCAGCGTCGCTTGGATATTCGCCACCTGTCCGGCGACCACCGTAACCGGCTTCTCGTAATCCTTCTTCCCGGCGAGAGACACACGCAAGGTGTGCTCGCCGGCGGCGGCATTCGCAATCACCAGGCGGCCCTCGGAGCTGGCCTGCCCTTTGAATGCGTCGTCGAGATAAATCTGTGCGCCAGGCGAGGTCTCCACCACAATCTGCGCAGGCTTGGGCGCAACCTCGCGCAGCGTGGAAATCAGCTCGTCCGTCGCCCCAGCCTGGCGCAACTCGCTTTCTATATCCGCTGTTACCTGAAAGTCGATCCCCCGCTCGCGCGCGATCGCGGCCACCCGGTGGGGTGACACATCGCCCTTTAGAAATTTCACCACCGTATCCTTCGAAAGCGGGTGTGCGGCCTTCTGCGCGCTTGCATTCAACGGGAGCAACACAGCGCAGAGCACGAGAGACACCAGCATTATCATGCGCGGGAATTTAGCCATGCGGATTAATCCCCCTTCCTATATGGAGTGCGGCCGCGATGCTGCCGCCTTTAGCTCGTCAAACATCTCCTGAAGCGTGAAGCCGTAGGCGGAAATCCAGACCTCTGTGAAGTTATGGAGCAGTTCCAAGAACTTCTGCTTCGCCGCGTTCCCGTCTTCCGGCAAGAAATAATCATTTTCGGTAATTGAAATCGTAATCACTTGCTCAACCTCCCTCTCAGCCGGCTTTCCTCATTGAACAATTGCCATTGCGCCCCGCCTTGCCGGCTTTTCCGCGGCGGGTTGGCAGTCACTTAGGTTAGCGCCTATGGGGCACAGCCCCGAACCCCGATAAAGACGTCAAGGAAAAAGTATCAAGGGCTACCCACTTCCCCGCCACAACGAAAGCCGTAGGCGTCGTACGTGATTCCTGCAGGCAGCAAGTCCCCGGAGCGGCGCGATACGCGTACGTCCCTGGGATCGGAGAGGAAGGACGCGCCACGCAGACCCCGGTGTAGGCCGCTCGCCGGACCGGTGGGGTCTTGCGACGGGCTGTACTCGTAGTTCTGGTCGTACCAGTCGTTCACCCATTCACACACGTTCCCCAACATGTCATACAACCCGAAACCATTGGGACGCTTGTGAGCTACGTCATGCGCTTCGCCCCCGCTGTTTTTGTCGTACCACGCGATCTCATCAAGATTGCCGTAGCGTGCCTCCGTGCTGCCACCTCGCGCGGCGTATTCCCATTCCGCTTCCGTAAGCAGACGCCCTCCCATCCATCCGCAGTAGGCCTGCGCATCATCCCAGGTTTCGTTGACAATGGGCATGTTCTCATTCGCCCAGCCAAAGTTGGAGGTCGGAAAACGAGGCATCGGCCGTCCCGTAGCCCCCGCAAAGCGCTTGTAGGCGCCCACCGTAACCGGCGTCTGGCCGATCCAGAAACCCCGCGTAATCGTCACTTGGTGCGCTGGCTTCTCCCAGAAGAAGCACTCGTTGTCCCCCGGCGAGCAGCCCATCATAAAAGTCCCGGGCGGAATCCACACATATTTCAGACCGTCCTTGGGGTTCTCCCTTACGCTTCGAACGCTGGGACGTGGGGGCTCGACGTCGGCCAGCGTTGCTTCGACGACAGCTTCCGCGCCGGCTGTCACATTCACGCTCTGCCTGTAATCCTTCTTGCCTTGCGCTGAAACACGCAGCGCGTGGGCCCCGCCCGACACATCTGGGATCACCAATTGTCCGCTCGGCCCTGTCGTTCCTTTGCTGGAACTGTCCAGGAAGACTTCTGCCCCCGCCGTGGATTGAACGCGAATGCTTCCCGCCAGATCAGCTAGCGTCGCTTGGATATTCGTCACCTGTCCGGCGACCACCGTAACCGGCTTCTCGTAATCCTTCTTCCCGGCGAGAGACACACGCAAGGTGTGCTCGCCGGCGGCGGCATTCGCCATCACCAGGCGGCCCTCGGAGCTGGCCTGCCCTTTGAATGTGTCGTCGAGATAAATCTGTGCGCCCGGCGAGGTCTGGACCACAATCTGCGCAGGCTTGGGCGCAACCTCGCGCAACGTGGAAATCAGCTCGTCCGTCGCCCCAGCCTGGCGCAACTCGCTTTCTATATCCGCTGTTACCTGAAAGTCGATCCCCCGCTCGCGCGCGATCGCGGCCACCCGGTGGGGTGACACATCGCCCTTTAGAAATTTCACCACCGTATCCTTTGAAAGCGGGTGTGCGGCCTTCTGCGCGCTTGCATTCAACGGGAGCAACACGGCGCAGAGCACGAGAGACACCAGCATTATCATGCGCGGGAATTTAGCCATGCGGATTAATCCCCCTTCCTATATGGAGTGCGGCCGCGAAGCTGCCGCCCTTTTCGCTGCGTCCTTGCCGTATGGACCAAAGGCGGAAGGCGGTAGCTGCTGCTACCGCAGTCCAAGGCCCCTCGGCACAGCCATTTTCACGGCAGCGTCCCGGCGGGCTCACCCACCCCAAGGGGCGGAGCCCTCAACGGAAACTGAAGAAACTCCAGTGCCGGGCTAAACCCCGGCGCTGCCTGACCTGCAACAAAAATCACTGCGGCACGGAAGTCTCCGTGGCCTTGGCCTTTCTCGCCTTCGCAATCTTCTGCGCTAGCTGTGCGTTACCGGGATCGGCATCCAGACCCCTTTGGTACGAGGCGATCGCCCGATCGTACTCGCCATTGTCGTAATAGTAGTCGCCCTCGGTAATTGCCGCGTTGACTTTCTTCCGAATCGCGGCCGTGTCAGTCGCGGGGGTCGGTTTTTCCCGCCTGCCGACCGGCTGGGGCTTGGCCGGTTGCACGTTTTCAGCAGGCGGCGGACCCGGCACACTGATCTGCCCTTCGGGTTTATTCACGGTTGCCGCATGTTCCACCTTGGGCACGGGGACTGGCGGATTCGGCTGAGGGGGCTGATTTCGCGCGTACCTCCAGATAAACAACCCAACAATCAGCAGGGCGAACACGCTGGCCACCATGACCCAAGGCCGTTTCTCCTCCTTTAGCGTCTGGAACTGCGGCCCAGCCGGTTGCTTGTGAGCACGATCCGGCTCACGGTGCGGTTGCAGCTCTTTGTGGGGAGGGGTAGGGGGAGCTGGCAATGGCCGCGGTTCCGGCGGCTTGGGCTCGGGCGGGGGTTCCTGCACTCGCGGGCGGGCCGAGGCTTCGGGCTCAGGTCGAGGCGCCGTAACTATCTTGGTCGGGGGGAGCTCCGGCGGAACCAGCGCCACCTGCAACTCCTGGCATGAGGCGAACCGATTCTCCGGCGGCTTTTCGACTGACTTCAAAATCGCGCTTTCGACGAAGGGAGGAATTTCCGGCACCCAGTGGCTGGGCCGCGTAACCGGTTGGTTGATGTGCGCGACCAATACGGGAAAATCACTGTCGGAATCCTTGGGCCGCTCGAAGGGCACACGGCCGGTGAGCATCTCGTAGAGCGTGATCCCCATGGAGTAGATATCTGTCCGCTGGTCGATTTTCGTGCCCTGAATCTGTTCGGGGGACATATAGGCGGGCGTGCCGAGCGCCGTGCCGGTGCGCGTGAGCTTGGCCGAGCCAAGAGCCCGCGCGATGCCGAAATCAGTGAGCTTGGCCACGCCCTCACGCGTCAGCATGATGTTCGAAGGCTTGATGTCGCGGTGGATGACTCCCTGCGCGTGCGCGAAGCCCAATCCTTCCAGCGCCTGGCGAAAGATGTCCATCGCCTCGCTTGCCAACATCGGCCGGCCCAGTTGGTGGAGGCGATGCGCCAGAGTCTCTCCCTCGATGAATTCCATCACGATGTAGAACCTTCCTTGATCGATCAGGAATTCGCGGATTTGGACGATGTTGGGATGCTGAAGCCGCCGCTGAATTTTGGCTTCGTTCAGGAAGCGCTCGCGTAGTTCAGGATTCAGGGTTAATTCGGGAAAGATGGCTTTGATCGCCACCACCTCGTCGAAGACAGTGTGCACGCCGCGGTATACGATCCCCATGCCGCCCTGTGCGATCTGTTCTTCGAGACGGTAGCTGGATATCTGTTCGGGCAATCCGCAGCTGCCTCCACAGGAAGATGGAAGACCAAGGTTTGCAGCCGCACCTGTTGGCTGGATTATACCTCAAAAATCACTAAGTGCACCCTATGTCAAAGAATCTCGAGTGCGACTCAAAGAAAGGATAGGTCGTCCTTGTCGCCTTGTATTTACCAATCGGCGGGTGGGGATTCAAACTGAGAAACCCGTCAAAAATTCAAACTGGACCACTACCCAGGATATCAATCCTGAGGAGGTTGGCGTTGGCTTGTGTCAAAATGAGGCACGGCCCGGTAGTGTCCTAATTTGGGGTGTAGCGGCGGGCTTCAGTAAACATCGCAGAGGTAATGACTTTTGGCGAAAAATTAAGCGAATCGACCCCCACGGACGACGTCAGCTATTCTCATGAACTCCGAAGCGGAGGGAGCCTGCTGGACGAGGCGGAGTAGACCATGGCTGCGAACTCGGCAATTGAGTGGACGGAATCCACGTGGAATCCGCTCACGGGCTGCACCAAGATCAGTCCGGGGTGCAAGCATTGCTACGCCGAGCGGATGGCCCTGCGGCTTCAGGCCATGCGGCAGCCGAATTATGCCAATGGCTTCGACCTAACCCTTCACGAGAGCGCCTTGGAACTGCCGCTGAAATGGAAGAAACCCCAGACTATTTTCGTGAACTCGATGAGCGATCTGTTCCACAAAGCCGTGCCCGTGGAATTCATCCTCAAGGCCTTCGATGTTATGCGTCGCGCCGACTGGCACAATTTTCAGGTTCTCACCAAGAGATCGGACCGCCTGCTGGAGCTTTCGCCGATTCTTTCGTGGATGCCTCACATCTGGATGGGCGTGAGCATTGAAACTCTCCACTATGCTTACCGCATTGACGATCTTCGCAAAACAGGCGCCATGGTCAAATTCCTTTCGCTTGAACCGCTGCTGGGGCCATTGCCTGGCCTGAATCTCGAGGGCATCGATTGGGTGATCGTAGGCGGGGAGTCCGGTCCCGGTGCCCGCCCCATGGACCCGGCTTGCGTTTTGGAGATTCGTGACCAGTGCCTGGACGCGCGCGTTCCCTTTTTCTTCAAGCAGTGGGGCGGAACGCGAAAGAAGAAAGCCGGAAGAGAACTCGACGGCCGAACGTGGGACGAGATGCCCGCAGTGGCTTTAGTGGCTAACAGCGCGTAGCCACGGTCAGCGATTTTCTGACCGTGGGGTTTTCTCAGGCGCGATACCCCAAGGGCAGTCGCACGTAATCAATCTGAATCGGGCAGGCCGCGACGGTTGCCTTGGTCAAAGCGAAATTGTTGTAACTCGACCACCGCCAATCTTCCGGGCGTCTGACCAAACCGGCCCTCACCGGGTTGAGGTGAATATATTCCACCGTTTCGCTGTATTCCTTGACGGTGCGCAGGGCGCGGTCGAAGAACCTGGGGAGAAAAGGCGTGTCAGGTACCTTTTCCCTACCGAATCTCACCGCACATACAACATGTCTTCCCAGTCATTGGTGCGGAAGGGCGCGGCGGGCAAGCCCGCACGATTATAGAGGTTGCACGAGGGGTTCATGGTCCACGCATAGCGAACGGCGACGGGATGGGCCACGGAGCTGCTGCCGAAGGAAACCGCTAATCTTTGGAATCTATCCGACCGCGGACAGGTGAGATCTTTATCTCAACCATCCATGGCTCCGGAGTTCTCTCTCAAATCGAGCCTGCACCTTGGCATCAGTACCTGGGTCAACGGTCTGGCCGTCCGTGTCTGCCCCGATCACCCAAGCATTTGGCCACGGGACAGTTGCCACGATATATGGATACTCCTTCAATTCGCCCAGCAGCGCGGCACGGTCATCACGAGACAGTTCCGGCCGTAACTCGAAGACATCGTAAGGTTGGCCGTGCTTGACGGCCCAGACCTCGAGAAACTGCTGGAGCATCCAATCGGCCGGATTGCGGATTCCGCTGGCGGTGCTGGCCTCGACCGCCCATTCGCGGTAAGAGCGCAACACCGCGAGCCTTGCGTGGGGCTTAGCCGGGGGAGTCTGGGCCAGCCGGCTGTGAAATGCCCCGGCTCTGGCCCAACTGTCCGGGCGGGCCCGCGGAAACGTCCACAACGGCCCGTAGCCCAGCCAGATCACGGCGTCAACTCCTTGCCGGTATTGTTCGTCCGCCATCCGGTCCACCTCCGCCGGCGTGACATGCTGAACGCCGTTCGGCCCGCCGTAACCACGTGCCTCCATCCAGGGGATAAGCGGTCGGCGATATCGCCGCGCGAGCCCGGCGTAGTAACTCATGTCGCGCGGGATATCCGAACCGTAGCCCTTCCCAGTAATAGGATACGGATCCAAGTGGACGATATCGAGGTTACGGGTTAGCAGTTCCGGTCCACTGCCGTCGTGATCATTGGTCATGGCAAACACACCTGACCGGGTCGTATTTCGAAAAATCAATATGCCGGGCGCGATTTTCGCAGCCTCTTCGCGCACCAGCGCCGCAAGTTCCGCACACTGCTCGTGCAGGGAATAGAGCCACCACGCGTACGCGTCAGGGCCATACACTTCCGGATAGCCCCAGGTTCGTGGGTATTCCAGCCTTCCCGCATGCGAACGATATGCCTTGATGGATGGCTCGCTGTAATCCCACAGAGCATAACTTACCGCTGGAGCGTTCCCTTTAAGATGGCTCGTTATATAAAAGCACTCATCGCCAAAGCGGACCACCGGGATCACGTCGGTCGGGAACTTGCCGCCATTGGCCTCGCTCCAGAGTCCGAGTGTGCGCCGGACCTCTTTGCGCAGAGCCTCGCGCGTACTCGGCGCGGCCGCGCTGACGGTGCCGGTGCCAAAGATATAGAATGCACGCGAGCCGTGATACGGCCAATAAACGGCAATCCCCACGGAATCCAGCTCGGCTTTTTCCAAGCCGGTGAGATCGAAGGCGATGCGGTAAAGTTTGCGTTGGGAGATTTCGGTCGATGCGGGGCCGCCCGGCTTGACGCTGTCCTCCTCAAGTTTGGTACTCGACGGCGTGGGAGTAATACTGGCCGTGATGATCTTGAGATGTTGCTTTCCATCAAACTTGCGTATCGGTACCACAACCTCGGCGCGCACGGGATCGGGAATATCCGGAAAATAGTGTCCGGCGGGATTGCTCGCGGGCACGTGACTCTCCCACCGGTAGGACAGGCCATACGCAAATCCCTCGTCATAGACTGGCGGCTCAATGATGATTTCATGCCGGCCAGGAGAGAACCGAAACAGGTGCCGATCAATCGCTTTTCCCCGGTAGACGCCGCCGATCATAAGAGCATCAGCGGGTGAGAACCCTAGCGAGCGCACCAGCTCCCCGGTCTGCGTAATATTGGCAATATAGATTTCCAGCTTCATCCGGTAGCGCCGTGCATTGGCGAGCCAGCGCTTGGCATCGTCGAGCGTTTGGGCTCTAACCTCAACCATCCCGATACCATGCGCTTTGAGATCGGTGAAGTCTTTGTCGATGGAATCCACCGTCTGATAAGTAGTCCACGCCCGCGGGAGCGAACTCACACCCTGGGCCCAAATGCAGCCGGACACCACTGTAACCATCACCAACGCACGCAGACTTCGATCTCCTAGGCGAAATCCACCACCCGTGATTTGTGTTTTCATTTGATTCGACCCCCTTCGCTTTCACAACGATGCTCTCCTTCGGCTATACCGCTGACCGGATTGATCGGCGCCGATTCCTTTTCATCTCTCTGGTGTTCTTCGCCCTCGATGGCGTTGCGATTACTCTGGCTGCTTGCTTCGTTCGCCTTGGCAATCGGATTTCGCATCTTCGGCGGGCTCGCGTCAGCCGGCGCTCATTCCTACGGCGTTTGCGCTGATCTCCGTTCTTCTGCCGCAACACCGACAGACAGGAGCCATGGGGACTGACATGCTTGGCGTGACGTTCGTTCGCACCAAGCTCACTTCACATACAATAGGTCTTCCCAGTCATCGGTGCGGAACGGCGCGGCCGGCAATCCCGCACGATTATAGAGGTTGCACGAGGGGTTCATGGCCCACGCATAGCGAACGGCGACGGGATGGGCCACGGAGCTGCTGCTCACCAGGAGGGTATCACCTTCCATGGTGGCTTGCGCGCGGACGAACTTGCGGTCCTCGCCCGCAATCTCCAAGCCCGTAACCTGGGGGCCTTTAGGCGCGAAGCCGCCGTAAACATACTTGAATCGCAGGCGGATTTTGTCGCCCTCCACCGCCATGGATTCATAGACCGGCCCTGAGTAGATGACATCCATGCCGTAGGCAATTCCCTCCGCTGCCAGCGCCAGGCGGTATCCCACCTCCTGCTTATTCTTGGGATGAATGTCCCCCCCGTCACCAATATCGATAGTGACGGCCATGCCGGTCTGGGGAAGCGCCAGGGCCATGGCCTGGGCTTCGCGGAGTGCCGGCCAACTGGGAATCGGCGGAGTGATTCCATAATTCGCCAACTGAACGAAGAGGAAGGGAAAATCGCCTTCGCCCCAGACGCGCCTCCAATCCCGGATCATCGCCGGAAACAGCTTACGATACTGGACGGCGCGGCTGGTATTCGATTCTCCCTGGTACCAAATAGCCCCCCGGATGGCGTAGTTGATGAGCGGCATGATCATGGCGTTAAAGAGGCTGGCAGGCCGGTGAGGATTGCGTCGCGGATCATCGGGAAGGGCGGGAGCGATGGGAACCGGCGCCCCTTCCGCCTCGGCTTGGTCGGAAGCTTGCCGCCACTGGGCGAGTTGTGCGTTGTAGTCGTCGAAGAGCTTCGGATAGGGCGAGATCAGCTTCTCTCCCGCTTCCAGGATGGATTTGAAGTCGGGGTCGGACTCCAGCGTTTCGCGGCTCGTCCAAGCCTCGGCGGGAGTGCCACCCCACGAAGTATTGATCAGCCCAATAGGCACGTTCAACGCTTTCTGCAAATCCCGGCCGAAGAAGTAAGCAGCAGCAGAAAAACCGCCCACTGTGTCGGGGCGCGTCCGAACCCAATAGCCAGACACCTCCCGCTGGGGCTTTGCGGCTAATTCCTGCCGCACGGTGAACAGCCTGAGCGTGGGATAATCCGCGCGAGCGATCTCGTCCTGGGCATTGTAGACGCCGTTCACCGTCATCGCCATATTCGATTGACCGGAGCAAATCCACAATTCACCCACCAGGACGTCATGGACGGTAATGGTGTTCTTGCCCGCCACGGTAAGAGTGAAGGGGCCGCCCGCGCGGAGAGGGCCCAGTTGAACTTTCCATTCCCCGCCACCATTCGCAACGCCGCTGGCTTTCTGATCTTTAAGCGTCACGCTCACGTGCTCCCCCGGCGCGGCGGCGCCCCAGATGTTGACCTTCACACCTTGTTGCAGCACCATCCCGTCGGAAATTAAAGCCGGGAGTTGGACCTCGGCACGGGCCCCCGTGGCGGCGAGTACTGCGACCTCCAACATCACCACAACAAACTTCCTATGGCAGAAACAAGACATGAGCATTCTCCTTCCGGCATTATGGTCAGTCGAACCTTCCGGGAAACCCGCGCGCCCAGTATATTCCCCAGACCCGTCACCGCAACACGTCATTTCCGTATGAGTTCAATCCCCCATGGCGTACCGCAGAGTAATTTTTCTCGGAGAAAAATAACTCTGACAACGCCGATGCGGTTATAGATGCGCTACGCCGCTACCCAGGATATCAATCCGGAGGAGGTTGGCGTTGGCTTGTGTCAAAATGAGGCAGGGCCCGGTGGTGTCCTAATTTGGGGTGTAGCGGCGGGCTTCAGCCCGGCACTTGTGTCAAAATGAGGCACGGCCCCGGCGGCAGACGGGTTAAGGGAATATCCGGCAAGTGATAGCGGAATGGATGGAGAGGCCGAAGCGACCAGACCTCCTGCTTCCCATCATCTGAATTAAGGGTAGTCGTGCAGCTTGATGTAGCGGCGGCTTTATGCCGCCATATGGCGAGATAAACTCGCCGCTACAACACTAAACTGCGCCACTATCGAATTAAGGGGTGTCGATGAACAGCCACGGGGAGGGAATAGAAATCCGGCCGGCCGCAGGACGGGGTGCTCAAATTCCCCCGCCTGCCGCTCCCTTTCTTGCCGGGCCCTGGCCCCTGGTGGTTCTCCTGCTGCTGGCGACGTTGCCTTATATCGGCATCCTCCGCAATGATTTCGCTTACATTTATGACGATCAAGCCCAGATCATCGACAATCCTTACGTCCACAGCTTTGGGCACTTGCGGGAAACGCTGACGACGACCGTTTGGTCGCACAAAGGAGTCCAGGGAGCGACGAACTATTACCGGCCGATCATGACCCTCGGATTCCTTCTCTGCTATCAAGTTTTCGGTCCACTGGCTTACGGCTTTCATTTGGCCAGCTTGCTCCTGCACGCGGCCGTTGTGGCGATGGTGTTTCTATTGGCCGAGGGGATCTTCCGCGACCGGGGGCCGGCGTTGGGCGCGGCGGGCCTCTTCGCCCTCCATCCCATTCACGTGGAGTCTGTAGCGTGGATTTCCGCCGTGACCGACTTGGAGGTGACGCTCTTCTCTGTGCTCACTTTCTGGTGTTTCTTGCAGTTGGGAGAGCAGCGTGGCGCGCGCCGGCTCTCGACGCAAGCCGCCATGGCCGTGAGTTTTCTTCTGGCTCTCCTCTCGAAAGAGCAGGCGTTAACGCTCGCCATCCTGGCGGTAATCTATGAGCATTTCTACCGCGGCGACCGCGCGGAGACGACGTGGGTTCAGAAAGTTGGGCGCTATGGAGCGCTCTGGCTGTTATTGATCGGGTACATCCTCGTGCGCATCCACGTTTTGGGATCGTTCGCCCACCCCATGGGCATGTACCCTCTCACTACGCTCCAGACTTTATTTTCTGCCTTGGCCTTGTTCGGCCAATACTTCTTCAAACTTCTTTGGCCCGCGCACCTTTCGGCCTTCTACGTCTTCCATCCCAGCGCCCATCTTTTCCAAACGCCCGTGCTGGAAGGCATCGCTGCCCTGGTCCTCTGCGGGGTGGTTTTTGGGACGTTATGGAAGGACGCGCGGCCGGCCTCTTTTGGCATCGTGTGGCTGCTCGTTACACTCGCTCCGGTGCTGAATGCCCGGTGGATGGGCCCCTACGTGCTTGCCGATCGCTACTTTTACCTGCCTTCCGTGGGGTTCTGCTTGGTGGCGGGTTGGGCGGGCGCAGCCTTGGGGCGAGTGGCGTGGAGGCGGCGAGGCGCCTGGCGATGGGCGGTGGTGGCGGGCGCGAGCCTCGTGGCGGCGCTTTGCGTCCTCCGCATCATCACCCGGATTCCCGATTGGCGAGACGACGTTACCTTGGTTTCGCGCGCCCTGGCTGCGGAGCCGGATGAATTCATCCTGCATGACGCCTTGGGAGATGCGTATTGGATACGAGGAAAGGAGGCGTTGGCGGAGCACGAATGGAAAGAAGCCTTGCGGATCAATCCCACCTTTGTTCGCCCCGTCAACGCCTTAGGGGCGCTTTGCGGAAAACAGCGGCGCTATGGCGAAGCGGTGACGTATCTCCAACGTGCCATTCTGCTGACCCCCAATGACGCGACTGCGCACTTGAACCTGGGGGCAGTCTATGCGGAAATGGGCTTCCCGGATCGCGCCGAAGATCAATTCCGGACTGCCGTATCCCTCGCCCCACTCAATTTCAGCGCCCACAACGTGTTGGGCAAACTGTATTTTGATTCAGGACGCCTCAACGAGGCGGAAGAGCAGTTCCGCCAATCCCTCGCCTGCGAGCCCAACCTCGCCGCCTATGACCATTTGGGTTACATCTACGCGCAGCGGGGAGATCGAGACCGGGCAGAGAAGGCTTTTAAGGCGGCGCTCGCCCTGAAAAGCACGGACAGCCACGCCCACTTCAATCTGGGACGGATTTACGCCGCCACAGGACGAAACGCCCAAGCCTTGGAGGAGCTGCAAGCGGCTCTGGCGGCTGATCCCAACAATCCGGAGATCCAGTCCGCCCTGGAGAAATTGAAACGATAGCCGTTACGCCTCTGGGTAGAGTCCTAATGGTGCTGTCCTGATTTGAGGGGTAGCGGCGGGCTTTAGCCCGGCAGGTGCCGCCCTCAAGGGCGGCGCTACGTTCTTCTGTCGTAAAGAAGGATATTAGCATAGACGCTGCGCTCCCTCTGCAAAGCTTCCAGCGGTTGCCCGAGGTTAGATATAATGTTGTCCATCAGTGGTGGCGCGAGCGGGGAAATGTTCGCGGAGAATCGGGAGCGGCCATCCGAGGTGCAGACCACAGCTATGCCTGCCATCGAAATCAAAGGGCTGACCAAAGACTATCGCGTGGGGTTCTGGAAGACGCAGATGAAACGCGCTTTGAGTTCCCTGAACCTGCAAGTGGAGCTGGGCGAAGTCTTCGGCTTGCTGGGCCCGAATGGAGCGGGGAAGACCACAACGCTGAAAATCCTTTTCCGCCTGGTTTTTCCGACTTCCGGTACGGCGCGAATCTTGGGCAAGGAATTGCATGATACGACCCTGCACCAGCGCGTCGGTTACCTCCCCGAGAATCCGTATTTTTACGATCACCTGACCCCGGAAGAGCTGCTGCACTACTCGGGCAGGCTCTTCGGATTGGGGAAGGACGATCTGCGGCGGCGCGTCAATCAACTCTTGGAGCGGGTGGGGCTCAGCGAGTCGCGGAATGTACCGCTCCGGCGGTTCTCCAAAGGGATGGTGCAGAGAGCGGGGATCGCGCAAGCACTCATCAACGATCCCGAGGTGGTTTTCTTGGACGAGCCCATGTCCGGCCTTGATCCCCTGGGGCGCCGCGAAGTGCGCGATCTGGTTTTGCAATTGCGCGAGGAGAAGAAGACCGTCTTCTTCTCGACACATATTTTGTCGGACGCGGAAACGCTTTGCGATCGAGTGGCAATCCTGAATCGCGGCCAGCTCCAAGGTTGCGGGGAACTTCGCCAAATCTTGAGTTTGGGAGCTTCCACGACTGAGCTGATTCTGGAGACCCCACCCGAGGGGATTCTGGAGGAGCTGCGGCCCCTGGTAGCTTCCATGATTCGGACCGGGGATCGAGTGCGCCTGCAAATCCGTGAGGAGGAGAACATTGAAAAGGCCTTGGCGGTTGCGTTGCGCGGCAAGGTGAAAGTGGTTTCGTTGAATCCCGTTAAGATGTCACTGGAAGATTACTTCCTTTCCAAGGTATCGTCGGGAAAGATGGAGCCGGCGGCGACGGCCGGCACGCAGGATGGGTGAGCGAGGATTTATGGGACGGATCGTAACCATCGCGCTGGGGGCCTTTAAGGAATCCGTGCGCGAACGTGTCCTCTACAACCTGATTGTTTTCGCCTTCCTGATGATCGGCGCGGCGATCCTTTTGGGAAGCATCTCGGTGGGCGTCGAGCAGATCATCCTGGTCAACCTGGGCCTCACGGCGGTTTCCGTGTTCGGCCTGCTCATCGCGATCTTTATCGGTATCGGATTGGTTTCCAACGAGATCGATCGCCGGACGATTTATAACATCCTCTCCAAGCCGGTCACCCGCGCCGAGTTCATCCTGGGCAAATATGCGGGGCTGCTGCTAACCCTTTTCATCAATACCGCCATCATGACCGCGGGTTTCTATCTTGCGCTGGCCATCCAAAAAAAGGGCTTGGCGCTGCAAGATTTTTCTCTTTTGATCGCGGTTTACTTTATTTTGCTCGAATTGGCAATCGTAGTAGGCATCGCGATCTTCTTCTCCTGCATTTCCACGCCGATTCTTTCTGCGGTTTTCACTTTTTGTCTTTTCGTCATCGGCAACTTTTCGAACGACATTCGCTGGTTCGGCCAGGAAAGTGGCAGCCCGGCCCTGGAAAAGATGACCGCCGTCCTTTACTACCTCTTGCCCAATTTCGGCGATTTCAATGTCATCGATAAAGCCGCGCACGGGGTGAGAATTCCGGGCTGGCTCATCACTGCGAACACCTGGTACGCCCTCCTTTACATCGCCGTCCTGCTGTCAGGGGCAATTATGATCTTCGAGGAGCGGGAGTTTCGATGAAGACAGTCGGAAGTCCGGAGTCCGATGTCCGAAGTCCAGACGGGGTCACCGAAATACCCACTCCGTGCCCCGCACCGCGCTTCAGGCTTCGGACCCTGGTCTCCGGACCGCAGGCTCTCCTTATTTTAATTGTAGCGGGCGGCTTGCTCGGTCTCTATCCGCTCCAGCAGAGCATTGACCGGCAGCTCGGCTGGGCTCAAGGCCAACATGAGGAGCTCATCTTTTTGCCTTCGGAGTCCAGGTTAGCGCGTTTAAGCGGCGGATACTCGAGCTTGCTGGCCACCCTCTACTGGACCCGCACGGTGCAATACTTTGGACGCCACCGCCTGGCCCACGCCCAGGAGTTTGCGCTGCTCGGGCCTTTGCTGGACATCACGACGAGCCTTGACCCGCATTTGTTGATCGCCTACCGGTTTGGCTCCCTCTTCCTGGCGAGCAAGCCGCCGGAAGGCGCGGGGGATCCGCAACGAGCCATCTACCTGCTGGAGCGCGGGATCGTCGCCAATCCGGATTATTGGCGTTTGTGGGAGGATTTGGGATTCATCTACTACTGGGACATAAAGGATTACGCGCACGCGGCCAGGGCCTTTCAGACGGGAAGCGAGCGGCCCGGCGCGCTGCCTTGGATGCGCGCACTCGCCGCCTCGGTGGCGGCGAAGGGTGGCGAGATTCAGACCTCGCGCATCCTTTGGACGGAAATCGCTCGCACGGCGGAGAACGATTCCATCCGCCACAGTGCGGAACTTCACCTCGCCGCCCTTGATACCCAAGAGGCTTTGCGAGAGCTCGACGGTTTGCTTGCCGCTTACCAGCAGAAGGAGGGGCGCGAGGCTCACTCCCTGCAAGACCTGGTCGCGGCGGGTTATTTGCGTGGGATTCCGCATGACCTCTCGGGCGAGCCCTTTGTGGTCGGGCCCGATGGCCGCGCCGCGTTGGGTCCGAGGACCCGAATTAATTTGAGTTTGGTGCAGTGAACAGTAAACTGGAGTTACGAGTGAAAACAAGGGGCTGGGGCAGTTTGCGTTATTTCAATTTTCCCATCGAAGCTATAGCCTCGGAAATTGATTGTGGATAAGTCGCTATTGGGAGCTATTGCCAGGGAATTGCCAGTGCGCGCAGTGGGGACTATTTGTCGGTATGACCCTGAAATCTCCTGACTGCCCGCAAGCGTGGACTATTTGACCGACTCGCCCGCCCTACGCCGCGGTCGGCTGGCGCAGACCGAGCCCAGCCCTGCGACTCACGTTTGGGCCATGCTGGCTTGCGCAGAGCGCAGCTCTTCGATTCGTCGCGTCCATCTGCCGCGCTAAATCGCAGAGCTGTGCGAGGATTAGGTAACCCAGCTGTAAACGTCCCCGTGGAAATCCTCGTCGGTAATCCACTTGCCATGTCTTTTCACCAGAAAGTAGTACTGGCCCCCATACCAAGTGGCAATGTGGACCAGAGCCCGTCGATGGTCAGGGCTGAACCCCACAGCCGACAAGTAGTAGACGAACTCGATCCCGTGTAATTCTGGATCCTCCTTCGGCAATAAGGTGCCCGGAGGCGGGGGAACCGTTGGGTGCATCCTACCGACCGCGTCTTCTTCAGGCGCCGTGAGCAACCGGTACGCCGGGAGGTCAAAATCTCGCTGAAGAAGCAACGGTCGAGCATTGCGCCTCTTGAAATCTTCAATCAGAGACTTGTAGAGCTTTCGCTGCTCCGGGGCGGGCTCAGGCCAGATCGTGTAAGGTTTGCCAGAAGGCTGGAAAATGCGGGTTTCCTGGAGAATGCCCAGAATCGGGGAGTATGCGCGTGATTTATCCTGCTTTAACAGCATCGAATAGATCGCGTAGGCGTCGAGCTGCTCCTGCTGCGTCGATTTCAGCCCAGGTGCGTCCCCGCTAGCGCCAACTTGCGGAATCATCAAGGCGACCATGAGCAGAGATGCGCTGATGGTTTGGCCGCCACCTGACTCTCCATGCGCCCGAAGACTGGCACAGAATGGGAGACACATGATGACGGCTTTCATGGTGACCACCTCCCTCTACCGCCGCCCCCCTTTTGGTTTCGCTGAGGTTTGCTGCCTTGCGCATAGCCCAGCTCTGCGATTCGCCGCGTCCATCTGCCGCGCTAAAACGCAGAGCTGCGCTCTGCGCAAGCCGGTCAGGGAGCAACTCCCCCAGCGCGGGGTGACCACCGGCCTTGACTCGAAACAACCGGCTTGAAACCAGGTTAACGCACGCCCAGCACCGCATAAACCCCCAGCACGCCAAACCCCACCAGCGCCACCACGATGGAAACGGTCTGACCCTTCTCGCCGCCAAACCAGAACACAACAGCTCCGCGGCTCCGCGAAATTCCGCCGCCGGGGAAATCGGCAGCAGGTGACAAAGAACCAGCGGTCGGACACCACCGGCGAAGGCGCGACCAGGCGCCCATTATAGGCCTCGAACCCGCGCCCGCAAAATGCCACTTCCCAAAGAAGAGCCGTAGAGGAATCCGGCTGAGGGGCGCCGGATACCGCTCTGCCATCCGCTTTTAATATCACGTCCATGATATGTTTATTGACATGCCGGGGCGAAAGGACGCAGAGTAATTCCACTCGGTGCGGAAGGGTTCCGAGCGACTTCGCGCCTGCGGACCTCCCGAGCAAGTCGGGACAGGTTACGGCCGGCGCCACATTTGCTCAGAGGGACAGGCTGGATTCGTATGGAAGCCATACGATTTATTTTTTGGGAAGCGATCAAGGTTCTGGGACTAGTTTTTCTGGGGCTGGTTGCCGCCAAGTCGGTGGCCGCTCTGACCCTCCGCAAGGCTTGGATAAAGCCCGTGCTTTATGCGCTGATCCTGGCTTTGGCAGGACTTGGGGCGTGGTATGCCGGCAACGATGTGGCGGCGGAAGTTTACATGTGGAGCAGCAACAGCAACCTGGCTCGCGGGGAACTGGCAAAAGCCTATGCCAACGCCTTGCAGGCGGTCAGCATGCGTCCCAATAACCTGAGCTATTGGCACGCCCTGACGCAGACCAAAATGCGCATGCAACAACTCCAGTCGGCGCTGGATGACGAGCCGGCCGTGCGGGCCTTGAGCAACGGCAACCTGGATGAGGTGGACGAATACCAGTATGCGCTCTGCTGGTTCTTTCTGGGGAAGTACGACAAAGTCGTAGCCACCACCCTGCGCCTGATTCGCCAGAACCCTGCTTACGCCGCGCCGGGCGTTCTGCAAGGTCTTGCTTACACGGCGGAGCGGAAATATCCCGAGGCGCAGCAGAGTTTCCTCGCCGTGCTTCAGATTTTTCCCAACAATCAAGCCGCCGTGGAGGGCTTGGCGCGCGCCTATTATCTTGGCGGCGATCGGCGGCGGGCGGTGGGAGTCCTCGATATGACGGCGAAATTTCCGTTCCCTTCGCCGGTGCGGGAGAGATTCGAGGCGCTGAGAGAGCTCTATGACCAGTAGCTCGCGCCTCACGCTCCCCGTGCGGTTGGAGGATTTGGTCGCCCTCCTTTTTTTCCTTCTCAACCTCCTCCTCCGCATCATCTTCCGCGGTCTGGAAGGCGGCAACTTCAGCCCTGCCGACGTCCTCATCATCATCCCGGCGGTAACCCTGCTGCTCGCCAAGGAATTGGTCCATTACTTTGTGGCGGGAAAACCCGGCCCGGCGGGCGGCAGTGCGGGGCCGGGGGATTTTGTCCGGCCCTTTTGGGAAATTCTCCGCGATTGGTTTCCTTTTCTGATCATTTTGCTGATGTACTACTCCCTGTGGGGCGACGCGACGCTGCTGATGGTCACCAAGGACCGCGACCAGGCTTTGATAGCGCTCGACCAGCGGCTTTTCGGATTTCAGGCCAGTTTGGTGTTGCAACGCATCATCTCCCCGGGGCTGACGGCGTGGATGGCCTTTGCCTATTTCTTCCACGTCATCAACATTCCCCTGGTCGCCTGCTTTCTCTACGCTCGGCGCCCCCGCGCTCGCTTTCGCGAGATGATGAGTGGCTTGATGGTGGTGACCTTCCTCGGACTGATGGGCTATCTGCTTGTTCCCGCCATCGGCCCCATTTATACCTTGCGCGACCAGTACACCGTCCCCTTGCATCAAGCCTTGGGGGTGTTTAATCGCGAAGTTGATTTCATGAACTTCGCCCGCATTCACCGCGACGTTTTTCCCAGCTTGCACGTGGCGATTTCCTTTGTGGTTTGGCTCTATGCTTACCGCAATTCCAAGAAGCTGTTTTGGATTCTCTCGCCGCTGATCCTCAGTCTCTGGTTCTCCACGCTCTATCTTCGCTACCATTACCTGATCGATGTGGTGGCGGGATTGATTCTGGCGCCACTTTCCTATCTGCTGGCCAATTGGCTCTTCCGCCGCTTCGGTGAAATACCGGTTTCGGTGGCTATTCCCGCAATCTGGGCGGAACGGCTGTGGCACGGCCGACCTGCCCCGATCCATCAGGGTCCTGGCCATGACTTGACACGGGAGGGGAGCCCGCGCCACGAGAAAGTGGATGGCCCGCAAAAAGTGGAGGACGGCCAATGAGTGAGCCGGAACTGCCAATCACCAATCGCCAATCACCATCCGCCAATCCCCAATCCCCCTGGCTCCTCACCTTGCTGCTTCTCCTGGCCATCCTCCCCTATGTCAACACGCTGCAAAATGGATTCGTCTATGACGACAACAATGAGGTTTTGACCAATCCTTATATCCGCAGCTTTTCCCATGTGGGTGACATCTTTAGCACCCGAATCCTGGCGCACCTCGGGGCGCGCGGGGCCACGAACTACTATCGCCCCATCAGCATTTTTGGCTTCCTGATTTGTTACAAGTTATTCGGACTGCTGCCCTACGGTTTCCACCTGGCGAATTTGCTGCTGCACGCGCTCATTGTGTGCGTGCTTTTCGGGCTTACCCAGCGGCTCTTCCACGACCAGTGGCTGGCCTTTACCGCCTCAGCGATTTTTGCGCTGCACCCCATTCACACCGAATCCGTGGCGTGGGTCTCAGGAGTGACGGACCTCGACTTGGCCCTGTTTTATCTGGCGACTTTCTGGTTTTTCCTGGCCGGCGCCCGGCCGCAGAACGGCGCCGCAGCCAAAATTGCAGGGACCGGCGGCGCTGGCCCTTGGCCGAACGCCGTTCGGCCCTACGTCCAAAGTGCGCGCTCGGAGTGGATGCAGTTGGGCATGGCAGGGAGTTTCATCCTGGCGCTGCTTTCCAAAGAGCAGGCGGTGACGCTGCCGCTCATCGCCATGGTTTACGAGCACTTCTACCGCGGGGATCGCAGCAGCACCACTTGGCGGCAGAAAATGTCGCGCTACGGCACGCTGTGGCTGCTGGTGGTCATCTACGTCTTGTTTCGGGTTCGCTTTTTTGGCGCCTTTGCCCCGGTGCAATTGACACGCAATGTGAGCTGGTATGAGGCCATTCTTTCCGCGTTCCCCCTGGCGGGCGAATACTTGTGGAAGATGATCTGGCCAGTACACCTCAGCGCCTATTATGCTTTCCACAAAAACGTCACGCCGCTCGACTCTCGGGTTTTGGCCGGAGTTGCAGTGCTGGGCTTGTGCGCGGTGGCTTTTGGGGCTCTCTGCAAGCGCCGCGTTTCCTTCGGTTTTATCTGGTTCTTCATCAACATTGCGCCAGTGCTGAATTCGCGCTGGCTGGGCCCCAACGTCTTCACCGAGCGGTATCTCTATCTACCTTCCGTGGGCCTTTGCTGGGTGGCCGCTTGGGGGATCCAAGAAATCTGGAACCGGTACGCAACCCGGCCACGTGTCTGGCGCGTGGCTTTTGGAACCTGCTTAGGCGTCGTTGCGGTGTCGGCGTTCGTCCGCATTGTGACCCGCAATCGCGATTGGCGCGATGATGAAACATATTATCGTGTCACGCTGGCGGCGGTACCCGAAGCCGCCAGCCTCCGGCAGAATCTGGGAGCGGTATACTGGAATCGTATGCAACCTGCCGCCGCCGAACGCGAGTGGAAAAAGGCGCTCGAAGACTCGCCCGAAAGCGCCCAGTTGCTGAATAACCTGGGGCTCGTTTACGCGGGAAGGAAAGAGAACGATGAAGCCATCGCCTACTTTCAGCGGTCGATGCGGCTGCGGCCAAATTACACGGACGCTCACCTGAACCTCGGACGTCTCTACGAAGCGCTGGGAAAAACCTCGGAGGCGGAACTCCAGTTGCGAGCCGCCGCAGCCCTGGCGCCGCTGAGCGTTGGGGCACGAAACGAGTTGGGGAGGTTCTATCTCACCGCCGGCCGCCTTGAGGAAGCCCAAGCGCAGTTTGAGGCTTCGGCGGCAAGCATTCCCAACGCCGGAGCCTTGACTTCGCTGGGAGACATCGCCATGCGCCAAGGGCGGCGCGAGGCCGCCGAGCAGGCCTATCGCCAGGCGATCGGCCTGGATGAATTCGACGCGCGCGGGCACTTTGGACTGGCGGCGATTCTCGAAGCGCAGGGCCGCGCGGCCGAAGCTGTGGAGCAATATCGCGCCGGCCTAAGCGTTGAACCGCACAACCCGGAGGCGCTGGCGGCGCTCCAAAGGCTTACAAATTCTACTCATGCCCATACGCCCAAACCATAACCCCAACGCGTGCAGCGGGGGCGAAGTTTCGGAGTGCCGTCCGTCAGCTGACGGATCGCTGCTTTCCCTCGCCGCGACTCGTCGCGGCGAATCAGCGACCGCTGACGAGTCAGCGGTGAAAAAAGCGGGAGCGAGCTCCCGCAGTCCGAAAGGTCTGAAATGAGAGATTGGCCACACAGCCCTGTGCATCGGTTTATGCACGGCGGAACTTACATGGTGACGGGGGGAACGTACTTGAAAGAAGCTTTCTTTCGAGGGGCCGATCGATTGGGTTACCTATGCGGAATGCTCCTGGATCTCGCCGAAAAATACTCATGGCAGCTTCAGGCTTGGGCGGTGTTCCCAAATCATTATCACCTTGTCGCATTATGCCCTCCCGAGGGCGGCACGCTGGTGCAATTCACAAGGCATCTTCATGGACTTACTGCCATCGAACTGAACCGCAAAGATAAAGCGGAGGGGCGCCGGGTTTGGTACCAATATTGGGATACGGAATTGACCTTTCAACGGTCTTACCTGGCGCGCCTGGGTTACGTACACAAAAACGCCGTCCATCACGGCTTGGTGAGGGAACCGTCTCTGTACCCCTGGTGCTCGGCGGGATGGTTCCAGTGCAAGGCGGACACGTCTTTGTACAAGACCGTAATGGGAATGAAGATTGACCAAGTTAAGGTCGTGGATGATTACACCGTCGATTTCTCGGACGTCTGAGTTTGCAGAAATTTCGGAGTGCGGCGACTCGTCGCCGCTTTCCCTCGCCGCGACTCGTCGCGGCGAATCGGCGACCGCTGAGGAGTCAGCGGTAGAAAAAGCGGGAGCGAGCTCCCGCACTCCGAAAGTTGGTAGGGACACGCCATGGCGTGTCCCAGGGGCACGCCATGGCGTGTCCCTACTTCTCTTGTGCTGCCTCGCCAGCGTGTTGCAGGCGCAAACTCCGGCCCCTGCAACCGCGGACGCCTACGTTCAGCAATTCGAGTCGAGCTATCGCGAGGTGCGAAGCCTGCGCGCCGAGTTCACGCAGACGTACACCCTGGGAGCGAGCATGCGCATTGAGGCGGGCCGCGTCAGCTTCGCCCGTGGAGGCCTGATGCGCTGGGATTATCAGCGGCCCACGGAAAAGCTCTTCCTCTCCGACGGCAAGCACGTGTCCCTCTACATCCCCGAGGAACACCAACTCACGCGCACGGATATGAAATCGAGTGAAGACTTTCGCGTGCCGTTTGAGCTGCTGCTGACCAGGCTGAATTTGCGCCGGGTCTTCGCGCGGGTGGAGATGGCCGACGCGGCGCTGGACCATGACCCCGCCGATCGCGTGCTGCGCGGTTTCCCCAAGAAGGAATTCGCAGATGAATACACTGATGTTCTGATGGAATTAAGTCCGCAATTTGATGTGCAAAGGCTGGCGGTGAACTACGCCGACCACAGCCGGATGGAATTTCGATTCGAGCACATCGAGCGCAACCCGCCCCTGCCGCATTCCCTCTTCCAATTCACACCCCCCGCCGGGACGGAAATTATCGATCAGCACTGAGCAGGGCGCTACACATTCAGCACAAACTTTTCGATGGCGCTCGCCACGCCGCTGTCGTCGCAGGCGGACGTCACTGCCCATCCCGGCCGGTGAAGCCCCTCGATGTGATTTCCCATCACCACCGGCAGGCCCGCGAACTCGAGCATTTCGAGGTCATTGAAGTTGTCGCCGATGGCCATGACTTCGCTCGCGGGAATTGCACACTGCGCGGCCCAGAACTTCAGCGCCCGCCCTTTGGTGCACCCGCGGTTCATGATGTCGAAGAGGGCGAGATTGCGCTCCGGGTACTTTGTCCAAGTGAGTTGCACAGACGTGCCGGCGGCGGATTGGCGAAGCAGCGTCTCCGCCCCCTCGATGCGCGCCGGTGGGCCGCCGATCATGACCTGCACGGGGTCGCACTTCACCGCGGCCTTCAGGTCCGGCACCAGCAGCAGGTGATCCAAACTGGTCCTGAGATACCAGCCGAGCGGGCCCTCGGGGATGGCGCAGTCCTCCATGGTCACCTGCCCGCGTCCGGGCAGATCGAAAATGACGACGGTGTAAGGCCGATGCGCGGGGACGGTTTCCAGCACTTGCAGGGCAACGTCGCGGGGCAGAAAGTTTCGGTAAGCGATCTCTCCCGTGGCCGTGCGGACCATCGCGCCGTTGGAGGTGATCGTAGTGACCGGGAAGGGAATTTTCGCCACGTAGGGGGCAGCCGCGCGGGGCCGCCGCCCCGTCACCACCACCACCTGAATTCCCCGTTTCGACGCGGCCGCCAGAGCTTGCAGGTCCTTCTCCGAGATTTCCCAGCGACTGTTGACGAGCGTGCCGTCGAGGTCCAGGGCAATGAGACGAATCGACATGTGAGCGGGGAGATTCTAGCAGACTTCAGGGGAGAGGAGACAGAAGTCAGGAGTCAGGAGTCAGAATGGACATCGCTTTATTCTGACTCCTGACTCCTGTCTCCTGACTTCTAGTGTCTTCACCCTTTACCCTCTACCCTTCTACCTCCTAACTTCTAGCTTCTAACTTCCAGCTTCTGCTAGACTAGATTGCCATGTCCTTCCTGACCCATCTGGAATGCGCGCGCTGCGCCAAGACGTATCCGGCAGGAGAAATCCATAACCTCTGCACATGCGGTTCGACGCTCTTCGCGCGTTATGACTTGCGGCAGGCGTCATGCAAGCTCGAACCGCGGACGCTGAAGTCCCGTGCGCCGGACTTGTGGCGTTACCGGGAGGTTCTGCCGGTTTCGAGTGAGGCGTCGATCATATCTCTCGGCGAAGGTTTTACGCCGCTCCTGCACGCGCGGCGTCTGGGCGATCAGCTCGGCCTGCCCAATCTCTATTTGAAAGACGAGTCGCAGAATCCCACCGGATCCTTCAAGGCTCGCGGCATGGCCGTGGCAGTGAGCAAGGCTCACGAGTTGGGGATCCGCCGGCTGGCGGTTCCCTCTGCGGGAAATGCCGGCGGCGCTTTGGCGGCTTATGCAGCAAAGGCGGGGCTGGAGGCAGCGATTTTTATGCCGGAAGGGACGCCCCTGGCCAACCGCCTGGAATGCACCCTGCACGGCGCCAAGACGACGCTGGTCCCCGGCAGCATCAAGGACTGCGGTCGTGTGATGCGCGAGAGCCTCCAAGGGGAGAACTGGTTCGACATCTCCACGCTGCGCGAGCCCTATCGCGTCGAGGGCAAGAAGACCATGGCTTACGAGGTCTATGAGCAATTGGGCGGGCGCTTGCCTGACGCCATGATTTACCCGACCGGCGGTGGCACCGGACTGATCGGCATGTGGAAAGCCTTTGACGAGATGCAGGAACTGGCATGGATTGCGGAGCACCGCCCGCGCATGTTCGCCGTCCAAGCGCAGGGCTGTGCGCCTATGGTGCGGGCGTATGCCGAGGGGACCGAACGCGCGGAAGAGTGGAAGGATCCTGAAACCCTGGCTTCCGGCTTGCGTGTCCCCGCGGCCATCGGTGATTTTTTGATTCTCGGCGCCGTGCGCAAGAGTCGAGGCGCGGCGCTGGCGGTTTCCGATGCCGACATGCTGACAGCGGTCCGCGAGATTGCCGAGACGGAAGGATTGATTACCTCGCCGGAAGGTGGAGCCACTCTTGCCGGGCTCAAGAAACTGTTGTTTGATGGTTTCTTGGGCGGGCATGAATCCATCGTGCTTTTCCTCACCGCCACCGGGTACAAGTATTTGGAGGCATTGGAACAAATCGTTTAGGATTTGATTGTAGCGCCGACCTTTAGGTCGGCATGTGCTGACCTAAAGGTCAGCGCTACAAAACTTCAACATGGCACACACCGAACGGCTCTACTACACAGACTGTTACTTAAAGGAATTCAGCGCGCGCGTCACGCGCACAGAGCCTGACCCGCGCGGGGCGCGCGTTTACCTTGACCGTACGGCATTCTACCCGGAGTCGGGCGGGCAACCCAGTGACCGCGGCACGCTGGCGGGAATCCCTGTGCTTGACGTTATCGATGAGGGCGACGAGGTTGCCCACATTCTTGCGGAGAATCCGGCGGTCGAAGCCGTCCAGGGCAACATCGACTGGGAACGCCGCTTCGACCAAATGCAACAGCACACGGGGCAGCACATTCTGTCGGGGGCGTTTGAACGGTCCGGTGGTTACAAGACGGTGTCGTTTCATCTGGGCGCGGAGACCTCGACCATCGATCTCGATTCCGAGCGTGTCGGCGCCAAGCAAATCGAAGAAGCGGAAGAGCTGGCGAATCGTGTGGTCTTTGAAAACCGGCCCGTGCAGATTTCTTTCCGGCCTGCCGCCGAAGCCCAGCAACTCGATTTGCGAAAACCCACCTTTCGCGAGGGCGACATCCGGCTGGTGGAAGTTGAGGGATTCGATCTTTCCGCCTGCGGAGGCACCCACGTCAGCGGGACCGGCGGCGTGGGGGTCATCTGCGTCCGCAAGGTGGAGCGGGCCAAAGGCCTGACGCGCGTTGAATTCGTGTGTGGGGGCCGGGCGCAGCGACGGGCCCGGCAGGATTTTGCGATCTTGAGCGAGGCGGCGCGATTGTTCTCAACGGGATTGGAAAACGTTCCGGAGCTGATTTCCAAACAAGCCCAGGAGTTGCGCGAGGCGGGAAAATCCCAGCTAAAACTGGTGGAGGAATTGGCGGAAAGGGAAGCCGTCCAGTTGTGGCAGCAAGCCCCGGAAAAAGGTGGAGTGCGCGTAGTCCGGCGCCTGTTTGAATCCACCGAAGGGAAGAAGGCCAAGCTTACGGCGCACGCCGTGGGGAAGCAATCCGGCGCTATTGCTCTGATCGGGGTTAAGGGGATGCCTTCCGGGCTCTTCTTTTCGCAGACCCCGGGCGGGAAGGCGAACTTGTCTGAGGTGATGAAACAGACGTTGGCAAAATTCGGGGGCAAGGGCGGCGGAGCCCGGGATTTCGCGCAGGGCGGCGGACTGCCGGAGAATCAACTCGAAAGCGCCTTGGGTTTCGCGGAAAGCCTGTTGCCAAGTAGTGGGTCAATTTGATGTCGTAGCGGCGAGTTTATCTCGCCAAATGGCGGCGTAAAGCCGCCGCTACGTCAACCTCACCCACTGCCTGTTGGCATGAGGCTTGGCGGCGCTTTGCCCGCCGTGTTATATTTCTCAAGGTCACTGACCGTGTGGGCGCGTAGCTCAGTTGGGAGAGCGCGGCGTTCGCAACGCTGAGGTCGAGGGTTCGAATCCCTTCGCGTCCACCATTCGTCTTCGCCCTTCGGGCTAGGGTGAACAATTCCATGCAATGCCCTAAATGCAAGACGGAGAATTCGGAAACGCTTACCTTTTGCCTGCGCTGCCATACGCCGCTGAAATACACCTGCCCTTCCTGCAAGCACGTGCAATTAAAGGGTGGGACATGCGAGAAGTGCGGAGTGGATTTTGCCAAATACGCGGCGATGCTGATCTTTCAAGCCAAGGACACGGCCCAGGCGGAGCGCACCAAAGCCAAAGGGCGCAACGCCATTCTGAAACAGATTATCCTCCTGCCCATTACGGGCGGGCTCTCCCTGATTAAATATTTTGTCGGAAGGGCGCGGGGCGGGTAGCCGTTGCCCCCGCCGGAGTCTGCCACGGGCATCCTGCCCCTGTGAAGTCATGGCCAGGACCCCGATGGATCGAGGCAGGTGGGCCAGGCCACGTGGAATCCTACCTCGATGTCTTGCTGGCAACATAGCGCTTGGCTTTGGCCATCAGTTCCTTGGCCTGCGGTATGTTATCCAGCGCTTTCAGCACCAAAGTATCGTTGGCGATACTGATCTTGTCGGCTTCATTCTCGCCGTAGATAAAGCTCACCAATTGGATTTGGATGTGGTTCTTGACGAAGTCAAGATTCTCTTTCAGATTCTGGTCGGAGAAGGGGATCTTATCTTTCGCCAGGAAATCTTTGAATTCCCCCAGAACGGCGTCATCCACTTGGAAATCCCTGGGGATGGTCTTGTGGACGCCCAGATAGTATTTGCCAAAGTTGAAGAAGGCGCTGTGCTGGAACAGCATTTCCTGCGGCCGAGTCAGCTTGGGATCGGGAACCTCGATGTCGGGAGTGATGCCTCCGCCGCCATAAACTTCGCGCCCGCCGTCGGTCAGCCGGACTTCGGCATGGTTGGGCTTGGTGAGCTCGGGGTGGTAGTAGTAATCGTAAAGGGATACGTTTTCATAATCGCGCTGGATCAGGCGCCCGCTGGGCGTGTAATAGTGCGCCGTGGTCAGGGCCAGGCCGGTGTGTTCGCTCAACTGGTACACCGTCTGCACCAGGCCTTTGCCGAAGCTGGGCTCACCGATCACCAGGGCGCGATCATGATCCTGGAGGGCGCCGGTAACGATCTCCGCCGCGCTCGCCGTCAGGCGGTTGATGAGCACGACGATGGGATATTCATTGCCGTCGTCACCACGCGTGGCGTAATAACGCCTCTCCTGGGAATGCCTTCCCGAGTGGTAAACAATAAGCTGGCTCTTTTCCAGGAAGTGATCGGAAACCTCCACGGCTTCGGGCAGTAATCCGCCGGGGTTGCCACGGAGATCGAGAATCAAACCCTGCAAGTTCTTTTCGTTGAGCTTGTGCAGCGCCTCGCCGAGCTCGTCGTTGGTGTTCTCGTCAAATTTGCTGATGTGGATATAAGCGATGTTGGGCCGAAGCATGAAGGCGTCGTCCACGCTCAGGGGGGAGATTTCATCGCGGGTGATGTTGACCTCCAACGGCTGGTCATAGCCTTCGCGAAGGATCGTGACGTGAACCTGCGTGCCCTTGGGGCCCTTGAGCATTCTGGCCACTTCATCGGTGTTCAATCCCTCGGTGGGTTTGCCATCGACTTTCTCCACAATGTCGCCCGGGCGCAGGCCGGCGCGAAAGGCCGGCGACCCGGGAATCGGCGCATCCACATAAGTGACGAGCTTGCCCATCTTGCCGGGGCGGGCTACGATCTTCATGCCCACGCCGTAGTATTTACCCTCCTGGTCTTCACGGAGCCGTTCGAACGCGCGCGGGTCGAAGAAATTGGAGTGCGGGTCCAGGGTTCGCAGCGCGCCGGGAATGGCGCCCGTGTTGCCATTGGGCGGACCATAAATGGTCTGGTCGGGATCGACGGAGTCGGCGTAGTTCGCCTCCACGATGTCGTACACGCGGGTGAAGGCGCTGTAGCTGGCCTTGACGTCCGAGTCATCGCTTCCGGCTGTGGCCTCAACCTGGCGTCCGTACACTCCTCCCAGGAGCGCACACAGGAGTACCGTGGACAAGATAAACCAAACCACCCGGCGTGCTTGTTTCATGAATTTGCAGCTCCTCACCCTGCAAAACTGAGTATAACACAGGTTCAGCAGGTCAAAAAGTCGCCACCGCCATAACCCAATGATTGGATGCAGATGGCCGGCGCAAGGTTCGATGCCCCTTGAATTGCCGATTGTCGATTGCCGATTGCCGATTGGAGCAGTTTTCAATTGAGGCTCCCGCTGACCCTTCCAATCGAAAATCGACAATCGTCAATCGACAATTCCTTGACAACCCCCCAGGGTTTACCTATTATCGCACTGGAGGCGCACATTGTTTGGCGGCGGGTTTCTGGAAATCGGTTTCATCCTGTTTGTTGCCTACCTCCTATTCGGCCCCAAGAAAGTACCGGAAATCGCTCGTACCCTGGGCAAGGGGTTGGGAGAGTTGCGCCGCGCGTCCAATGAACTAAAGAATTCACTGGAAGAGGAAATCAAGAATTTGGACCGCTTACCCGAGAGCGGCCACGACACGACCTCCACCTATGGGCACCACGATTCAGAACCCACCCCCGAAGACACCGGACCCCGATCCTGAGGAAGCGGAACTGAGCGGCAAGCAGATGTCGTTCCTCGAGCATCTCGAGGAACTCAGGGTCAGGCTGCTGCGCAGCATCTACGCCATTCTCATCGCCACCGGTGTCTGCTTCTGGAAACACCAGGCCATTTATGCCTACATGGCCAAGCCGCTCACCGATACGCTGATCGCGCTGCACTTGCCGGCGAAGCTCGTCTACACCAACCCGGTTGATCCCTTCAACCTTTACATCAAGCTTTCGATTATGGGCGGGATTTTTCTCGCTTCGCCCTACATCTTATTTCAGCTCTGGCTGTTTGTTTCGCCCGGACTTTACCGCAACGAAAAGAAATACATTTGGCCCTTTGTCCTGCTGACCTCCAGCCTTTTCATTTCGGGAGGCTTCTTTGCTTACAAGCTGGCTTTGCCCAAGGTGTTTCATTTCCTGTTGCAGTTTGGCTCGCAATTTACGCCCATGGTGACTATCAACGATTACTGGGACCTGGCGATTTCTCTGGTGGTTTCGGTGGGCGTGGTTTTCGAGCTGCCCGTAGTGATTCTGCTGCTCTCGATCTTTGGCATTGTCACGCCCAAGTTCCTTCTGAAGAACTTTCGTTATGCAGTCCTGCTGACGGCGGTCATTGCCTTGGGCATTGTCCCGAGTAATGACATGGCAAGCATCTTTGTGGTTTGGATTCCGCTGGTCGGACTTTACTTCTTGAGCATCGGACTTTCCTGGCTCGTTTACCTGAAGAAAAAGCAGAAAGCGAAAAATGCCGAAGGCTAAACATCAAAGAGGTTGGATGGGGCTTGGGGCGTGCAGCCTTTTGCTCCTTCTTGCCGTTCCGTTTTGGCTGAACGCAGGTGCTCCGGCCGATTCCTTTGACGGCGCTCGAGCTTTTGCCGATTTGAAGCACTTGGTGGCTTTCGGGCCGCGTCCGGCGGGTTCACCGGCTCTGGCGGAGGCGCGGCGCTGGATGATTGCGCAACTCAAGGAGACGGGCGCACAGGTTGAAGAGGATAGCTTTACCGCCTCGACTCCGGTGGGCGCGATCCCCATGACGAACGTCATCGCCAAGTTTCCGGGCACGGAATCCAAGATGGTGATGGTGACCGGCCATTACGACACGAAGCTCTTTGAAAACTTCCGTTTTGTGGGCGCGAATGACGGGGCGTCAAGCGCCGCGCTGCTCTTGGAACTGGCGCGCGTTTTGAAGGGCCGCAAGCATGATTTGACTTACTGGCTGGTCTTCTTCGACGGGGAAGAAGCCGTGCAGGAGTGGACGGCGACCGACAGCGTTTACGGCAGCCGGCATTTGGTCCAGAAGCTCTCCTCCGAAGGCGAACTAGGGCGCATCCAGGCGATGATCCTGGTGGATATGATTGGAGATTCCCACCTGGAAATCCACCGCGAGCCAGGTTCTACATCGTGGTTAGTGGATATGGTATTCACCGCCGCCCACCGCCTGGGGTACACGAAATACTTCTTGGATTCCCCGAACGCTTTCGGCGCTGTCGGCGACGACCACGTTCCTTTTGTGAACGCCGGTGTGGCCGCAGTGGACCTGATCGATTTTAACCCCAACGACGGCTACTGGCATACGGCTAAGGATACGGTGGACCATTGCAGTCCACTGAGTCTAACGATTGTGGGCCGCGTAGTTCTTGCCACTCTCGCCGACCTTGAGAAGTCACCGCACACGAAATAGCATCCTTTCCTGAAGTAAACTCCGAAGTACACTTCGCTTCTTTCATCACTCAAAGAAGGGAGGGGAATTCTTGGCGATGTATGAATGCCGGGAAGGTTGGGTTTCATTTTTCAGGGGAAAGTCAGAGCGGTAGTGCGCGCCGCGGCTCTCCTCGCGCGCCAAGGCGCAGCGCGCAATCAAGCGACCCACGGTAAGGATATTGCAGGCTTCGTGGGCCTGGCGCGAAGGAGGAGGGGGCTCCGGCAGGGAGAGTTCCGCCAGGCGGTTCACGGCTTCGGAAAGGTGCTTGCCATTGCGAATGATGGCGACCTTGTCCCACAGAATCTCGCGCGCCTCCTCGACGGCCTTCTGAACATCGGCGCGCGCCGGTGTGGCCGGCCGGGGCGCCGCCCCTGCGGAGCTTTCGGCGCGGGGATTCGGCGGGGGAGAAGGGAAGGTTGCCGGCAGGCGCTTGTTCAACATGGCCGCAGCCGATCGAGCGCCAAAGACCAATCCTTCCAGCAGGGAATTGCTGGCCAAGCGGTTGGCGCCATGGACACCGGTGGAGGCGACTTCTCCGGCGGCGAAAAGCCCCGGGAGCGAAGTGGCGCCGTGCAGGTCCGTCGCCACGCCGCCCATGGCGTAGTGGGCTGCGGGACGAATAGGCACAAGGTCGGCGGTGATATCGATGTTGTATTTCAGGCAGGTGGAGAAAATCCGCGGGAAGCGTTTCTTGACATGCTCGGGGTCGAGGCCCGTCAGGTCGAGGTAGACAAACTTGGCGCGCGTCTTTTGCATTTCCAGGATGATGGCGCGCGCCACCACGTCGCGCGGCGCGAGTTCGGCGGCCTCGTGATAGCGCGGCATGAAGCGCTCCAGCAGCAGGTTACGCAGGTAAGCGCCCTCGCCCCGCAGCGCTTCCGATAGCAGAAAGCGGGGCGCCCCCTTCACGAACAACGCGGTGGGATGAAACTGCACAAACTCCAGGTCACTCAAAAGCGCGCCGGCGCGGTAAGCCATGGCCACACCGTCGCCGCAGGCCACCGAAGGGTTGGTGGTTTCCTTGTAGACGTGACCCAACCCGCCGGTGGCCAGCAATACGGCGCCGGCGGGAATACACTTGGGCGGAGAGCCGGGGGCGTCGAGGTAGCTCACCGCGCACACCTTGCCCCCCTCCTGCACCAGCCCAGTGGCAAAGGCATGGGGTTGTAACTGGATGGAAGGAAGCGTCCGGGCCTTGGCCATCAGCGCCCGCAGGATTTCGCTGCCGGTGGAATCGCCATGGGCGTGGAGAACGCGCGAGCGGCTGTGGGCGCCCTCGCGCGTGAAGGCCAGCTTGGTGCCGTTGCGGTCGAAGCGCGTGCCCCAATCGATGAGTTGATGGATTTGCGCCGGCCCTTCCTCCACCAGCACGCGCACGGCTTCTTCCCGGCAAAGTCCGTCGCCGGCCAGCAGCGTGTCGTGCCGGTGTAGCGTGACTTGGTCGTCCTCGCCGAGCGCCGCGGCAATGCCTCCCTGGGCATACTCGGTGCTGGATTCAAACAGGTCATCTTTGGTGAGGACAAGAACCCGCCCCCCTTGGGCCAGGTCAATGGCGGCCCGCATCCCGGCAATCCCCCCGCCGAGGACGATAAAGTCCACTCCGCTGTCCTTGCGTGTCACCATGGATGATTCCATCATACCGATGGCCGGTTGGCTCTGCAACCGCTACCACTTGATAACGGCTATTTCTGCTGTTGCTGGTCTCGGGGCTGCGTGGTATTTGTAAGGATGGATTTCGGCCGGGACAACCTGGGGAGGCTTATGCGGCGACTGCAAGTGAAATCGAGTGCGGGTGGATATGAGGTGAGGGTGGGTCGTGGAGCGTGGTGTGCCCTGCGCCGCTTGAAGGGGTACACCTCCCATTTCGTGCTCAGCGAACCCGGCCTGTGGGCAAGATGGGGGAAGAAGTTTGCGCGTGACGCGGGCTGGGACGGCGTGCGTCCCATTCTGGTGCCCTCGGGTGAGAATTCCAAGAGCCTTACCCTGGTGGGGCAGGTGGCTTCCGAGCTCCTGGAGCGCGGCGCCGACCGGCGATCCTTGTTGGTGGCATTGGGCGGCGGGGTAGTGGGAGACTTGGGCGGGTTCGTCGCGTCAACGTACATGCGCGGGATTGATTACGTGCAAGCGCCGACCACCGTGCTGGCGCAGGTGGACAGCTCCATGGGGGGAAAAACCGCCGTCAATATCCGCGCCATGAAAAACCTGGTGGGGACCATTTACGCGCCGAAGCTGGTGGTCTCTGACCCTGCGGTGCTGGCCTCGCTTTCGCCCCGGGCGTTCCAATCCGGCATATATGAAGTGGTCAAACACGGGATTCTGTCCGGTCCGGCCCTGTTTAGTTGGCTGGAAAAGAAAGTACCCGGGCTGCGGGCGAGTGACACACCGCTCCTGGAAACCCTCGTGGCGCGCGCCGCGCAAGTGAAAGTGGACGTGGTGAGCCGCGACGAGCGTGAAGCCGCCCTGCGGCGTGTCTTGAATCTGGGGCACACTTACGGCCACGCGCTGGAAGAGGCCACCGGGTACCGGCGCTTTCTGCACGGCGAGGCGGTGGCGTGGGGATTGCTCATGGTCACTCGCCTGGCAGAACTCATGCGCCTGCTGGATCCCGCGGTGGGCAAACGCATCGCCCGCTTGGTGCGGGCGGTGGGCCCTCTGCCCCCGCTGGGCGGCCTCCGCGCAGAAAAGGTTTTGGGACTTTTGCGGCGCGATAAAAAGGCGGTAGGAGGAAGAATCCATTGGGTTCTGCCGGAAGGCATTGGCAAAGTAAGGGTGACGCCGGACGTCCCGAACGAGGCCGTCGCCGAGGCTTTCCACGATGTCCAGCGCGGAGTGTGGAATGATTAGCGCCGCGCGCGCGCCCGGGCAGGGAAGCCCTCTAGGTTCGGGCCGCGATGAAGACTCCACCGGCGCCGCCGTGCGCAGTATGTTTGCCGCGGTGGCGCATCGCTACGATTTTCTTAACCACTTCCTTTCGCTGGGGCGCGATATCGCCTGGCGCCGGGCCGCCGCGCGGGCACTCGAAGAAATCCTGTCGCGCCCCGGTTCGCGCGTTGCCGACCTTTGCTGTGGAACGGGCGATTTGAGTTTTTGTCTGGGCCGCCGTTCCCAAGGGCTGGTGATGGGAGCAGACTTTTGCCATCCCATGCTGGCGATCGCGCGGGGCAAAGCGGGTGCGCACCCCCGGCGGGTCCACTTTCTGGAAGCCGACGCGCTCCACCTGCCCTTTGGCGATGCTACGCTGGATGCGGTCACCTCCGCCTTCGGATTTCGCAATTTGGCTCATTATGGCCGGGGAATTGAAGAAATTCGGCGGGTCTTGAAGAGCGGCGGACGCCTCGCCATCCTGGAATTCTCGCAAGTGCGCGGGCCAGTTTTCGGCCCGCTTTTTCGATTTTATTTTCACCACGTCCTGCCGCGCCTCGGTAAGTGGATTTCCGGAGTCGATGGTCCTTACCGTTATCTGCCCGATTCGGTGGCGCTGTTTCCGGAACAAGAGGTTTTGGCGGAAGAGCTGCGCGCGGCGGGCTTCCACAAAGTGAGCTATCGGAATTTTACGGGAGGCGTTGCCGCCTTACACGTGGGCGAGAAGATATAACGCGAAAATGTGAATATGCTGAAAAACCGCAGAGGGTGGGCCCAGGGCACGCCTCGCGGTGCCCTGGGCGGGGCATGCTCAGCCCCTATAAAACCTATTTGGTTGCGGCCCCGCCGCCCTGCGCCACTGGCTCCGCGCATTACTCTGCGCTGCCCGCTGTTCGGGTACGCCGCTTATAAAGAAAGCCGCCAAGGCCAAGACCGAACAGACCCGTCGCGAGTAGTGCGAGGGTGCTGGAAGACTCGGGCACGGGGGTTGGCCTCGGTGGAGGAGTCGCAGTGTTCGGCGTGGGAGACACTGTGGCGGCGCTTACCTTCTGGTTGTCCGCCGAAGCGGACGGCGCCAGCATGAAGGTCACTGAGAAGGCGATCACGGCGATCGCAAAGAGTCGCCCTGCAAGAGAAACTTTAGTCATAACCATATACCTCCCACCTGTAAGCGAGCTATCGGCCTTCCAAATCGTAAATCCGAAAGGTCCGTAGGGTGCGTGGCGTCTACTGCACGTGGGCAACATCTGACCGCGCTTAACAACAGCCTGAGTGGCGACCTGTTCCGCAATAGAGCCCTGCCCGCCTTATGTGTGCATGATGGACCAAATGCCCGAAAGCTGTCAATGGGAAAAAAGTGCTAATGGTGCCATGCCTTTCTGACATTAGTCATTAACCAAGGTGCCATATGCCCTGTACTTCCTACCCATGATAGAGCGAAGCCCGGAATTTGTCGATGGTACCGAAGTCCTAGTACCGTGCCGGGAGAATCGGCCCGAGTTGACTTTGGCCCCCCACTCATGCACATTGATAATTCCTTGGATTTCGAAAAAATGTCGACTCCATCACTGAGCCCTTCAGTCCCGCCTGCCAGACAAAGCCCGGGCCCTCCCCCCAGAGCCATGTCGATTAAAGACTTTGCAGCGAGGGTGGGCTCGCCGCGGAATGCGCTTTTCTTGATTCTCGTGATGGTGTCTCTCTTTGTGTTCCAGATGCCACTGAGGGCTCTTCTGCATAACTCCCTATGGGCAGACAACCTATACGACAAGTACTCCTATACGCTGGCGATCCCTTTCATCAGCATGGCACTCGTGTTTTCCGGAAGGAGCAAAATCTTCACGCGTGTCCAGTACTGTTTTGGGACGGGAGTTGTTCTGCTCCTCACGGGATTGATATTGGATTGGTTCGCCGGGCGGGCCCTGCCTCAGCTCGGTACGGACAACTCTCTTTCAACCAAGATCCTCGCGCTGGTTACATTCTGGCTTGCGGGATTCATCCTCTGTTATGGAACACGAGCGTTCCGGGCGGGAGCGTTCCCACTCTTGTTCCTGCTCCTGACGGTGCCGATTCCCGATTCGGTGCTCGACAAGCCCATCACGGCTGTGCAATACGGGTCAACCGAGGTGTGTTCGTTGATATTCAGGCTGGCCGGCGTTCCGGTTGTGCGCAAGGGATTGGAATTTTTCTTGGCTCACACCGCGATCGAGGTGGCGAAGGAGTGCAGTGGGATTCATTCAACCTTAGCCATCTTCATCATGAGTCTCATTGCCGGGTACCTTTTTCTTCGCTGCGTCTGGAAGAGGGTCGTGCTGGTTCTTTTCGCCTTGCCCATTGTGTGCGTTACCAACGGCCTGCGAATTGCCACCCTGACGCTGCTCGCGGAGTACGTCGACGCAAGCTACTTGCACGGCAATCTGCACCATAAGGGGGGCATGGGATTCTTCCTGCTCGCCCTGCTACTCTTATTCGCACTTCTTCAACTCCTGCGAAGGGGGGAAGGCCTTACGAGCAAAGCGTGAAGCCTCCGCAGAGCGGAGGTCAAGCGGATAAATCAGGGATCACTTTGCCAATGAAATCAGTATCAGTGGGTTCTACGGGTTGGCCAAGAAACGGTGAAGTTCAAGTGAACAGCCGAGGGGGCTAATTGGTCTGGCTCCAATCATCGGGAGCCCCGCTGTCCGTAAAATCCTTCTGAAGATCGTCGAGAGCCTTCTGCGCGGCTTGCGTTGCGGCCTTGTTGGTATCAACCTGGGATTGTTTGTCCTGCAATTTAGCGGTGAGTTCGGCTTTGGCGGTGGGATCGTTTTCCCGCACCTGCTGGATCTGCAAGAGGTTGAATTCATCTTCCGATAGTTGTTCCAATTCTTTGGACTTCGCCAGCGCCTGGCGGGCCGCTTGGAACTTCCCTTGCCAGTAATCTTTCGATTTGACTTTGTCTTCCGGAGACGCGGGCGGGTTGCTGCCGGTCTCTGTGGGAGCCGCCGGCTGGGAAGCGGTTGGCGCGGGCGTGGGAGCATTTCCTGAGGGGGCCGGTGATGAAGATACGGCCTCCCCGGGTTTAGGCGCCGGCAGATTATCGTTGGTAAAGACCTTGGCGGCCTTCTTGGTGTCCTTGTCGTGTTGTGCACGGAGCTGCCGCGCCAAATCTCCCAGCGATTCCGGCTGCTGAGACTGGGCGACGAGCGGCAAGGCCACGCTCAATCCAAGAATCGTAAAGAGCAGAGTCATCCTTCCCATGGGTGCCTCACTTAACGCAGCCAACCAGGATCACCGCCCTCATTGCGGAGCTGGTCGTTCAGATCATCGATGGCCTTCTGGTCCTTGGCAATCTGTTGTTTCTTGGCATCGATGTCGGCGTCGAGTTTGCCGATATCTCCCCGCGAGTACTGTTGCATGAGGGAAGTTTGCGGATTGGAATAGTACTGTGTCTGATTCTGCCCGAGCTTTTGTTGCATCACGTCGAGTTCGCGCTTGTCGAGGTCGAGCTGGTCTTGAAGTTTTCTCATCTGCTCGCGGTAATACTTCTCATCGTGACCTGTGGACGCCGCTGGAGCGGGTTCGGCGGAGGTCTTATCCGACGCGCCGGATTCAGATATACCCTCTTTGTGGGTGGGGAGGTTATCGTTGGTGAAAACCTTTGCCGGCTTGGTCTCTTTGGCCTTCTGTGCCTTGGCCTGACGGGCGAGGTCACCCAGCGACGTGCTGCTGGTATCTGATTTCTCCTGGGCGTAAGCACTTACAGCGCCCAGACAGACGAACACCAATCCCAGGACAAAAACCTTTAGAGATATTCTCATAACACCCTTCCTTGAGGGGCGGCGCGCTCGATCCCTAAGGAGAATTTACGCCTTTTCAGGATTGAAATCAACTCCCAACCTGTTAAAAAATCGTCCGTCCGTAGCACGGGCATCCCTGCCCGTGCCGGTCACGGCCAGGATGGCCCGACTATGGCGAACCCCCCCGATGCGCCTCCTCATACGCTATAGACTCGGTATGTGAGATCAGGGTTGCATCCCCCAAAATCAAAAGGCTCGGCTGCCCATGTCGGTCACCGCCGGGATGGCCGTGCTGCGGCTTTCTCCCCTCGGATGTTAGTATACATGTCGAGGTGCATTGCGCTACCAGGAGGCAACGTATGAAGGTATCTCGACGGACATTTTTGGCTGCGGCAGCCGGCGGCATGGCAGCCGTCAGGTCGTTCGCAAGATTCGGTAAGTACATTATTGGCGTAGCCGGGCCCGCCAGCGACTTTGATGATTCCGTTCGGTACGGCTTCGATTACCACGAGGCTCACGTCTGGGAAGTGGCCAACATGCCGGAGGGAGAATTTCAGAAGTTCAAAGATCACGTCCTCGCTTCTCCCATTCGCTGCCGGCGGTTCAACTTGTTCATTGCGTCTTGGGGGGACTTGGCTTCACCGGCCATACGTATAGTGGGGCCCCACGCGGACCTGGCCGCCGCCCGTGCGTATGTGGAAAGATCCTTGCCGCGCTGCCGGCAGTTAGGCGCCGAAATCGTCGTATGGGGAAGTGCGGCTTCTCGCAACGTGCCGGAAGGGTTCTCGCGCGAGCGCGCCTGGGCGCAAATCCAGGACTTTCTTCGCATGGCCGATCCCATTGCCCGTTCACAGAATATTACGATTGCGATTGAGCCGTTGCGTACTGCGGAGTCGAACATCCTGAATACCGGCGCCGAGACGTTGAAGATGGTACGGGAACTGAATCTGCCCAATATTAAAATGATGATTGATTATTACCATTTGCGTTCAATGAACGAAGACCCGGAAATCCTTTGGACCGCGCGCCAGGAAGTCATCCATATTCATTTCGCAAATCCCCACGGACGTGTGTGGCCGAAAGATCCCGCCGAAGACCCGGAATACTCGCATTTCTTTGCCGTCCTCAAGAAGATCGGTTACACCGGCGGAATCACCATTGAGGCGATAGGAACATACGAGGAATCAGCGGCAGCCGCTCTGGCTTTTTTCAGGCGGGAGCTCGCCTGATTCGCGAATCACCTTGATTCGAGATTGTTTCATGGGTGGGTAGCCGCTGGCGCCAGACGTAGCACGGCCATCCTGCCCGTGTCGATCACGGCCAGGAGAAGGTGTGAAAAAATAAACAATCTCACGCAAAGACGCAAAGGCGCAAAGAATAATTACGTTGTTTCCTTTGCACCTCTGCGCCTTGGCGTGAGATGTTTTTGCTCTTTCCGGAATTTATTCACACCTTCGGATGGCCGTGCCACGGTTTTCATTGCTCGCAGCATATTCCCGGAGCGCGCTGATTGCGAGAGCGGGGAATCCGCCAGGGGGGTGGACTCCCCGCCTCAGGTGTCCGTGGCAGCGCCCGCAGGCGGAGCCACGGTACGCACCGCAAGAGCGGTGCAGTTATGGGTCGATCGTTTGCGAGTCGGGTGGAGTCATACCTTCTCCCTTCAACATGATTCCTTGATACGCCTCAGCGCGACCTGATGCAACACTCCAAAGTACGAGTACCTTCGAGGGGTGGCGCAGGAGTTAGGATTCAGGATTTGGGATTTAGCGCTCGGCTCCTCGCTCCTAACTTCCGCATGCTATACAGAGCGACATAAATGTATGCCTATCCGCCTGTAGCGGCGGTCTCCGACCGCCGTCGTACGGGCACGCCATGGCGTGCCCCTACGATTCGGCGCTCAGAGAGCGCCGCTACAATTTATGTCATTCTGTATAGCTCCTGAATCCTAACTCCTAGCCCCGTGCCCCGCGTCGCTAACACCCAGTCCGAGGTCCGAAGTCCGATCTCGCTAGCCACTAGCCACTAACCACTAGCCACTGCTTCTGAGTCCCGAATCCCGTCTCCCGCCGCACGACTGCGTTATAGAATTTTGCACCAGCAGAGGAACTATGAACAAGGAGCGCCGTAAGCGTAGACGAGCAGGGCGGGTGGACGTCGACGAGATACTTCCGGAGTACGACTTCAGCCGCGACCTCGGTTGCCGGGACCTCCCCAATGCCGACACGCCCGTTCTCGCCGCCATTTACTATATCGACGACGTTTCGGTGGACTAGGAAAAGCCGCAGCCGAAGGCACACTCCGCCTGCGCCTGCGCTACAGGCTGTCGGAAAAACTGGGAAACGAGGTGTCTGTCCCTATCCCCTGAAAGGACATCTTGCGAGAGCGACTGGAATCCTATTGCTCTGGAGGTTGATTCTATGCTCCTCTAGGGATATGCGGCACTGCCAAGACGACTCGTTCGAGCGCATGAAGCGTGCTGACACACAGCGTCGGCAGGACTGCGCCCGTATGCTTGAGGCCGAGCGCAGGGTTCGAGCGCTTGCACCAAGTCTCTTCCACGACTTAGCTAGGGATACAAAAAGTCGGGTCGAACGCGCCGACGGGAGCTCCAATGATCGACGGTTATTCGAGTTTGTAGCGAAAGCTCCCGGGCGTTTTTTTGTGAGGACCCGCGGATATCCGAGTGTCTCACTTGAGGTGTCGCTCGACATAGATTTACGGGCCATACTCTTCAAGAGAAGAGTACGAAGGAGCGCGGGTGTTCAGGCGATTGAGTGCGACGGGCAGTTCGTTCTAAAGGTTGATGAAAGAGGGGAGCTTTACATCAATTTCGGCAAGGACACCATCTCCCCCAATGATGCATTGGAATTGCTACTTACTCCGCTCCTTGCAAGAGATGCAACCTAATTTGCTATGTTGGAAGTCCTGGGGACGGGGGCAGACGGGAAGTTATACCAGTTGGTTTGTCCATTTTACTTCACTCGCGCCAGCCGGCCACCTCTTTCTTATGTCGCACCCTCGCAAAAGGGGTAGTGCGGACCTGTTTTGCAGGTCCGTGGTTCCTCCCGTAATGACAACGAAAAGCCGCGGACCAGAACAGGTCTGCCCATCTTGCTACCCGACGTCTGTCCGCTCAATTGACGACAGGGATTTCCAAATGGCTTGGGTGTTCCGCGTCGTGATAGAGGGTGATGTGAGCCGTGCGCGCGTCCTTACCTGACTCTTCCGCGACCAGACCGCCGCGGTTATAGTTCTTTTCCCAGTTGATCGAGTTCTGGCACTTCAGCACCAGGCGCAGGCGGCTTCCCCTGGCGATTCGGCGTGAGAAGAAATTGAATCGGGTGAACTCGTAGCGATTGATCTCGCCAGGTTTCACCAACTTCGCCTGGGTTAGCGAATCACGGTAACGTGCGCGCATCAAATCGTCCGTCAGATGCACCGCTGACCCATCGAAGCGAATCTCCTCAACCCAAACCTCGAAATCGGTGTCCGGCACATCCATGGCGATCCAGACGACGAGTTTCAAATCTCCCGTGACCTCCGTGTCTTCCCGAAAAGGCTCGCTGTGATAGACCAGACCATTCCCGAAGAGATTCAGGGCAAAGCGTTGGTCCGTGAGGTAATTCGTGATCTCCTGTCGTTCGAGCTCCGCGGGGCGCACATCGAGCGGGTCGTAAACGTAGTGGTCGGGCGCGAGTGCGCCAGGCTTTTCCTCGGTCAGGCCGCCGGAATGAAACACGTCATTGGCTGCGCCATTCGTCGAGTCAAGATAGAGGATGCGCCGCGTGTGGGAGATCGTCTCGAGGCTGTCCGCGCCCTTCCAGACTTCCGCACCCGGAACGAAATAGGTCACACGCCCCTTTAGAAACTCCGGCTTCCTGCCATCTTTCAGCACCCAGTCAAACCACTCCTTATGGATCTCGGGCACGGGAGTTGCGCTCGTTTCGGCGAACTTAAGACCGCCCACTTCCGTCGTCCGGTGGAGGGTGCCACCGTGCTCCCAGGGACCGAGGACAAGGTAGTGCCGTGCCGTCACGCTGGGATTCCCGTATTGCATGAGTTGGCGATAGTAGTTCATCAGACCGGGCTGGGCGACATCGTAGTATCCGTCCAGTGCGAGAATGGGTATGTTAACGCGCCGGTAATCATCCGGCGTGGGCGCGATGGCATCCCAGTAAGCATCGGGAGTGGGGTGCGCAACCCATTTCTGAAAAAGGGGCGACCTGCCTCCCACCAAAGTGTCGAAATCTTTGAAGGGCAAATGCTTTAGATAAAGTTCCTGAAACTTCTCGATCCAGAAAGACGCGGGAGAGACGTTCTGAGTCCTCCCGCTCGTCTGTAGCACAAATCTCAGGCCGCGGGGTTGACCTACATTGTTCCGCCACGGATAGTCCAGACCGATACGGGAAGACGCCGTGGGAACGATCGTCTTCAGGTGGGGAGGGAACTCCTTCAAGGTCGACCACTGGTCGATACCCAAATAGGATATCCCCCACATGGCGACCTTGCCGGTGGACCAGGGTTGGCGCGCCAGCCATTCCGTGATGTCGTAACCGTCCGGACCCTCGTTGACGTAGGGCTCAAACCGGCCCTCGGAGTTTCCCCGCCCACGACTGTCGACGGCGGCGAAGACGTACCCGTTCTGCGCAAAGTAAGTTGCCGTCTGAATGAGGCCGACGTCCGAAGCGCCGTAAGGCGTGAGTGCGAATACCGTCGGAGGCGGCTCTTTCATCTCCGCAGGTTTGATCACCACGGCATTCAGCCGCACGCCGTCCCGCAGAGGAATCTTAACGCCCCAGATGATATCGACGGAGTTTCCCGGAGCCTCGGCAGCCGCATCCTGCGCCCTTCCAGCCGTGGAACCACACGTGAAGAGAAGGAAAACAACCGCCGTTGAACTTATCCGCATAGTCTTCATGAAATTTCTCCCTCCGCAGACGCGGCAGGGCGATAATCTACGCGCACCCCCAAGGGGGCGCAAGGCCTAAAAGCCGCGGACCTTGGACCGCAGATCCGCCCTACAACCTCCTGAATCCTAAATCCTAGCTCCTGTGCCGGGACCCAGGAGTCAAGATTCAGGATTTGGGATTTAGCTCTCGGCTCCTCGCTCCTAACTTCCGCACGCTAGCTCCTGAATCCTAAATCCTAGCTCCCAGATCCTAGCTCCTAAATCCTAGCTCCTAGCTCCTGTTCTTTCCCCTTGCATCTCCCGTTAATAAGTTGTTTAATCACGTCATCTTTTCGCCAGCCCGGGAACCCCTGGGAGGTTAGGCGTCATGAATCACTCCCGTAATCATCGTCAATCACTGTTGGCGCCGTTCCCTGGCGAGTCGACTCCGAGGCTCTACGACCGCGTCGTAGAAGTCCTTCGCGCTCGGTTCCGGCGCTTTCTCGTTGTGCCGAGCGGGATGGGTTTCACGCTGGTCAGCCTGAACAAGAGTTACTTAGGGCTGTTTATAGCCCAAGCCTTCAAGAGGTTCATAATGCTTACTGCGGCTGATGTAAGGGACATCGTACAGACGCTCTTCTTTGCGCTCATAGGCGTCATAACGGTTCTAACCTACATTCGAGCCAGAAAGACGTTACTCCAACCAATTCGGACGGAGGTGTTCAAGGCTCAGCTCCAAGAATTCACCGCAATTCTGTCAATGCTTGGTGGTAAAGGCGAGATCGAGTTACGCGACGAGTGGGGCTTTAGTGACTTCCTCAGGGCAAACTGCACGGCTATGTTCGACGAATACGCATGGACATTTTTCGACGTAAAGATTGACCCAAACAACCGACCTTACAACAGGACACATTGCCCGGTCAGCCGGTTCAAACCGGAGTCCCTGGAAATGGCCGACGACTATGTTGTTTCGGACCAGAGTCGATCGGCTAAGGGAGGCGATCGCGACCCTCGTGTCCGTGCGGCTCAGTGGGCGACATACAAGCCCAGTGCAATTCACCTGCCGAAGGTGATGGTTCAGGCCCAGGAACGTCTCGCTAAGATCTTGGAGAGTCCTCTCCTTCCAGCCAGATGCCTGGCAGAGTTGCGGGCTTTTCAGGATACTGTCAATGCGGATGTCGACCTGATTGCCAAAGTGCTTACAGATGCTGCCAAAGAGATGCCGATGAAGTACGGGACGCCTGACACGCTTGCACGCGCGTCTTTTGTTTGGGTGGCGAATGAGTACAACCGTGATTTTAAAGAACTCAAACCAAAGGCGGAGGCAGTTGTGGCGTTCATTAGAACGTACTACGACGTCGAGTCCATCATGGAGTAGAAGCGCCGAACAGCGTCCGAGCGGATGTTAGCAGGCGCCCAAGATATGGCTTTTCCACGAGACGACGTTGACAAACTGCTTGTAGCTGTCCATCGCCGGTGCTGCATCTGTCACCGGTTCTGTGGCGTAAAGATGGAGACGGATCATATTATCCCAGCCGTTGAAGATGGCACCGACACCATTGAGAACGCGATCCCTGTTTGTTTTGAGTGCCACGCTGAAATCCACTCATACAACGACAAACACCCACGTGGAAGAAAGTTCCAACCGGGAGAATTAAGAGAGCACAAAGAGCAGTGGCTTCGCGTTTGCCGGGAACGTCCTGATATTTTTGCGGCCCCGCCACCCTCTTCTCAAGTAGGTCCACTCCAAGCAATGATTGACGAACTTGAATTCGACGCAGCGGTCGCAAGATATCCCAACCACGAAGTTCAAGGATGCCTATTCTTGGACGGCCAGTTCCGTCGGGCAATTGAGGAAGGAGCTGTCGCGTTACTGCGAGACGATTTGAAGTCGCAGGTAATTGAGGCATACGTCGCCATTGGCCGCGCGAACCAACATATCTTGGCCGTCATGCCCCATGAAAGGACAAGTAATCCCTGGGCGGAGGCAGTAAACCGCGCGCAGCGCAGCATCACGGATGCGGCTCCGAAAATCATCGCCGCACGGGATGCATTACTGGCGTTCCTGGGCACAGAAAAGGGAGCGGGCTAACCCGCCGGTGGAGCCGATAGCGCGATATGAAGAACGTCCCAGGCCGCGACCCAGTGCCAGACGTTAGGGGGGCTCGAAGATGACTCTTCCACCAGCTGAGGAACTCGGTTGTGCCCATGCTATTGAGGATTATCTGCGCCTAGTGCTGGAGAAACGCCCTCAGGGCACCGAAGTCGGGTGGTTCTTCCGAGGCCAGCGCCAATACGACTGGTTGTTAGAACCAAAGATCGATCGCTTGACGTTCGCCAACTACCGGCGCGCTCGTCGTTGGACTCGCCGCCAGCACGAAGAGCGTTTGCTTAACGATTTCCGGAGAGGGGCGAGACCCCACGTTACCGTCCAGCCCTCAGACGAATGGGAGTGGTTGGCCGTTGCCCAGCATCACGGGCTGGCCACGAGATTGCTTGATTGGACATCCAATCCGCTGGCGGCGCTGTATTTTGCTGTAGAGGACCGTGAACAGTCGTACATCGAGAGCGCAGTGTGGTGTTATCACCACTCCGGACGAGGCTGGTCCGATTGCCGGCTGGAGTCGCCCTTCGCGCCGATGGATTTAATTGAGTTCCGCCCAGCTCACTTGACACCGCGCATCACCGTTCAAGCAGGGTGCTTTACGGCACACCCCGATCCCGAGGGCACGACGCCGCAAAACGCAGGTGCGTTAAAGAAGATCAAAATCCTTGGGCCTCAACGCGACAAGCTCCGAGAGGAGTTACGCAGGTTGGGCGTCGAACGAGCATCCTTGTTCCCGGATCTTGACGGCATTGCATTATCGGTCAATTCGCATCTTTCTGGTGAGGGAGTGGACTAACATACGGCTGCAGCGCGTAGCCACAGTCAGCGTATTTCCGACTGAGGGTTCTTCCTCTTATGGCGAAGGTCTGCCTAGGAGTTTCGGGCATGAGAAAAGCCCACGGCTAGGACTCCACTGACCGTGCCCCCCCTCGCGCAACAATGGAATCGCGCATGTTCGGCGGACCAGGAATTGATGCCCTAAACTCTTATTTCGCTCGGAAGGTGGATATGCCCCTGCTTCCAAGAATCGTGAAAAGCGTTGAAGAGTTCACCAAAATTGCCTCAGAACTTCGCGACAAATGGATGGGGGAATCCGACATGGCGATTACGCCGTGGTTCCGGGGGCAGGAAAATGCTGATTGGGACTTAGTGCCCAGTTTCTACAGAAAGCCACCGACCGACCAGAGGACCGAACGTGAGATACGGGAAGAGTTCGTCACCCATGCTCCAGCCTTCTCCGATACCAAGCCGACGAACGAGTGGCAGTGGTATTTCTTGATGCAACACTACGGCACACCGACTAGACTCCTGGATTGGACGGACGGTGCCTTAATCGGGCTCTATTTTGCAGTCAGAGACAACCGCGGTCGTCACGACGCGGCTGTGTGGGTGTTGGATCCTTGGTGGCTTAATGTGATGGTCATCGGGAAGGATTCGGTGGACCCAGTTGGAGACGTTCTAATTCCCGGTCCCAAGAAGGAAGACGCTTGGCTACCCAAGCGTTTTGGGCGACTGAGCCCGCTCCCCTCGCTGCCAATTGCCGTCTTGCCGGGCCATTTTGACAAGAGGATAGGCGCTCAGCGGTCCATGTTCACAGTCCACGGGAGTGATCCTCTTGGCCTCCTAACTGCGGCAAAAGCCAGCCACTACGTGGGGCTAGCCAAGATCGTCATTCCGAGTTACGAGATAGGGCAGGTCAGAAGGTCCTTAGACACCAACGGCATCGACGAAACGACAGTTTTCCCGGATCTGGAGCACCTGAGCCGGGTCGTCGAATACAGGTGGAAAGAGGAAAAGGTAGCATTGCCGCATCAACGGGTTCTAACACGGCTGAGACCGTCTAAACATCACGGAGTAGGCGTCTTCGCAATCAGAAACATCCGCAAAGGAACAAAGCTGTTCTTCGATGACCTAGACGAGATGGTATGGGTGGAGCAAAGTAAAGTTGAGCGACTGCCGAAAGAAGTGAGAAGGCTCTATGAGGATTTTTCGGTCTTGAAAGACGGCCGCTTCGGGTGTCCCCGCAACTTCAACCGGCTGACGATGGCGTGGTATTTGAATGAGTCAGACCAACCAAATGTTCGCTGTGTCGGGGCCTATGACTTTGAGGCTCTCAAGAATATCAAACAAGGGGAAGAGCTGACTGTCGATTACTCGACCTACAGTGATACACCCAGGCGGGCTGGCACAGGGCGATAGCTCTGCAATGCGGAGCAGCGGCTCCAAGGAAGGCCGAAGAGCATGACGATAGCTATTGGCATGTTATGCGGCGGAGGGATCATTGTTGCCGCTGACAGAAAGGCAGTGCTGACGGATGGATCGACGCGACAAGAAAACAAACTTTGCATGTTTGATGGGAGGGTTATAGCTTTTGCAATCGCAGACGCTTCCGATAACGCAAATGCAGCGAAGTCTCTGGTCCGTAAACTTTCCCCACATCTAACAAGTTCCAGTGCTCGTACATTCATAGATATAGAAACATTGATTTCTAGTGTGATGTCTGAATGGCATAAAGCATTTAATGACCCTCCCATGACAAGCCTAATTATGGCAATTATACTGAAAGGATGTGGCTCGCAATTATATCTATGTCAGCCGCCTAATACCATACTACCGAAGCCGGAACCAGAGGGATACATTGCGGCTGGCATCGGATCATCGGTAACCGATCCGTTGGCTGCCACGCTTTTCAATCCATATGCCCAAGGCAACAATCCGCAGACGGTTCTCCGGCAGATTTCTTACCTTATGTATCGAGCAAAAAAAGACAACGCATTTTGCGGTGGCGGAACGGACGCAGTTTATCTTGATACTCGCAATGAAACAGCGGTCTGGATTAACGCTTCCGATATACGGAATGCTGAGAGGGCTTCATTCCAGCTTGATATAGTACTGAACATGGCAACAATGGTAGCCCTAAGCGGTTCTGGCCCGGTGTTAAAGCGCAATGCAGATGCTGTTGGCGATGTAATTATGCAATGCGAAAAATTCAGGAGCATTGTCTTTCATGATCTACGAGGAAATGAAATCGGTTATAAGATAAAAGGCTCAGAATCAATGACTTCGCCGTTCTAAACATTTTACAATGTTTTAAAGCCATGCTTGAGGAACTGAGGGACTTAGAAAAGATCCTCAGTGACTTGAACCGCAGGGCCGTTGCTTCGGGTACTCATTAGCCGGAGACCGCCATGAAGAAACTTTTTGGATATGTATTGATGGTCGGGTGCCTATGCTTTCCGGCTTCCGCACAAACAACCGGTGTCTGCGAGTCAGACCTACGGCATTTGAAATTACCTGAGCGTGCTTTCATTGATGAGGTTTTCGGATTAGACCAGCCGCACGTAGCGTTTTTGTTCTCTCAAGATGGAGTTGATGTTTATTCCGCTACGGATGTCAGAACGATGCAAGCGTGGCAACAAGCCGGGATGGCGTTCACCAATGCCATTACGGTTATTCTGGTCTATCAGGATGAACAGGCACGTCAACGCAAGATTCAATCCTTGCGCAAGACATTAGATTCCCTTCCCGGCTGGTATCGCGATGCCCCCTTGGAGAATCTAAAGTTTTCAACATGGCGATTTGAGTTAACTCCGGTGTGGGCTGACAATGTGCTTACCAGAAAATGGCTTATCGCAGGAACGGCATATTTCGAGCCGGTATCGTGTGAGCCAATTGAATCGAGAATCCCGGCATCATCACAGGGTTATCTTGAAGCATCCATAAACTGTCATAATCGGATTGTCGGGCAGATGCCTCCCGTGCCAATTCCAGAGAATCAACGGTTAGCTCCGCCTGACAACTCTATATTGGCCAAGGCTCTTGAGACTATGCAGCGCAAGTTGAAAACCTATGGACTTCCAAACTAAGGATCGTTATGGAAAAGAAAGTGAAACCCAAGACTGACAGGGCAAGCGGGTAGCCACAGTCAGCGTAGTTCTGACTGTGGGTTCTCCCTTTGATGGCGAAGGCGCAGCTTGCGGGGATAGCTTCAAATGAGCCCGGTTCGGAAAGCGGAGAGAATCTGTGGTGTCGATGCGGTACAAGAACAAAGTTGTCCCAGATTTCGAACAGTTGGTCAAAATGCTGCCCCCCGACGCCGTTGCGTCCCCGCTTCCGTTTGCGCGGCCAAGCGGCGTAAAGCCGCTTTAGTACGGATGTTGCTTGACCGTGAGGAGTGACTATAAACCGGCAAAATCCGCTAATGCCTTCCTCGGCAAAAATGCTAAACTATGCTTGATTCGATGGGGATACTGCCGATGCAGGTTTATATAAGCTACGCTCGCGCCGACGAGGATTTCGCTAAGGCCCTCTCGTCACAGCTAACGAAACGAGGGCTTTCCGTTTGGAACGCCGACGACGAAGTCCTGCCAGGAGACAACTTTTGGCTTCGAGTAGGAGAGGCTCTCAGGAAGTCAAGAGCCATGGTCGTCCTTGTCTCACCGGATTCGATGCGCTCGGAAAACGTGCGTCATGAAATTGAATATGCCTTGGGTGACCCCCATTATGAAGGCCGCGTATTTCCTGTTCAGGTTCGGCCCACCGAGGATATTCCCTGGATACTTCGAAGATTCAAGAGTTTTGATGCCCGACAGAGCGCGGCGAAGGTCAGCGAATCGATCGCGAACGCTCTGAGCCAGGTCGCTTGAGCTGATCGTGACGCCTCCCTCGCCAAGGTCAAACCGAGAAGTTTTTCTTTCCCATTCGAGCAAAGACCGCAGTTTTGTCGTCCGGCTGGCGCGAACGCTCAAGCAGCACAAGATCAAGTACTGGTACAGCGCGACTCATATTGCCGGCGCAAAGCAATGGCACGACGAGATTGGCCGCGCTCTGGCCCGATGTGAGTGGTTCCTCGTCGTGTTAACGCCTGACTCCGTTCGCTCTGCCTGGGTGAAACGAGAGTTATTGTTCGCACTCAATCAAGATCGCTATAACGAAAGAATCATTCCGGTTCTCCGCAAGCCTTGCAATTACGCTCGTCTATCCTGGACGCTCCCTGAATTTGAGCTCGTGGATTTCACGGGAAACTTTGACTTGGGGTGCCAGCAGCTCCTCAGGATCTGGGAACTAGAATATAAGCCTCCAACGAGCAAGCTGCGACACAAGGCGAAAAGCAGATAAGTCGTGAGTTTTCGGCAATCGTGCGTGAGCTCGTGTAGCGTAACCAAGCCGCGGAGCTCAAGGGCGGAGGTTTGCGCTACAAACTCTGTATGAGCCCGGTTCGGAAAGCGGAGAGAATCTATGGTGTCAATGCGGCGCCATAACAAGGTTGTCGCGGATTTCGAACAGTTGGTTAAATTGCTCCCCCCCAGAGCAGTTGCGTCCCCACTGCGTTCAATACGGAAATCCACTCATGCGGTTAATTCACGTTGTCATGGAATGTAGGAAGTTGTAATCTAGAAACACGAGGGAGGCACGCTGATGGCAGTTATAATCGACACGCCGATTCCAAGCGTGAGGACAGTTGCGCGGATGATGGGGGTTTCACCGGAGCGCGTAAAGGAAATTGAGCGCATGGTTGATACGCTCCCCAGCGCGGACCGCCGCCGTGTTTCCAAACGGCGAGCACGTAATGGGCAAAAGAGCGCACGGCCGCGAAGCGGCCGGCGTAGTTAATCGCTTGCCCCGTACGCGGCGCGGCGTCTTCCTCAACATCCCTTACGACCCCGCTTTTCGTGAGTTGTACCTCGCCTATATTGCCGGAGTCAGTTCGTTCAGTTTGGTTCCACGCGCCACGCTGGAAATCCCAGGTGGGGAGAGGCGCCTGGACCGAATCCTCTCCCTGATCCGAAGTTGTCGTTACTCCCTGCATGATCTCTCCCGAGTGGAACTCGACCTTCACTCCCCGAGAACCCCTCGCTTCAACATGCCGTTCGAGCTTGGGCTCGCGGTCGCATGGCAAAAGCTGAGGCCCAGGGACCACACTTGGTTTGTCTTTGAGGCGATGCCAAGGCGAGCCGAAAAATCTTTGAGTGACCTCAGCGGTACGGATATTTATATCCACAACGGCATGATCCGCGGGGTTTTCACCGAACTGTGCAATGCTTTCGTGAGGCTCAAATCTCAGCCTACCGCGCGGGAGATGGAGAAAACCTACCTTCGCCTGAAAGAACTCTTGCCTGAATTGCAAAAACAAACCGGGGCACACTCTCCTTTCGAAGCGCGCATCTTTCGGGATCTTGTGGTCGCGGCCCGCACACTCACCCGGAATCAAATTGCCTAGTCGATAGCGAGGACTTTGTTCGGGAGCGGGCTACAGTCAGTGCAGTCCTGACTGTGGGTTCTTCCCTTGATGGCGAACGCGCAGCCTGCGGGAATAGCTCCAGATGAGCCCGGTTCGGAAAGCGGCGGAATATCGAGCCAAAAGGAATTCGGGTCAGCACTCGACGCCAACAGCCTAAATGGCCACTGTTGTGGGCCGGGGGAATGTCGTCAGGGCGTTTCGGGGGTTGCTGCTGGGCCAGAACTTCGGCAAAATGATGGGAGGGGACGCACGACAAGATTGCGGGCTCCCGATTCTGAAGATGCCGCCAAACGCACAAAAGGATTTTGAAGACCTGGAGGCGAGCGAGCTCTACTGCTCGACCTGCAAACGCGCCATGCCCGTGCGAAAGCGCCTTTTTCTGGTGCTGCTGGATAAAGAGATTTTCGACTACATCTGCACTCGATGTGGCTCTGTGGTGGGGAAAAAGGAGCAGCCGTGGCGGAAACCGGCTCAATGGTCGAGAATCTGAGCGCGGAGTTATTCCGGTTCGACCGGAATTAGTCCGCGGCTTTTCGGCATCGCGTATTAACAGGTATGTTGATCTTATGATGTTAAGAACCGCAGAGGAATCTCACTGTAAAGCCTCCGGCTTTGCCGGAGGATAATTACTGCTGGAACGGGGCTTAGAAGAACAGCAAGTGTAGGCGTCTGATTCGCCGCTCTTGACTGCGAAAACGGCGTATCCACGGTGTCGCCGCGGCGACTCCGTGGCTGCGCCGCCAGCGCCCGTCGTAGCACGGGCACCCGGAGCTGTGACTAAATTCCCGAAAGAGCAAAAACATCTCACGCCAAGGCGCCAAGGCGCAGAGACGCAAAGGCAACAAAGCAATTGTTCTTCGCGCTCTAAGTTATTGAACATAAACGGGAAGCAAGCCTATGGCGGATAAAAGAGTTGCACGATCGTGTGGGCACTCTCAGGCAACAGCGCGAAATAGTGGAATATCCACAATCAGGCCCGGGATAATCCAGGGCCGCATGCGAAAATCGTCAATCGACAATCGGCAATCGAAAATTGAAGATCGAAATTACCCATCACCAATCGTCAATCCAAAATCGTCAATCGAAAATCCAAGCTTCCCAGCTATAATGGCCCACTGATTTGTGGCATTCACTTTCCCCTGTGCCTCCGGACCAGGAGCGACAACCGAAAATGGAAACTCGAAAATGGAAACTCGAAATTCGAAACTCGAAGCTCGAAATTGGAAACTCGAAAATCGAGAGCCGCAAATCACCAATCACAAATCGACAATCGGCAATCGACAATCACAAATCGGCAATCACCAATCACCAATCGCAAATCGCAAATGACCTGAGGCCCGAATCCGAGCGTTGAGGCGAAGATGGCGATCACCAGCATTTATACCGTTTCCCAAGATGACCCCGAAGCGCGCAACTGGCTGAGCTTTTTCCGCCGGCGCGGGCACACTCGCCTGGCCAACGTGCGGATTGAGCGCGTCGTTTGGCTGGAAGGGTCCTTTAACCTGGAGCGATTGATGCCCCTTTTCGTCAACCCGCTCTACCAGGTTGCGGCGGAAGCGTCGCAACTCGATCCTCAGCAAGGACCCATTGTGGAAATTGCTTATCGCCCGGCCGTCACCGATCCGGAGACGCCTTCGATCCTTGCCGGCGCGCAGGCGCTCGGGGAAAGCGGATTGCAATTCGCCCGCTTGAGCCGGCGATATCAATTCTGCGGGCTCGATGATGCCGAAGCCAAAAGCCTCGCCGCGCGCTTCCTCTACAACAAAATCGTGGAGAGAATTCGCGAGCCCAACGAAGTTGTGACCACGCTTCAACCGACTGGCAAGCCTGATCCCGTCGGCCGGGTTTCCCTGCGAAACCTTAGCGACGACGAGCTCGCAGCGCTGTCGCGGGAACGCTCCTGGTACGCCCCGCTTTCGCAGATGAAGGTGATTCAGAAGCACGAGCAAGACCGCGGCCGGCCTTACACGGATGCGGAGATGGAAATTCTAGTGCAGAGCTGGAGCGATCACTGCTACCACACCACCTGGAAAAGCCTGGGCCTGCTGAAAAAACTCATGGCCGCTACCCGCGAAATCAATCATCCCCTCGTGGTTTCCTCCTTCACCGACAATGCCGGCGGGATGGATTTTGTGGATGATTGGGTCGTGACCATCAAAGGCGAAACCCACAATTTCCCCAGCTCCATCGCGCCCTTTGGGGGAATCGCCACCAAACACGGCGGGGTGATTCGCGACACCCTGGGTTTTGGCAAAGGCGCGTATCCGATCGGGGGTACGACCGTCATGGGCACCATGGATCCGCGCTTGCCCGAAAGCGAGGTGCCGGCGGGCGCGCTCCATCCGGAATTGATTGTGTCGGAGTCGATTCGCGCTACGGCTTACTACATGAACCCCATGGGCATTCCCATGATGCACCCCATCTATCGGTGCCATCCGGGCTATGCCAAGTGCTTTGCGCTGGGCCATTCGCTGGGCCTGCTGCCGAAGAAGTATGCGCACAAAGACCCTCCCCAACCGGGTGACGTTGCCGTGTTGTTCGGCGGCGCCACCGGCCGCGACGGCGTCCACGGCGCCACGGCCAGCTCCGCCGCTATGACCGGCGAAACCTTGGAAAAAGAATCGGCCGCCGTCCAGATCGGCCATCCCATCACCGAACGGCGCTTCACTACGGCCATCCCCATCCTTCGCGACCGCGAATGTATCCGCTCGATTACCGACCTCGGCGCGGGAGGAATTTCTTGCGCTGTCGGCGAAATGGGAGCCGATACGGGCGTCGAAATCAACCTCGACGCCGTGCCGCTCAAAGACCAGAGCCTGACCGCGTGGGAGATTCTCCTCTCCGAATCGCAGGAGCGCATGCTCATGGCCGTGCCGCCGGAGAAACTGGAAGAAACCCAGGCGATTTTGCGCCGCTTCGAAGTGGCCTCCTGCATCCTTGGATGCTTCACCAACACCGGCCGCTTGCAGGCGAAATGGCAAGGCCAAACCGTGGTTGACCTCAAAATGGACTTTTTGTGGGGCGCCTGCCCGATAGATCCCACGCCCACGGCCCAGCCCGAGCGACATCTTGTCCCTTTGACGATCCCCGAGCCTCAGACCCGCGACGATTGGGGCAGGGCAGTTTCGGGCGTCTTGTCCCATTATCACTGCGCCGACCAAAGTCCTGCCGGCACTCGCTATGATTCCACCGTGCAGGGCCGCACGGCGGTAGGACCCTATGGAACCGCGATGGGCCGCATGCCCACCAACATTTACGTCTCCGCGCCTCTACGGGGAAAATCCAACGGAATTATCACCACGCTGGCTTTCAATCCCTTTTATGGCGAAATCGATCCCGCCGCCATGGCGCGCCTCATGATGCTGGAAGCTATTACCAAAGCGGTAGTGGCCGGCACCGATTACCATCAAATGGTCCTGTGCGACAACTTCTATACGCCTCGCGTGCGCCCGGAAACGGCCTTCGAGCTGGCGGAGATGGTGGATACCATCGCCCGCCTTTCGGTTGAACTCGGCGTGCCATTTATCTCCGGCAAGGATTCCAGCTCGGGAACTTTTGAGGCTGGGGGAAGGAGAATCGAAGTGCCTCCCACCCTCGCCGTGGCCGCCATGGGCCGAGTCAGCGACGTGAAGGCGATGGTTACCAAGGATTTCAAGCGGGCAGGGAATCGTCTGCTGCTGTTGGGCCTCTACGATGCGGAGGCTCTCGGGGGCACGGTCTATGCTGACTCCTTTGGGCAGCGCGGGGATCGCTTGTTTGACGCCAATGACGCCGCTTCCATTAAGGCCCAGTGGGATTACTTGCTGGAGCTCCACGCCCGACGCCGCTATGTTTCCGCCTCCGCCATTGCTGAGGGAGGGATCCTGCTGCGCCTGTTTGAAGCCGCCTTCGGGTCAGGTCTCGGCGCGCGAGTGGAGTTCGATGGCATCCAAGCCGCGCGGCATGACGGCCTGCTCTTCGGTGAGTTCATCGGGTCGTGCCTGCTCGAGGTGCCTCCGGATTTTGAAGTTCCTGCACGGATCCCCCATCAGTTTCTCGGCCACGTGATCGCCGAGCCTCGTTTGACTTTTGTGGACCATGGGGCGGTGATTTGGGAAGAAGCTGTTTCGGAGTTAGCGGAGAGTTGGAGTGAAACTTTTCGTGAGGTGGTGAAATGAGCCAGGCGAGAACCGCCATCCTTTATGCCCCCGGAACGAATTGCCACGAGGAGACCGCCGCCGCGATCGAGCTGGCGGGCGGCAACGCTGAGTTGGTGCTGTTGAAGGACCTGATCGGCGGCGAAAGCCGGCTCGACGATTATCAAGCCGCAGTGGTTCCGGGGGGGTTCTCCTATGGCGACCATCTGGGTGCGGGAAGGATTTTTGCCACCATGCTCGTGGCCCGGCTCCGCGACCAGTTGGTGCGCTTCCTGGACGCGAAGAAGCCTCTGCTGGGAATCTGTAATGGTTACCAGGTCCTGACCGAAGCCGGGATTCTGCCCGGCCGGACCCCCGGCCAGCGCACCATGGCGCTGATTGAGAATCAATCCGCGCGCTTTGAAGATCGCAAGGTCCGGCTGATTGTTTCCACGCAAAAGTGTGCATGGACGGAGGGCTTGGATGGGCAGGTGTTGAAAATGCCCTCTGCACACGGTGAGGGACGCCCCTTGCTCTGCGCTTCCGGCTCGTCATCCGAGACGCGCGCGGTTTTCTATTACGGTGACGAACACGGCCGCCCCACGATGGACTATCCGAGCAATCCGAACGGATCTCCCGGCGCCGTCGCCGGCATTACCGATGAAAGCGGCCTCGTGCTCGGCCTGATGCCCCATCCCGAACGCGCCTCGCTTCCCACCCAGTACTCCCAAGACGGCTTGAGGATTTTTCAAAACCTGGTCAAATGGCTGAAGCAATAAACTGGGATGCTTCCGCTGAGTGAGAACTCAGGCAGAGGGCGAATCGGCTCGGCGCCCGGCGAGCAGCAGGCCGATCCAGCAGCTCACCGGCCAGGTGAGCAGCCAGGACAACCAGTACCAGTGCGGCCAGCCCTTGCTCCAGTTGGGAATAGTTGCGCCGATGCCCATCACTTCCCCGACGATAAAGAACCAGAGCACATGCCGCGCGGCGCGGCGCGGAGCAAAGCGGGCGCAGAGCCAGGCACAAAGGATCGAGACGACGACGAAAAGCGCCGTGCTGGCGATGAGAGCCTTGTCGGAGGGGACACGGCCTCTCACGAAATCGCCCGGGAACAGGCGCGAGAGCAACGGGTCCGTTGCCAGGACAAGAACAATCGAGAGCAGGTAGCTGCCGACGACGACGGCGATGGATTTGAGCATCGGTTATACCTCCGTGTAGGGCATGAAACCCGGATTTCCATTTTGGCCTTCCGGCCCTATTCCAGTTTACACTCGTTCAGGTAGCAGGTCAGTTTGATGTAGAGGCGGCTTTACGCCGCCAAGCTGGCGCCGGGGGAAGCAGGGTTTAGGATTTGGAATTTTACGACCGGGCAATTTCCCTGACCTTTCGCTTGACAATTGTGGATAGCCCATTAATTCCCCATAATAAGGGTAAGCCCGCGCTCATGAAACATAGTAACTACTTTATTTCCAATGAGTTATAAGTATTTCGTTCTCTTCTATTTTGTTTTCAATAACTTACAGGACAAGCGTGGTCGAAGATCACGGCTAAGCGCCCGGCGCCGTTGGCGCCACTTCTCGAAACACGCAGGCGACGACTTCCATAGCTCCGAAGGGGTCGCGAGTGGTCAGCACGGAAACTTCAACCCGGCGGGTACTTCCATCTGAGCCTTGGAATTCAATAGTTCTCTTCCGGGTTTCCGTTCCGGTTTCGACGCACTCGCCGATGAGTTTCGACAAATCGGGAATGTCGTGGAAAATCTCCCCATAGCGGCGGCGCGACCAGGTATCCACGGCAAGGATCCTGCGCACCGGGGGGTTGGAGAAAGTTATAAAACCTTCGGCATCAAAAATCATCAATCCATCGTCAATTTCCCGGGCGAGGAGTTCGAATTTGCGGGCGTTCTCTTCGGCCCGGCGCTCCGCGACAACCAGTTTTTCCTGTGTTGTTTTCTGTTCAGCCTTCAACTGCGCGATGACAGCCTTTACGGTCGCGAGTGTGAAGGCGGCTTCGTCTTCCACGCGCACCTTGGGGAGCTTGGATTCCTCGGGTTTCAAGGTGCGGCTGAGGGACTTTTGAAGCATGTAGACTCTCAGGAACACGACGCTGATCACCGCCACGGCGACGCCGATAAGCAACATCAAATGCAGCGAGTTAAGGTGTGGATTCATTTTCAGCGTGCCATTCCCGACCAGCGCAAATACCAGTCGAGAAGCCGGCTCCCATTCAGGCCGGCGTAGATTGCGGCGATTCCCAAAAACGTGCCATACGGCCACTGATATTTCCGGAAGCGGGGATCTATGGCAATCATGCCGAGACCCAGGACCGATCCCATCAAGGAAGCTAGGAGGATCGTCATCAGGGTCAGAGGCACGCCGAGGAATGTCCCCACCATCAACATCAGCATGACGTCTCCGAACCCCAGACCTTCCTTATGCCTCAACCGGTAGAAAGCCTCGCCCACCCCGTAGAAGAGCCCGCCCCCCACCAAAGCGCCCGCCACGGCGCCCGCGACGGAGGGAAGAAAGCCTTCCGGATAGATGTCCCAATGCCGGCGGATCCAGCCCAGCGGCCGATCATCCACCTGAATGAAAAAGCTGAACACCAGTCCCAGGCAGATTCCGAAAATAGTTACGGCGTGAGGAATGCGCCGGTCGAGGAGGTCCGTAAAAATGACAACGATCAGTAACATGCCGAACAGAGCGTATTTGACGAACTCCGGCCCCAGCCCGTAGACGCGGAAAGTCCAGACCAAGACCAATGCCGTGACAGCCTCAACCGTGGGATAAATCGGCGAAATCAGCGCATGGCAATCGCGGCAACGCGCGCGCAAAACCAGGTAACTGATCAGGGGGATGTTGTCGTACCAACGAATGGCGTGATTGCAGCGCGGGCAATGCGAGCGGGGAAAAACAATCGACTCCCCCCGGGGCAGCCGCGAAATGCAGACATTCAAAAAGCTGCCGAAAACCAAGCCGAAGAGCCCAATGACGATATACGTCGTGATCACGCGATGTTGCTCCCATCAAGAGAAACCGAGGCTCGAAAATCGAAATTCGAAACTCGTCAGCATGCTTCGAACTTCGATGTTTTGATTTTCGAGTGCCGCCCCTAGCGCCCGGTATAGTTTGCCGCAAGTCGGGCGTTAGTTGACAAATCGATACTCGGAAATCGCCCGGCTATCCATCGAGTTTCAAGTTTCGAATTTCGCGTTTCGGCTCTACCGTTCGCCGTCAACCAGACGTTGATACAGCGCCTCGGTGCGGCTGACCATTATAGCAGCAGAAAATCCCTCGGCCCGTTGGCGGCCGTGGCGGCCGAACTCGCTCAGTTTTACGCGGTCGCGAGAAGCCAGAAGGATTGCATCAGCCAGCGCCTGGGCCGAACCAGGCGGAATCAGCCAGCCGGTCTCATTTTCCACCACGATTTCCGGAAGGCCGCCTACGCGGGTTGCCACCACGGGAAGGCCATACGCCATCGCCCACAAGGCTGAGGATCCCAGGCCCTCGGCTTTCGAAGGCAAAACGAAAAGGTCGAGGCCCGGGAAAAAACTCGTGAGATCCTCGATCGGGCCGAGGCGAAGAATCCGAGCGCCAACGGGGCTGCCGCGGCCAATCGGCCTGTCGCCGGGGATGGCGGCTTCATCTCCAGCCAGTATCAGCCTCGCCTTGGGCAGCTTCTCGGCGAGCAGCTCCAGGGCCGCGAGCGCCACGTCCTGTCCCTTTTCCGGAGTGGATGCGCCCAGCAATCCCAACACGAAATCATCATTTTCGCATTGCCACGACGTGCGCACGCGCAGCCTCACGGTTGCGCCCGGTAACTCGGCGGGGACTTCAACGCCGTCCGGTATCACCGCAATCCGCTCGCGGGGGACGCCGGCCTGCACGGAAAGCTCCCGGATGTTTTCCGAGACGGCGATCACCGCGTGGCACGTGTGGCCGTACTTAAGACGATAGGTCCAGCGGTCAGAAGGAAAAAAGGTAACGCGCCGGCTGGCGACGCGGCGAACCGGCAATCCCCAGGAAGCTAACCACGCAAGGGTCTGCCCGCGACCGTCGTGCGCGTGAAGAATTTGCGGCGCCCAGGTTTGGAGCTGCTGGCGCCAGAGCAGAATCCCGAAAGCGTGACCCGGGTCGTACGCGGGCAGGGAGAAAACGCGGAAGCCTTCCCGCTGCGCCCGCTCTTCCAGGCCGCTCCCTTCCAGGCACACGATCGTCTGTTCGTGCCCGCGCTCGCGCAAGCCCTGCGCCAGCATTAGCATTTGCCGCTGGCCGCCGCGCAGGCTTGACCCCGTATCAATGTGGGCGATTTTGAGCGGCTGCGATGAAGTCATGCGTTACACGGGTGTTAAAATCATGGCCAGTGGTGATTCTCAAGGGCCCTGGCTGACCGCGAATGGCCGATTCTACCCCATATTCTCGCTCCGTTGTGGCCAAGATGTGGGCCAGGAGATTCCACGGTACATTTAACGAATGGCTCGGAGCTGTGGTCGCACTGTCACCGAAAGTAATTTGTCCTTATGACAACAATGCCGTGGCGTCTTAAAGGGTGACCAGATAATTGCAGAGGGAATTATCGGTGGCTATTTACTGTTGTAAGGGGTCCCATCCCAAATGACACCAGCGCCCGCGGCATGATAGACTTTACTTACGGAGGTTGATGCCTATGGCTCCGACAGTTCAAGAGATCATCCAGGCAGCGTGGCAACTGACGGAAGAAGACCGAAAACGCTTGGTTCGAGCGCTCACCGCCGGGCAAACAGACTCGGGACGCCGAATTACCGAACTGCGAGGCCTGGGCAAGGAGATTTGGCATGGCCAGGACGCGCAGCAGTACGTCGACCAAGAGCGTGACTCGTGGGCAGGCTAACCCCCGTCATTACCGGGAAGGCCGTGGCCTTTGACACCTCTCCCCTGATTTACTACATCGAACAGCATCCCCAGTACTTGCAGGTTACAGACGACCTCTTCAACGCCATTGACAGCGGTTCGAACGGCTCCTGAGGCTGCGTGACCGGGAGGTGGCCACGGCCAATTCACTTTGGGATTTGACCGTGAGTTTGTCATCGAAGGGAAAGTGCACGCCCACGGGAGCAGTGAGAGTTGGCTACCGGCTTTACGCTACTTCTTACCGGGCAGCGGGGTCATCCGGACTCGTCTTTCCTCAATGACCGAGAAGTGTCCAGCCCAATCGTCTCGGCTTTCCAGAACAGCAACAGCCATTTCCGCCACGTGGGCCGCAGAAGGCGCTTTGATGCGGAACAAGACGATACCTGCCGGCGAGGAGAGGCCGCGGCGAAAGGCTAATTCACCAAAATCCTTGTCAAACGTGATTAAGATCCTATGTTCGGAGGCAGCGCGCTTCACAACCTCGGAGTCAGGGCTGCCGGGGAAGTTCGTACGCGCCCAGAATACATCGTGCCCGCGTGCCCGCAGCGCTTCCACCGCCGCGCCGGGAAAGTTTTCGTTGGCAAGGATGCGCATTAGGGGATGGTGACCGGGTAGACCTTCTCTGCATGAAGGACAGCGCTTGCATACGCCAGGCAGGCCAGGATGTCGTCCTGAGTAACTCCCGGATAGTTCTTAAGCACGTCGGCCGCAGTCCAACCTTGGGCAAGGAGGTCCACGACGAACTCCACCGCCAAGCGTGTCCCCTTGACCACAGGTTTCCCGCAAAGGATCTCCGGGTCAATAACGATCCGCCCCTCCCAGTTCATGGATGCCAGCCTCCCTTCCTGCCGACTATTCTAGCATTGTTTGGAAGCAGTGTCGGATTTCTGCCGGTGGAACAATGTAGGGGCGCCCCTCGTGGGAGCCCTGAAATCGGCCCTGCCGGCGGGGAGGGCATGCACGAGGCTTGCCCTTACGTCGTGGTCGAGTCGCGCAGGGTGTAGGGGGATCCGTCAACCGACGGACCGTCCCCTCGTTCCGCATTCACCCTGCGGAACCCCGGGTCGAGCAAGCCCGGCATCTCGTGATGGCATTCACCCGTTCGATCGGCGCCTGAGGTTGTGTGACCCGGAGGTAGCCACGGCCAAATCGTCTTGGGAATTGACCGTGGGTTCGTCATCGAAGGAAAGGCCTACGGGCCCAAAAGCAGTGACTCGCTGACGCGAATTGACTTCCGAGGGGGGCGCGCCTATCCTTACAAGGTGAAGGTTCGCGAGGTCGTTCGGATGCTTGAAGACGATGGCTGGCTTCTGGTTAGGACCCGGGGAAGTCACCACCAGTACAAGCATCCCACAAAGCCCGGGCTGGTCACGATACCCGGCAATCGCAACGATGAACTTGCGCCGGGGACCTTGAACAGCATCCTGAAACAGGCAGGGTTGAAGCCATGAAAAAATACCTGGTGATCATCGAAGAGACCCCTACGGGATATTCCGCGTATTCTCCCGACCTGGAAGGTTGCGTTTCGACCGGGCCAACGCGCGAAGAAGTCGAAAAGAACATGCAGGAGGCGATCGAGTTTCACCTAGAGGGCCTGCGCCTGGAAGGGCTGCGCGTGCCTCAACCCCACTCGTATTCCACGTACGTGGAAGTCCCCGCGTAAATACCCGCGTAGCGGGGACCAATATTGAAGATCCGCACCCCTTGGGTGCGATCGCTGAGAGGCCGTTTCTCATTGTCGAGCGAGCAACAGCTCGAGATTTTGATTTTAAGAGCCACCTTGGACGGCAGAATGCGCTTACCTCTGCGGTGACAGCGAAAACTGGGGTCAGGAAGGTTGATATGAGTGAAAGGATTATTTCAACCCAGCCGTGCCAGGATTGCCACGGTACTGGGAGGTGCGGAGGACAAATCTGCAACACCTGCAATGGTAAGGGATACGTCCCTATCTATGAAAAAGAGCGAGATTACGACCCGAGGGAGGATTGAGAGTGGAAATTGAATATCCATTCAATATAACGGTCCATTCAGATGATCTTGCTGTCATTTACTGCCTTCGGGCACTTAGCGATTTAAGCCAGAAAACTGGCAATACCCGGAAGGCTTGGGGAGGCACTAAACGAAAGGATTGGGAGAGGAGTGGACATAGGGTTACATTTCATTTCTCAGACCCAACATATCGCACAGAGTTCGTCAACGACGCCAAGAGACTTCTAGATGACCGCTGGACTGAAGTCAGTCGTACCCCAGAAAAATAATACCTGGGCCTGTCAAGGGCACAATCCCGCAAAAAAGGGTACATCTCCGCCCCGCATCCTCGCCTCCAGCGCAAGGCATTTTAAGATTCGATGACTTGTGTAATCTGCCCAGGCTTAACGCCAATTCAGTGGTTGATCCGCTGCAAAAGTCCCTCGTAAGCCTGCCGATAGTCGGGATTTTTGGGATCAAGTACGTACGCAGTACGATACTCTTCAAGAGCCCCCACCAGATCGCCTTTGTCCTCCAGCGCCGAGCCGAGAAGGTCGTGCGCCCTGGCAAGCGTCGGGTCCAAACGCAATGCCTCCCGCCATTCCGCGATCGCTCCGTCCCAATCCCCCCTGGCCGCAAGCCCCGCACCAAGGTAAACGTGCACATAGCCATTGTTCGGGCTCAACCGCAAGGCCTCCCGGTATTCTGCGATTGCTGCATCCAAGTCCCCCATCTGCTGAAACGCCATCCCGAGGTGGATATGCGCGTAGTTATTTCTCGGGTTCGACCGCAACGCCTCCCGGTATTCCGCGGTCGCGCCGACCCGATCATCCTTTTTCCAAAGTCCTACACCGAGATTGTCGTGCGCATTGCTATCGTTCGGGTTCAGTTGCAACGCCTCACGATATTCCGCGATGGCTCCATCCCAATCGTCCTTTTGGTAAAGAGCCAAGCCGAGATTGTAGTGCGCGCCCTCATCCTTCGGGTCGATTCGAAGCGCCTCGTGGCATTCGCTGATCGCACCATCCAGATCACCCCTACGGCGAAGCATCTCGCCGAGGTTATGGTGCGCCGACCCTTCGTTGGGGTTCAGGCGAACCTGCTCCCGGAACTCTCCGAGCGCACCATCCAGATCGCCTTTTTGGTAGAGCAGGTCACCCAGAGTTCCGTGCAACATGCCATTATTGCGGTCGAGGCGGACTGCCTCGCGTACCTCGGGGATTGCCCCCTCCAGGTCTCCTTTGCTTACGAGCGCTACGCCAAGCACCGCGTGCAGGTTAGCGTTCTGGGGGTCCAGGCGAACTGCCTCGCGAAACTCGGTTTCAGCGTCATCATATCGTTTGGCCTGGAACAATCGCGCACCGCGCGCGGCGTGCTGCCGGACTTCCGTTTGCCGCGCCTGAAGTGCCGGGTCAACATGTTCTGGCTTCGTCACTTTGGCACCTTTGAGCGCGCTGATTAGTTCGTCTTCGCCACCAGCCAAGCGGACTTCCTGAAGGTAGTCATCCGTGGGCTCAAAATCGATTCCGCGTTCCTGGACCAGCATGGTGACTCGGTGGCTCGGCACTTGGCCCACCAGCAAGGCGAAAACCTGTACTTGGTTCAGCGGCTTCTTGGCGCTGGCGGGCTCGGGCGGCTTGGCGGCGCGCAGGGCTTTGAGAAATGCCTCGCTCGCGCCTGCGGCTTTGAGGGTTTGGATAAAACCTTCAGACGGGGCGAAATCAATCCCGCGCTGCTCGATCAGCTTGGCACCCGACTCGTCTCCGAATCCGTCCCGCACCATGTTGCTGAATTGCTCCTGGGTAAAGGGCTTTTGTTGCGCCCGCGGGGGCAGGGCGGGCATTGCGGCGGCACACGCAATGTAGGGACGAACGGCGTTCGGCCTCAGCCCAGCGCTGCTGGGCCCTACGCTCTCCTGTTGCGCCCCCAGGGGCAGCGTCAGAATCATTGCTATGACGAGCATGAGGATGGTCACGACCGCTCGACGCCGCATCGGCACCTCCCGAAAGCGGGATGATTACGATGAAATGCGGGCATTCTACCACGGCAGGTTCAAACATTCTGATTCCTGCACGGGTGCGCCGACAGGCACCGGTCCTAATGTCCGAATTCTCCGGCTAATTTCTCGGCGTCATTCGTGTAAATGAGGCGATTAAAGACTGTAGCGTGGAATCGGTGATGAGCTGCCGTTCAATAAGATGATCGAGGGCCTTTTGCGTCGTTACCTGCGCGGGGCCAATACCGCGCACGACTTCACGGAGGTCATCTATTTGTTCCTTCCAGTGGCGCTCCGAGCGGATCTGCATCTCGGACGTCACCAGTAGATTCTCCTCGATCTTCGCGAACCGTTCTTCTGGGGTCATAGACTCTTCCTGGGGAGCATTATGCATCAGGGCGGTTCGAACCTTGCTGCCTTCGCATTTCTTCCAGCTTGGCGTACTTTCTTCGCACGTAACGCGCGGCCATCTTGGCAATCAGGTAGCCCGGCCGGCCATCGATCATTCCCAAACGAAACAAGTACGAATTCAAGAAAACCCAGGGCGGGCCTAGCGTGCGCCGCAGAGAGCTTACGCTCTCGCCCCGCTCAAACATCTCCTTTGCGGCCAGATCCGTATAGAACTCAATCCGCTGGCGATGTTCCTCCAGAGTATTGCACGTGTAGTGGAGGATCTCCCCCGGCAGCGTCGCCACGGGACCGTTGACCACCACCGACTCGTGTACATAAGCGCCCTCCCAGCGGCCGCGCCGGCGGTCGAAGAGGCGAAGCTTGTAGTCAGGATACCACCCCGAGTGCAGAATCCATCGCCCCAGGTATTGGGCCCGCCGGGCAAACTGATAGCCGGCAGCAGAGGGATCCGAGCGCTTCCATTCCAGAACTGCGGCTTGCGCTGGCCCGTCTAATTCTTCGTCAGCATCGAGACTCAGGATCCAGTCGTACTGAGCTTGCGAGCTGGAAAAGTTCTTTTGGGCGGCGAAGCCTTCCCAGGCGTGGGTGACCACTCGCGCGCCCAACCCCGCCGCGATTTCGCGAGTGCCATCGGTGGACCCGGCGTCGACCACTACAATCTCATCGGCGCAGGAAAGCGAGCGGATGGCGCGCGCGATGTTGGCGCCTTCGTTGTGGGTGATGATCGTGGCGGAAATTGCCGGCATAGAGGACGGCTCACGTGCTCGCCGCAGCTCCGGTAAATTCTCACCACAGAGGGCACGGAGAGCACGGAGAACGAATCCGGGGCGCTTTTCTCTGTGATCTCTGTGAACTCAGTGGTGAATCTTTTTACTGCGCCAGGGTTACCTTTTCCTTTCGATGATGCCCGCCAACCTGCCTTCCGAAATCAGGCCGGCGACGCGCGCAATGTCAGCGTGCAGGGGCCGGTCTTTGGAAATGTGCGGCGAGACCTTGCGAACCAGTGCCCGGGCTTGCTCTGCCAGCTTGCCGGAACGGAGTGGCGCGAGCAAGTCCAGCGCCTGGCAAGCGCAAAGCAGCTCGATGGCCAGAATGTTTCTCACGTTGGCGATGATCGGTTGCAGCTTCAGTGCGGCCGTCATCCCCATGCTTACGAAATCTTCTTTGTTCCCGGAAGTCGGGATGGAATCGGCCGACGCCGGATGCGCCAGCACTTTGTTTTCCGATGCCAACGCGGCAGCGGCGACTTGCGCCATCATCAGTCCCGATTCCAGGCCCGGTGAGCGGGCGAGAAACGCCGGAAGTTCGGAAGTAAGCGGATTCACCAGGCGGTCGACGCGCCTTTCCGCGATGCCGCCGAGTTGGGTGAGGGCAATGGCCATAAGGTCAAGCGCCAAGGCCAGCGGCTGGCCATGGAAATTACCCCCGGAAATGACCTCACCCTCGTCGGCAAAGACCAGGGGATTATCCGTGGCGCTGTTCATTTCGATCTCGAAAACCTGGCGCGCATAGCCCAAGGCGTCGCGCACGGCGCCGTGAACCTGCGGCATGCAGCGCAGGCTGTAAGCGTCCTGAACGCGCGAGCAGCCTTGATGGGATTTGTTGATGCTGCTTCCGCGAATGAGCCGGGCCAGGTTGCGCGCAGAAATGATTTGCCCGGGATGAGGCCGCGCGGCGTGCAGCCGTTCGTCAAAGGCGCGTGTGGAGCCGCGCAGGGCATCCAGGGAAAGAGCCCCGGCGACGTCCGCCGTGTTGGCGAGAATCTCCGCTTCGCGCAGGGCAAGCAGGCCGATGGAAAGCATGGCCTGCGTGCCGTTTACGAGGGAGAGTCCCTCTTTGGCCTCCAGGGTCAGGGGTTTCATGCCTAGCGATTTGAGCGCTGCCGCCGCGGATTGCCTCCTCCCTCGGAAAAGGACAGCACCTTCGCCCACGAGCGCCAAGGCCACGTGCGCGAGCGGCGCCAGATCACCACTTGCCCCCACGGAGCCACGCCGGGGGACAATCGGATGCACGCCATGGTTCAAGAATGCGCAAAGCATCTCTGCAATGCGGGGCCGCACGCCGGAAAGACCGCGCGCCAGTGTGTTGGCGCGCAACAGCAGCAAGCCGCGCGTCTCCGCCACGCCTAGCGGATCGCCCACGCCACAGGAGTGGCTGCGGACCACATTCAGTTGCAGTTCGCGGGCGGCTGCGGGGTCAATGTGTTCGGTGGAGAGACTCCCCACGCCCGTGGTCACGCCATAAACCAATTGCTTTTCCGCGATGATCTTTTCTACGTAGCTGCGTGACAGCAACATTGCCGCACGCGCGCGGGGAGAGAGGCCCACGGCACGATTCTCCAGCACCACGGCCTCGAAGTCGCTGCGCGTCAATCGCCGGCCGTCAAGATGGATGGTGCGCGGCATGCGAGACCTCCCCGGGGGCAAGTATCCCGGCAATGCCGGGGGATTCATGAATGCGGCCCCTCAAAAGGGCCCACGACGGACAAGTGACCCCTCACCCGGCGGCACATGGCCGCCGACCTCTCCCCTGGGGAGAGGTTGTTGGTTGTTCTTGGCGCGCTCGCACTCCAACCAGATTCCCGACCTCTCCGAGGGGAGAGGTTGTTGGTTGTTCTTGGCGCGCTCGCACTCCAACCAGATTCCCGACCTCTCCGAGGGGAGAGATTGTGGATTGTTCTTGGCGCGCCCGCACTGCAACCAGATTCCCGACCTCTCCGAGGGGAGAGGTCGACCGTCCGCGGACGGGCGGGTGAGGGGTCTTTTCCCGAATGTCCGGCGCACCACGAAAAGGGTGCCTTCCACGTTGTCAAGCTTCTACTGCCTCCCCGAATCCAGCTACTACATTCAGACCCCAAGCGCCGGTTCTTTTTCACCCGCCAGAACAGATCGGTTTCCGTAACGCGGGCCTGCTTCCACAGGGCGAAGCCGAAGCGGGGGAGCCGCTATTTCCCCACCTTCGCCGCAGCAAAGTCATTCTGCAACGCCGCAATCTTCGGCAGCCACGACTTGTACTGATCGAGAGAGAACGGCGGCATGCCCAACATGTAATGATTCACATATTTCTGTGCGCGGGCCGTCCACTCAATCAGGAACAAACGGTGGTCGGAATGGAATACCGGGATGCGGCCGACCTCCAGATTTTCATTGGCTTTGGACTGATAGTCTCCCTCCAGCAGGGTTTTCCCGGAGTCGGCATCCCAGACGCGGTAATGGCCGCTCGAATCCTCGCGGGAATCATTTCCGATCACCACGCGGGAGTACCACGCCGTGGGTTCATCGACCATGGCGCAGACAGGCTTCTGGACGCGCCGGATATAGTAATAGGCGAGCTTCTTGTTGAAGTAATAATCGACGACGGAGTCGTTCATCTGCGCCCAGCCGTCCATAAGGTTCCACCAGATCATACCCGTGCGCCGCCACTTGTTCAGGCGCGTTGATTCCAGAAAAAACTTTACGGCTTCCGCCTCCGTGAACTGGGTGGCCAGAACGAAATCTTCCAGGTTGTCCGGAAGAGCCCCGAACAACTCCTGGGCCTCGTTGGCCAGGGTGTGGTTTTCCACTGGATCCAGCGGGCGCAGGGTCATGGACGACGAGTGAAGCTGCCACCAGGTATTGTCCTGCCAGGGCCACAAGTGTTTCTCGTCCAGGAAACGTTTCAAGCTGGAAAGGCCCGGGCATCCGTCGTACCCAGCCTCGCTGACGAAGGACGGCATGTGCTCGGTGTAATTCCTTCCCTTGAAGTAGTCGCGCGGGCCCCAGACGTGTTTTTCCGGCATCTGCGTCGTGTCTCGTGTGGCGATCACCTTGGGCGAGTAATAGGGGCAGCCCGGGTGATAGGGCCGGTACGGGTCGCACTGGAAAATCGCCTGCGGCAGAATTTCCCGCGTGATCCGATCGTTGGCCGGGTCCAAGTGCAGGACGTAGCAGAGTTGATCATACTCGTTGCCGCCGCACCACATGGCCAGGGAAGGGTGGTTCCGCAGCTTCCTGATGACGGAGATGGCCTCCTCTTTGATCACCTCGAGGAACTCCCGGGTCTGGGGATAAAGCGCGTTGGCCAGAGCAAAGTCTTGCCACACCATGATGCCGTGGCGGTCGCAAAGGTCGAAGAACTCGTGATCCTCGTAAACGTTTCCCGCCCAGCAACGTATGAAGTTGCACTCCAAATCGACGGCGAGGTCCATGACCTTTTGAACCCGGGCCGCGTCACGGCTGTGAAACACGTCCAGCGGCACCCAATTCGTCCCCTTACAGAGGATCGGCACATCGTTGACCTTGAAAAGAAACAGCGCCGGTTCCTCCGGGCTTTGGGCGTCGTGGGAAATCAATTCGAGCTTGCGGATGCCCACGGAGTCTCGGCGGGATGCAAGCACCGTGTCATCCTGGAGGAGCTCGGTGGTCACTTCATAGAGGTCGGGCTGGCCATAACCTCTCGGCCACCAGAGCTTGGGACTGGCGATCCTGATGTCAATTCTCCCCGCCGTGAATTCCAGATTATGGACATGGATAAAGGTCGAATCGCCCGAGTGGCCCTGGATTCGCAGGCGGAGATGTGGAAGCAGCGCGGGGTCGGTGGTGATTTGGAAGCAGACCGTGAGCCTGGCGTGCCTGGAACTCAGAGACACTGTGGCGAAATACATGTCCTTGATCTCATGCCGGGGATGAACGATAAGTTCCACGGGACGCCACAGACCGGCGGTCACCGCCCGGGGCATGATATTCCACCCGAAAGAGTGGGGCGCCTTCCGAATCCAGATTTGCTCCATGTTGGTGGGCTGGGCGGCATCCCATCCGGGATCGTATTGTTTGTCGGCGGCCTCGAGGACGGGCGACCGGAGCCGGACGGTGAGCACGTTGGGCCCGTAGGGGTTCAACTTTCCCGTCACGTCAAACTGATGCTCGATGAGAGCGTTCGCCGTCTCCCCCAGTTTTTTTCCGTTTAACCAATAGGTAGCCAGACAATCCACGCCGCGGAAGCGCAACTCCAGCCGCTCCCCGGCCGCGCTACCCGGCGTGGGAAATTCGCGCTGGTACCACCATTCGTACAGTTCGTAAGGTCTTAACTTCAGGATGTTCTCGCCGAAATACAGATCGGCCGGCAGCTCCCCTTTCCGGGAAAGATCCAGGGCGGCCTCACCCGGAATCAAGGCTTCGATGGGGGCCAACCCAGAGGTCTTGAGTTGGTCGGGGCCGGTGATTGGGTATTTGCCTTGGGGGAAGTAAAAGAGTTTCCATTTTCCGTCCAGGCTGATGCGACTCGCGTTTCCCGACGGCGCAGGGATGGCGGTTACGCCTTGATCCGGCGCCTCCCGCCCCGCGAGAGCTCCGCTCAAGGAGGTTTCAGCGCTCACCACGTTTATGCCGGCCACTCCCATTCCCGCCGCTCCCACACTCCCGATAAACGCGCGGCGGCTCATCCCTGGCTCGCCCACTTCGCTCGACTCACTGGTTCTTTTCATGGACCGCCTCCCCTCAAGAGGTGCGGGTGCCTTGCCGCGGCTCGTTCCGGAACCCTTGATTTTGGATTTCCATTTGCGCTCTGTGGTCGGCTGGTAATATGCTCCGAATCCGCACTCGCGGCCGTGGCTGCTTTGTCCAGTCCCTAATCCCCAGCCCTTAGCCCTGTCCGTTGGGCCCGGCGGCGAACAAGTCGCGGTACTTTTCGGGCAGGGAACGGGGATGACCCTCACGGTCCGTGATCACGTGCACGGTTTCGCCCTCCGCCAAAAGTTCGTCGGTGGCCTGGCGGTAGACCTCATAACCAAAAATCAGAACCCGGCGGCGCATTGCCTTCAGACAAGTGCGGAGCAGGATCTCATCGTCATAACGTGCGGGGGCCTTGTAACGGCACCTTGCTTCCGCCACCATGATATACAGGCCGTCCTGCCGTTCCATCTCGCGGTAGGCAAAGCCATGCTGGCGGCAAAAGTCGGTGCGCCCGATTTCAAACCAAACCAGGTAATTGGCGTAGTAAACCACTCCCATCTGGTCGGTTTCCGCGTATCGAACTTGCAGGGTGGTGGCGGTCCAAGCGGTTTTTGACTCCATGTTTCTCGCGATTACCCTTTCATTGCCGATTGTCGATTGTCGATTGACGATTGGAAGTTACCGATGGGTTCAATCGTAAATCAACATTTTCCAAGAAAGCCAAGGGCCTACAAAACGGTTCCACGCCCCATTTTGCACTACGGAGTGTACAACAAAATCGCAGGCTCGCACATCGCGGCCCGCTCGATTGAATAGTGAAGAGCATTGTGCGCGTCGCGCTGGCCACGCCTTTGGCAATCGAAAATCGGCAATCGAAAATCGAAAATCACAGCAGGCTCTCCCCCACGTCATCGACGGGGTTCGCGAGCACGCGACGAAGGCAAACAAAGAACCCGCGCAGGAGCGTTTCGAAGAAGCGGCGGCGCTCCTGCGCCGGAAGAATCTGAACATGCACACCGGCCTCGCTCGGGCGATCGACTTGTTGGAAAAATTCCTCGGCGGTGGGCCAGGCGAGCGTCACGTGCGGATGCTTGGCGGGCCGCCGCTCGACTTCAAATCTCCCCCGGTGGAAAAACACGGTCCACTCCATTTCCCAGTCCTCCACCCTCCAAAGTGTGGTGATCTCGCATTCGCGGATCTGGGTCCGTAAAACCTTGTCCCGCCCCATCAGGACGAAAGCGCGTTGGATGATTCGGCGCGCCGCGCGCTTGGAGAGGGAGGTGGCGGGATCTTGGGCGGGGAGCGGTTCTTCCGGCGGTTGTGTAAAGGGCATCGGATGTACTTGTAAAGTGTACTACGATATCCTGCGGTTGGCGATTGGGCCAGCACGACGAGTGAATTTTGGCTAGGGAGTTCCATTCACGCGGCGGGCCACCGTTACGAAGTGATGGTTATTGCGTGAGCGTGTGAGCAGGGTAGGATTTTGGTATAGGATAATGTCTCAGATCCAGTACCCCGTAATGATCAGTGCCAAGCCGATGACCTGCCCAGAATGCCGGGCGCCAGTTCATCGAGAGGATTTGAGTGCTGGACAATGTTCCAGATGCAAGACAAAGATATGCGTCTCGCGATCGTTCAAGGTGAAGATGCGCGTGGCCATGGCACCGGGTTACGTGCTGATGGTTTTCGGAATGATTGTCATTCCTTCTGGGTCTAAAGACAACGCATTCATTCTGCTATGCTTCATCGGCACGGTGGTAAGTATGTGGCTATGGTCGGCTCTGGTATTAAACCTAGCGTATTGGCTGATTCCTCCAAAGATCGAGCGTGATTCAGGTGATTTTATAAAGCTAAACCTCTCTTGAGCGCAGAGGTTTTCGTCTTCGAAACGAATTCCTCTGCGGCTCTTAAATTTGAAACCCCGGCCTGTTTATTGCTGTGCCATGAAAAAAGGCCACTTTTTCATTGGCATTGTGCCGACGGCAGAACGATAGGGTGTGAAATTCAAAGCCGCCGCATAGCTTGCGCCTGAGGCACACTGCGCAGTGCCTGCGCGCGCTGGGCAGCGGCGCTGAGCAGGTCTTGGGAAGAGACCAACTCGTCGACCAGTCCCATGCTCAAAGCTTGTGTGGCCGGAATGCGGTCGGCGGTAAGAAGCATTCGCAGCGCCTCGGCCTTTCCGAGCAAACGAGGCAGTCGTTGCGTGCCGCCCCAGCCGGTTATCAATCCCAGGGCAGCGCCAGGGTGCCCGAACGACGCGTCGTAGGTGGCCACGCGTCCATGACAAGCCAGAGCCAGATCGAGCCCTCCGCCCAAACAGTAGCCGCGGATGGCGGCGACCACGGGCAAGGGAAAGGCCGCCAGGCGGCGGCAAGTGCTTTGCCCACGTTCGGCGAATTCCCGCGCGCGGACTCCCTCGGCCGCGGCGACTTCTTCAATCTCCGCGCCCGTGGCAAAGGATTTTGCGTTGGCCGCGATCACCACCCCGCTGAACAGGCCGGCGCCCTTAATTTCTTCGAGCAGGCCATCGATCTCCTCCAGAACCGCAGCGGTCAGACGCGGGTATCCTGCGGTTGGCGGAAACGCCAGCACGGCGACAGAGTTATAACTCGAGAGCTCCATTGTGTGCGTAGCAGTGGCTAGTGGTTAGTGGCTAGTGGTTAGAGAAACTCCGTTGGCATCAGAGTCCCCCCGCTTTTCTTCTAGCCACTAGCCACTAACCACCAGCCACTCTATTTTTAATGAATTCGACAATGGTTTGCGTGGATGCACCGGGCTGAAAGACCTCCGCGACGCCGGCTTTCTTTAAGCCCGGAATATCCTCGTCGGGGATGATGCCGCCCACCACCAAAAGGACATCTTTCATGCCCTCGGCGCGCAGCAACTCGCAAATGCGCGGAATAATGGTGTTGTGCGCACCGGATAAAATTGAAATGCCGATGGCGTCAACGTCCTCTTGCACGGCAGCGGTGGCAATCTGCTCGGCCGTCTGCCGCAAGCCGGTGTAGATGACTTCCATCCCCGCATCGCGAAGGGCGCGCGCCACGATCTTGGCGCCGCGATCGTGGCCGTCCAAGCCGGGCTTGGCAACCAAAACGCGAATTCGAGACTCAGCCATAGGGTTGAATTCTGAATTATGAATTCTGAATTATGAATTAGAGGCTGCCAGATTGAAGCGTACTCGGAAGTGACCTGCTGGCAGGCAATTCCTAACGCTTGCTTTCAATTCATAATTCATAATTCAGAATTCATAATTTCGACTTAGCGAAACGCCGGCTCCTCGTAAGTGCCGAACACCTTGCGCAGCACATCGCACATTTCGCCTACGGTCGCGTAAGCGCGCACGCAATCCAGGATGTAGGGCATCAAGTTCGCGTCCGTCGCCGCGGCGCTTCCCAGCGCCTCGAGTCCCCGTTGGACACGGCCATTATCCCGCGTTTTTCGCACTTCCTCCAGCTTTTTGACCTGGTGGCGCGCCACGCTGTCGTCAATCACCAGAAGGGGGATAGGGCGGTCCTCCTCCGTGACGTAATCATTGACTCCAACGGTAATCTTTTCCTTGCGCTCGACGGCTTTTTGATAAGCGTACGCGGCGTCGTGAATTTCCTTCTGCGGATATCCGCGCTCGAGGGCGGGCACCATGCCCCCCATGGAATCGATTTTCTGGAAATAATCGTAGCAAGCGCGCTCCGTTTCCAGCGTCAACTTCTCGATGAAATAGGAACCGCCCAGGGGATCGACGGTATGGGTCACCCCGCTTTCGTGGGCCAGCACCTGCTGGGTGCGCAGGGCGATGGTGACGGCTTCTTCCGTCGGCAACGCCCAGGCCTCATCGAGGGAGTTCGTGTGCAGCGATTGGGTTCCGCCCAGCACCGCAGCGAGCGCCTGAAGGGTGGTGCGAACGACATTATTGTAGGGCTGCTGCGCCGTAAGCGAACAGCCCGCCGTCTGGGTATGAAAGCGGCAGAGCCAGGAGCGTGGGTTCACGGCCCCAAACCGCTCGCGCATGACTTGCGCCCAGATTTTGCGCGCCGCCCGATACTTCGCCACTTCCTCAAACAAATCGCTGTGGGCGTTGAAGAAAAAACTCAAACGCGGGGCGAATTCATCTACCGGCATGCCCGCCTTTTTGACCCACTCCACGTATTCGATGCCGTCGCGCAAGGTGAAGGCCAGTTCCTGTACCGCCGTCGAACCCGCTTCGCGAATGTGGTAGCCACTGATGGAAATGGGATTCCAGCGTGGAACCTCGCGCGCCCCGAAGGTGATGGTATCCACGACCAGGCGCATGGAAGGCGCGGGAGGGTAAATGTACTCTTTCTGCGCGATGTATTCTTTCAGGATGTCGTTCTGCGTGGTGCCGGAAATCTTCTTCCAGTCCGCGCCACTCTTCTCGGCGACCACCAGATACATCGCCCAGATGATGGCAGCGGGCGAATTGATGGTCATGGAGGTGGTTATTTGCTGGAGGGGCAAGCCCGCCAGCAGGGTTTCCATATCGGCGAGGGAGGAAACGGAAACGCCGCACCGGCCCACTTCACCCTCGGCCAGAGGATGGTCGCTGTCGTATCCCATCAGCGTGGGCAAATCAAAAGCGATGGAAAGGCCCGTCTGGCCTTGCTCCAGTAAATAATGCAGCCGCTGGTTAGTGTCCTCGGGACTCCCAAATCCCGAGAACTGGCGCATCGTCCAGATTTTGCCGCGATACATGGTGGGATGAATCCCCCGCGTGAAGGGGTACTCACCGGGGTCGCCCAGGTCATGGGTGTAATCGAACTCGGAAAGATCCGAGGGGGTATAAAGGCGGTTAATCGGCACACCCGAAAGTGTGGTGAACACTTCCTGGCGCTCGGGGGACTTTACCAGCGCGGGCTGGAGAGTTTGCTCCTCCCAGCGCTGTTCGCCGGGAGAAGGTTGGCGTTGGGAATGCACGTTTGCGACTTCAGCGCCCGCCTTCTTGTTTTCACCCACGTTGATGACCCGCCCCCAAGGCATGTTAGAGCAGGGCCAGATTCAAAGTCAAACTGAGCGATTGGTGAGGCATGACTCAGTTCAGCATCCCGACAACATACCCCTGACTGTCCCGGCACACCAGGACTCGCAAGACGAGCTCGTTGCTTTATGCTTTCTGCCTACTGCTTACTGCCTTCTGCCCCAACGCGGCTAGTTCAGATTGACGGGCTTTGGCGATTCCGCCGAGCCGGGAATATTGGCAGGGTGGGCCACCGCCCCTTGTATGGCGTCATTCAATTCCACGTTGTAATCGCCAAGGATAGTTCCCACGGCCTGCTGGTACGACGTAATCGCCTTGGCGTAAGTCGAGCGCGCCGTGACTTCGGTCCCCTCGGCGTTTGCCAAATCGCGCTGCGCCTGAATGACCAGGAAGACTGTGGACTCGCCCAACTGAAATTTCTTGCGTTCGGCATCGAGGGTTTGCTGATAGAGGATGGTGGCCTTGGCGGCCGCATTAACTGAGGCTGCGGCCTGAACGACCCCAATCACCGCCGTGCGCACTTGCTGGGCGATATTGTTCTTTGTTTGCTGCAACTGGGTCTCGAGGAGACGCCGCTCCAGCAGCGCGCGCGCCATGTCGGCCTGCGCCTGTCGGTTGCGGATCGGAAATTGGAGGTTTACGCCAACGGAATAATTCTTGTAATTGCCCTGGAAAGTTTGGGACAAAGCCTGCGCCACTCCATTCTGCGCGATAGTGGAGGCAAGTACCGCGCCGGTGGCGGTTTCACAATACGATGCCAGGGCGGCCTCGCCTGCCGGGCAGACAGCTTGGTGTCCTGACAGGCCCGTGGCCGCGTAAGTCGCGAAGAAGTTTAAGGCCGGCAGCAGGGAATTGCGCCGTGCCGCGAGATTGATATCCTCGTCGCGAAGGTTTAATTCCGTCTGCTCGATCTCCGGGCGGTTGGCAAAGGCCAGCCGCAGCGCCTCGTCCATGGGGGGGATATCGTTGGGCCTCGGGTCCGGGAGTTTATCCAACGTTTCGATCTGCGCGCTGGTCAAATCTCCCTCGACTTTCTTGGCCAAGGCTGTCTTGATGAGTTCCCCCTGTTGTTGCAAGTTCGTCTGGGCCACGATCAAGGCTTGCTCGTCCGAGGCCACCTGGGATTCTGCCTGCACCACGGAAATGGGCGCCAGGGTGCCAATTTCCACCTGCTTTTTGTTGTCCTCCAAAAGCTTTTGCGAATATGCCAGCGCCTGCTCCTTCACCCGCACATTTTCCTTGTCGGAGAGGTAGT
>Ga0326727_10000305_pt1 | contig 207391 bp, 190 predicted proteins | sample MB2enrmetagenome_FD_207643 | JGI IMG/M metagenome (GOLD analysis project Ga0326727, IMG submission 207643) | Lab enriched peat soil microbial communities from McLean, Ithaca, NY, United States - MB29MY | ecosystem: Environmental > Terrestrial > Soil > Wetlands > Peat | place: USA: New York... | reverse complement strand
AGTACATCAAGGTCAATGCGTACGATGCGCGGTTGGGGCGGCAGACGACGGCGCTGTCGTTCATCGTGAACCGGCCGAAGGTCGAGCCTGGGTTCCGGCTCGAACGGACGACGGGCAAGGACCGGCAAGTCGCGTACAAGCTGCATGCGTACTCGGCGGATAGGCCGCAGGGCGAGCGTTATTCGTAATACAGCGCAGCGATTCGCGCGGCGCGGGATGTTGTGACGTCACGGGGCGGCCATGGGGCCGCCCACCGCGTTTGAGGGGCGGCCTCGCGGGCGGAGTCAAAAAAAAAGCACCGGTCTTGAAGTCAATCGGGGTGAGTTATGTCGGCCAAGCATCCGGTCATCGCGATCACGGGTTCGTCGGGCGCCGGCACGTCGACCGTCAAAGCGACGTTTCAAGAGATCTTCCGGCGCGAAGGCGTCAGGGCGGCGGTCGTCGAGGGGGACGCGTTTCATCGCTACAACCGTCTGGAGATGCGCGCGAAGATGGCCGAGGCGCAAGCGGCGGGGAACGAGCGCTTCAGCCACTTCGGTCCGGAGGCCAACCTCTTCGAAGAGCTCGAGTCGCTCTTTCGCGTTTACGGCGAGACGGGGACCAGCCGGGTTCGCAAGTATCTCCACGACAAGGCTGAGGCGGAGCCCTACGGGCAAGAGCCCGGGACGTTTACGCCGTGGGAGGATGTGCCGGAGGGCACCGACCTGCTCTTTTACGAAGGGCTGCACGGCGGCGTCGTGACCGAGTCGGCCGATGTGGCGCGCTACGTCGACCTGCTGATCGGCGTCGTGCCCTCGATCAACCTGGAGTGGATCCAGAAGCTGCATCGGGATAAGACGGTGCGCGGCTATTCGCACGAAGCCGTCGTCGATACGATCCTGCGCCGCATGCCGGACTACGTGAACTACATCTGTTCGCAGTTCGCGCTGACGCATGTCAACTTCCAGCGCGTCCCGATCGTCGACACGTCGAATCCGTTCATCGCGCGCTCGATCCCGACCGCCGACGAGAGCATGCTGGTGATCCGCTTCAAGGATCCCAAGGGGATCGACTTTCCCTATCTGCTGGCGATGCTGCACGACTCGTTCATGTCGCGCCCGAACACGATCGTCTGTCCGGGCGGCAAGATGGCGCTGGCGATGCAGTTGATCTTCACGCCGATGGTCTGGCAGTTGATGGATCGCAAGAAGCGGATCTTCAGCCAGGACCGGAGGCCCGGCGAAGAGGCGGCTGCGAGCGGCGCGCGGGCGCGTTAGGTCGGCCAGGGCGGAGAGGCGCGGCTTCAGCCGGCCGCGTGCTCGCCGAGCGAGTCGAAGGCGAGCGAGAGATTTGCGGGGTCGTCGACCGGCGGGCCGCAGAGGCGGTTGCGGCATGGAAAGGCGTGCGGGCCGGCGGTGCCGGGGAAGCCGCGCTCGACGAGGCTCGCTTCGCCGGGTGCGAAGGTTGCCGTTGCGGCGAACGGGTCAGGCAGGGCGAAAGCGGCTTCGCGCAGCGCCGCGCTGGCTCGGGGCGTGCCCACGATGGTGACGCCGGCGCCGCCCCACAGGGAGCGCGCGACGGCGGCGGCGTAGGGCGCGGCGAACGAGCGCAGCGCTGCATAGCGCAACGAGAACGCGCGCAGCGCGCGCTCGGCCCGTTCGGCGTATGCCTCGCTGCCGGTCATGACGGCCAGGCGCAGAAGCGTGTCGGCGAAGCTCGCGTTTTCGGCCGGCGGGACGCTGCGGACGGCGAGCCTTCCCAGCGGCGCTTCGTTCGCGTGATCGACGAAGGTGCCGTGCTCGTCGCCGAAGGTCTCGACGACGACGGGCACGAGGGCGATCGCGCGCTGGAGGAAGCGCGGTTCGCCGGAGACCTCGTGCAGGTCGAGCAGCGCTCGCAGGCAGGCGACCTGGTCGAGCAGCAGCGTTGGGAGCTGCGGCGCCTGGCCCGGCCGCCGGAAGTGGAAGCACAGGCCGCGCTCGTCGCGCAGCTCGGCCTCGATCGAGTCGAGCGTCGCAGCCCCCTCGGCGATCAGAGCGTCGTCGTCGAGCACGGCTCCGGCCACGGCGAACGCGCTCGCCAGGCCGGCGTTCCAATTCGTATAGACCGTCCGGTCGATGTAGGGCGCCGGGCGCGAGCGCCGCTGGGGGAGCTCGAGGGCGTAGTAGGCCTCGTCGGCGTCCTGGCTTCCGGCGAAGAAGCCGGTCGCAGGATCGCGCAGCACCGTCCTGACGTATTCGAGCGCCGAAACGAGCGTCTCGCGCAGCGCGGGGATGCCGAGCAGCTGCCAGCCGCGCGCGTAGGCGCGAATCAGACCGGCGTGGTCTTCCGCCATCTTCTCGAAGTGGGGGACCGTCCAGTCGCGGGTGGTCGAATAGCGGAAGAAGCCGCCCTCGACGTGGTCGTACATGCCGCCGCGCCCCATCGCCAGCAGCGTCTTGCTCAGCATCGCGTCGAGGCGGGCATCGCGCCGCCGGCGGTCGAGCAGCACGAGGAACTCGAGCACGTCGGTCTGCGGAAACTTCGGCTCGCGGCCGAAACCGCCAAACTCGTCGTCGTAGAGCGCTTCGATCGCGTCGCGCGTCGAGGCGACGATCGAGGGCTCGAGCGCCGCGCCGTCCGGCGGCGGACGCTCGCCGAACTGTGCGAAGCGCTCTTCGAGCGAGCGGAGGATCTCGGATTTGCGCGTGGCGTAGGCGTCGGCGACCTGCGCGAGCATCGCGCGCATCTGCTCCGGCGGCACGTACGTCGCGCCGGTCATCAGCTCGCCGTCCGGCGTGAGGATCGCCGTCGTCGGCCAGCCGCCCATGTTGTAGCGCGCGTTGACGTCGGGACGCTCGTCGGTGTCGACGCGGATCGGAACGTAACGCTCGGCGATCGTCGCGGCGACCGCCGCATCGCTGTACGACGTGCGGTCCATGACGTGGCACCAGTGACACCAGACCGCGCCGATCGAAAGCAAAATCGGCTTGTCTGCGCGCCGCGCCTCGGCCAGAGCATCCTCGCCCCAGGCGCGCCATCCGATTCGCTCGTCCATGCGCGGCAGTTGACCGTCGTCGCGCGCGCATCCTTGGACGAAGCGCGCCGCGCGCCTCGCCAAAGCCGCCGTGCCGGTCTACTGGCAAGCGTGCAGAGTGCTGGGATGCGTGCGGCGTCAGGGTTTACCGGCGCGTCCTGTTTTCTCGGCAAGCGTGATGCGGAAGACGATGCCAGGGGCGGCGTTCTGCGCAGAATCTTCGGCGGCGGAGGGAGTAGCCGGTCGAAACCGGGCGATCAGCGCCAGCATCGCGCGCTCGGCTTCCTCGCCGCTCAATTCCTCGTACGTGCCGCGTGCGATGACGCTCTCCCAATCGCGCGTGGCATGGGGCCGGTCGACCTGGAAGCAGACGCGCGGATTGGCCCGCATGATCCGCACTTTCTTGCCTTCAAGCGAGTGGCAATAGACGGAGCCGCCGTCGTAGGCGTAGACCATCGGGACGACGTAGGCTTCGCCGTCCGCGCTGCAGGCCAGCCGGCCGACCCGCTCTTCTTCGAGAATCTTCTCGACCTCGGCTTCGCTCAATACATCGGCCACGGAAAAACCTCGCGACGGAAAACGCGACGAGCGCTCCGCAATCGATAGGATGAAAGCGCCTCGGCTGATTCGGATCGCTTCGCAGCCCTTTCCTGTCTGGCGCGGCTCGCGGCTCGAGTCGAGTTCGGGCCGGCGGAACGGGCGCCGGCCCTCGGAGGCGCGAGGGGGTTCTGGGCGGCCGGCGAGCTGGAAGCTTCGGCGGAGGCCGCCGTTCCGGCTTGAGGGCCGCTTCCTTCGGCGGGCACCCGCGGCGCGTGCGTCTCTTGGTATACTGGATCGAGCGTGAGCGCGAAGGCGGCCCGCACGGCGGGAGAAGCGAAGCGACCCGCGGACGGTGACGCGCCGCTGTCGGCCTATGAGAAGAAGCGGGATTTCGCGCAGACCCCCGAGCCTTCGGGCGCGCGGGGCAAGGCCGGGACCGGCCGGGGCAAGGCGCCGCTCTTCGTCGTGCAGATGCACCGCGCGAGCCGCTTGCACTGGGATTTCCGGCTCGAGGCTGACGGCGTCCTGAAATCCTGGGCGGTCCCCAAGGGTCCCTCGCTCGACCCGGGCGAGAAGCGGCTCGCGATGCAGGTCGAGGATCACCCGTTCGATTATCGCGACTTCGAAGGGATCATTCCGGCTGGGAACTACGGCGCCGGCGAAGTGATCGTTTGGGATCGCGGCACGTACCGGCTGCTCGAGGGCACGAGCACGACGGAGCAGATCGCCAAGGGGGCGCTCAAATTCGAACTCGCCGGGAAGAAGCTTCGGGGCGGTTTCGCGCTGGTGCACATCAAGAAGCCGCGCGACGGCGAGGTCAACGCCTGGCTGCTCATCAAGGAGCGCGATCGCGGCGCCGACCCCGATTGGAAGATCGAGGACCATCCCGAATCGGTCCTCTCGGGCAAGACGCTCGCCGAGATCGCCAAGGATCCTCGCGCGCCGCACTGGGCCTCCGGCCGCCCGGTCGCCTCGACGGCGCCGAAACGAGCCGCGGTGAAGCTCGCGCCGCTTCCCGCCGAGGTCGCGCCGATGCTGGCCACGCCGGTCGACGAGCCGTTCGACGATCCGGGCTGGCTCTACGAGCTCAAGTGGGACGGCTATCGCGCCTTGCTGCGCGTCGACCGCGACGGCAGGATCGAAGTGCGCTCGCGCAGCGGCAACGACTTTCTCCAGAAGTTTCCGGAGCTCGCCGAGCTGGGCGAGGCGTTCTCGGAACGTCCGGTCATCGTCGACGGCGAGCTCGTCGTGCTCGACGAACGCGGGCGCTCGTCGTTCCAAGCGCTGCAAGAGCGGCTCGACCGCTACGGGCGCCGCGGCAGCGGCAAGCGCCCCATCACGTTCGTCGCCTTCGACTTGCTCTACGGGAACGGGCGCGACCTGCGCGGCGAGCCCCTCGAGGCTCGCAAGGCGGCGCTCGAATCGATCCTCACCGGACGCGGCCCGGTCATCTTGAGCAAGCACGTCGCCGGCGAAGGCCGCAAGCTGTTCGCCTTCGCCCGCGAGCACGGGCTCGAGGGGATCGTCGCCAAGCGCCGCGACTCGACCTATCGGTCGCGGCGGTCGCGCGATTGGCTGAAGATCAAAGTCCACGCCCGCCAGGAGTGCGTCGTCGGCGGCTGGACCGAAGGGCGGCGCGGCCGCAAACACTTCGGCGCCTTACTGCTCGGCGTCTACCAGGGCGACGAGCTCGTGTACGCCGGTTCCGTCGGAACGGGCTTCGACGCCAGGCAGCTGGCCTCGATCGCGGCCAAGCTCGCGCCGCTCGAACGGAAGACTGCGCCGTTCGCGACGGAGCCGAAGACCGATACGCCGGCGCATTGGGTCGGCCCCAAACTCGTCGCCGAGATCGCGTTTTGCGAGTGGACGCGCGAGGGGCTGCTGCGTCAGCCCGTGTTCGTGGGTCTGCGCGAGGACAAGGATCCCAAGAGCGTCGTGCGCGAGCGGCCCAAGCACGCCAAGGACGTCGCCTGAACGTGGTGCGCTCGGCCGCGGCGCGCCGCACGGCGGAGACGGTCGTCATCGGCGGCCGGACGCTGGTCATTTCCAATCGCGACAAAGTGCTCTGGCCGCAGGACGGCTACACGAAGGGCGATCTGATCGCGTACTATCGCAGCGTCGCGCGCTGGATCTTGCCGCACTTGCAAGGGCGTCCGCTGACGCTGCAGCGCTATCCCGACGGGATCGAGGGCGAGTCGTTCTTCGAAAAGCACGCCCCGCGCGGCTTGCCGGCATGGATTCCGACGGTCGCCGTGCCGAGCGACTCCGGCCGGCGCGCCGCGATCGACTTCGTCGTCTGCAACGACGAGCCGAGCCTCGTCTACGTGGCGAACCTCGCCGCGATCGTCCTGCACGTCTGGACCTCGCGGGTCGACTCGCTCGACGTCCCGGATTTTCTCTTCTTCGATCTCGATCCGTTCGACGGGTGCGCGCTCGCGACGCTGGCCAAGGTCGCGCTCGGCCTGCGCGCGGCGCTCGGCGAGATCGGGCTCGCGCCGCTCGTCAAGTCTTCCGGCGGCTCGGGCCTGCACGTCGCCGTCCCGCTGGCGGCGCGCTACACCTACGAGGTGGCGCGCCAGTTCGCCGAGCTCGTCGCGCGCGCGCTGCACGCGCGCCTGCCCGAGCTGACGACGCTCGAACGCATGCCGGCCAAGCGCCGTCGCGGCACCGTCTACCTCGACTACGTGCAGGTCGGCAAGGGCAAAACGCTGGTCGCGCCTTATTCGGTGCGGGCCCGGGCCAAGGCTCCGGTTTCGCTGCCGCTGGATTGGAGCGAGGTCGAGGCGATGGCGCGCAAGCGGGCCAAGGAGACCGAGGCTGAATTCGCGCGCTTCACGCTGAAAAACGTCCCCGCGCTCCTGGGCGAGCGCGGCGACTTGTGGGATGCCAAAAGCTGGCGGCCGCAGCGGCTGGAGCCGGCGCTCAAAGCCGCCCGGGCCAAGTGGCGCGATCCCTCAGAATAGGAGACCAGGCAGTGGCGCACGCGATTTGGAGCGGCTCGATCAATTTCGGTCTCGTCACGATCCCGGTCAAGCTGCAGACCGCGATCCGCACGAACGACTTGCGTTTCAACTTCTTGCACAAGAAGGACGAAGGCCGCATCAACAACGTGCGGCGCTGCTCGCTCGACGGTCAGGACGTTCCCTACGACGAGATCGTGCGCGGCTACGAGTACGAGAAGGGCAAGTACGTGATCCTCAACGACGAGGATTTCGCCCGGGTCGACGTCGAGGCGACGCAGTCGGTCGACATCGTGCAGTTCGTCGACCTCGCCGAGATCAACCCGATCTACTTCGACAAGCCCTACTACCTCGAGCCGGACAAGCGCGGCCGGCACGCATACGCGCTGCTGCGCGAAGCGTTGCGCGAGACGAACAAGGTCGGCATCGCGAAGGTCGTGATCCGTTCGCGCGAGCATCTGGCCGCGCTCAAACCCAACGGCGACGCGCTCGTCCTGGAGCTGATGCACTTCGCCGACGAGATCGTCGAGCCGTCCTCGCTCGACCTGCCCGAGCAGAAAGAGCCGCCCGAGGGCGAGATGAAGGTCGCGAAGCTGCTCATCGAGACGATGACCGCAGCCTTCGAGGCGGACAAGTTCCGCGACACTTACCGGGAAGAGCTGCTCGCGATGATCGAGGCTCGCGCCGCCGGGAAGGAAGCGCCCAAGACCAAGGGCAAGGCCGCCCCGCGCAGCAACGTCGTGAACCTGATGGACGTGCTGCAGAAGAGCCTCGAGGAGAGCCGGAAGCAGCGCGGCGGCCGCGGCGAGGCGGATGCGGAGAGCGCGGCCAAGCCGAAGAAGGCCGCGCGCCGCAAGAGCTCCGCGGCCTGATCCGGCCCGTAGCGCGCCGCCCTACCTGATGTCGTAGACGACCGACAGACGCGCGGTGATTTCGATCGGGCCGCCCGGCTCGATCTCGGTCGGCGGCTGGGTCGGAGCCGGTGCGGCTGCGCGCATCAGCGCGGTCGCTCCCACCGGCAGCGGCGCGGCGTATTGTCCGGCGTTCACGCTGTGGATCCGCACGATCGAGAAGCCGCCGGCCGCGGCGATCGCCGAAGCCTGCGCCTTCGCGTCGTTCATCGCCGCCGCGAGCGCGGCCAGATACGCGCCGCGACGGTCTTTGAGGCCGAAGCTGACGCCGCCGATGCTGGTCGCGCCGGCCGCCGTCGCGGCGTCGACGACTTTGCCGGCGTTCTCGATCGGCGTGACCGCGAGCGTCAGCGAGCGCGTCGTCACGTATCCGTAGCGCGGCTGGCGCTGTTCGGGCGGAAGGTTTTTCGGCGGATACGGGATGAACGCGACGTTGTAGTACGTCGTCCGGACCGCGTCGGCGCTCAGCCCCAGCCCGAGCGCCTTGGCTTTGAGGGCGTTGTAGATCGCATTGTTCTTGCCCGCCGAGTTCGCGGCGTTGTCGTCGTCGGTGACGATCTGCACGGTGACGGTCGCCTCATCGGGCGACCGGTCGATCACGCCGATGCCGCCGACCGACAGCGTCGGCTCCTCGGCATGCGGCGGATAGGCTTGTGCGGCTTGTGCGAGCGCGGCCGCCGGAAGGGCGGCGAGCGCGAGGGCCAGGGCGGCGACCGAAAGCTTCATGCCCACTATAACGTGAACCCGCGCGCAAACGTAGCGTGCTGCGAACGACCGGCCGGGCAGGGGGCGGAGCGCAGGGAACGACAAAACGCCGCTCCGGCGGCGTACGCATGCGATCGGCGAAGGATGTTCAGCAGGCGAGCGCGGTCGAAGGATACGAGCCGGACTCGAGTTCTTCGATGAGCGAGGGCGAACGGGGAACCCAGCCGAGGTCGGCCTTGGCCCGTTCCGCCGAGATCCGCTGGTCGAGCGCGAGACACTCTCCGAACGGTCCGAGAATGTCGGCCGGAACGTTCGCGGTCGCGCCGCCTGCGCCGGCGCCGCGGCTGGCGGCCTCGGCGATTTCGCGCACGGTGAACGTGTCGTCGTTGACCGCGTTGTAAGCGCGGCCGGGACGGCCCGCATCCACCACGAGCGCGAAGAGGTTGCCGAGGTCCGCGATGCCGATCGTCGCCCAGCGGTTGGTGCCGTCGCCGACGATCGTCGCGACCTTGCGTTCGCGCGCGCTCTGCACGAACATCGCCGGGATGCCGGCGCCGCGGCCGTAGGCGATGCCGGGCCGGACGACGACCCCGCGAATGCCGATCTTCGTCATGTTCAGGGTCATCCGCTCGAGTTCGAGCCGGCGCGCCGCCAAATACGGCGGATTCGGCTGCGAGTCTTCGTTTGCCGTCACGCTGCCGGTCGAGCCGTAGACCCAAGCGGTGCTGGTATAGACGAACGTCTTTTCCGTCCCGGCCAACGCGCGCGCCACGGCCCGCAGCGCGTTCCGGTCGACGCTGCTGGCGTCGGCATCGGTGACCTGCAGGCAATAGACGACGGCATCGGCCTTCCTGGCCGGCTCGATCAGGCTCTGAGGCTTCGCGGCGTCGGCTCGCACCAAAGCCGTGCCCCGTGCCTGGAGCTTGTACCGCGCCATATCGCTGCGCGCGACGCCGACCGTGCGGTGGCCTCGCGCCGTCAACGACTCGTCGATAGCGGTTCCGACGTAGCCGGTCGCTCCGATGATCAAGACGTCCATATAGTTCATCTTTCGGCCACGATCGGTCATCTTTCGAGTGACCGGGCTTACTGGCCGGCGACGTTCCGCTGGCGCGGCAGGTCCAGGCAGGCGAGCCTTCGCTGCGGACCTAGGGCTGCAGAGAGCGGAGGTAGGCGACGACCGCGGCGGCATCGTCGGGCTTGAGGCGATACGCCGGCATCGGCGGCCGCAGGTTCTTGCCGTTGCGCGCGATCCCGGTCTCCAGGAAGCGGACGGCCCCTTCGGCGGTGTAGCCCGGCAAGCCGGCGATCTTGGGGGCGAGCTCGGCCGCCGCGACGTCGGGCCGCCACGTGACCGCGAGCTTGCCGCCCATCAGGGTGAGCCCGTGGCAGTCGGTGCACATGCCGACCTGCCGGACGATGTATCGGCCTCGTGCGACGGTGTCCGCAGACGGGGTATCGATCGCGCGGGCGCGGGAAGCGCCGCCGAGCGTCACCGCCGCAGCGGCGACGACCGCAAGAAATGCAAACAACGAACGATGCATCGAGTTGACCCTCAAAGCGGACAATTGGGGCAAGTATCGGCGCTTTTGCTTCCTCGCGTCAAGGGAGAGACGGCGCGTCTGCGAAATATCGGCGCTCTTGCCCTGGTGGCGGAATTGGTAGACGCGCTGGTTTCAGGTACCAGTGGCCGCAAGGCTGTAGGGGTTCGAGTCCCTTCCAGGGCAGAGGCGCGAAGCGCCGGACGCTGCTGCGCCGGCTCGACGGCGACCGCTCCCGCAGATGCTTCATCGCCGGTGAAAACGGCAGACGCTTTCTTGCATCTGTCCTAGAATGGAGCCCGTTGTGTCGAACGCGGAGAACAGGCGTGCCTGAAACGATCGTCAAGGTGACGTTGCCCGAGATGGGTGAGTCGGTGACCGAAGGGTCGATCGTCGAGTGGCGCGTGAAGCCGGGGCAATGGATCGAGGAAGGCCAGACTTTAGTCGACATCACGACCGATAAGGTCGACGTCGAGGTCCCCGCTCCGGCCTCAGGCTTGGTGACCGCGCTGCTCGCCGAGGAAGGCGCGACGCTCGCGGTCGGCGCCACGTTGGCCGAGATCGACACCTCCGCCGCCAGGCCCGAAGGCGGCGCGGTCGCGGCGGAAGCCGTCGGAGCTGCGCCGGCCGCGGTGAAGGGCACCGGGCTCGCGCCGAACGGCAGCATCCTCGGCGGGATCGCCTCGCACCGGGCGCAACGGCTGGCGCGGCGCTCGCGCCTCGATCTGAAGACGATCCGCGGAAGCGGCCCGGCCGGGATGATCCTGGTCGGCGACGTCCTCGAGGCTGCGGCGGCGTGGGCGGAGCACGGACTCAAGAACGGCGCCGCCGCGCCCGCCTCGACGGCGCTTGCGGTCCCGCCGCCGGTCGCGCTCCCCGCGCTCCCGCCGCAGGCGAAGGTCGCGCCGCTGAAGGGCCCGGCCGCTTCCCTCGTCGGCTACATGGAGCAAAGCCTGACGATCCCGACGGCGACGAGCTTTCGCGCGCTGCAAGTCGGGACGCTCGAACACCGCCGGGCCGAGCTCAACGCGTCGCTGCAAAGCGCGGGCCGCGCCGAGAGGGTCTCGTTCACGCACCTGATCGCGTACGCGCTGGTCCGCGCGGCGCGCGAGCAGCCCGCGATCGTTGCGACCTTCCGCCGCGAGAACGGTGCACCGAACAAGGTCGAGAGCGGCGTTCATCTCGGCATCGCAGTCGACTCGCGGCGCAAGGACGGAACGCGCTTCCTCGTCGTCCCGGTGATCAAGGACGCGGAACAGCTCGACTTCGCGCGCTTCCGCCACAAGTACGAGGAGCTCATCGTCAAGGCGCGCGACAGCAAGCTGACCGCCGACGAGCTCAGCGGCGCGACGTTCACGCTCACCAACCCCGGAGGGATCGGGACGGTCGCCTCGGTGCCGCGCCTCATGCCCGGACAAGGTGCGATCGTCGCCGCCGGCGCGATCGCGTATCCGCCCGGCTTCCAGCGCGCGAACGAAGAGATCCTCAAGCAGCTCGGCGTCGAGAAAGTGATGACGCTGACGAGCACCTACGATCACCGCGTGATCCAAGGCGCGCAGTCGGGCGAGTTCCTCCGGCGCATCGACGAGCTGCTGCGCGGCAGCGACCGCTTCTACGAAGAGGTCTTCGCCAGCTTCAGCCTGGCGCCGCCGCGCTCGCAGGCGGTCCTCGCGACCAGCGGGGCACCCGGGCGCGACATCTTCACGCAGACGGTTTCGCCGGTCGCGGTCATGGACCAGGCGCCGACGCTGCCGCGCGAGATCGAAGCGTACTCGGACGAACTGCTGCGCGCCGTCGCCGCCGGCGCGGCGATCCTCTCGGCTTACCGCCGTCACGGCCACCTCGCCGCGATGCTCGACCCGCTCGGCACGCAGCCCGAGGGCGATCCCGCGCTCGACTGGCACAACTACGGCCTCACGCCCTCGATCATGTCGGCGATTCCGGCCGCCGTGCTGGGCACGAAGCTGCGCGGCGAGACGCTCGCCGACGTCGTGGGCGAGCTGCACAAGACCTACAGCTCGACGATCGCCTACGAAGTCGAACACATCGCCAACATCGAGCAGCGGGAATGGCTGCGCGATTACATCGAGTCGGGCAACCACGTCGTCCGCCTCTCGCCGGAGCGCGCGCGCAACGTGCTCGCGCGTCTCACGAAGGTCGAGACGTTCGAGCGCTACCTGCGCAAGACGTACCTCGGGCAGAAGACGTTCTCGATCGAGGGGCTCGACGCGATGATTCCGATGCTCGAGGAGCTCATCACCGAGCTCGCCGAGGACCGCGTCCAGACCGCGGTGCTCGGCATGGCCCATCGCGGCCGCCTCAGCGCGATCGCGCACGTCGTTAACAAGCACTACGAGGAGCTGCTCGCCGAGTTCGACGCGGCCGACCTGCGCGGAGCGGGGATCCAGGACGAAGACGTCACCGGCGACGTCAAGTACCATCACGGCGCGTCGGGGACGTACGTCACGCTCGACGGGAAGCAAGTCGCCGTCGTGCTGGCCAACAATCCGAGCCATTTGGAAGCGGTCGACGCCGTCGTGGAAGGACGGACGCGCGCCCTGCAGACGCGCCACGAGAACGCGATCGCGACGCTCGAGCCGGGCGTGGCGGCGCCGATCCTCATCCACGGCGACGCGGCTTTCTCGGCGCAGGGCATCGTCGCCGAGGTCCTCAACCTGCAGGCGCTCGAAGGCTATGCGACCGGCGGAACGGTTCACATCATCGCCAACAACCAAGTGGGCTTCACGACCGATCCGAAGGAAGGCCGCTCGACGCGCTACGCCTCGGACCTGGCCAAGGGCTTCGACGTGCCGATCGTCCACGTCAATGCGGACGACGTCGACGCATGCATCGCCGCGGTGCACCTGGCGATCGATTTCCGGCGGAAATTCGGCCACGACGTCATCATCGATCTGATCGGCTACCGCCGCTTCGGTCACAACGAGACCGACGAGCCGGCCTACACGCAGCCCGACATGTACGAGCGGATCAAGACGCATCCGACGGTCCGCGAGCTCTACGCGCAGAAGCTCATCGCGCAAGGCGTCGTCAACGCCGACGAGGTCAATGCCCTGATCGCGCAGGCGACCGCGCGGATCACCGGCGCGCACCGCACCGTCAAGCGCGGCGAATGGCACGGCCACGTCGGGCCGCAGCTTCCCGCGGAGCCCGAGCTCGAGCGCTTCGACGCGCCGATCCCCAAAGAGCGGCTGCTCGCCTGGAGCGACGAGCTCGTTCGCACGCCGCCGGGCTTCAGGACGCATCCCAAGCTGCTGCGCCAGCTCGAGAAGCGCCGCCAGACCTTCGCCAGCGACGGCGAGGTCGATTGGGGGCTCGCCGAGTCGCTCGCCTTCGCTTCGCTGCTGGCCGAAGGCTCGGCGATCCGCATGACCGGGCAAGACGTCGAGCGCGGGACCTTCAGCCACCGGCACGTCGTGCTGCACGACGTGAAGACGAACCAGAAGTTCGCGCCGGTCCAGCACCTCTCCGACGCGCGCGCCTCGTTCGAGATCTTCAACAGTCCGCTCTCGGAATATGCCTGCCTCGGTTTCGAATACGGCTACAGCGTCGAGCTGCCGGGGGCGCTGGTCGTGTGGGAAGCGCAGTTCGGCGACTTCATGAACGGCGGGCAGATCATCATCGACCAGTTCATCGCCGCCGGCTACGCCAAGTGGGGGGAGACGTCGCGCTTGGCGCTGCTGCTGCCGCACGGCTACGAAGGAGCGGGCCCGGAGCACTCCAGCGCCCGCATCGAGCGCTTCCTGCAGCTTTCCGCCGAAGGGAACGTGCAAGTCGCCAACTGCTCGACGGCCGCGCAGTATTTCCACCTGCTGCGCCTGCAGGCGCGCCAGCCGCGGGCGGTACCGCTGGTGATCTTCACGCCCAAGAGCCTGCTGCGCCTCAAAGCGGCTTCGGGCCACATCGACGAGCTCTCCGCCGGAGCGTTCCAGCCGGTCATCGACGACGCGCGCTTCGCCGCCGATCCCGAGATCGTGCAGCGCGTGCTCCTGTGCTCGGGCAAGATCTATCACGACTTGCTCGCCCACCCGGATTTCGCGAAGATGAAGCACACGGCGGTCGTCCGCGTCGAGCTGCTCTCGCCGCTGCCGACCGGGGAGATCCTCTGGATCCTGGCCTCCTATCCGAACCTCGAGGAGATCGTGTGGGTTCAGGAAGAGCCCAAGAACATGGGCGCGCGCGCTCACGTGCGGCGGCGCCTGGTCGAACGGCTGCCGCACGGGATCAAGGACATCGGCTACATCGGCCGTTCGTACCGCGCCAGCCCGAGCGAGGGCTACGGCGGCGCGCACGAGGTCGAACAGCAGCGCATCCTGCGCGACGCCTTGACCGAGGACGCGCCGGTCCCCGCCGACTATCCGGAGATGTAGCCTCAGGCGACGCCGAGCTCGGCGAGCACGAAGGCGTAGTTGTAGGCGACCTCGCGCAGGTAGTCGTAGCGGCCCGATGCGCCGCCGTGCCCCGCGCCGAAGTTGACCACGAGGAGCAGCGGGTTGCCGCCGGTCTTCGTGGCCCGCAGCTTGGCGGCCAGCTTGGCGCCTTCCCAATACGGAACCTGACTGTCGTACAGCGACACCTTGATCAGCATCGCCGGATAATCGGCCGGCACGACGTTGTCGTAGGGTGAGTAGCTCGAGATGTAGTCGTAGGCGGCGCGCTCGCGCGGGTCGCCCCATTCGAGGTACTCGCTCGTCGTCAGCGGCAGCGTCGGATCGAGCATGGTGTTGACGACGTCGACGAAAGGCACTTGCGCGAGGACGGCCGCGAAAAGGTCGGGTCGCAGGTTGGCGCAGGCCGCGACGAGCAGGCCGCCGGCGCTTCCGCCCTGCACCGCGATGCGCCGCGGCGAGGCGATCTTCGCGGCGGCGAGGTACTCGGCCGAGTCGATGAAATCGGTGAAGGTGTTGAGCTTGTGCAGGAGGTGGCCGGCCGTCCGCCAGCGTTCGCCGAGCTCCCCTCCGCCGCGGACGTGCGCGGTCGCGCAGACGACGCCGCGGTCGAGCAGGGCGAGCCGCGACGTTTGGAACGACGGATCGCACGAGATGCCGTACGAGCCGTATCCGTAGAGGAGGAGCGGCGCCGTTCCGTCGCGCGGCACGTCGCGCCGGGAGACCAGCGAGATCGGAACGCTCGTGCCGTCGCGCGCGGTCGCATAGGTGAGCTCGCTGACGTAGAGCGCGGGATCGTACCCCGGCACTTCGAGCTGCTTGAGCAAGGTACGCACGCCGGAGGAGACGTCGAGCTCGAAGACCGAGTTCGGCGTCACCAGCGACTGGTAGGCGAAGCGGTAGACTCGGGTGCGGAACTCGGGGTTCGGCTGCGGTATCACGCTGTGCACGGGCTCCGGCAGGTCGACTTCGCGCAGCGTGGCCGCTTTCAAGTCGAGGACCTCGAGGTTGCCGAAACCGCCGCGGCGCCCGCGCAGCACGGCGAATTCCTCGAAGAGCTCCAGGTCGTCGAGGTGCACGCCGGGGCGCTCGGGGACGAGCTCGAGCCAGTTCTCCTCGCCGGGAGCCGTTTCGGGAGCCTTGACGAGACGGAAGTCCTCGGCGCCGCGGTTGGTCAGGATGTAAAACGATTCGCCGTGGTGCTCGATCGCGTAGCGGTGGCCCTCTTCGCGCGCGAGCACGAGGCGCGGCGGCTCGTGCGGCCGGCCGGCGGGAACGGCGCGCCACTCCGTCGTCGTCTTGCTGTAGGCTGCGAGGAAGACATAGGCGTGGTCGCGCGAACGGTCGACCCCGAGGTCGTAACGCTCGTCGTCCTCTCGGTAGAGGAGGGTGGAGCCCGCGCTCGAGCCCAGCTCGTAACGCCAGAAGCACTCGCTGCGCTTGCTGACCTCGTTTTCGGTCGTGTAGAAGAGCGTCCGGCCGTCGCTCGCCCAGGCCACGCTCGTGACGCGCTCGAGCGCTTCGGGCAGCAGCTCGCCGCCGCGCAGGTCCTTGACGTGAAGCGTGTATTGCCGGTAGCCGGTCGTGTCGAGCGAATAGGCCAGGAGATTCCCGTCGTCGCTGACGGCGTACGCGCCCAAGCCGAGGTACGCGTATCCCTCCGCCAGCGCGTTGAGATCGAGCGTGATCTCTTCGGGCGCGTCGAGCGTCTCGCGCTTGCGCGCGTAGATCGGATACTGCTTTCCCTCCTCGGTACGCGAATAATACAGGTACGCGCCGTAGCGATACGGGACGGAGAGATCGGTCTGCTTGATGTGGGCCAGGATCTCCTCGTAGAGCGCCTGCTGCAGCGCGGCGGTCGGCCGCATCACCGCTTCGGCGTAGGCGTTCTCCGCCTCGAGATAGGCGGTGACCTCGGGATCGCCCCGTTCGCGCAGCCAGGCATAGTCGTCGACGCGCCGTTCGCCGTGAACTTCGCTGACCTGCGGGCGCCGCTCGGCGAGCGGCGGCACCGCGGCCGCCGGATCGAGGGCGAGCGTGCGACTCTCTGGCATCGCGGCTTTCGTTTACTCCTTCACGTCCGAAAATCTTGCGGGCGGATACGCGGGCGCGCTCGTCCGCTCGTCGAGCGGAGCGGCGACGAAAAAGGGCTCGTCTCTGCCCGGATCAAGCCGGGACGTAGCTGCGCGAGCCGCCGGCCTGCGCGAGCGCTTGCTCGATCATCGCCTCCGCGGTCTGCGGATGCTTCCAGCGTTCCTGGGCTTGCGGCGAGAGCGTGTCGATCGGATCGAAGTAGATGAAGTGCTTGCCGGGCTTGACGCTCGGCGCCGAGTAGACGGCGATCCCGTTCTCGCGATCGTAATGGTCGAAGCTGTGCACGTCGCGCTTGCCGCCGCCGCCCGGCGTGTCGCAGACGAAGTGCGGCGTGTTGAAGCCGGCGGTCGAGCCGCGCACGAAGCGCTCGACGTCGAGAGCCGCCTGGATCCGCGTGCGCAGATCCTCGACGCCCTTGACGAGGTCGTGCATGTAGACGTAATAGGGGTGCACGTTGATGTAGCCCAGGCGCCGCACGAGCAGCTGCATGACCTGCGGATCGTCGTTGACGCCGCGGATCAGGACGCTCTGATTGCGGATCGTGATGCCGCGGCGGAAGAGCTCGTTGGTCGCCAGCTGCGTGATCCAGCTTATCTCGCTCGGGTGGTTGAAGTGCGTGTGGATCGCGACTTCCTTGTCGAGCGCCCGGCCGCGATCGACGACGCCCGTGACCGCGTCGACCCAAGCGGTGTCGGTGAGGATCTTCATGGGCATGACCGCCAGGCCTTTGGTCGCGAGTCGCAGCCGCCGCACGTGCGGAATCGCCAGCAGCGCGTCGCCGATCAGGGTGACCGATTTGGGTGCGAGCAGGTAGGCGTCGCCGCCCGAGATCACGATATCCTCGAGCTCTGGGCGCGAGGCGATGTAGTCGAAGGCGTCTTGCCACTGCTCGGGGGTCGTGGCGAGCGGAACTTTGCCCACGAGCTCGGTGTCCGCGCCGATCGCGTAACTGCGCGTGCAGAAGCGGCAATAGACCGGACAGACGTTGAGCGGCAGAAAGAGCGCCTTGTCGCCATAGCGGTGGGTGAGGCCGGGGACCGGGGAATCCTCGAGCTCGTGCAGCGAGTCGAGCGTCAAACGCGGATGGTCGGGGAGCATCCGCGAGGCGAGGGGGATGAACTGCGTGCGGATCGGATCGGCATACGGCTCGGACCAATCGATCGAGGCCATGATATAAGGCGAGACGCGAACCGCCATCGGCGCGCGTCTGAAGCCTTCGCGCGCGTCGTCGAAGAACGAGGGCTCGACGAGGTCCCTGACCGTCTCGAGCAGTTCCTCGGGCGATTTGACGGAATGCTGCCCCTGCCAGATGTGATCGAAGAACGTGGCCTGGCCGACGTCGCGGTAGCGCGGAATCGCCCGCCAGAACTCACCCGTCCGCAGGTTGCGGTGCTCGAAGGCCGCCGGAGGCTCCGGCAGCTCCGGCGGCTGGCGCGGCCCCTCGCGGACGCTCGTTCCCATGAACGCTTCTTACACAGCCAAGGCCCGATGGGGTTGCGGGGGCGGCAAACGGAAGCGGTCGTGGAAAAAGCCGGCGACGGCCGCGTGGTCGCATCCGGCCCCTTCGGCGCCGCGGGCCGCAGCCGCGAACGAAGCGCTCGCCGAGAAGAAGTAGACCGTGCCGCGTTCCGGTAAGTGAAGGCCGATATACTTGATTTGTTCGGGATTCGTTAGAGCTTTACCCCAAGCGATTCGGCTCGCGGCGCTGCTGGGTTTCAGTTTGCTCGCGGCCTGTGCGCCCTCCGGCTCGGAGGGCAGCGTCGCCCGCTTCGACGTCAGCGCCGACCCGGCGAGCCTGAACCCGCTCTTCCTCCACGTCGACGCCGCGGGCGTCGAAGGGCAGCTCGCGCGCCTGTCCTTCGAACCGTTCTTCGACCTCGACGCGCGGGGGCGGCCGCTGCCGGCGCTTGCCCTCGAAGTGCCGAGCGTCGCCAACGGCGGGGTCAGCGCGGACGGGCGTACGCTCGTGTACCACCTGCGGCGCGGCGTCGACTGGAGCGACGGGGTCCCCGTGACGGCGCGCGACGTCCTCTTCACGCTGCGCGCCCTGCGGGACCCGGCAAACCCGGTCGCCTCGCGCGAAGGCTACGACCTCATCGAGCGAGCCGACGCCCCCGACGACTTCACGGTCCGCTTCCGGCTCTCGCGGGCCTGGGCGCCGGCGGTGGCGACCTTCTTCACGTACGGGACGTCCGCGCAGTACGTGCTCCCCGAGCACGTGCTGGCCAAGGAGCAGCCGCTCGAGCGCGCCGCCTTCAACGGCGCGCCGGGCGTCGGGGACGGGCCCTTCAACTTCGTCTCGTGGGGGCGCGGCGACCGGCTCGTCTATGCCGCGAACTTGACGTACTGGCGCGGCCGGCCCAAGGTCGACCGGCTCGACGTCGGGATCGTTCCCGACCCCGGCACCAACCTGACCTTGCTGCAATCGGGTGCGATCGATTTCAACTTGATCGCGCCGGCGCAGCAGGCGGCGCTCGCCAAAGCGAGCGGTCTCGCCTACGCGTACGTGCCGACCGCGATCGTGGCGGGGATCGCGCTGAACCTCACGCACCCGCCGCTCGACGACGCGCGCGTGCGCCGGGCGCTGGCGCAGTCGATCGACCGCGAGGCGATCAGCACGAAGGTGACGTTGGGCCGGTATCCCGTCGCCGATTCCGACCGGCCCCGCTTCTCGTGGGCTTACGACGCGAGCGTGCGCGAGCCGGGCTACGACCCCGCCGCCGCCGACGCCGCCCTCGACGCCGCCGGCTGGCGCCGCGGAAGCGACGGCATGCGCCGCAAGGAGGGCCGCCCCCTCGCGCTGACCTACGTGCAATTCCCCGAATCCGCGACGGGACGCGGCGCGGCGACGCTCGTGCAGCGAGAACTGCACGACCGCGGCATCGACCTCACGATCAAGTTCATCTCGAACGCGCAGCTCTTTCTGCCGGCGAAGGACGGCGGCGTGCTGGCTGCGGGGCGCTTCGACTTGGCCTACGTGCCTTGGTTCATGGGCCCCGATCCCGACGACGCGTTTCTCTACGGCTGCCGAGACGCGCTGAAGAACTACATGCGCTACTGCGATCCCGAGGTCGAGCGCCTCGAGCGCGAGGCGGTCGCACAGCCCGACCGCGCGCTGCGCCGCGCGGCCTACGTCGCGATCGACCGCATCGTCGCGCGCGACGTGCCGATCGTCTATCTCTTCAACCCCACCTACGTCTACGCGTACCGCACGCGGCTGCACGGCTTCGCGCCCAACGCCTTCGTCCCCGACCCGAACGCCTACGAGTGGAGTCTGCGCTAAAATCGTGCCCGCACTCCTGACCGTTCTCGGCGTCATCTTCGCAGCACTCTGTCAAGTCGCTGCGAACGCTTTTCTGCTGGCGTTGGTCGTCCGCCGCGTGAAGCGCGGCGCGCAACGGGAACTGACGCCGGAAGCAAGCGCGGCGAGCCGGTTACCGGCTCGCCGCGCTGCGACGGAAACGGACGAGGGCGGAAGCTAGAGTGCTTTGACCGCGCCGACCAGCTTGTCGATCGAGGCTTTCGCGTCGCCGAAGAGCATCGCGGTGTTGGGCAGCTCGTAGAGCGGGTTGTCGATGCCGGCGAAGCCGGGCTTCATCGAGCGCTTGAGCACGATGACGTTGTGCGACTTGTCGACGTCGAGGATCGGCATGCCGTAGATCGGGCTCGACGTCACGTTGCGCGCCGCCGGGTTGGTGACGTCGTTCGCGCCGATGATCAGCGCGACGTCGGTGCGCGGGAACTCCGGGTTGATGTCGTCCATGTCGTAGAGCGCGGGGTACGGCACGTTGGCCTCGGCCAGCAGCACGTTCATGTGCCCCGGCATGCGGCCGGCGACCGGATGGATCGCGTACTTGACCTCGACGCCGTGCTTCTCGAGCTGGTCGGCCAGCTCGCGCACGCTGTGCTGGGCTTGGGCGACGGCCATGCCGTAACCCGGGACGACGACGACCTGCTTCGCGTAAGCGAGCATCGTCGCGACGTCGTCGACGGTCGCTTCGCGGATCGGGCCGCCGGTGACGCCGGCCGCCGCTCCGCCGGCTCCTTCCTTGACCGCGCCGAAGGCGCCGAAGAGCACGTTGGTGATCGAACGGTTCATCGCTTTGCCCATCATCAGGGTCAGCAGCGTACCGGAGGCGCCGACGAGCGCGCCCGAGATGATCAGCACGTTGTTGCCGAGCACGAAGCCGGTGAGCGCCGCGGCGAGACCGGTGAACGAGTTGAGCAGCGAGATGATGACCGGCATGTCCGCGCCGCCGATCGGCAGGACGAAGAGCACGCCGAGGAGCGAGGCCGCGACGATCGCGACGAAATAGGCCGGCACGGGAGCGACGTTGGCGATGACCAGCCCGGCGCAGACGACGGCCGCGATGGCGATGATCGCGTTGACGAACTGCTGTCCGGGGTAGGTGATCGGGCGGCCCGTCATCAGCTCCTGCAGCTTGAGGAAGGCGATGATGCTGCCGAAGAAGCTGATCGCGCCGATGATGCTCGAGAGGACGATCGTGATGCCTTGATCGACCGGGATGGGGTCGATGCCGGGGTTGAGCTTGAGGAACTCCGCCGTCGAGACGAGCGCGGCCGCGCCGCCGCCCGCGCCGTTGAAGAGCGCGACCATCTGCGGCATCGCGGTCATCTTGACCGCGCGCGCGGAGTAGATGCCGACCGCCGCGCCGGCGCCGAGGCCGATCAGCCCGATCCACCAGCCGCTGAAGTCGAGCATGAAGCCGGTCGCGATCAAGGCGATCGTCATGCCGGCCATCGAGATATAGTTGCCGACGCGCGCCGTCTTCGGGTGGCTCATGTAGCGCAGGCCGAGGATGAAACAGACGCCCGTCACCAGGTAGGCGAAGTCGATCGCGGTCTGACTTGCGGAGACCGCTGCAGCTTCGGGCATCTTACTTCCTCGCTCCGTTTTGCGCCGCGGTCGCCGGCGTGGCGCGCGGCTTGAACATCGCGAGCATGCGCTGCGTGACCACGTAGCCGCCGAAGACGTTGAGCGAGGCCAGGAAGACGACCAGGATCGAGAGGACCGGGCCGAGCTTCGGCTCGGCGGCGACGGCGACGAGCAACGCGCCGACGAGCACGATCCCGTGGATGGCGTTGGTCGCCGACATCAGCGGCGTGTGCAGCGTCGTCGGAACTTTCGAGATGACCTCCAGACCGACGAACACGGCCAGGACGAAGACGGTGAATTCGGTGAGGAGATGGGCGCTCAAGCGTTGCTCCCTGCCAATGCGGCCAGCGTGGGGGGATGAATGATCTCGCCGTTGTGCGCGAGCGTCGTGCCTTTGATGATTTCGTCGGAGAGATCGAGGTTCAGCGAGCCGTCCTTGATCAGCAGCTGCAGCAGCGTGAGGACGTTGCGCGAGTAGAGCTGGCTCGCGTGATAGGGCATCGTCGAGGGAAGGTTGGTCGTTCCGACGATCGTGACGTCGTGCTTGACGACGACCTTGCCGGTCTCGGTCAGGGCGCAGTTGCCCCCGGTCTCGGCGGCCAGGTCGACGATGACCGAACCCGGCTTCATCTTCTTTACCGCGTCTTCGATGATGAGCAGCGGAGCGCGCCGTCCGGGGACGGCCGCGGTCGTGATCACGACGTCTTGCCCGCCGATGAAGTCGGCGAGCAGCTGCTGCTGCTTGGCCTCCTGTTCGGCCGTCAGCGCCTTCGCGTACCCGCCGGATCCTTCGCCTTCGACGCCGAGGTCGAGTTCCAGGAAGCTCGCACCGAGGCTCTTCACCTGTTCCTTGACGACGGTTCGCGTGTCGAAGCCGGAGACGACGCCGCCCAGGCGCCGCGCGGTCGCGATCGCCTGCAGCCCCGCGACGCCCGCGCCCAAGACGAAGACCTTCGCCGGCGCGATCGTGCCGGCGGCCGTCGTCAGCATCGGGAAGAAGCGCGGCAGCTCGCAGGCCGCGATCAGCACCGCTTTATAGCCGGCGATGTTTGCCTGCGACGAGAGCGCGTCCATGCTCTGGGCGCGCGTGATGCGCGGGATCGCGTCCATCGAGAGCGCGATCAGCTTGTACTTCGCATAACGCTCGACGGACTGCGGGTCGCCGAGCGGCGAGAGAAAGGCGAGCAGCGCTTCGCCGGGATGCGTGAGCGCGAGCTCCGCGTCGGTCGGGCGCTGCACTTTGACGATGAAATCAGCCTTGCCGTACACTTCGGCCGCGTCGGCGCCGAGCGTTGCGCCGGCCGCCTCGTAGGCCTCGTCGAGAAACGCCGCCGAGACTCCGGCGCCGCGCTGAACCAGGACCGTCAGACCGAGCTTCGCGAGCTTCGTTACGGTTTCGGGAACGAGTGCAACGCGACGTTCGCCCGGCACGATCTCGGTCGGGACGCCGATGACCATAGACTTCTCCTTGGTTGCTTGAAGCGGGAGAAACGTCTTTACCGCCTCACCGGGCCTCGCTCCTGGAAATTCTCACCTACCTGTATGCAATAAAGCACTTGACAAAATGAACCGAGTCGTTCCTAACGTAGAAGACAGGCGACCCGAATGACCGATCGCTCGCCTTGACGGCTCCCGCCGCGGCCGCGGCTCGCGGCGGGAGGAGCCGCGGAGGCGCTGCCGGGCTCGTGCCCCGAACCTCCCGGGTGATGGAAGCCCGAGCGCCGGTCGCGGGGAGTCCCGCGCTGGTCCTGATCGTCGGCGGAGACGCCCTCGCCCTGCGCGTCTGCGAGGAGCTGACGGGCATCGAAGGGCAGGAGGTCGCGGTCCTCTGGCACGACGGCGGCGAGTACGCCGAGCGCGTGCGGCGCACCGGCGCGCGCTTCGTCGGACGGCGGCCCAGCGCCGACGCGCTGCGCGAAGCCGGCGTCCTCGAGGCTTCGGCGATCGTCGCCTTGACCGAGGACGACCGGGTCAACCTGCAGGTCGGGCTGCGGGCGCGCGACCTCAACCCGCGCATTCGCGTCGTGCTGCGTCAGTTCAACCGCACGCTGGGGCGCAAGGTCGAGCAGAACGTGGCGAACTGCTCGGTCATCTCGCTCTCCTCGCACTCCGCCGCCACCTACGCCGGCGCCGCGGTCGACGCGGGCTGCTTCTACGGGATGCAATTCCCCGACATCGACGGGCCGCTGCTCGGCTTCGCAAGACGGTCGGCGCGAGCCGCCGGCGTCGCCGGCATGACCCCTGCCCAAGTGGAACGCGAGCTCGGGGAGCGGGTGATCGCGGTCGACGGCGAGCTCGGGGGCGATTCCGGCGCGCCGCTCGGCGAGACTGCGGAGCTGGTGCTCTTCAAGCGGATCGTGCGCGACCCGGGCGCGCGCTCCGCCGGTTCGGCGCCGGGCGCAGAACCGCTGCGGCTGGGCGCGTTCGTGCGCGACGTCTACCGCTCCGCGCTCCGGCTCGACCCGGTCGCGCGGGCGCTCGCGGTCGCGGGCGTGCTCGTCTTTCTGGCCGGCGCCACGGTCTTCGGCATCGCGCTGCGCCTCGATCCGCTGAGCGCTGCGTATTTCGTCGTCGAGACGATGACCACGACGGGCTACGGCGATATCTCCGTCCGCCGCGGCGGCGCGTTCGCGGAAGTGGCCGCAGTGCTGCTGATGCTCTGCGGGATCGTCCTCAACGGGCTCTTCGTCGCGGTCTTGGCCTCGAAGCTGACCCAGGCGCAATGGGTCGCGATGCAGGGCTTGCGGCCGATCAAGCGGCGCGGACACGTGATCGTGTGCGGCGCGGGAAGCGTCGGCTCGTGCGTCATCGACTATCTCGTCGCCCTCGACGAGCAAGTGGTCGTCGTCGACACGAAGCCCGACCCCGCGACGGTCGAGCGCGCGCGCGATCGCCACTTCGATCTGCTGACCGGCGACGCAGCCAACGATCGCACCCTCGAGCTGTGCAACGTGAAGCAAGCGAAGGCGCTCGTCGCGCTGACCCACAGCGACACGATGAACCTCGAAGTGGCGCTCGGCGCGCGCGCCCAGAACCCGGCGCTGCCGATCGTCATGCGCGTCCAAGAGGGCGTCTTCGCGGAGTCGGTCGCGCGCCATTTCGGCATCGACCGCACCTTCGGCACGGCGGCTCTGGCGGCGCCGGTCTTCGCCGGGCTCTCGCGCTTTCCGGGGGTCCGCGGCCGCATCGCGATCGGCGGCCGGGATTACGCGATCGGCGAGTTCGAGGGGGGCGACGCTCACGATGAGGCGCTGGCTTCATGCTTGCCGCTCGCGATCTGGCGGCGCGGCAGGTTCGCCCTGATCGCCAGCTTCAACGAAACGTTGGCCGGCGACCGCGTCCTGGCGCTCTATCCGGTTTGGCGCTTGCGCCAGCAGCCGCCGGAAGGGCGTGTCGCGCGCCAGGGGCGCGCCGCGAGCGGCGAAGAGGTCGCCGAGGTCGTATGAGCGCGGCGAAAGCGGCGCCGGGTCCGCGCGGACCGGCCGCCTACGAGTTTTTCGCGGGCGGCCGGCGGACGCTCGAGTTCCTCGAACGGACCGCGCAGCGCTACGGTCCCGTCGCGGGCTTTCGCCTCGGCGGCAGGCCGATCTATCTGCTCGACGACGCGGAGCTGATCGAGGAGGTTCTGGTCACCGCGCAGCACCGGTACGGGCGCGACACCGGTGCGCTGCTGGTCCGCGACCTGGTCGGCGAGGCGCTCGTCTCGAGCGAGGATCCCGCGCACGTTCGCCGCCGCCGCCTGATGCAGCCGGCTTTTCATCGCGCTCGCGTCGCGACGTATGCGGCGGCCATGGTCGGCGAGACGGAGCGCTTGGCCCGGGTCTGGGAAGAGCGGGCGCTGATCGACGTGGGCGACGAGATGACGCGCCTGACGCTCGGCGTCGTCGGCGAGGCGCTGCTGGGGGCCGACGTGGGCGAGCGCGCGCGCGAGGTCGCCGGCATCGTGGCGCGCGTCATCCGGCGCGGGGCGCTGGCCGGTCCGGCCGTCGCGCTCGCGGCACCGCTGCTCGAGTCGCTGCGCCGGCGCTTTCCCGAACGCGCGAGCTTGCTCTTCCCGCGCGAACGCGAAGCGCTCGAGCGGATCGTCGCTCCGCTGATCGAGGCCCGCCGCGGCGACCACGCGCAGCGCAGCGACCTGCTCTCGTCGCTGATGCAAGCGCGCGACGCCGACGGCTCCGCGCTCGACGACGCCGACCTGCGCAACGAGCTCGTGACGCTGATCCTCGCCGGTCACGAGACGACCGCAACCGCGCTGACCTGGACGTGGTACGTGCTGGCCACGCATCCGGTCGTCGAGGCGCGCCTGCACGCGGAACTCGACGCCGTGCTCGGCGACCGCGCGCCGTCCCTCGAGGATCTGCCGCAGCTGCGCTACGCGAGCAACCTCTTCGACGAGGTGCTGCGGCTCTATCCGCCCGCCCCCGTTTTCGGGCGGCGTCCGCTCGAGGACGTCGAGCTGGGCGGCTACCGCATCGAGCGCATGGCGAGCGTCGTCCTGAGCCCCTACGTCACCCAGCGCAACCCGCGCTACTTCGCCGATCCGCTCGCCTTCAAGCCCGAGCGGTGGGAGGGAGAGGCGCCGCCGAAGTGCGCCTTCTTCCCCTTCGGAGCGGGCTCGAAGACGTGCATCGGCGAGCCGTTCGCGCGGCTCGAGGGCGTCTTGGTCCTGGCGACGCTGGCGCGCCGCTATCGCCTGCGCCTGCTCGTCGACCGGCCGCTGCCGCTGTCCTCGCAAGGATTGCTGCGGCCGGGGCGCCCGATCGTGATGCGGACCGAGCGGCGGCGCGCCGGCTCCCTAAACTCCTTCGTTCATTCGGCGTAGGCGTTCGGCCATGATCGACATGACCTCGATCGCGAAGAACGGCGTGTTCTGAACGAGGAAGAGAAAACGCCGCTGGCTGATGGGCACGACTTTGGCGGCGGTCTTGGCGGTGGCGGTCGCGCTGCGCGCCTTGCGGTCGACCAGCACCATCTCGCCGAAGATTCCGCCGGGCCCGGCGATCTCGATCGATCTTCCGTGGACGGTCAGCTCGATCTCGCCCTCCGTGACGACGAACATCGTCTCGCCCGGCTGGCCTTCCCTGAAGAGCACCTGGCCGGCGGCGAGCGGCTGCGCCTCCGGATCGTTGCGGAACATCTCGATGCTTGCCATCAGCGGTGCCCTCCCTGCATGCGGCCGCTCAGGCGCGGACCGGAACGGCGAGCGAGATGCGGTTGCGCAGCACGCCGACGCGCGGTATCTCGACCTCGAGCAGGTCGCCGTCCTGCAAGAACTCGGGCGGCGTGCGCGCCATGCCGACGCCGTCCGGCGTCCCCGTCGCGATCACGTCGCCGGGCTCGAGCGTCATGCCGCGTGAAAGGCTCGCGACGATCGCCGCGACCGTGAAGATCATCTGGCTCGTGTTCGAGGATTGCTTGGTGACGCCGTTGACCGTCAGCGCGATGTCGAGCTGCTGCGGATCGGAGATCTCGTCGGCGCCGACGATCCAAGGGCCGATCGGACACGTCTGATCGAGGCTCTTGCCTTTGAACCACTGATGGTGCTCCTTTTGCAGGTCGCGAGCGGTGACGTCGTTGAGCGCGGTGTAGCCGAAGACGACCTCGAGCGCGCGGGACTCCGGCACGTCGCGGCAGCGTTCGCCGATGACGACGGCGAGTTCTGCTTCGAAGTCGTACTGCGATGAGACTTCGGGTGAGAGCGCGAGCGTCGCGCCGGGATCGGCGATCGCGGTCGGCGCCTTCGTGAAGAACGTCGGCACGTTCGGCAGGTTCAACGGAACGTTGCGCGCGCGCGCGATCTCCTCGGCGTGTCCCATGTAATTGCGGCCGACGCAGAACACGTTCTTATGCGGACGAACCGGTGCGAGCAGCGTCGCCGCCGAGAGCGGCACGGGCGCCTCCTCCGCGACGGCCGCTCGCTCGGCCGCAGACAGCCTGATATAGTCGAGCAGCGTCGGCACTCCGGCGAACGGATGGATGCCGTCGTCGCGCAGGATGCCGCCGCGAGGAAGGCCGCCGGCGAGAAAACTGACGTAGCGCATGATGCTCCGAGGCTTCGGCACGTGCCGAGCGCGAATCCCCCGCCATGCGCGTTTCGATCATCGGCGGCACCGGCGGCGTGGGGCGATGGCTCGTCGCCATCGCGCGGGAAAACGCGGATCACGTCAAAACGCTCGTCCGCGACCGCCGCAAGCTTCCGGCCGACGTCGGCGCGATCGGCGTGATCGAAGGCGACGTGCTGCGCCAGAACGACGTCGACGCGGCCGTGGGCGGCGCCGACGTCGTCTTTTCCGCGCTCGGCGCCGACGGTCTGGGAGCGACGACCGTCTACTCGCTCGGCATGGCCAACATCATCGAAGCGATGAAGCGTTCGGGCGCGACGCGCTTGCTCGCGGTCTCCTCGGTCGGCGTCGAGGAGGACAAGAACGCCAACACGCTCTACCGCCGCGTGCTCGCCCCGTTCGTCCTCAAGAACGTGCTCGCCGACATGCGCGACATGGAACGCCTGATCGCCGAGAGCGGCCTGGTGTGGACGATCGTCCGCCCCTCGGGCCTCACCGACGGCCCGCGCACGGGACTCTATCGCGCCGGCGACCGCTTCGTCCCCGAGCGCGGCAACAACATCGCGCGCGCCGATGTCGCCGATTTCATGTACCGCGTCGTCGCCGACGAACGCACGATCCGCAAGATCGTGGCGTTGGCTTATTAGGCCTCGCGCGGTTTCGGGAGTCGGTGCTGGGCCGCGGCGTGGCGGGTCGGGAACGGCCCGCCCGCACCGTCGCCGCCCCGCCAACCCGCGGGCCGACGGGACTAGCTACGTTCGGCCTACGTTCGCCGTTTCGTGAGGTGCCAGAAATCGCAATAGCGGCAGTGGTACGTGAAGAGTTTGCCCTGCATGCCGTTCATCGCGACGTGAGAGCGGGCTTCGGCTTCGCTGCGGTAACCGTCTTTGCGCGAACAGCTCTGCGCGAGGTCCTTGTCGACGATGTCGTCGAGCCCCTCGCGGCTGCGCAGCCACCACTTCATGACGTCGAAATCGTCAGATCCACCTGACGGCATCGTCGAGCGACCTCCGATCCTTCTTTGCCGGCACGAGCGGCTCGACGGGATTTCCGACGACGAGGCTCGTGAAGATCTTAAACCCTTCGGGCACGCCGAGCGATGCAACCATGTCTTTTTGGAACGAGAGCCCGCGCGTCCAGCTCGTGAGCTGGCTGGCCAGGCCGCAGGCGGTCGCCTCGAGCTGCATCGCCATCAGCGCGCAGGCGCAGGCCTCGACCGACTCCGGCAGGCGGTCGTCCTGGAGGAGCACGAGCGCGACGCCGTGGGGCGGGAGGACGTCGCCGCTTTTCTGCCGCTCGAGTCCGCTTGCAAAGTCCGGCTCGCGCAGCCGTTTATTGAAGAGGGCGAAGAAGCCGCGGCCTTTCATGAAGGCGTCGCGCGAGCGGTTGCAGGCGGAACGGAGCCGCTCGTAGGCGTCGTGCTCGCGGACGACGACGAAGCGGACCGGCTGCGTGTTGTACAGCGAAGGCGCGAGGCGTCCGGCCTCGAGGATGCGGCGCAAAGCCATCGGGGGGAGCGGGCCGGGCGCGAACGCGCGCGCGTGCGAGGTCCGCTCGAGCAGGGCGACCGCGTCGGCGGCCGCCGCCGGCTGGGCCGGATGAATCCGCACGTCCATCAGTGCTTGCCCCCGGTGATCGTGTTGAGGTCCGGCAGCGTGTTCACCGGCGTCGTTCCCGCATGCTCTTGCTGCGCGGCGCGCAGGGCGCGGCGCCGGTTGATCTCGGCCATCGCGCTGACGGCGCCGACCGCGTCGGGATCGACGCCTCCGGCGTGGATCAGGGCGACCGTCCGCCGCACGTTATGCGTCTTGGGGTCGTAATCGTAGCCCAGCCGGTACGTGCCGGAGACCGCCCGGCCGTCGGGCGTGCGAATGAAGACCTGCAGCGCGTTTCCGTAGGTGATCGCGTTGAAGGCGGCGTCGGACGAGGGTTTTCCCGCCCGCACGCGCGTGACTTGGCCTTTCTTGTTGACCTCGACGACGTATTCGGCGTGCTGGGCCCGGCTCGGCGCTCTCAGCTGGGCGGCGCCCGAGAGGGCCGCCCGGAGGGGGGCCGGCGGTGCGGCCAGCGCGGCGAGCAGGGCGAGGGCGGCGCCGGTTCTGGCGAAGCCCACGCTCAGTTCCTCGAGAGTGCGGCGAAAGCCGCGCCGCAGCAAGCGCAGGTGGCGACGAGCTGGTAGGTGCGCGCGCGCAGGAGCCGGCGCTTCGGCGAGGGCTTGCGCCGGGTGCGGCCGCAGTGGCTGCAGCGGGAAGCGGTCGACTTCGGACGGCGATCCACGAGAGCGCCGCTTACGCGCGCGCGCGGGGGATGCCTGCGCGCTCCGCCGAAGCCGACGCGACGTGAAGCGGACCCGCAACGACGCCGTCCTGTTCGCGCAGGGCGCAGCGCACGTCTACGCCGCCGGCGCCCCACGTGACACGAAGGGGATGCTGCTCTACGCCGACGTGCCGTAAGCGCCTGGTGGCGCCGTTGTGCGCCGTCCTCGCGCTCGTCCTCGCCCTGCCCGCGTTCGCCGGGCGTCCGCTGCTCGACAAGCACCAGTGGGACGCCTACTTCGCGCTGTTCGCGCGCGACGTGTCGGTGCCGTGGCTGCCGGCGACGGTCCGTCTCGATACCTACTCCGGGGCGCCGGTCGATTTCGCGGTCTACAACGTCGACCCGGCCGAGGTGATCATCGCGGGTCAGAACCGCGCGCCGCGCGCGCTCGACACCTCGCAGCGCAGCCCGCTCGCGCGCTGGCGCTTTTCGCCGCCGCCCGGCTACCGTTTCGAGGCGAGCGACGTCTCGGTGCCGCTGGGGAGTCAGGAAGGGTTCTACGTCGTCGAAGCGCGGCGCGGCGACGCGGTGCAGCAGGTCTGGCTCAACCGCACGCACGTCGGGCTGGTCACCAAAGAGAGCCCCGGAGGGCTCTTGCTGTGGGGCGTCAACCTGCGCACCGGCAAGGCGATCGCCAACATGCCGGTCTCCTTCCTGGTCGGGCTCCAGCTGGTCACGAAGACGACGGACGGCCAGGGTCTCATCGAGTGGCGCGATCCCCGCCGCCCGGCGTTCGCGCTCGCCGAGGACGGTGCGGCGCGAGCCTTCGTCTCGTTGCTGCCGCAGGCGCCGCTGCCAGCCGCGATCGTCGGCCTGCGGCTCGACTCCGCGGTCGTTCGTGCGGGTGAGAGCATCCGGTTCGCCGGTTTCGTGCGGCGCGGGACCTCCGCCGGCTACCGCCCCGCGAGCGGGGACGCCCGCGTGACGCTGGTCGGTCGCGGGAACACGCTGGCCCTGCAGGCGGCCCAGCTCGACGAGGCCGGCGCCTTCAGCGGCGAGCTCGGCGTCCCGGCCGGGCTCGCCGAAGGCGACTACGCCGTGCTGGCCTCAGCGGCCGGCGCGGTCGGCGGGACGACGGTCCACGTCGATGCGTCCGGCGACCTCGCGCTGGCGATCCGTTCCAACTGTCCCTGCGATCCCGGCAAACCCGTCTCCATCGGGCTCTCGGCCCGGCGCGGGGAAGCCGGAGCGCCGGGAGCCGGTGCCCCCGGCGTCGAGATCCACGTGCAGGTCGTGCGCGCGCCGCATATCCTTCCTCCCGGGTCGACCGAGGACGCGGCTCGCTGGGGAGCGACCGTCGTCGACGAGCAGACCGTGCGGACCGACGCCTCCGGACGAGCTGCCGTCGTGCTGCCGCCGCCGGCCGACGGCCTCGACTCGACCTACGGCATCCGGGCTACGGCGCTCGGTGCGACCGCGACCTCGCGCATCGCCGTGCCGATGGCGAAGGTCGCGCTGATCCTCGAGCCCGTCGCGCCGAGCGCCGACGTCGGGCAGCCGATCGCGTTCGACGTCCGCGGCTTCGACACCGGCGACGGTTCGCCGGCAGCGGGCTTGAGCGTGCAGCTCCGCATCTCGCACGGCGTCTCCGAGCAACTGCAATACGTGGTTCTCGACGAACACGGCCGGGCTCACGCGACCTTCCGAACGCCCTTCCTGGGTTCGAACCTGGCCGTCGCCGAGGCGAGCGTGGGCGGACGCCGCGCCCGCGATGCGGCGGTGGTCGTCGTCGAGCCGAGCGCGCTGTCGGGCCCTACCGCTTCGACGGGCGGTGACGTGAGCGTCGCGCTCGACAAGCCGCGCTACCGTCCGGGCGACCGGATCGTCGTGAGCGCGAGCGCTCCCGGCGCGAGCGGTGACGCGCTCGTGACGCTCGAGGGCGCGCGCACCTACCAGTCGCGCTTGGCCGCGGTCTCGGGCGGACGGGCCGCGACGACGCTCGATCTCGGCGACGTGCAAGGCGACGCGCGCGTCTCGGTCGCGCTCGTGCGCGACGGAGCGGTTGCGTTCGGCACGGCTTCGCTGCACATCGACGCCCCCGGTCACGCGCGCGCGACCGAGCTCGTGCTCGACAAGCCGGTCTACGCTCCCGGCGCGACGCTGCACGCGACGCTGCGCGACGGCACCGGCGCGGGCGACGTCGCGACCCTGGCCGTTCGCGTCGCCGACGGCCTCGAAAGCGGCCCGGCCCTGTTCGACGATGCGCCGGACGTTCTCTCGACCGGAGCGACGACCTCGCAGTATCCCTCGGCCGACGATCCGGCCTGGCATGCCTATGTCGCGCCCGCGGGCTCGAAGGCGAGCGACATCTTCGCCGCCGAGAGCGCGCGCAAGGTCGCGACCGAGGTGCCGTCGCTCGGCGCGGCGGCGCCGCGCACGCTGCTGTGGACCGTCGAGCGGGCCGAGGGCGGCTCGTTCGAGGTGACCGTTCCCAGGGAGCGCGGCCGGTTCGTGCTCTCCGTCCTGAAGATCGCCGGCGACGGCGCAATCGGCGCGGCGTCGGGGAGCTTCACCGTTCAGTGACCGGCGCCGCCGCGACGGGACCGAGCGAAGCGGCGCCGCCGCGCGGGACCGCCCGGCTCATGCTGCTCGACACGCACGCGCTGGTGTACGCGGCGTTCTTCGCCATGAAAGACCGGCCGCTGACGACCTCGCGCGGCACGCGCATCGAAGCCGCGCTGGTCTTCACGACGACGCTGACCAAGCTCATCGCCGACGAACGGCCGACCCACCTCATCGCCTGCTTCGACGCCGGCCTGCCGGCGGCGCGCGTCGAGCTCTTCGCGGCCTACAAGGCGCAGCGCGAAGCGATGCCCGACGACCTGCGCTCGCAGTTCGCGCTGGTGCGGCGCATCCTCGCGGTCTATCGCGTCCCCATGCTGGAGGTCGAGGGCGAGGAAGCCGACGACGTGCTCGGCACGCTGGCACGGCAAGCCGAAGAGGCGGGTCAGACGACCCTCGTCGTCACCGGCGACAACGACCTGCTGCAGATCGTCGACGAACGCACGCTGGTCCTGGTGCGCCAGCGCATGGGCGGTCTGGTGCGCTACGACCGTGCTGCGGTGCGCGAGCGTTACGAGCTCGAGCCGGCGCAGCTCGCCGACTATCGCGGGCTCAAGGGCGATCCCTCCGACAACCTGCCCGGCGTCCCCGGCATCGGTGAGAAGACCGCGATCAAGCTGCTCAAAGCGGCAGGATCGCTCGATGCCCTGCTGGCCGATCCGTCGCGGGCCGGGACTCCGAAACTCGAGGCGCTGCTGCGCGCTCACGCCGAGATCGCGCGCCGCTGCCGCGACGTCTCGCTGATCGCGCGCGACCTCGCCGTGACGATCCCCTGGGAGGAGGCGCGCTTCACGCCGCCGCCGGTCGAGGATCTCTACGTCCTCTATCGCGATCTGGAATTCAAGGGACTGCTGGCGAAACTGCCGGCGCCGCAGAACGACGTGCCGCTCTTCGCCGCGGACGACGCGCAGCTCGTGCGCGGCAACTACCGCTCCTTCCTGCCCTCGGCCGATCCGCCGGAGTTCGAGCTGCTCGCCGCCGGGCTCGCGCAGCTCGCGCGAACGGGGCGCGCGGCGCTCGCCTTGCGCGGCGAAGGCGAGCTCGGCGCCGCCGCCGAGCCGGGGACGGGCTTGGCTCTGCGGCGCGTCGCGCTCGGCTATCCCAAGGTCGGCGCGGCCTTCGCCGCGCTCCTGCGCGAGGCGCGCATCGTCGCGCACGACGGCAAGGCGCTCGATGCAGTGTTGCGCGCGGAGGGCTTGCCGGCGGCGAACCTCGCCGACGACACGATGGTCGCCGCCCACCTGCTCAACCCCGCGCGCAGCTACGCCGCCCTCGACGACGCCGCCGGCGAATATCTGGGAAAGCGTTTGCCGCCCGACGCGGCCGCGCACGCCGATGCGGCGCTGCAGCTGGCAGCGGTCCTGCGCGACCGCTTGGGGCATCGCGGCCAGCTCTCGCTCTACGAAGACGTCGAGCTGCCGCTGGTGGGCATCCTGGCGGCGATGGAGGGCGACGGCATCGCGATCGACGCCGGGGCGCTGGAGGAGCTTTCGCGCGAGGTCGACGCGGCGGCCGCGCGCCTGCAGGACGAGATCTGGTCGCTCGCCGGCGAGACTTTCAACATCGCTTCGCCCCAGCAGCTGGGAGCGATCCTGTTCGAGAAGCTCGCGCTTCCGAACGGCGGCCGCACGAAGACCGGCTGGGCGACCGGGATCGAAGTCCTGCAGCCGCTGGCGCGCGAGTCCGAGATCGTGGCGAAGGTGCTCGAGTTCCGCGAAGCGACCAAACTCAAGAACACCTATATCGACGTCATCCCCAAACTCGTTGGGCCCGACGGCCGCTTGCGCACGGTTTTCAACCAGACGGCGACGGCGACGGGCCGGCTTTCCTCGACCAATCCGAATTTGCAGAACATTCCGGTCCGCACCGAGCTCGGCCGGCGCATCCGGCGCGCCTTCGTCGCGCCCGATCCCTCGCGGCTGCTGCTGGCCGCGGATTACAGTCAGATCGAGCTGCGCATCATGGCCCACCTTTCGGGCGACGAGGCGATGCGCGAAGCGTTCCGGCGCGGCGACGACATTCACGACGTCACCGCGCGCGGGATCTTCGGCCTCCTCGCGGGCGAAGTCACGCCGAACCAGCGCCGCATCGCCAAATCGGTCAACTTCGGCCTGCTCTACGGCATGTCCGATTTCGGTCTGGCGCAGCGTTTGGAGATCGACCGGGTCGAAGCGCGGGCGATGACCGACGCGTATTTCGCGCGCTTTCCCCGCGTGCGCGAGTGGATCGAGAAGAATCTCGAGTTCGGCCGCGAGCACGGTTACGTCGAGACGATCCTGGGCCGGCGCCGCTACATGCCGGATCTGCGGGCGCGCAACTACGCGCTGCGCTCGGCGGCCGAACGCGAGGCGACGAACGCCCCGATGCAAGGCAGTGCCGCCGATCTCATGAAGCTCGCGATGGTGCGCGTCGACCGCGCGCTGCGCGCGGCGCAGGCCGACGCTCGAATGCTGCTCCAGATCCACGACGAGCTGATCTTCGAACTCGCGGCCGCGCAGCTCGCGCCGGTCGCCGCTCTCGTGAAGCGCGAGCTCGAGCACGCGCTCGAGCTCGCGGTGCCGGTCGAGGTGACCTTGAAGGCCGGGCGGACGTGGTACGATGTCGAGCCGTTTGCAGCTTAGCGCGCTCGCCGTGCTGCTGGCTTGCTGCGGCTTGGAGTTCGCGCCGGACCGGCCGCTGCCGCCGGCGGCGACGGCCTGCGCGAACCCTCAGCTCCCGCCCGACATCCTCGACGGCCCCGCGCAGCGCAGCGCCGGCAAGCCGCTCGCCGTCGTCGACGTTCGCAGCGACGAGGTGACGCTGCGCCTGGCCGTCGCGGCGGATGAGACGGCGCGCGAGCTCGGCTTGATGTGCGTCACGCGCTTGCGTCCGGAGGCCGGCATGATCTTCGTCTTCGACGACGACGGCCAGGAGGATTTCTGGATGAAGAACACGCTCGTCCCGCTCGACATGGTGTGGGTCGCGGCGGACGGGACCGTCCGCAGCATCGCGGCCGACGTGCCGGCTTCGACCCTGCAGACGCCCGACGACCGCGTGGCGCGCCGCTCGGGTCTGGGCCGCTACGTGCTCGAGCTGAGCGCGGGCGAGGCCCAAGCGGACGGGATCGTCAAGGGGAGGCGCTTGGTGATTCCGCCTTTCAAATCACCATAGAACGCGCTGCCGGCCGCCGCGCCTTCCGGGGCGGCTCTTCCGGCGAAACCGTTGCGGCCCGGCAGGCGTCATGAGCCGGTGACGTGCCCGAACTGCCCGAGGTCGAAACGATCGCCCGCGGGCTCGCGAACGCGGTCACCGGCAAGACGATCGGCGCCGCGCACGTCTTCCTGCCGAAGGTCGTCGTCCCCGAGCCCGTCCGGTTCGTGCCCGCCCTCTGCGGCGAGCGGGTCGAGGGGGTCGGGCGGCGAGGGAAGTTCGTCGTCCTCGGGCTCGGCTCGGGAAGGCAGCTCGTCGTTCATCTCCGGATGACCGGGCGGCTGATCGTCCAGGCCGCGGGGAGCGGGGAGCCGGAGCCGTACACGAACGTGCTGCTGACGTTCCGCGATGGAACGCGGCTCTGCTTCGCCGACGTCCGCCAGTTCGGCAGGATGCGCTTAGTCGGGCCTGAAGAACCGTGGGCTGCCGATATCGGCCTCGAGCCTCTCTCGGAGGAGTTCTCTTTCGAGCGATTCTCAAGCCTGCTGGACGGGCGGACCACACCCATCAAGGTGTTCCTGCTCGACCAGCGACGCATCGCGGGCATCGGCAACATCTATGCCTGCGAGGCGTTGTGGGAGGCGAGAATTCGACCGACCACGGCCGCGGGGGCACTCTCCCGGCAGGCTCGGCGTCGTCTGCACCAAGCGATCGGCAGCGTGCTCGGGCACGCGGTCGAGATGCGCGGGACGAGCGTGGACGACTACGTCGACGCCGAGGGCTTGCGGGGCGGTTTCCAAAACGAACTGAAGGTGTACGGTCGAGACGGATCGGGATGCGCGCGCTGCGCAAAGCCGATCGTCCGAACGGTCCTGGCCGGACGCGGCACCTGGTGGTGCCGGGCCTGTCAGCGACGATGACAGCCGCAACGATCTGCCTCGTAGCCGAGGAACTGCGCGAAGCGCGGGGGTGCGACCGGACGATCAGTGATCCGGCGCACGAGTAAAGGGGACGCGTATTACTACCACCGACATCGCACCGTCGCAGCCGACGGAAGAACTCGAAGACCAGCTCGCGCTCGAACAGCGCCTGTACGAAGAGAGCCTCAAGGTTCTCGACGAGGGCCAGGTCCTCACCGGCGTGATCGTGGCCAAGTACCAGGACGAGTTGCTCGTCGATATCGGGGGTAAGTCCGAAGGCTTTCTGAGCTTCCGCGAACTGTCGCTCGCCGTCGAGCCCAAGGAACTGAAGGTCGGCGACAAGCTCGAAGTGATGATCCACCGCATCGACGACGAGGGGACGCTCTTCCTCTCCGAGCGCCGGGCGCGCGCGCTGAAGACCTGGGAGAAGGTCATCAAAGCGCACGAGAACGACGAAGTCATCGAAGCGACCGTCACGCAGGTCGTCAAGGGCGGCGTCCTGGTCGACCTGGGCATGCGCGGGTTCGTCCCCGCTTCGCAGATCCGCCGGCAGCCGGTCGGCAACCTCGACGAGCTCGTCGGCAAGCACCTGCGTCTCAAGGTCATCGACCTCGACCACAAGCGCCATCGCGTCGTCCTTTCGCAGCGGCTGGTCCTCGAGGAAGAGCTCAACGCCAAGAAGTCCGAGCTGCTCGGGACGCTCGCGGTCGGACAGATCCGCGAGGGCGTCGTGGTGCGGCTGGCCGAGTTCGGGGCGTTCGTCGACCTCGGCGGGATCGACGGCCTCATCCACAACAGCGAGCTGTCGTACGCGCGCATCAAGCACCCGAGCGAGGTCGTCAAGATCGGCGACGTCGTGCAGGTCGAGGTCATGAAGTTCGACCCGGATGCGAAGAAGGTCTCGCTCTCGCTCAAGCACGCGCTGCCCGATCCGTGGGTCGAGCACGCCGACAAGCTGGTCGAAGGGCAGCGCCTGATCGCGCAGATCGTGAAGGTCACGCCCAACTACTTGCTCGTCGAGATCATCCCGGGCGTGCTCGCGATGGTCCCCAAGGGCGAGTTCGATCCTTCGGTCCCCTACAGCCCGGGCCAAGAGGTCGAGGTCACGCTGCTGACGATCAACCACTCCACGCGCCGCATCACGGCTTCGATCCAGCACGTCGCCGACATCCCGCCCGAGGAGTTCGCAGAGTTCGCCGTCGAGGGCGACGTGGGAACGATCGGGGAGGCGCTCGAGCCGGCCCCCGAGTAGCGCCCGAAACGGTCGAAGGAATCCGCGGAGGCCGGCAGCAGTGCCGGCCTTCACCGTTCGGCGAAAGGAACCGGGTGCGTATGCGGGTCGGCTTGACCGGCGGAATCGGAGCGGGGAAGAGCGCGGTCGCCCAGACCTTCGCCGAGCTCGGTGCGCTCGTGATCGACGCCGACGAGCTGGCGCGGCTCGCGGTCGCGCCGGGGAGCGAAGGTCTGGCGGCGCTCGCCGCCCGCTGGCCGCAGGTGCTGCGCGCGGACGGGGCGCTCGACCGCGCGGCGCTCGCCGCCCGCGTCTTTGCGGATGCGCGCGAGCTGAGCGAGCTCAACGCGATCGTCCACCCGCTCGTCCGCCGTTTGAGCGAGGAGCGCGAGTCGGCCGCCGCGCCGGACCGGATCGTCGTGCACGAGGTTCCGCTGCTGTTCGAAACGGGCCTCTATCGGAGCTGCCAAGCCAACGTGCTGGTCGTCGCGCCGCTCGAAACGCGCATCGGCCGCGTCGTCGCGCGCAGCGGCCTGGGCCGGGCCGAGGTCGAGCGGCGCGCGCGGGCGCAGATCGAGCCGGCGCGCGCCCGCGAGCTGGCGGACTACCTCATCGAGAACGACGGGACGCTCGCCGAGCTGCGCGAACGCGCCGCCGCCGTCTATCGCGCTCTCGAAACGCGCGCGGAAACGCGCTAGGCGCCGGGCGCCGCCCTACGTCCGGCGGCGTGCGAAGGGAAAGGCCTGCGGCTGCAGCAGGACCAGGGAGCGGTGCGAGACCCGTAAGAGGCCGGCGTCGGCCAGGACGCCCAGCTCCTTCGTCAGCGTCTCGCGGCTCGTGCCGATGAGGTTCGCCAGGTCCTGGTGGGTCAGGCTCAGGCCGATCCGCACGCCGCCTTCGGGTTCGGCGACCCCGTGCTCGGCGGCGAGCCGCCCCAAGATGTCGACGAGCCTGCCCGGCACGCTCTTCCCGGCGAGCTCGGTCAGCTCGCGTTCGGTTGCCGCCAAGCGGGCGGCGAGTCCGCGGGCGAAGCTCGCGGCCAGGGTCGCGTCGGCCCGCAGGCGCCGGCCGAAAAGCGTGCCGTCCAGGCTTCGGACCTCGCTCGGATCGAGCGCGACCGCGCTCGTCGTGCGCCGCCCCTTCTCGGCCAGCCAGATCATTTCGCCGAAAACGTCGCCGGGGTTGCGGATCTCGACGATCGCCTCGGAGCCGCTCGCCATCGTCCGCAGCACCTTGATGCGGCCGCGCTCGACGACGAAGACGTCGCCGGCCGGGTCGCCGGGCGTGTAGAGCAGTTCGCCGCGCGCCAGGACGAGGCGGCGCGCGTCGCTCAGCAGAGCCTCGCGGCGTTGCGGATCGAGCTCGAGAACGTTCACGCGCCCGCCGCTCCCGGATTCACTTCCCGCCGCGCAGGACGCGCCCGGGGCGCGCCCCGGTGAGCGCCCCGCGGCGCACGACCGCGCGGCCGTTGACCCAGACCGAGTCGATCCCTTCGGGATAGGCGTAGGGGCGCTCGTAGGTCGCCGTGTCGACGATCCGCTGCGGGTCGAAGAGCACGAGGTCGGCGTAAGCCCCGACCTCGATCCGGCCGCGGCCGGAGAGGCCGAAAATCTCGGCGGGGAGCACGGTCATGCGCCGGATCGCCTCACCCAGCTCGAGGGTTTTGCGCCCCCGCACGAACCGGCCGAAGACGCGCGGGAAGCAGCCGAAGGTCCGCGGGTGCGGCAGCCCGCGCGCGGTCACGCCGGAGAGCGCCCGGGCCGATGCGTCGCTGCCGATGCAGGTGAAGCCCGCCGAGAGGACCGCCGCGACGTCGTCTTCGCTCATCGCGAAAAAGATCGCCTCGACGGCGAGCCCTTCCTCGGCGAGCAGGCGCAGAACGGCCCGGGCCGGCCTCGTTCGCCAGCGGCGGGCCAGCTCGTCGAGGCGCAGCCCGGCGAGCCCGGCGTTCCGCTCGCTCGCCAGGGTCGAGAGCATGATGTCGTGCCACTCTTCGCCGTGGTCGAGTTCGAGGCGAAGCGCGAGCGCGGCGGCGGCGAGCGGGTCGCGCAGCCGCTCGAGCACGGCCTCGCGACCGCCCGCCAGAGCGTCCTCGGGGAGCAGCGTCGCGAGATCCGTCCAGCTGGCGGTGTACGGGTAAACGTCGGCGTGAGCCGGGAGCCCGGCGGCACGGGCCCGTTCGATCGCTTCGAGCGAGCGATGGACCTTGCCCCAATTGCGCTTGCCGGCGGACTTGTGATGAGAGAACTGGACCGCGACTTCAGCCTTGGAAGCGACGGAAAGCGCCTCCTCGACGGCTTCGAGCAGCGCGTTCCCCTCGTCGCGCAGGTGCGTGGCATAGCGCGGCGCTCCGGCGTCGCGCGCGGCGGCGCTGCAGGCGGCGAGCTCGTCGAGGTCGGCATGGCGGGAAGGCGTGTAGACGAGCCCGCTCGAGACGCCGAGCGCGCCCTGTTCGACCGCCTCGCGCACCAAAGCGCACTCCGCGCGCAGCTCGGCGGGCTCGAGGCGGCCTTCGCGGTCGCCTCGCACGCAGCGCCGCGTCGTCCCCAAACCGGCGAGCGTGGCGACGTTGAGCGACGTGCCGTTCTTTTCGACGAGCGTGAAGAACTCGTGGAGCTCGCGCCACTCGACGTCGAGACCGTACGAGCGAGCTTCTTCTTGCTTTCTCTCGAGGGCCAGGCCGCGCAGCGGCGCGGCGGACGTGCCGCAATTTCCGCCGATCTCGGTCGTCACCCCTTGTAAAATTTTGCTCGCACACTGGGGGTTGGCGAGCCAAAGCTCGTCTGAATGGGAATGAACGTCGATGAAGCCCGGCACGAGCGTAAGCCCGCCGGCGTCTAACCGCTCGTAGGCTTCGCGGTCCTCCAAGTCGCCGAGCAGCGCGATGCGGTCGCCGACGACGCCGAGATCACCGCGAAAAGGCCTTGGTTGACCTACGTCGTAAATGAGGGCATCCTCGATAATGAGTTCGATCATTCGAGTTTAAGCACGGAAGCAGTGGGTACGAGCGAGTACACTCCGCGGTACATTTTGGCTTTCGCCACAGAGCGAGTAAAGGTTGGCAAGACGATGGCAGATCAGCCTTCGAAGGATTCCGATAACAAAGCGGGCGGCGACATGTCCGTCCGCGAGGCCGGTAAGAAGGGCGGGGACACCGTTCGCGAACGGTACGGCTCCGGCTTCTACGAGACGATTGGCCGCAAGGGTGGACAAGCGACCAGAGAGCGTCACGGCGCCCAGTTTTACGAGGCGATCGGTCAAAAAGGCGGACGGGTCGTCAAGGACAAGTACGGCTCCGATTTCTACGAAGAGATCGGTCACAAGGGCGGCCAGAAAGTCAAGCGCCTGATCGCCGAAGCGAAGAAGAACATCAGCAACGAGGCCAAGCCCGAAGCCTGACCCCGAGCCTGACCCCGAGCCTGTCGAAGGGCTGGCGAAGGGTCATTTGAACCGGACGGGGCCGGAGACGTGCACGATCTCCAGGTTCCCGGTCCGGACGTTGAACGTCATCCGGTCGGCCAGGAGCGGGCGGGGGGCACCCGTCGAGACCCGAATGTTTTTGGAGAGCGTCAACTCCTGCAGGGCGTCGTTCCAGACGGCCGAGTTCATGTCGAACGCCCTCTGAGGGTGCCGCTCGACCGTCTCCACGTGGACGGGACCGCGCGCCGAGAAATCGTGCGAGACGGTGTTGATGGTCATGTGCGCGGCGCGCACGCGCAAATACGGTTTGCCCTGGCGGTAGATGACGCCGTTGTGGATTCCGTCGGCTTCGAGGATCGTCTGGTCCTCGTTGGCGACGATCTTGTCGTAGTCGGCCGACCACGACCGGCTCTCGATCCGCTCGCCTTTCGCGACACCGCGGTAGAACCGCACTTCCGTCGAGTTCGACGGCGGGGGAAGCTCGTTGAGCCCGGCGCGGTAGACGCCGAAGGCCAGAAAGGCGGCGACGGCCAGGATCGCCGCCAGCCTCAAGCGCGCCGCAGTCGTCGCCATGCCACCGGTGCGGCGTAGAGCAGCGCGAGCCCGAGCGCGATCGCGCCGGGACCCAGCTCGTCGTAGAGCGTCGGCACCGGCGCGCCGATCGAGCCGGCGACGACGGTCTGTTCGTCGAGCTGCGAGCGCGCCGTGTAGCGGCCGTCGGGCGCGATGATGCCGCTGATCCCCGTCGAAGCCGCGCGCACGACCCAGCGTCCGGTCTCGATCGCGCGCATCTGCGCGATCTGCGCGTGCTGGTACGGCCCGGCGGTCGTCCCGAACCAGGCGTCGTCGGTCGCGACGAGCAGAGCGCTTGCGCCGTCGCGCGCGTCGCGCCGCACCAGGCCGCTGAAGGCCGATTCCCAGCAGACGATCGGAGCGAAACGCTGGCCGTCGACCGCGACGAGCCCGTCGCCCTCACCGCTCTCGAAGTGCGAGATGTTCTGGGTCCAAGGGATCCAGCCGAGCAAAGCCGCGAAAGGCAAATGCTCGGCGAACGGCACGAGCTGACGCTTGCGGTAGACGCCGTCGAGCGTCCCGCGAGCGTTGAAGAAATAGAGCACGTTGTAGTCGCCGGCCGGCGCCGATTCGAGCGTGCCGACGGCGAGCTCCGCATCGAGCGCGCGCGCCAGTTGCGCGAACTGCGCCTGCAGCCAGGGCATCCTGTTGAGCGCGACGGGGATGACGGTCTCGGGCCAGACGATGAGCCTGGGATGCGACGCGCCCGCCTCCAGCGAGAGCCGCTCGTAGCGCTCCCGCGCCAGAGCGAAGGAGCCGGGAGCGAACTTGACGTCCTGCTTGATGTCGCCTTGCACGGCCGCGACGCCGAAGGCGGGAGCGGCCAGCGTGCGGGCGGGCCAGAAGATCCAGGCGAGAAGCGTCGCGGCGGCGACGGCGGCAAACGCCGACAGCGCGTCGCGCCAGGCTTCCGGCGTCTCGCGGAAGCGCAGCGCGTAAGCGGCGTAAGCCGCCGGCACGCAGATGACGAACGTCAGCCCGTAGCAGCCGACGAACGCGGCGAGCGGCGCGAGCGGGCCGGCGGCCTGGGTGTAGGCTAAACTGCCGAACGGAACGCCCAACTGCCCCAGACCCTCCGCGCGCAGCCATTCGCAGAATCCGAATGCGGCCGCAGCCGCGAGCGGCACGAGGGGACGCGGAGCGCAGCGCACCGCGTATGCGGTCAGCGCGCCGGCCAGACCGAAACCGAAAAAGCCGTCACCGATCGCCGGACCCAGCGTGAGGAGGAAGCCGAAGGGTGCGATCAACGCGCCGGCGGTCTCGCCGAACCAGGCGTAGTTGATCGTGAAGAAGACGCTGCCGGCGAGCCAGCCCACCAGCAAGGCGCGCCCGGGGCGCAGCCCAAACCACGTCCAGAAGAGGGCCGCGGCGCCGAGCGGTGCGAGCGGGGCCAGGTTCGTTTTCGGAAAGGCGAGCGCCATCAGCACGGCGCCGGCCGCGGCGACGGCGAACGGGACCAGCGTGGAGACCGCGCTTCGCGGCTTCGCTTCGGCCGGACTCACGTTGGCCTTCGTTCCGGCCGCTCCGTCGGCCGCCTGCGGCCACCGCGTGACGCCTTCGCCGAATCTCAACGGCAGCAATCCTAGAAGGCGAAGTTCTGCGGGATGATCGGCGAAGCCTGACCGCCGCCGAAGCCGAAGCCGGCGCCTTGGCCCGGGAAGGCCAGGATGACGACGTTGAAGTTGAACTGCTTGAGGTCTTGGTTGTAAGTGAACTGCAGGTCGTAGCAGTTGCCGATGACCTTGCTCAGATAGACGTTCTTGTCTTCGAGCCGGGCCTTGTTCTTCCAATCGACGTTCGTCGTGAACTGCAGCGACGTGTCGCGGCCGAAGGGAGTGATCACCTGCACGTTGCTCGTCGCAAACCCGTTGCCGGGACCGGGCGTCCAGAATCCGCCGAGCACCAGATAAGAGCGCACCGACGGCTTGAGCGTGAGCTGGTAGCTGATCGGCTGCGCCGACTCGTTGAAGTTCGTCCCCGTCGAGAGCGAGAGCGAGTAGACGTCGCGATTGAAGAAGCGCATCACGTCCTGCAAACCGTGCGAGCCCGACGAGAGATTGTCCAAGAGCTGGAAGGGAACGTTGGCGGGGCCGATCGGGTGCTGCTCGTTATAGGTGATCGAGTTGACGATGTGCTGGCCGAGAGGAGTCGAGAGCGCGGCGTTCTGCTGATCGAAAGCCTTCGCGTCGCCGGTGGCGTAGTAGTCCTGCGTGATGTGATAGTTTGCGCTGAAGTCGCTGTTGCCCAGCACCTTCATGTAGATCGGCTCGTTGAGATCGAGCTGAACGCGCCCCGTGTTGAAGTGGTTCTGCGGCTCGGAGTACTGCCCCATCGTCAACTGAAGCTGCGGCGGAAAGGCGAACCTGCCGTAGTTGAAGTGCGGCAGGATCTGCAGCTCGGGGATCTTGTCGTAACCGAAAGGGTTGGACGAATAGTCGGTCTTGTCGTAGTTGAGGCTGTAATCGGCCAGGCGCGTGGTGAGGTGGGTCGTGCTGGTGAGGTGCAGCGTGTCGCTCGAGGACAACTGACTGTTGAATTTCGAATAGGTGACGTTCAGCTGCTCCTGCAGCGTCTTGCTCAGCGCGATCGTGTCGACGAAGCCTAGGTTGAGATTGTCGGAGAGCTGGCCTTGCAAGAAACGAGAGAAGGTCAGGTTCTCGCTGCTCGCGTTGCCTTGATGCACGATCGAGCCGGTGACGTTGAGGCTGGCGGGCAGGTTGATGTTCGGCCCGAAGTCACCTTGGTACGTGGCGCCGAATTGGCCGCGCACGCGGGACGAAAAGTTCTCGGTCTCCTGAATGTTGATGTTGGTCTGCCGGCCGCCTTGGCTGCGGCCGTCGATCGTGTACGAGTCGATCGTGATCTGGCGCCGGTTGTTTTTCGTGCCGATGAATGCGACGTATCCGAGCCCCAGCCCGTTCTTGCTGAAATACTCCAGGCGGTAGTAGCCGTAGTAGTGGGCCGACGGCGCGAAGCCGATGCGGGTCTTGATGTAAAAGCCTTCGACCTGATCGTAGCCGATGACCGGCAGGAAGCTCGACGTGCGCCGCAAGTCGGGCACGTTGCGCAACGGAATGACCAGCAGCGGCAGGTAGAAGATCGCAAGCGGCCCCAGGAAGATGACGGCCTTGCGCGCGATGAGCCGGTCGCCCGGGAAAATGTCGAGCGTTCGCGACTCGATGTGATAGCCGCCGTGGGGGTTCTCGCAGGTCGTGAAGGAGGCGCGATCGCCGTGCGTGACGCCGTCCGAGCGCGCCGTGAGCTGCTCGGCGCTGTAGTGCAGCTTGCCCTGTTGGACGCCTTCGACCGATTCACCGCGGCCGTTCTCGAGCGTCGCGTGGCGCGAGAGCGTGTCGAAGCTGATCGAATCGGCGTACAGGATCGAGTCTTCGTTGCGATTGACGAGGTAGGTGTGCCCGCTCAGCAGGATCGTGTGGTTGCCGTCGTAATGCGCGTGGTCGCCGACGATCTGGCCTTCCTCGTAAAACACGTGCACGTTCCCGTCGAGATCTGACGGCTGGCGGGTGTCGCTGTACCCGGTGATCCGGTCGGCGACCGTCACGATCTGATACGGGCCGAGCGTCGCCGCCGGCCTGGGAGCCCGGCCAGGGGCGGAAGACGACGTCGCGTTGGGACGCGTGATGAAGATGGGGGCGGCGCTGGGCCGGGCCGAGGGCGTCGGCAGCGGCGGCGGCGAGGGCGGCGGCGTCCCCGTCGAGGAGGGCGTCGGCGGGATGAGGATCCCGGGATTCGGCGGGACCGGTTGGATCGGAATCAGCGTGGGGCTCGCGGTGGGAGACGGCGGCCCCGGCGGGGAGAGCGCCGCGCCGGACGCGAGCGGCCCGGGTGAAGCGGATGCGGCCGCGGTCGCTGCGGGCGAAGGTTGGTCCGCCGGAGCCTGCGCGACGCACCGCGACGAGCGCATCAGTGCCAGAATGCGAGGATCGGTGCTCGCTCCCTGATCGGCGGCGAAGGCCGGGCCGAAGACGGCGGTCTGCATGGCGGCGAGCGCGAGCGTCGCGAGGACGGCGCGAACGCAGCCGAAATTCCGCTTCAGTGTTCGACGCGCCGGAACATCGCCGCTCCGGCGGTCCCCATGATGAGGTTCGGAAGCCAGGCGGCGAGATAGGGATCCATCGCGCCGTTCTTTCCCAACGCCGAGAACGCCGACATCATCAAGTAGTAGACGAACAATAAGAGGATCGAGAGCGCGACGCCCAGCGCGACGCCCAGGTTACGCCCTTTCTTTCCGAGGTTCGCCGCCAGCGGCAAGGCGATGAGCACGGCGATCACGGAGGCGAAAGGAAAGGCGAGCTTCTGCGCCAGCGTGATCTTGAGAACGTCGAGGGCGCTCCCGCCCTGACCGGTCGCCTGCATCGCCTGAATCTGTCCTCGTAACTGTGAGGAATTGACGGTGTAAGGGTCGTTGGTCGTCGCATTGAAAAACTGGTCGACCGTCTCGCCGACGGGAAGGCCGACCTCTACGTCCTTTTGGATCGCGAACCCGTCAACCTCGCCGGTTCGCTTGAAGCGCGTAACGCGCGCGTTGAACAGATGCAGCGTCTGTCCTTCAACGATGGCTCGTTCGGCGTTCGTGACTTGCCGGAACGGCGTCATCGAGGCCGGCTCGAAGATCATGACGTCGTCCATCGTGCGGTGGTCGGGTTCGACGTTGCCGACGTAGAAGACCCGGCCCGTCGATTCGTCCTTGCGGAAGAACTGCGGCACGATGGGCAGCTCTGCCGTGTGATAGATGATCTGATAGAACGTTCGCGTCGAGAGCTCCGTCGTCTTCGGTGCGATCGTCTCGTTGACGTAGAAGGAGAGCGCGAAGACGCCGACTCCCAGAATCAGCGGCGTCCGGCAGATTCTCAGGAACGTGATCCCCGAGGTCCGCAAGGCGTTGATCTCGTTGTCCTGCGCGAGCCGGCCGAAGGCCAGCAGGGACGCGAAGAGGCAGGCGAAGGGGAACGCCAGCGGCGTGCTCTGAGGGATGCGGAAGAGCAGGAAACGCAGCACCAGGAATCCCGGCGCGTGCGCGTTGATGATGTAGTCCGCCGCCAAGAAGAAGATGTTGACGAACCAGAAGAGCAGATACGCGCCGAAGGCGAAGCCGAACGGCGCGGCCAGCTCGCGCATGATGTAGGCGTCGAGGATCGGCATGCGCCAGCCGACGCTCATCGGCGCGAAAGGTTTTGCGCGAGCTTCCGGGACCGTCGTCATGCTCGGTGCTAGTTCGTCGGCGAGCGCAGGGCGGCGGCGACGCGCGCGACGTAGGCGCGCGTCTCAGGGAAAGGCGGGACGCCGCCCGAGGCGTCGACGGCTCCCGGGCCGGCGTTGTAAGCGGCGACCGCGAGCGGGACGTTGTTTCCGTAGCGGGCGAGCAGGGCGTGCAGGTAGCGGCAGCCGGCCGCCACGTTGGAGCCGGGATCGAAGGGGTTGTCCGCGCCGTACGTAGCCGACGTGCCGGGCATGAGCTGCATCAGCCCCTGCGCTCCCGCCCGGCTGATCGCGCTCGGGTCTCCGTGCGATTCGACGGCGATGACCGCCCGCACGAGTTGGGCCGGGATGTGGCTGCGGGCCGCTTCCGCCGCCACGATGCGGTCCAGCGCGGCGGGGTCCATCGCGTGCGGCCCATTCGGAACGAAGCCCCCGGCCCCGCAACCGTAGAGCGTCGCGAGCAGCAGCACGCCGGCGACCCGTCTCAACACGCTTCCGCAGCCTTCGGCGGCGGTTCGGAGCGGCCTTCGCGCAAGCGTGCCCGCTCGCACTTGCGGTGCGGCAAGCCGAAGGGTATAGTTGTGGAACAAAGTGGTACTAGGTGGGATAGTGTGGGGGATTCGCTCTGCCTCGCGACGGTCTTGGTTTAACGGGTCGGGTCGATCACGCGCTCGATGAGAAGGGCCGCCTGGTCGTTCCTGCTCGCTTTCGCGCCGGGCTCGGCGAGCGCTTCACGGTGACGATCAATCCGAGCGATCGCTGTCTTGCGCTCTATTCGCAGGAGGAGTGGCAGGCGTTTTGCTTGCGGCTCGACGGGCTGCAGAGAAGCAAGGACAAGCGGCAGTTCGAGCGGCTCCTTTCGGATCTCACGGTCGAAGGCGTCGCCTGCGATGCGCAGGGGCGGCTGCTCCTTTCGCCGTCGCAGCGCGAGTTCGCCAAGATCGATCGGGAGGTCGTGACGGTCGGCGCTTTCAAGCGCGTCGAGATCTGGTCGAAGGACCGCTACGAAGCCAACGTGGCGAGCGTCGAGGCGGCGGCGGCCTTCTCCGAGGAGCAGGGGCTCTTCTAGCCGCCTCATGCCATGGACGACGATCGCGACGATCCAGTCACGCACGGAGGCGAACCCGGCCCGGCGGAGCACGTGCCCGTCCTCCTCGAAGAGGCGGTCGCGGCGCTCGGCGTGCGGAGCGGCGGACTCTACGTCGACGCGACCTTCGGTGCCGGCGGCCACGCTCGGGAGATCGCGGCGCGCGGCGGGCGCATCGTGGCTTTCGATCTCGATCCCGCGGCGCGCGTCGACGACGATCTCGCCCCCTCGGTCACGCTCGTGCGCCGCTCGTTTGCCGAGCTCGGAGCGGCCCTGGACGAGCTCGGCGCGGCGACCGTCGACGGCGTCATCTTCGACCTCGGCGTCTCCTCCATGCAGTTCGACCGCGGCGAGCGCGGCTTCTCGCTGCAGCACGACGGCCCGCTGGACATGCGCATGAACCCGGCCCAAGGCCCGAGTGCTTACGAACTGCTCGCCCGGGCCGGCGAGAGCGAGCTCGCGGATCTCATCTTCGAGTACGGCGAGGAGCGCGCCGCTCGCCGCATCGCGCGCGCCATCGTCGCGGCCCGGGCAGCGGGGCGGCTCCCGGCGCGCACGGTCGAGCTCGCCAAACTCGTCGCGGGGGTCGTTCACGTCCGCGGCCGGCGCGAGCGCATCCATCCCGCCACGCGCACCTTTCAGGCCTTGCGCATCGCGGTCAACGACGAGCTGGGGGCGCTGCGGCGCGGGCTCGACGCGGCCGTCGAGCGGACGCGCCCCGGCGGGCGGATCGCCGTCATCAGCTTCCACTCGCTCGAGGACCGGATCGTGAAGCAGCGCTTCCGCGACGAGGCGCGGCTGCGCGCGCTCAGCAAGAAGCCCGTCCTCGCCGGCAGCGACGAGCTGGCGCGCAATCCCCGGGCGCGCAGCGCGAAGCTGCGGGCAGCGGAGCGCCTCGCATGATCGCCCGGCCGCTCCCCCAGCTCGACGATTTCGTCACCTCCCGAAGCGGCACGCGGGCCGGACGCACGGCGGCCCGGCTGCGCCGTTCGCGCACGCGCCGATTGCGCTACCGCGGCGTCGTCCGCATCCTGGTGACGCTCGGCGTCGTGACGGTGCTCGTCGTGTTCTATCTGGGCTTGGCCGCCAACGTCATGCGTCTCAACTACGCCCTCGGCAAGGTCGCGACCGAGCGGGCGCAGCTGCTCGATCGCACTTCCCGGCTCGACGAGCAGATCGCCCGGCTCGAGTCGCCCGAACGGCTCGCCGCGGTCGCCGCGGAGCTGGGGATGCGCCAGCCGGCGACGTTTGCCGACGTCTCGCTGCCCGTCTCGGCTCCCCGAACGCAGCCCCGCGGCGTGGCGTTCTTGAACTGGCCGAGGTGAAGGGGAGCCGTTACCAGCCGCGCCGGACTCACGAGGCGCTCGGGCGCGTCAGCTCGCGCCGGGCGAAGGTCCTCTTCTACGGTCTCTTCGCGGTCGCAAGCTATCTCGTCTGGCACCTCTACAACGTCCAGATCAAAGACGGCCCGGATTTGGCGCGGCGCGCCTACGAGCAGCATCGCTCGACGAGCGACCTGCCCGCGCCCCGCGGCACGATCTACGACCGCGACGGGAATCCTCTGGTCCGCTCGCTGCCGTCGCAAAGCGTCTACGCGACCGTCCGCCAGGTCGGCGACAAGGCTGCGACCGCGCGCGTGCTGGCGCCGATCCTCGACATGGCCGAGGCCGACGTGGAAGCGGCCCTCGCGGGCAAAGGCGCCTACGTCCTCGTCGCGCACAAGGTCACGCGCGAGGCCGCCGACCGCATAACGAAGCTCGCGCTCCCCGGCGTCAGCGTCGTTCCGGAGGACACGGGCGTCCGTTCGGTCCCCGCGGGGCGTTTGGCCTCGACGGTCCTCGGCTTCACCGGCTTCGACGAGAACGGCCTCGACGGGGTCGAATACGCCTTCGACGACCTGCTGCGCGGAAAGCCCGGCAAGATGGTCCTCGAGGCCGATCAGTGGGGCCGGACGATCCCCTTCGCCCAGCCGCGGGTCGTGATTCCGCCGCACCCCGGCCACGGCGTCGAGCTCACCCTCGATTCGTTCCTCCAGTTCAAGGTCGAGCAGGTTCTGCGCCGCACCGTCGAGCGCTGGCACGCCAGGAGCGGGACGGCGATCGTGATGGATCCCCAAAGCGGGGAGATTCTGGCGCTCGCCAACGCGCCCGACTACGACGTGCGGGATTACGAGCGCTACCCCGCCGAGGCGCGCCGCGACCGGGCGGTGATGGACGCTTACGAGCCCGGCTCCACGTTCAAGCTCATCACCGCAGCGGCCGCGCTCGAGAGCGGCAAGGTCACGCCCGAGGACCGTTTCCCGGCCCGCGACGCGCTGGAGATCGACGGCAGCGTGATCCACAACGCCGAGGACGGGTTCTTGGCCGGGACCGGTGACAGCGAGACCCTCGAGGACATCATCGCCTACTCGCACAACGTGGGCGCCGCCGAAGTCGGCCTGCGGATCGGCTCGCGCACTCTGTTCGAGACGATGCGGCGCTTCGGTTTCGGCGACCTCACCGAGGTCGGGCTGCCGGGCGAGAGCCCGGGGATCGTGCCGGCGCTCGCCGACTGGAGCGGGACGTCGCTGCCGACGATGTCGTTCGGCCACGGCGTGGCGGTCACGCCGCTCGCGCTGGCGCGCGCCTACTGCGCGATCGCCAACGGCGGCCTGCTCCTGCGGCCGCGGATCCTGGAAGCGCTGCTCGACCACGACGGGCACGTCGTGTACCGCTACGGCCGCGAGATCGAGAGGCGGGTGATCTCGGCGCGGACCGCCGCGATCCTGCGGCGCTACCTGCGGGCCGTCGTCGTGCGCGGGACGGGCGATCCGACCGCCCAGGTCCCCGGCTACACGACCGCCGGCAAGACCGGGACCGCCGAGGTGGCCGAGAACGGCTCGTATCTCCCCGGTGCCTACGTGGCCTCGTTCGTCGGTTTCATCCCCGCCGAGTCGCCGCGCTTCGTCATCCTGGTCAAGATCGAGCGGCCGAGCGGCGCGATCTACGGCAGCGTCGTCGCGGCGCCGGCCTTCGCCGAGATCGCCCGGATCGCGATGATGCACGCCGGCGTCCTCCCCGCCGGCCCCCGCCTGGTACAAGGGGACGGCCCGTCGAAGACCGGCATATGACGTCCTCGCTTCCGCGCCCGGCAGTCGGACTGGCGCCGCTGGTGGCGGCGCTGCCCGGAGCGCGCGTCAGCGGAACGCTCGACCGCCCGATCGCCGCGCTCGCCGGCGACTCGCGCGCCGTGCGGGAGGGGAGCCTCTTCGTCGCGCTGCGCGGGGAACGGGCCGACGGGCACGATTTCGTCGCCGACGCGGCGGCGCGGGGGGCGGCGGCGATCGTGGTCGACGCGCTCTACGCGGCCGCGCATCCGGCCCCGGCCGGTCCCACGACGATCGTCGTCGACGACACGCGAGCCGCCCTGTCGCGCCTTGCGGCCGCGTACTTCGGCCGGCCCTCGTCGGCTCTGCGCGTCATCGGCGTGACCGGGACGAACGGCAAGACGACCGTCACGAGCCTCGCCTGCGCGCTCTTGTGCGAGGCCGGGATAGCGGCCGGCTCGATCGGCACGCTGGGAGCCCGCCTGGGCGAAAAGGCCTGGCCGCTCGGCAACACGACGCCGCTCCCGCTCGAGCTGCACTCGCTGCTGGCGGCGATGCGCGAGCGCGGCGCCGCGGCGGTCGCGATGGAAGTCAGCTCGCACGCGCTCGCTCTGGAACGCGTCGCCGACGTCGATTTCACGCTCGGCGTGCTGACCAACGTGACCCGCGACCATCTCGACTTTCACGGAACGTTCGAAGCCTACGCGGCGGCCAAACGGCGCCTCTTCGAAGTCGCGGCGCGGGCGGTGCTCAACGCGGACGATCCGCTGGGCCGGCGTTGGGCCGCCGAGCTCGCGGCAGCCGGCCGCGAGCCGCTCGCCTACGGCCTCGGGAGCGAGGCTGCGGTCCGGGCCGAGGGGCTCGAGGTGCGGGCCTCCGGCAGCAGTTTCAGCGTGGGAGGGACCCGCTTCGAGCTGCTCCTGCCGGGGCGCTTCAACGTTTCCAACGCGCTGGCCGTGCTCTGCGTGGCGCGCGAGCTGGGCGTTTCCGACGCGACGAGCGCGCGCGTCATGGCGGCCTTCCGCGGAGTCCCCGGGAGGATGGAGCACTTCAGCGGCGGCGGGGTCGACGTGCTGGTCGACTACGCGCACACCCCCGACGCGCTCGAATCCGTGCTGCGGGCCGCGCGCGAGGCGGCCGGCGGCGAGCTGGCGGTCGTCTTCGGCTGCGGCGGCGACCGCGACCGCGGCAAGCGGCCCGAGATGGGGCGGATCGCGCGCGCGCTCGCCGACCGCGTCGTCGTCACCAGCGACAACCCGCGGCGCGAGGAGCCGCGCGCGATCGTCGAGGCGATCGTGGCGGGGATCGGCGACGCGCGCGGCGTGACCGTCGAGCTCGACCGCCGCGCCGCGATCCGGCGTGCGATCGCCGCGGCCCGGCCGGGCGACGTCGTCGTCGTGGCGGGCAAGGGGCACGAGACCTATCAGATCGTCGGCGAGGAGATCGTGCCTTTCGACGATCGCGACGAGGTTCGAGCCGCGCTCGCGGCGCGCGAGCCGGGGCCCGGCGCGTGAAGATCCCGGCGCTGGAAGCGGCCGAGGCGGCCGGGGCGAGGACGCTCCACGCCGAGGCGCTGCCGCCGCTCCTGGCGTTCTCGACCGACACGCGCACCATCGAGGCCGGCCAAGTCTTCGTCGCGCTGCGCGGCGCCAGCTACGACGGCCACCGCTTCACCGCGGAGGCGCGCGCCAGGGGTGCGGCCGCGCTGGTCGTCGACGACCCCGCCGCCGTCCCCGAGGGCGTCCCCGCCCTCGTCGTCGCCGACACGACGGCCGCTTATCTCGCCTTCGCCGGCGCCGCGCGCCGCCGCCTCGGCGCGCGGGTCGTCGCGATCACCGGGAGCACCGGGAAGACGACCACCAAGGCCTTCACGGCGCAGCTCCTGGAACGTGCCGGAAGCGGCCCGGTCGCCGCGACGGCGGCCAACGAGAATAACGAGATCGGCGTCGCCAAGCTGTTCCTCGGCCTCGCGCCGGACGTCGCCTACGTCGTCGTGGAGTTCGGCGCGCGGCATTACGGCGAGATCGCCCCGCTGGCGCGCGTCGCGCGGCCGCACGTCGCGGTCCTCACCAACGTCGGCGACGCGCACCTGGAGATCATGGGCTCGCCGCAGCGGCTGGCGGAGACCAAGTGGGGGATCTTCTCGACGGGTGCGCTGGCGGTCCTCAACGCTCGCGACGCGGTCTCGCGCGAGCGCGCGGCCTCGCTCGAGCGGCCCGCGACCTGGTTTGCCGCGCGCGCCGGGGACGAGCCGGACGGCCTGCCGCGCGGCGCGCGCGAGGTCGCTCTGGCCGGCGACGAGTGGCTCGTCGTGCGGGAGCGCGGCGGCGAGCGCCGTTTTCGAACCCGCTTGCGCATTCCCGGCGAGCACAATCGGGCCAACGCCGCGGCGGCGGCGGCCGCCGCGCTCGAGTCGGACGTCGGAGCCGAGCGCCTCGCGGAGGCGCTCGGCCGGCTCGCGCTTCCCCCGGGACGCTACGAGCGGATCGAGCTGGGCGAGGTCGCGATGATCTTCGATGCGTACAACGCCTCGATGGCCGGAACGATCGCGACGCTCGAGTCCTTCGCGCGCGAGCCCGCGTGGAGGCGCATCGCGATTCTGGGCAGCATGGCCGAGCTCGGCGCCGGCGCGCCGGAGATGCACGCGCGGGTCGGTGCGGCCGCGGCCGCAGCCGGCCTCGAGCTGCTCCTGGTCGGCGGAGATTTCGCCGCCGAGCTCGCCGCCGGCGCGCGCGAAGGCGGTCTGCCGGCCGAACGGATCGTGCCGTTCGAGCGCAACGCCGAGGCGGCCGGCTGGCTGCGCGCCAACCTGCGTCCGGGCGACGTGGTCCTGCTCAAAGCCTCGCGCAAGTACAAGCTCGAAGAGATCGTCGAGGACCTGCGTGCAGCGCGCGCCTGAGCTGCCGCGGGTCACCGTCGTCGGACGTTCGGACGTCGAGTCGCGGCGGGCCCCTTTCGCCGTCGAGCTGGCGGCGATCCCCGTGCGCACGCGTCTGGTGCGGGCGGGCGAAGACCTCGCCGCGCTGGTCGCGCAGGCCGTCGGCGGGATCGCGCGCGCGGGCGACGTGGTCTGCGTCTCCGAGACGGCCGTGGCGATCGCGCAAGGCCGCACGATCGCCGCGGAGACGGTCCGTCCGAGCCCGCTCGCCTATTTTCTGTCGCGCCGCGCGGGGGCGCTGGCGACCGTCAATCAGCCCGAATCGCTGCAGCTGGTCGTCGACGAGGCGGGCGCCGGGCGCGTCCTGCTCGCCTCCTGCGCGCACGTGCTGGGCCGGCTCGCGGGGCAGCGCGGCGCGTTCTATCGCATCCTCGGCGAGACGATCGCGACGATCGACGGCTACACTGGGACCCTGCCGCCGTTCGAGCAGACGATCGTGCTCGGGCCGCTCGATCCCGACGGCGTGGCGGAGCGGATCGCGGCGCGCATCGGCGCGGGCGCCGCGATCGTCGACGTCAACGACCTCGGCGTCGCCAAGGTGCTCGGCGCATCGCGCGGCGTCGCGCGCGCGAGCGTGCGCGACGCGCTGCTCTCCAATCCGCACGGCAACGGCGACGAGCAGACGCCGCTGGTCGTGCTGAGCTGGCGCGGCGCCGGGCGCAGCCCGCTGGAAGCGGCGGCATGAACGCGTTCTCGGCCGCCGGGCTCTTCTTCGTAACGCTTTTCCTCTCGCTGCTGCTGGGCCGGCCGCTGATCGGATTCTTGCGGCGCCTCTCGTTCCGGCAGCATGCCTACGAGGATGCGCCCAAGAGCCACGCTGTGAAAAGCGGGACGCCGACGATGGGCGGCGTCCTCTTTCCGCTCGCGCTGCTGGCGGCCGTGCTGTGGAAGCCGAGTCCGGCGGTTTTCGCGCTCGCGGTTCTGGGGACGGGCTGCGGGCTCGTCGGCTTCATCGACGACATGACCTCGATCAAGCGCGGCCGCAACCGGGGGCTGCGCGCGCGCGACAAGTTCCTGCTGACCGTCCTGGTCGGCGCCGCTTTCCTGGCCTTGGCCCAAGCGGCGACGAGCGAAGCGCTGCGCGACGTCATCTTCACCTTCGGCGGGACGACGATGCGCGTGCCGCACTGGGCCTGGTACGCGCTCGGCCTGCTGGCGATCCTGGCCACGACGCATGCCGTGAATCTCACCGACGGTCTGGACGGTCTTGCTGGTGGAACCGTGCTTCCGCCGCTGCTGGTGATGGTTTGGCTAGGGTGGCAAGCGCAGTTGGAGGGTGTCGTGCTCGCCGATGTGGCGGTCGCCGGGGCCGTGCTCGGCTTTCTCGCTTACAACCGTCATCCGGCGGCGCTCTTCATGGGCGACACCGGCGCGCTCGCGCTCGGCGGCGTGCTCGCCGGAAGTGCGATCCTGACTGGAGCGCCGCTCCTCCTGCCGCTGATCGGCGGGGTCTTTGCCGCCGAAGCGCTCTCGGTCATCGTTCAAGTAGCGTATTTCAAGGCGACGCACAAACGGATCTTTCGCATGAGCCCACTGCACCATCACTTCGAACTCGGCGGGTGGCCGGAGACGAAGGTCACGCAACGCTTTTGGACGGCCTCGGCGCTCCTCTCGCTCGCCGGGGCCGCGCTCGCGCGATGAGGATACGATGAGCGACTCGACCGGACGCTTCGATGCGCGCGAGCGCACGCTGGTCGTCGGCCTGGGGCGCAGCGGACAGGCGAGCTGCCGCGTGCTGCGTGCCCGCGGCGCAACGGTCTACGCCACCGACGAGGGACCGCGCGAGGCGCTCGCGCCGGCCATCGCCGAACTCGAGCGTGAAGGCGCGCGCTTCGTCGAGCCGCAGGACGCCGGCGGGCTCGCCGGAGAGCTGACCTCGATGGTGCTCTCCCCGGGCGTCGCGCTCAACAACGAGCTGGTGCTGCGGCTGCAGGCCGCGCGCGTCCCGGTCTTCTCCGAGATCGAAGTCGCCTATCGCATCTGCAAGGCGCCGATCGTCGCGGTGACGGGGACGAAGGGCAAGACGACCACGACCTCGCTGATCGGGGCGATGTTCCGGCGTGCGGGCAAAGTGACGCGCGTGGGCGGGAACATCGGCAACGCGCTGATCGCCGAGACGTTCGAGGCCGGGCCGGACGATTGGGTGATCGCCGAGGTTTCGTCCTTTCAACTCGAGTCGATTCGCTCGTTCAAGCCCAGGATCGCGACGATCCTCAATCTCTCGCCCGATCACCTCGACCGCTATCATTCGATGGACGAGTACAGCGAGGCGAAATTCCGCATCTTCGCCAATCAAGGGCCGGGCGACACGTTCGTCGGCAACCTCGACGACCCGCTGGTGGGGGAACTGGCCGAGGGCGACTCCTCGAAGCGGATCCCCACGCGCGCGCTTTGGTTCGGCGTCACGCCGCGCCGCATGACGGCGCTCTACGTCCGTCACGAGCGCATCACGTACGCTCCGCCCACGGGCGATCCGCGCCCGGTCGAGATCATGCCCGTCGCGGAGATCCCGCTGCTGGGAAAGCACAACCTTTCCAACGTGCTCGGCGGATTGCTCGTCGGGCTGGCCGCCGGGCTCGATCCCGAGGCGCTGCGCGCGGCCGTGCGCGAGTTCGAGCCGTTGCCGCACCGGCTGCAGAAGGTCGCCGAACAGAGCGGCGTCGCCTATTACGACGACTCGAAATCGACCAATCCCGGCTCGGTCGTCGCGGCGCTGGGCTGCTTCGACCGGCCCGTGGTGCTGATCGCGGGCGGGAAATCGAAACGGACCGACTTTCGCGCGATGAGCGACGCGATCGAGCGGCACGCACGCGCCGTCGTCCTGATCGGCGAAGCCGCCGACGAGATCGCGACCGCGCTCGACCACGCCAAAACCTACCGTGCGGGCTCGATGGAGGATGCCGTCTCCATCGCGCGTTCGCTCGCGCAGCCCGGCGACGTCGTGCTGCTCTCGCCGGGCTGCGCCTCGTTCGACATGTTCGCTTCGGCCGAAGCGCGCGGCGACGCGTTCGCTCGGGCCGTCAACGCGGTCGCAGCAGCGCGTGGTTGAACGCGCTTCGCGGCCCGCGCCCGACCTCGTGATCGTCGCCGCGGTCGCGACGCTGGTCGCGATCGGCTTGGCGATGGTCCTCAGCGCCTCGAGCGCGTACGCCGTCGCCGTCTACCACGACGCGCTCTATTTCTTCAAGCGCCAGATCGCCTGGCTCGCGGTCGCGGCGGTGCTCGCGTTCGTGGCGTACCGCATCGACTACCGCAAGCTGCGCGCGGCCGCGCCCTGGGCGCTGGGCGCGAGCGTCGTCTCGCTCGGCCTGGTCTTGTTCCCCCACGTCGGCCTCGACGCCGGCGGGGCGCGGCGCTGGCTCGGCGCGGGGCCGTACGCCTTCGAGCCGTCCGAGTTCGCCAAGCTTTCGCTGGTGCTCTATCTGGCCTCGGCGCTGGCCGCGAAGGGCGAGCGCGTGCGCTCGTTCGTCCACGGGATCTTTCCGCTCTGCGCGGTCGCGGGGCTGCTCGCCGTGCTCGTCGTCAAGGAGCCCGATTTCGGCACCGCGAGTCTGCTCGCGTTCACGACCGCGACGATGCTCTTCGTGGCGGGCGCGCGCCTCTCGCACCTGGTGATGCTGGCCGTCGCCGCCGTGCCGCCGGCGATCTTGCTGATCCGCCACGACCCGTACAAATTCGCGCGCATCCTCGCCTTCGTCGATCCCTGGAAGGATCCCGAGGGCAAAGGCTTCCACATCGTCCAGTCGCTGCTGGCGCTGGGCAGCGGCGGCTGGACCGGTGTGGGACTGGGCTTCTCGCGCCAGAAGTTCTTCTGGCTGCCGGAGGCGCACACCGATTTCATCGGATCGATCATCGGCGAAGAGCTCGGCCTCATCGGCCTGGTCACGATCGTGGCGCTCTTCGTCGTGTTCGCGTTCCGGGCGGCGCGCATCGCGCTCGCGGCTCCGGATCGCTTCGGGTTCTTCCTGGCTTTGGGCTGCATGGTGACGATCGTCGTCCAGGCCTTCGTCAACCTCGGCGTCGTTTCGGCGACCTGGCCGGTGACCGGCGTACCGCTGCCGTTCATCTCGTTCGGCGGGTCGTCGCTGGTATCGTCGCTCGTCGCGGTAGCGCTGGTCGTGAACGTCGGTCGCGCGCGTCTGGAGTCGCCGCAGCGCGCAGTGACCGCGCCGCCGGCTCGCATCGCTTAAGCGCCGGAGCGGCAGCGGGCGATGCACGGGTGACGCGACCGCGATGAAGGTCGTGCTGACGGGCGGCGGGACGGGCGGACACGTGTATCCCGCGCTGGCGATCGCCGAGGCGCTGCGCGACGAACCGGACGTCGCGCCGCTGGAGCTGCTCTTCGTGGGAACGCGCGAGGGGCTCGAAGCGAAGATCGTCCCGCGCGCGGGGTTGACGCTGGCTTACGTGCACGCGGCGCCTGTGGCGCGCGGCAAGCCGCTGGCGCTCGCCCGCACGCTGCTCGAGAACGCGCGCGGGCTGGTCGAGGCATTGGCCGTCATGCATCGCTTTCGCCCGGATGCGGCGATCGCGACCGGCGGCTACGTCGCTTTTCCGGTCGTCGCCGCGCTGCGCTTGGTACGGGCGCTGCGGCGCTCGAAGGCCAAGCTCGTGCTGCTCGAACTCAATGCGAAAGCCGGTCTGACGAACCGTCTGCTCGGCCCGCTGGTCGACGAGATCTGGCTGGCCCTGGCGCCTGCCGGCGCTCCGGGTGCCAAGGAGCGCGTGACCGGGACGCCGGTGCGCGCCTCGCTGCGGCGCGAAATGGCGCCGGAGGACGGACGGCGCGAGCTGGGCCTGGCGACGCGGCTGACGACGATCGTCGTGATGGGCGGCAGCCAGGGCGCGCGCTCCATCAACGAGGCGCTGCGGGCGATGCTGACGAGTCAGGCGCTCCCTGAAGACTGGCAGGTGCTGATCGTCAGCGGCGAGCGCGACTACGCGGCGATGAAACCGCTCGAACTGGAGGCGTGCACGCCCGGCCGGGTCCGGGTGACCGCCTACCTCGACGACCCGCGCGCGGCGTACGCGGCGGCGGACCTCGTGGTGGCGCGGGCCGGCGCGTCGACGCTCGGCGAGCTGGCCGCGACCGGCACGCCCGCGCTGCTGATCCCCTATCCGCACGCGACGGACGATCATCAGGCGCATAACGCCGAGGCGGTGCGCTCGGCCGGCGCCGCCCGGATCCTGCGTGACGGCGAGCTGAATGCGGCGAGCCTGCGGGCCGAGCTCGCCGCAGCGCTCGACCCTGCGGCGCTCGCGGCGATGCGTGCCGCGGCCCGGGGGCTCGGCTCGGCAGATCCTTGCGCGAGGATTCGAGCGCGGGTGAAGAGCTGGTCGTCCAAGAAAAGCCACGACCCGTGAGGCCTTCGTCCACGGTGCACTTCATCGGGATCAGCGGGATCGGCATGTCCGCGCTCGCGCGGATCCTGCTCCAGCGCGGCGTGCGCGTCTCCGGCTCCTCGGACCGGCGCACGGCGCTCACCGACCGGCTGATCGAGGAAGGCGCCGCGGTTTCGATCGGCCACGCCGCCGCGAACCTCGCCGCCGCGCAGACGGTCGTGGTGAGCTCGGCGATCGCGCAGGACAATCCGGAGCTGCGTGCCGCGCGCGAACAGGGTCTCGAGATCGTGCACCGCGGCGAGCTGCTGGCGCGCATGATGCGCGAACGGCGCGGTCTCGCCGTGGCCGGAACGCACGGCAAGACGACGACCAGCGCGATGCTGGCGCGCGTCCTCGAAGCGGGCGGACTCGATCCGGCGTCGATCATCGGCGGAGAGCGCGTCGACACCGGCAGCAACGCCCGCGACGGAGCCGGCGAGTGGCTGGTCGGCGAGGCCGACGAATCCGATTACTCCTTCCTCGACTTGCAGCCGCAGATCGCAGTCGTCACCAACGTCGAGAACGACCACGTCGCCTCGGATGCGGAGATGACGCGCATGAGCGCCGCTTTCGAGCGCTTCCTGGCGCAGCTGCCGGTTGAGGGGCTCGCGCTCGTCGGCGCCGACGAGCCGCATGCGGCGGCGCTCGCAAAGCTTCCCCGCCGGTGCCGCACGCAGACCTTCGGGCACAGCCCGCAAGCATGGCTGCGGGCGCTCGCGCCGAGTTACGAGGGGTTCGGCTCGCGTTTCGGCGTCGCGCTCGGCGGCGCGGCGCTCGGGGAAGTGCGGCTCGCCGTGCCCGGCGCGATCAACGTTTTCGACGCGCTTCCCTCGGTCGCGATCGGGCTCGAGCTCGGCCTGCCGTTCGCGACGATCGCCCAGGCGCTGGAGGGCTTCCGCGGCGTGCGGCGCCGCTTCGAAATTCTCGCGCGCACCGCGCGCATGACCGTCGTCGACGACTACGCGCACCATCCGACCGCGATCGCCGCGACGATCGCGGCCGCTCGCCCCAACGCCGGCGGGCCGCTGGTCGTCGTTTTCCAGCCGCATCGCTACACGCGCACGCAGTATCTGGGCGGCGAGTTCGCGCGCGCGCTGCGCGGCGCGGACGAGGTCGTGCTGACCGACGTGTACGCGGCCTCGGAGCGGCCGATCCCCGGCATCGACGCCCGCACGATCGGCGCGCCGCTCGAGGCCGCCGGCACGCGCGTCGGCTACGTGCCGAACGTCGACGACGTCCCCGAGCACCTGCTCGACCACGCGCCGGAGGGCGCGCTCGTCCTGATGCTGGGCGCGGGCTCGATCAGCGGCGCCGCGGCGCGGCTGGCGCGGGAACTGGGGACGCGCGAGGCGGCGCTGCGATGAAGACGTACGACGTGCCGGGAGCTGCGGCGCAGAGCGCGTCGCTGCTGCGCGAAGACGACCGCGCGAGCCTGCGCGCGATCGCCGGCGAACGCGTGCGCTTCGACGAGCCGCTGGCGCCCTACACGTCGTGGAGGATCGGCGGTCCGGCCGACGCGTTCGTGCAGGTCGAGTCGAGCGGCGAGCTGGCCGCGCTGCTGCAGCTCGCGCTGCGCCGCCGGCTGCCCTGGTTCGTGCTCGGCAGCGGCTCGAATCTGCTGGTCGGCGACGGCGGAATCCGCGGGCTCGTCCTGCGGCTCGGCGGCGAATTCTCGGCGATCGCTTTCGAGGAAGGCGGAGAACGCGTCACGGCGCGGGCCGGTTCGTCGGCCGCGCTGCCGCAATTCGTCGCGCAGGCTGCGTCGCACGGCGCGGCCGGTGCCGGCTCCCTCGCGGGAATTCCGGGCAGCGTCGGCGGAGCGTTGCGCATGAACGCGGGGACCGATCGCGAGATCGGCGAGTTCGCGCTCGAGGTCTGGGTGCAGACGCCGGCCAAGCCGCAGCCGCATCCGGTGACGCCGCAGTATTTCTACCGGCACACGACGCTGGCGCGCGACGCCGTCGTGGCCTGGGTCGTGCTCGGCTTCGAGCGCGGCGATCCGGCCGCGATCCGCGAGGAGATGCAGGCGCGGCTGGTGCGCCGCAAGCGCACCCAGCCGCTGCAGCTGCCCAACGCCGGCTCGTGCTTCCGCAACCCGCCGGGCGACCGGGCCGGCCGCCTGATCGAGGCCGCCGGCGCCAAGGGCTGGAGCGAAGGCGAGGCCGCGGTCTCGGAGCTGCACGCGAACTTCATCGTCAATCGCGGCCACGCGACGGCGGCGGACGTCGCGAGCCTGCTGGCCCGCGTGCGCCGCGCCGTCGCGGACCAGTTCGGAATCGAGCTCGAGTTCGAAGTGCACTTCGTGGGAGTCTTCGAATGAGCGGGTCGGAAAAGCCGCGGGTCGCGGTCGTGATGGGCGGCCCGAGTTCGGAGCGCGAGGTCTCGATCGCCAGCGGGAACGGCGTGCTCGCCGCGCTCGAGCGCCTCGGTTACGAAGCGCGTTCGCTCGACTTCGACGCGCGCTTCGTCGAGGCAGTTCGGGAGCTCGCGCCCGACGTCGTTTTCAACGCGCTGCACGGACCGGGCGGCGAAGACGGCACGATCCAAGGGATCCTCGACTGGCTCGGCATCGCCTATACCGGCAGCGGCGTGTGCGCCTGCGCGCTCGCGATGGACAAGCACTTAACAAAAAAGCTGCTCTCGGCCGAAGGCCTGCCGACGCCGGCGTGGGACACCTTCGATTTCGAAGGCGGAACGTTGCCGCTCTTGCCGGGTTCGCTCAATCTTCCGCTCGTCGTCAAACCGCGCAACGAAGGCTCGAGCGCGGGCGTCACGATCGTGCGCACGCACGAGGAGTGGTCCAGGGCGATGATCGCCAACGCCGCGCGCCGCGCGACGATCATGGCCGAGGAGTTCGTGGAAGGCCGCGAGTTCTCGTGCGGCGTCCTGTTCGAAGAGGCGCTGCCGGTCATCGAGATTCTGCCGCAGGGTCAGGAGTTCTACACGTACGAGGCCAAGTACCGTCCCGGCGCGAGCCGCCACGAAGTGCCCGCGCGGATCGACGACGATCTCGCGCACCGCCTGCAGATGCTCGCGCTCTCGGCGCACCGGCTTCTGGGCCTGCGCGATTACTCGCGCACCGACGTCATCGTGACGAAGGAAGGGCGCCCGTACGTGCTGGAGACCAACGCCTTGCCGGGAATGACGTCGACGAGCCTGCTCCCCGAAGAGTGCGCGGCGGCCGGCATTCCGTACGACGTCTTGGTCGATCGGCTTATCAAGGCAGCCGTGGCTCGCGGCGAAGAGCCGGTCCGCTCCCTGGCCCTTTAGCGCCGCCGCCGCGGCAAGAGTAGCGCCGCGCACACTTTGCCCGTTATGGCGCGCGCCTGCAGCCTTGCCAGGAAGCGGCCCGCCGATATCCCCGGGGATGGGTACTCCCAACTCTCTCCACGGGACCCCGCCGACGCGTTCCGAACGGTTGATGTTCGCGCTCGGGCTGTTCCTGGCGATCTTCGCTCTCGAGTGCGTCCTGCCGGGGGAGAAGCTCATCTACGCGCAGCTCATCCCGCTGCTCTACGTGATGCGCGCCTGCGGGCGCGCCGTGGGGATCGCGGCAGCTCTGGTCACCGCGCCGCTGCTCTCCGCCTTCGATTACCGCTTGCTCCATCCGGTCATCCACGCCGGGGCGGCGGTCGAGGCGCTGCTCTGCACGACGATCTTCCTGACCGTCCTCATCGTCGTCGATCGCTACGACGGTCTGCTCGAACGAACGTATCGCAGCGAAGCCGAACGGCGCCTGGTGACCGCAAGCGAAGAGCGCTTTCGCGAATTGGCCGAACATCTTCCGCACTTCGTGTGGACGCAGCGCGCGAACGGGCCGATCGATTACGTCAACGCGCGCTGGCTCGAGTATTCGCGCCTGCCCTCCGCCGTCGCCGGCACGCTCGAGAGCGTGTCGCGCGTCGTCTCGCCCGCCGACGCCGCGCGCTTCACCGCGTCGTTCCGCGCCGCGCTCGAGCGCCGCGAGCCCTTCGAGATCGAGTTTCGCGCCAAGCCGGACGGTGCCGGCGACGGCGCCTACCGCTGGTTCTTGGGACGCGTCGTCCCCATCTTCGGGCACGGACGCCACATCGTGAAATGGATCGGCAGTGCGACGGACATCCACGACCGCCGGGTCGCCGAACTGGTCCGCGAGCGGGATCTCGCAGCGATCGTGGAGGCGATTCCGCACCTCGTCTGGCGGACGAAGCCCGACGGGTCGGGCGAATTCTACAGCCCGGCTTGGACCGAATACACCGGCCTGAGCGCCGAAGAGCTCTGCACCGGAGGACGCCTGCAGGTCGTTCATCCCGACGACGCCGAGCTGGTGACTGCGGCTTGGGAGAAAGCGCTGCAGGACGGTTCGGTCTTCGACCTCGAGTTCCGCATGCGCGGCCGTGACGGTGACTACCGCTGGTTTCTCACGCGCGCCACGGCCTTGCGCGATGCGAGCGGGAAGGTCGCAGGCTGGTTCGGGACGTGCACCGACATCAACGTCCAGAAGGCCACGCAGCGCGAGCTCGAGCGTCAGTTCGAAGTCGCCAACCGCGTCGCCGACGCGTTCCAGGTCGCCTCGCTGCCCTCGTCGCTGCCCACCGTGCCGGGAGTGCGCTTCTCAGCCGTCTACGAAGCCGGGCGCCGCGAAGCGTCGATCGGCGGCGACTGGTACGACGCGCTCCGTCTGGTCGACGGCCGCATCGTGCTCTCGATCGGCGACGTCGCCGGCAGCGGGCTCGGCGCGGCGGTGACGATGAGCTCGGTCCGCCAGGCGATTCGCGGCGCCGCGCAGATCCACGCCGACCCGCTGGCGATCCTCGACGCCGCCGACCGGACGCTGCGCGAGGACGCGCCGGACCGCATGGTGACCGCGTTCGTCGGCATCTTCGACCCCGTCTCGCGGCTGCTCAGCTACGCCTCGGCCGGTCATCCGCCGCCGCTCATCCGCCTTCCGGATTACAGCGTCGTCGAGCTGAAGTCGAGCGGCATGCCGCTCGGCGTCCGGCGCAAGGGCGATTCGGAAGTGAACGTCGCCACGCTTGCGCCCGGCAGCTTCGTCGTGCTCTACACCGACGGTCTGACCGAGTCGACCCACGACATCGCGCAGGGCGAGGAACGCCTCTGGAATGCCGTTTCGTGGCTCGACGTGCGCGACGCCGCACCCGCCGCCTCGATCCGGCGTGCCGTGCTGCACGACGGCGTGCGGGACGACGTCGCGATCCTGACGCTGTACGTCGAGCAGTCGCCCGAGAACGGCTCCCTCCATTACTGGAAATTCGATTCGAGCGACCGCTTAGCCGCTCGTCGCACCGAAGCAGCCCTGAGCAGCGCCCTCGCCGCTCGGGGAGCGCTCGACACCGAGGTGCGCGACGCCGAGCTGGTGTACGCCGAGCTGGTCGGCAACGTCGTGCGCCACGCGCCGGGACCCGTCGACGTCGCCCTCGACACGAGCGGCACGCTCCCGGTGCTCAGCATCCTGGACCGTGGGAGAGGTTTCTCGTTCACCCCGCACGCCGCGCCCGACACGTTCTCGGAGAGCGGCCGGGGACTCTTCATCGTGAAGGCGCTGACCGTCGACCTCAACGCGACCCGCCGCCCCGGGGGCGGCTGTCACGTGCGCGCCGTCTTGGAACTCGACGCGTTCGGCGTGCGCTCCGTTGGCCTTGGGGAGAAAAGCCGGGCCGCGGCTTCGTGACCGCCGCTTCCCGGCGACTGCATGGAAACTGCATATAGTTTCCGAACGGTGCAGGCCTATGGCTACAACCGGCACGATCGTCGACCGCGGCCTCGAAGGCGTCGTGGTCGGCGCGACCGACCTCAGCAATGTGGAGGGCCTCGAAGGCCGGCTGACCTTCCGTGGATACGACATCCACGATCTGGCGCCGAACGCGACGTTCGAGGAAGTCTGCTATTTGCTTTTGTTCGGCCAGTTGCCGAACAAGTACCAGCTCGAAGATCTCAACGTCCGTCTGGCGGCGAACCGCATGCTGCCGCAGCCGCTCATCGACTGGATGGAAGCGACCCCCAGAGAAGCGTGGCCGATGGACGTGCTGCGCACGATGATCTCGGGCTTGGCGCTCTTTTCGCCGCACATGGAAGACGGCGCGCACCCTTCCAACCCGCGCACGGCGATCCATTTGATCGCCAAGACGCCGACGATCGTCGCCGCGTGGGATCGGATCCGCCGCGGGCTCAAAGCGATCGAGCCGCTGCCCAACCTCTCGACCGCCGCCAACTTCCTCTATATGCGCACGGGCAAGATCCCGCTGCCCGAGGCGGAGCGCGCTCTCGACACGTATCTCGTGCTGCTCGGCGACCATTCGTATAACGCTTCGACGTTCGCCGCGCGCGTCACGGCCTCGACGCGGGCCGACATCTACTGCGCGGTCACGGCGGCCGTCGCCACGCTCGAAGGCGACCTGCACGGCGGAGCGCCGGGCAAAGTGATGAAGATGCTGCTGGAGATCGGGCGGCCGGAACGGGCCGAGACCTACGTCCGCGAGCTGATCGCGCGGGGCGAGCGCATCATGGGCATGGGGCACCGCGAGTACAAAGTGCGCGATCCGCGCGCGCAGCATCTCGACGCGATGGCCAAGGCCCTCGGCGAGGCGACCGATCCCAAATGGTACGAGATCGCCCGCGCGCTGGAAGACGCCGCCAATACGGTGCTGCAAGAGCAGAAACCGGGGAAGCGGATCTACGCCAACGTCGAGTTCTACACGGCGCCGACGCTCTACAGCTTGGGCATCCCGGGCGACGAGTTCACGTGCATGTTCGCCTGCGGGCGGATGGCGGGCTGGACGGCGCACGTCCTCGAGCAGCTCGCCGACAACCGGCTGATCCGTCCGCAGGCGAAGTACATCGGTCCGCCGGTCATGCCGTGGGTGCCGATCGATCAGCGCGGTCGCGAGGGCGGCCACGGGAACGGTTCGCCGGCGGCCGCGTTCTAGGGAGGCCGAGGGTGAGCGAAAGGCGGCGCGCGACGGTCGTGCGCACGACGGGCGAGACGTCCGTCGATTTGGCACTCGACCTCGACGGCGGCACGATCGAGGTGGAGACCGACATCGCATTCCTCGACCACATGCTCGAAGCGTTCGCCAAGCACGCTGGCCTGGGGCTCTCGCTTCGTGCGACCGGCGACGGGCTCGACGGCCACCATCTCGTCGAGGACGTCGGAATCTCGCTCGGCCTCGCGCTGCACGAGGCGCTGGGCGACAAGCGCGGCATCGCGCGCTTCGGATCGCAGGCCGTGCCGCTCGACGACGCGCTGGTGCTGGGCAGCGTCGATCTCTCCGGCCGCGCCTTCTCGAATTTCACCGTCACCTTCGGCGCGGAGAACCTGGGCGACCTCAAGACGGAGCTGATCCCGCACTTCTTCCGCAGCGTTTCCGAAAACGGCCGCTTCAACTTGCACTTGCTGCAGTTGGCCGGGACGAACTCGCACCACCTGTGCGAGGCCTCGTTCAAAGCCTTCGCGCGCGCCTTCGCGCAAGCCAAGGCGCTGACCGGCGACGCCACCGTGCCTTCGACGAAAGGACTGCTGGAATAGGCACCAGTCCGCTGGCGGTCGTCGACTTCGGCGGCGGCAACTTGGGTTCGCTGCTCTCTGCGCTCGAGCGGCGCGGCGCCGCCTACGAGCTGACCGCCGACCCCGACGTGGTCGTCCACGCGCCGGCGGCGATTCTGCCCGGCGACGGCGCCTTCGGAGCGACGATGGACGCGCTGCGCGAGCGGGGACTCGACCGGGCGGTGCGCGAGGTCGTCGCGCGCGGAACGCCCTTCTTGGGCATCTGCGTCGGCATGCAGATCCTTTACGAGCAAAGCGACGAGCACGGCCTCTTCCCGGGCCTCGGGCTCCTCCCCGGGACGGTGCGGCGCTTCAGAGCGGCGCCGCGCGTCCCGCACATGGGCTGGAACGAGCTCGAGCTGCTTCGCGAGCACCCCTTCGTGCGCGGCCTGGGACCGCACGAGTTCGTCTATTTTCTGCACAGCTACTGCGCCGAAGTGGGCGACGACACGCTGGCGGCGGCGACGCATGGGGAGCGCTTCGCCGCGATCGTCGCGCGCGACAACGTGATGGCCACGCAGTTCCATCCCGAGAAGAGCCAGTCGACCGGCGCGAAACTGCTCGACAACTTCCTGGCGATCGCGCGCGGGTGAGTTCCCCGCGCCGGCTGACGGTCGTTCCGGCGATCGACCTGCGCGGCGGACGCTGCGTGCGGCTGCTCTACGGCGATCCGGCTCGCGAGACGCGCTACGACGACGATCCCGTGGCGCGAGCGCGGCGGTTCGTCGCGGCCGGAGCGCAGCGCCTGCACGTCGTCGATCTCGACGGCGCCTTCGGGACCGGCGAAAATCTCGCGGCGCTCCGCTCGATCTGCGGCGCGGCCGGCGTCGCAGTGCAGACCGGCGGCGGCGTGCGCGGCGCCGAGGACGTCCGCGCCCGCTTCGCGGCCGGCGCCTCCTACGTCGTGCTCGGGACGCTGCTCGTCGAAAAACGCGACGAGGCGCGCGCGATCGCCGCGACGCACGGGAGCCGGATCGTCGCCGGCGTCGACGCCCGCGGCAGGGAGGTCGCGATCCGCGGCTGGCAGGAGGCCGGCGGGCTCGACCGCGACGCCTTCGTTCGCGAGCTCGCGGGCTGGGGGATCGAGCGCGTCGTCTACACGGAGATCGGCCGCGACGGCGCGGGCACGGGCTACGACGTCGCGGCTCTGGCCCACGTCGCCTCGCTCGGGCCGCTGCGCGTGACCGCGAGCGGCGGCGCGAAGACCCTCGACGACCTGCGCGCGCTCGCCGCCGGCACGCCGGAGAACGTCGACGCCGCGATCGTCGGCCGCGCGCTCTACGAAGGAACGCTCGACTTGGGCGAGGCGATCGAAGCGCTCTCGAGATAACGGCGGGGGATCGATTCGGGGAGGCGGGCTACGATCTCGTAGCCGATCGTGCCGGCCCACGCGCCGAGCTCGTTGGCGTCGATACGCTCCTCGCCGTCGCGGCCGAGCAGGGTCACGCGGTCGCCCGGCCGGGCCTCGGGGACGCCGGTGACGTCGACGAAGGCCATGTTCATGCAGACGCGACCCACGAGCGGAGCGCGCCGGCCGCGCACGAGGACCATGCCGGAGCCGGAGAGCGCGCGCGGGATCCCTTCGGCGTAGCCGATCGGGAGGAGGCCGATGCGCGAGGGTCGCGCCGTGTGGAACGTGCAGCCGTAGCCGACCGATCGTCCCGCCTCGACCTCGCGCACGACGACCAGCTTCGTGTGCCAGCTCAGCGCGGGCACGAGCCGGAGGCCCGGCGCGACGGCCTCGCGCGTCTGCGCCGAGGGCCAGATGCCGTAGGTTGCGATTCCGGCCCGGACCGCATCGAGGCGCAGCGCCGGGAACAGCATCGCTGCAGCCGAGGCCGCGGCGTGGCGGCACACGCGCCGTTCGCGCAGCAGGGCGTCGAGCGGCGCCAAGGCGTGCTCGAAACGAGCCAGCTGTTCCTGGGTGAAGCCCAGCTCGAACTCTTCGACTGCCGCGAGGTGGGTGAAGACGCCGCGCAGTTCGAGCTCGCTGCGGGTCAGGTAGCGGGCCAGCGCCGGCGCGGCGCGCCCGGCGTCCAAACCGAGCCGCGTGACCCCGGTGTCGATCTTGGCGTGCACGGCGAACGGCGCGCCCCGCCGCGCGGCGACGTCGCAGAGCTCGCCCAGAAACGCGCCCTCGCTCCAGAGCGCCAAGGCGGCGCCGGCGGCGTGGAGGGCCGGAAGCTCGTCCGGCTCCACCGGTCCGAGGACGAGTACCGGCTTCTCGATCCCGGCCTCGCGCAGGGCGAGCGCCTCGCCGGCGCCGTAGACGCAGAAGCCGGCGGCCTGGTCCGCCAGGGCGCGGCCGGCGGCGGCGAGGCCGTGCCCGTAGGCGTTCGCTTTGAGAACGGCGGTGTAGCGGGCCGGCGCAACCAGGCTCGCGAGGCGGCCGGCGTTGGCGCGCAAGGCGTCGAGGTCGACGACGAGCTCCGCGATCACGCCCCCGCTCCGCTCGCGAGGCGCTTCACTGCGCCGAAAGTCCCAAGAGGCACGGATCACATTTTCGACGGGCGGCGGCTCGCGACTGCCCGCCGCCGAAGAAACCGGCATGTCCGGACGATGACAAGAGATATGTCTCAGCCGTATTCGCCGTGGAGTGCGTCCCGCCGGCCCGGCCATGCACCGCTTGTCGGCGCTTTCCGGATGCTGGCGGTCGCGGTCGCCGCCTACCTGGCGGCTGCCGGCGTCTACGGGCTGATCGAGACGGTGACCTCGATCCCGACCGGCGCGATATGGAACGAGGCGGTCAAGGCGCCCGCCACCTTCGTGCTCATGCTCGCCGCCATGGTCGCCTTCCTCGCACCGCTGTTCCGCGAGGAGACCGACTCCGCCACGCGGCAGTTCTGCGCCGTCACTTCCGTCCTGTTCGTCGCCTACGCGCTTTTGAAGTTCGTCCACGTAGGCGAGCCCGACGCGCCGCTGCAGGCGATCGCTCGCTACGTCATCGAGCCGCTGCGGCAGTCGATCCTGCACTGACGGGTGAGCCTAGGCTCGTCCGAAGGCCGGCGGCCGCCCCCTGCCACTTGCACTCTCCTGGGGAGTCTGCTAGTATTTCGACGCTGGCAGACATCTGCCACGAGTGCTAACGCCACTCTTCCAGTGAGATCCGTGGAGGTCTGATACGTGAATCTTAGGCCCTTGGGCGATCGGTTGGTCGTCGAACACGTCGAGCAGTCCGACAAAACGTCAGGCGGCGTTTTCCTGCCCGACACCGCCAAGGAAAAGCCCCAGGAGGGCAAGGTGCTGGCGGTCGGTTCCGGCCGCACGCTCGACAGCGGCACCAAACTTCCGTTGGATGTGAAGGTCGGCGACCGAATCATCTATTCGAAGTATTCGGGGAGCGAAGTCAAAATCGACGGCAAAGAGTACCTCATCATCTCGGAAAAGGACGTGCTCGCCGTCTTCACCGATGAAAAAGTTCCTGCAGGAGTTTAGGTAAGAAGACATGGCAGCAAAAGAACTCGTATTTGACGAGTCCGCGCGCCGCGCGCTCGAACGCGGCGCCAACATCCTCGCCGACGCCGTCAAGGTGACCCTCGGCCCCAAGGGCCGTAACGTCGTGCTCGACAAAAAGTTCGGTTCGCCGACGATCACCAACGACGGTGTCACGATCGCGAAGGAGATCGAGCTTCCCAACACGTTCGAAAACATGGGCGCGCAGCTCGTCAAGGAAGTCGCGTCCAAGACCAACGACATCGCCGGCGACGGCACGACCACCGCGACGGTGCTCGCCCAGGCGATCATCCGCGAGGGCCTGCGCAACGTCACGGCCGGCTCGAACCCGCTCCTCATCAAGAAGGGCATCGAGCACGCGGTCGAGCTGACCGTCTCCGAGATGGAGAAGCTGGTCCAGAAGGTCGACACGCCGGAGAAGATCGCGCAGGTCGCGTCGATCTCGGCCAACGACCCGGAGATCGGCAAGCTCATCAGCGAGGCGATGCAGGCCGTCGGTAAGGACGGCGTGATCACGGTCGAGGAATCGAAGACGATGAAGACCGAGGTCGAGACGAAGGACGGCATGCAGTTCGACAAGGGCTACATCTCGCCGTACATGGTCACCGACTCCGAGCGGATGGAAGCGGTCCTGGCCGATCCGTTCATCCTGGTGACCGAGCGCAAGATCTCGGCGATCGCTGACATCCTGCCGCTGCTCGAGAAGATCGTGCAGGTCCAGAAGCCGCTGCTCATCATCGCCGAAGACGTCGAGGGCGAGGCGCTGGCGACGCTGGTCGTCAACAAGCTGCGCGGCACGTTCACCACGGTCGCGGTCAAGGCGCCGGGCTTCGGCGACCGCCGCAAAGAGATGCTCAAGGACATCGCGACCCTCACCGGCGCGACGGTCATCAGCGAAGAGCTCGGGCTCAAGCTCGACAAGGTCACGCCCGACTTGCTCGGTCAGGCCAAGACGGTCAAAGTCACCAAGGAAGAGACCACGATCGTCGACGGCCGCGGCAAGGACGACGCGATCAAGGGCCGCATCGAACAGATCAAGCGCCAGATCGAAGAGACCGATTCGGACTTCGACCGCGAGAAGCTCCAGGAGCGTTTGGCCAAGCTCTCCGGCGGCGTCGCCGTCATTCAGGTCGGCGCGGCGACCGAGACGGAGCTCAAGGAGAAGAAGCACCGCATCGAGGATGCGCTTTCGGCGACCCGCGCGGCCGTTCAGGAAGGCATGATCCCGGGCGGCGGCAGCTCGCTGATCCACGCCCAGAAAGCCCTCGACGAGCACATCAAGAAGGCCACCGACGGCACGGCCGGCGCGCACGACGAGAAGATCGGCTGGGACATCATCCGCCGCGCTCTCGAAGAGCCGCTGCGCCAGATCGCCGAAAACGCCGGATACGAAGGCTCGGTCGAAGTGCAGCGGGTTCGGGCGGCGAAGGCCGGCGAGGGCTTCGACGCGATGAGCGGCGACCTCGTGAACATGTTCACGGCCGGCATCGTGGAGCCGTTCAAAGTCACGCGCTCGGCCCTTCAGAACGCGGCCTCGATCGGGGCGCTCATTCTGACGACCGAGACGCTGATCGCCGATAAGCCGGAGCCCAAGAAGGACGGGCCTCCGGGCGGCGGCATGAACGGGATGGGCGGCGGCTACGACATGATGTAATCTCGGCTCGCCCGGATCATCGATCGCTCATAGGTACCAAGAAGGGTCCTGCGCAAGCAGGACCCTTTTCGCGTGCGGTCAGTCGTTCGGATCGTAAAGCATCTTTAACACATGAAACATTTTAGGTGCTGCGCCAAAGTTTACGGCTTGTGTTCGGTTTCTTGCTATCCACATGTACTGTGTAAGATGCGAATAAAAACCGGCGCGAATCGCAACAGCAAACAGCTAACGGCCGGCAGCCCGAAAGGCTTCCTCGTTTCGAAGACTGCGCGAGGCGGCCTGGACGGGCGATTCCGCAGCGGAAGCGAATCGATCGTGCGACTTCCGTCGCACTAAATGCGGTCGCAGGATTCGCCGGAATAGAATTATGGAGGTCCGTGCGGGCGCCGGCGCGCCGCCCGCACGGGCGGAGCGCTCCCGGGCGGAGATTCGACCGGAGTGCGCGGCCGCGCCGTAGGAGTCGAACCGGAACCGCTTGCGGCCGCGGCGCAGGGAGTGATGGATCGGCAGATGTCCGTTCGAAGCGGAGTGACTGCCGATGGCGATCCTGTTTCCCGTGCCGGCGACTGCGTGCCGGACCGCGCCGCCCTGGAGCGGCGGCGCCGCGCTCGAGATCCTGGACGTGCCGCGCTCGGCGTGCGGCGTCTTTGCGGCCGCGGAGCGTTACCTCTGCGCCGACCCGCGCATGCGCGAGATCTTCGAGTGCGCCGAACGCGCCGGCCGCACGATCCATCTTCGCGTCAATCATCACGACGACGATTCCTTCGACCCGGGCACGGATACGGTCAACTGGGACCCGTTCAGCGCGCTCCGGACGACGGACGGCGGCAAACAGTCGCCGGCGCTCGGCCTCGGACACGAACTCGATCACGCGACCGTTCGAGCGTCCGTGCGCGAGCGCGGCACGCGGCACCGCGATCCGCACTACGACAACGCCGAGGAGCGGCGCGTCGTCTGCGGGTCCGAACGGCACGCGGCCAGGGTGCTCGGCGAGGGCGTGCGGCACGATCACGGGGGAACGTCGTATCGCGTCTCGGCTCCGACCGTCTGCTGAAGTGGGGCGCCGGATCGCTGCGCAGCAGCCGCTGCTACAGAAATCGCAGAAGCGGCCGCCGGCGGACGCGCGCAGTCGGAGGAGCGTGAGGTCTCTCTAAAAGAGTGCCGCGCTCGCGAATCGACGACCAGCGCGCGGCACGAGACCGATGCAGGGAGACGCAGCGTTCAGGCGGGCTTGCGCACCTGGAAAGAGGATTCCAGCGCTTTGAGCATGGTGTCGCCTGAGGCGATGCGGAACAGCCTGGGATACTCGTCGTCGCCGACCTGCACGACGAGCCGTAACAGGTTACCGAGCACGCTCGAGTCGAGATGTTCGGTGCGATATTCGATGTCAAGGTACAGACTGTCACCCTCGATGGACAGCTTACCGAGCGGTAAGTCTCCGTTGATCTCCAGTGCGGTCTGGAGCAGCGTCGTGCGGATCTGCGCGCTTTCAGGGAGACGCATGACGTACGTCCGCAGCAGGATCCACGTCTCGGTGAGTCGCGTGGTGACGGTCCACTCTCGAAGCTGGCCGCGGAAGGAAACGTCGTAGATCGCAGAGCCGACCGGCTTGACGTTGAAGTCGCCCTCGTCCAGGAGAGCTTTCAACCTTCGGTCGAGTTCCGCCGAATTGTCGCTGGTCATGTCATGAAGTATCCGCGAGTCACATACTCAAGTTATGGCATTTCGGTGAACGCCTTATGAAGTTCTATCGGCCAGCGGAAATCTTCTTTGATCTCGTCTTCAGGTAGTGCGAGCTAAGTCGGACGAGCGCTTCCTGAACGTGCGCAAGCAAGCGTCGGAAATACGTCCGGCCGAGCGGCGCCCGACTGCTTCAGCTCGCATCGCCGGGAAGCGCGCCGCTCGCGTTCGCGCTCTCCGGCTGCGTTTGCACTTCTTCCCGTTGCGCCAGCAAGAAGGCCGCGCCGAGCGCGACCGCGTCTTCGGCCAAGCCCAAGAAGATGTCGGGAACGGGCGTCGACTCGTCGAGCTTCTTCCGCAGGTGATAACCGCTCCAGGCTCCCGAAAGGGCGCCGAGGACGCCGTTGGAGAGACCGCAGCCGATGTCGCCGTCGAACGCGTCGGCCAGCACGAAGGCACAGTACGCGCCGGAGAGCACGCGCGCCGCCAGCCCCGGCTGCTCGAGTCGGGAAGGCATGATCGGCAGCTTGTCGGCAAACAGCTCGCCTGCCGCCAGTATCCCGGCCGGCAGCGCGAGGGGACTGCCCGTCGCGGCCAGCGCTACGGCCGGTGCCGTCATGGAACGGAGCCCGGCCACGAAACCCATCCCGAACGAACGAAGTGCAAACGACATTCTCACTGCGAGGAATCCCTCCCGATTCGGTTACTTTGCTCCCGGCTTCGTCTCCGAGCGTCGGCCTACTGCACGGAGCGGCGGAGGAGCCGCGCAAGCCGGCCCGCGCGAGCCGGTCAGGCGCGCAACGCGCGTACGAGGGGCTCCTTAAACTGGAGAGCGGCCCCTCTTAGGCAAGCCAGGACGCGTTAACCACCTGGCTAACGAGATAGCGTGCCCCACACGCGAACCGACCCCACCATGCTGGAACTCCAGCCGGACTATCAGCTGAGCTCCAATTACGACGAGCTGTACTCGCCCGACGGGGAACCGCGCGCGCACTACGTCCCGTTGGAGCGGACGCTCGCCGGCGTCGGGCGCGAGGAGATCCTGGCCAGGGTCGCGGCTACGAATTCGGCGCTCCTCCAGCGCGGCGTCACGTTCACCGTGTACGCGGACGAAGCCGGAACCGAGCGAGTTTTCCCCTTCGACATCATTCCGCGCCTCATCACGGCGGCGGAATGGGATCCGATAGAACGCGGCATCCAGCAGCGCGTCCGGGCTCTCAACGCCTTCCTGCTCGACCTCTACCGGGGCGGAGAGCGAATCCTGCGCGAGAAGCGCATCCCGCGCGATCTGGTCTACTCCTCCAAGCACTTCTGCCGCGAGATGGTCGGCTTCCGGGTCGCGCAAGACGTCTACGTTCACGTCTCGGGGATCGACTTGATCCGCGACGTCAACGGCGAGTTCTTGGTCCTCGAAGATAATTGTCGCACGCCGTCCGGGATCTCGTACGTCCTCGAGAACCGTGACGTCCTAAAACGCGCTTTTCCACCGATCTTCGGGGGCTATGCCGTCCGGCCGGTCGACGACTATCCGGCACACCTGCTCAACGTGCTCCGCTACATCGCGCCGCGCGAAATGGCGCAGCCGACCGTCGTGGTGCTGACCCCGGGCATCTACAACTCCGCCTACTTCGAGCACACGCTCCTGGCGCGGCGCATGGGCGTCGAGCTGGTCGAAGGCCGCGATTTGATCGTGGTCGACAACGTCGTCTACCTGAAAACGACTCGGGGCCTGGAACGCGTCGACGTGATCTACCGCCGCGTCGACGACGACTATCTCGATCCGCTGTATTTCGTCTCCGACTCGTCGCTGGGCGTCACCGGCTTGGTCAACGCCTACCGCGCCGGCAACGTTTCGCTTGCCAACGCCATCGGCACGGGCGTCGCGGACGACAAAGCGATCTATCGCTTCGTCCCCGAGATGATTCGTTTCTACTTGAGCGAGGAGCCGATCCTCAACAACGTTCCGACGTACGACTGCACCAACGCGCTCGAGCGGCGGCACGTGCTGAGCAACCTCGACAAGCTCGTCGTCAAGAACACCAACGCCTCGGGTGGGTACGGCATGCTGATGGGACCTTTCGCCGGAGCCGAAGAGCGCGACAAGTTCCACGACATGATCCAAAGCAACCCGCGCGATTTCATCGCACAGCCGATCGTCGAGCTCTCGTCGTCGCCCACGTTCGTCGAAGGGCGGATCACGCCGCGCCGCGTCGATCTGCGGCCGTACGCGCTCTACGGCGAACGGGTGACGGTTCCGCCCGCGGCGCTGACTCGCGTGGCCCTGCGCGAGGGTTCGCTCGTCGTCAATTCTTCGCAAGGCGGCGGGAGCAAGGACACTTGGGTCCTTCAGGACTGAGAGACTGAGCGGAGCATGCTGAGCCGCCTCGCGGAATCGTTCTTTTGGCTCGGGCGCAACGTCGAGCGCGCCGAGGCGATCGCGCGCGTCCTCGACGTCAGCTATACGCGCGCCATGGACCAGTACGGCCATCGCGACGTGCGCGCCGAACGGCTGTGGCGCTCCGTGATGCAGTGCGCCGGCTTCAGTTCCGACGCCAAGATCGCGTCCAGCGGACGTGCGGCGAGCGACGTCTTCAAACACTGCGCTTTCGATCCGGAGAACCCGAACTCGATCGTCTCGGCCGTGCGTTTCGCGCGGACGAACGCGCTCAGCCTCCGCTCCGAGCTCACGATGGAGGTCTGGGAGGTCGTCAACGTCATCTACCTCTACGTCGGCGATCAGAACGTGCGCTCGGTCTTGCGCGAGGGGCCGTCCAAATTCTTGCGGCGGGTGCGGGACTGGATGCAGGCTTTCGGCGGGATGAGCGACGCCACGATGAGCCACGGTGAAGGTTGGAACTTTCTGCAGGTCGGGCGCTTCGTCGAGCGGGCCTACATGACGGCCCGCATCCTCGAAGCGCTCGAGGTCGAGCACGAGCCCTGGCACGAATCGCAGCGGCTCTTGGAGATGTGCTGCGCGAGCGTGCCGTTCGCGCAGTCCTCGCACCGCGCTCCCGAGGCCTCCGACGCGGTCGAGTTCATCGCGCTCGCCCCGGATTTTCCGCGCTCGCTGCGCTTTTGCACGCGCGAGATCGACGCCGCCATGCACCGGATCTCGGGGAGTCCCGAAGCCACTTTCACCAACGACGCCGAGCGGCGGCTCGGGCGCATGCGCGCGCTCTTCGACTATACCTCGATCGACGAGATCCTGGCGGGCGGCGTGCGAAACTTCGGCGCGAACGTTCGCGGAGAGTTCGAATTGCTCTCGCACGACGTCGAGGAAGTCTATTTTCCGCGGCTTCCCGCGACGCCCGTGGAAGCCGAGGCATAGCCCGTGGAGTACACGATCGCGCATCGGACTTCGTACGTCTATCCGGACTCGGTGCACGAGAGCTACACCGTCATGCACCTTCAGCCGCGCAGCGACGCGCTGCAGTTCTGCTCGAGGTACGAACTGCGGGTCTCGCCGGACGCGCGCGTCGCTTCCTACGTGGACCGCTTCGGCAACGACGTCCAGCACTTCGCTGTGCTGGCCTCGCACGGCGCGCTCTCCATCACCACGCAATCGCACGTGGTGACGCTGCTCCCGGCCGATCCGCCCGAACCGGTCGAAGCGACGCGTTCCCGGCTCGAGGCCGACCGGGAGGTCGAGTCGCTGTGGGATTTCCTGCACGAGAGCGCCTACGTCCAGTTCACGCCGGAACTCGCCGCCTTCTGGGGCGAGCTCGAGTCGCCGGGCGAGCGGATCGGCGAGTGGTGCCATAGCGTCTCGCGGCACATCAAGAGCCGGTTCGCTTACGACACGAGCGCCACCAACGTCCGCTCGACCGTGCGCGAGGCGCTGGCTGCGCGAGCCGGAGTGTGCCAGGATTTCGCGCACGTCATGATCGCCGTGCTGCGCAGCGCCGGCGTTCCGGCCCGCTACGTGAGCGGCTACCTCTTCCGCGGGAACAGCACGAGCAACGTGCTGGGCGCCGAGGCCTCGCACGGCTGGTGCGAAGCTTACCTTCCGCCGTACGGCTGGGTCGGGTTCGACCCGACCAACGACCTGATCGTCAACGATCACTTCGTCCGGATCGCCATCGGGCGGGACTACCGTGACGTCTCCCCGGTTCGCGGCGTCTACCGGGGGTCGGGCCACAGCGAGATGTCGGTCAACGTGGGGATGGACCTGCTCCAGACGGCGCAGCAGCAGCAACAACAGCAGTAGTCCGTTCTTCATCCGTGGCTAATGAGCCGGCGGAGGGAATCCGATAACCTTGCTGCAGGAGGTCCGCGGAGCGTGATCGCTTTGGAATCCGGTCAGCTGGCGAGAGGCCAGGTCGTTTTCGTTCAATCGGATCCCGACGATCCGCTCCGCATCGAGCCCGGCGTCGTTACCGGCGATTGGGCTCGCCTCTGTGCCGGACGCGGACTGGCGCCGGTCGACGTGACGATCGACGGGCAGCGCCGCCTGGTCTTGCGCCGGCGCGTCCACGTCAGCGAAGGGCACGCCTTGGCGGCTACGCTGCTCGGCGGTTCGGCCGGCTTCTAGCCGATCCGGTTATCGCGTCGACGGCGACGCGCTCGAGCGAAGCGACGCGCTTTCGCGCGTCGAGCGAAGTCCGGCGGCGATCGTCGCCGAGTGCGCTTCAAAGCGGTCGAGCGTGCGCTCGTAGCATTGCTGCCAGAAGAGCTTCTCGCCGCGCTCCAGGCGATGCCAAGCCTCGTGTGCCGCCTCGCAGGGCACGTAGCGGAGCCGGCTCAGAATGGTGTGGGCGAGCGAGCCGGGGACGACGGCGAGCCCGTCGAGCACGTCGGCGCTGGTCGCGGGGGTTCCGCGCCGGTGCGCGATCTCGATCGCGAGCTCGAGCGTTGCGGCGGTGTGGGGCGTCATCTCGGTCCACGAGTCGCGGCTGACGTGGGAGCCGCGCAGCGGCGCCGCCTCGCGCAGCATCGCCGAGAAGCCGTCGCGCGCGGAGCTCTCGAGCAGCCGGCGGCAGGCGACGAAGCGCCGGTCGCCGGCGATCGCATCCAGGATCGCCGACGAGTCGACCGGCTCGCCGCCGGCCGACGCCCGCGCGGCGCTCCACAGCTCGCGCAGCTCCTTGCTGACCTCCGGCATCGAAAGGTAGGCCTCGCTCTCCCAAACCACGGGCGGATGCGAGGGCGCGAGCAGCGCGGAGCGGCTCTTTTTCGCAAGGGCGAAACGCGAAAGGAACCCTGCCGCCACGAGCGCGGACGGCAGGCCTACGGCGAGGGCGATCAGGGCTGAGTGCATGGCCAAGGCACGTCGCTTTTGCAGAGAGCTGCCGCTCCCTTGCGTACATTCAGAACGAGAAAGGGAGCGCGGCCGCGCGGCGCGGACTTTTCCGGCCAGGTCCGCGGGAAAGGGACGCGACAGCCGGGAGAGCAACCCTGGTGGCTAGCAGTGTGTCCCAGAGAGTGCTAAAATGAGCGAAGAGTTCTTCACCGAGTTCGATGCGATCTTCGCGGATCTGGCTCGCCGAGCGAGACCCGGCCGTTTCGAACCGAACGCCGACGTCTATCTCAGCGGCGACGGCGGTTCGATCGTCGTCAACGTGGAGATCGCCGGTGCGGAGCCGGCCGAGCTGCGCGTGATGGTCGAAGAGCGGCGGCTGTACATCCTGGGACGGCGTCACGACCTCGAGCGCGACAACCGCGGCTCGGTTCTCATGAAGGAAATCGAATACGGCGATTTCGCCAAGAAAATTCACCTGCCGGTGGCGATCGCGTACGACCACGCCACCGCGTCCTATCGGGACGGGCTGTTGACGATCCTTCTGCCGGTCTCGGCAGAAGGGAACCTCCCGACGCACCGAACCGAGATTCGCATGACCGTGAGAAGGGTCCCCGTCTGATGCCCGCCCCTGCGAAAAACAAGAGCGAAGCGCTCGGCATCCTGCCGCTGCAGGACGCGGTGTTGTTCCCCAACACCGTCATTCCGCTCGCCGTCGTCAAGAAGCCGGGGATCGCGCTGGTCGAAGAGGCGCTCCGCGACGGCCGGCCGATCGGTCTCGTCGCGCTCAGGGACAAAGACACCGAGGATCCCACTCCCGACGACGTGCACCGGATCGGGACGATCGGCACGATCCAGCGCATGATCAAAGTGCCCGACGGCACGATCCGCTGCATCGTCGGAGGCACCTCCGTCTTCCGCATCGACGCCTTCACGCGGACCGAGCCCTATCTGGCCGGGACGTTCACCGAGCTCCCCGACGTTACCAGACCGTCCGAAGAACTCGTGGCGATGCATCGCAACCTGGTCAGCCTCTTCTCGAAGCTGCTCGGCTATCTGCCGCAAGCGCCGCGCGAGATGGAGATGGAAGTCAACAACATCAGCGACTCCAATCTCCTGACCTATTTCGTCGCGAGCTCGATGCGGCTCGACACGGCCGACCGGCAGGCGCTGCTCGAAGAGCGCAACACCGAGCGGCGGATGCGCAGGCTCACGATGCTCCTGACCAAGGAGCTCGAGGTCGTCGAGCTCGGGCACAAGATCCAAAGCGACATCCAGCGCGAGATGGAGAAGAACCAGCGCGAGTTCTACCTCCGCCAGCAGCTGCGAGCGATCCAAGAAGAGCTCGGCGAGACCGATCCGCAGCAAGCCGAGACGAACGAGCTGCGCAAGAAGATCGACGAGGCCGAGATGCCGGAGGAGGTCAAGAAGGCCGCCGACCGCGAGCTCGACCGCCTCTCCAAAGTCCCGCAGGCCTCGCCCGAGTACTCGGTCATCCGCACCTACCTCGACTGGCTCGTCCAACTGCCTTGGGGCAAGACGACGCCGGACTCGATCGACATCGTTAAGGCGCGCGAGATCCTCGACGAGGACCACTACGACCTCGAAAAAGTCAAGGACCGTATCATCGAGTACTTGGCCGTCGGCAAGCTCAAGAAGAAGCTGACCGGCCCGATCCTGTGCTTCGTCGGTCCGCCCGGCGTGGGCAAGACGTCGCTCGGGCACTCGATCGCCCGCGCGATGGGGCGGAAATTCGTGCGGCTCTCCGTCGGCGGCGTGCGCGACGAGGCCGAGATTCGCGGCCACCGGCGCACCTACATCGGCGCCATGCCGGGGACGATCGTGCGCGCCCTGCGCGACGCGGGGACGAGGAACCCGGTCATGATGATCGACGAGATCGACAAAGTCGGCTCCGACTATCGCGGCGATCCGCAGTCGGCGCTGCTCGAGGTGCTCGACCCGGCCCAGAACAACACGTTCCGCGACCACTACCTCGACCTGCCCTTCGACCTCTCGTCGGTGCTCTTCATCTGCACGGCGAACAACCTCGATACGATCAGCCCGCCGCTGCGCGACCGCATGGAGATCATCAACCTCTCGGGCTACACCGAGTTCGAGAAGCTGCAGATCGCCAAGCGCTACCTGCTCAAGAAGCAGCGCGAGGCCAACGGTCTGCGCGATTCGCAGGCCCAGATCAACGACGCGGCGATCCGCGCGGTGATCAACGACTACACGCGCGAGGCCGGCGTGCGCAACCTCGAGCGGGAGATCGGCACGATCTTCCGCAAGATCGCGCGCAAGATCGCCGAGGACGCCCGCTTCAAAGCGCGCGTCAAACCGGAAAACGTCCAGGAGTATCTCTCCAAGCCGCGTTTCTTCAACGAGGTCAAGAAACGGACGGCGACGGTCGGCGTCGCGACGGGCCTAGCTTGGACGCCGGTCGGCGGCGACATCATGTTCATCGAAGTCACGGTCATGCCGGGCACCGGCAAGCTCGGGCTGACCGGCCAGCTCGGCGAGGTGATGAAGGAGAGCGCTCAGGCCGCGATCTCGTTCCTCCGCTCGCGCTCGAACGAGCTCGGGCTTCCGGAGGACTACTTCAACAAGCACGACGTGCATGTGCACGTGCCGGCCGGAGCCGTTCCGAAGGACGGGCCTTCGGCGGGGATCGCGCTGGCGACCGCGCTCGCCTCGTTCCTGACGAACACGAAGGTCGATTCGAACCTCGCGATGACGGGCGAAATCACGCTGACGGGTCAAATCTTGCCGATCGGGGGTCTCAAGGAGAAGGTCTTGGGCGCGAAGCGCGCCGGCATCTCGAAGATCGTGCTGCCCAAGCGCAACGAAGTCGACCTCGACGACGTGCCCAAGGAAGTGCGCGACACGATGACGTTCGTGCCGGTCGAAGAGATCTCGGAAGTCTTCGAGCAAGCCTTCGGCAAGAGGGTCGTGACGCCGGTGACCCTCGGCCACGACGAGCCGCAGGCAGCCGGGGTCGTCGTGCCCATGCGCCGCGCGATCAAGCGCCCCGCGGCGAACGGCGAGCGCAAGCGGACCAACGGGCGCACGCGCACGGCGGTCTCGACGCGCAAGCGCTAGAGGGGCAGGCGCGAGTTGGGGGCCGTCTCGGACTGTAGCCGGGTCGCGGCATCCGCAAGGGTGCCGCGACCGCTTTCCGTCGCGCTGGCGCTGGCGGCGGTCTACGTTTTGTGGGGTTCGACCGCGCCGGCCATGCGGGTCGCCGTCGCGACGCTCTCGCCGTGGTGGATGGCGGCGATCCGCTTCTCCGTCGCAGGCGGCTTGCTCTGGATCTACAGCCGCGCGCGCGGCGCCCCGCTGCCGCGCAAGGGCGACTGGCTCGCGGCTGCGCTCACGGGGTTCATCCTGCTCGTCCTGGGCAACAGCGTCTTCGCCTGGTGCTTGCAGTACATTCCGAGCGGCATCGGCTCGCTATTCTTCGCGCTCTCGCCGATGTGGATGGCGATCCTGGGCTTCTTCATGTACGGCGAACGCTTGAGCTTGCCGGCGACGGCGGGATTGCTGCTCGGCTTGGCGGGGATGATCTATCTCTACTCGCCCAGCGGCGCGCAGGATCTGCCGCTGCTGCCGACCGTTCTGGGCGTCTTCTCCTCGATGGCGTGGGCCCTCGGCTCGGTCATCCAGCGCCGCTTCACGAGGACCGACTACGTGCAGATGAGCGGCATGCAGATGCTTGCCGCCGCCGCCATGCTCTACGCCTTCGCGCTGCTCTCGCGCGCGCCGCTCGGCGCGGACTCGTTCGCGCCCGGCGCGATCTGGGGCCTCGTCTATCTGATCTTCTTCGGCAGCATCGTCGGCTTCAGCGCGTACCTGTGGCTGATGCGCCACGTGCCCACGACGCTGGCCTCGACGTATTCCTACGTGAACCCCGTCGTCTCGCTGTGCGTGGGCGTCGGTCTGCTGCACGAGCGCCTGGACTGGAACATGCTGCTCGGCGCGGCCGTGATTCTGGCCGGCGTCGCGCTCATGATGACCTCACCGAAGCGCGCGGCGAGCGCCTGAGTCAGCGCACGAAGATGCCGCTGCCGGCCTCGACGGCGCCGATCTCGGCGGCGACCGAACCGGCTTTGCGCAGCGCCGTCACGAGCTGCGCGAGCGTCCCCGGCGGAACGGCGATCAGCAGGCCGCCCGAAGTCTGCGCGTCGCTGAGGATGAGCCGCGTCTCCGGCGAGACGTCTTCGGCGTAGGTCGTGAACGAGGCGTGCTCGCGCAGGTTGTTGCGGGTCCCGCTCGAGGCGATCCCCACGGCGACCATGTCGCGCACGAGCCCCAGGACCGGGACGGCTTTCGAATCGAGGCGCAGGCGCACGCCGCTGGCGCGCGCGATCTCGTTGGCGTGTCCGAGCAATCCGTAGCCGGTCACGTCGGTCGCGGCGTGCGCGCCGGCTTCGAGCATCGCTTGGGAGGCCGCCGCGTTGAGGGTCGTCATCGAGGCGATCGCCGGCGCCATCTCCGCGTCGGAGATCGAGCCCTTCTTCAGGGCTGAGGCGAGGATGCCGGTGCCGAGCGCCTTGGTGAGGACCAAACGGTCGCCGGGCTTCGCCTTCGCGTTGGTGACGATCTTCTGCGGGTGGACCGTGCCGGTGACGGCGAGGCCGTACTTCGGCTCGTCGTCTTTGACCGTATGCCCTCCCAGGATCGAGACGCCGGCTTCGCGCGCGACCGCCGCGCCGCCGGCGAGGATCTTGGTGAGCATCTCGGGGCCGTAGTCGTCGATCGGATAGGTCGCGATGTTGAGCGCGGTCAGCGGCGTCGCGCCCATTGCGTAGATGTCCGAGATCGCGTTGGCGGCCGCGATTCGACCGAAGTCATACGGATCGTTGACGATCGGCGTGAAAAAGTCGACCGTCTGCACGATGGCAAGCTCCTCGCTCAGCGCGAAGACGCCGGCGTCGTCGCTGGTAGCAAAGCCGACCAGCACGCGCGGGTCGCTCGACTGCGGCACGTGGCGCAGGACTTGCGCCAGGTCGACCGCGCCGACCTTGGCCGCGCAACCGCCGCTGGAGCACAGCGCCGTGAGCCTGACCTCCTCGTAAGCTTCCATGCAGAGCGCTTCGACGCGAACGGGTCCGAAACGTGCTTGGTGCTTGCCGCGGGGGTCCGTGCCCGCTTACAATCGGGCACATGCGGAAGCACCTCCTGTTCATCCCCGGCCCGGTGACGGTCGCCGAGCCCGTTCTGGCGGCCATGGCGACGCCGATGATCGATCACCGCGGCCCCGAATTCGCCGCGCTCCAGGCGCGCATCGTGCGTGGTTTGCAGCCGATCTTCGGGACGACGGCCGAGGTCGTCTTGCTCGGAGGCTCAGGCACCAGCGGCCTCGAGGCCGCCGTCTCGAGTTCGTTTTCGCCGGGTCAGAAGGTGCTTTCGTGCCCGGTCGGCGTCTTCGGCAAGCGCCTTGCGAACATCGCCAAGACCTTCGGCCTCGACGTCGAGATCCTCGACACGCCGCTGGGCAGCGCGGTCGATCCGGCCCTGCTGGCGGCGCGTCTGGCGGCAGACGAGGCGCACGAGATCGCGGGGATCCTGCTGACGCACAACGAGACTTCGACGGGCGTGCAGAACGACATGGCCGCCCTCGCCCGCGCGATCGGCACGCATCCGGCGACGACGATCGTCGATTCGGTCAGCGGCCTGGGGGCCTCCGAGTTCCGCATGGACGAGTGGGGTTACGACATCGTTGCGGCGGCCTCGCAAAAGGCGCTCGGCGTCCCGCCGGGCGCCGCCATGGTCGCCGTGAGCGCGCGGGCCTGGGAGCGCATCGCGCAGGCGACCGCGCCGCGCTTCTATCTGGACCTGGCCAAAGCGCGCGAGTTCGCCAAGCAGGGCCAGACGCCGTGGACGCCGCCGCTTTCGATCCTGTTCGCGCTCGACGTCGCCATCGAACGCTACCACGCCGAAGGCGCGCCGCGCGTTTGGGCGCGTCACGCCTGCTATGCCGAAGCGATCCGCGCCTTCGCCAAAGCCTCGGGCATCGCGGTCTTCTCCAAGCCGGGCGCGCACTCGTGTACGGTCGTCGCGCTCAAGATCCCCGAGCGCCAGGACGCGGCCTCGATCCGCAAGTCGCTGCACGACGAGCACGGCATCACGATCGGCGGCGGCCAAGCCGAGCTCAAAGGCAAGATCCTGCGCATCGGCACGATGGGGGATATCTCCGCCGCCGATCTCCTCGACGCGCTCGAGGCGCTCGACACCGTCCTACGCGCCCGCAGTTTCGAAGCGGTCCCCGAAGCGGGCTTGCGCGCCGCGCGCGAGTCGCTCAGCGACGCGTTCGCGACGACCGGCTGAGGTCAGACGCGGTGCCGGCTGAAGAGCGGCGCCGCGTACGGTTGGACGAAGGACGGCAGCGAGGCCCGCAGCGCGCCGTCGATCTGCGGGTTCCCCGCTTCGAGGATGGCGACGACGCGCGAGCCGTGCAGCGCGTCGCGCAGGTCCTGCGAGAGCGGAAAGAAGAGCGCGACGTAAACGACCGCCCAGACGAAGACGGCGGACTTCGTCAAGCCGACGGCCGCGCCGAGCAGCGCGTTTCCGACGTTGACGAGCGGCATTTTGGCGGCTCGATTGAGAAGGCTTGCCAAAACGAGCATGGCAGCATAGGCGGTGCCGGCGTAGAGCACCATGCCGATGACGTGCGCCGGCCCCTTCGCGCCGTGAGTCCAACCTGCCACGGCGCCGTCCCACACGCCCGGATAGAGCCAGGCCGCGATCAGCGCCACCGCCAGCGCGATCAGGCCGGCCAGTTCGGAGACGAGCCCGCGCTTGAAGCCTTTGAGCGCCCCGAAGGCGAGAATCGCGCCGCAGAGGACGTCGGGCCACGCGACCCCGCTCATCCTCGCAGCTTCGCTCCGTAGCGCTCGCGCAGCACCGCCAAGATCGCGGCGACGTGCTTGTCGGCCTCGGCGTCGGTCAAGGTCGCGTCGTCGCGCTGCAGCACGACGCGCAGCGCGATGCTCTTTTTCCCGCCCTCGACCTGCGGTCCGCGGTATTCGTCGAAAACCTGCACGTCGGCGATGACCCCGTCGCCGCCGGAGCGGACCGCCCGCTCGATTTCGCGCGCCGGGACCTCGGGTGCGACCACGACCGCCAGGTCGCGCGCGACGGGCGGATAGCGCGAGGGGGCCTTGTAGCGCGGGACGCGGTAGGCGGGAAGGTCGGCGAGCCGCAGGAAGCCCGCGTAGGCGGCGCCTTCCAACTCGTACGCCGCGGCCAAGCGCGGATCGACCGCGCCGATGGTCGCCACGGCCTTCCCGTCGAGGGAGAGCTGCGCGGTCTTGCCAGGGTGCAGGCTCGCCAGCGTTCCGGCCGTCGTTTCGGCCTCACGCCCGGCGAGGGCTCGCACCAGCGCCAGCGACTCGCCCTTGAAGGCGAGGAAGCCGTCGTCGCGCCAGGACGGGCCCTCCGCGCGCGGGACGACCAGCAGCCAGGCGGCTTCAGCGCTTTCGCGCAGCTCGTCCGCCTCGGTGAAAACGTGGCCGAGCTCGAAATAGCGCAGCTGCGGCGCGCCGCTTTCGAAGCGAGCGGCCAGGGCGAGCAGCCCCGGCAGCAGCGCGAAGCGCATGAAGCGCTGATCTTCCGAGAGCGGATTGCGGATCTCGACGACCGGCCCGGGCAGCGCGATGCCGGCGCGCTCGTAACGCTCGCGCACGGCGGCGGGCTGCAAGGCGAAGGTCATCGCCTCGCGATAGCCGAGCGCGGCGAGCGCGTGCGCGATCCGGCGCTCGTCCGCATAGACGCTGCTGTCGATCGCGTGCTCGCCGATCGTCGGCATCTCCGCGCCGATCCGGTCGTAGCCGACGATGCGCGCGATCTCCTCGACGACGTCCTCGGGAATGAGGACGTCGCCCCGCCAAGGGGGCGGGGTCACGAGCAGACAAAGCCGCGGCGTCTCGCCGAACCGATCGTCGCGCAGCGCGGACTGCACGCCGAAACCCAAGCCGCGCAGCGCCGCTTCGGCCGCATGCGGGCCGACGTCGATGCCGAGCAGTGCTTTGACGCGCGCCAGCGGCAAGGTGAGCGCGACCGGTGAAACGGCTTCGCCGACCGCAAAGGGCGGGAAAACGCGAGCGCCTTCGGCTTGCAGCAGGTACGCCGCCCGCGCCGCCCCGATGTCGGATAAGCCGAGCGGCAGCGTCTTTTCGTGGCGGCTCGAAGCGTCGGTGCGGAAGCCGAGCGCGACGCTCATGCGCCGCACTCTGGGTCCGCGGAAGCTGGCGGCTTCGAGCAGCAGCTCGCGCGTCGCGCCGGTCACCTCGCTCGCCGCGCCGCCCATCAGCCCCGCCAGACCCTGTGCCTCGCGTTCGTCCGCGATGACCAGAAAGCGCGGACCGAGCGCGTGCTCCTTGCCGTCGAGGGTGCGGATCGTCTCGCCGGGCCGTGCCTCGCGCACGATGATGTGGCGGCCCGCGAGCCGCTCGAAATCGTAGAAGTGCAGCGGCTGGGCCGTCTCGAGCATGACGAAGTTCGAGATGTCGACCAGGTTGTTGATCGGGCGCTGTCCCGCCAGCGCCAGGCGCACGCGAATCCAAAAAGGCGCGGGCCGCACGCGCACGCCGGAGAAACGCTGGCCGACGAAGCGTTTGCAGCCGTCGCTCTCCAGCGTGACGCGCGCCGTTTCGTGCGGCTGCGGGTCGAAGGTGACGTGCGTGTCCGGTTCGCGTACGGGCAGCCCCAGCGATGCGCCGAGCTCGCGCGCGAGCCCGAGGACCGACATCGCGTCGACGCGATTGGCCGTGACCTCGACCTCGAGCACGTCGTCGTTCAAGCGATAGCGCTCGATGAAATCCGCACCGACCGGAAGATTTGCTTCTAACTGCAAGATGCCGTCTTCGAACCACTCGCCGACCAGCCCGATCTCGCTCGCCGAGACGAGCATCCCTTGCGAGTCGACGCCGCGCATCTTGCGCGGCGCGATGGTCAGCCCGACGAGCTCCGCGCCGATCGTTGCGACCGGGACGACGTGACCCGCCGCGACGTTGGTGGCGGCGGTTGCGATCGTCAAGGGCGCGCCCGTTCCGATGTCGACCGTGCAGATCTGGAGACGATCGGCGTTAGGATGTTTTTCCAATCGGTCGATGCGGCCGATCAGGACGCCGGAGAGCCGCGGGCGCCGCTCGATCCCTTCGACCGGAAAGCCGAGTTGCGCCAGGCGCGCGGCGATCTCGTCGCTTCCGGCCTCGATATCGAGAAAGTCGCGCAACCATGCGATGGGAAGCTTCATCTCGTGTTTGTCTACTCTCGTTAAGCGAGCGCGGCGAGCACGCGCGGGTCGTTTTCGAAGAAGACGCGGATGTCGTCGACGTCGTAGCGCACCATGGCGATCCGCTCGATCCCGATCCCGAAGGCCCAGCCGGTGACCGCCTGCGGGTCGTAGCCGGACTCGCGCAGGACGTCGGGATGGACCATCCCCGAGCCGCCGATCTCGATCCAGCCGGAGCCGCCGCAGGTGCGGCAGGTCTCGCTGCTCCCTCCGCAACCGGGGCAGGTCGTGTCGACCTCGGCGCTCGGCTCGGTGAAGGGGAAGAACGAGGGCCGGAACCGGACCGCTTGCTTGGGGCCGAAGAGCTCGCGGCAGAGTCCGGTCAGCATGCCCTTGAGGTGGCCGAAGTGGATCCCCTCGGCGACCAGCAGGCCCTCGATCTGGTGGAACATGTACGAGTGGCGCGCGTCGACGGCGTCGCGCCGGTAGGCCTTGCCCGGGACGACCAGCGCGACCGGCGGCGGGTTGGCCTGCATCGTGCGGACTTGCATCGGCGAGGTGTGGGTGCGCAAGATCAGGCCGGGGCGCAGGTAGAACGAGTCGAGCCCTTCCCGCGCGGGATGGTCGGGCGGAATGTTGAGCGCGTCGAAGTTGTAGTATTCCGTCTCGACCTCGTTGCCGAGCACGACCGCGAAACCGCGCCGCTCGAAATAGCCGCAGGCGTCCTCCATGGCGCGCCGGATCGGATGGAGCGATCCGGTACGGGCCGGGAGCGCCGGAAATGTGACGTCGATCGCATTTTTCAGCTCGGCATCGAGGGCGCCTCGCTCGAGCTCGGCCGCCTTGCCGGCAAAGAGCGCTTCGAGCGCGACGACGGCTTCGTTGACCGTCTTGCCCGCCTCGGGCCGTTCGCCGGGTGGTAAGGTTCCGATGCTGCGCCGCACGGCCGTCACCTCGCCGCTGCGGCCGAGGTAGGTGACGCGCAACGCTTCGAGGGCCGCAGCGTCGTGGATGCCGGCGAGCGCGCTTTCGAGGCGCGCGCGCAATGCTTTCAATTGTTCGGTCAGCTGACTGATGGCTGGAACACTCCTCGTAGAAGGCGGCCCCTTAAAACACGAACGCCCGACCGCTTCGGTCAGGCATTCGAGATACTTAGCGTTTTTCTAGGGTCGCTCAGCTGCTCGCCGCTGTTTGATTGACCTGCCGGTACATGAGGTAAGCGTAGATCGATCCGGTGCTCGTAAACAGTTTCCAGAAGCGGTCGCTCGTGCGCATTCGTTCGCGTGTACCCTTCTTTTTCATTTTTCGGCGTTCCAGCCGCCCGAGAACGTTTTAGAGTGTAGCACAGGGGTTAGTGGCCGCCAAGTCTTGACAAATCGGCCTTTTCCAGAGCTTTTCAGTCCGCGCCTCGGTTGGGAAATTGCTGGGAAAAGGCATAGAACACGATCCCTCCCGCGACGGCCGCGTTGAGGCTTTCGCCCTCGCCGGGTTGCTCGATGGCGACGGCGGCGTCCCAGCGCGGAAGCCAGCCGGCGACCCCCCGGCGTTCGTTCCCAATCGCTAGGATCGTCCTGCGAGAGAAGCGGAAGCTCGCGAGAGGGGTGCCGCCCCGAGCGGTCGCCACGACGGAATAGCCGGCTTGCGCTGCCGCGTCGACCAGTTCGGCGGGCCGGGCGGTCGCGAGCTGGGTCCGGAAGAGCGCGCCCATCGAGGCCCGCACGACCTTCGGGTTGTGCGGCTCGACCCCGTCGCATCCGAAGACGGCGCGGGTCAGGCCGAAAATCTCGGCCGCTCGCAGGAGAGTCCCGGCGTTGCCAGGGTCGGCGACTCCGGCAAGCAGGACGAGGGGCTCCCCGGACGCCAGCAGCTCGGCGAGCGGTCGCAGCGCGACGGGCAGGACGGCCAGCACCCCGGGCGGCGTTTCGAGCTCCGAAAGCCGCCCCATCGCCCGCTCCGGGACGAGGAAGACGGGGCCTTTGAGCCGGCCCGGCAACGCCCCGAGGGCCGCGTACCCGGCCTCGGTCGCGTAGACCGCCTCCGGCTGAAGACCGCTGCGCAGCGCCTCGCCGAGCATCGTCGGCCCCTCCACCGCGTAGCGCTCCTCGCGCCGGCGGCCCGCCTTCGTGCGCAGCGCCCGGACTGCCTCGAGCTTGGGTGAGTGGGCTCCAAGAGGGATCGGCATGCTCGTGACTTCGACGAAAAGCCGCCGCGCTCGTGCGCGCCTGCGCCGCCCTCACCAGGATTTGCCGGCTGCCGCGGACGAGAGGTGACGGTGACTCCCCGTGCGTTGGAAGCGACCTTCATCGGCGTGATCGCGTTCGCGATCTTGATCGGCGGCCGCAGCCTGCTGGTCGAGATCGCGCAGTTCCACGCGATCGCGTTCGTCGTGCTGCTGGCGATCGGCGCGGCGCTGCTGCGCAATCTCGGCCGCAACATGGCGCCGCGCACGCCGCTCGGGCGCTTTCGCGCCACGCGCGACATCGCCTTCGCAGCCGCGGTCATCACCGCGCTCGCGTTCGTGTTTTCGCCCGCGCGCTGGTCGATGGGGGCCTGCATCGCAGCGCTCGAATTCGCGCTGGTCCTCGAGCTGCTCGGGCGGCTCGCACCCGATTCCGCGTCCGGCGAGAGCCGGCCGATCGAAAGATAGCATGCGATGGACGACCGCGCTCAATCCCTGTTGACGGAACGCTTCGATCTCGCGCTCGCCTATGCGAACGCGCTGCACCGCGGCGACCTGCGCAAGCACACCGCCGTTCCCTACGTGGCCCATCTCCTGGGCGTGTGCTCGCTGGTCTTGGAGAACGGCGGCGACGAGAGCGAAGCGATCGCCGCACTGCTGCACGACGCCGCCGAGGATCACGGTGGAGCCGCGCAGATCGCGCAGATCGCGAAATTCTTCGGCGACGACGTCGCTCGCATCGTGCAGGAGTGCAGCGATTCGCTGGTCGACGCTTCGCGCGTCGCAAAGGCACCGTGGTTCGAGCGCAAGACGGCCTACGTGGCTCACCTCCGGAGCATCGCGCCGTCGCGGCCCCAGACGCTGCTGGTGAGCTGCGCGGACAAGCTCTACAATCTGCGCTCGATCGATGACGATCTGCGGCGGCCGGACGTCGGCGAGCGCGTCTACCAGCGCTTCAGCGGCAAGAAGTCCGGAACGCTTTGGTACTACCGCGAGCTCGCCGACGTCTTCCTCGCCGTCCCCGGCCGGCACGGCTTTCTCGCCTCCGAACTCGCGGCGCTCGCCGGCCGCCTGGGCGGCGGCCGTTCCGCCGCGGAGCTCCTCGCGGCGTATCGCGAGGCCGTCGCTGCGGGCGGGATCTCGCTGAGCGCTTCCGCGTGAACGCACTCGATTCCAAGCGCATCTGGCAAGGGCGCATCGTCAACGTGCGAGTCGACGAGATCGACGGCGTTCGCGGGCTCGGACGCCGCACGATCGAGGTCGTCGAGCATCCGGGCGGCGTCGCCGTGATCGCGCGCCCGAGCCTGCGGGAGATCGTGCTCGTGCGCCAATACCGCCATCCCGTCGGCCAAGAGCTGTGGGAAGTGCCGGCGGGCAAGATCGAGCGCGGCGAACCTCCGCTCGAGACGGCGCAGCGCGAGCTCGTCGAAGAGACGGGCTACCGCGCCGAGCGTTTACGCTTCTTGTGGAGCATGTACTCGACGCCCGGCTTCTGCAGCGAGCGCATCCACTTCTTCGCCGCCGAAGGGCTTACCGCAGGCGAGGCCCAGCCCGAGGACGACGAGCAGTTCGAGATTCGCGTCTGGTCGATCGAAGAGGCATGGCGCCTCGTCGAAGCCGACCGGCTGCGGGATTCCAAGACTCAAATCGCGCTGGCCTGGGCCCGCTTGCAGCAGCGGTAGCGAAGAAGTTTACGCGGCTCGTCCGAGCCTGACGGGCTTGGGCAGGCGCAGGCGCTCCATCATCTCGCGCGTCGGGATCTTCACGCTGCGCGCCAGGCGCATCGCGCGCAGGACGCGGATCATGCCGTACGTCGGATCGATCTCGAACCAGCGCAGTCCGTGCGCGGCCGAGAACGGGAAGGCGTGGTGGTTGTTGTGCCAACCTTCGCCGAAGGCGACCAGCGCGACCCACCAATTGTTCGTCGAGCGGTCGCCGGTGCGGAAGCTTTGATAGCCCCAGCCGTGCGACGCGCTGTTGACGAGCCAGGTGCAGTGATAGGTGAAGACCGTGCGCGCGAAGAGGCCCCAGACCAGCCACGACCAGCCGCCCAAGGCGAGCAGCACGAGGCCGAGCGCGACGGTGAACCAGACGTAGTTGTTATCGAGAAAGCGGTAGAACGGGTCGGCCGTCAAGTCCGGCGCCCAGCGCTGCCGTTGCCATGGCTGGACCCGGTCCTTGTTCGTCCGGAAGAGCCACTCGACGTGCGCCCACGGCATCCCGCGATGGACGTCGTGCGGATCGCCGTCGCGGTCGGTGTTGGCGTGATGGGCGCGGTGGGTCGCGACCCAATCGATCGGCCCGCCCTGCACCGCCAGCACGCCGACGATCGCCGCGAGATATTCGAGCGGACGCGGCATCGCCAGACTGCGATGGGTCAGCAGGCGGTGGTAGCCCAGCGTGATCCCGAAGCCGGTGACGACGTAGAGCGCGACGGCGACCGCGACGCCCGACCATGAAAAGAGCGCCGGGACGAAGACGCCCAACGCTCCGAGGTGGATGACGGCGAGGCCGATCGCCGTCGGATAGCTGCGCATGCCGCGCTCTTTTTCTTGCATGGGGGTTCTCGCAGTCGAGCCGCCTCACCGCGAACGAGGGAGACTAGGCTTTCCTAACTTTCTCCCGACGCAGCGAGTCCACCCCCTATATAAGAAGAAGAATGTTTACCCCTAGAGGTGCGCCTCGAGTCCGGCCTTTGCGACCGCCAAGAGCGAATCGAAGGCGGCCCGGTCGCTCACGGCGAGATCCGCGAGCGCTTTGCGATTGAGCGTCACGCCGCTCTTCTTGAGCCCGTCGATGAGCCGTGAATACGAGAGGCCCTCGCGCCGGGCAGCCGCGTTGATCCGGCTTATCCACAGCGCGCGGAAGTCGCGCTTGCGGACGCGCCGGTCGCGGTAGGCGTAGGCCAGCGAGTGCAGCAGCGCCTCGTTGGCGACGCGGTAGTTCCGCCGCCGGGCCGCCCGGAAGCCCTTGACGAGCTTCATGACCTTGCGGCGGTGCTTGATCTTGTTGAGTCCGCGCTTGATGCGTGCCATCGATCGACGCTCCTACAGCAGGTAGGGGATCTGCGGCGCGAAGCGCTTCAGATCGCCGGCGAAAACGGGTTGGTCCTTGCGGAAGTTCCGCTTGCGCTTGCGCGTCTTCTTGCTGAGGATGTGACCGCAGCCGCTGAACTGATGGCGATGCGTGACTTTGCCGTTCGCGCTCACCTTCACGCGCTTCGCGGTTCCTCGATGCGTTCTGATCTTAGGCACTGGAGGCGACTCCTTGAGTTGCACTCGCCTGCGCCTGGGGCGCGGGCTCGTGCGGCTGAGTGAATTTCGGCGGGCCCGTCGGAACGGCGCGCGGCGCCAAAATCATGAACATGTTCTTGCCTTCGAGTTTCGCTTCGCGCTCGATCGTGGCGATCGGCGCCATGTCGGCGGCCATGCGATCCAGAAGCCGTTTGCCGAAGCTCGTGTACGTGATCTCTCTTCCGCGGAACATGATCGTCACTTTGACCTTGCCGCCGTCGAGGAGGAGCCGTTCGGCCATCCTGGCCTTCGTCTCGTAATCGTGGTTCTCGATCTTCGGGCGGAGCTTGACTTCCTTGAGCTCCCAGTTCTTCTGTTTCTTGCGGGCGTCTTTGTCTTTTTTGGACTGCTCGTACTTGAGCCGTCCGTAATCGCTGATTCGACAGACCGGTGGGATCGCCGTGGGTGAGACCTCGATGAGGTCCAGTCCTTTCCCTCGAGCCAGGGCCAGCGCGTTTTCGGTGGGCATGACTCCGAGTTGGGTTCCCTCGTCGTCGATGACGCGGACTTGGCGAATACGGATCTGATCGTTGACGCGCAGCGGTCGTGCTATGGCAAAGCTCTCCTCGAATCAAAAAAAATGTGGCGACGCCAAAGCATCCCACACGGGCGGAACCTACCGGCGGTCCCACTCTGCGACCGGATCGCCCTCGGGCATCCGGTGAGGGGCGCGAACGCGACCCTGCTTCGGCCCGCGTATCGTACCAGGAACGGCCCGGGCAAGTCAAACGCTCGAATCGCGAGCGGAGTGCGGGCCGTCGGGTTTGGGGCCCGTCTCGCACGAGGCTGGGCCGGCGCTTTGCCGCCGGCGGGGGACGGTGGACGAGGTTAGCGGGCGGTGGTTAGGGCGGTGGGGAGCGTTAGGCGGGGGCGGGGTTCGAAGTGGGGTTTGCCGTTGGGGGCGGCGGCGCGCAGTTGGGCGACGAGCTCGAGGGCGCGCTGCATTTGGGGGTCGCGGCCTTCGCGGTAGTCTTGGGGGGCGATGTCGACGTCGTAGTCGGGGTCGGTGCCGTAGTTTTCGACCTTCCAGCCCACGTCGACGAACCAGAACGAGAACTCGGGCTGGGTCGTGATCGTGCCGTCGACCAGGCGGTGGTAGGGGCTGATGCCGACGACGCCGCCCCAGGTCCGTTTTCCGACCAGCGGGCCGAGCTCGTAGAGCTTGAAGCAGTGGCTGAAGATGTCGCCGTCGGAGCCCGCGAACTGGTTGGTCAGCGCGACGATCGGGCCGGCTACCGATTCGGGCGGGTAGGGCATCGGCGGGCCGTAGCGCGTGACGTCGTAGCCGACGCGCTTGCGCGCGAGCTTTTCGAGCAGCAGGGGCGAGACGTGGCCGCCGCGGTTGTAGCGCACGTCGACGATGAGTGCCTCGCGGTTGAACTCGGAGAGATAGCCGCGGTGAAACTCGGAGAACCCCCACGGTCCCATGTCGGGGATGTGCAGGTAGCCGACGCGGTCGCCGGTCTGCTCGTGGACGTAGGCGCGGTTCGCCTCGACCCAGGCGCGGTAGCGCAGCATCCGCTCGTCGCGCAGCGCTCGCACGACGATGCGGCGCCGCTCTTTTCCGTTCTTGCCGCTCGCCAGCGCGAGGGCGACGTCGCGGCCGGAGGCGTTGACCAGCAGCTCGTCCGGCGTGGTCGCGGCGTCGACGGCCCGGCCGCCGACCGCGACCACCACGTCGCCTTCGCGGACGCCCGTGCCGGGCTCGGCCAGCGGTGAGTCGACCTCGCGGTTCCACGAGTCGCCGCGGTAGATCTTGACGATCTCGTAGCCGTCCGCGGCTTTGTTCCAGGCGAGGTCCGCGCCCAAGAAGCCGCGCTTGTATTGCGGCGGCGAGCGGTGGTCGCCGCCGATCTCGTAGGCGTGCGAGGTTCCCAGCTCGCCCAGCATCTCCCAGATCAGATCGGAGAGCTCGGCCCGCGTGCGCACCAGCGGCAAGAGCGCGGCGTAGCGGCGGCGCACGAGATCCCAGTCGACGCCCGACATCGACTCGTCCCAGAACTGCTCGCGCTGCATGCGCCAGGCCTCGTCGTACATTTGAGCCCACTCGTCGCGCGGCTCGACCAGCACGCTGGCCCGGGTCAGATCGAGCCAGCCGCTGCGGCGCCCTGGGTCGGCCGCGGCGCGCGGCTCGTCGTTGCCGTCCTCGGGCAGCTCGCCCAGAGCGTCGATGGCGCGCATCCGGTCGTGCGAAGTGTAGACGAGCGTGCGGCAGTCGGCTCCGAGCCGGATCTCGCCGACTTCCTGCTGCAGCACGGCGCTGCGCTGCTGTTCGAAGTCGTAGGCGACCAGCGTCCCCGTTTCGTCGGGTTCGTCCCAGGAGTTGCCTTCGGGTTTGATCCCGCGCACCGGGAAGCGCGTGAAGAGCACGCGGCCTTTGGCGGCGACGAGGCGATCGTAGAAAGCTTCCTCGACGGGAAAGGCCAGCAGACGCCCCTGGATCCCCTCGAAGTCGATCTCGACGCGGACCGGCTTGTCGTCTTTCTTGCGCTCGTCCTCGTCCTCGCCGTCCTTGCGATCCTTGTGCAGGGGAGCGGGCTTGGGAACGAAGGGCGAGGGGACGTCGGCGCGCAGCGTCAGCACGAACGGGCGCATCGCCTGCGGGAAGCTCAAGTCGAACTGCAGCGCGTCGTAGACCGGGTTGAAGTCGCGGTTCGAAATGAAGTACAGGTATTTCCCTTCGGGGTCCCATGCCGGCGAGCGGTCGACGCGCAGCAGCGGCGTGACGTCCTGAACGGCGCCCGATTTCACCTTTGCGACGCGGATGATCGCCGTGTCGGGGTTTGCCGTCGCGCCGGCGTCGCTCGCGACGGCGCAGCTGTAGGCCAGCCAGCGCCCGTCGGGCGAGAAGGCGAGGTCCTCGATGCGCGAGGCCGGGCTCTTGTCGATCACCCGCGCGCGGCGCTCTTCGAGATCGATCAGGAGCAGCTCGTGACGGTGGTTGGTGACGGCGACGACGTCGGCCGCCGGCGAGGCTGCGAGCTCGACGACCCGGCCGATGTCTTCGCCGGACGCGGTTTGGAGCGGCGCCTCGGCCAGCGCGTCGCGGATCTCCAGCCGTTCGGCGCCGCTCGCGTCGCTGACGCAGACGAAGCGCCGGCCGTCGCGCAGCCACTCGGTGTGACGGTAGCGCACGCGGCTGCCCTCGCCGTGAGCGACCGCCGCTTCTTCCCACAGCGGCATCGTGATCGGCCGGCCGCGCGAGACGAGCGCCAGCCTCGTGCCGTCGGGGCTCGGCGCGAAGTGTTCGAGCCCGTCGGCGACTTCGACGAAGCGGCGGGCGGCCTGAGGAGCGGTCGAGGGCGCCTCGATTTCGAGGTTCGCGACCGTGCCGGCAGCCGGGTCGAGGACGCGAATCTGCGCGCCCGCGGTATAGACGATCGTCGTGCCGTCGGTCGCCGGGTGGCGCGCGAAGTACTCGGTCTCGTCGGTGTGACGGCGCAGATCGGAACCGTCGATGAGGACCGAGTAAATGTTGCCGATGCCCTCGTGGTCGGAGAGGAACGCGATGCGTTCGCCGATCCACATGGGCCATACGAGATTGCCCGGGAGCGAAATCAGCCGCCTGAACGTTCTGTCGCCGTGGCGGTCGACCCAGAGGTCGCCCGCGGTCCCGCCCCGGTAGCGCTTCCAGCGCGCCGGGTCGTCGTTGTTGCGACCGATGACGAAGCGTCCGGCGGGGTGCTGCGCGATCGCGCGCAGGTGCCCGAGCCGCAGCGGCTCGGCCGGTCCGCCGGCGGCCGGGACGCGGAAGCCGACCGTCTCCTTGACGAACGGCGAGGTCGAGTCGGACGAGAAATAGATGAAGCGCCCGTCCGGGGACCAGCCGCTGACCGTGCAGACCTCGCTGCCCAGGAAGGTGAGACGCCGCTGGGTCCCGCCCGCGGCGGGCATGACGTAGACCTCGGGGTGCCCTTCATCTCGAGCGACGAAGGCGAGCGTGCCGCCGTCGGGCGAGAGCCGCGGCGTCGAGACGCCGCCTGGGCTCGCGGTCAATCGCCGGGCCAGCCCTCCCTGGCGGGGCACCGTCCAGAGGTCGTCCTCGCAGACGAAGGCGACCGTGTCGCCGGAAATGGTGGCGTAACGATAATACCCGGGATGGCTCATTAGCGCACGATTGGCGGGAACAGCGGGCGCTTCCGCTCTAACCAGCCGTTGTACCCAATGCGCGCCTTAAAAGAACACTTCGTCGACAAGTACTTCGGCTATCGGCGCGGATACGTCGATTACATCCTCGGTGCGGTGCCCAAGCGGGCGCCTCTCGCCGTGCTCTCGGAGCTCGTCCGGCTGGCTTTCGTCGTGGTGACGTCGGGGCTGTGCGCCGTCATCTTCTGGCTGCTGACGGCCGGCGCGCTCCAACGCGGCGGCAAACCCGGCGCTTGGCTCTGGCTTTTCATTCCGAGTGCGCTGGCGGCCAGCTCGTTCGTCCTGCTCGCGCTGCGCGGCATCGTGGAGGCCGCCCGCGACCGCCGCCGCGTCCTAGAACGAGCCCGGCGCTAGCGCGCAGAAGAAGCCCGGCTGCAGGGCGAAGAGCGTGCGCTCATGGTAAACGACGCCGAGCTTCTGACTGCATTTCTCGCGGGGCGGCCGCGGGCGCTCGCCCAGGCGATCTCGCGCGCGGAGGCGGGCGAGGGAGCCGCGCTGATGCACGCGCTCTTCCCCCGGACCGGCCGGGCCTTGACGATCGGCCTGACCGGCCCGCCCGGCGTCGGCAAGTCGACCCTGTGCGGGGCGCTGGTGAAAATCGCGCGGCAGGAGGGCAGGACGGTCGGCGTCGTCTCGGTCGATCCGAGCTCGCCGTTCTCGCACGGAGCGATCCTGGGCGACCGGATCCGCCTCACCGAGCACTTCACCGATCCCGGCGTCTTCATCCGCTCGATGGCGAGCCGCGGACACCTCGGCGGCCTCGCCGGGGCGACCGGCGACGCCGTCGCCCTGATGGACGCCTTCGGCCAGGACGTCGTCATCATCGAAACGGTCGGCGTCGGGCAATCGGAGATCGAGATCGCCGAACTCGCCGACACGACGCTCGTCGCGCTGCAGCCCGGCAGCGGCGACTCGGTGCAGCTGCTCAAAGCCGGAATCCTCGAAGTCGCCGACGTCTTCGTCGTCAACAAGGCCGACCACCCGATGGCGCTGCAGCTGCAGCGCGAGATTCGGGGGATGCTCGAGATGCTCGATTTCTCGGGCTGGGTCCCCGAGCTCGTCGCGACGCAGGCCCGCGAGGGCGTCGGCATCGAGAAGCTCTGGGCGGCGATCGGCAGCCACCGGGCCTACCTGCGCGAGAGCGGAGATCTGGCCGCCAAACGCCGCAGCGCCTTCGCCCATCGCGTGCGCGCGCTGGTGCTGGGCGACCTCGAGCGCCGCGTCGAGGCGCAGATCGCGGCGCTTCTCGACGACCCGGCCGGCCCGCCGCCCGATCCGTACCACGCCGCCGAACTGCTGCTCGGGCGTCTCGCCGGCGCGCTTCCGCCGGTTCTTCCTTTGGCGCGCCAAAATCGAGCCCTCGCCCATTCTAGCGTCAAGGGGCTGTATCGGGACAGCGAGACGCATCACGACCATTGATCGATCGTGAAACGACCGTTTCATCAATGAATTATGGGAGTTAGCGAAGGTATCGAAACCGCGAGTGCGTACGGTAGCGTCTCTACTAGCGTAGGACTTGAACGCCATGATCGAAACGCCGGACCGCCTCACGCTTCCGTATACCGCCGAGGTCGCGCTCGCGACCTCGCACCTGCGCGCGCGCGTCGCGCGCAGCTTGACGGCGGCCGAATGGGAGCTTTTTGCGCCGTACGTGGCGCGCATCGAGGCGCTCAAACGCGAGCGTAACGCCGTCGTGCTGGCGCATCACTATCAGACGCCGGAGATCTATCACTGCGTCGCCGACGCGATCGGGGATTCGCTCGCGCTCGCGCAGGCAGCCGCCGCGACCGAGGCCGACGTCATCGTGATGTGCGGCGTGCACTTCATGGCGGAGACGGCGAAGCTGCTCAACCCGGGAAAAACCGTGCTGCTGCCCGATCTCGAGGCCGGCTGCTCGTTGGCGGCCTCGATCTCGCCCGGCGACGTGCGCGCGCTTCGCGCGCAGCATCCCGGCGCGCCGGTCGTCACCTACGTCAACACGACGGCCGCCGTCAAAGCCGAATCCGACGTGTGCTGCACCTCGGCGAACGCGGTGAGCGTCGTCGAGTCGCTCGGCGTTCCGAAAGTCATCTTTTTGCCCGACGAATATCTCGGCGCGTACGTCGCCGCGAATACGAGCGTCGAGATCGTGACCTGGGGCGGGCACTGCGAAGTGCACGAGCGCTTCACAGGCGCGCAGATCGGCGAGCTGCGCGAGATGCATCCGGCGATCGTCGTGCTCGCGCACCCCGAGTGCCCGCGGGACGTGCTCGAGGCCGCCGACTTCGTCGGCTCGACTACGGCGATGCTCGGCTACGTCAAGGAGCGGCGGCCCGCCGAGGTGGCGATGATCACCGAGTGTTCGATGGCGGGCAATCTGGCCGACGCATTTCCGGAGACCGCTTTCACGCAGCCCTGCAACCTTTGCCCGCACATGCGCCGCATCACGCTTCCGAAGATCCTGCGCGCGCTCGAGACGATGGCGCCGCAGATCGGGATCGAGCCCGCCGTCGCCGCACGCGCGCGGCGCGCCGTCGAGCGGATGACGGCAATCGGGCGCGACGCGAAAACCCGCGCGGCGGGCGCCGCATGAAGACGCGCCACGACGTCGTCGTCGTCGGGAGCGGGCTGGCGGGCTTGATGAGCGCGCTCGAGTTGCGCCCGCTTTCGGTCGCGCTCGTCTCCTACCGGTCGCTCGGCGAGTGGACGTCTTCGGCTTGGGCCCAGGGCGGGATCGCGGCGGCGGTCGGCGACGACGACTCGCCCTCGCTGCACGCCGCCGACACGGTCGCCGCCGGCGCCGGGCTGGTCGAAAAGCGGGTCGCGGCGCGGCTCGCCGCCGACGCGCCGGAGGCCATCGAGCGCATCGTCTCGCTCGGCGTTCGTTTCGACCGCGAAGATGCGACCCATTACGCGCTGGGCCGCGAAGGCGCGCACTCGCGCCGCCGCATCCTGCGGGCGGGCGGCGACGCGACGGGCGCGGAGCTGGTCCGCGCGCTCGTCGAAGCGGTGCGCCGCGCGCCGTCGGTCGTGCCCTACGAAGGGGCCCGTGCGTGCGATCTGCTGCTCGATTCCGCCGGGCGCGCGGCGGGCGTGCTGGTGCGCCAGCCTGACGGAACGCTCCGGACGCTCGAGGCCGGCGCGGTCGTGCTCGCGACCGGCGGGCTCGGCGGACTCTACCGCTTCACGACCAACCCGCCCGCTTCGCGCGGCACCGGGATCGCGATCGCGGCGCGCGCCGGCGCGCGCCTGGCCGACCTCGAATTCGTTCAGTTCCATCCGACGGCGCTCGACGTCGCATGCGATCCGCTGCCGCTGGTCACCGAGGCACTGCGCGGCGAAGGGGCGTTGCTCGTCGACGAACGCGGCGCGCGCATCATGGCGGGGGTCCATCCGGCGCTCGAGCTGGCGCCGCGCGACGTCGTCGCGCGGCGCGTCTTCGCGGTGCGCCGCGAAGGCGGCCGCGTCTATCTCGACGCGCGGGCGCTCGGCGAGCGGCTCGCCGAACGGTTCCCGACCGTCTTCGCGGCTTGCCGCGAGCACGGGCTCGACCCGCGCCGCGAGCCGATTCCGATCGTGGCGGCGGCACACTATCACATGGGCGGCATCGCCGTCGACTTGGAGGGACGCACCAACGTGCCGGGCCTCTACGCCTGCGGTGAGGTCGCCGCCAGCGGCGTGCACGGGGCCAACCGGCTCGCCAGCAACTCGCTTCTCGAATCGGTCGTGTATCCGGAACGGATCGCGCGCGACGTCAAGGCGTGCGAGGCGCGCGCTGCCGCGCCGGCGCGTTCGAGTTCGACCGTTCCCTATGCCGCCGCGCGCGAGGAGGAGTGGAGCCTGCTGCGCGCCGAGATGTACGCCAGCGTCGGCGTCGAGCGCGACGCGGCGCGCTTGCGCCACGCCCTGCAAACGTTCCGCCGCCTGGCGGCAAAGACGCGCAGCGAGGAAGTGCGGGATGCGGCGACGGTCGCCGCGCTGGTCGCGACGTCGGCGCTGCGCCGGCGTGAGACGCGCGGGAGCCACGTGCGCCTCGACCACCCCGGCAGCGCGCCGGACGAGCGCCGCTCGTTCGTGACGCTCGCCGAAGTCGAACGGGCCGGCCGTTCGGCGTGAGCCTGCGCACGCCGCCGCGCGCGAGCGCCCTCGAGCCGCTGCCGCCGCTGCTCTACGAACCGCTCGTGCGCGCCGCGCTGCTCGAGGATCTGGGGATCGCCGGCGACCTCACCTCCGAGGCGACGATCCCGCGCGGGACGATCGCCCGCGCCGCGCTGGTCGCGCGCGAGCCGGGGGTCCTGGCCGGCCTCGAGGCCGCCTTGCTCGCCTTCACGCTGCTCGACCCGTCGCTCGAAGTCGCGCGTCTGAAGTGCGACGGCGAGCGGGTGCGCGCGGGCCAGGCCTGCGCGAGCCTCGCCGGCGACGCGCGCGCCCTGCTCTCCGCGGAACGTACGGCACTGAACCTCTTGGGACGCCTGAGCGGGATCGCCACGGCCACGGCGGCCGCCGTCGCGGCGGCCGGCGGCGCCTGCGCGATCGTCGAGACGCGCAAGACGACGCCGGGCTTGCGCGCTCTCGAAAAATACGCGGTGCGGGCAGGCGGCGGCGCCAACCATCGCCTGCGGCTCGACGACGCGATCTTGATCAAGGACAATCACGTCGCGCTCGCCGGCGGCGTCCGGCCGGCGCTCGAGCGGGCGCGGGCTCGGGCGGGCCATCTCGTCAAAGTGCAGATCGAGGTCGACACCCCGGCTCAGCTCGACGAGGTTCTCGGGTGCGGCGACCTCGCCGACGCCGTCCTGCTCGACAACTTCGAGCTCGACGGCCTGCGCGAGGCGGTGCGCCGGGTCGCCGGACGTTTGATCGTCGAGGCTTCGGGCCGGATGTCGCTCGAGCGCGTCGCGGCGGCCGCCGCGGCCGGCGTCGACGTCATCTCCATCGGCGCCTTGACGCACAGCGTCGCGGTGCTCGACATCGGGCTCGACGTCGTCGAGAACGAGCTGCCGGCGTAAGCGTCGAAGCCGCTGCGAAACGACCCGAAAGGAAGAACGATGGCCGCGCAAGACAGACCGAAGGTCGGAGTCGTGGGCGTCGGGCGGATGGGCGCGGGCATCGCGCTGCGCCTCAAAGACGTGGGCTATCCCGTCGTCGCCGTCTACGACAGCCGGACCGAGGCCGCCGCCGGCGTCGCCGCCGAAACGGGCGCCGAGCAGGCGCAGAGCCTCGCGCGCGTGACCGAGCTCGCCGACGTGATCCTCACCGTCGTCAGCGACGACGCCGCGCAGCTCGCCGTCTTCGCCGAATCGGGCGATTCGCTGCTCGGCGGCGCGAAGGGCAAGATCTTCGTGAACTGCGCGACGGTCACGCCCGGCGTTCACGTCGAGATCGAACGGCGCGCCGGCGCGCGGGGGGCTGCCAGCATCGAAGCGTGCCTGGCGAGCTCGATCCCTCAGGCGCGCAACGGCACGCTGTACCTGATGGTCGCCGGCAAGCGCGAAGCCTTCGAGCGCGTCGAGCCGATGCTGGGGCTGATGAGTTCTTCGCTGCGCTATCTAGGACCGGCCGGCAGCGCGGCGCAGGTCAAAGCGCTCGTCAACATGGTGATGAACGTCAACACGGCCGGGCTGGCCGAAGGTCTGGGCTTGGGAGAAGCGCTCGGGCTCGACCTGACGGTGCTGCGCGAGGTCTTCTCGCAGACCGGCGCCGCCTCGCGAGTCCTCGAGACCGACGGGCTCGACATGCAGAACCGCGAGCACGACGTCTATTTCTCGGCCGCCCATGCGGCCAAGGATTCGCACATCGCGACCGCGCTCGCGCGCGGCGCGGGACTGTCGCTCCCGCTCGCCGAGGCGACGGCCTCGCAGTTCGACCGGATGGTCGAACTCGGCCTCGGCGAGCTCGACAAGTCGGGGATCGCCGAGTTGACGTTCAAGTCGCGCCGCGCGGGCGACGCTGCGCGCGGCGCCGCCGGCGGCGACCTCGCCGACTGACGACCCGGCCGACCGGGCTGTGAGCCGCATTCTGCGAAGACCGGCTGCATGGAGACGGAGCGAGGCGAAGCTGCGGCGCTGCAGCCGCAGGAGTGCATCCGGCGCAAGCGCGACGGTCGCGAGCTCGCTGCGGACGAGATCGCGTTTCTGGTCGAGGGGATAACCGGCGGGTCGCTCAGCGACGCCCAAGTCGGGGCGCTCGCGATGGCGATCTTCTTCCAAGGCCTTTCGCCCGCCGAGTGCGAGCGGCTCACCACCGCCATGGCCGATTCGGGCACGCGCCTGCGTTGGGATCTCGACCGCCCGGTCGTCGACAAGCACTCGACGGGAGGCGTCGGAGACAAGGTCAGCCTCGTCCTCGCGCCCCTGCTCGCCGCCTGCGGCGCGGCGGTTCCGATGGTCAGCGGGCGGAGCCTCGGACATACCGGCGGGACGCTCGACAAGCTCGGCGCGATTCCGGGCTACGACGCGACGCCGCCGGTCGAGCGCTTTCGCGCGGTCGTGCGCGAGGCCGGATGCGCGATCGTCGGGCAGAGCGCCGAGCTCGCTCCCGCGGACCGCCGTCTCTACGCGGTTCGCGACGTCACCGCGACCGTCGAGTCGACCGGCCTGATCACCGCTTCGATCCTTTCCAAGAAGCTGGCCGCGGGGATCGAGCGGCTCGTGCTCGACGTGAAAGCGGGAAGCGGTGCGTTCGTGCCTGATCTCGCCGGCGCGCGCGCCCTGGCCGGGAGTCTGGCGGAGGTCGGCGGGCGCGCCGGGATGAGCGTGAGCGCGCTCGTCACCGACATGAACCAAGTCTTGGGGCGCTCCGCGGGCAACGCCGTCGAGGTCCTGGAGGCCGTCGACTTCCTCGCCGGTGCCGCCGCCGACGAGCGCTTGCGGGAGCTGGTGCTCGCGCTGAGCGGCGAGATGCTCCTCCTCGCCGGGCTCGAGTGCGACCTTGCGAGCGCGAGGCGGCGGGCGCTCGCGGCGCTCGCTTCCGGCGCCGCCGCCGAGCGTTTCGAGAAGATGGTGGCGGCGCTGGGCGGTCCGGCCCGCTTCGTCAGCGAGGCGCGCCGGCATCTGCCGGCGGCGCCGCTGCGGGCCGCGGTCGCCCCGTCCGAGCCCGGCTACGTCGTCGCGGTCGACGTCCGCGCCGTCGGGCTGGCGATTCTTGAACTGGGCGGCGGGCGTCGCGTCGAGAGCGGCGCGATCGATCCCGCCGTCGGTCTGACGGAGGTCGCCGCGCTCGGCGAAGCGGTCGGGCCGGAGCGTCCGCTCGCGCTCTGCCACGCCCGCGACGAGCGGGCGGCCGCGGCGGCCGCGGCGCGCCTGCGCCGAGCGTTCGCGCTCGGGCCGCGACCCGTGCCGGCGGGCCCGCTCGTCCTCGAGCGCTTCGCTTGCACGCGCATGCCTTGTTCGCGTTCTGCGCCTATGGTATGAACGTAGGTGGCCCTTGGCCGCTTGCCGGTATCACCGGAGGTCCGATGGACCCCGAAATCAAGGCCTTCGTCGCGGCGCTCGAGCGCCGGCTGACGGCGGAGGACCTCGCCAGCCTCGACGCCTGCATCGACTGTCAGTACTGTGCCGAGTCGTGCACCTGGTTTCTCTCGAGCTACGATCCGGCGCTGCGCCCGACGTTCAAATCGCACTTCATCGCGGACCTCTTTCACCGGTTCTTGACGCTCCAGGGGAAGCTGCGCGGCGGGATCGGCTTGGCGCACAGGTACACGGCGCAAGACTTGCGCGAGCACATGGACGCCTACTGGAAGTGCTCGACGTGCGGGCTCTGCACGTTGAGCTGCCCGGCCGGGATCGACATGAGCCGCATCGTCCGGGCGGCGCGTGCCGCGTACGTCGAGGCCGGTCTCGCGGCCGAGAACCCGGCGCTGCAGGCGATCGCGGAGCGCGTCGAACACCGGCTCGGAGTCGACGTCGCTTCCGATGACGCCGCCCGCTTCGCGCTCGGCTGGACGGAGCAGGGCGTCGACGTTCCGGTTGCGGTCCGCGGGGCGGAGGGGCTGCTGCTCCTGCCGGCGTCGCTCCCCGACTGCGGGACGAAGCTGCTGCGCGTCCTGAGCGCAGCGGGGGTCAGCTACACGGTCTCACCGCGAGCGGTCGACAGCGACGCCGAGATCGACGAGGTCGTCGTCGACCGCGCGCTTTCGAAACGCCTTTTCGAGAATTGGGAGGCGGAAGCGGCTTGGCTCGGCTGCGCGGAGCTGCTGGCGCTCGACGCGCCGACGCTGGCGCGCGACGCCGCCGAGATGCTGGGCAGGCCTTTCGCGCTGCCGCTCGTCGACGTCGACGAGCTGCTGCTGCGGCTGATCGAAAGCGGGCGTCTTGCGGTGGAGCCGGGCGGCGAACGCGTCACGCTGCACGACCCCTGCCACACGCCGCACCGCGCCGGCGACACGGCGCGCGCGCTGCTCGCGCACGTGGCGAGCGACGTCGTCGAGATGCGGCCCAATCGCGAGCACAGTTACTGCTGCGGCGGGGGAGCGGGCGGCTTGAGCTTGCCGGAGAACGCCGAGCTGAGGCGCCGGGCTTCGTCCTTCAAGGCCGCCCAGATTCGCGCCACGGGCGCGCGCTTCGTCGTCACCTCGCGCGCCGTGTGCGCGCGCGCGCTCGACGACGCCGGCGTCGCTCACGGCCTCGCCGCGCCCGGCGAACGCGTCTCACGGCTCCTCTTCGAGCTCGTGCACGACGCGATGCTGCGGGCGCTCGCGCACCGCGCCGCGGGCTCCGCCGGCGGCTGACGGACGTCGATTCGTGCGCCCGATGCGGTAGCGCGGCGATGCCGGCAGCCGGAGGAGCGGCGGTGCGCGCCCCGAGAGGCTGGGAAGAAAAGGTCACCCGGCACGAAAGCACGACAAGATGGAAGAGATCGGTGACGAGGGGCGCGGCCGGCGCTCCGCTACGACGAGAGGGAGGCACCGCGCGGCGGCGGTCGGGATGGCAACGCATTGAGCGCTTTTTCTGCAATGCTGCTGGCCCTTTCGATCGTGTTCGTCCCGCTCGACGACCGCCCCGCGACGGCGCAGTTCCCGCAGCTCCTCAGCGCGATTGCCGGCGTACACCTCGTCGAGCCGCCCGCGGCGGCGCTCGGCAACTATCTCGATCCCGGCGCTCCGGCTGCGATCCTGCGCTGGCTCGACGTGCCCCCGCCCGACGCAACCGAGTTCGTCGTTTCGAACGACATGATCGATTACGGCGGGCTCGTCGCCTCGCGCATCCCCGCCGTCGATTTTGCGACGGCCCGCGCGCGGCTCGCGGCGCTCGCCGCGGTGCGGGCGAGGCACTCGCTCGCGGCGTTCACCGTTTTCGGGAGCGTCATGCGGCTCGCGCCGACGGGCGTGCCGGCGATCGGTGCGGCCGCCGGCTTCCCGTTCGCCGGCGACGTGTGGCCGCTGATCCAGCAATACGCCGGCCTGCCCGATCCGCCCGAAACGAGCGAACAGGAGGCCCAGGCAGCCCTGCTGCGCAGCCAGCTCGGCAGCGACTTGGATGCCTATCTCGCGGCCCGCGCGCGCGATCGTGACGTCGACCTGGAGGTTCTGCGCGACGACGCGGCCGGGGCGTTCGACCGCGCCGTGCTCGGCCAGGACGACGCCGGCCCGGTCGGTCTGCACGTCGCGGACCTCAACGTGCTGCGCGCCTACGCGACGCGAGCGATGCCGTACGGACGCTGGGCGATCGAGCCGGGGACCGACGAGCTCGGGATGGTGCTCGTCGCCGCGGCGCTCGTCCGCGAGGCAGGGCTCGTTCCGCGCGTGCGCGTCGTCTACTCGCGGCCCGGCGGCGAGACCGTCCAGGATCCGTTCGAGTTCGCGCCGATCGCCACGACCATCGCCGACGTGATCGCCAGTTGCGGCGGCGTCGAGGTCGCGCCGGGAGCGCCGGCGGACGTCGACCTCTTCGTCCGCGTTCCCGGCACGAGCGATGAAGATGAAGCGCGCTTCGTCGAAGCGATCGCGAGCAGGCCTTGGCGGGCGGCGGTCGCCGACCTTTCGTTTCTCGACGAAGGCAACCCGGGCGAGCAACGGCGCCTCATGGACGAGCTGATCGCACGCAGGGTCGCCGGGGCCGTCGACGCGTTCGCCTCGTGGAACACGACCGCCAACACGGTCGGCACGGCACTCCCCGAGGCGTTCGCCGTCCTCGCCGGCCAGCGCTTCAAGAAATACGACGCGAAGCTGCACCTGACGTTCACCTTCATGCGCTACGTCGACGACGTCTTGTTTCAGAAGGTCGTCCGCCCGCAGCTCAATGCCGATCTCACCGCGGCGGGCGTCGCCGATCACTCGTATCTGCTCGCCCCCGACGCGCGGCGTGCCGCCGCCGAGAACGATGCGTTGCTGCGTCCGCTCGCGCTCGATCTCTTGACGAAGATCGCGCCCGCGCATCGCGTGCTGCGGCTGGACACGAGCCTTCCCTGGCACCGCACGTTCGAGACGCGGCTCGACGTTCTGCTGACGCCGTAGGCGATAACGCTAGTTCGGCGGCGCGCTGCCGGCCAGGCAGTCTTCGTCGGATTTCGTTGCGCGGACGTGCGCCCACATGTGGACCAGGCCGGCGAACTCGACGGGCGCGTTCGCTCCCGCCGGCGCGGGCTTGTTCGCGACGATGTACGACGGCAAGAAGACGAGCACCGGTACGAGCGGCTCCACGACGGTGATGCACGAGCCCGGCGGCACGACGCCGACGATCCGGCCCAGACTCCCCTTTTTGAACGAACCGTCGGGGTTGATGTACTCGACCGGCGGCCGTACGCGCAAGAGCCTGGGCTTGAGCATGAGCCACGTCGCCGGGAACTTGCTGCGGTCGATGAGTTCGGGGGCGGCGAACAGTGGACCGGCGGGCGGCGTCTGGCGAAAATCCGGGATCGCGTACTGTGCGGTGACGGAGCCGACGCTGCTCAAGTCGTGCCGCAGCATCACGCTGCTCACGTCCGCAACGAGGTCCAGGGGCGAGCCGGCGCTTTGCGCCGGTTTCGCCGAGTCCGGCTTGGCCTGCGGCACGTTGTGAGACGGCAGGCTGTAGTTGAATGTCGCCAGATGCACCCAGCCCTCGTACTGCGGCGCCGTCAGCTTGCGCAGCAGCTGAAACTTGGCGTCGTGGGAGACGGGCACGTCGCCGTTGAGCGTCGTCCAGTACGGTCGCAGGTCGCTGTTGCCCAATTGGTCGTTGTAATAGTCGTTGGCGTACCCGGCCGTGACCAGATCCATGAAGGACGTGCTGTCGATCGTTTGCCAAAGCCGCGAGTTGAGGCTCCGCTCGAACGGGTTCCAGGATTGCCGGCCCCGATCGGCCTCGTCGATCAGGATCGTCAACAGCCGCGCGGCCTCAGCCCCCGTGGCGACGCTCGTCGAATCCGCGTTGAGGAGCCGGGCTCCGATCAAGAGGACGGTGCGGCGCTGCGTCTCCGATTCGGCGACCGACTGCAACGCCAGCAGGGTCGCCGCGGCCTGCTGCTCGCGAACCGTTTGCGTGTACGACGCCTTCGTGCGGTCCAATTCGTAGGCGCTCGCCGTCGGATTGGCGACGTAGACTCCGCCGAACGCGCTCAGGATTTGCGGAGCGTTGACGAGGCTCTCGAACTTGGTGTTGTAGTCCCGCTGCTGCTCCTTTGCAGCGTTCACCGCCGTGAAGACGCTCAGAAGCGTGGCGACGATGCTGGCGATCGCCGTCGGCACGAAGTACTGCGAGAGGAACTGCCGGAACTGCCCCCACCCCGAAGGCGGTGGAACGGGCTCACTCATATCGCGCCTGGGTTCTGCTCGCCCTCCGCGCCCCACCTGCGCCTCGTGCGTTGCGCATCGCGTCGCGAAACTCGCCCGCAAGCCTTCAGCAAGGATCGCCGGAAAACTCGCCGGCGCGCACCAGCTCCGCAAGCTTTAGCGACGACCTCCTCGCCGCGTCGATCGTTCGTGCGAAGCGAGTGCCCTTTCGAAGCGATTCGCCTGTTTGAATCGGCTAACGTTAAAACAATAATACGATCGATCTGTTAAGCGCTAAAGCAGGCGGTACTTCGTACGCCTTGTCACTCGCTTTCAGGAACGGGGAAAGCTCGCGAACGGGTTCACCGCGGTCGCCGGATATCAGCGAACATACGTTCGAATGCGACGCCGACGGGCTATCGTTGACAAATACGATATATCGCGATAGTATTCGAGTAGATCGCGACGCATCGCGACTAGATCGAAAAAGGAGTTGAGAGCTATGCAAGCAGCATGGTTCATGCATCACATGAGAGACAAGCATCGAGGACACGGGTGCGGCCCCCGGATGGGGCGCGAGTTTTGGGGGGGATTCCAGCCGGGCCGGTCCGGCCGGACGCGCCGCGGCGACATCAAATTCTTGATCCTGCAGACGCTGGCCGACGGACCGCGCCACGGTTACGACGTGATCGTCGAACTCGAGAAGCAGAGCGGCGGAAAGTACCGCCCGAGCCCCGGCTCCGTCTACCCGACGCTGCAATTGCTCGAGGAGGGCGGGTTCGTCAGCGGGGAGGCGCTCGAAGGCAAACGCGTCTTCACGATCACCGGCGCCGGACGGGCGCTGCTCGCGAGCAAGCCCGCCGAGGACGCGTTCGAGGACGAAGACGGAGACGAGATCGACTTGCGCGGCGCGGCCATGAAATTGGGAGCGGCGGTCATGCAGGCCGCGCGCGCGTGCGATGCGCCGGCACAGCTGAAGGTGCGCGAGATCCTCGACCGCGCCCGGCGCGAGATCTACGCGATCCTGGCCGAGAGCGACTAAGCCCGGCTCTCGAGCGCTCCGCCGTCGGGAACCGCCGCTTCCACGTCGAACGACCGTCGAAGGTCAAGCGGTGAAATTGGAGAGGGTGGGCGCCTTGGCGAAGACGATCGACCGCGCAGGAAAACTCGGCGAGCAACCGGAGTTCGAGGAGCAGCGCGTCCGCTGGGAGAGGCACTTCGAATCCCGTCCCGCTCGCCGTTCGACGGCGGCCGGCGGCGGGGCGACCGACCGCACGATCTCCGACTTGCCGCTTAAGCCGCTCTACGGGCCGCAGGACGTCGGGGACCTCGATCTGGCGCACGACCTCGCCTACCCCGGCGAGTATCCGTACACGCGCGGGATCCACGCCGGGATGTATCGCGACCGGCTCTGGACGATGCGCCAGTTCGCCGGCTTCGGGAACGCCAAGCAGACCAACGAGCGCTACTTGTTTTTGCTGGCGAACGGCCAAACGGGGCTCTCGGTCGCCTTCGACATGCCCACGCTGATGGGCTACGACTCCGACGCGCCGCTAGCGCGCGGCGAGGTCGGTAAATGCGGGGTCGCGATCGACTCGCTGCGCGACATGCAGACGCTCTTCGAAGGGATCGATCTCGGCGAGATCACGACCTCGATGACGATCAACGGGCCGGCCCCGATCGCTCTGGCGCAATACATCGCCACGGCCGAGGCCAAGGGGATCCCGCGCGCCCGCTTGGGCGGAACGCTGCAGGCCGACATCCTCAAGGAATACATCGCGCAGAAGGAGTGGATCTTCCCGCCGCGGCCGCACATGCGCCTCATCGTCGACATGATGAAGTTCTGCACGGCCGAGATGCCCAAGTGGAACACGATCTCTATCAGCGGCTACCACATCCGCGAGGCGGGCTCGACAGCGGTGCAGGAACTCGCCTTCACGCTGGCCGACGGCTTCGCCTACGTCGAGGCTGCGATGAAAGCCGGCATGGACGTCGACTCGTTCGCGCCGCGGCTCTCGTTCTTCTTCAACTCGCACATCGACTTCTTCGAGGAGATCTGCAAGTTTCGCGCGGCGCGCCGCATCTACGCGCGCCACATGCGCGAGAAATACGGCGCGAAGGACCCGCGTTCGTGGATGCTGCGCTTCCACACCCAGACGGCCGGCTGCAGCGCGACGGCCCAACAGCCCGAGAACAACATCGTGCGCGTCGCCTACGAGGCGATGGCCGCAGTGCTGGGCGGGACGCAGTCGCTGCACACGAACTCGATGGACGAAGTGCTGGCGCTGCCGACCGAGAAGTCGGTCGAGATCGCCTTGCGCACGCAGCAGGTGCTGGCCTACGAAACGAACGTGACCAACGTGATCGACCCGCTGGGCGGCTCGTATTTCGTCGAGTCGCTCACCGACGAGATGGAGCGGCAGGCCGAAGACTACTTCCGCCAGATCGAGGCCTACGGCGGGGTGATCGAGGCGATCGAGGCCGGCTTCTTCCAGAGCGAGATCGCCGAGGCGGCGTACCGCTACCAGCGCTCGCTCGAGACCAAGGAGCGCGTCATCGTCGGCGTCAACGCCTTCACGCGGGGCGAGGGCGACGACGAGGATCTCGATCTGCTCAAGATCAGCCACGAGATCGAGCACTTGCAGTCGCGCTCGGTGCAGGACGTTCGTGCCAGCCGCGACGCCGAACGCGTCGCGGACGCTCTCGCGCGGCTCAAGCGTGTCTGCGCCGACGAGCGCTTCAACGTCATGCCGCCGCTCATCGAAGCGGTCAATGCGCTGGCGACGGGTGGGGAGATCGTCGAAGCGATGGTCGAGGTCTACGGCCGCTACACCGAGCGTCCCGTGTTCTAGGAGCCAGGCACGTGCGCGCTCCACTCCTCGCCGCCGCTGCGCTCGGACTGGTCCTGGCAGCCGCTTCCGCCGGTGCGAACACGACCGACGTGCGGGCCGGCGTCGCGATCCCGGCGGTGCTCGGCGACCGCATCTCCTCGCTGGACTCGGCGGCGGGCGAAGTCTTCCACTTCACCACGGCCGGCCCGGCGCGGTTCGGAGACCGGGAGATTCCGGCCGGGACCCCCGGGCACGGCTTCGTGCGCGCCGTCACCCCCGCCACCAAGACGGATCCCGGGGAGCTCGACCTGCAGGCGACGAGCCTCGACCTGCCGGGCGGTGAGACGATCGCGGTCGTGCTGGCGCCGCAATCGGCGAAGGTCCGGGGGCCGCTCTACCACACCCACCTCTGGCCGATCCCGCTGCCGTTCATCGGCTTGGGCTTCGTCGGCACGGCGTCGCACGGCGACCGCAACGCGACGCTGCGGCCGGGAGCGAAGCTGACCGTGGTCACCGCCGCTCCGCCGCCCGCCCCGACGCCGGGGGAGCGCTGACCGCGAGGAGAAGGCTCCGGAACTATGTCCTCTGATAGACCGCTGCGCATCGTCGTCGCCAAGGCCGGGCTCGACGGGCACGACCGCGGCGCGAAAGTGATCGCCCGGGCCCTCCGCGACGCGGGGATGGAAGTCATCTATACGGGTCTCTTTCAGACCCCCGAGCAAATCGTGCAGACGGCGATCCAAGAAGACGCCGACGGGATCGGGCTCTCGATCCTTTCGGGCGCGCACATGACGCTCTTCCCCGAAGTGCTCTCGCAACTCAAGAACCAGCAGGCCGAGGACATCGCGTTCTTCGGCGGCGGTACGATCCCGGCGGACGACGCCCGGCGGCTCAAGGAACTCGGCGTGCGTGAGATCTTCACGCCCGGTGCGCCGCTTTCGGAGATCGTCGACTTCGTGCGGCGCGAATGCGGCCGGCGCCGGGAGCCGGTCGGATAGGATTGTCCGGCCGATGATCGTTCGTACCCGGGTCGCCCCGTCGCCGACGGGCGACCCGCACGTCGGCACGGCTTACGTCGCGCTGATGAACTATCTGTTCGCGAGGAAGCACGGCGGCAAGTTCGTGCTGCGCGTGGAAGACACCGACCGCGTGCGCAGCCACGCCGAGTCGGAGCAGGTGATTCTCGAAGCGCTGCGCTGGCTGGGCGTCACCTGGGACGAAGGCCCCGACATCGGCGGCCCGCACGGCCCGTACCGGCAAAGCGACCGGCTCGACATCTATCGTTCCTACGTCGACGTGCTGCTCGACCAGGGTCATGCTTTCAAGTGTTTCTGCACGCCGGAGCGCCTCGAGGCGATGCGCCGCGAGCAGCAGCGCGCCGGCCTGCCGCCCGGTTACGACGGGCACTGCCTCTCGCTCTCCGAACGCGAGAGCGAGGCGAACGAGGCGGCCGGCAAGCACTATACGATCCGGATGAAGGTGCCGCGCGAGGGCGTCTGCCTCGTGCCCGACATGCTGCGCGGCAACATCGCGATGGAGTGGCGCACCGTCGACATGCAGGTGCTGGTCAAGTCCGACGGCTGGCCGACCTACCATCTGGCCAACGTCGTCGACGACCGGCTGATGGAGATCACGCACGTCATGCGCGGCGAAGAGTGGCTGCCCTCGGCGCCCAAGCACGTGCTGCTCTACGAATACTTCGGCTGGAACATGCCGGCGCTCGCGCACCTGCCGCTGCTGCGCAACGCCGACCGGAGCAAGCTCTCCAAACGCAAGAATCCCACGAGCATCCTGTTCTACAAGCGAATGGGATACTTGCCGGAGGCGTTGACCAATTTTCTCGGGCTTCTGGCCGTGCCGCCGATCGACGGCGAGGAGAAGATGGATCTGGCGACGATGGCCCAGCGGTTCGGCCTCGAACACGTCAACCTGGGCGGCCCGGTCTTCGACGCCGCCAAGCTCGACTGGCTCAACGGCCGGTACCTTCGCGAACTCAGTGTCGAGCAGTTCTGCGACCGCGTGCGCACCTGGGCGCTCAACGAGCGTTATCTGCGCGGGATCGCGCCGCTGGCCCAGACGCGCATCGAGCGCCTCTCGGATCTGGGACCGCTGTGCGCGTTTCTGTTCGCAGGCCGGCTGGAGGTGAACGCCGAGCAGCTTCGCGCGGGAAAGCTCGACGACGAAGCGCTGCGCCAGGCGCTGTTCCTGGCGATGACCGCGTTCGACGCGCTTCCCGCTTGGGAGCCGGCAGCGATCGAGGGCGCCGTTCGCAAGGTTGCGGACGCGCTCGGCAAGCGCTTGCGCGAAGTCGTGCGGCCTTTCTACGTGGCGGTCACGGGCCGCCCCGCGTCGCTGCCGCTCTTCGAGTCGATCATGCTCTTGGGACGCGACCTGGTGCGCGAGCGGCTGCGCGTCGCACTCGACGTGCTGGGCGGCGCGAGCGCCGCGGAGCGGGAAGCGTGGGCCAAACAGATCGCGCCGCACGTCTCGGCGCCCGCTGCGGCGGAGGCTCCGGCGTGAGCGCGCCGGTCCGGGCCGTGGTGCTGGCTGCGGGCAAAGGCACGCGGATGAAGAGCGCGCGCGCCAAGGTGCTGCACCAGCTCTGCGGGCGGACGATGTTGTGGCACGTGCTGCGCGCGCTGCGCGACGCGGGGGTCGGCGAGGTTATCGTCGTGACCAATCGCGAGGTCGCGCCCGAGGTCGCGGCGATCGCCGGCGATGCGGGGCTCGGCGCGGTGCGCGCCGTGCTGCAGGAGCCGCAGCTGGGCACGGGACACGCCGTGCAGGTCGCGCTCGCGCAGCTCGCGCCGCGCGAAGGCTCGCTGCTGGTCGTCAACGGCGACATGCCCCTGGTCGAGAGCGAATTGATCGCGCGCACCCTCGCGGCTCGCGAGCACGCGCTGGCGCTCGTGACCGCGCGGATGCCGCTGCCCTCGAGCTTCGGGCGCATCGTCCGCAAGGACGACGCGGTCGAACGCATCGTCGAAGCGCGCGACGCGACGGCCGGCGAGCTCGAGCTCGACGAGATGAACGCCGGCCTCTATGCCTTCGACGAGGCGAAACTGCGGCGCGCGGTCGCCGAACTGAAGAGCGACAACGCGCAGGGCGAGTATTATCTGACTGACGCCGTGGCGCACTTGCGCCAGCACGGCGAGCGCGTCGTGCCCGTCGTCGCGGAGGACTATCGCAGCGTGCTCGGCGTCAACGACCGGGTCGAGCTCGCGCAGGCGGCGGCGCTGCTGAACGGGCGTCTGTGCGAGCAGCACATGCGCCGCGGCGTCTCGATCGCCGACCCGGCCACGACCTACCTCGAGCCTGACCTCACGCTGGAGGCCGACGCGACGATCCTGCCCAACACCGCGATCGGCCGGCGCTCGCGCGTCGGCGCGCACGCCGAGATCGGCCCGAACAGCCGCTTGCAGAACGCGCGGATCGGCGCCCACGCGGTGGTCGCCGACAGCGTCGTGGTCGACAGCGAGATCGGCGATTTCGCGCTGGTCGGGCCTTTCGCGCACGTGCGCGGCGGAAGCGAAGTCGGCACGGGCGTGCGCGTCGGCAATTTCGTCGAGCTCAAGAACGCCAAGCTCGCGCCGGGAGTTCGGGCCGGCCATCTCAGCTATCTGGGCGACGCCCAGATCGGTGAGCGCACGAACGTCGGCGCGGGCACGATCACTTGCAACTACGACGGCGTCGCGAAACATCGCACGGCGGTCGGCAAGGACGCGTTCATCGGCTCGAACTCCTCGCTCGTCGCACCGCTCGAGATCGGCGACGGTGCGCTCACCGGCGCGGGCGCCGTCGTGATCGGGGACGTCGCCGCGGGCGCGCGCGTCGTCGGTAATCCGGCCAAGCCGCTGCCGAAGAGAGTCCCCGGTCAGCGCCTTTGAGTTGAGCCGTGGTTTTAAATCAGCGAGTGCCGCCCGTTTCGCGGTCCGTGCGGAAGGCGGCGAACGTGGCGAGGATGAGGATGGCCGGGAATCCATGAAAGAGCGGCAGCCTGTGCAGGCTCAGTCGAGGATCGCGTTGCTGTTGACCGGTTCCGCGGTCGCGGGAGTCTTTTGGGCCGCCCTGGTCCTGCACTGGCTCCTTTTCGAGCAGCAGCAGCCGACGGAAGGAGTGGCCGGCGTCGTGATGGGCCTGCTGATTTTGGGGCTCCCCGCCGCCATCATGTTGGCGCTCGTCAGCGCGGTGCGAACCTGGGCGGCCGCCAGACGCGGCCCGCGCTGACTAACGCCCGGCGAGCGCGCCGCGTTCGAGGAGCTTGGCGAGCGCGTAGACGTGGCGCGTGGCCGGGGTCGGGACGCCGAGCTTCTCGCCGAGCTCGACGACGACGCCGGTCAGCGCATCGAGCTCGAGGGGCCGGCGCGACTCGAGATCTTGCAGCATCGAACTTTTGTGCGCACCGACCCGGCGCGCGCCGTCGATCCGTTGTGCGATCGTGATGTCGAAGGTGATGCCGAGCTTGCCCGCGACTGCGACGCTCTCTTCCATCATCTCGCGAGCGAGCGGCTCGACGCCCGGGTCGTCGGTCATCTCGACGAGCGTCGCGCGCGTCAGCGCGCTGATCGGGTTGAACGATGCGTTGCCCAGCAGCTTGAGCCAGATGTCACGCCGGATGTCGTCGTCGACCGGCGCTTTGAGACCGCCGGCTGCTAGGTCGGCGGCGATCCGCCGCACGCGCTCGCTGCGAGAGCGGTCCGGCTCGCCCAGGGAGAAGCGCGTCCCCTCGATGTGCCTTACGACGCCGGGCGCCTCGACTTCGGTCGAGGTGTAGACGACGCAGCCGATGACGCGCTCGGGCGCGATCGCCGCCGCGATCCTGCCGCCCGGGTCGACGCTCTCGAGCACGAGCCCCTCGTACTCGCCGCCGTGGCGCTGGAAGTACCACCACGGGATCCCGTTCTGCATCGCAACGACGCTCGTTTCCGCGTGAAAGAGGCCGGGCAGATCGGCGAGGACCGAGCCGAGCTGGTGCGCTTTGAGCGTGAGGATGACGACGTCGACGGGAGCAACGCCGCGCAGGCCGCTCGCGGCGGCCGGGCGTGCGGAGAAGTCGCCGCGCGGGCTGCGCACGAAAACGCCGCGTTCTCGCATCGCCTGCAGGTGCGCGCCGCGGCCGACGAGGGTGACGGCGGCGCCGGCGCGCGCCAGCGAAGCGCCGACGTAGCTTCCGATCGCGCCCGCACCGACGACGGCGTACGTCGCGCCGCCGGCGCGCGGGCTCGGTTCGATTCGTTCCGACATGCGCGTGCCGTTTTCGTCGCCGGGCTTGCGGTAACCGGTCTGCGGCCCGGCGGCCGCCGAGGGAGGGCCGGGCCCGGCGCGGCGGCAAGGAGTGCCGCGTGAACGTGGCAGAGCTCCTGGACCGCGGTGATGCGGCGAGGCCCGCGCTGATCGCGCCGGGAGGGCCGGCCCTCGACTATGCGGCCGTTCGCGCCAACGTCGCGGCGCTCGCGCGGGAACTCGTGCGCCGCGGGATCGCGCCCGGCGAACGCGTCGCCGCATCGCTCCCCAACGGGCTGCCGATCGTGCTCGCCTTCTTGGCGACGGCCTGCGCGCGGGCGGCGAGCGCGCCGCTCAACCCCGCGTACACGCGGGACGAGTACGCCTTCTATCTCGAGGACATCGCTCCCAAAGCGATCTTGGTCCCGCCCGGAGCGCAGCCGCCGGCGCGCGAAGCCGCGGCGGCGCTCGGCGTAGCGATCCTCGAGCTGGCGCTGGGCGAAGACGGGCGGCTCGTCCTCGACGGCGTCGCGCTCGCGCTCGATGCGCCCGCACCGCTTCCGCAGGACGACGACGTCGCGCTGTTCCTGCACACGAGCGGCACCACCAGCCGCCCCAAGGGCGTGCCGCTGACGCATCGCAACCTCTGCACCTCGGCCGGGAACATCGTGCGCTGGTATCGCCTCGAGCCCGCCGACGTCTCGCTTTGCGTCATGCCGCTCTTTCACGTGCACGGGCTCGTGTTCTCGACGCTCGCGACGCTCCTGGCAGGCGCGACCGAGATCGTCCCGGAGCGCTTCAGCGCGAGTGCTTTTTGGCCGCTGGTGCGCGAGAGCGGGGCGACGATCGTCAGCGCGGTGCCGACGATCTATCGCACGCTGCTGCTGCGGGCGCAAGAGGAAGGCGCGCCCGGCCCAGGGGAGCACGGGCTGCGCTTCCTGCGCTCATCGAGTTCCGCCTTGCCCGCCGTCGAGATGCGCCGTCTCGAAGCGCGCTTCGGCGTGCCGGTGATCGAGGCGTACTCGATGACCGAAGCCTCGCACCAGATGTGCGCCAATCCGCTGGACGGCGAGCGCCGTCCCGGTTCCGTCGGCGTCGGCGCGTTCGTGGACGTGGCGATCATGGACGAACGCGGAAACGTGCTGCCCGCCGGCTCCGTCGGTGAAGTCGTCGTACGCGGCCGGAACGTGACCGGCGGTTATCACAACAATCCCGAAGCGAATGCCGCCTCGTTCGTGAACGGCTGGTTTCGCACCGGTGACTACGGCGTGCTCGACGAGACCGGTTATCTGACGCTGGTGGGACGGCTCAAGGAACTGATCAACCGCGGCGGGGAGAAGATCTCGCCGGTCGAGATCGACGAGGCGCTGCTGACGCATCCGGGCGTGCTCGAAGCGGTCGCCTTCGGCGTCCCCGACGAGAAGTACGGCGAGGCCGTGGCCGCGGCGGTCGTCGCCCGCAAAGGCACGACGGCCGACGAGCTGCGCGCGCACGTCGCGGCGCGTCTGGCGAGCTTCAAAGTCCCCGCGACGATCCACCTCGTCCAGGCGATCCCGCGAACCGCGACGGGAAAAGTTCAGCGCCGAAGCGTCGCAGCCGCGTTCGTTCCGAAGGCGTGAAATAGAGCAAAGGTTCGAGCTCGAGCCCAGGGGTTTCAAGGAAGCGCCCGGAGGCGCGGTCCAACGTTGTGCGTGCCGCCGCCTGTCTAGCGCCGGCGGAGCCGGGCTCAAAATCGGGCCGCGGAAAACCGCCGAACGAGATCAGCCGAACGAGCGTCCGGCCTCACGGCGATCTCGATCCCAGCAAACAGAATGCACTCTTGCTTCCGATTAGCCGTGGTGCTAGATTAGGTCGTGTCGACAAAAGTCGGCGAATGAACGAAGTTTTGGCGCTGGGCTCATCTCATTTGAGACGCCCCTCGGGTTCGGTACCCCCAAACCATGAGGAGATACCAATGGCGACGGATCAGACCCTTACGGAGTTGACTCACGTTCAGATCGGCGAGCTCGAAGACATGCTCAGGGACTTCGTCGGCAAGGCGAAAGATGTCGGCGAAAAGCTGCCGATCACGCTCGACACCGTCAGCCGTCACAGCAGCCACGTCGTCGAGGATTCGGAAAAAGCGGAGCGGGCGGCGCAATAGGGCGACGGCCGAGCCGTCCTGCGACGAATGGCGCGCGTTATGGGGCTTGCGCTTTCCCCGCAAGACCGCGCCCTCGTCGCGGCGCTCAACATCACGAGCTATCTTCAGGTCGTGAGTGTCGTCGCGCGAACGCGCGCGGCGGGGCGTCTCGTCGTAGCGGCCAAAGTCGCTGAGGTCCTCGAAGACTACGTCGTCTCTCGCGGCGCGAGCGCGTTTCGCGCGCCGTTCTATTGCCTCGAGACGGCGAGCCCCGTCCGCGGAACGCATCACGTCGGTTCTTTCGTCCCGGAGGCGGTCGACGGCGCGCGCCCGATCGTTTACTTCGGGATGTCCCAGGAATTCGCGCGTGGGGCGATGCAGGCAGACGTCACGAGCGATCACGAGGTGCTCGGCAGGCTCTTCGGCTATCCCCGCTGCTGTACGGAAGCGTATGTGTCGACGTCCTCGCCGGAGCGTCTCGATCACCTGCCGTCCACGATCGCTGGAACTGGACCGTTTCCAGCCGCAATGAACCCGGCGATTCCGTTCGTTTACGATTTGCCGCACTTGCTCTTCCACTTCCCGTGCTCGCCGGACTGCCGCGAATCATTGGCGCTCTTGGACGAACGCGAGCGCCACCTCGCCCGCTTCAGCGATCGGCTTCCACAGTGGTCGCAGATCGGTCGCGGCATCGCGCTGTACGGCCCGAGCGTCGGAATCGCGCTCGTGACGGAGGCCGAGTGCCTCGAGCGCGCCACGTATCGCGTTGTGACGGCGCTGGCCGCAGGCGAGAGTCCTTCTCCCGTGCGTGCGGGCGTGACTTTGCGCATCGCCGGTCCGCATGAATTCGAGGTCGACGGACGGCCTTGCGGCGGACCCGAAGCGTTCGTCGCGTTCTTTGAATGAGCGCCCGCGTCACGTGAGCACGTCCCGGCAGGCCGACAAGACGCTGTCCGCGTCGAGCTCGCTCAACGGCGCGGCGCGCCGGACGGCTCCGCGCGCGGTGAACCGCAGTCCCCACTCTACCGGATTCGACGCCGGTCCCAGCAGCGCGACGCTCGGGACGCGGGCGAGGTCGGCCGCGTGAAGAGCACAAGAGTCGATGCCGACGAAGAGGTCCGCTCGCTGGGCGAGGCCGAGCGAAACACCCAGCGGCATTGCCGTAAAGTCGAACTTGCGCGGCTGCGGCCGTCCCAAAGCTTGGGCGCCGACACGATGGCCGACGACCGCGACCACGAAATCCTCGCGCTCGCTCAGAAAGGCATCGAAAAACCGGCCGAAGCGCCGCGGTTCCCACATCTTTTCGCTCGCGGTGTCGGTGTGCGCGACGAGCAGCTTGTAGCGCGTGGACAGACGTTCTCGCAGCCCGTCGAGCAGCGGCCGGATCAAGGGGTCGATCCATGGCGCACCCGCGAACTCCTCGATCGTCAGTCTGGGATCGAGCGCGGTTGCCAGCGCGAAAGCTTGATCGGCGGCATGCCGATCGTGCCGGAAGCGAACGGCGCGCTTGAACTCGCTGAAGAATCCGAGAGAGTCGGCAGGAGCCAGAACGTCGAGCAGCCGCCGGTGCGAGTCGGAGAGCGCGCGATCGAAGCATACGAAGAGGTCGCCCGGGTCGATCGCGCCGGCGACCGCATCGGCGTCGAAGTGGCGCACTTGCGGCTCCCACCACGTCTCGACCGGGATCGCTCGCGCAAACTCGAGGTCGCCGAAGAGAATGGCGCTATACCCGGGCGGAGACACGATCGTGACCTGCCCGGGAAACATCGAGACGAGCGCGCGCAGAGCCGGGAGGAGCAGCAGATGATCGCCGATTCCGTTGGTGCAAAAGGCCGTACAGCGCATCAAAGGCCTCCTCGACGATGACGTACGCGCCAACGTATGCGATCGAACCGCTTGGCGGTGAGACGGCCGGCCGGATCGCAGCGGGCTTGGCGGCGCGCCGCCTCGCATTCGCCGGCGAAGCCGTTGCGACCGCTCTGCGGGACGGTTCGCAAAGCGACGCGGCATTGCATGCGTGGGCCGCCGGCGTCGCGCGCCTCCTGCGCGAGGATCCGGCGCGCGGTCGGGCGATTCTCGAACACTGGTCGAACGAGTTTCTCCTCTCGCGGTCCCGCGCGGCGAGCGGCGGAACGCGCCGCCTGACCGGGGACCTCGCCTGCAATCTGCTCGGCACGGCCTTGCGGGGAGGCACGCCCGCGTTGCAAGGGACCTTTGAGGTTTCGATCGATCGCGACGGTGCGGTGCCTTCCTATCGTGCCGAGGCGCGGATCGCGGTCGCCCCCGAATCCCGCGCGGCGGCCGTCTCCATCGACGTCGACGCCGCACATGGCAAGCGCCTGCCGTTCGCGCGCGCGCTTCCTTGGGACCTGCCGATCGTCCCGGACGATCCCGCCGCGTCGCTCGTACCGGAGGCTCTCGGCAGCTTCGTGCCTGCCGGTCGTTCCGGCCCCTCGCTGGCCGAGGAGCTGGATGCGGCCGGTGCGATCCTCGCCGCGCTGTGGCCGGAGGCGAACGCCTGGATCGCGTTGTTATGTCCGGCGTTCATCGACCTCGGCGCAGCATCCCGCGCGGAGACGCTTTCCGGCAGCTTCGGTCCCGGATTGCCGGTCTACCTGAGTGCCGCCCACGATCCGTTCCTGCTCGCCGAGAACGTCGTGCACGAACTGCAGCACCTGCGCCTCGGTTTGAGCCCCATGCAGGAGTACGCGACGCGCTGGTTCGACGCCGACGCGCGCTTCGTTTCGCCGTATCGGCCCGATCCACGTCCGCTGCGCGGCATCCACCTCGGCTTGCACGCGTTCCTGGCAGTCAACGAATTGCGTCTGCGCGCCGCCGAGCGCGGTATGGGAACGAACGGCTCTCTGCGAGACGCGGCGCGCGCCCATCGCATGAACGTCTTCGCATATCGCACGCTTTCTCAGTACGAGAACTTCACGCCGCAGGGCGAGCGCTACTGGGACGAGATCGGTGCGACCGTGGCAGCGCAAGAGCGCGCTCTGGACCGGCTGAGCGACCGAGTCGCAGTTCGCGCCGCCGACACGTGGTTGGAGCGGCATTTGGCTATCGTCCGCGCCGCGGCGCCGCACTTGCCCAACGACGACTTCGCCCTAGCCCGACTCTCGTGACGTCGACGTAAGGAGGTCCGGACCGAAAATGCGCATCGAAGGTAAGCGATACCGGGACGAGTGGCTGCCGAACCTTTTCCCGGCCCGGGAGATCGGACCGGATTCACGTTTGCGTCTATCGCGTACCGGCAGCACGATCGTCCTCACGCCTCAGGAAGATCTGCAGATCGACGAGATCTTCATGGACGACGCGCTGTTCGTCAAGCTCGAAAGAAGCGGCCACATCATCACTCGAGACAACGCCGGCCGCGTGTTCGAGAGGCTCGCCGAGTGGCACCGCACCGTCTACGCGGGTCCGACGCTGCATATCGCCGTCCTCACGAAGCGGTGCAATCTCAACTGCATCTACTGCCACATGAATCCCGAACGGGTCGAAGCGGGTGCAGCCGCCTTCGACATGCAGCCCGAGACGGCTCGCGAGGTCATTCGCTTCGCGTTGGAGACGCCGAGCCCGAGCATGACCTTCGAGTTCCAGGGCGGCGAGCCGTTTCTCAATTTCGAGGGAATGCGCTTCTTCATCGAGGAGGCGCACCGGCAGAACGCGCGCGTCGGCAAAGCGCTGCGCTTCACGGTAGTGACCAACCTTATGGTCGCGAGCGACGAGCAGCTTGCCTATTGCCGTGAGATGGGAGTATGTGTCTCCTACACGGTCAACGGGCCTGAGGACGTTCACGATGCCTACCGCGTCACGCGCAACGGGAAGGGTTCCTTCCAACGCGTGATGGAGCGCGTCGCTTCCATTCGCGAGCGTTTTCCGGGGCTCATCAGCCCTTCACCGCTCTGCGTGATCGAATCGGCGAACGTGGACCAGCTCGAGCGCATGATCGACTTCTACTACGATGCGGGGTTCTCCGGGGTCGCGCTCATCCGGCTCAAGCACCTCGGCAACGCGAGGACGAGCGCTCTCGAGCTGGACGTGGACGCGTTCCTCGACCAATACGTTCGAGGTCTCGACCACATCCTGAACAAGAACCGAAGTTTCGGCCGGGTGTTTACGGAACGCATGATCCCGCTCGCGCTCGGCAAAATCTTTACGGACAGCAACGTCCCGTACGTCGACTGGCGCAATCCTTCCGGCGATTTCGGCACCGCCATCACGTACGACTTCGACGGGCACGTCCTGCCGACGGACGAAGCGCGCTCGATGCGCGCGCGCTTCGGACTGGGCAACGTGCGGAATCTGACCTATCGCGGACTGCTCGAGCGCAAGGAGACCTTCGAAGTGATGAACGTCTCTCTGCGGGATCGCGAGCCGATCTGCCGCGAGTGCGCGTATAACCCGTACTGCGGCGTCACGCCGGTCGTCGAGTACGCGCAGACGGGCGACGTGCGGCCCAAGCCGCTCGAGTCTCCCGAGTGCCGCTGGACGATCAGGCTGCTCGATTGGGTCTTCAAGAGGCTGACCTCCGACCCGCTGCTGCTCTTTCGCATGCTGGCCCGCGACGACGCGGCCGTAGCAGGGATGCTTCGCAAACAGACGGCGTCCGTCGCACCTGCCGTTCCCGCCTGAGGAGTAAGCGAGCGAGCGGGTCGTCGACGGCTTGCGTGGGAGCGCCTTCGCCGAGCCGGAACGCTGCGGCGATGAGAACGAGAGATTGCATTCGCGCGAGCGCGGCGTGCTAACGCTGCGCTCGTGGCGGGACGGCGACGTTGACGGTCTTCGCGCCCGGCGCCGACGATCGAGTTCGAGAGCTACGACGACCCCGCGGTCGAGATCGAAACGCCTAAGAACGCGAAACGCGTCGATCGGTAAAACCCGACTGAAGGAGCATCGGAGCTCCCGGCAGTAAACACCGGGCCCCCGGAGTTCAGGAGCCGAGGCTTGGATACGTCTTTCTTGCACAATCCGATCGCGGATCTTTCCAGCCTGCAGTTCCTCGCCTTCTATGCGGCGCTCTGCGTCTCGCTGCTGGCGCTGGCCTTCTGGTTCGTGCGTTCGAGCGACGACTCGGTTTCCGGCGGCCCGGAGGCGCTGCCGCGGGAGCTGGACCCCTATGAGATCGCCTTCCTCCGCGGCGACGTCAACGAGCTCGTCCGTTTTCTCGTGTTCGAACTCGTCAGCGCCGGCGCGCTCGAGCTCGTACCGGCAGAGAAGAAGCGGCAGTCTCCGAAGGTTCGCCGCACCGCGGCGGCGCCGCCCGAGGGCTTGAGTCCGGAGGCGCAGATCGTTTACGCGTTCTTCACCGAGCCGCACACGGCGCAAGAGCTCTTCAAGTCGCAGGTGCCGGCGAACGTCGGGCGAGCGTACGCGAGCGCTCGCGCAGGACTCGAAGCGCGAAAGCTTTTCGCCTCGCCGGCGGCCAAGGCCGCATCGCGCGCGGCCCGGATCGGCGCGGCGCTCGTCATCGCCGCTCTCGCCGGCTACCGGCTGTGGTACGCGGCCGCGATGCACCACCGCAACGTCGGTTTTCTGATCCTGATGGCAATCGCCGCGCTCGCGCTGCTCGTTCCGCTCACGGCGGTCCCGCGGCTCTCGCGGCGCGGACGCGCGTACTTGAGCAAACTGCGTGCCGCGCTGCCGGTTTCGCGGACGCCCGCAGCCGCGAGTTCCCCTGCCTTGGCACTCGTCGTCGCCGCGGCCGGGATGGCTGCGCTCGCCGGTACGCCGTATGCGGTGCTGAGCGAATCGTTCCGTCGCCGAGCCGCAGCCGGCGCGTACAGCGGCACTTGCGGCAGCAGTTGCAGCAGCGGCAGCAGTTGCGGCGGCGGAGGCGGCTGCGGTGGCGGCGGAGGCTGCGGTGGTTGAGGCGCTCCGCGACGCGCGAGCGGCGCGCCTCGGTGCGGGGATCAGCCTTCGTCGCGCCCACGTGGCGGACGCCGTCGTCCATTGCGAGGCGCTCGATTTCGTCGAGATCGTCGCGGACCACTACTTCATCCCGGCTCCCGCGAAAAACGCGGAGCTCGCTGCCCTGGCCGAGCGTTTCACCGTGATCCCGCACGGCCTCGACCTCTCGCTCGGCAGCGCCGAGGGCCCCTCGACGCCGTACTTGCGGAAGCTCGCCGCGCTCGTCGAGACGCTCGCCCCGCCGTTCTGGAGCGAGCACGTCGCGTTCACCCGCGCCGGCGGGCGGGCCGTCGGTCATCTCGCGCCGCTGCCGTTCACCCACGAAGCGCTCGACGTGCTCGTTCGCAACATCGCGCAGGTGCGCGACGCGATCCCCGTGCCGCTCATCGTCGAGAACATCGCCTGCCCGTTCGACGTGCCGCAAGCCGACATGGACGAGCCCGAGTTCCTCTCGCGCCTCGTCGATCGTACCGGCTGCGGCCTGCTCCTCGACGTTGCGAACCTGTGCTACAACGCGTTGAACCGCGGTCGCGATCCGTTCGACGCGCTCGGCGGCTACCCGCTGCACGGCGTCGTGCAATGCCACCTCGCGGGCGGCCACCGCAGCCACGGCGAGTGGATCGACAGCCACGCCTTCCCGGTGCCGGAGCCCGTGTGGGAGCTCTTCGAGGAAGTCGTCCGGCGCGCGCCGGTCGGCGCCGCGATCGTCGAGCGCGACGAGAACCTGCCGCCGTTTCGCGAGCTGGCGGACGAGGCCGCGCGGGCGCGGCGGATCCTCGAGCGGCGCGTGCCATGAGCCTTCACGGGCTGCAGTGCGCGCTCGCCGAGCTCTTCACCACTCCGGCCGCGCGCGAGCGTTACGCTCGCGATCCGGAACGCTTCATGCGGGGCTTCGACTTGAGCGAGCGGGATCGCGCGCAGCTCGAAGCGCTGGCGGCGAACGCGATCGCCTCGTACGCCTCGACGCTGGTGCGCAAACGCCGCGCCGAGGCGGCGCGCCTGCTTCCGGAGACTCGCGCGGCACTCGGCGCAGCGTTCGCCGCCGCCTTCGAGCGCTGGGCACAGCGAACGAACCTGCCCGACGGTCCGCGCCGCTATGCGGCCGACGCAGCCGGGTTCTGCCGGCACCTGTTGGCCGAACGTCAGAACCTCCCGTCCGGCGTGCGCGCCGTCGTCGCCGCCGAGCTTCGCGCCTTGCAGCCAAGCCGCTGGGCGGCCCTGCGCGCCACGTTCCCCGGGACGGCGCGCTGACCGCGCTCGTTCCCAGGCTCGGCGTCGCTTCCACGCGGTGGCGAACGGCGTCGAGCATCCCCCAAAGGCGATCGGCCCGCAACGAGCGTCGACGCCGGCGGCCAGCCGTCGGAACGAGGCCAGCACGTCATCGGGCGAGCGGCCGTCTCCATGACGGCGCGCTCGTTCCCGAGGTCCTCCGCCAGCGACGTCCACAGGGTGATGGAGGAACTGCCGTAAACGACGGCCGGATCGGGGACGGGTTAAGAACCTCTGGAGGGCCAAACGCCCGTCGTCACGTGCGGCCGCCTGCGAACTCGGCGACGAAGGCGTTCGCGGGCGCAGATGCCAGCTCGGCGAGCGAACCGGATTGCGTGATCGCACCGTTCTCGAGGACGACGATCCGCTCCGGAAAGGCGCGCGCGTCGGCCGCGTCGTGCGTGACCAGCAGCGTCGGGATCGGCAACTGCGCGACGGTAGCGCGCAGCTCGTCGCGAACCGCGCCGCGCGTGCGCACGTCGAGCGCCGCGAGCGGCTCGTCGAGCAGCAGCGCGCGCGGCTCGAGCACGAGCGCGCGCGCCAGCGCCACGCGCTGCCGCTGGCCGCCCGAGAGGCGCCCGGGCCGCACGCCGGCGGTCTCGCCGATGCCGAAGCGCCCGAGCGCCGCCGCGACGCGAGACTGGCGTTCCGCGCGGCCGACGCCGCGCGCGACCAGACCGTAGCCGACGTTGTCGGCGACGCTGAGGTGCGGGAAGAGTGCGTACTCCTGAAAGACGAACGCGATGTCGCGCTTGCGCGCGGGCACGAAACGGCCGTTCCCGTCGTCGAGCACGTCCGCGTCGAGCTCGACCCGTCCGGCGTCGACCGCTTCGAGTCCGGCGATCACGCGCAGCAGCGTCGTCTTGCCCGCGCCGCTGGGGCCGACGACGAGCGTCGAGCCAGGCTCGCAGGCGAGCTCGACGTCGAGCGTGACGTCGCGCAATCGCTTGAGGACTTTCGCGTGCAGGCTCATCGCTCGGCCAGCCGGACGACGAGCAGCACGCCGAAACTCGTGGTCACGAGGATTACCGAGAGCGCGAGCGCCGCGCTCAGGTCGCCGCTCTCGAGGTTGAGGTAGACCGCCAGCGGCATCGTCTGCGAGACGCCCATCAGGTTGCCGGCGAACATGATCGTCGCGCCGAACTCGCCGAGCGCGCGCGCCCAGGTCAGGACCGCGCCGCCGATGAGGCTCGGCAGCGCGAGCGGGACCGTCACGCGCCAAAAAGTCGCAAGCCGGCTCGAGCCCAGCGTCGCCGAGGCCTCTTCGAGGCTGCGGTCGACCGCCGAGAAGCCGGCCCGCGCCGCGCGCACGTAAAAAGGCGACGCGACGAAGAGCTGCGCCAGCACGACCGCGGCCGTGGTGAACGAGAGCTGGATCCCGAGCGCGCTGAGCGGCGGGGCGAAGAGCCCGCGCCGCCCGAAGGCGATCAGCAGAGCGACGCCGGCGACGGCCGGCGGGACGACGATCGGAAGATCGACGAGCGCGTCGACGAGCCGCTGTCCGGGAAAGTTGAAGCGCGCCAGCAGATAGGCCGTCGGCGTGCCTAGGGCGACGGCGCAGAGCAGCGTGACGAGCGTCGTCTCGCCGCTCAGGCGCAGCGCGGTGAGCACGTCGCTGCGCTGCAACGCGCCGAAAAACGCGCCCGGCGACGAGCGCAAGAACAGCGCGGCGAGCGGCGCGAGGATGAAGAGCAGGAGCAACGCCGCCGGAACGGCGACGAACGGCGCGGTGCTATCGAGCGGGCGGCGACGCACGTCCGTCCTTGGAGGCGACCGCGTCGATCTCCATCTCGTTGCTGACGACGTTCGCCTTGACGCGTCTCACGCGCTCGAGCGGACCTCCTCGCCGATGCGGCGCGCGTCGTAGGGACCTAAAGCTTCGAGGTCGCTGCGGAAGGCTGCGGAGCGCAGCGTCTCCAGCAGCTCGGCGACGCCAGGGTGTTCCATGCACGCCTGCGGGACGAGCAGCACGCACGCTTCGGCGCGCAGCGGGATGAAGTCGAGCCCGCAGACCCCAGCCGCCGCGGCGCTTCCGATCCCGGCGTCGGCGAACCCCTGTGCGATCGCTCGCGCGACGTCGAGCTGCCCCGCGAGCTCGCGCTCGTAGCCCGGCAGGCGCCGCGCGTCGAGTGAGGCGCGTCGCAGTTCCGCGTCGAGCAGCGCTCGCGCGGCCGAGCCGGCCGGCCGGTTCACCAGGCGCGCCCGCGCGCGCGACAGGTCGCGCGCCCCGCGCAAGCCGAGCGGATTACCCTTGGGGACGAGCCAGCCGGCTTCGCCCGCAGCGAGCTCGAAGCGGCGCAGCCGGCCGAGCGATCCGGCGGCCGAGTCGAGCGCGACGGCCCGCTTCAGTTCGTCCTTCGAGCCGTGGATCGCGGCGACGTGCGCGCGACGCGCGGCGAGGTCGGCGACCGCGCGGCGATTGCTTGCGGAGAACCAGAGACCGTGCGCGCGCCGTGCGTCGAGCCGGCGGACGAGCAATCCTAGGCCGATCTCGCAACCCGAGACCAGCACCGTCCGCTCGAACGGCAGGCCGCCCTGCAGCACGCGCACCGTCGCGACGCCGGCGGAGACTTCCGCGACGATGCCTTGCGCGGACTCCGGGACCGGGCTCGTGCTGCCGGCCCCATCGAGGCCGCGCACGATGCGGCGCCGCCCGAACTCGGCGAGGACGACGCGCTGGCCGCGCCGCAGCGGCTCGTCCGCGTTGACGCGCAGCTCTTCCTCACGCCGTTCGCCGAAGAGTTCCTCGGCGGTCGTTTGCAGCGTGCGAGCGATTGCCAGCGCAAGCGCCACGCCCGGCTGCGCGCGGCCGCTTTCGATCGCGCCGATCGCCTGGCGCGAGACGCCGGCCGCCTGGGCGAGATCCTCTTGGGTGATGCCGAGCGCGCGCCGCTTCGCCAAGACGCGCGAAGCGGCAGCTTCACCTGCCATGATGTCCGGTTCATTTGCTTCCCAAGGCGCGCCCTCCTCGGGAACCGAAATCACCCGACGGCAACAGCGTTCGTGATAGGAGTCGTCGATGGAGATCAGCGCTCGCAATCAGATCAAGGGCCGCGTGAAGTCCGTGCGCACCGGCGCGATCATGGCCGAGGTCGAAGTCGAGGCACAGGCCAGCGAGATCACGGCGGCGATCACGAAATCTTCGGTCGACCGTCTCGGCCTCAAGCCCGGTGACGAGGTCGTCGTCATCATCAAATCGACGGAAGTCATCATCGGAAAATAGCGCTCGGCGCGCTTCCGTGAGAGAACGGCGGCCCCGCGAGGGTTTTGCGCCTCGAGCAATCAAACTCGACACAATGACGACTCTGTTTGCCGATGCCCCGAACCGCCGGCGCGTCCTCGGCGCCTTGCTCGCGTTTGCCGCCGCCGTGCCGCTTGCGGTCTGCGGGCGCGCCTCGGCCGCGCAGCCGGCTCCCCCGATCACGGTCTTTGCCGCGGCCTCGCTGCACGAAGCCTTCACCGCGGCGGCTCCGGCATTCACCGCCAAGACCGGCATCGCCGTCGTCTTCGACTTCGCGGGGTCCGATACGCTCGAGACGCAGATCGCGGCCGGCGCCCCCGCCGACGTGTTCGCCTCCGCGAACCAAGCGCAGATGAAGAAGGCTGGCGACGCGGGGTTGCTCGCGGGCGATCCGCAGGTCTTCGCCCGGAACCGGCTCGTCGTCATCGTGCCCAAGGATGATCCCGCCAAGATCGCGAGCCCCGCCGATCTCGGACGCAAAGGCGTCAAGCTCGTGCTGGCGGCTCCGACGGTCCCGGTCGGGAACTACGCGCGCGTCGCCTTCGCCAACCTCGCGAAGCTTCCGGGATACGGGGCGGATTTCGCGGCGCGCGTCGAAGCGAACGCCGTCTCAGAGGAACTCGACGTGAAGGCGGTCGCCACGAAGGTTGCGCTGGGCGAAGCCGACGCGGGCGTCGTGTACGCGACCGACGTGACGCCGGCGCTGGCGGGCAGCGTGCAGGTGCTCGCGTTTCCGCCGGACTCCGCTCCCGAAGCCGTCTATCCGATCGCCGTCGTGCGCGCCTCGAAGAATGCCGATGCCGCTCGCGCCTTCGTCACCTTCGTCCTCTCGCCCGAAGGCCAGAGCTATCTGAAGGCGCGAGGCTTCATCGCCGGCTCGTAATCAGCGGCGGCGCGAAGTCGCTGGCGCCGAGATAGAGTTTGACGACCGCTTCCAGCGCGCTGCGGTCGCGGTCGTCGAAGCGCGAGGGCAGATGGCTGTCGACGTCGAGCACGCCCACGACCTGCCCCTCTACGATCAGCGGCACGACGATCTCGGATTTCGATTCGGGGTCGCAGGTGATGTGCTTGGGGAAGCGCTTGACGTCGTCGACGACGACGGTCTGGCGGCTCTGCGCCGCCGCCCCGCAGACGCCGTCGCCGAGCTCGATGCTCGTGCAGGCCGGCTTTCCCTGAAACGGGCCGAGCACCAAACGTCCCTCCCGCATGAAGTAGAATCCGGCCCAATTGACGCCGCGCAGCGTCTGGAAGAGGAGGGCGCTGAGATTCGCCGCGTTGGCGATGTAGTCACGCTCGCCCTCGAGCAGGCCGCGAGCCGCTTCGACCATGTCGACCTCCAGGCCGCGCATCGACAGCACGCGCGAGCGATAGCCGCAAAGGCAATAATTCTCCGTCGAGCCTTCGGAGAGTGCGTGCATACGCGTCATTATAGCCTGGCGGCGCTTCGATCCGGTTGTGCAAGTATCGCGCCCTGGAGCGTTTCGGTTAACTCAACGTCTTGCGCCGCCACGCGAAGGCGGAGTCCGGCGTTCGTATGACGGCACGCTTGCCTTGCGTGCGCGGCGGTGGAGTGCCGGCGGCGGATCAGGGCTTCTCGGGCGCGTCCTCGCGCGGCGCGAACTCGAGCGCGAGCGAGTTGATGCAATAGCGCGCGCCCGTCGGCTCGGGGCCGTCGTCGAAGACGTGGCCGAGGTGCGAGCCGCAGGCGGCGCAGCGCACCTCGGTGCGAAGCATCCCGTGCGAGCGGTCCTCGAGCAGCTCGACGTTGTGCGCGTCCTGCGGCGCGAAGAAACTCGGCCAGCCGCTACCGCTGTCGAATTTGGTCTGCGAGGAGAAGAGGGTGGCACGGCACGCGCCGCACTGATACGTGCCGTCGGCTTCGTTGTGGTAGAGCTCGCCGCTGAAAGGACGCTCGGTCGCCGCCCGGCGCAGCACTTGATACCGTTCGGGTGAAAGCTCCTCGCGCCACTGGGCTTCGGACTTCTCGACGCGCTTCATCGCCGTTTCCCAGCGGCGAGGCGCTCCACGTTCGCGCCGTCGCCGGCGGCGCACGGGCGGCAGAGCCCGCGGAAGGTCACGATGGCGGCCGCGATGCGCACGGCCTCGCGTTGGGCCAGGGCGCGCAGCGTCTGCTGCGGGGCGACGTAATCGACGTCGACGAGCTCGCCGCAGCGCGTGCAGAAGAGGTGGGCGTGCGCGGGAGCCGGCGGTTCGTACCAGGCGGCGTCGCCGCTGGGAATCTCGATTTTGAGGATCGCGCCGAGCTCGCAGAGCCGGGCGAGCCCGCGGTGGACCGTGGCGTACCCGATGGCGGGCCGGCGCTCGCGCGCCTTCGCAAAGATGTCCCCGGCGGTCTGATGCGAGCCGCAGCCGGCGGCCAGCACGATCTCGCGGATCAGTTCGTAATTGCGCGGCAGCCGCGGTTGACCGTTCATAGAGGCTATGATAGCATACGGTCGCAGGAATTGAATATCACTCTCATTCTCACTTTTGTAGCACCTTTCGGAAAGGGATGCGATTGTCAGCGCAGGTCGGTAAGCCCGCCCCCGAGTTCACCCTGAAGAGCACCAAGAACGCGACGAGTCCCAAGGATCTCGGCGCGGAGATCTCGCTCTCGGACTATCGCGGCAAGTGGCTCGTCTTTTTCTTCTATCCGCTGGACTTCACGTTCGTCTGCCCGACCGAGATCCTGGCGCTTTCGGACCGCTACGCGGAGTTCACCGCCCTCGGCGCCGACGTGCTCGGCGCTTCGACCGACTCCGTCTTCAGCCACTGGGCGTGGATCAACACGCCGCTCGAGAAGAACGGGATCGCCGGCCTGAAATTCCCGCTGGTCGCCGACTACAAGAAGGAAACCGCGGCAGCCTACGGCGTTCTCGACGAAGCCGACGGCAAGGCCCAGCGCGGACTCTTCATCATCGATCCCCAGGGCGTGCTCCGCTACCTGACGGTCACCGCCGACAACATCGGCCGCAGCGTCGACGAGACCTTGCGCGTGCTCCAGGCCCTGCAGACGGGCGGCCTGTGCCCCGCCGAATGGAAGCCGGGCAAGAAGCTGCTGAGCGTCGCCTGAGGCTCTGACGGTGGCACTTCGCATGCGCAGCCCGCTGCCTTCGCTGGCGGGCGTCGAGACCTGGATCAACGGCGAGCCGCCGAGCGAAGCCGAGCTGGCGGGCAAGCCGGTCGTCGTGCAGTTCTGGTCGATGAGCTGCTACGTCTGCCACGACACGGCCGAGCAGGTCGCGCAGTGGCGCGAAAGGTTCGCTCCGCAGGGCGTCGTCTTCGTCGCCGTGCACCAGCCGCGCGGTCCGCACGAGCTCGATCTCCTCGAGGTGACGGACGACGCGCTCGAGGCAATGCGCCTGACCCAGCCCTGCGCGATCGACAACGATCACGCGCTGGTCGACCGCTTCGAGAACCAGTTCGTGCCGGCGTTCTACGTCTTCAACCGCGAACACCGGCTGCGCCACTTCCAGGCGGGCGACAAAGGCTACGACCGGATCGTCGCGGCGATCGAACGCGTCCTCGTCGAGGAGTCAGCCGAGCTTCCAGCCGGGGTATAGCTCGTGCGCCCGCTCGGGCGCGTTCGCCCGCGCCGTGCCGCGCTCGCAGGAGCGGCGGGCTCGGCCGCGGCGTCGGCGAACGTTCGAACATGGCGCTGAAGGTCGTCCTCCTCTCCCACTCGCCCGATCCCGAGCGCGCGGTCGCGACGGCCGCCCGCAACTGCTACAGCCCCCGCGACGTCGAGAGCATCGCCGAGAACTGGACGCACGACGAGGTCGTCAAGATGGTGAACCGGGTGCGCGACGCCGGGCACCTCTCGACGTTCGAGCACACGATGTTCACGTTCGGGGTCTCGGGAGTCTCGCGGGCGCTGACGCACCAGCTCGTGCGGCACCGCCACATGTCCTACGAGCAGAAGAGCCAGCGCTACATCAAGGTCAAGGGTCAGTTCGAGTTCGTCACGCCGCCCTCGATCGCGGCGCGGCCCGAGATCAAGGCCAAGTACGACGCCCTGCTGGGAGAGATCGCCGCTTTCTATCAGGAAGCGCTGGCCGCCGGGACGCCGGCCGAAGATGCCCGCTTCGCCTTGCCCAACGCGGCCGAGACGCAGATCGTCGTCACGGCCAACGCGCGCGCGCTGCTCGACTTCTTCACGCTGCGGACGTGCAACAACGCCCAATGGGAGATCCGCGAGCTGGCCTTCGCGATGCTGCGCATCGTGAAGAAAGTCGCGCCGAGCCTCTTCGTGCGGGCGGGCGCGACCTGCGTGCGCGGCTACTGCAACGAGCCCAACGGCCCCGACTGCCCGCGCTACGTGGCGGTCAAGAAACCAGTCGCCGCGCGGCGGCAGGCCGCACCGGGCGAGGACGGCGCGGAGCGCGCCGCGGTTGCGCCGGACAGCGGCGAGCCGGCGCCCGTTCTGGCAGGCTGAACCGTCAGCGGACCGCCGAGCCGGTCTCGACGGCCCAGTCGTTGAGCCGCTCCAGGATCGGGAGCAGCTTGCTCACGCGTTCCGTCGGCCGGTACTCGACGCGCGGCGGGACCTCGGCGTAGATCGTCCGTTCGACCAGCCCGTCGGCTTCCAGCTCGCGCAGGGCGCTGGTCAGCACCTTCTGGCTGACCGTCCCCAGCGACCGCTGCAGCTCCTTGAAGCGCAAGACCGAAGCCCGGCTCAGCTCGATGAGGATCAAGAGCTTCCACTTGTCGGCGATCATCGCGATCGCGTCCTGCATCGGGCAATTCCGCGTGCCGTAGTCGCGGTCGTCGAGCATCGGCTCGACCGGCAGGACCCCAGGCGGCGAAGAGGGTGCCCCTATCTCCATGATGCTACCGTTGACAACCAGCCGGGCGGCGGCGGTTGCGGCCCGCACGCTTCTGTCGCGCCCCTAGCGCCGGGCCGCGGCCGAGCCGAAGCGGGCGATCTCCCGCTCCAGGTCGAGCGGCTTGGTCGGGGCGCTCCGGTCGTACTCGGCCCAGAGCTCGCGCGGGACCATCCACATGATCTCGAACTCGTTGCCGTCCGGGTCGACCCCGTAGACGGACTTGGTCGCGCCGTGGTCGCTCGCGCCGGTCAGCGCACCGCTCGACGAAAGCCGCCCCATGGCGTCGCGCAGCTCCTCGATCCGCTCGACTTCCCAGGCCGTGTGGTAGAGGCCGACGGCTCCGCGCGGCGGATCCGGAGCCGCGGCCCCGACGGCGGCCAGACCGAGATCGTGGTGGTTGAGCGAGCCCGCGGCCCGCAGGAAGGCCATCGCCCCCCGCTCGCGCGCGATCGTCTCGAAACCGAAGGCGCTTTCGTAGAAGGCGATCGAGCGTTCGAGGTCGCGGACGAAGAGGACGACGTGATTGAGGCGCTTGACGGAGACCATTGCTTGCCAACCATAGCAGAACGCTGCTCGCGACAAAAGAAGGAACCGCCGCGTGGGTCAGTTGCTTCCTGGAAACCGCCTGCGGGGCGAGTAGGAGAAAGTCCCCCGCTGTAAGATACGTCTCGCTTACGAGCGTTTCTGCGTTGGGAGGGCTGCCCGGAACGCGCGATCTTCTTTGTCGACACGTTCGGCACCATCCGCTCCGTCGATTCGTCGTGCTCCTTGCAGCGCTGCTGGTTCTCTATTTCACCGGCGCGCGCGCGGTCGCCGCCGTTCCTTCGTACGTCGACCGTCGCGTCACGGCGATCCCGGCGGTGCGGCTGCTGCGCAGCCCGCCGCAGGCGCTCGTCGACCGGCGCCGCCAGCGGGTCGCGGTGCAATTGCGCAGGTACACGCGGCCCATTTTTTTTGCCTGGGCGCTGTCGCAGATCGCGGCGCTCTTTTTCCTGTGGAGTTCGGGCTGGGCCGCGCGGCTGCGCGAGGCACTCAAGCGCTCGATTCGCGCCGTCACGCTGGTGCGCTTCGCGTACGGCGCGCTGCTGGCGCTCTGCTCGTCGCTCGCGGCGTTCCCCGCGGCGCTGATCCACTATCGCGTCGAGCGGGCTTTCGGCCTCTCCGCCGAGACGAGCGGGACGTGGCTGCACGACGGCCTCGTCACCGCCGGGGTTCAGGCGCTCGCGGTCGGCATCATCGTCGCCGTCGTCCTCGCGCTCGTCGACCGGACGCGGCTGTGGTACCTCTATGCGATGGCCGGGCTGTTCGTCGCGACGCTGGCGATGGCGTTCCTGGAACCCGTGGTCGTGGCGCCGCTTTACGACCGCTTCACGCCCCTGCCGGCGACGAGCGCGCTGCAGATGCAGTTGCGCGCGCTCGAGCGCAAGGCCGGCGTCGGCGCGGCGCCGATCTACGTGGGAAACTACTCGCACCGCAGCTCCGTGGCGGTCGCCGACATCTCCGGCTTCGGCCCGACGAAACGCATCGTGCTCGGCGATACGCTGCTGCACGCGGCGACGCAGGGCGAGATCCTGTTCGTGACGGCACGGGAGCTGGGGCACTACGTTCGCGGTGACGACTTCCGGCTCTCGCTCTTCTGGACGTTTCTGTTCATTTTTTGCATCGCGCTCGGCGTCGTGGCGGCCGATCGCGTCGGGTTCCGGCGCGATGACGATCCGCTCGCCCGGCTGGCGCTGGCGCTGGCCTTCATCGGTCTCGCCGCGTTGCTGGTGACGCCGGTCTACAACGGGTACTCGCGCGCGCTCGAAGCACGCGCCGACGCCTACGGGCTCGCGCTGACCGGCGACCGCGCCTCGGCGGTACGCTCCTTCGTGCGGACGGCCGACGAGTCGCTCGCGCCGCTCTGCACGTCCCCGGCGGTCCGGTTCTATTTCTACAACAGCCCTCCGCTCGGGACGCGCATCGCGGCGGTGACCGGCCAGCCGGATCCGTGTCCGTGACCTTGCCGCGCTGCGGCTGGGCGCGCACGGAGGCCTCGATCGCCTATCACGATCGCGAGTGGGGCGCGCCCGTCCACGACGACCGGACGCTCTTCGAGTTTCTCGTCCTCGAGGGCGCGCAGGCGGGCCTGAGCTGGGAAACGATTCTGCGCAAGCGCGAGCGGTATCGCCAGGTCTTCGACGGGTTCGACCCCGAGCGCGTCGCCGCGTACGGTGCCAGGAAGCGCGCCGCCTTGCTGCGCGACGCCGGGATCGTCCGCAATCGCGCGAAGATCGAAGCGGCCGTTTCCAACGCCCAGGCGGTGCTGGCGATCGCCGCCGAGTTCGGTTCGTTCGACCGCTACCTCTGGGGGATGGTGGACGGTGCACCAGTCGTCAACGCGCCGCGGGCGGCGGACGACGTTCCAGCGACCTCGGCGCTCGCCGAACGGCTCTCGCGGGAGCTGCGAGCTCGGGGCTGCCGCTTCGTCGGTCCGACGATCGCGTACGCCTTCATGCAGGCCGTCGGCCTCGTCAACGACCACCTCGTGACGTGCTTCCGCTATGCGGAGCTCCGCGAAGCTAGGTGAAGCCGCCCAAGTAGACGGCGCCGGTCACTTGCGTGCCGAGGTGCCGCGAGGTGAGGAATTCGACGATCGCCGCGTGCTTGACCCGGCCGTCGAGGATTTGCGCCGCGCCGACGCCGGCCCGTACGCCGCGCGCGGCCGCGCGCACGGCTGCGCGAAGCTCGGTGTCGAGGTCGTCGCGTTCCGCCACGTCGAGCGCCTCGGCCGGCGTGAGCTCCTCGATGAGCGTCGCGGAGGCCGGATCGACGACGCCGCCGGCCACGTGAAAGAAGATCGCGCGAGCCGCCTCCGTCGCGGCGGCGATCGCCGCGGCCACGTCGTCGGCGGCCAGTTCCACGTCGTCTCCGGAGAGGCCGAGCGCCGTCGGCTCGATGACGGGGATGTAGCCTGCCTCGGTCAGGGTCGCGAGGATTCCGGTCTGAACCCGCCCGACGCCTTCCTTGCCGCCGGCGGGCAGCAACGCCGCATCGGCGCCCGAGAGGCCGACCGCGACGTTCGCCTGGCGGTTGAGGCGGCGCACGTAGCTGCGCGCGACCTCCGTCGTCGGGGCCACGACGATCGGCCGTACGTGGCGCTGCATGAGGAAGGCGAGGTCTCCGGGCAGGGTCGTCCATTCGGCGATCGTCGAGCGATCGATCCGCAGCACGAAGGTCCTGCCCGCGAAGGCCTCCACGGGCGTCACCGGCGGTTCGCCTCCCGGGGTTCCATCGATGGTCGTTGTGCGCAACCCTGCGCCGCTTCCTCCTGCGAACGTCCAGCCGTCAGGATGCGCGCGGCGGCTCCTGCGTCGTCCAGCTCGGCTGCCAGCCGTTGACCAGGTTCATCGCGGCGTCGCCGCCCTCGTCGAGCCAGCACAGGACCCCCCGCGCGGCGGCTTCCACGATCTCGCCGAGCCGCTGCTCTTCGAGCGCGTCGAAGGTCGAGAGCACGTGATCGATCGCGTCGTCAGCGGCGCCGCGTCCGATGCCCACCCGCAAACGGGGAAAGCCCTCGCCGAAATGCTCGATGACCGATTTGAGGCCGTTGTGTCCGCCCGAACCGCCGGAGCGGCGCATGCGCAGGCGCCCGAAGGGGAGGTCGAGGTCGTCGCTGACGACCAGCAGCTCGGCCGGCGCGACCTTCCACCACGCGGCGATGCGCGCCAGCGGCCGGCCGCTCTCGTTCATGTAGGAGAGCGGCTCGACGAGGACGAGCTTCCGTGCCGCGAGGTGGCATTGGGCGGCGCCATCCTTCTCGCGCCACGACGTCACGCCGAGGCGGCGTGCGACCTCCTCGACGACGCGGAAGCCGACGTTGTGGCGCGTTCGCTGGTACCGCGGGCCCGGATTGCCGAGCCCGGCCACGATGCGGGTGCTGGGACCTACGATGCGCCCTCCGCGCCCTCCGTCGCGGAGACGAGCGGCACTTCGGCCGCCGCCGGCGCTTCACCGGCCGCCGCCTCTTCCTCGAGCTGGCGCGCGACCGTCGAGGGTGCGACCGAGACGAGGACCGTCGCCGGATCGGCGTCCAGCGTGATGCCGGGCGGAAGCTTGAGATCGCCCGCCGAGACGTGCTCGTGGACGCCGAGCTCGGTCACGTCGATCTCGATCCGATCGGGCAGCGCGTTGGCCGGCCCGCGGACGTCGATCGTATGCGAGATGAGCTCGAGCACGCCGTTGAACTCGGCGACGCCCTTGGCCACGCCGACCGTGGCGATGGGCAGGGTCGCCGAAATCTCTTCGGTGGCGCCGACGCGCTGAAAGTCGACGTGCAGGATGCGCCGCGAGATCGGGTCGCGCTGCACGTCGCGGACGAGCGCCGTGTCGCGCTTGCCGTCGAGCACGATCGTCAGCAGCCGGTTGCGCCCGCCGGCGTGGAGCTGCTCGGCCAAGGTGCGCGCGTTGAGCGCGATCGCCGTCGGCTCGTCGCCGTGTCCGAAGAGGACGCCGGGGACCTTCCCCTCCCGGCGCAAGGCGTTGGAAGAGGTCGTACCGACCTTGGCGCGCAGCTCGGCTGCAAGCGTATCGCTCGTGGTTGTCATGTCCTTCGTTTCTGGGCTAGGAAGCCGTGGTCAATTCGGGGAGCGGAATCAGCGGAGGAGGCGGCATCGCCGGCTCGGCCTCTTCCTTGGCGAAGAGCTCCGAGACCGAGCGGTTCGCCGTGATCCGCTTGATCGCGTCGGCGAGGATCTGCGCGACCGAGAGGACCTTGAACTTCGGCCCCAGCGAGAGTTCGAGGTTGGGCAGCGAGTTCGTGATGATCACGCGCTCGATGGGCGACTCGTTGAGGACGCGCACCGCATCGCCCGCGAAGATTCCGTGCGTGGCGCAGGTGTAAACTTTCGTCGCACCGCGCTTGATCAGCGCCTCGGCCGCCTTCGCGAGCGTTCCGCCGGTCGAGATCATGTCGTCGCAGACGACGGCGATCTTGCCGCTCACGTCGCCGACGATCTCGGTGACTTCGGAGACGTCGGGCTCGGGACGGCGCTTGAAGACGATCGCCAGCGTGCTGCGCAGGCGCTTGGCGAACTTCTCCGCGCGCGCCACGCCGCCCGCGTCGGGCGAGACGACGACGATCTTGTTCCCGTCGAGGCCCTGCGTCTTGAGATACGCGCACAGCGAAGGCGCCGCTTCGAGATTGTCGACGGGGATGTCGAAGAAGCCCTGAATCTGGGCGGCGTGCAGGTCGAGCGTCACCAAACGCTTGGCCCCGGCCGTGGTCAGCAGGTTGGCGACCAGCTTGGCCGAGATCGGCTCGCGGCCTTTGGATTTCTTATCCTGCTTGGCGTAGCCGTAGTACGGAACGACCGCGGTGATGCGATGCGCCGAGGCTCGACTCAGCGCGTCGATCATGACCAGCAGCTCCATGAGCGAGTCGTTGACGCTGTTGCCGTTGGTCGCCTTGCAGAGCGACTGCACCACGAAGACCTCGGCGCCGCGCACGTTCTCCCTGATCTCGATGCGGCATTCTTCGTTCTTGAACTTGTCGACCAGCGCGCTGCCGACCCGGGTATCCATCCGCTGGGCGATCTCGCGCGCGAGATCGGGGTTCGAGTTGCCGCTGAAGAGTAAAGGCTTATTCAAGGAGCTGCTCCTACCACGGGGAGACCGAAGTCTCGCGGCGATGGGTGGGCGTACGTTGGTTACGGTTTGTTCAGCGGGCAAGCTCCTCATACCCGTCGGGCGCCTCCGGGATATCCGACTTTTGTAGGAGTCGCCGCACGTGAATGTCTCGCGGAAGCGCGACAGCAGCCGGCAGGCCGCTCCCGCTTACGTGCCGCCGCGCAGCGCCGGTTCGCGAACGGTACCCTCGAGCGCAGGCTGCGGCTCCTGGGGCGGAGCCGACCGGTCGGCCTGCTTGGGCGCCAGCCAGAGATACATGATCGGGATGAGCAGGAGCGTCAGGACCAGCGAGCTCATGACGCCGCCGATGACGACGATCCCCAGGCTGGCGCGCGAGCTCTGACCGGGCTCGAGCGCCAGGGCGAGGGGAACGTTCGCGGCGACGACCGAGATGCTGGTCATCACGATCGGGCGGAATCGCGTGAAGGCGCTCTGTTTGATCGCTTCGAGCTCCTCGAGGCCGCGGCCGCGCAGCGTGTTCGCGTAGTCGACGAGCAGGATCCCGTTCTTGGTCGCGATGCCGATCAGCAGAATCGATCCGATCAGCGAGAACAGGTTGAGCGTGCTGTGCGTGAGCAGCAGCGCGCCTATCGCACCGGCCGCCGCGACCGGAACCGAGAAGAGGATGATCAGGGGCGAGAGATAGCTGTTGTAGAGTGCGACCATGAGCAAGAACACGAGCACGATCGAGAGCACCATGGAGGCGCCCAGGCCGCTCAAGGTTTGGCGCATGAAATCCTGCTGGCCGAGCGGCGCGGGTCGTACTAGGATGTTCGAGGGGAGGTGCGCCGCCGCGATGCGCTGCGCGAAGGCTGCCTGCACGTTCGAGAGCGAGTACCCCGGCGCGACGTTCGCATCGACGTGGATGACGGTGTTGCGGTCAGTCCGCGTGATCAGCGGCGAGGTCGGCTCGAGCGCGAAGGTCGTGAAATCACCCAGGTGCACGATCGAGCCGTCGTTGGCGCGGATCGGGATCGCGCGGAGTGCGTCGAGCTGGTGCTGATCGGCGAGCGGATAGATGACCTGAACCTGCTCGAGACCTTGCGGCGTTTCGAATTGCGTCGCAACGTCCCCGCCGAAAGCCGCGCCGGCGGCCGTTGCGGCTTGCCCGATGTCGACGTCGAGCGCCTGCGCCTTGTCGCGGTCGAACTCGACGGCGACTTGCGGCGCGAGCGACGTGCCGGAGCTGTTCGCGCTGGCGGCGCCGGGCGTCCCGCGCAGGATGTCGAGCACGCGCAGCGCGGCGCTGGTCGGATCGCCGCCGGCCACGTCGGTCACGAGTTCGTCGATGGGCTGCGCGTTGCCGCCGCCGCTGCCCGTGACCGGGACGACTACGGTCTGCGCGCCGGGCGCCGCTTGGCGCGCCATCTCGCGGAAGCGCCCGACCCACCAGTCCGTCGAGTGCTTGCGGCCGTCGGCTAGGAAGACGTGGATCTGGCCGACGTTGCCCTGCACGACGAAACCCCCGAACGAGGCCGCGTATGCGCCCGAGACCGTGAACTCGTGGGCCACGTCGCGCTGCTGGTCGATCTGGCGCTCGAGTGCCTGGGCGCCGTCACGCACGCGCGAGAGCGGCGTGCCGAGCGGGTAGACGACTTGCAGGAAAAGCTCGCCACGATCGGTCGCCGGGATGAACTCTTCACCTACGACGCCGAGCGGCACCAGGGCGATCGAAGCGACGAACGAGAGGGCGCACAGCGCGGCGACCAGACGGGCGTGACGCAACGCCCAGAGGAGCGCGCGGTGCGCGTACCAATCACGCAGCCGATCGAATTGCCGCCCGAACGCATCGATGATCCCCGGCGGCTTCCACGTCGAACGGAGCGACCACAAGCCGGCCAGCGTCGGGGTCACGGTGAACGAGATGAACAGCGAGGTCAGCGTCGAGATCACGACGACGATCCCGAACTCGACGAGGTTCTTGCCGACTTGGCTCTGGATGAAGGCGATCGGCAGAAAGACGACCACGTCGACCAGCGTGATGACCACCGCCGCCGCGCCGATCTCCTCGCGGCCCTGCACCGCCGCCTCTTCCGGCGGCTGGCCGAGTTCCGCGTAGTGGCGCTCGATGTTCTCGAGGACGACGGTCGAGTCGTCGACGAGGATGCCGATGACCAGCGTCATTCCCAGCATCGAGATCGTGTCGATCGTCAGTCCGAGGAGCTTCATGGCCGAGAGCGCGATCGCCAGCGAAGTGGGGATCGCGACGCAGACGACGACCGCGTTGCGCCAGGAGCGCAGGAAGAAAAGCATGGCGATCGCCGTGAGCGCGATGCCTTCGAGCAGGGAGTGCAGCACGCTGTCGATCTGCTGCGCGGTGAAGCGCGACTGCACGTTGACGACCTCGAACTGCACGTCGGGGAAGCGCCGTCGCAGCATCGGCAGCGCGGCGACGACGTTGTCGGAAGACGTCACTTCGCTCGCGTCGGAGGTCTTCTGGACCTGGAGGAACAGTCCCGGACGCCCGTCGATCTGGGCGTAGGTCCTTTGCGGCTCGTAGCCCGCGACGACGCGTGCGACGTCTGCTATGCGCGGAATCGCGTTGCTCGCGGTCCACGGGTCCACGCTGCCCGGCAACCCGGCGAGTCCGCCCGAGAGCTCGCTCGTCGCCCCGGCGCTCCCGCCCGGCGCGGCGGCGCTGCTCCCGCTCTTGACGACGGCGAGATGCGCGATCGACTCGGGGGTTTGGATGTCGCCTCGCACGTCGATCGTCGTCTCGCGATTGGGCTCGTAGGCGATGCCGCCGGGGACGCGCTGGTTGTCGTTCGCGACGGTGTCGATGACATCGTTGAGGGTGAGTCCGTTCGCCTCTAAACGAAACGGATCGACCTGGACCTCGTAGGCCGGAGTGACGGCTCCGCCCACGTTGGCGTACGAGACGCCGGGAATCTGCTGGATCTGGGGCCCGATGACGTTGCTCGCGTAAAGCGAGAGCTGGCCCAGCGAGAGCTTTTGCGAGCGCAGCGCCAGCGTGACGACGGTCGCCTCGCTGGGATCGCGCACCGTGACGGTCGGCGTCGCGATGTTCGCCGGCAGGTTGCGCTCCGCGAGCTGAACGGCCTTCTGCGTGTTGACGAGGTCGGCGGCCGTGTCCGAGTTCAGGTTGAAGATGGCCGAGATCGTGGCCTGACCGCTTTGCACGACGGAGTTGATCGTTTGCAAGTCGGTCGTCCCGGCAAGATTCTGCTCGATCGGCTGAACGATGTTGTCGCGCATCACCGACGTCGACGCGCCTGGATACTGCACGTTGATCGAGACCGTCGGCTGCGAGACGTTGGGGAAGAGCTGGCGCACGATCGTGGCGACCGAGAGCGTGCCGAAGAACGCCATCAGCGCCAGCAGCACGAAGACCAGTGTCGGCCGCTTGATGAAGAGCCGGGTGAGGCTCACCTGGTGGCGACCTTTTCGCCGTCGCCGACGCTCGTCTGACCGTCGCTGATGACGCGCGTACCCGCTTGCAGGCCGGAGACGACCGAGGTCGTTCCGTCGTCGCCGAGCTCCGTCACGCGCGTCGTCTTCACCGTTCCGTCCTCGGCCACGACGAGCACCGCGCTGCGGCTGTCGTCGGTGAACGCGGTCGACGGGATGCGCAAGCCGCTGACCGGGGGCAGGCCCACTTTGGCGGCGACCGTCATCCCGGGCCGAAGCTTGCCGTCGGGATTGCGCAGCAGGACCTTGACCTGGAAGTCGGTCGAGCCCGGCGCGATTTGGTTCAGCACGCCGACGACGGTTCCGCTCAGGCGCCGGCCGTGCAGGTCGGAGGCGACGATCGTCGCGCTCCCTCCGGTCGCCAGCTCGGCGATCTGCGAGCCGGAGCCGCGCAGCACCGCGTAGATCGGGTCGACCTGCTGCAGGGTGAAGAGCTGGCGCGAGCCGGGATACTCGCCGGGGTTGAGGTTGCGGTTCACGACGACGCCGTCGATCGGGGAGACGATCGTCGCCTTTTCGATCTGAACGCGCTCCTGTTGGGCCTGCGCCAGAGCGACCTGCTCGGTCGCGCGCGACTGAGCGATCGTCGTCGCCTGCAAGCCGTTCGATGCGAGGGTCCCGTTCGCGGCGACGTTCGAGCGGGCGCTCGCCAGGGAGGCGACGGCCGACTGCAGGGCCTGCTCGTCGTCGCGAACGGTCGTGGCTTGCTGGGCAACCTGCTGCTCGGCGATGTAGCCGTTGGCGACGAGCTGCTGATAGCGCTTGAGGTCGGTCTGGTCGCGCAGAAGGTTCTCCCGGGCTTGGCTGACCGCCGCCTGGGCACCGCGCAGGGAGTCGACGCCCTGCGAGATCGAGAGGTTACCTTGGTAGACGTCGTGACTCGTGTTCGCGTGGTTGCTGGCCGCCGTGGCCAAGTCGGCCTCGAGCGCGGCCCGCAGGTCGGCCGTGTCGAGCTGGGCCAGCACCTCGCCGCGCGTGACGCGGTCGCCCTCCTGGACGTAGACCGAGTCGGCCGGCTCGCTCAAGGACGACTGAATCGCCACGTTCAGGTAGGGTGCGACGATGCCGGCCAGCTGCTCGGAAGGGTGAATCACCCCCTGGCGGGCGAGGCTCGTCTGCACGACGGGAAGGGCTGCGGCATGCTCCTCGTGTCTGCCCCCGCAGCCGGCAAGAGCGAGCAAGGCGCCGCCGACGACGACAGCTCGCTCGACCGAACGGGCGCGGGGCCTGGTACTGGGCATGGCAATCGCCATCATAGGACGGGAACGGGGCTTCGTCCTTGGGGTACCCTTGGAAAAACGAGAGCGTCTTCCAAGGGTCGAAGCGTACACTGAGGTATCGTGAACGGTTTTGGGGCTCGAGTCCTCGTCGTCGACGACGAGGCGGCCATCCGCGACATGCTGGAGTACGGGCTGGGCCAGGCCGGCTTCGTCGTGCGTTCCGTGCCCGACGGACGCGCGGCGCTCGAGACCGTCCGCGCCTGGTCGCCCGAGCTGATCGTGCTCGACGTGATGCTCCCGGAGGTGGACGGCTTCACCCTGCTGCCGGCCTTGCGGCGCAGCACCGAGGTCCCGATCATCATGCTCAGCGCACGTGCCGAGACGGCGGAGAAGGTGACGGGGCTCTCGCGCGGAGCCGACGATTACGTGGCCAAGCCTTTCGAGCTCGAGGAACTCGTGGCGCGCCTGCACTCGGCGCTGCGGCGCCCGCGGCTGGAGATGCGCCAGACGTTCACCTATAGCGACCTCACGGTCGACGTGGCGCGGCGCACCGTCTTCCGCGGCACGCGGCGGGTCGAGCTCTCGACGCGCGAGTTCGATCTGCTGCTGACCTTCGTGCGTCATCCCGAACGCGTCTTCACGCGTTCCGAGCTGCTCGACCTGGTGTGGGGCGTCGACCGCGACATCGTCCCCAACACGGTCGAAACGTATATCTCGTACTTGCGCGCCAAGATCGACAGCGGCCAGCCGGTGCGGCTCATCCAGACGATGCGCGGCGTCGGATACGCGCTGCGGGCCACGCCCAGATGAGGCCCGGGTGAGCCGTTCGTTCGGGCAGCGTCTGGTCTTTCTCGCGACCTTCGCGATTTCGGGGGCGCTCGCGTCGCTGATCGCCGTCGTCGCGCTCTTCGTCTTCGCCTCGTACGTCGGCACGCTGAACGCGGCGGCGGCCGGGACGCTCGACGAGATCCGGACGTGGGTCGCCGCGCACGGCGAGACGGCCGACGCGCGCCAGCTCGCGCTGGCGAGCCGCTTCTTCTCGCCGGGGATCGTCGTGATCGCGCTCGACGCCACCCGGCACGTCGAGGTGCGCGAGGCGCCCGCGCTGCCCGGGCAACGGCGTCCTTCCAATATCGAGATCGAAGTGCGGCCTCGCAACGACGTCTCCCTCGAGACGCCCCGCGGGATCTTCGGCCGCCTGACGCTCGCGCTGGGCACGTTCTTCGGGCTGGCCCCGCAGCGCGAGCAGTTCGGCCCGGTCGTGGTCATCGCTCGCTCGAACGACACGCGGCTCGTCGCGACGGTGGGCCGCTTCTTGCCCGCGTTCGTGCTGGCCGAAGTCCTCGCGCTGCTGCTCGGCTTCTTGATCGCGCGGCTGCTGGCGCGCAAGGCGCTCGAGCCGCTCGTGGACGTGACGCGCGCCCTCGAGCGCTTCGCCGCAGGCGATCTCACGCCCGCGCCGATCGCGGCCGACAGCAAGCATCAGCTCGGCACGCTCGCCCTCGCGTACAACGGCGCGATCGAGCAGATGTCGCTCGCTTTCGCGGAACGCGAGCGCGCGCAGGCCAGGATGCGGCAGTTCATCACCGACGCGGCGCATCAACTGCGCACGCCGCTGACCGTGATCCGCGGGTTCATCGCGATCCTGCGCAAAGGCGAGCTGCGCGGACCCGAAGACCGCGAGCGGATCCTCGCGACGATGAACCGGCAGAGCCTGCTGATGGCCTCGCTGGTCGACAAGCTCTTGCTGCTCGAGCGTTGGGATCGCGCGGGCGACGCGCAGGCCCACGAGCCGATCGACGTCTCGCAGCTCGTGGAAGACGTGGTCGCGCCGCTCGCCGAGGCCCACCGGGAGCGCGAACTGCGCCTGGAGATCGAACCCAATGCCTCCGCGGCGATCGATCCCATCGAACTCACCCACGCGCTCACGAACATCGTCGACAACGCGCTGGCCTATACGAGCGGCGCGGTCGCCGTGCGGGTCGCGCTCGAGCGCCGCGGCGTGCGGATCGAGATCGAGGACGAGGGGCCCGGCATGAGCGCCGACGAGGCCGCGCACGCCTTCGACCGCTTTTACCGGGGAAACCGGCGCGACGTCGACGGATCGGGTCTGGGCTTGGCGATCGCCCGCCGCGCCGTCGAACGCGCGGGCGGATCGATCGCTCTTCAGAGCAGCCCCGAAGCCGGCTCCCGCTTCACGATCGTGCTCCCCGCATCAGCCGCGGTTTACTCCACTCCAGGGGCGGACGGCGCTCGGGTACCGGCCGCGCGCTGAAGCGGCCTCCGGCCCGGCAAGGCGGGCTGCGGCCCCGCCTCGTCCTTGCGAAACGGCCGGAGCGCGGGAGGGGTTACTGCTCCTGTCCATGTCAGAGCGCTTCGAACTCGTTTCGCCCTACGCCTTAGCCGGCGACCAGCCGTTCGCGACCGAGTCCCTCGCCCGGGGCATCCTGCGCGGCGACCAGGCGCAGACGCTGCTCGGCGTCACCGGCAGCGGGAAGACGATGGCGATGGCGCGCGTCGTCGAGCTGGTCCAAAAGCCGACGCTCGTGCTCTGCCACAACAAGACGCTGGCCGCGCAGCTCTGCGCCGAGTTCCGCGATTTCTTTCCCAACAACGCGGTCGAGTACTTCGTCTCGTATTTCGATTACTATCAGCCCGAGGCGTACATCCCGCACACCGATACCTATATCGAGAAGGACAGCTCGATCAACGACGAGATCGAGCGGCTGCGGCACTCGGCGACGCAGGCGCTGCTCTCGCGACGCGACACGCTGATCGTCGCCTCGGTCTCGTGCATCTACGGCTTGGGCTCGCCGGCCGACTACATCGAGATGTCGCTCAACGTGAAGCTCGGCGACTCGATCGACCGCGACGTCTTCCTGCGGCGGCTGGTCGACATGCAGTATCGTCGCAACGATCTCAACCTGGTGCGCGGCACCTTCCGCGTGCGCGGCGACGTGCTCGAATTCGTCGGCGTCGAGGAGGAACTGGTCCACCGCATCGAGTTCTTCGGCGACGAGATCGAGGCGATCAACGTCGTCAACACTCTCACCGGCGAGTACGTCGAGTCGAAGGATCAGCTGACGATCTTCCCGGCCAAGCACTTCATCACGCCGGAAGAGAAGCTGCGCCGCGCGATCGCGGGGATCGAGGTCGAGCTCGACGAGCGGCTCAAGCATTTTCGCGACAACGGCAAGCTGCTCGAGGCGCAGCGGCTGGAGATGCGGACGCGTTACGATCTCGACATGCTGCGCGAGGTCGGTTACTGCAACGGCGTCGAGAACTACTCGCGCCACCTCGCCGGCCGTGAGGCCGGCTCGACTCCCTCGTGCCTGCTCGACTTTTTCCCGAAGGACTGGCTGCTCTTCGTCGACGAGTCGCACGTGACGCTTCCGCAGGTCCACGGGATGTACGCGGGCGACCGCTCGCGCAAGGAAGTCCTGGTCGAACACGGCTTCCGGCTGCCGAGCGCGATCGACAACCGGCCGCTGACCTTCGACGAGTTCACGCACCACCTCAATCAAGTCGTGTACGTCTCGGCGACGCCTTCGACGTACGAGCTCTCGAAATCGGCGCAGGTCGTCGAGATGATCATCCGCCCGACGGGCCTGGTCGATCCGGAAGTCGAGGTCAGGCCGACGAAGCACCAGGTCGACGACCTCATGGAGGAGATCCGGCTGCGCGCCGAACGCGGCGAGCGCGTGCTGGTCACGACGCTGACGAAGAAAATGGCCGAGGACCTGACCGACTTCTTGCTCGAGAACGGCCTCAAGGTCCGCTACCTGCATAGCGAGGTCGAGACGCTCGAGCGCATCGCCATCTTGCGCGACCTGCGCAAGGGCGTCTTCGACGTGCTCGTCGGGATCAATCTGCTGCGCGAAGGCCTCGATCTGCCCGAGGTCTCGCTGGTCGGCATCCTCGACGCGGATAAGGAAGGCTACCTGCGCAGCGGCACGTCGCTGATCCAGACGATCGGCCGGGCGGCGCGCAACGTCGAAGGCAAGGTCTTGATGTACGCCGACGTTGTGACCGAGTCGATGGCACGCGCCATCGGCGAGACGCGGCGGCGGCGCGAGAAGCAGCTCGCCTTCAATGCGGAGCACGGCATCGAGCCGCACACGATCCGTAAGGAAGTTCGCGACATTCTCGACCTGGTCGCGACGAAAGAGGAGACGACCGCCGCGGGTAAGCTGCGCGGCGAGCGGATCCCCCGCGACGTCGCGCTGGCGATGGCCGCCGACGTCGAGAAGAAGATGCGCGAGGCCGCCGCCAACCTCGAGTTCGAGAAAGCCGCGGCCCTGCGCGACGAGCTGCTCGAACTGCGCAAGCAGATCGGGGGCAACGAGAGCGTGCTCTTCCAAGGGAAGGCGCCCAAGATCTTCGCCCACGCCCTGCGCGAGCTGGTCGGCTCGTAGGCACCCGGCGGCTTATCGGGCAGTGCCGGCTGAGCGGCAACCCCGGCGAATTGGTCGACGGCTCGGGCGGCCCGTGACCTGGGGAGCGGCGGCTATCGGGGCGGGGGCGCTGACCGAAGCGGCTTGACATCCGCGCCATACAAATGGTATTCGTTGAGCGGTATGGGCGCTTCGTATGAGGCCTTTGCGGATTTCTGTCGGTGCTGTCGCGCCTCGACGCGGTCGGCTTGCATCGTCGTGCCTTAAGCATCGGCTTACGAAACGAGAAGCAAGCCGTCCGAATCATCGGGCGGCTTTTTTACGTCAATGTGGCGGCGTAGCCAAGTGGTAAGGCAGGAGACTGCAAATCTCTGACCGTGGGTTCGAATCCCGCCGTCGCCTCGAGTCTCTCAGACCCCGTGTTCCGGAAGCGCTTCGAGAGCCGGTTTCATTGCGAACCGGCCAGGACGGCGGCGTACATGTCCTCGATCAAGCGGAGTCCGCCTCGATAGCCGGCGTAGCCGCGGTCCAGGACGAGGCGGTCGGTGATCGGCAAGCCGATGCTGAGCTTGTAGCCGCGCAGCTCCTTGGCGATGTCCTTGTCCCAGCTCGTGCCGAAGACGATCGGCCGCTCGTCCGACTTGAGAGCGCGGAGCGCGCTTGCGATCTCGCCGCCGTCTTGCGTGAACGTCACGCGAGCCGAAACCTTCGGCGCCAGGCGCTCGAGCAGTCCTGCGAGCCGCGGCCGCTCGTCCTCCGGCGGCTCGTCGGTGATGAATTGATGGCCGGGGATGAGGCCTAACTCGTTCACCAAGAAGCGGGCGATTCCGATCGTGTAGAACGAATCCGCGATGCTGACGAAGCGGTCGGGCAAGTCCCAGCGCGCTTCGAGAAAAAAGTCGGCTGCGCGGTCCAGGTAGTGGTAAAAGCGGCTCTCCTGGCGCCGGACGTAACGCTCGACGGCCTCCGGCGCGATTCCGGCGAAGCGGCCGAGCTCGCGCAGAAAGAGGCTCGATTCGACCGCACCGATCGGGAAGATCGGGTAGTGGAAGAAGGGCGTGCCGAAGGCGTCCTGGAGATCGCGGGCGATCTCGAGTCCGGTCCACGGCGAGAGGACCAGGTTGAATTGCGCCGCGGGGATGCGCCGCCAGGCGGCGACGCCGCCGGAATCGTGACCGAAAAGGATGTTCACCTCGAGTCCGATCCCCTCGAGCATCTCGCGAATCGCCGCCAAGTTACCCGCCCAAAACGTGTCCTTGTAAGGAACGACCGACCAGACGTTGACCAACCCCTCGATCCGTTGCGGCGCGGGTTCGAGGAACTGCTCGACGATCGCCCGGGCCACGGTCTCGTGACCCAAGCACGAGTAGCCCTTGAATCCGCCCGTCGACGCGTGCACGATGGGGAAGCCCCGTTCCTTGAACGAACGCACGACGTGGCCGACGTCGTCGCCGACGAGATCGGTCGTGCAGCCGGTGAGGACGACGAAAAGGTCGCCGTCGAGCACCTTCAGCGCACCTTCGATCTCGTCTCGTAAGCGCGCTTCTCCGCCGAAGACGACTTCGCGTTCCCCGGCGTTCGTGCTCGGAACGGTCCCGCCGCCGGCGTAGCCGGAGCCCTGGAAACCGTTGGCCATGGCGAGCCCGCCGAAAAGCATCGACGAACAGCCCGGGCCGGCGTGAACGATCGGGATGGCACGCTCGATCGCGAGCACGGTCTGCTGTCCGCCGAGCGGACAGAATTGGCGCGGCTGCTCGACGATCGACATCAGTCCGCTCGTTCCGGTTTCAAGAAAGCGTAGGGATCTTGCTCGAGCCACCACTGCGTGTACGGCAGGCGGGTGTGGCGTGAGAGATGCTTCACGAGCGCCGGATTGTTGACGAAATCGAGGACCTTGCGGCCGTAGCGGACGAGACCGCGATAGCCGAGCGAAAGATGCTCGTCTTGGAGGAGGAAGGTCGGGATTCCGAGCTTCGCTCCCCAAACGGCGAGATTTCCGTGCCGCACGATGAGGATATCCGGTTTGATCCGGCGGACGAGGTTCACGAGCTCGAACACTTGCTTGTTGCATACGCCGACCTTGAAATCGCCGTACGCGTTGACGACGTGGCGCAGCGTGTCGCCGGCGAGGTCGCCGTGGTCGAACCTCGCATCGTGGTGGTAAAAGCAGCCGCCCTTGATGGTCACGCCCAGCTCGCGCAAGACGCTGATGAGGCTGTGGCCGTGCGCGCTGCCGGCCGCGACGTACGCGGTGCGGCCCTTCAATTCCGCGCGCAGCTCCGCCAACTCGGCGGCGATGCCGGCCTTTTGCTCGGCGATCAGCGTCTCGACGGCGGATTCCGTGCCCGTGGCCCGGCCCAAGGCCCGCAGCCAGGCGTCGGTTCCGGAGATCCCGTACGGCTGCGGCGCCTTGATGGCGGGCACGCCGTGCAGTTCCTCGAGGCCGGAGGCGAGATACGTGCCCAGCGTCGCGCACATTTGCACCGTCGCCGCGGCTTCGGAGATCGTCTCGAGCTGTGCGATCGTCGAGAACGGCACGATCAGGTTCGCGCTCAACCCGAGCGGATTGAGCAGGTCGGAGAACACGTCGTCGTGCCAAAAGTTGACGACGTTGACCATCTTCCGCCTGCGCGCGGGCGGCTTGACGATCTTGCGCAAAATCGCATGGTAGGCGGAATCGAAGCCGCTCGACCACAGCTGCGACCGGAAGCCCTCGCAATGAACCGCCACGATCGGGATGCCGAGCTCGCGCTCGAGGTCGTCGACCGGCCCGTCGAGATCCTCGCCGATGATCGCCGAAGCGCAGGCGGTTGCGACGAAGATCGCCTTGGGGGCGAAGCGCTCGTAAGCGACGCGCACCGCCCGCTCCAGCTTGGCGGAGGCGCCGAAAATCGTATCGCTCTCGGTGATGTTCGAGCTCACCAGATGGGCGTTGCCGACCGGAAGCCCGCGCTTGAACTGGCCCCAGCGATTGAGCTGGTTCATTCCGCCGAAGCTGGCCGCACAGCCGAGCGGCGCATGGCTGACGACCGCCGCGTCCTGAATGTACGCTAGAAGCGAGACGGCGCACATCTCGGAACAGGAAAGGCACTGCGTGAACGTCCGGCCGCGCTCCGCGAGGGTCCCGGCCGCCGCTCTCTCGACGAGATCGTTCGCCGTTCCCACGTAACCGCTCACCGAGCCCAGCCGGCGTTCCCGAATCGGGACGACGGCGCTATCGAGGTTGATCTCCACGGATGTCTTCCTTCCGGCTGCCGGCCGTAGCCGATGGCGCTCGGACGACGGAAAAGCCCCCTGCCGTGCCGGCAGAGGGCCTATGCTGCGCCTTCGAGAGATTCATGACGATTAGGCGTGCAACGTGCTCTCCCGGCGCAGCGACGAGTGGCGACAACAAGGCCGCGTCCAGGCGGGAACGAGATAATCCATAACTTCCTGAACGTAGCATCCGCCTGCGCCGACTGTCAACCGCGAAGCGCTTCCGCTTCCGGCGGGCGCGCGCATTGCTTCAACAACGGCGGCTCGTTCGACAACGGCCTGAACTTCACGCTCACCATGGGCTGCGGCTCGTGGGGCAAGAACCGCATCAGTGAGAACCTGTCGCACAAGCATTTCATCAACGTCACGCACCTGGTACGCACCTGCCCGCCGCGCGAGCCGAGCGCAAGCGAGTTGTTCGGCGCGTACCTGGCGCGATACGTGACCTCGTGAGCGAAACGTGCGGGGGCCGCCGGACGGCCCAGCGGCGTCAGCGTGGCACCCAAGCGCGAGCCGTCATCCCAGAGCGCCGGCGCGCTCTCTAAGGTAGTCCGAATTGCAGCGCGGAGGCCCTGAAATTCGAGTCGCCTTCCCGCTCTGGAGGCGGATCCGAGCGCCTCGCGCCTCCTCGCTCGTCTTGACAAGCGAGAATGCGCCGTGATAGTCTGCGGTCTATGTTGGGCGTCGGCGTTTCGTGTAGCGTGAACTGTCGGTTCGTGCCGTTCGCGGTTCGGGCAAGGTCGTCGCGCGCGTAAACGTTCCGCCTTTCGGAAGCCGTTAGCAGCGAACCCCTTGCCGCTTCAGGCAGGGGGTTCGCGCGTTTATGGAACGCGTCGTTTCGCAGACTCAGAGCCGAGCGGTTTCGAGCGCTTTTTTGAAGAGATATCATGCCGGATTATAGGCCCGTCGAGACGCGTGAATCGCGGTTGGATTCGCTCATCACGTTCGGTGGAACGTGCGCCGAGCTGGCCGGCGGCATCCGCGAACGCTGCTTGAAGCGCATGGACCGCTCGTTCAATCAGACGACGGTGTGCCAGGAGTGGTACGCCTTGTTTTCGCTCATCACCGTGCAGAACTCGGTGTCGATCGTGCACGCGCCGGTCGGCTGCGCGAGCAGCGGCTCGACCATGAACATCTTCAATCGCATGGGCCAGGTCGTGCGGGGCGAGGCACGCATTCGCAACGCGCGGTGGTTCGCTTCGAACCTGACCGAGAACGACATCATCCACGGCGGCGAGGACAAGCTCTGCGCCGCCGTGCTGTCGGCGGACCAGCGGTATCGGCCCGAGGTCATCTTCGTCTTCACGTCGTGCGTCTCCGGAATCATCGGCGACCCGGTGGAGGAGATAGCGACCCGACTGCAGCCGTTGATCGAGGCGAGGCTCGTGATCGCGCCCTGCGAAGGCTTCCGCAGCGCCGTTTGGGCGACCGGATTCGACGCCGCGGGGCACGCGCTCCTGAACTACGTGCTGGAACCGCGGCCGGAGCGGGACCCCAGGCTCGTGAACGTGATCTCGCCGCTGACCGTGGGGCGCTTGGACGAGATCGAGATCGAGCGCCTCTTCGGCGCGCTCGATCTGAAGGCGAACTTCATTCCGCACTACGCCTCGCTCGAAGGGATCCGCAGGTCCGTGTCGGCGGTTGCGACGACCGCCACCTGCTTGACGTACGGAGACTACTTTGCCCGCGAGCTGACGGCCCGCTACGGCGTGCCGCACACGCGCGAGCTCATGCCGCTCGGCGTCGAGAACACCGACCGCTGGCTCCTGCAAGTCGCGGAGCTGACGGACCGGGTCGCCGCCACGCGCGCCCTGATCGCGGCCGAACGCGCGCGAATCGAGCCGCGTCTGCGCGAGCTGCGAGATCAGCTCAAGGGCAAGCGCGTCTACGTCAGCGCCGGTCAGGCGCGAGCGATGACCATGTCGCAGATCGCCGAGGAGCTGGGCTTCGAGCTCGTCGGGACGACGGTGTATCATTACGACGAGGTGATCGCCGACAGCGTCCGGCGGCTCGCCGAGCGAAGCGGAGCGGCGTCGCTCAACATCGCTCAAGTGCAGCCTTTCGAACAGGCCAATCTGCTGCGCCGCCTCAAGCCCGATCTCTACATGGCGGACGAGATGTCGACTGGATTCGCGGCGCGCCAAGGCATCCCGACCGTCATGATCTACGACTACGGCATGAACTATCTCGGCTACAACGGCCTGCTCGCGACCGGCGAGCGGATGGTGAACGCCTTGAAGAATCCAAGCTTCCACGTCAAGCTCGCCAAGCACCGGCGCCTGCCGTACCGCGAGGCGTGGTACGAGTCCGATCCGTTCGCGTACGTGATGCCGTGACGGGAACGATCTCGCTGCTCGACGCAGTGCGGACGCCGCATTGCCGGATAGCGGAGAATCCGCGCTACTCGTGCGCGCTGGGAGGCGCGCTGCCGACGGTCGGCGCGATTCACCGCGCCGTGCCGATCATCCACGCGGGACCAGGCTGCGGCATGCAGCTCTTCAACGGGCAGAACTACGTCGCAGGGTATCAGGGCTACGGATATGCCGGGGGCGCGTCGGTTCCAAGCACGAACACCTACGAGCGCGAAGTCGTGTTCGGAGGCGAAGGGCGCCTGCGCCAGGTCATCGGCACGACCCGCGAGATCATGGATGCCGACCTCTTCGTCGTCATAACGGGCTGCACGGCGGAGATCATCGGCGACGACATCAAAGCGGTCGTCGAGGAGTTCGCCGGTGCTGCGGTGCCGCTTGCCTACGCCGAGACCGGCGGCTTCAAGGGCAACACGTACTACGGCTACGATGCGGTGCTCGCCGCGCTCGCCCGGCAGATCGTCGAGCCCCCCGCGCGGCGCGAGCCGCGAACGGTCAACGTGTTCGGCCTGGTTCCGTCGCAGGATCTCTTCTGGCAGGGGAACCTCGAGGAGATCGCACGCCTGCTGAACGGGATCGGGCTGCGGGTGAATACGTTCCTGACGCATCGTCAGGGCCTCGCCGAGCTGCGCCGCTCCTCCGCGGCGGCGCTCAATATCGTGCTCTCGCCGTATCTCGCCGAGCCCGTCGTCAAGACTTACGAGGAGCGCTTCGGGACGCCGTCGCTGCGTTATCCCGGCGTGCCGGTCGGGCCGACGGCGACGTCGGAGTTCTTGCAGTTGGTCGCGGATGCGCTCGCGCTGCCCAAACGGAAGGTCCGCTCGTTTCTCGACGCGGAGACCGCGTACGCTTACGAGTACTTCGACAAGTCGTCGCTGGTCGTCACGGGCTTCAGCTACCAGCACCGCTTCGCGATCGTCGGCGACAGCGCGACGGTCATCGGCCTGACGCGCTTCCTGGCGGACGACTACGGTCAGCTTCCCGTCATCGCCGTCGTCACCGACGAACCACCCGAAGAAGCGCGGCCCGGCATCGTGCGCGCCCTGCAGTCGCTCGAGTACGCCGACCCGCCGCCGGTGAAATTCCTGGCGGATCTTTGGAGTGTCGGTGCGGAGGTGCGGAACGTCGCGCCGACGTTCATCCTCGGAAGCTCGCTCGACAAAGACTTGGCGCAGGATATCGGTGCGCTGCATCAGAGCGTGACCTTCCCCGCCACCGACCGTCTGGTTCTCAATCGCGCGTACGCGGGTTTTCGCGGCAGCATCACGCTGGTCGAAGACTATCTCGCTCCGGGCCTCGTGCCGCTGTGATAGCATGAGCCCGCTCGAGAGGTTCTTCTGTTGTTGCGGGGTTCTTCAGACGGACCGGCGTTTTCGCGCGCGCACGAGAGAAGGGTAGGCTCTTTCTTTCCGTTGCGCGACGCGAGGCCCTCGCCGGTTCACGGCGAGGGCTCTTTTTTTGCTCACCTTCCTTTACTATTCGGAGAACGACATGAGTAACGAATACTTTCCCACCGCGGTCGGTGCCGCACCGGCCGGCCGGTCGATACCCGCAGCGATCGCCAAGCCGTACGGCTTGAAATCCGAGGTGCTCTCGTTTTGGGAGATCTTGGGGCAATCGGTGGCGAACATCGCGCCGACCGGGACTCCAACGGTCGTCATCCCCCTCGTGTTTGCGACCGCCGGCAACGGGACGTGGCTCGCGTACGCGATCGCCTTGGTCGGGATTCTGTTCGTCGCCTCGAGCATCAACCAGTTCGCGAAGCGGTCGGCCTCGCCGGGCTCGATCTACACCTATATCGCGACCGGGCTCGGGCCGACCTGGGCGCTCGTGATCGGATGGTCGCTGCTCATCGCGTACATCGGATGCGCGTCGTCGGTGACGACCGGTTTCACGAACTACGCCAACGTCTTTTTGAAAACCGTCAGCGGACACGAGCTGAATCCGGTCGTCTGGATCGCAATCAGCGTCTTGGGGGCATGGTACGTGGCCTTCAAGGACATCAAGCTCTCGACGCGGCTGATGCTGACGCTGGAGTTCGCGTCGGTGGCGCTCATTCTGATCGTGATCGTGTTGACGCTCGCCCGAACCGGGTTCCGCATCGATGCGGCTCAGTTCTCGCTCAAGGGCGTGACGCCGGCGAACCTGCTGCTGGGCTTGGTGCTCGCGATCTTCAGCTTCACCGGCTTCGAGAGCGCGACGGCGCTCGGTGCCGAAGCGAAGCGTCCGCTGTACAACATCCCCCGCGTCGTGTTGCAGAGCGCCATCATCGTCGGCTTGCTCTTCATCATCGCCTCGTATTCCGAGGTCCTGGGCTTCATCGGGAACAGCGTCACGCTCGACAAGAGCGACGCCCCGCTGCACGTTCTGGCGACGGTGGGCGGCGTGCCGTTCCTCGGGCCGCTCATCGACCTCGGCGCGGTCGTCAGCTTCTTCGCCTGCGTGCTCGCGAGCATCAACGCGGGAGCGAGAATCCTTTTTTTCCTGGGCCGGCACGGCGTTTTTCACTCTTCGGTCGGCGACGCGCACCAGGCGAACAAAACGCCGCACAACGCTCTGACGGTCTCCGCGATCGTGGCTTTCGTTCCGGCGGCGGTGCTCTCGCTGCGGGGGTTCGGCCAGTTCGACATCTACGGCTGGATCGGGACGGTCGCCACGTTCGGCTTCATCGTCGCGTACATCGCCGTATCGATCGCCGCGCCCGTGTACCTCTCTCGTCTCAAGGAACTGCGGCCGAAGGATATCGTGGTGGCGGTGCTGGCGGTCATCTTCGGCGGGATCGCTTTGGTCGGCAGCGTCTACCCCGTTCCCGCGCCGCCGCTCAGTTATCTCCCCTACATCTATCTCGGCTTGCTGCTAGCGGGCGTCTTGTGGATCCTTTACCTCAAGTTCTTCACGCCGGCGGTGCACGCGGGGATCGTGCGCGACGTCGCCGACATCAACGATCGATACAGCCACGGCGGCAGCGTCTGAAAGAGCGCTTTTGAACCCCCGCCGGGCCGGCGGGGGTTCTGCGCCGTCTTGCTTTTTCCGGAAGGTTGTCGTCGTGTGCGTCAGGATCGCATTTTTCAAAGCTGGGGACCTTCGGCTGGGCCTCGCCGCTCGCACCGCTCGCAGCTCGGACGCGGCGCGATGAGCCGGGCACTCGAGAGCCGGAAGCCTCGTTTCGCTACGGTAACGCTCGAGAGCGGGATGGCGCTCCGCTACGCGGAGCGGGGTTCGTCCGAGCAGACGCCGATCGTGTTTCTTCACGGCTATGCCGATTCGTGGAATTCCTTTGGCCCGGCGCTCGCGGGGCTGGCAGAGGGGCGCCGTGCGCTCGCTCTCGATCAGCGCGGGCACGGCGAGTCCGACAAGCCCGCGGGCCCGTACGACGTGGAGTCGTTCGCGGCCGACGCGCTCGGTTTTCTCGACGCGTTGGAGATCGAGCGGGCCACGGTGGTCGGCCATTCGCTGGGGAGCTTCGTCGCTCAGGCGCTGACGATCGCGCAGCCCGAGCGGGTCGAGCGGCTGGTCCTGGTCGGGTCGGCGGCGACGGTCAGGGGCAACGCCGGCTTGAGCGAATTCCTGCGAACGGTAGCGGAATGGCCGGAGCCGCCCGAACGCGCGCTGATCCGCGAGTTCCAGACGAGCACCATTCACGCCCCGCTTCCAGAAACGTTTCTGGATGCGGTGGTCGCGGAGAGTTCGAAGGTGCCGCTTCACGTGTGGCAGGCCGCGCTAGCCGGGCTGCTCGAGGCCGACCTCACGGACCGCTTGGCGGAGATCCGCCGGCCTACGTGGGTCGTATGGGGGGAGCGCGATGCGATCTTCGCCCGGCCCGACCAGGACGCGCTCCTGCAGCGGATTCCGGGCGCGACGCTCTCGGTCTACGCGGACGTGGGACACGCGCCGCACTGGGAGCGAACCCGCGAGTTCGTTGCGGATCTCGAGCGCTTTCTCGACTGCGGGATCCCCGCATCGGCGGTACGGGATGCCGGATAAGCGCGATCCGGCCGGCGTGCTGGTCCGCGAACGGCGGCTCGGCTCGATCACGGGATACGACGGGACGGCACTCGATCTGGTCGCGCGCTCGCAGGACGGCCGGCTCGCCGACCGCAGCCGCTCCTTCAGCCAGTGCGGCACTTGCAGCTCGCTGTGCGCCACGCTGCAGCTCTCGCTGCTCCAAGATGCGGTCGTGATCAACCACGCGCCGCTGGGATGCGCGGGCGATTTCCCCATGTTCAATTTATACAACCGGTACGGGCTCTCCAGACGCGGAATGAACGTGAGCAACGCGCGGCTGATCAGCACGAATCTCGACGAGAGCGACGTGATCTTCGGGGCCACGGCGAAGCTGCTGGAGACGATCGGAGAGGCATTTCGCCGCTACCGGCCGAGCGCGATCTTCGTGACGGCGTCGTGCGCCTCCGGAATCATCGGTGAAGATCTCGACGGCGCATTGCGTGAGGCCGAGGCGGAGTTCGGCATCCCAGTGGCAGCCGTGCACTGCGAGGGCTTCCGCTCCCAGGTGTGGGCCAGCGGGTTCGATGCCGCTTATCACGCGATCCTCGAGAAGATCGTCAAGCCGCCCAAGATCAAACGGCCGGAGCTGATCAACGTCATCACGTTCATCGGCGACGACTACTTCGCGAAACTGTTCGAACCGCTGGGCTTGAAATCCAACTTGATCGTGCCGTACCTTTCGGTCGAGAAGCTGGAGCGGCTCTCGGAGGCGGGGGCGACGGCCCAGATGTGCTCGACGCTGGGCACCTATTTCGCGGCCGGGCTCGAACGGCGCTTCGGCGTCCCCGAAGTGAAGTCGCCGCCTCCCTACGGGTTGGCGGGAACCGATGCGTTCCTGCGCGAGCTGGGACGGATCGTCGGCAAGGAGCGCGAGGTCGCGAGCTTCATCGAGGCCGAGCGCGCCGCCATCGCGGGCGAGCTCGAAGCGCTTCGGGCCGAATTCGCGGGCGTGAAGGCGTTCGTCGCGGCCGGCCCCGCGCACGGCCACGGCTTCATGAGCGTGCTGCAGGATCTCGGGATGACGCTCGTGGGGAGCTGCACGTTCCATCACGATCCTCGACTCGATAACGGCAATGGGGCCGGCGACAGCCTGAGCCACGTCGTCAGAACGCACGGCAACGTGCGACTGGGCGTCTGCAACAAGCAATCCTTCGAGCTGGTCAATCTCATCCGCCGGCTCGAGCCGGACGTCTTGATCATGCGGCACCCGAGCGTCGTCGTGTGGGGCGCGAAGCTTGGCATTCCGACGTTCTTCATCGACGACGAAAACTTCAGCGTCGGCTATCGCGGACTCGTGAGATACGGCCGGAAGATCCGGGACTGGTTCCGCAATCCGTCGCTCGAACGAACGCTCGCGCGGCACACGCGCCTGCCCTATACCGCTTGGTGGCTCCAACAAAGCCCGTTCGCGTTTCTGAAAGAAGAACGGCCGTGACGAAGCTGATCGAGCAGCCGCGTCACTTCTGCGCGCTGGCCGGGCAGCAGACCGTGGCGGCGATCGAACGCGCGATCCCGATCGTTCACGCCGGACCGGGCTGCGGCCACAAGCTCCACTGCGGCATGGCCATGTTCAACGGGTTCCAGGGCTCGGGATACGCGGGCGGGAGCGCGATCGTGTCGACGAACACCGGCGAGCGCGAGATCGTCTTCGGCGGCGAGGGCTGGCTGCGCGAGGCGATCGAAGGCGCGCTCAAGGTGATGGACGGCGATCTGTTCGTCGTGCTCACCGGTTGCACGGCGGATCTGGTCGGCGACGACGCGGCGCAGGTCGTCTCGGAGTTTCGCGCGCGGGGCCTCGCCGTCGCGCACGCCGAGACCGGCGGCTTCAAGGGAAACGGGTATTTCGGCCACGAGCGCGTCCTCGAGGCGCTGCTCGAGCAGCTCGTCGAGCCCTGCGCGCGAACGATCCCCGGGCTGGTCAACGTTTGGTCGACGGTTCCGTATCAGGATACGTTCTGGGCCGGGAACCTGGCCGCCGTTCGGGCCCTTCTGGCGAGCCTTGGACTGGAAGCGAACGTGCTCTTCGGGCCGGGTTCGGGCGGGCTGGCGGCGTGGCGCGAGATCCCGGCGGCGCAATTCAATCTCGTCTTGTCGTCATGGGTCGGGCTCGCGGCGGCCGAGAGCCTGAAGGCCCGTTTCGGCACGCCGCTGCTGCACTGGCCGTCGCTGCCGATCGGCGGCGCGGAGACGAGCCGGTTCTTGCGCGCGGTCGGAGCGTTCGCCGGCGTCGCCGAGCCCGTCATCGCGGCGTCGATCCGGCGGCACGAGGCGGCGTTCTATTACTACTTCGAGCGCGCGGCGGACTTCTTCATGGAGTTTCGTTGGGATCTCCCGGGGCGCTTCGGGATGGTCGCAGATTCGTTCTACGCCGCCGGCATCGCACGCTTTCTCACCAACGAGTTCGGCTTGCTCCCCGGCCATCAGGTGCTGACCGACGATCCTCCGGAGGAACATCGCGAACGCATCGGCCGCAGCTTCGCCGACATTGCGCCGGGCATCTCGGCCGACGTCACCTTCGCGAGCGACGGCGGCCTCATCCGCAGCACCTTGAAATCGCTCGCCGAACCGCCTTCGCTCCTGTTGGGAACCTCGTGGGATCGCGAGATCGCCGGCGAATTGGGTGCGGCCCATCTCAGCATCGCGCTGCCGGTCACCGACCGCCTCGTGCTCAACGCCGCCTATCTGGGTTACGACGGAGGATTGCGTTTGATCGAGGACGTCTACGCATCGATCTTGAGCAGCGTGCAGTAGCGCACTGCTGCGGCGGGCCGGCCTCTCGAGGATCGTCCACCTGAAGTTCTTTTTCTTGGCCGTGCGGCGCACGTGGGGATCGTGCGCGGCGTCGCTGAGATCAACGATCGGTGCAGCCGAGACGCCGGCAGACCGACATACGATTCTTGACAGGCATACAGTCGCCGTGCTAATCTCGCGTCATGTTTCGTCGCGAGAACGGGCTCTGTAGCACCTGGCTCATTCCCCAAGAGGCCCGGGTGAGGTTGTCGCGCGCGTAGCATAGCTACTTCGATCGAATTCGTCGCGAAAACCCCCGCCGAGCCGGCGGGGGTTTTTGTGTTCCTTTGCACTTTCCGGAAGGCTGTTTCGTGGGCTTCAGGATCGCCTTTGCTCGTAATTCGGAGGACCTGCAGTTGGGTCACTTCGGCCACGCCGAGGAGTTCGTCATTTACGATTTGGGTGACGAGGATGCGACGCTGATCGAGACGCGGCGGAACGATCGGTTCTGCCAGGCGGGGCCGGACGAGGGCGCCCTCTCGAGCACCGTCGCGCTGCTGCAGGACTGCCGCGCGGTGATCACGGCCGCGGCGGGCCCCTGCAGCCGCCAGGCTCTCGAGGCGATCGGCGTGAGCGCGATCGAGTACGAGGGGACGCTGGACGAGGCGTTGGCGCAACTCGTCGCACGTGGATTCGCCAAGAGATATCTCACACAGGAGCAGCATCGATGACGAGACCGATCACGACCAGTCGCGCGATCAAACAGATCGCGATCTATGGGAAAGGCGGGATCGGGAAGTCGACGACGACGTCGAACATCTCGGCCGCGCTGGCCACGTCAGGCTATCGCGTGATGCAAGTGGGCTGCGACCCCAAGAGCGACTCGACGAACACGCTGCGCGGCGGGAAGTACATTCCGACGATCCTCGACACGCTGCGTGAGAAGAACAAGGTGAAGCTCGACGAGGTCGTCTTCGAAGGCTTCGGCGGCGTGCAATGCGTCGAAGCGGGAGGACCGGCGCCGGGCGTCGGCTGCGCCGGCCGCGGGATCATCACCGCGGTCGATCTGCTCAAGCAGCTTCGCGCGTTCGACGAGCTCGCGGTCGACGTCGTTCTCTTCGACGTGCTCGGCGACGTCGTGTGCGGCGGCTTCGCGATGCCGATTCGCGAGGGAATCGCCGAACACGTCTTCACGGTCACCTCGGCCGACTTCATGGCGATCTACGCCGCCAACAACCTCTTCAAGGGAATCCAAAAGTACTCGAATACCGGCGGCGCGTTGCTGGGCGGCGTGATTGCGAACTCGATCAACGCCGGCTATGCGAAGGACCTGGTCGACGACTTCGTCGCCCGCACCAAAACGCAGGTCGTCGAGTACGTGCCGCGCTCGGTTACGGTGACGCACGCCGAGCTGCAAGGGAAGACGACGATCGAGGCGTCGCCCGACTCGGAGCAGGCGGCCCTTTACCGGCGGCTGGCGCAGAAGATCGCCGATCATACGGAGTCCAAGACGCCGAGCCCGTTGGATGAGAAAGCCCTGCGTGCATGGGCGGAGACGTGGGCCAACCACCTGCTGGCGGCGGTGTAGCCGCCGGCGGCCGACCGGCCGCCGCTTCGAACGGTGCGATGTGCCCGGCCCAATCCGCGCGTCTGGGCGCGAATCCGAATCCGTTCGGAGCGCTGCAGGGGCGCCATCCCTGCTTCAATCTCGGCGTCGAGTCGGAGCAGCGCGCGGGCCGTCTGCACCTCCCGGTCAGCCCGGCGTGCAACATCCAATGCCGCTTCTGCGATCGCAGGTTCAACCGTCACGAGGAGCGTCCCGGCGTCAGCCGCACGCTCCTGGCGCCGGAGGAGGCCGTCGCGACGGTCGAACGAGCGCTCGAGCTTTGCCCTTCGATCACGGTCGTCGGCATCGCCGGTCCGGGCGACACGCTCGCGACCGATCATGCGATCCGCACCTTCGAACTCGTTCACGCCCGCTTTCCTGAGCTCATCAACTGCCTCTCGACCAACGGGCTCCTGCTCCTCGAGAAGGCGGAGCGCGTCGTCGCTGCGGGCGTCCGGACGATCACCGTCACGGTGAACGCCGTCGACCCCGAGATTCTCACGCATATCTGCGCCGGCATCGGCTATCGCGGGAAGCGCCTGACCGGCCTCGACGCCACGACGATCCTCATCGAGAACCAGCTCGCGGGGATCCGGCGCGTGACCGAGCTGGGCGCGATCGTCAAGGTGAACACGGTCCTCGTCCCCGGCGTGAACGAGACGCATATCGGCGACGTCGCGCGCGCCGTCGCCGAGGCCGGCGCGTCGCTGATCAACGTCATCCCGCTGATTCCGCAGCACGAGCTCGCGCATCTGCCCGAGCCGAACTTCATCCAAATCCACGACGCGCGCGCCGCGGCGCGCCGGCACCTCGAGGTGTTTCTGCACTGCAAGCGCTGCCGCGCGGACGCGTGCGGCGTTCCCGGGCTCAGCGATTTCTCCGCGCAGCTCTACGACCGCCCCCTGGACGTCGTGGAGACTTTCTCCCATGGCTGATGCAAGCGAGGACTGAAGAGATGAGTCAAACCGAGATCGACCTCACCGCGTTGCCGCTCGACCTGTCGGCCAACACCTGCCCGAATCGGGAGCAGCGAGCGCTCGGAACGAACATCTTCTACGGGCAGGCGAGCGAGCTGGTCCGTCAGGCGAAGGCGGGCGAGCTCAAGCAATGCCAGCGCAAGTTCCAGCAGACCTCGGGCTGCCTCTTGAACTTCTACTTGACGACGCGGGTCATCACGATCCGCGACGCGGCGGTCGTCTTTCACGGACCCGTCGGCTGCTCGTCGGGAGCGCTCACCTATCGCGAGGTGTTCCGCGGGATTCCGCCGGCGCTGGGACGTGCCCCCGATTTCGATCTGCATTGGCTCACGACGAACCTCGACGGCAACGACGTCGTCTTCGGCGGCGCGGAGAAACTGAAGGCCGCCGTGCGCGAGGCCGAACGGCGCTACTCGCCCAAGGCGATCTTCGTCGTGACCACCTGCACGTCGGGGGTGATCGGCGAAGACATCGAGGGCACGTTGGCCGACGTCCGCGACGAGGTCGGCGCGAAGATCGTTCCCGTGCACTGCGAAGGGATCCGCTCGCGCCTCGTGCAGACCGCCTACGACGCGTTCTGGCACGGCGTCGTGAAATATCTGGTCCGCAAGCCGCGGCGCAAGCAGCGAGACCTGGTCAACGTGGCGAGCATGCTCTCGTACACGTGGCAAGACCGCCTCGAGATCACGCGTTTGCTCAACAAGGTCGGGCTACGCCCGAACTTCATCCCGGAGTTCGCGACGGTCGACGATCTGGAGCAGATGTCGGAAGCTGCCGTCACGGCGCCGCTGTGCCCGACATACACCGACTACCTGTCGCGCGCGCTCGAGCAGGAGTACGGCGTCCCGTTCTTCCTCTACCCCTCGCCGATGGGGATCGAGAACACCGATGAATGGCTGCGCGAGATCGGCCGCCACACCGGCAAAGAGCGCGAGATCGAGGCGCTGATCGCCGAAGAGCATGCGGTTTGGAAGCCCAAGATGCAGGCGATCCGCGACGAGTTCCTCTCGCTCAAGCCGGGAGGCGAGAAAGTCACGGTCCTCGGCTCGCTCGGACAAGGCCGGATGCTGGCGCAGACGCCGTTCTTCCAGGAGTTGGGGCTCGACCCGATCGCCGCGCTGATCCTGGATTTCGACACGCTCGTCCTCAAAGAGACCGAGGAACTGCTCGAAAAGACGGGCGACTTTCCGGTCCTCGTCAACACCTTTCAAGCCGCCGAGAAGGCGAATCTCATCAAGACGCTCGATCCCGACATGGCCCTGACCTGCCCCTTCCAGGGCAGCGCGTACAAGCGGGACAAGGCGATCTCGCGCATCCACGCGCTGCGGGGCGACCCGCATCCGCGCAGCGCGCAATCGGGATACTCGGGCGCGATCGCGTGCGGGGCGTTCCTGCTGCGTTCGTACAAGCATCGCAATTTCCCGAAAGTCATGGAAGCGAAGACCGGCGACACCTACAAGCCGTGGTGGTACGAACAGCCGGATCCGCTCTACTACGCGGACCGGTCGGAAGCCTGAGATGAGCGGGCTGCGAAGCGTCGCCGAAGTATCGGGCGCCGCGCGGGCACCGGTCGTCGAAGCGCCGCGCTATTCCTGCGCGTTCGGCGGCGCCTTCGGCGCCACGCTCGGCATCTTCAACGCCGTGCCGATCCTGCACTCCGGGCCCGGCTGCGGCATGGCGCAGCAATGGGGTCAGACGCTGGCCGCGGCCCACAACGGCGGCGGTCCGTACGGCTCCACGAGCACGCCGTGCAGCGGCCTCATGGAAGAGCACGTCGTCTTCGGCGGCGAGCAGAAGCTGCGCGACCTGATCGCGAGTACGCTCGAACTCGTTCGCGGCGACCTCTTCGTCGTGATCACCGGATGCGTTCCGGCGTTGATCGGCGACGACGTCGATGCCGTCGTGAAAGACTTCCGCGACCGGGTGCCGATCGTCCACGTTCCGGCGCACGGCTTCCTCGGCAACTCGTATGCGGGGTACGAAGCGTTTCTCGAAGCCTTCGCGGATCAGCTTCTCGAGCCGCGCGAAGTGGAGCCGCTGCAGGTCAACATCCTCGGCGTCGTGCCGTATCAGCACCTGTTCTGGAAGGGCAGCCTCGCGGTCGTGAAAGAGACGCTCGCGCGCGTCGGCATCGACGCCAACATCGTCTTCACCGAATTCGGCGGCCTGGCCAATCTCGAGCGCATTCCGGCGGCGGCACTCAACGTCGTGCTTTCACCCTGGAACGGTCACCGCGCGGCGGCGAAACTCGAGGCGAAATTCGGGACGCCGTTCCTAGCCTTCCCGAACGTCCCGGTCGGCCCGCAGCAGACGACGAGGTTTCTCGAAGCGCTCGCAGCGCATCTCCCCGCAGCCGGCGAGCGGATTCGCGCCCTAATCGCTTCCGAAGAGCGCAGCGCCTATCGCTTCGCGGAGTATTTCGCCGAGCCGCTCATCAGCGGCTTCCCGAACCTGCAATACGCGGTCGTCGCCGACAGCGGGACGGCGATCGGCGTCGCGCAGTATCTCACCAACGAGACGACGTTCATCCCGGAGGTCGTGATCCTGACCGACGATCCGCCGGAGGAAGCGCGAGAGGCCATCGTGCGCGCGCTCACGGATGGGATCGACGGTCCGCTCAAGCCGGATGTCGTCTTCGAGATCGACGCGTACCTCATCCGCGAGCAGCTTCGCCAGCGCGTGTTCCAGCTCGTGCTGGGGAGCTCGCTCGAGAAGTATCCGGCGCAGGACCTCTTCAACGCGATGCATCTGTCGATCGGCTTTCCCTCGTTCGACCGGCTGGTCGTCGATCGCAATTATGCCGGTTATCGCGGCGGCCTCGCGCTGATGGAAGACGTGATGTCCAAATGGATTCGGCCGTCGTGAGCCGGGAGGGACGGCTTCGAGCGAGCGCGAGCGGCGCGCCGCTAAGGCTACGATTTGACGGACCTCGCGAGCGGTGAGGTTGGAGCTACTCGAGTCGAGGCTAGTTGAAAGGATGGAATCGGTGGAACGGTACACTCGGAAACAGTTCCTGCGACGGAGCGCCTTAGGGATCGGAGCGGTCGCCGCTGCGGGGGGAGGCGCCGTCGCTTCGTCGCTTCCGGCGTTCGGCGCCGCGGGAGCGCGCCCGCAACTGAAGCTGGGCTGGGCGGGCGGGACGTGCGAGGCGGCGACGTACGTCGGGCACGACGTCGGATTTTTCGAGAAGGAAGGCCTCGACGTCGAACTGGTGCGTCTTGCCAACTCGCAAGCCGGCATCGACGCCCTCGGTGCGGGGAAGATCGACGCGATCGGCGGCGTCATCTACCAGTATCTCAAGCCCTTCGAGCAGGGTTTGGACGTGCGATTCGCCGCGGGGCTGCACGGCGGGTGCTTGCGCCTGGTCGCCAAACCGAACTGCGGCGTGCACAAGCTCGCCGACCTGAAGGGCCGGACCGTCGGCGTCGACGCGATCGGGGGCGGCTCGATGGCGTTCGTCTCGGCTCTGCTCAGCCGCGAAGGCGTCGATCCGACGACCGACGTGCAGTGGCGAGCCTATCCCCGCGCCGAGTTTCCGACCGTGCTCGATCGCGGCGACGTGGAAGTGATCGCCGCGGGCGATCCCTTCAGCTACTTCCTGCTTCGCGACGGCAAGGCGTACGAGGTCGCCAACAACATGCAAGGCGGCGTCTACTATACCGACAGAGGGATCTCGCACCATCACTTCTGCTGCTTCGCGGTCCTGCGCGGCGGCCTCGTGCGTGACGATCCGAAAACGGCCGCCGCTCTGACGCGCGCCTGGATCAAATCGAGCCAATACGTCGGCGAGCATCTCGATGAGACGGCGCGCCTCGAGACGGACCAGAAGTACGTTGCGGTCGACGCGCCTACGGCCAAAGCGCTCATTTCGTCGTACGAATGGCACCCGACGGCGCAGGGGATTTACGATGAAGTCCTGCGCGCCGCGGTCGACTTCAAAGCGGCGAAGATCCTCGATCCGCGGACGGACGTTGTAGACCTCGCCAACCGCGCGTACGTCGACATCTTCAAGTTAGGCGCCTGACGGAGATCCGGCCGTGAGCATTTCATCGATCGAATCGCGTGCAGTCACCCCATCCCTCGGTGCTCGAGCCGCCTCGACTGCGCTCAGCGAGAGCAGGAGCGGATGGCTCGCGACGCTGCTCGTCTCCGGGGCGACCGCCGTTTGGGCAGCCGCAACGGCGGTCACGCTGCTCGTGCCCGACGTCCGGCCGCTCTACACGACCGCGCAGATCGGTGCGATCACCGCTTTGCTCACGGCGCTCTTCGCGGCCGGCGCGCTCGCCGGAATCGCGCAGCCCAGGGTACGAGCCTTCGTTCGCGCGCTCGCGCCCTGGTTTCTCGTGCTCGGCATCGCCGCTTTGGCCTGGCAGCTGATCACGGCGAAGCACAAGCTGCTGCCGCTTCCGTACTTTCCGCCGCCGCAGACGATCCTCGATGCCTTCGAGAGCGACTGGTCCCTGCTGCTCGAAAGCATCTTCTACTCGATGCGGCTGCTGGTGTTGGGAGTCGGGCTCGGGGCGGCGACCGGCTTCCTCACCGGCATCGCTATGGGCTGGTCGAAGCGGGCGCACTATTGGATCAATCCGATCCTGCGGACGATCGGGCCGATCCCGGCCACGGCGTGGCTCCCGCTCGCCTTCGTCTTGCTGCCGACCGCCTTCGGCGCGAGCATCTTCATCCTCGCCCTGGCGACCTGGTTTCCGGTCACGTTTCTGACCTGGGCTGGGGTCGTTTCCGTGAGCCGGAGCTATTACGACGTTGCGCGGACGCTCGGCGCTCGAGATCGCTTCCTGGTGTGGAAGGTAGCGGTACCGGCCGCGATGCCGTCGGTCTTCGTCGGGTTGTTCATGGGACTCGGCAACTCGTTCGTCACGCTGCTCGCGGCGGAGATGCTCGGAGTGAAGGCGGGTCTGGGCTGGTACATCACCTGGGCGCAGGGCTGGGCCGCGTATCCGAAGGTCTACGCGGCGCTGGCGATCATCGCGGCGCTCTTCTCGGGCCTGATCTTGCTCCTGTTTCGCGTGCGCGACAACGTGCTGAGCTGGCAAAAGGGATTGGTTCGATGGTAGCGGCCTCCGCCGCGCAGGCGATCGTCTCGCCCCCGAGCGGAATCGGCGTCGCGATCCAGCATCTCAGCCACGAGTTCACGCTGCCGTCCGGGCCGCTCCCGGTGCTCGACGACATCGACCTGACGATCGAGCCGGGCTCGTTCGTGGCGCTGCTGGGCCCGAGCGGCAGCGGGAAGTCGACGATCCTGCGCATCGTCGCGGGGCTCGACGCGCCGACCCACGGCGCCGTCGTCGTCGACGGAAGTCCCGTCACGGGTCCAGATCCCTCCCGCGCGCTCGTGTTTCAAGATCCGACGCTCCTTCCGTGGCGTACGGTCTGGCGGAACGTAGGACTCGGGCCCGAGGCGCTGGGAACGCTCACCCGCGACGACCCTCGGGTGGCGGAGGCGCTCGAGCGCGTCGGGCTTACGGGGTTCGCGCGCGCCTATCCCCATCAACTCTCCGGCGGGATGGCTCAGCGGGTCGCGCTCGCGCGAGCGCTCGTGAACGAGCCGGCCTTGTTTCTGCTCGACGAACCGCTGGGAAAGCTGGACGCGCTCACCCGCGTCGTGCTGCAGAAAGAACTCCTGCGCTTGTGGGAGGCCGGCGGCTTCACGGCGCTGCTGGTCACGCACGACGTCGACGAGGCGCTGACGCTGAGCGATCGCCTCATCGTGCTCAGCGAACGCCCAGGGCGGATCGTCGGCGACCTGCAGGTCGACCTCGCGCGGCCGCGCCGCCACGACGAGCCGCGCTTCCAAGAACTGCGGCGCACGGTGCTGGGCCTGCTCGGATTCGACGAATGATCGCGCGAATCTGCCTGGCGCTGGTCGCGCTGCTGGCCTTTTCGATGCCGGCCCGGGCGCAGGAAGTCACCGCTTTACGCGGGGCAGAGGTGCACAATCGTGAGGCGTTCGACTTTACGCTGACCGATCAAACGGGCCGTCCTTTCCGGTTGTCGTCGCAGCGCGGGAAGGAAGTCGTCCTCTTCTTCGGTTACACGCATTGTCCCGACGTCTGCCCGACGACCCTCGCACGCCTCGCGGGGATCGTGCACCGGCTCGCGCCGGCGCTGCGGAACCGCGTGCGCGTCGTGTTCGTCAGCGTCGATCCCGAGCGGGACCGGCCGGCCCTGCTCGCGCGTTACGTTCGCATTTTCGATCCGCACTTCATCGGGCTCACCGGTTCGGCAGCGCAGCTCGAGCCGGTGTACGAGGCGTATTTCGTCGCGCACGAGCGCGTCGCCGACCGCACGAGCGCGAACGGATACGAAATCTCGCACAGCACGCTGCTGTACTTCATCGATCCCCAGGGACAACTGCGCGTCTTGCACGATTGGCAAGACAAGGAGCCCGACATCGCACACGACATCGGCGCGCTGCTCTCATGAGCGAGCGCGGGACCAAGAGCTACTTCGAGCTGCTGCTTCCGCCGAAGCGCGAAACGCGGCTCAAACCGTGTACGGCGTACGGCGGCACGCTGTGCGGCCTGCGCGGCGGAGGCGCCGCTTGCCTCGATACGGCCGACCGCGCCTTCACCCAGGGTTCGATTTGCCTCCTCTTGCCGGCGATCGGGACGATCTCGAGCCTGCCGAACACGGCCGTCCTCATGCACGGCGCGATCGGCTGCGGCTCGAGCATGCACGCGTCGACGGCGTCGATGCGTTCCGGAAGTCTGGTGCGGCGGGGCGCGGCCGTCGACTCGCTGTGGTTCTCGACGGCGATGAACGAATCGGACGTGATCTCGGGCGGAGAGCAGAAGCTGGAGCGCGCGCTCGTCGAGATCGACGGGCGCTACGCGCCGCGCACGATCGTCGTCGTGTCGGGCTGCGTTCCCGGCGTGACGGGCGACGACGTGGAAGGCGTCATCGCGCGCGTCCAGCCGAGCCTCTCGGCGCGAGTGCTGCCCGTCCACTGCGAGGGCTTTCGCACCAAGATCTGGGCGACGGCGTACGACGCCTACTACCACGCCTTCGGGCGCTATCTGTTCGAGGCGCCGCCCGGCGCGCCGCCGCCCGACCAGGCGCGCGCGCAGCGCACCGTCAACCTGCTCAACGTGTCGTCGATGGGACGCGTCGACGAACTCGAACTCGAGCGTCTGCTGAAGCTGCTCGATCTCGAGGTCAACGTCTTTCCCGTCTTCGCCGATCCCGAGCGGATGTACGAGGTGACGCGCGCCGGGCTCTCGATCAGCACCTGCCCGACGCACGACGACTATCTCCTGACGCACCTCGAGGAGCGTTACGGGATTCCCTCCGTGCTGCGGCACATGCCGATCGGCATCGGAAACACCGGGAGCTGGCTGCGCGACGTCGCCGCGCGGGTCGGACGCGAGGCGCAGGCCCGGGAGATCGTCGCGCGCGAGGAAGCCGAGCTGCGCTTTGCACTCGAGCGCTTCCGTCCGGTCCTCGAAGGCAAGACGGTCTTGGTGAGCGCGGGCGAGTACCGCGCGCTCGCCACGGCGACGCTGCTGAGCGAGTTGGGTCTGCGGATCCTCGCCGTGCGGACGTTCCACCACGACGAGTTCGCCGAAACGGAGTACGAGACGCTCGCGGCACGAGCCGGCGCCGACTTGACCCTCAACGTGGCGAACTGCCAGCCCTTCGAGGAGGCCAACTTGATCCGGCGCCTCAAGCCCGACGTCTTCCTCGGTCACTACGCCGGGAACGCGACCGCGAGCAAGCTGGGCGTCGCGACCCACACGATCTACAACGTCGGGCTGAATTACGTCGGCTACAAGGGCGCCTACGAGCTCGCCGGACGCCTGTACCGGCAGCTCAAGAATCCGGCCTTCAACCGGCGGCTCGCCGCCCACGCGGCGCTGCCGTACCGGAAGGGCTGGTACGCCTCCGAACCGTTTGCCTACATCCGTAACCAAGGCGAGGCCGAAGGTGCCGGCCGAACGTAGCTATATCGAGCGTCCTCGCTACTCGTGCGCGCTTTCCGGAGCGATGACGACCGTCAGCGCGCTGCCGCGCGGCGTGCCGATCCTCCATGCCGCGCCCGGCTGCGCGGGCAACACGACCTGGACGCAGATGGGCGGGGGCGCGCTGCAAGTCGGCGGCTACTGCGGTGCCCTCACCGTTCCGGGCACGAACGTGGGGGAGAACGACGTGGTCTTCGGCGGCGAGCGGCGCTTGCGCGAGGAGCTCGAGCACACCTTCGAGGTGATCGACGGCGACATCTTCGTGGTCGTGACGGGCTGCGTCCCGGCGATGATCGGCGACGACGTGCGCAGCGTCGTGAACGAGTTTCACGACGCGCGGCACGCCGTCGTCGTCGCCGACACCGGCGGCTTCAAGGGGAACTCCTACTACGGCTACGATCTGGTTCTGGAAGCGCTCTTCCGCCAGTACGTGCGGCCCGAAGTCGCGAAGGTCGCGCGGCGCGTCAACCTGTGGGGCGTCGTTCCGAGCTGGGACGTGTTCTGGCGCGGCAACCTCGCGGAACTGCGCGGGCTCTTGCGCTCGCTCGGCCTCGAGGTCAACGCGTTCTTCACGCAGGACGATTCGGCCCGGGCGATTCGCGAGGCGGCGAGCGCGTCGCTGAACATCGTCGTCTCCGACGTCTACGGCGTGCGGCCGGCCGAAATCTTTCGCGAGCTGCACGGCACCGACTTCCTCCAGATTCCGATGCCGATCGGTCCGGCCGCCTCGGCGGAGTTCCTCGAAACCGTCGGCGAGCGTGCGGGCGTGACGCGACGGCGCATCGCCGCGGCCGTCAAGCGCCAAACGCGAGCGTACTTCGGTTACATCGAAACGTTGGCCGACTGCTTCGCCGACATGGACCTGCAGCGCTACGCGGTCGTGATCGGGGACGCGAACTACGCGACCGCGGTCCCGCGCTTTCTCGTCGAGGATCTGGGCTGGCTTCCCGAGCTGGTCGTCTACACCGACCTGCTCGAAGACGAAGCGAAGGCGGCGCTGGCGCGCCGGCACGAGCGGATCGCGGAGCCGCTGCGGCCCAAAGTCGTCTTCGAGACGGACTCCGAGCAGATCGTCCGGCACTTCCGCGAGCTCGTTCCCGAAGGCGACGGCGACCGCTACCAGCGCCGCTTCAGCCCGGCGTTCGTCGTCGGAAGTTCGCTCGACCGCCGTTTCGCGGCGACGATCGGCGCCGCGCATCTGAGCGTCAGCTTTCCGGTCGCCAATCGGGCCGTGCTCGATCGGGGCTACGCCGGCTTCAGCGGCAGCCTGCGGCTCGTCGAGGATCTCCTGAGCTCCATCGTTGCGGGAAGGTGAAGAGCGCTATCGTGACGGCACGCGAGATCGTTTTAGCGGCACTCGAGCGGCGCCCGACGCCGCGCCCGCCCGTGGCTCTGCTTTCGGGCGGGAATTGGACGTTCAACCGGCTCGGCTACTCGCTGGGCGACGTGCTGGGCAACGCGCCTTTGATGGCCGGCGTGATCGCGCAGACCAGCCGCATCACGGGCTCCGACATCGCCTGGGTCGCCTCCGGCTTCCACAACATCGCGATCGGTGCGCTCGGCGGCGAGCTCAAGTTTCGCGTGCGCGGCAGCCCCGACGTCAAGCGTCCGCCCCTTGAGCGCGTCGCGGACGTGGACCGGCTCGATCTGGCGCGACTCGGCGACGACGCGGGCGTGCGTTCGCTGTGGGACACGATACGCCCGGTGCGCGACGCGGTCGGCGACGAGGTCCTCGTCGGCGCGAGCCAATGGGGGCCGTTCACGCTGGCAGGCTTGCTGGTCGGCGTCGAAACGGTGATGCGCGCCGTTTACAAGGATCCCTCCGCGCTGCATCACGTCTTGGAGTTCGCCGCGGAGCTTTCGTATGCGTACCTCGAACCTTTCGCCGCCGGCGGTGCGGAGATTCTCTCGGTCGCCGAACCGACGGCCTCCGGCGACCTGATCTCCCGCTCGCAATTCGAGACCTTCGCCCTGCCGTATCTGGCCCGCGTCGTGCAGCGGCTCAAAGGCCGCGGCGTGAGAGTGCTCGTGCACATCTGCGGCAACATCACGAACCGGCTCGACCTCATCCTCGCGACGGGCGCCGATCTGCTCTCGGTCGATTTCAAAGTCGATCTGCACCGTTGCGACGAGATCCTGGGAGCGGCGATGGCGTTCGCCGGAAACGCCAACCCGGTCGCGGTCATGCAGCAGGGGACGCCGCAGCGCGTCGCCGAGGTCGCGCGTGAATGTCTGTCGAGCGTCGGCGCTTCGAGCAGCTTCGTCCTGATGCCGGGCTGCGACATCCCGCCGACCGTCCCGCTCGAAAACATCCACGCCTTCGTGGCGGCGGCGCATGCCTGGCCCGGCTCGCCGTCGCTGCGCGAGGGTGCCCTCGATGCCGTGGGATGAGCTCACGCCGCTGCAGCGGGCGGCGGCGTACGCGCGCGGCGAAACGATCGACCGGCTGCCGGCCGTGCCGATCGTCGGCAACACTGCGGCGCGGGTTGCGGGCTGCAAGGTATCCGCGTTCCGCGGCAACGGTCCGCTGCTCGCGCAGGCGCACGTCGCCGCCTATCGCACCTTCGGCTACGACACGATCCGCATCTTCACCGATCTCTACACCCAGGCCGAAGCGATGGGTGCGACCGTGTTCTACCCCGACGACGAGACGGCGTACCTCGCCCGGCCGGCAATCGGCGACGTCAGGTCACGCTGCACATCTGCGGAAAGACGCGGCCGATCCGGCGCGCGATGGCCGACTCCGGCGCCGATACGCTCAGCCTCGACAACGACGCCGACCTGCTCGAAGCGAAGCAAACCGTCGGTCACCGCGTGCGTTTGATGGGGAACGTCAAGCCGGCTGAAGTGATGCTCCAGGGGACGCCGCTCGGCGTCGCGGCGGCCGTGATCGAATGCTTGAGCAAGGCTCACGACTCGCCCCGGGGCTACGTCGTCGCGTCGGGCTGCAGCCTGCCGACCGAGACGCCGTTCGCCAACATCTATGCGATGATGAACACCGTGCGCGAGATCGGCTTTCCGATTCGCTTCGAAACCGTCAAGAAGAAGACTGCGTATGCCGGATAGAACGCCGAAGGAACGGCTCCTCGACGCGCTCGAGCGCAAACGGACCGATCGGCCGCCGGTCATCTGCACCGGCGGCATGATGAACGCGGCGATCGTGGGCGTGATGGAGGAGACGGGCCACACGCTGCCGCGCGGCCACAGCGACGGCACGGCGATGGCGGCGCTGGCGCGCGACGTGCGGGACTTCACGGGCTTCGAGAACATCGGACTGCCGTTCTGTTTGACCGTCGAGGCCGAGGCGCTCGGGAGCGAGGTCGATCTCGGGACGCTGGGCTGCGAGCCGAAGATCGCCAAGGAGCGTTTCGCCTCCGTCGCCGAGGCGGTCGTCGCCGCGCCCGAGAGCGTCGAGCGGCTGGGCCGGATCGGCGCCGTCGCCGGCGCGGTCGAGCTGCTCGCGCGGACCGAGCGCGACACGCCGATCGTCGGAAACGTCAGCGGGCCGATCAGCACCGCGGCGTCGCTGGTCGATCCGATGAGCTTTCTGAAAGAGCTGCGCAAGCGTCCCGACGAGGCGCACCGCGTCCTCGAGGCGGTCGCGGACTTTCTCGCGGCCTACGCCGCCTTGCTCGTGCGGCGCGGCGCGACGCTGATCTGCATCGGCGACCCGACGGCGACCGGTGAGATCCTGGGTCCGAAGATGTTCGAAGCATACGCGGTGCCGTATCTCAACCGCGTCGTCGACGCGATCCACGGCGCCGGCTCCCACGTCATCGTTCACATCTGCGGCGATCTCAAACGGGTCCTGCCGCTCGTTCCCCGGCTGCGCTCCGATGCGATCAGCACCGACGCGATGGTCAACCTCAAAGCGCTCAAGGACGAGTATCCGCAGCTGGTCACGATGGGCAATCTGAGCACCTACACGCTGCAGTGGGGCGACGCCGCCAAGGTCGCCGGCCGGGCGCGCCAGCTCGTCGACGACGGCATCGACATCGTCTCGCCGGCCTGCGGTCTGAGCACCTCGACGCCGCTGGCCAACATTCGCGCGATGACGGCGGCGGTGCGCGAGGCGTAGGTTCGTGCCGCACTCGGTCACCTTTCTCCCGGCCGGCCGCTCGGTCGACGTTCCGTCCGGAACGACGCTCCTCGAGGCCGCGCGCTTGGCGCGCGTCGCGCTGGCTTCGCCTTGCAACGGCGCCGGGATGTGCGGCAAGTGCCGGGTGAAGCTGGACGGCGCAGAGGACGCGGTCTTCGCCTGCTCCACGGACGTCGCCGCCGACCTGCGCGTCACCGTGCCGCCCGCGCTTGGGGAGACGTCGCTCAAGGTGCTGGAGCACGGCATCGGGATCTCCGTCCCGCTCGAGCCGTCCGTCGCCGGCGACTACGGGGTCGTCGTCGACATCGGGACGACGACGCTGGTCGCGTCGCTGGTCGATCTGCGCAGCGGTGCCGAGCGCGCCTCCGCGGCCTCGTTCAATCCGCAAGCGCATCACGCACAAGACGTCCTCTCGCGCATCACGCTGGCGGCGCGGCCGCAGGGTCTGGCGCTGCTCTACGGCACCGTCACGAACGCAATCGGGGCGCTGCTGGACGAGCTCGCTCAAGCGACCGGCGTCGCGCGCGAGGAGGTGCGCGAGATCGTCTACAGCGGGAACACGGCGATGCTGCACCTGGCGACGGGGACCGACCCGGCCTCGCTCGGCAAGCATCCCTACACTCCCAAACTGGCGACGCCGGCTCGGCTGATCGCGCGGGAGCATCGCATCCGGATCGCCGCGGACGGCCTCATCTATCTTCCGCCCGTCACTTCGGGCTTCGTCGGAGCCGACATCACCTCGGGGATGCTCGCCGCGCGCTTGGGCGAAATCAAGGGCGTCTCGCTCTTCATCGACATCGGCACGAACGGCGAGATGGTGCTCGCCGTCGACGGCGACCTCACGGCCACCTCGACGGCCGCCGGGCCGGCCTTCGAAGGGATGAACGTCAGCTGCGGCATGCGCGCCGGCGACGGAGCGATCGAAGCCGTGGAGATCGGCGACGGCGACGAAGCGGTCCTCGGCGTGATCGGCGGCGTCGCACCCCGCGGAATCTGCGGCAGCGGGTTGCTCGATGCGGTCGGGGCCTTCGTCGCGCGCGGCATCGTGGCGGGCTCGGGGCGTTTTCGCGACGGCCGGCGCACCTTCGAGCTGGCGGCTGACGTCGCCGTGACCCAGCGCGATATCCGGCAAGTGCAACTCGCCAAGGGTGCCGTCCGCAGCGGCCTCGACTTGCTGCTCGCGCACGCCGGCATCTCGTACGAAGCGGTCGATCGCGTGCTGATCGCCGGCTCCTTCGGGTTCCACCTGCGCCCCGAGAGCCTGTTCCGCCTCGGTCTTTTGCCGCGCGCGTTCGACGGCCGGATCACGTTCCTGGGCAACACGTCGAAGACCGGCGGGCAGGCGCTGCTGCTCAACGCCTCCTGCCGGGCTCGCATGGCCGAACTCGTGCGGCGCGTCAAGGTGCTGGATTTGGCGACGTTCCCGCAGTTCCAGCGCGTCTTCATCGAGAGCCTGCAATTCGCTGAAAGGATACCCGCGTATGTCTGACCGCAAGACGGAGCTGCTCACGAACCTCTCGGACGCCGTCGTCGAGATGGACGCCGACAAAGCCGTCGACAACGCGCGCGCCGCGGTCGCCGAGAGCGTCGATGCCTACGAGGCGATCGACCAAGGCCTGGCGCACGGCATGGAGCGCGCCGGGCGGCTCTTCGAAGAGGAGGAATACTTCATCCCCGAACTGCTGCTCTGCTCGGACGCGATGTACGGCGGCCTCGAGATCCTGCGGCCGCACGTCCGCATCGACGAAAACGAGAAGAGCGGCAAGGTGATCATCGGCGTCATCGAAGGCGACACGCACGACATCGGCAAGAACCTCGTCAAGATAATGCTCGAAACCTCGGGATTCGACGTCGTCGATCTCGGCCGGGACGTCCCGCCGGCGCATTTCGTCGAACGCGCGCGGGAGGTCGAAGCGGATATCATCGCGGTCTCGACGCTGATGACGACGACCATGGAGGGGATGGCCGAAGTGATCGCCGTCCTGCGCCGCGAGAACCTGCGGGGGCGCTTCAAAGTCATCGTCGGCGGAGGTCCGATCTCCGCCGCTTTCGCGCGCAAGATCGGCGCCGACGGTTACTCGCCCAACGCCGCTTCGGCTGCGCGACTCGCGAAAACGCTCTTGCGAGAGCCCCAAGAGGTGGGATAGCGGCGCGGTCGACGGGTGCGGCGGCGCCGGTGCGGAAAGCGGGGGGATGCAGCAGTCGCTCGATCCGCTCCCGCGGTCCGGCGGGTCCGCTGACTTCGGCCGCTCGTGACGCCGGCGACCAGCGAGGCCCTGCAGCGCGACCGCCTCGCGCGCAAGTCCTTGCTCGACTTCCTCAACCCGGCGTTCGAGTGGCGGCGCGTCTTCGCAGAGACCTGGGGGACGTTTCTGCTGGTCGTCGTCGCCGCGGGGGGCGGCGTCGTGGCCGCGCGCAGCGGGGGAGCGGTCAGACCCGCTTCGATCGTCGTCGCACCGGGGCTGATGGTCATGGCCATCATCTACTTCATGGGGACCGTCAGCGGAGCCCATCTCAATCCGGCCGTCACGATCGCCTTCGCGCTGCGCGGGAACTTTCCGTGGAACCGCGTGCCGGGCTACCTCCTCGGGCAGATCCTGGGCGGCGTTGCGGCCGCGGGCTTCTTGCGCCTCATGTTCGGAACGGCCGGCGCGCTCGGCGCGACGGTCCCCGGCGCCGGCGTCACCTCCCTGCAGGCGCTGGTCATGGAGGTGCTGCTGACGGCCGGACTGGTGAACACGATCTTGGGCACCGCCTCGGGCGCGCGCAACGTCGGCCCGAACGGCGCGATCGCCGTCGGCGGCTACATCGCGCTGGCCGGCTTGTGGGCCGCGCCGATCAGCGGCGCGTCGATGAACCCGGTGCGTTCGCTCGCGCCGGACCTGGTGCGCGGCGATCTCGCGACGAGCTGGATCTACTTGGTCGGTCCGTTCGTCGGCGGCGGGATCGCCGTCGTCTTCGAACAGATCCTGGTGGGCAGGCCGACCGCCGCGGGCGCACTGGCGGCGCAGGGTTTGCTCGGCCTCGACGAGCCGTCCGACGAGACCGAGGACACGAAGCCGTCGACCTGAGCGGGCCGCGCAAGGGCTCCCGCAAAGCGATCGCGCAGCTAACTCGATGCTTCGCAGGTGTGCTCTCTGGGCGGTTGCCGCTGCTTGCTTGACGTGTGCGGCTCCGGCTCGCGCTGATACCGATCTCGGCGTGCTCGGAGCGGTGTTGACCGGGACGCACGTCGGGGAGGACAACCCCACTCCCGTCAGCGGGGTCGTCCCGGGCGCCCTCCTCGAGGCGACGCAGCACTGGGACCGGCTGCGCGTCCATCTGGAGGGGTTCCCCGAGGTCAGCGCCCGGGCGAGTTCGGCGGGAAGCTTCGGGACCTCGTCCGCGACGCTCGGTCTGCTGAATTCGACGGTGCTCTACGACTTCGACCGCAACCGCCGCTTCCGCGCCGGGTTCGGTTTCCAACTGGTCGACCTGCGCAGCTTCAACGCCAACAACGGGGACGTCGACGAGGCGCGCGTCACCTCCCCGATCTACGCGGCGGGCGCGACGCTGCCGTTCGCGCGCGGTCGCTTCCTCGAGCTCAACCTGATGGTCGATCCCAACATCCGCGGCATCCTCCACGTCTTTCCGGCCAACTTGCCGGAACAGCCGCACGAGCCCGAGGCGGGTGCCGAGGTCGACTACTCGGCCGCCTACGGGTGGCGCCGCGGGGCGACCACGTATCTGCTGGGTGCCCGCGGCCTGAGCTACCACACGCGTAATGCGATCGGCGGCGAGCTGGTCGACCGCAACGTCGGCGGCGGCGTCACGTTCGAAGTCCGGCGCGCGCTGGGACGCAAGTAGCCTCGGGCTCCGCTACGTTTGCAGACGGCGAGCGCCATCGCGTGAGAATGCGGCTCGAGGTCGTCGAAGAGCGCGGCGACGTCCTCGTGCTGCGCTCGCAGGCTCCGCTTCCGCCGAGCGGCGTGCCGCGTGAGTTGCGCTATCGCACGCGGAGCGGCGCGCTGCTGCGCCTGAACGGCGTCGCGCGCGGCGCCTTCGACCGCATCCACGGCGCCGTCGTCGTGCCGCCGGGCGAGGGCGGTGAGGTGACGCTGGAAGTCGAGCGGCATACGTCGCCGACCGACAGTTTGGCGCTCGGTATCGCGCTGCGCCGGCACCACAGGCCCTCGCGTGCCGGCGCGCGGCGCCGGCTCGAGGTCGTCGAGGTGCCCCCGCCGTTGCCCGCAAGCGCGGCCGGCAGCGGCGGCCCCGCGCTCGTCGGTCACGCGCACCTCGACGTCGCCTGGCTGTGGACGTACGGCGAGGCGCGCCGCAAAGCGCTGCGCACGTTTGCGACCGCCGTGCGGCAGCTCGAAGCCGATCCGGCCTTCGTTTTCACGCAGAGCCAGCCGCAGCTCTACGCGTTCGTCGAAGAGGACGACCCCGAGCTGTTCGCGCGAGTGCAGAAGCTCGCCCGCGAAGGGCGTTTCGATGCGAGCGGCGCGGCCTTGTGGGTCGAACCCGATTGCAATCTGCCCTCGGGCGAGTCGCTCCTGCGGCAGCTGACCTTCGGCATCCGCTATGCGGCGACGCGGCTGCAGACGGTCCCGCGCGTGGCCTGGCTCCCCGACTCGTTCGGGTTCGCCAACACGCTTCCGACGCTGCTCGCGCACGCCGGTGTCAGCGCCTTCAGCACGACGAAGCACTCGTGGAACGACACGACGCGCTTTCCCCACGCGCAGTTCATATGGGAGGGTCCCGACGGCAGCCGCGTCCTCGGCGCGCAGCTCGCTTCGATTCAAGGCGGGCTCGAGCGGCGGCGGGTCGAACGCGCGCGCAGCCGGCGCGAGCTGCTGCTCGTCGGCTACGGCGACGGCGGCGGCGGCGCGAGCGACGCGATGATCGCCCGGGGGCACGCGAGCGGCGTTTGGACGCCGCTGGGGCGCTGGTTCGAGCGGCTCGCCGAGCGCGCCGCCGAACTGCCCGTGCTGCGGGGCGAGCTCTATCTCGAATTCCATCGCGGCGTGCTCACCACGCATCACGACGTCAAGGCGCGCAACGCCGCGCTCGAGCGCGCCTTGGGTACGGCCGAGCAGCTCGCGGCATGGGCGCTGGCGCTGCACGCCTCGCCGCTGTTCCTGAACGAACTGCGAGCCCGCCTGCACGAGGCGTGGGAGGTCGTGCTGCGCGCGCAATTCCACGACGTCTTGCCCGGGACCGCGACCGCGCCGGTCTACGCCGACGCGCACGAGCAGTACGATCGTGCGGAATCGCTGGTCGCGCAAGCCGTCGAAAGCGCCCGCGCGGCGCTGCCGCAGTCGACGCTGGTCCGCGAGGAGCGCTATGCCGCGCCGCACCGCGCCGGCGACGGCTACCGCTTCGAAAACGCCTCGCTCGCCGCGCGGGTCGCGGAAGACGGGGCGCTGGTCGAGCTGCGCGTCGCGGGCGGGCCCAACCTGGTGCGCCGCGCCAACGTGCTGCGCGCATACGCGGATCATCCCAAACAGTGGGACGCCTGGAATCTCGACCGCCGCTACCGGCGGCATCCGCTCCCCGTGCAGTCCGAATCGTGCGAGCCCTGCGGCGACGGGCTCGAAGTGCGCTATCGGATCGGCCGAGCGTCGCTCGCCGTCGCGCGCCTGGCGCTGCGCGAAGATGAAGATTTTCTGCGCGTCGACCTCGCGGTCGACTGGCGCGAACGCCATGCGATCTTGCGTTGCGAGAACGAGCTGGCGCTCGCGCAGGCGCGGGCGCGCTTCGGCTCGCCGCACGGCTCGCTCGAGCGGCGGATCCGTCCGCGCACGCGCGCGGAGCGCGCAAAGTTCGAAGCCTGCGGCCAGCGCTTCGCCTGCGTCGACGGGGCGGCGGGCGAGGGAGGCGCGAACGCGGGCGTCGCGATGCTGGTGCTGGACACGTACGGCTGGAGTCTGGCGGGGACGCGCGGCGGGGTTCGCCTCGGGCACTCGCTGCTGCGCGCGCCGACCTGGCCGCAGCGCGACGCCGATCGCGGCGAGCACCTGCTCTCGTATGCTTTCGTGCCCTTCGGCAGGCTCGCGCTGGGGGCTCTGGAGCGCGTCTGGGAGCGCTACGCGGTCGCGCCGGAGCTCGCGATGTTCGGTTGCGACGATCCCTCGATTCTCATCGTGGCCACCAAGCCGGCCGACGACGGCGACGGCATCGTGGTCCGCGCCCGCGAGTGCGACGGCATGCCGCGAATGGCCGCGATCCGCTGCGCCGCCCGCGCGCGCGAAGCGTGCTGCGTCGACGCGCTCGAGCGCCCGCTCGAAGGTGAAGCGGAACTGAGCGACGGAGCGATCCACGTGCGCTTCGACCCATACCAGCTCCGCTCGTTCCGCGTGCGCTTGTGGTGAGCTCCCGGCCGCCGCTGGCCGCCGTGCTCTTCGATCTCGACGACACGCTGCACGACGACACGCTGGCCTACCGTCAGGCGGCGCAGCGCGTCGCCTGCGACGTCGCGGCGGAGCGCGGCGTCGACGCCGCAGCCTTGCTCGCGGCGTACGTGGGGCTGGCCGAATCGTTTTGGAAGAATCTTTCTAGCGCGCACTTCGGAACGCCGCTGGCCGGCGTGCGCGCGACGATGTGGGCCCGTGCCTTGGCGGCCGTGGGGCTCGAAGACGCCGCGCTCGCCGAGCGCTGCGGCGCCGCCTACAACGGCTACCGCAAAGACTACTTGCAACTTTGGCCCGGCGCGCTCGAGCTCTTGGAGACTTTGCGCGCCGCGGGTCATAAGCTCGGGCTGCTCACCAACGGGTTCGCCGAAACGCATCGCGAGAAGATCGCGTTGTTGAAGTTGGAGGATGCTTTCGACGAGGTCTTCATCGCCGATGAAATCGGGATGCTCAAACCCGACCCACGGCTGTTCGCTTTCGCCTGCCGGCGTTTGGGAGCGGCACCGGCCGCAAGCGCGATGGTCGGCGACCGCTACGAGCGCGACATTCGCGGGGCGCACGCGCTCGGGCTGTTCACGGTTTGGGTCAACGTGCGCGACGAACGCGTTCCGGCCGGAGGACCGGTCCCGGACGCGACGGTGAAGGCGATCGGCGAAGTCGAGGGGGTCCTTCCGTTCACGCGGAATCGATGAGGGCGAATGCCGAGCGCGGTCGAGAGCGTCTTCGGACGGTCCTGGAACCTGCTCCGGAAGAACTGGGCGATCGTCGTACCGGGGCTGGTGATCGGCGCGGTCGCGGGCGCCGTGCAGTTCGTGCTGGCGCCCGAACACAGCGGCATTCCGGCGGGCAGCCTGCCGGCACGTTTGATCGTCGACGTCGTGCAGATTCTGGCTCCGATCCTCGGGATCGCGTACACGACGGGCATGGCGACCGCCGCTTGGCAGAGCGGCAAAGCGACCTTTGCTGACGGCAAGCGGGCCTTGGACCGCGATGCGCTCAACGTCTTCGTCGCGATGGTCGCGCTCTTCGCGCTAGGGCTGGCGGCCGCGTTTCTCGCGCCGTTCACGGCGTACGTCTCGCTCTTCGTCTACTTGTATTTCTGCATCTATACGATGGCCGCCGCAGTCGTCGGCGAGCGGTCGGGTCTCGAGGCGATCGCGGAATCGATGCAGATCGCGTATCACCGCCCGGTCACGACGCTCATCCTGGTCGCCGCGATCGTGGCGATCGTCGGCATCATGGGATTGGTCGCGGAGCTGCTCTCCGCCACGCCGCTGGTCGGACCGCTCGTCTCGACGGTCGTGGTGCAGGCGGTCATCGCCTACGTGACGCTCGTCGTCGTGGGCGAGTACGTCGCCCTGCGCAAGCGAGAGGCTCACTCCTGACGCGCGCGGCGCCGAGCGATTAGAGGATGATCTCGGCCTGCGGGATGCCTTCGACTTGGGCGAACACGTAGGCCCGCTCGTCGACGCCCAAGTGGAGGTGGCGGCACAGCCCTGCCAAGTTGTCGAGCAGCTCCTCGCGCCGGCCGCAGTAGTGACGGAAGTCCCGGTCGCCGGGGGTGCGTGCGAAGAGCAGACGTCCGTCGGCCATGACGAGCTCGACGAACGCCGGCTCGGTGCGCTTGGGCAGGTCGAAGAGCACGTCGAGGACCGCCGCGAACTGCGGCGAGGTCTGCAGCCGCGCGGCGTGATAGCGGACGCGCCGCGTCGCGAGCGCTCGCGCGCCGGTCGCCGTCGCGTTGGGGTCTCTTCCGGCCTCGTCTTTCATTCCTATCGGTCTATCGACCGGGACGGCCGGGCTCTGCAACGCTTGGTTTCAAGGGCCGGTCTATAGAGCGTGGCGTCACAGCTTTCCGGGAACGGGGTTCCGCGCGGTCTCGACGCGATCGTGATCAAAGGGGCGCGGGAGCACAATCTCAAGAACGTCGACCTGACCTTACCCAGAAATCGGCTGATCGTGATCACGGGCCTTTCCGGGTCGGGCAAGTCCTCGCTTGCCTTTGACACGATCTATGCCGAGGGGCAACGTCGCTACGTCGAATCGCTTTCCTCCTACGCTCGTCAATTTCTCGGGCAGATGGAGAAGCCCGACGTCGACTACATCGAGGGTCTGTCGCCCGCCATCTCGATCGACCAGAAGTCGACCTCGCGCAACCCGCGCTCGACGGTCGGCACGGTCACCGAGATCTACGACTACCTGCGCCTGCTCTACGCGCGGATCGGCAGGCCGCACTGCTACAATTGCGGCCGCGAGGTCAGCGCGCAGTCGAGCGAGCAGATCGTCGACCAGGTGCTCGAGCTTCCCGAAGCGACGCGCATCGTGCTCCTCGCACCCGTCGTCCGCGGGCGCAAGGGCGAGTATGCGAAGCTGTTCGAGGAGATCGCGAAGGAAGGCTTCGCACGCGTGCGCGTCGATGGCCAGACGCGCGAGCTCCGCGAGAAGATCGAGCTCGACAAGAAGCGCAAGCACACGATCGAGGTCGTCGTCGACCGGCTGGTCGTCAAGCCGGAGATTCGCAAGCGCCTGACCGATTCGATCGAGACGACGCTGCGGCTCTCCAGCGGCATCGTGACCGTGCTGGCCGAGCCGCCGCGCGGCGGAACGCCGGCCCAGCTCCACGTCAACGAAGGGACCGTCAAGGAGCAGCCGGCGGCGCGCGAGCTCACCTTCTCGGAGCAGCTCGCGTGCGTCTATTGCGGGCTCTCGTTCGAAGAGCTCGCGCCGCGGCTCTTCTCGTTCAACTCGCCCTACGGGGCGTGCCCGGATTGCACCGGGCTCGGCGTCAAGATCGAGATCGATCCGTGGAAGGTGATCCCGGACCGTTCGAAATCGATCGAGGACGGCGCGATCGTGCCCTGGAGCAAGCCGCTGGGCGCGGGCCGCTTCCCCTCGATGAACCCGTACTACATGCAGCAAGTCGAGAAGCTGCTGCGCTCGCGCCGCGTCAAGCTCTCCACGCCGCTCGACAAGATGCCGCCCGATCTGGTGCAGACGATCCTCTACGGAGCCGAAGACAAGCAGCGCTTCACCTACGAGTCGCGCGCCGGTCACGCCTGGAGCTACGACGCGCGCTTCGAGGGCGTCGTCAACAACCTGCAGCGGCGCCACGGCGAGACCTCCTCGGACTACGTCAAGGAAGAGATCGAGAAATACATGTCGGCGACGACGTGCAAGACGTGCAAGGGCGCGCGCCTCAAGCCCGAGGCGCTCGCCGTGAGCGTGAACGGCGCCGGCATCCACGAGCTCACGACGATGTCGGTCGAGCGGGCCGAGCAGTTCTTCCGCGAGTTCCATCCGACCCCGCGCGAGGAACTGATCGCGCATCAGATCCTCAAGGAGGTCAAGGCGCGGCTCGGCTTTCTCACCAACGTCGGGCTCGGCTATCTCAACCTGGCGCGCAGCGCGACGACGCTCTCGGGCGGCGAGTCGCAGCGCATCCGCCTGGCGACGCAGATCGGCAGCTCGCTCGTCGGCGTGCTCTACATCCTCGACGAGCCGTCGATCGGACTCCACCAGCGCGACAACGACCGGCTGCTGGCGACGCTGAAGACCTTGCGCGACCTGGGCAACACGCTGATCGTCATCGAGCACGACGAGGACACGATGCGCGAGGCCGACGTGATCGTCGACATCGGGCCCGGCGCCGGCGCGGAGGGCGGGCGGATCCTCACGGTCGGCTCGCTCGACGACGTGATCCGCAATCCGGAGTCGCTGACCGGCGCCTATCTCTCGGGCCGGCAGTTCATCGCGATCCCGCAGAAGCGCCGCACGCCGCGCGGCTGGCTGCGCGTCAAGAACGCCAAGGCGAACAACATCGCGGGCCTCGACGTCGACCTGCCGATCGGCGTCTTCGGCTGCGTGACGGGCGTGAGCGGCAGCGGCAAGTCGACGCTCGTCAACGAGGTCGCGGTCAAGGCGCTCAACCAGCACCTGCACGGCCAGCCCGCAGGCGGGACGTACGGCAGCGTGAAGGGCGCCGAGGCGCTCGACAAGCTGGTCGTGATCGACCAGTCGCCGATCGGCCGCACGCCGCGTTCCAATCCCGCGACCTACACCGGCGCCTTCGACCTGATCCGCGAGCTCTTTTCGCTCGTCCCCGATTCGAAGATGCGCGGCTACGGACCGGGACGCTTCTCGTTCAACGTCAAGGGCGGCCGCTGCGAAGCCTGTCAGGGCGACGGCATCATCAAGATCGAGATGCACTTCCTGCCCGACGTCTACGTCCCGTGCGAGGTCTGCAAGGGCAAGCGCTACAACCAGCAGACGCTCGAGATCAAGTACAAGGGCAAGTCGATCGCCGACGTGCTCGAGATGCGCGTCGACGAGGCGAGCGAATTCTTCAGCGCGATCCCGCGCATCCACGGGCGCCTCAAGACGATCGCCGACGTGGGCCTGGGCTACATCAAGATGGGCCAGCCCGCGACCACGCTCTCGGGCGGCGAGGCGCAGCGCGTCAAGCTCGCGACCGAGCTCTCCAAACGCGCGACGGGCCGCACGTTCTACGTCCTCGACGAGCCGACGACCGGCCTGCACTTCGCCGACATCCACAAGCTGCTCGACGTGCTGCAGCGGCTCGTCGGCTTGGGCAACACCGTGCTGACGATCGAGCACAACCTCGACGTGATCAAGACCGCCGACTACTTGATCGACCTCGGTCCCGAGGGCGGCGACCGGGGCGGTGAGATCGTCGCGACGGGGACGCCGGAGGAAGTCGCGCGGATCCCCGGGTCGTTCACGGGCCAGTATCTCGGCCCGGTGCTCGTCGACGAACGGGCGCACGGCGTCGTGCGGCCCGACCGCGGGCACATGGAAGCACTCGAGCGAGAGAATCTCGAAAGCCTCCACGAGCTCGCGCAAGGCGAGCGCGTCGCGGTCGAAGCGTAGGAGTGAAGGGCGATGAAGGTCTTCGTTACGGGAGCCACCGGGTTCATCGGGGCGGCCGTCGCGGCGGCTCTCGCCAGGCGCGGCCATCGGGTGGCCGGTTTGGCCCGTTCGGAGCAAGCCGGGCGTAAGCTGCGCGAGCTCGGTTACGAGGCGGTCGCGGGGACGCTGACCGACCACGAGGCGCTGGCTTTGGCCGCGCGCGAAGCCGACGCCGTCGTCCACGCCGGGGCCACGGGCGACGCGCGCAACGCCGAGGTCGACGCCGCGGCCGTGCTGGTGCTGCTCGACGCGCTGGCCGGCTCGCAGAAGCGCTTCATCTATACCAGCGGCGTGTGGGTGTACGGCTCGACCGGCGACGCGCCGGCCGACGAGTCGACGCCCTTCAACCCGCCCGCGCTCGTCGCTTTCCGCGCCGCGGTCGAAGCCTCGGTCCTGGACGCGGCCGACGACATCGTGACGGCGATCGTCCGCCCAGGCGTCGTGTACGGCGGGCGGCGCGGCATCCCCGGGATGCTCTTGGCGAACCGGGAGGCGGTGCAGGTCGTCGGCGACGGCAAGAACCGCTGGAGCCTGGTGCACGTCGACGACCTCGGCGAGCTCTACGCGCTCGCGCTCGAGAACTCGCCCTCGGGCGAGGCCTACAACGGCGGCGTGGAATCGCGTACCGTGCGCGAGCTGGCGCTGGCGGCCGCGGCGAGCCTGGGCGGCGTGCCGCTGACCTTCGTCCCGCTCGAAGAGGCGCGCAAAGGGTTCGGGCCGTTCGCCGACGCGCTCGTGCTCGACCAGGTCATCTCGCACGAAAAGGCGCGCCACACGCTGGGCTGGACCCCCGCCGGTCCTTCGATCGAGGAGGACTATCGCCTCGCTTGAGCGGCGCTTCGTCCTGTGGAGGACGGAGTTCGCGCCGCGTTGCAGAAGATGCGCGGTCCCCAACCCCTAGCCCGAACAGTGAGGAAGCAGCGTGTCTGAACGCCGTGGTGTCCCTGAGCGACTCGGAATCCTCGTCGGCGGAGGGCCGGCACCCGGCATCAACAGCGTGATCGCGGCCGCGACGATCGAGGCGATCAACAACGGCCTGCAAGTCATCGGCATCTACGACGGCTACCGCCATATCGTGGCCGGCGACATCTCGCACGTGACCGAGCTGACGATCGCCGACGTCGTGCACGTGCATTCGACCGGCGGGTCGATCCTGCGCACGTCGCGGACGAACCCGGCCAAGGACCCGGCCGGCCTGACGCGCGCGGTCGAATCCCTCAAGCGGCTGGGGCTGCGCTACCTGGTCACGATCGGCGGCGACGACACGACCTACGGCGCGATCCGCATCGCCGAGGCGAGCGAGGGGAAGATCGGCGTGGCCTCGGTCCCCAAGACGATCGACAACGACCTGCCGCTCCCCGGCGACGCGCCGACGTTCGGATTCGAGACGGCGCGCTCGGTCGGCACGGCGATCGTCGAGAATCTGATGGAAGACGCGCGGACCGCGTCGCGCTGGTATCTGGCGGTCACCATGGGCCGCAAGTCGGGTTCGCTGGCGCTGGGGATCGCCCGCGCGTCGGGTGCGACGCTGGCCGTGATCGCCGAGGAGTTCGGCGAGCAGGTCGACATGCCGGCGGTCGTCGACACGATCGTCGGTGCGATCATCAAGCGCCGCGCGGCCGGCGCCGATCACGGGGTGGCGGTCGTCGCCGAAGGGTTCGTCGAACGTCTCTCGCCCGAAGCGCTCAGCGCCTTCAGCGCCGCCTCGACCGACGCGTACGGACACGTCCGCCTGGCGGACATCCCGATCGGCTTCGCGCTGCGCGACGCCGTGACGAATCGGCTCAAAGAGCTCGGCCTCGACATCACGGTCGTGCCCAAGGACATCGGCTACGAGCTGCGTTGCGCCAAGCCCGTTCCCTTCGACCTCGAGTACACGCGCACGCTCGGGTACGGCGCGATCAAGTTCCTCCTGAGCGGCGGCAGCGGCGCGCTGGTCGCGCTCTCGGGCGGCCGGGTCGTTCCGGTGACGCTCGACGAACTGCGCGACGAAAAGACCGGGCGCGTGCGCGTGCGGCTCGTCGACACGACGACCGAGTCGTACCAGGTCGCGCTGAAGTACATGATCCGGCTGCAGCCCGAGGATCTCCAGGAGCCGGCGCTGTCGCGCCTGGCCGCGCAGACGAAGCTCTCGCCTTCCGAATTCGCGAAGCAGTTCGGGGGCCTGTTCGAAGCGGTCCCCGCCTAGCTCTCTAGGGTCCCGCGGCGGCTTCGCTTTCGCGCCATTGGGCGGCGCGGTCGCGGCGCCGCCGCACGTGCGCCGCGACCTTGGCGCGGTTTCCGCACGCCGCCATCGAGCACCAGCGGCGCCGGCCCGTGCGCGAGGTGTCGTAGAAATAAAGCGCGCAGCGGTCGCCGGCGCACTTGCGCACGGCCTCGGGCGCGTACGGGTCGGCGACGATCTCGGCGATCGAGCGGGCGATCGGGACGAGCGCGCTCGCCGGTCCGGGGTCGGCGTGCACGAAGCGGATATGCCAGCGGTGTCCGTCGCCGACGACCGCGTGGTGTCCCTGCCCCAGGCGCATGATTCCGTTGATCCGCTCGATCGGCTCGCGTTCCAACTGCCGGCGCGCGTGGAGCTGGGAGAGGACGTCGCGCACTGCGCCGCGCAGGTCGCGGGCGAGCCGCAAGGCGCCCGCGCCCCGCGCCGGATCGGAGGCGGCGAGTTCGGCGAGCCGCTCGGCTTCGGCCGGATCGACGATTCGGGCTGCGATCAGAAAGTCGACCGCATCGGGCCAGCCCGTCAGCCCGTCGCCGCCATAACGGTCCAGGACCGTGTTGCCGAAATCGACGGCGACCCGGTTCCCGACGAGCCAGAAGCGGTCCGCGGCATTGGCCATGGTCCGGCTTATTTAATCGTTAGGTATACCGAGCTCCCTCAAGCGGCGACGAAAAAGCCGGGTCCGGGAGAAGGGGGCAAGCCCGGAAGCTCGTTTAGAAGCCAAAGCGGCCGAGCGATCCGTTGCGTTCGGTCAGGTTGCGGTAGCGCGCCAGCGCGAAGAGCGGGAAGAACGCGCGGTAGCCGTGATAGCGCAAGTAGAAGACGCGCGGGAATCCGACGGCGGTGTACCACTCCTCGTCCCACAGCCCTGCGGCGTTCTGGTGCTCCAGCAAATACGCGATCCCCCGCGCGACGGCCGGGTGCCGCGCCTCGCCGCTCGCGAGCAGGCCGAGGACGGCCCAAGCCGTCTGGCTCGCGTTGCTCCCCTTGCAGAGGCCGCGCCGTTCTTCCCAATAGGTCGCCCCGTCCTCGCCCCACCCGCCGTCGGGCTGCTGGAACGCCAGCAGGTAATCGGCGGCGCGCCGCACGGTCGGCGAGTTCTGCACGTTCTCGCCGGCCGCACACAGCGCGTTGAGCACCGACCACGTTCCGTAAATGTAATTGGTGCCCCAGCGGCCGAACCACGAACCGTCGGGCTGCTGCGTGCGGCGCAAGTACGCGAGCCCCCGGGCCACCACGGGGTCGTCCTTCGGATAGCCGGCCTGGAGCAGAAAGCCGATGCAGCGCGCGGTGACGTCCTCGGTCGGCGGGTCCAGCAGCGCGCCGTGGTCGGCGAACGGGATGTAGTTGAGATGGTAGTGGATGTTGTCGGCGTCGAACGCCCCCCAGCCGCCGTTACCGCTCTGCATGCCCACGACCCACTCGGCCGCGCGGTCGATCGCTTCGCGATACTTGGCGGGATTCTCGCGATGCAGCGCCATCGCAACGACCGCCGTGTCGTCGACGTCGGGATAGTAATTGTTCCAGTACTGAAACGCCCAGCCGCCCGGCCGCAGGCCGGGACGGCGCGCGGCCCAGTCGCCGACGACGTCGAGGACCTGCCGCCCGGCGAGCCACGCGTTGGCCCGCTCGATGGCCTCCGCCGGCTGCGGATCGCCCGTCTCGAAAAGCGCGTGCACGGCCAGACTCGTGTCCCAGACCGGCGAGAGGCAAGGCTGGCAGTAGACCTCGGCGTCGCCGACGACCAGCAGCTTCTCGAGCGCGCGTTTGGCGATCGCGCGGTCGGGATGGTCCTTCGCGTAGCCCAGCGTGTCGAAAGCCATCAGCGCGTTGGCCATGGCCGGGAAGATGCCGCCCAGGCCGTCCTCGCCGTTGAGGCGCTCGGTCGTCCAACGTATCGCCTGCGCGATCGCGCGGGCGCGGTAGGCCGCAGGAAACGAGGGCTCGAGCTTGCGCAGGACGGCGTCGAGCGCGCTGAAGGCGCGGCCCAGCAGGTCGCGGCTCGTCGCGTGATTGTAGTCGCGCTCGACCTCGGGAGGCACGACGAAGAGCTCGCGAATGTCGACGCCGCGCGGATTGCGGGCGCGGGGACGCAGGGCCATGAGGACCAGCAGCGGCACGACGACGGTCCGCGACCAATACGAGACGTTGTCGAGGTTGAAGGGCGAGATGCGCGGCAGCAGCACGATCTCGACCGGCATCACCGGCACGGCGCGCCAGGGCACCTGACCGAAGAGCGCGAGCGCGATCCGCGTGAAGACGTTGCTGCGCGCGGCGCCGCCGAGCTGCAGAAGACGCTCGCGCGCGCGCGCCATGTGCGGCGCGTCGACCGGATCGCCGGCGAGTTTGAGTGCGTAGTAGGCCTTGACCGTCGCGCTCACGTCGCTCGCGCCCCGGTAGAAGAGGGGCCAGCCGCCGTCGGGATTCTGGATGCGGCGCAGGTAGACGCAGATCTTCGCTTCGAGCGCCTCGTCGATCTCGTCGAGGAAGTGCTCGAGCATGATGTACTCGGCCGGGATCGTGGCGTCGGCCTCGAGCTCGAAGACCCAGTGCCCGTCCGGCCGCTGCCGCGCCAGAAGCGCCCTCTCGGCTGCGGCGATCGCGTCGTCGAGCGGAGGGTGCGAGCGGGCGGCGTCGGGTGCGAGGCTCATGGTCATTCGGCTAAGCGTTGCTCCGGTTCGGCACGGAAGGAAGGAAATACCGTCCCGTTGGACGGTACAAGACATAGCACGCGACGGAAGGCCCCGTCAACGGATAAGCTCATGAAAGGGTTGGCGCTGATGGCCGCGCGAGGATCGGGAAGCGAGACGCGACGCAGCGTGCTGGTGGTGGCGGCCGAGATCGTGGCGCGCGAAGGCGTCACGAAGCTCACGCTCGACGCCGTCGCCGAGCGCGCGGGCCTCAGCAAGGGCGGCATCCTCCATCACTTCTCGACGAAGGACTCGCTCATCGCCGCGATGATCGAGGACCTCGTCCTGCAGTTCGAGGAAGACCTCGCGCGCCACATGCAGGGCGAGAGCGGGCCCGGCAGTTTTGCGCGCGCGTTTCTGCGCGCCTGCCTCGATTCCGAAGGGACCTTGACGCGCACGCTGCGGCTCAGCGCCGGGATCCTCGCCGCGCTGGCCTTCAACATGCGGCTGCTCGCGCCGTTGCGCCGCTGCTACGCGGACTGGCGCCGCCGCCTCGAGGACGACGGCATCGATCCGGCGGTCGCCGAGCTGGTCCGCTCGGCTGCCGACGGCTTGTGGTTCGCGGGCGTCTTCGATCTCAGTCCGCCGAGCATCGCCTTGCGCAAGCGGGTCTTTTCAAAGCTGATCGAGTTGACGCAGGCCGAAACGCCCGCGCCCGCGCTCGCCGCAAGCGAGGCCGCTCCGCACTGAGCGGCAGAGTCTCGAGAGTGCGCGCGGCGTGGCGCGGCGAAGGCTGCGAGCGCAGCGAGAGAAGGGAGCGGACTACTGAGCGTACGGCTCGAGCGCCGTGAGGGCGGCGTCGCTTGGATCGTGGTCGAACGCCCCGATGCCCGCAACGCGATGACGATCGCGATGTGGCGGCAGCTGGGTGCGCTGGTCGACGAGCTCGCGCAGAGTTCCGGCGTGCGCGCGGCGGTCATCGGCGGCAGCTCGGGTTCGTTCTTGGCGGGCGCCGACATCGCGGAGTTCCGCTCGTTCGCCGGAGCCGGCGACGGCCTCGCCTACGAGGCGACGGTCGAGACGGTCCTCGACCGGATCGAAGCTTTGCCGCTGCCGGTCGTCGCCGCGGTCGACGGTCCGTGCACGGGCGGGGGAGCGTTTCTGGCCTGCGCTTGCGACCTGCGCCTCGGAGCGACGAGCGCCCGCGTCGGCATCCCCGTGGCGCGCACGGTCGGCAACGTGACGACCGCCAAGAACGTCGCGCGGCTCGCCGCGGTCATCGGGTTGGGGCGAGCGAAGGAATGGTTTCTGACGGCGCGCCTGCACGATGCCGAGAGCGCCTGGCGCGCGGGCTTCTTCAGCGAGCTGGCCGGCTCGAACGACGCGCTCGTCGAGCGCGCGCAGGCGCTGGCCGAAGAGCTCGCGGCCGGCGCGCCGCTCACGCTGGCCGCGACGAAAGAGCTCGCGCGCCGGCTGCTCGCCGCCGGTCTCGCCGGGATCGACGACCGCGAGCTGCTGCAGCGCTGCTACGGCAGCGAGGATTTCCGCGAAGGCGTCGCCGCGTTCTTGGAAAAACGCGCCCCGCACTTTCGCGGATCGTGAAGTCGGCAGCGTGAGCGATAGGCCTTCTCCGGGAGAGCGCGCCGGCGAACTGCGCGCGCTGCTCGACGAGGCGAACTATAACTATCACGTGCTCGACGCGCCGGCGATCAGCGACGAGCAATACGACGCGCTTCTCGAGGAGCTCGTCAAGCTCGAAGAAGCCCACCCCGATCTGGTCACGCCCGACTCGCCGACGCAGCGCGTCGGCGGCGCGCCGCTCTCCGAGTTTCATCCGTACCGCCACGCGGTCCCGATGCTGTCGCTGGCCAACGCCTTCGACGAGGCGGAGCTGAGGGCGTTCGACGCGCGCGTCGGGCGGCTCGCAGGCACGAGCCCGGCCTACGTCTGCGAGCTGAAGATCGACGGGCTGGCGATCTCGCTGCGTTACGAGGCGGGAAGGCTCGTTTCGGCGGGGACGCGCGGCGACGGCAGCACCGGCGAGGACGTCACGCCCAACGTTCGCACGATTCGCGAGATCCCGCGCGCGCTCGGCGCCGGCTTTCCCGAAAAGCTCGACGTGCGCGGCGAGGTCTACCTGCGCAAGAGCGACTTCGCGGCGCTCAACGCGGATCGCGCGGCCGCAGGCAAGCCGCTCTTCGCCAACCCGCGCAACACCGCAGCGGGCGGTCTGCGCCAGAAGGACCCGCGCTTGACGGCGGAACGCAAGCTCTCGTTCTTCGCCTATGCGATCGGGGCGTTCGAGGGGCGCGAGCGGCCGCGCACGCAATACGAGTTGCTCGAGTATCTGCGGCAGATCGGCTTTCCGGTCAACCTCGCCGCCGCCGAACGGTGCGCGGACGTCGGCGAGGTGATCGCGTTCTGCGCGCGCTGGGAGGCCGAGCGCGAGACGCTCGACTACGAGATCGACGGCGTCGTCATCAAAGTCGACGACCTCGAGCTGCAGGCCCGCCTCGGCTACGCCGGCAAGGACCCGCGCTGGGCGACGGCCTTCAAGTTTCGCGCGCGCGAAGCGCGCACCAAGCTGCTCGAGATCGGCGTCAACGTCAGCCGCACGGGCAAGCTCAACCCTTACGCGATCCTCGAGCCCGTCGTCATCGGCGGCGTCACCGTGCAGAACGCGACCCTGCACAACGAAGACGACATCCGGCGTAAAGACATCCGCGTCGGCGACACGGTGATCGTCCACCGGGCCGGCGACGTGATCCCTTACGTGGTCGGGCCGGTCCTCGAGCTGCGCCCGCCGCAGGCTCGTCCCTACACGCTGCCCGAACGCTGCCCGGTCTGCCGTTCCAAGGTCGAGCGCCCGGAGGGCGACGTGTTTTCGTACTGCACGAACATCTCGTGTCCGGCGCAGCTGCGCGAGCGCGTCCGGCACTACTGCTCGCGCGGTGCGATGGATATCGAGGGGGTCGGCGACGTGCTGGCGAGCGCGCTGGTCGAGTCCCGTTTGGTCGCGCACGTCGCCGACCTCTACGATCTCGATGCCGAGAAGCTGGCCGAACTGCCGCGCATGGGCGAGAAGTCGATCCAGAACGTGCTCGACGCGATCGAAGGCTCGAAGATGCGGGGACTCGCGCGTCTGCTCGCCGCGCTCAACATCCGCTACGTCGGCGGGCAGAACGCCGCGCTCCTGGCCGGCGAGTTCGGCTCGATCGACGCGCTGCTGGCGGCGAGCAAAGAGGAGCTCGTGCGGGTCGAGGGGATCGGCGAGCAGATCGCCGAGAGCGTCGCGTTCTTCTTCGCGCAGCCCCCGAACCGTACCGCGATCGAGCGCTTGCGCGCCCACGGCGTCGGGATGACGGCGCCGAAGCGCGAACGCGCCCCGGCCGGGGCGCTGGCCGGGAAGACGTTCGTGCTGACGGGGACCCTGCCGGGCTTGACCCGCGAGGAGGCGAGCGCCCTCATCGAGGGGGCCGGCGGCAAAGTCAGCTCCTCGGTCAGCAAGAAGACCGCCTACGTCGTCGCCGGCGAAGCTCCGGGCTCGAAGCTCGCCAAGGCGGAGTCGCTGGGGATCGCGATCCTCGACGAAGGCGGCCTGCGCCGGCTGTTGGGGTGATCTCCCGCCTCCGGCAGGGCTCGAGGGCCCCGGCTCCGTATGCTGAGCCAATCCCGGTGCGTCCCGGGGACAATTGAAGATTTCAACTGTGGAGTGTGACTCATGCCGAAGAATGCTTTCGGCCACCCGCAGCCTACTTCGCGCACATCATGTGCGCCCGAGGCTGATGTGGCTACCCGCGGATTCGCGACTCGCGCGATCCGGACCGGACAGGATCCCTGCAGTGCCACCGGCTCGACGATCGTCCCCGTCTACCAGACGGCGACCTTCACGCTGGAGGCGGTCGGACGCACGAAGGGCTTCGACTACTCGCGCTCGGGCAATCCGACCCGTCTCGCCCTCGAGAAGCAGCTCGCCGACCTCGAGGGCGCGCGCTTCGCGAGCGCCTTCGGTTCGGGGATGGCCGCCGCGGCCGGGGTCGCGGCGCTGTTGCGGCAAGGCGACCACATCATCGCCACGCGCGACCTCTACGGCGGCACGCACCGGCTCTTCGCCGACGTCTTGTCGCGCTACGGCATCACGACGAGCTTCGTCGACATGTGCGACCTCGACGAGACCCGCGCGGCGATCCGCCCCAACACCAAGCTCTTCTGGGTCGAGACGCCGACCAATCCGCTCCTGAAGATCGTCGACATCGCGGGCGTCGCGCGCCTGCGCCGTCCCGGGCAGGTCGTCGCGGTCGACAACACCTTCGCGACGCCGTATTGGCAGCGCCCGCTCGCGCTCGGCGCCGACGTCGTCATGCACTCGACCACCAAGTATCTCAACGGTCATAGCGACGTGGTGGGCGGCATCGTCATCACCGACGACCCCGACCTGCACGCGGAGATCGCGTTCCACCAGAACGCCGTCGGCGCCGTCCCCGGCCCGTGGGACGCTTATCTGACGCTGCGCGGCGCGAAGACGCTGGCCCTGCGCATGCGCGAGCACGAGCGCAACGCGCGCGCCGTCGCCCACTTCCTCGAGTCTCGCAGCGACGTCTCCGAAGTCTATTATCCCGGCCTGGCCTCGCACCCGCAGCACGAGCTGGCGAAGCGTCAGATGCGCGGCTTCGGCGGGATCGTCTCGCTGCGCGTGCGCGGCGGCGGCGAACGCGCGCTCGAACTGCTCAAGTACCTGCGCGTCTTCAACTTGGCGACCTCGCTCGGCGGCGTCGAATCCCTCGTCTGCAGCCCGCCGACGATGACGCACGGCTCGGTGCCGCCGGCGCGCAAAGCGGAACTGGGGATCACCGACGACTTGATCCGGCTCTCGGTCGGAATCGAGGACGAGGCCGACATTCTCAACGATCTCGCCCGGGCGCTCGATGCCACGCTCCGCCTGGCGGAGCGCGAAGCGCTGCTCGCTTAATCGACGACCGAGCAGCTGAAAGAATCTTAAGCTGTTTAACCTCGCGCGAGGCGGGCGGAACATCAGCCGCCCGCACGGAACCGTCGTGTTCCGCCGGCAGCAGCAGCCGTCCGAGCGAAGTCGAGGACCGAGCGAAGGCGAGGACGGCGTATGATGTTCGTGCGGAGCGAGTCGACTTTGGGGGAAGCATATGAGCGGCAAGAAGATCCTCATGCTCGTCGGGGACTACGTCGAGGACTACGAGGTGATGGTCCCCTTCCAGGCGCTGCTGGCCGTGGGGCACACGGTGCACGCCGTCTGCCCGAATAAAAAAGCGGGTCAGACGATCCGAACGGCCGTCCACGATTTCGAGGGCGACCAGACCTACAGTGAAAAGCCGGGCCACAACTTCGCGTTGAACGCGACCTTCGACGATATCGACCCGGCCGCGTACGACGCCCTCGTCGTGCCCGGCGGCCGCGCGCCCGAATACCTGCGCCTCGACGCGCGCGTCATCGAGATCACGCGTCACTTCGCGCAGGCCGGAAAGCCGATCGCCGCGATCTGCCACGGACTGCAGCTGCTGGCCGCGGCGGACGTCCTGAACGGACGGACCTGTACGGCGTATCCCGCCTGCGGCCCCGACGTGAGCAAAGCCGGCGGAGACTATCGCGAGATTGCGGTCGATCAAGCGATCGTCGACGGCAATCTGGTCACGGCACCCGCCTGGCCGGCCCATCCGCAGTGGCTCGCGAAGTTTCTCGAAGTGCTCGGGACGCGGATCGAGCACGCCGTTCCCGTCGGCGTCTGACGCCGCTCGATCGCCAGGCACGAACGCGCGGCGGGCGAGCGCCCGCCGCGTCTTCGCGCCGAACGGGCCTTCACGCGGACGGCGCGAAGTTCGGCGGATGACGACTCCGGCGTTTTTCCGCAACGAGATCCGGCGCCGCGACCTAGCTTGGGACGACTGGCCTGCGGTCGAGGCGTTCCTGCGCGACCAGGCCGTGTGCCGCGTCGCGGTCTTCGACGAAGCCTATCCCTACGTCGTCGCGCAATCCTATCGCTTCGACGGTGAAGCGTTTCTGATTCATTTTTCGCGCAGCGGCCGGCTGGCGCGGCTCGTCACCGCCAATCCGAACGTCACGATCGAAATCGATCAGACGATCAGCCTGCTCAAAGCGCCCAACGCGATGAACACGAGCCTCGAATACCGCAGCGTGATCGCCCGCTGCCGGGCCCAGACGACGCTGCTCGATCTCGAGGTCGAGGCTCAGCAATACCGCGCGCTCGAGAAATACCGGCCCGAAGCGGATTTCGAGCCGATCGACCGCGAGCGCGGGACGCGCCGCATCATGGCGGTGCGGGCCGTCGTCGTCGAACTCTCGGCCAAGAAGCGGGTGCTCGCGGACGGGCAGTATTCGGTCGTCGGTTACGACCCCGGCTACGTGCGCTATCCCTTCCCGCCGCCGGTCGCGCTCTCGTCGCTCCCGCCCGAAGCGTTCGCGCCGCGCGAGTTTCCGAAGCCGAAGACGCTCACCTGATCGGAACGAGCCGGTTCGGCTGCAGGGGAGCCGGCAGCGCTTCGCCGAGCGCGTCGGCGACATCGCCTGCGACGACGCCGCGGGCACGGCGCTGCGCGGCCTGCCGGCCGGCGAGCCCGTGCCAGTACGCGCCGGCCCGGGCCGCGTCGGCCGGTGTGAGGCCCTGCGAGAGCAGCGTCGCGATGATCCCGGTCAGCACGTCGCCCGTGCCCGCGGTCGCCAGCGCGTTCGTGCCGGTCGGGTTGACGTGCGTCACGGCTCCGTCGTCGACGAGCGTCGCGGCGCCTTTGAGCAGCGTCGCGACGCCGGTCCGAGCGACGAAGGCCCGCAGGCGCTCGAAGCGCGTGCCGTCTGCGATGCCGCCTTCGCCCGAGAGCCGAGCGAACTCGCGTTCGTGCGGCGTGAGGACGCAGCGCTTGCCGCGCAGGAGCTCGAGCTGTTTGGTGAGGTGGAAGAAGGCGCTCGCGTCGGCGACGAACGGCAGCTCGAGCTTTGCGATGAAGCCGCGCAGGATCGCGCCGGTCGCGTCGTCGAGCCCGAGGCCCGGACCGAGGGCGACCGCGCTGCAATGCCTCGCCGTCTCGAGGAGCGATGCGACGGCGCCGTCGACGTCGCCGGGATCCCACGCGGTCACCACCTGTTCGATCAGGTGATGGCGCAGCGTGGCGGCGGCCGGTTGGCCCGTGGCCACGGTCACGTAGCCCGCACCGGCGCGGGCCGCGCCGCGCGCGCAGAGCACGGCCGCGCCGGGGAACTGGGTCGAGCCGGCGACGATCAGCGGCGCGCCCGAGGCGCGCTTGTCCGCCGTCTCCGACCGTCCGGGCAGCAGCGCCAAGAATTCGCCGTCGGTCAGCGCGTCGTAGAACGGCGCCGGGAGCGCCGCGATCTCGTCGTCGAGGCCGAGGTCGCCGACGAAGAGCCGGCCGACGTAGGCCCGTGCCGGATAGAGCAGCAGGCCGGCTTTGAGGGCGCCGAGCGTCACCGTCGTCCCGGCGCGCACGGCGCGTGCCGCGACGCCGCCCGAAGTCGCGTCGACGCCGGTCGGGATGTCGACCGCGAGCACGGGAGCGGGGCACGCGTCGAGTGCATCGATGCCGACGATGAACGTGCGATCCGGGTCGGCACGCGCGCCCGTCCCCAGCATCGCGTCCAGGGCGATGTCTGCGCCTTCGAGTGCGGCGCGCGCCGCCTCCGGGGTCTGCGGGAACGGGCGGACCATGACGCCGGTGAGGAGCGCTCGCGCCTCGGCGTCGCGCCGCGCGGCGCTCGCCTGGCGCGGGCTCACGGTGTAGACGATGCGGTCGGTGCGCCGGTCGAGTTCGGCGAAGGCGGCGAAGGCGTCGCCGCCGTTGTTCCCCGGACCGGCGAAGGCGACGAGGCGCCGCGCCTTCGGCGCGAGCGCACGCACGGCTTCGGCCAGCGCGACGCCCGCGCGCCGCATCAGCTCCACCTCGCCGGCGCGAGCGTGGCCGGCGGTATCGGCGCTGCGCATCTGCTCGGCGCTCAACGCACGCATCAGTCGCGCTCGAGGATGACCACGGCGCTCGCGGCCGTGGCGGTGTGAGCGATCGACAGGTGAATGCGCGAGACGCCGCGGCGCTCCGGCAGATCGCTCGACGTTCCGAAGAAGCGCAGCAGCGGCTTGCCGCTGCTCTCGTGCGAAACGCCGACGTGGCGCCACGGGATCGCGAAGCCGAACGCCTTGCGCGCCGCTTCCTTCGCAGCGAAGAAGCCGGCCAGACGCTCGGGCCAGTGGCGCTTGCGCAGCGCGTACCGCATCTCTTCCTCCGTGTAGACCTTGCGCGCGAACCAGGCGAGTGTGGCCTCGTCGAACCGATACCGCTCGACCTCCGCGAGGTCGGTCCCCATCCCGACGATCATCCTTGCGACGTTCGCCCAAGAGGGCCGTATTGCTGCACGAGGTCCCGGGCGCGGGCAAGGCAAAGTGTGGCGCGTGGGTCAGATCAGCATCGTCCCCATCAACACGATCGACTCAACGTTCTTGAATCGTTTGGCCCTCTGCCTCGAGGAGCGGTTCCTCTACACCTGCACGGTCGAGCGCCGGCTGCGAATCCCGCCGACGACCCTCAACAGCGTTCGCAAGCAGCTGTTCTTCAACACGCTGCTGGCTAAAGTCTCGGCGTCGACCGCGCCGCTCGACGGGCTGCGCCTGGCCCTCACCGACTTCGACCTCTACAAGATCTCGCACCAGTTCGTGTTCGGCGACGCGAGCGAAGAGCAGCGGATCGCGATCGTGTCGCTGCACCGCCTGCGCAGCGATTTCTACGGTGAGGAGCCCGACGAGAACCTCCTCTTCCAGCGGACGCTCAAGGAGTCGGTGCACGACCTGGGTCACGCGCTCGGACTGCGCCACTGCTTCAACCCGCGCTGCGCGATGTATTTCTCGAACTCGATCTACGACACCGACAACAAGCTCTCGCACTTTTGCGAGAGCTGCGAGAAGCGCATTCGCGCCAGCCGGTAGCGGGACGCTAGCGCAGGACGCGTGCGTCGGCCAACGCGATCGTGCGCTCGGCGCCGTCGCGCTCGACCACGAGGCCGCCGCCGGGCGCGATGCGCCGGGCCGTCGCCGAGAAGGGTTCGGCCTCGCCGTCGACCGCTAGCAGGTAGCGCTTACCGTTGAGTTCGGCGCGGCGCTGCCATTGGCGCGCGATCCCTTCGGGGTCGTTCAGCTCGGGGAGGCGGCGCTCGTAGGCGGCCAGCAGCTCCGCCAGCAGCTGCGAGCGGTCGATCTGCGGCTCGTAGTCCGAAAGGAAGGCGGGCGGCGGATCCAGCGCCGCGAGCTCTGCGTCGCCGGCGGGCCGCACGACGTTGATACCGGTGCCGCAGCCGACCCAGGCGAACTCGCCGGCGACGCGGGAGACGCACAGGACGCCGCAGCACTTGCGGCCGCCGAGCGTGAGGTCGTTGGGCCAGACCAGTCCGGCGCGCAAGCCGCTCGCGGCTTCGATCGCGTCGGCGACCGCAAGCCCCGCCCAGAAGGTGACGGCCCACAACCCGTCGCTGCGAACCGTGGCCGGCAGAATCGCCGTGCAGAGCAGCGAGCTGCCCGGGGGAGCGACCCACGGGCGCGCGTGCCGCCCTCGCCCGGCGCGCTGATAATCGGCCGTTAAGACGAGGCCGGCGGCATGGGGCTCGCCGAGCAGTTTGGCCGCATCGTCGTTGGTGCTATCGGTCTGGTCGTGATGCTGGATCCGAAACATGGCGTACAGGCCCCCTTCGACGCGGGCGCGTACCTACCCCGACGCTATGGCTATCGAACAAACCTTGATCCTTTGTAAAGCGGACGCCGTCGCGCGCGGGCTGGTCGGCGAGATCCTGACACGCTTCGAGCGGCGCGGCTACACGATCGCGGCGCTCAAGCTGCTGACGGTCAGCGCGGAGCGTGCCAAGCTTCATTACGCCGAACACGAGGGGAAGCCGTTCTTCAACGGGTTGGTGGAGTATATCACCAGCGCCCCGATCGTAGCGCTGGTCGTCGAAGGCTCGGACGCGGTCGAGGGGTGCCGCGCTGCGATCGGTTCGACGAACCCGATCAAGGCGGCACCCGGCTCGATCCGCGGCGACTTCGGACAGACGATCGGACGCAACCTCGTCCACGGCAGCGACTCGCCCCAGAGCGCGAAACGCGAGATCGCGATCTGGTTCGAGCCGGCCGAGATCCACTCGCGCCCGCACGACGCGGAGAAGTGGCTGGTCGCGAACTAGGGGCGGCCGGCTACGCGCTGCCGCCCAGACGCCCCAGGATTCCGCTGAGGAATCCCGGGGAGAGCTGCCCGATCGCGCTCGGGTTGTTCTGAAGGAAGGAGCCGGCCGCGCTCTGGAGCACCGCCGGGTTGCTCTGAGCGTAGCTGATGAGCGCGGAGATCGCGTTCGGCGAGCCCGAGGCGACCGCTTGGGCGTCGGTTCCGGCCGCCTGTGCGGCGGCCGCGCCGTCGCCCTGGAAGCTCGCGTGATTGGTAAAGGTCTGAAGTAAAGTCTGGCCGAGCCCGCTCAGCGAGCTGGCATCGAGCGAGCCGACGCTCTGGGTCAGGTGGCCGGCAAGCTCGCTCGGGTCGAGGCTTTGTACGTGGTCGGCCGCCGCGGCGGCGGCTTGCTGCGGATCGACTCCTGCCAGGGGATCGGCCCCGGCCTGGGCTCCGCCGCCCAAGAGACCCTCGGCCATCTTGCCGAGACCTTCCAAAAATGACATCGGTTCCTATCTCCTCGATTGGATGAGAGCTCGTTCGCCTGGGGGACATTTCAGCGGATTCAAGAAACTCCGCGCCCGTGATCGAATCTCTACGTGGTGCCGGCCGACCGCTCATCGAGAGCGTCCATGCCCGCGAAGTTCTAGACTCGCGCGGGAATCCCACCGTTGCCGTCGCGGTTGCGACGAGCTTCGGTGCAGTCGAAGAAACCTTCGTCCCATCCGGAGCCTCGACCGGCGCGCACGAAGCCGTTGAACTCCGCGACGGCGACAAGTCGCGTTACGGCGGGAAGGGCGTGCTCAAGGCCGTCAACGCCGTCAACGAGCTGATCGGGCCCGCGATCGAGGGTCTCGACGCGACCGCCCAGCGCGAGCTCGACCAGAAGCTCATCGAGCTCGACGACACGCCGAACAAGTCCAGCTTCGGTGCCAACGCGATCCTGGGCGTCTCGCTCGCCACCTCGCGCGCGGCGGCGGCGAGCTTGGGCCTTCCCTACTTCCGTTACCTCGGCGGTCCGAGCGCGACCACGATCCCGGTGCCGATGATGAACGTCATCAACGGCGGAAAGCACGCTTCGGGTGCTTTGCAGATCCAGGAGTGCATGATCATGCCGATCGGCGCGCCGTCGCTCGCGGAGGCCGTGCGCTACGGCGCGGAGACGTTCCACGCGCTCGGCAAACTCTTGCACGACAAGGGGCTTCCGACGCTCGTCGGCGACGAAGGCGGCTACGCGCCGCCGCTCGACACGCTCGATCAAGCGCTCGAGCTCCTGGTGGAGGCCATCAAGCGCGCCGGGTACGCGCCGGGCAAGGACATCGCGCTCGCGCTCGACCCGGCCTCGAACGAGTTCTTCGAGGACGGCGCTTACTTCCCCAACGGGAAGGGCCAGCCGTTCACCAGCGCCCAGATGGTCGACTTCTACGAGAAAGTCTTCGAGCGCTTCCCCGTCGTCTCGCTCGAGGACGGGCTGCAGGAAGACGATTGGAGCGGCTGGCGCCTGCTCACGGAACGTCTCGGAAAGCGGCTGCAGATCGTCGGCGACGACCTGTTCGTCACCAACACCGAGCGCATCGCGCGCGGGATCAGCGAGGGCGTCGCCAACGCGGTCCTCATCAAGCTCAACCAGATCGGGACGCTGACCGAGACCTTGGACGCGGTCGAGCTCGCGCACAAGGCCGGGTATCGCTGCGTGATCTCGCACCGCTCGGGTGAGACGGGCGACACGACGATCGCCGATTTCGCCGTCGGGACCGGCGCCGGCCAGATCAAGACCGGCTCGCTCTCCCGCAGCGACCGGATCGAAAAGTACAACCGGCTGATGGCGATCGAAGAGCAGTTGGGTTCGGCTGCCAAGTATCCCGGAGCCGGGACCTTCGCCTTCCGGCCGGCTTTCGCAGCCGTCTAAGGGCCGGATCCCCGCCTGGGGGTTGGCCCCGGGCGGGGAAAGAAGGTAGAATGGGAGCCGGTTCGGGCTGTGGGCCTGTAGCTCAGCGGTAGAGCGGCCGGCTCATAACTGGTTGCGCGCTGGTTCGAATCCAGCCGGGCCCACATTGCGGCGCCATAGTCTATCGGTTAGGACGCGGCCCTTTCAAGGCTGAGAGACGGGTTCGACTCCCGTTGGCGCTACCATGAAAACCCTTGTAAACAAAGGGGTTTTTCGACGGTGAAGGCATCGCGGTGGCCATTCGGTGGCCATCGATCGAAAACCGGGTCTCACGACTGCCGACCGTCTCGCTGGGTGCAGCGCTCGATGGCCGCCCCCAGGCGCTCGACGCCCTCGCGCTGCGCCTCGTCGAGCAGGTGAGCGTAGGTAGACATCGTCACAATGGGCGAGGCGTGACCGAGGATGCCGGCCGTCGTGCGGGCGTCGACGCCGGAGACGAGGAGCGTCGTCGCGGCCGTATGCCGTGTGTCGTGGAGCCGCGTTGACGAGATCCCCGCCTTTCGAGCAAGGCGAGCGTAGGCGTTCGTGGCGGCCATCGGCGAGATATGCGAGCCCAGCGCGTCGGCGAAGACAAAGCCCTGGTCGACATAAGCTGGGCCGGCGACGAGTTTGTCCTGAGCTTGCAACGCCCTTTGCCGGCGGATCGCGTCGAGCGCGAGCGGCGATAGCGGGACGGTTCGCACGCGGTCGGTCTTCGTGCCCTTGCGGCTCACGCCGGACTTCGTTTGCGAGAGCGAGGCTTCGATCACCACCGTGCGCCGCTCGAGGTCGATGTTGGGCCAGCGTAGCGCGAGCAGCTCGCCGCGGCGAGCACCCAGCGCGAAGGCGAGGGCGACGAATGGTCCCCAGCGCGTCGGCGCGGCTGCCTCGAACAAGCGCGCGATCTCGTCTGAGCGCAGCGCCTTGGCCTCCGAGCGCCGGATCGTGGGCGGGTCGACAGCCGCGCACGGATTGGCTGCGAGGAGCTGCATCTTCACCGCCCAACGCAAAGCGCCGTAGAGCAGCGCCCGGGCGTGATAAACGGTCTTCGGCGAAATCGCCGATTCGTCTCGCCCGCCCTTCTTGCCGATGGCAGCCTGCCATTCAGCGATGTGCGCCGGTCGAACCTTCGCGAGCAACATCGCTCCCAAGCGCGGAAGAACGTATCGAGCTGCGATGCGCTCGTATTCCTGCAGCGTCTTGGCGCCGCAGCGATTCGCACGGTCCCGAAGGTAGCGGGACAACAGCTCTGCAACCGTGACGTAACGTGGGCTTAAATCGACGCCGCGATCCTTCGTGAACAGCGCCTCACGTTCAGCGCGTTCAGCCTCCTTGCGGGTCGCGAACGTCCCCAATGCGCGACGTCGACGGCGGCCGGAGGCGTCGCGATCGACGTCGACTCGTACCGCCCAACGACCAGACTTCCTCCGATAGACGCTCATGTTCTTGGCTCCGTGAAGGTGCTTGGGTCATCGTACGACTTGGGGAGACAACTAAGAAGTGTCTCGCGCGCTGCTCGATTCCTGGCGGAAGCGAGCGGGTCGCTCCATGTCGCTGCCGGGCGAAGGGGCGAACGTAGTAATCCCCCGAGTGAGGGTGAGAGGACTTGCCCGGTCATTGATGCTGCGGCGCCAGCGGTCTTGAAATCCGCCCAGGCTCATGCCGTCTTGTGTGGTCCTGTATCGAAAAGCCTTGTCCTGCAAGGGTTTCCGCTTCGGGTTCGCGTCGTCTCGTACCACGCGGTATCGCCTGTTTTCGCCTCGTATGGCAACCGAATGGCAACCGGATCATCATGAAGAGTGACGACCGTTATCCCCGAGCTAGTCGTGACATCGAACACGATAATGATAGCCGGTTTGAGAAAGTAACTTAGTTCTGGCATACGTGCGCGATAGTATCGGATTATCGAGTCTGGATCGCGACCGCCAAGAGTGACCCTCGAAAAGCCGGGCGCGAGCTTTACGTTCCGCTCTTGCCAAAACCCGTGCAAGGCTAAGGTCGCGCGCTACGACCTTGATCTTTTCGCCGTCGCGCCGACAGCGAAGGCGGATGGACTCCCAAGTTTTCAAACGAATCACCCCTGTGGGCGCCCCTCTCGTGGAACCGGCGGTAGTGTTCCGGTCCCTTCGAGAGGAGCGTCCTACTTTTGGCACTCAGGGGTTCAAATCTTCGATCCCGCTACGGGTTCAAAACTATCGTCCCGTTTCCAAGCGTCTAGCCCTGCCCACGGTGGGTCCGCGCCTACGCCGCTGGCGTGCCACGCTCGCGCTGCTCGATGCGGACGATTTCGAAGCGGCGCTACCGTCGGGGCGTCTCGCCCGAGAGCGGTGGTACCGTGCGCAGTTCATTCGGCGGCGTCTATGGCGAAGCGGCATCTTAGAGCGGCGGCGAGCTCGCGGTAGATCGCGACGGCCTCTTCGGTCGCGGCCAGGGCCTCTTCGCGCCGGCCCAGCGCGTTGAAGCGGGTGCCGAGGTTATTGAGGCTGCCTGCCAGGTCGGGGCGGAAGGCGTCGGGTCGTGCGGCGGCGAGCTCGCGGTAGATCGCGACGGCCTCTTCGGTCGCGGCCAGGGCCTCTTCGCGCCGGCCCAGCGCGTCGAAGCGGTTGCCGAGGTTGTTGAGGCTCGCGGCCAGGTCGGGGCGGAAGGTGTCGGGTCGTGCGGCGGCGAGCTCGCGCCGGATCGCGACGGCCTCTTCGGTCGCGGCCAGGGCCTCTTCGCGCCGGCCCAGCGCGTCGAAGCGGGTGCCGAGGTTGTTGAGGCTCGCGGCCAGGTCGGGGCGGAAGGCGTCGGGTCGTGCGGCGGCGAGCTCGCGGTAGATCGCGACGGCCTCTTCGGTCGCGGCCAGGGCCTCTTCGCGCCGGCCCAGCGCGTAGAAGCGGAAGA